>Ga0207433_10000016_pt1 | contig 419535 bp, 356 predicted proteins | sample YelNatPaOPGAMG01_FD_187559 | JGI IMG/M metagenome (GOLD analysis project Ga0207433, IMG submission 187559) | Hot spring thermophilic microbial communities from Obsidian Pool, Yellowstone National Park, USA - OP-RAMG-01 (SPAdes) (version 3) | ecosystem: Environmental > Aquatic > Thermal...
TGTAAATGTGTTAAAATGTGTGTCAGCCAAGAAGCATAGCAGAATTAAAACAAATTTGAAATACTGTCGCCCAATGATTTAAAATGTCTGCTCAACAGCGTTTCGTCATAGGGTGACACATAACACGTAAATATACGTTATAAAATAGTCTTTTCTTAAGAACTAAGCGCCTGATAACCAGCGCATTAATGTTATACAAGCTTACTTTTCGTTAGGACAATCCACTCAAATCGTTTCCCAATTCCTTACATTTTCCAGATGATGCCTCTCCCATTTATAAGTGGCTCATAATCAACACTTTTTCATTATAAAATTTCAATTGTCTATCTTGGTATCTATTATTGAAGTGATTGGTTTTTTGGAAATAATTGACTCATCAAATTTTTTAACTACACAGCTTCGCTTCCCTTAGTCACTTATTCAATTAACTAAGATAATTCATTATTTATATCAAAATAAAAATATACATTTTATTATCACCATCCAAATTTTTTATATATCATTTACCTACCCTCCCCCACCTTTCTCCCATACTGCTTCGGGTCAACAGCGTTGCGCAACGCTGTTGAGTGCCTCTTGTTTCGAATTTGGGTCAAAATAAATACCCGGCAAAAGGCGAGTGAGTAACTATATTTTTTAGCGGATGCCATACCCAAAAAACACTACAAAAAATTTGGAAACGGCCTTTGCGATGTTGTATATTGTATAGTAAAAAATCAATATCATATGGCTATCATTCCCTACACTTTTATTTCGGGTACTGTAAACGGATTAACCTTTTATGTGGTAAATGGCCGTCAATTGGTGCGGTCCAAAACTTCCATCAATCAACAACGCTTTTTCTCCGATCCGGCTTTTGCCCGGCAACGCCAATACAGTGAATGGCTGAAAATTGCTTCGCCTATGGCTAGTGCCATTTACCGGCAACTGCCCCCACAAAAGGGTTTGCAACAACGTATTACCGGTACAATCATGCGTTGGTTGAAACAGGGTGTTACTCCTTCCATTGCTTATGAAAAACTCAAATCCATCTATTTAAAAAATAACGAAGAACAGGTATCTACCTTAACTCTATCAAACAATTGCAATGATTGTGTTGCTTTCAATCCTGCTAATGCTGCAGAATAATTATTTCTGAACAGTTTACTTTTTTATGGTATAAAAAAGTGATCACAAGTATGCCGGGTGATGCTATTTTGTGATGACTTGCCATTCAATGAGTGAATAATTGTTTTTGCCTATTCCTGAACGACTATGCCTTGCTGTTAACCGATTAATCCTGCTGCTTTACTAATTTCCAGCATGCGGTCTAACGGCTTTTTAGCGGCTAAGCGCAGGCTTTCTTCCATTTCTATTTCGGGTAATTCGTATAATAACGTATTGTATAATTTTTCTACCGTGTTTAATTTCATATAAGGGCAATCGTTACAAGCACAATTATTGTTGGGGGGTGCGGGTATAAAGGTTTTACCGGGATTGTCTTTTTGCATTTGGTGCAATATGCCGGTTTCAGTTGCTACTATATAAGCTTGAGCGGTATCGGTATGACTGTATTTTAGTAATTGTGTGGTACTGCCAATATAATCGGCTAAGGCCAATACCGGTTCTTCACATTCGGGATGGGCCAATACTTTGGCTTCGGGGTGGCGCATTTTTAAACGGCTTATTTTTTCCACACTAAATATTTCATGTACCTGGCAGGCCCCATTCCATAATAACATGTTGCGGCCGGTTTTCTTGTTCAAATAAGCGCCTAAATTTTTATCGGGTGCAAATAAAATAGGTGTTTCGGGTGGCAAGCTTTCAATAATTTTTTCGGCATTGCCCGATGTGCAAATAATATCACTCAGGGCTTTTATTTCTGCGGTACAATTAATGTAAGAAATCACTACATGATTGGGATGTTGTGCTTTGAATGCTTTAAATGCTTCGGTAGGAGCGCTATCGGCCAATGAACAACCTGCTTTTAAATCGGGTAATAAAACTTTTTTGGTAGGGTTTAATATTTTGGCAGTTTCGGCCATGAAGTGTACCCCGGCGAATACAATAATATCGGCTTGCGTTTTGGCAGCTTGCTGTGCCAATCCCAAACTGTCGCCAATGTAATCGGCAATATCTTGTATATCGGGTTCCTGATAATAGTGCGCCAATATAATGGCATTCTTTTCTTTTTTAAGTTGTTCAATAGCATCAAACAAATCTACGGAAGGATTGATATCCACATCTAAAAAACCTTTGTCGTTCAGTGCGGCTTTCGCTTGTGCAATGTTCATAACTCGTGTAATAATGATTTATTAATTATTTATTTAAAAAGCCCTACTACTATTACGGGTGTGTATATCGGGATAACTTTGTTATTCACATTGTGTAAAGTTAATTATTCTGTAGTTATCCCTACTATTCCACATTTCTTCCACATCGTGAAACATTGGTAATTACTATATTTTATGGGTTTATTCACAAGTGTGTATCAGTATAATGTGCTTTATACACTTTGTGCTTTTAACAGTTTACTCACTGTGAATGAATAGGTGCTAATTTGTGTGGATTATTTTCATTTTTTCATTTTACCCTTTTTCTGTTCAAGTTATTCTATATTTTATCACACTGTTTTTGGTCATTTTGTAATTTTCTAACAGAAAAATGATTGATTTTCACAGGGTCGTGTGGATAAATTTATTGCTATATAATTATTTATAAATTAAATATAAAATGTTTATAATTTAATTTTTTATTCCATTAAAAAAGGTTGCTTTCTTTTTTTGAAAACAACCTTTTAAATGATGTATTTTTTTATTAATTGGTCTTAGGACGCTCTAATAATTTAAAGAATTGATCTAACTGCGGTAAGATAATAATACGGGTTCTTCTGTTGGCAGCTCTTCCTTCCGGTGTATCGTTTGATGCAATGGGCATGTATTGAGCACGACCGGCTGCAGTAATTCTTTTGGGATCAATAGCGTAAGTGCTTTGTAAAATACGTACAACAGAAGTAGCACGTTTAACGCTTAAATCCCAGTTGTCTAACAATAAACCATTTCTAAATGGAATGCTATCTGTATTTCCTTCTACCATGAATTCAATATTGGGTTGATTGTTCAATACTTTGGCTACTTTTCCCAATACCACTTTAGCACGGTCGGTTACATCATAACTACCGCTTTTAAATAATAGTTTGTCGGAAATATCAATATACACAACATCTTTATCTACCTTAATATTGATATCGCTATCATCTAAATTACCCAACACGCCTTTTAAATTCATTACCAAAGCCATGTTCATAGAATCTTTTTGTGCAATGGTGGTTTGTAGTTGTTGAATGTAATTATCCTTGGCACTCATATTTTCCATGGATTTTTTAATGCTTTCTGCTTGAGAGGCAGAAATTACCGACATATCTTTTAATTGATTCAACACTTGATTATTGTTTTGTTTCAAAAAGTCGATTTGTTTATTTAAATCGTCAATTTGTCCGCTTAATACTGATTTCTGATTTTGAAGTCCTTTAATCTGATCGTTTGCACCACCCAAGTTACCTTGACAATCGCGGTATTTTTGTTGTAATTCTAAATAAGCCCCATTCAGTTGTGTATACTTTTCTTCAGACTGTTTTAATTTTTTTGGACTCACGCAGGCAAATAATACAATGGCGGAGGCTAAGGCCACAAGGCTGGTTGTTTTCATACTAATGGTTTGTTTTACAAATTAAAAAATAATTAAATAGTGAAGTGTAAATCTATTTACATTTTAGGAATATTATTCCAAGAATCGTAGGTTTTTAGCAAATTGTTAAGCAGTATTAAACCCTTGGTTTTAATGAAGATAATAACCGGCCTTTTCAATCTCTAAACGAACAGGTTCCGGTACCAGGTAGCGAATACTTTTTTTCTCCTGAATGCATTGGCGGATATAGGTAGCTGAAATATCTAATAGCGGTGCTTTTACAACAGATATATTTTTTGGCAGCACCTCCGGCATGGCATGGTTGGGACGGATATATACCAATACGTGATACTGCTCCAAAATGAGGTGATAATTTTTCCATTTAGGAAGGTTTTGAAAACTATCACTTCCCATAATAACAGCAAATTGGTGTTGCGGATATTTTTCCGATAAATAAGTTAGGGTATCAATTGTGTAAGAAGGTTTGGGTAAACCAAATTCCACATCTGATACTTTAATATGGGTATCATCTTCTGCAATGGCCAAACGGGTTAAATGCAGCCGATGAAATTCGTTTAATAAAGAAGGAGATGTTTTTAATGGATTTTGTGGACTTACCACCAGCCAAACCTGATCAACCAAGGCTTGGTTAATAATATGGCTTGCAATAATTAAATGGCCGTGATGGATGGGATTAAACGAACCGAAGTATAACCCAATCTTCATGAAGGTAATTTTTTTTCTTGCGTAATAGGGTCAATCATTATGGTTTCCGCTTCATTCAGGCGCAAGCTTAAGGAATAGCCGGCCACGGCAATAGAGATGGGATCGCCCAAGGGAGCTATCTGTTCTACCTTAATCATTTCACCCGGCACACAGCCCATTTCCATTAATTTAATAAACAGCTCATCGTTTCTAAATTCTTTAATGATGCCTTTCTCTCCAATCTTTAACGCACTTAGTGGTTTCATATAATGGGTTATAACGTAATCAGTTTTGTGATAGAATAACGAATTGTTTTTTCTTTATACAAAAGTAAAGCCATTTTATGGGCTTTAATTACGAATTTTGGTATTCATTCATTTATTCCCTTTATGGCTTCTATTTTTTTTCATCAGGCAGATCGCAACTTCCCCTTTAAGCACAAGCAAGTATTGAAAGCTTTTTTAGCCTCGGTGTTTAACCATGAGCATCATACCTTAAAGCGGGTGGATTATATTTTTTGTTCGGATGAATACTTATTGGGCATTAATCAACAGTTCTTACAACACGATACTTATACTGATATCATTACTTTCGATCTAACCGAAAATCCCGCAGACGGTATTGTGGCTGAAATCTATATTAGTATGGATAGAGTAAAAGCCAACGCTATTGAACACAACACCCATTTTACTGACGAAATGGTAAGGGTGTTAGTGCATGGTATTTTACACCTATGCGGCTACAAAGACAAAACCCCGATAGAACAAACCTTAATGCGGGAGAAAGAAGCGGAATATATCAACCTGTTTGAAAGTTTATAATAACACACAAGAGTTTCACGTGGAACAAAAGGGATTGGTGTTGCTTGTTTGTGTTTCACGTGGAACATACACAACCCTGTTTACAAACCTATTATTGGGTGTACATTTGCAAAAATTACTGAAACATGTTTGCTGAATACGATGTGATTGTGGTAGGTGCCGGCCATGCCGGATGTGAAGCGGCTGCCGCTGCTGCCAATATGGGTAGCAAGGTTTTATTAATAACCATGAATATGCAAACCATTGCCCAAATGAGTTGTAACCCTGCCATGGGTGGAATAGCTAAGGGGCAAATTGTACGGGAAATAGATGCCTTGGGTGGATACAGCGGTATTGTTACTGATAAAAGCATGATTCAATTTAGGATGTTGAATAAAAGCAAGGGCCCTGCTATGTGGAGTCCCCGTGCTCAAAACGACCGTATGTTGTTTGCCGCTACCTGGCGTGAAATGTTGGAGCAAACACCTAACGTAGATTTTTACCAGGACATGGTGCGGGAATTGATTTTGAAAAATGGAAAGGCCTGCGGGGTGGTGACACAATTGGGACATACCATAGCGGCTAAAGCCGTAGTGGTAACCAGTGGTACCTTTTTAAATGGGGTGATTCATATAGGTGAAAAACAGTTTGGTGGGGGTCGTGTTGCTGAAAAAGCTGCAACCGGTATCACCGAACAATTGGTAGCGGAAGGTATGGAAGCCAACAGATTAAAAACAGGCACCCCTCCCAGGGTGGATGGCCGTAGTTTGGATTATTCCAAAATGGAAGAACAACAAGGCGATACGGAAATTACCGGCTTTTCCTATTTGCCCAATACAGTACCCATTACCGCTGCCCAACAAAGAAGTTGCTTTATTACCTATACCAATAGTACCGTACATGATATATTAAAAACCGGGTTCGATCGTAGTCCTATGTTTCAGGGAAGAATTGAAGGGGTGGGTCCACGCTATTGTCCCAGTATTGAAGATAAAATCAATCGCTTTGCCGAACGTGATCGCCATCAATTGTTTGTAGAACCCGAGGGTTGGAATACCGTTGAAATTTATGTGAATGGCTTTTCCACTTCTTTGCCTGAAGAAGTTCAAATGCAAGCCTTGCAACAAGTACCCGGATTTGAGAACTGTAAAATATTCCGCCCGGGCTATGCCATTGAATACGACTTCTTCCCCCCTACCCAATTAACCCATGCACTGGAAACCAAGGCCATACAAAATTTATTCTTTGCAGGACAAATTAATGGAACCACCGGTTATGAGGAAGCCGCTTGCCAGGGTATTATGGCCGGCATGAATGCGCATTTGAAAATTAATGGTCAGGCCCCCTTTATTTTAAAAAGAAGTGAAGCCTATATTGGGGTATTGATAGATGATTTAATTAGTAAGGGAACTGAAGAACCCTACCGTATGTTTACCAGCCGGGCAGAATACAGAACTCTATTGCGGCAAGATAATGCCGACCTGCGGCTTACGGAAATCAGTTACCGATTGGGCTTGGCTTCGCAGGAAAGAATGGAAGGCGTTCGGAAAAAACAAGCTGCTGTTGCTGCCATTACCGAACAATTGCAACAATATGCCATTGAGCCTGAAGCTATTAATGAGTATTTAAACAGCATACAATCGGCCCCACTTTCCGAAAAACAAAAGGCGGCCAAATTGTTGTTACGCCCTTCCGTTACCTTAACCGATATGCTGCCCAGCCTTACTGCCTTGCAAGAAAGTTTGCAAAGCCATTTACCGGAGTATTTAGAGCAGGCCGAAATACAAATTAAATATGAGCGCTACATTGCCAAAGAACAGGAACTGGTGGAAAAAATGAATGTAATGGAAGATTTACTGATTCCTGAAAACTTTGATTACGACCGTTTACAAGCCCTGTCCAGTGAGGCCCGTCAGAAATTTAAAAAAGTGCAGCCCCGTACTATTGGGCAAGCCGGCAGAATTAGTGGGGTAAATCCCAGCGATATTCAAATATTAATGGTGTATATGGGCCGTTAATGCCTTAATTTTAATACCAAAAAATTGCAATGATGGTATTTGTTCGTTTTAAAACTATGCTCGCCCTGCTTTTAGTGGGTGCCCTATTGGGTTTAAGTGCTTGCCATACTCAACCCGAATCTATGACCGTGGCCACTTATTTTGCCCCACAAGATTCCGGCGTACAAACGGCCGGTATTAAAATGATTCCCATACAAACACCGGTAGGCACGTTTAAGGTGTGGACTAAACGCATTGGGAATAATCCCACCGTTAAGGTATTATTATTACACGGGGGGCCTGCTATGACGCATGAGTATATGGAATGTTTCGAAAGCTTTTTCCCGAAAGAAGGCTTTGAAATGATAGAGTATGACCAATTGGGTTCTTATTACAGCGATCAACCCACCGACAGCAGTTTATGGACCATTCCCCGATTTGTAGATGAAGTGGAGCAAGTACGCAAAGCGTTGGGATTGAACAATAGCAATTTTTATTTATTGGGAAATTCCTGGGGTGGAATTTTGGCCATGGAATACGCCTTAAAATACCAACAAAACTTAAAAGGGTTAATTGTTTGTAACATGATGAGCAGTTGCCCAGCTTATGGTAAATATGCACAAGACGTGTTGGCCAAGCAAATGGATCCCAAAGTATTAGATACCATTCGGGCCATAGAAGCCAGGGGCGATTATAAAAATCCCAAGTACATGGAATTATTGTTACCTAATTTCTATCACCAGCATTTGTGTCGTTTAAACGAATGGCCTGATCCGGTAAACCGCTCATTTAAGCATGCCAATGAAACCGTATATACTTTAATGCAGGGTCCCAGCGAATTTGGCATTGCCGGGCGTTTAGCCAATTGGGATATCAGTAATCGCTTGAAAGAAATTACGGTTCCCACCCTGGTTGTAGGGGCGAAATACGATACTATGGACCCCAATTATATGGAATGGATGAGTAAACAATTCCCGAAGGGCAGTTATTTGTATTGTCCCGAAGGCAGCCATTTGGCTATGTGGGATGATCAGCAACATTTTTATCCCGGCGTTATTCAGTTCATAAAAAACGTTGACGCAGGAAAATAGCATTAATATTATTTTAAATTAATATATTTAACAAGCAATGGCTCTGAGTCATTGCTTTTTTTATGGCCTTTAACCGTTAAAATTCTGTTAATCACCGAAAATTGGATGAGCGGTTTTATTCCTTGCTCAAAAATAGTAGCTTTAAAGCTCCTTTCATCAAAACCATATGATTATGAGAAAAATACAACTCCTGTTACTGGGGCTCTTTGTTGTTTTACTGGTACGAGCCCAGGAAACTTTTCCTGTAAACGGAGTAGCCGACCCTCGCACCCGTTCGTTTGCATTCATTAATGCCACCATTGTGAAAGATGCACAAACCCCACCCCTCAGCAATGCTACCCTTTTAATAAAAGAGGGAAAAATTATTGCAGTAGGCAACAATATTAGTATTCCCACAGATGCGGTGGTGGTAGATTGTAAAAACAAATACATTTATCCTTCCTTCATAGATATTTATACGGATTACGGGGTAACCACCCCTACCCGTCAGCCCGGCGGTTTTAACTTTATGGCCCCTGCGCAATTTACTTCTAACATTAAAGGCGCTTATGGTTGGAACCAAGCCATAAAACCGCAAGTAAATGCCATAGACCAGTTTAATGCCGACGATAAAAAAGCCGATCCTTTGCGCCAAATGGGTTTTGGTACGGTATTAACCCATATAAAAGATGGTATAGCCCGTGGAACCGGAGCGGTAGTTACTTTGGCCAATGAAGCCGATAATTTTGCGGTAGTAAAAGAAAAGGCATCAGCCAATTATTCATTCAATAAAGGTTCTTCCACCCAAAGTTATCCTTCCAGCTTAATGGGTTCCATTGCCTTATTGCGTCAAACCTATTTAGATGCTAAATGGTATAAAAACAAACCCGCTACCGAAGGCACCAACCTATCATTAGAAGCATGGAACAATAATCAATCCTTACCTCAAATTTTTGAAGCCGATGATAAATGGAATGATTTACGGGCAGATAGAATTGGCGATGAGTTTGGCGTTCAATACATTATTAAAGGAGGTGGCAATGAATACCAGCGTATGCAGGAAATGATGGCCACAAAAGCAACATTTATTCTACCCTTGAATTTTCCACAAGCAATGGATGTAGAAGATCCTAACGATGCCCGCTTTGTGTCGTTGGCCGATATGAAAAATTGGGAATTGGCACCCACCAATCCTGCTACGTTTGAAAAAGCCAATATTCCTTTCTGTTTAACTACCAGCGATTTAAAAGATGTAAAACAGTTTTTACCCAACTTACGTAAAGCCATTGCCGATGGCCTTTCAGAAAAAACTGCTTTAGAAGCATTAACCAAAACACCCGCTACTGTTTTAAATGTGTATGATAAAGTAGGAAGCTTAGATGCCGGCAAATTGGCCAACTTTATTATTACCACCGGTCCTGTATTTGACGACAATGCTAAAATTGTAGAAAACTGGATTCAGGGAAGAAATTATACCATTAACCCGGCTGAATGGAATGCTGTTAGCGGAGAATATACCCTTACCCTTCAATCGCCCAAAGGCCAACAAACCTATACCTTATTGGTTAAAAACAGCACTACTGCACATATACAGCAAGCCGATACCGTTCCTGTTAAATTAACGTACGATGGTAAAGCCGTTAAAATGCAGTTTGCATTAGAAGGCAATAAAAAAACAGAAGGTGAAAGGCCCCACCGTGCCGGCCAATACTTATTAAGCGGTATGGCATTAAAAGAAAACTGGAGTGGAACCGGCCGCGATGATATGGGCAATGCCTTTACCTGGACTGCCACTTATACCAAGCCATTACCTGCTGAAACACCCAATAACCGCAGAAGAATGCAAAGCCGCCCCATGGCTAAAGTAACCTATCCGTTTGATGGTTATGGTTTTGAAGAAATGCCCAAACAACAAACCTTACTAATTAAAAATGGTACGGTTTGGACAAATGAAAAAGAAGGCATTGTGGGTAATACCGATGTATTAATTAAAAACGGTAAAATTGCCAAAGTAGGTAAAAACCTTAGCGACCCAACCGCTACCGTAATTGATGCTACCGGCATGCATGTAACACCGGGTATTATTGATGAGCACTCACATATTGCTGCTGCATCTATTAACGAAGGTGGTCAATCCGTTACTTCAGAAGTTCGCATTGGCGATAACTTAAATCCTGATGATATTAATATCTACCGCCAATTAAGCGGTGGGGTAACTACCTCACATATTCTGCATGGTTCTGCCAATACCATTGGCGGCCAAACACAATTAATTAAATTACGATGGGGTGCTGACGATGAGCAATTGAAATTTGCCGGTGCCGATCCTTTCATCAAATTCGCATTAGGCGAAAATGTAAAGCGTACTACATCACCCAATAACAACCGTTTCCCCGATACCCGTATGGGAGTTGAACAAGTAATGGTTGATGCTTTTACCCGTGCATTGGATTATGAAGCCGCCATGAAAAAAGATCCCATTAATACCCGTCGCGATTTAGAATTAGATGCATTAGTAGAAATACTGAACAAAAAACGTTTTATTACTTGTCACTCTTATGTACAAAGTGAAATAACTGCAGCAATGCGGGTTGGCGAACGTTTTGGATTCCGCTTTAACACCTTTACCCATATTTTAGAAGGGTATAAAGTAGCCGATAAAATGAAAGCACATGGCGCCAACACTTCTACATTTAGCGATTGGTGGGCGTATAAAAATGAAGTGAAAGATGCTATTGCTTACAATGCCTCTATTATGCACAAAGAAGGCTTGAATGTTTGTATTAATTCCGACGATGCGGAAATGGCTCGTCGCTTAAATCAGGAAGCCGCAAAATCAATTAAATACGGTGGCATGAGCGAGGAAGATGCTTTTAAAATGGTAACCATCAATCCTGCCAAAGCATTGCATGTGGACAATAAAGTTGGAAGCATTAAAGAAGGAAAAGATGCCGATATTGTTATTTGGTCTGCTAACCCCTTAAGCATTTATGCAGTGGCTCAAAAAACCATTGTAGATGGTACAATTTATTTTGACAGAGAAAGAGATGCCCAAATGCGCAAGAAAATTCAGGAGGAGCGCAATCGCTTAATTCAAAAAATGATTGGCGAAAAAAGAAATGGCGCACCGGTGTTAAGACCACAGCCCAGTTGGCAGTATGTGTTAAGCTGCGGCGATCACGACCATCATGATGGCATGATAACCATTGATATTAGTGAAGAAGATGGCGTTTCAGCAGAAACACTGGAAACACTTTCTCAACAAAAATAATTTTCTGAAAGCAACTGCATTCATTCACAAAAAATTAAGTAAACATGAAAACTTTAAAAATATCGCTTCTGCTGGCTGTGTTGCTGATGAACGTAGCCGCCTTTGCGCAAGATGATGTTTCTCCCGCAAAACCCTATATGGGCAAATTATTTATTACCAATGGTACCGTACATGTTGGCAATGGTACGGTAATAGACAAAGCCACTATTGAAGTAGATAAAGGAAAAATTGTAGCCATACACACATCGCAGGTAAGCATACCCGCCGATGCTAAAACAGTAGATGCTACGGGCAAACAAGTATATCCCGGTTTAATTTTACCCAATACCGATTTGGGTTTAAAAGAAATAGCCAATGGTGTAAGGGGTAGTAACGACTATTTGGAATTAGGCGATTTAAATCCCAATGTTCGTTCCATTGTAGCGTATAACACCGACTCAAAAATCATCAATACCCTAAAAGCCAATGGTATACTGTTAGCCAGTGTAACACCCGAAGGAGGCAGCATCAGCGGTTCTTCATCCGTAGTACAATTAGATGCTTGGAATTGGGAAGATGCCGCGTATAAAATGGATAATAACATTCACATGAATATGCCCAGCTTTATACGCCGCCCCGGCAGAAGATTCGGTGCATTTGTTCCGGAAAATATGCCCGACCCGTCTAAAGCAGCGTATGAAAAAATTGAAGAATTGAAAAGCTTTTTCCGTCAGGCCAAAGCTTATTTGGCAGAGCCCAAACATGCACAAACCAACTTAAAGTTTGAAGCCGTAAAAGGTTTGTTCGATGGCAGTAAACATTTATTCATCCATGCCGATCAGGTAAAACAAATGTTGGCAGCCATTGATTTTGCCAAAGAGTTTGGTTTTAAAGTTACCTTGGTTGGCGCCAGCGATTGTTATCAAATTACCGATTTACTGAAAGCCAATAATATTTCTGTTATTTTAAATCAGGAACACGCATTGCCTACTACAGAAGATGATGATGTAGACCAACCCTTTAAAACACCGGCTGAATTACAAAAAGCAGGAATTCTTTTTGCTTTAAACGATGCTTTTGATGAGGCTCGCTACCGTAACTTAATGTTTAATGCCGGAACTGCTTCTGCTTATGGATTAACCAAAGAGCAAGCTTTACAGGCCATTACTTTAAACAGTGCCAAAATTTTAGGCATTGATGATAAAACAGGTAGCATTGAAGTGGGAAAAGATGCGAATATTGTGGTAAGTGAAGGGGATATATTAGACATGCATTCCAGCATTATTCGTCATGCTTTTATTCAGGGGCGTGAAGTAAGTTTAGAAAACAAGCAAACCGAATTGAATAGAAAATACCTGACCAAATACGGCTTACAATAGTTGATGATAAGAAGCCCAATATGCACAAAAACCAAAAAGAGGTTGCCGCTTCCCCAAATGGCAGCCTCTTTTCTTTTCTGCCTCCCTGCATTTCTATACCTTAGCTGTTATGCAGAAAAAGTTATTTTTATTAGATGCGTTTGCCCTTATTTTCAGGGCATATTATGCATTAATTCGCAATCCACGGGTAACGAGTAAAGGAAGAAATACCAATGCACAATTTGGATTTACCAATACATTGATTGAATTGCTGAATAAAGAAAAGCCCACCCATATGGCGGTATGCTTTGATATGGAAGGACCCACAGAGCGCCATACCGATTTTGCGGATTATAAAGCCAATCGCCAGGAAGCACCGGAGGATTTATTGGCTGCTGTTCCTGATATTAAAAGAATTATTGAAGCCTTTAATATTCCTGTTTTAGGGGTACCGGGTTATGAAGCCGATGATGTAATTGGTACCCTGGCTTGGGAAGCCCATGATGCCGGTTATGAAGTATTTATGGTAACCCCTGATAAAGATTATGGTCAGTTGGTACGTAAAGGCATTACCATTTATAAACCGGCTTACCAGGGCGGAACGGTTGAATTAATGGGGCCGAAAGAGGTATGCGAAAAATGGAATATTGATACTATTAGTCAGGTGGTAGATATGCTGGCATTAATGGGCGATGCGGTAGATAATATTCCCGGCATACCCGGTATTGGCGAAAAAACAGCCGCCAAATTGCTGAAAGAATATGGAACCCTGGAAAACATTTTGGCGAATGCCGACAACATTAAAGGTGCTGTTGGCGAAAAAGTAAGAAATGGAAAAGATAGTGCCTTAATGAGTAAAAAGCTGGCTACCATTATTACCAATGTACCCATTCAGTTTCATGAAGAAGATTTTAAAGTAAAGCCCTTTAATAAAGTAAAGCTGATAGAAGTATTTACCGAACTTGAATTTAAAACTTTAGGCAAACGTGTATTGGGAGAAGATTTACCTGCCTTTACCACTGCGCCGCAGGCAGTACAAACCGATTTGTTTGGTGCACCGATAGCAACCGCCAACAGCAGCAAGGGCAAACCGTTGGTTGCCGAAAATGAAACAGCCGTTACAGAAACCTTTGGTTTACAAAACAGCCAAACCGTTCAACATACCTACCATTTAATACAAACCCCTGAACAAATACAAGCGTTAATACAAAAGCTAATGCAGCAAAATGCCATTGCTTTTGATACGGAAACAACAGGTATTGACCCCAATACATCACGCCCCGTGGGGTTGAGTTTTGCTTATCAATCCCACGAAGCCTATTATGTACCTGTACCCAAAGAGCCCGAAGCAGCCCAGAAATTGTTGCATCATTTTATACCACTTTTCGAAAGAACCGACGTATTATGGATTGGGCAAAACATTAAGTACGATATACTGGTTTTAAAATGGCAGGGTATTGAGTTGAAGGGAAAAATTACAGATACCATGCTGGCGCATTATGTGGTAGAGCCCGATGGAAAACACAGCATGGATGCCTTGAGTGAACAATACTTGCGGTATCAACCCATATCCATTGAATCGTTGATTGGAAAAAAGGGAAAAGACCAAGGCAATATGCAGGATGTACCATTGGAAGAGATAAAAGAATATGCAGCTGAAGATGCGGATATTACTTTTCAATTGCAACAGGTACTAACGCCATTGGTAAAAGAGAAAAAAGTAGAAAGGGTATTGTATGAAATAGAAAATCCTTTGGTGCCTGTGTTGGCCAATATGGAATATGAAGGCGTTGCAATTGATGTAGATTTTTTAAAATCGTACAGTAAAACATTGGCGCACGAAGCCAAAGTGGCCGAAGAAAATGTATATCGGTTGGCTGGGGTACGATTTAATTTAGCCTCACCCAAACAATTGGGAGAAGTGCTGTTTGAAAAGTTGCAATTAGATCCTTCTGCCAAAAAAACAAAAACCGGTCAATACCAAACCGGCGAAGATGTGTTAGCAAAATTGGCTTTAAAGGGCCATCAAATAGTAGAAGACATATTAGCGTTTCGAGAGCTTACCAAATTAAAGTCAACTTACGTTGATGCCTTGCCGCAGTTAATCCATCCCATTACCGGCAGGGTTCATACATCTTATGCACAAGCGGTAGCCGTAACCGGCCGATTGAGTAGTAATAATCCTAATTTACAAAACATACCTATTCGCAGTGAACGAGGCCGCGAAATACGCAAAGCATTTATTCCCCGCGAAAAAAACAGGATAATGATGAGCGCCGATTATTCGCAAATTGAATTGCGGATAGTCGCTGCGATTAGTGGTGATGCCAATATGTGCGCTGCGTTTAAAGAAGGAAAAGATATACATGTGGCAACGGCTGCAAAGGTTTATGGTGTACCCGAATCGGAAGTAACGAAAGAAATGCGTTATAAAGCCAAAAGCGTAAACTTTGGAATTATTTATGGACAAGGAGCTTTTGGTTTAGCCGATAACCTGGGCATTTCACGCACCGAAGCCAAAGAAATTATTGACAACTACAAACAGCAATTTCCGGGCATTACCCAATACATGCAAAGCACCATTGCTTTTGCACAAAAAAATGGTTATGTGGAAACGTTGATGGGAAGAAAGCGTTGGCTAAAAGACATTAATTCAGCCAACTTTACCGTTAGAGGTTATGCTGAGCGTAATGCTATTAACTCGCCCATACAAGGAACTGCGGCGGACATGATAAAACTGGCCATGATAAAAGTTGCTGCAGACCTGAAAAAACATCATTTGCAGTCGGCCATGATATTGCAAGTGCACGATGAATTGGTATTTGATGTGTTGGAAGAAGAAGTAGAAAAAATAAAGCCCATCATTTTAAATAACATGCGGGAAGCATTAATTCTACCCAATAAAGTACCTATTGAAGCAGAAATAGGTACCGGCAATAACTGGTTAGAAGCACATTAATTCGGCAAAGCAAACAATGAAACAGCAAGGCGTAAACGTTATGAAAGCAGTAATAGGTTGGTCATCTAAATTTTGGCAATGGAGTATTGCAATTGTGTTGGCAATGGTTGTAGTAATGCAGGCCTGCCAGCCCGCAAAGCATTATGCACACCCCCATGTACAAATTGAAACTACGCTAGGTTATATAGAGGTAGAATTATATCCTGAAAAAGCACCTAAAACGGTAGCGGCTTTTTTAAGTTATGTTGATTCCGGGTATTATAAACGTGCCAATTTTTATCGGGTATTGAACGATGTTAATCAACCCATGAATGCGCCTAAAACAGAATTGGTACAAGGCGGTATTTGGAAAACGAATAATGATTTAGCGCGCTCAGTTCCCGGTATTCCGCATGAAAGCACCAAGCAAACCGGCTTACAACATGAAGAAGGTACTATTTCATTGGCCAGAATGGCACCCGGCACTGCGGGCACCGAATTTTTTATTTGTATGGAACGAGAACCCGGCCTGGACTATGGCGGGGTGAATATGGAAGACAAGCAAGGTTTTGCGGCTTTTGGAAAAGTGGTGAAAGGAATGGATATTGTTAGAAAGATATACAACAGTAGCGATTACAATCAATACCTGGACCCGCCGGTAGTTATTTTCAACATACGGCGGGTAGGTGAATGAGGTACAACTATCTTTTTAATAATTTAAAAGCTATTTCTCTACCTAAGCCTCTAAACAACGCCAGGTTAATCCAAAATAGCGCGAATTGTTCCATTAATGTAAATTGGTCATTACCACCAACATCATAGCATTCAGCAAAACCGGCGTCTTTAGCCAGTTGAATAGCCGCTTGTTTTCCTTTTTCACTATTGCCCGCAACAAAAGCATCAATTTCCCAATTGCCGTATTGGGTATTTTCCATGTTATTGTATCCGGTGGTATTAAAGCATTTTACCACATCTGTGGTTTGTGTGTGGGCTAAAATGGCATCGGTGGTATTGCTAAAGCCTTCCGGTCCTTGTTTCATTACAATATTCATGGCATCAATAATTATTTTTCCGGAAGTATCGCCCAACGATTGGGTAACGGGGATAGTAGCTTTAGCTGGGGTTGCCAGTAAAATAACGGCAGCATTTTTCACTGCATCGGAAATGGAATGCACAGAAGTATTGGGGTTATTGAGTAAATGTTTCCCTTTAAAATTTTCCCTATCATTTACTCCTAATAAAATAGTATGTCCTTTTTGTGCCCATTTGGTAGCCAAAGCGCCACCCACATTTCCGGTACCAATTATTGCAATATGCATAAATTACTTTTTTTAATGGTTAATAAATAGGCTGTTGAACAAACACTAACCATACCCATTTAGATAATGGTTACTGTTGTGCAGTTGCTAACAAAAAAATACAGTTGGCTACTTTAATTGTTTAACGCTTCAATTAATAAGCTTGCTGCTGATGCGCCTGAATTTTGCTGTTGTCCGGTAATCAATAAGCCATCTCTAATAGCAAATGATGTAAATGCCGGTGCCACTTTAAATGTAGTGTCAGCTATTTTTTTGGCTTCTTCTTCTATTCTATAAGGTTGAATTTTCATGCCTACGGCTTGGTCAGCAAAATCCTCTTCTGAATTGGCAAAACCGGTCCAGCTTTTTCCTTTTACTAACCATGCCCCGTTTGAATCTTTGGTTTCTAACAAAACAGTAGTAGCATGACAAACAGCTGCAACAGGTTTATTGTTTTCATAAAAAGCAACCAACAAATTTTGTAAACTCGTATTGCCTTTAAACGTGTACATAGGTCCTTGACCACCTACTAAAAATAAGGCATCATAATCATTTACCCGCACCGATGAAAGCCTTAATGTATGGTTGAGCATTTGCTGAAATTCAGGTTTTTGCAAGTAGCCTAAGGTAATAATATCGTGTGCGGAATAACCACTGCTGTCTGTGGGATTAGAATAGGTATCCATTTCAATGCGGCCACCCTCTGTGGAAGCCAATTCAATAGCATAACCAGCTTCTTGTAATACCAATAAAGGATGCGTTAATTCTGCAGCCCAAAAACCAATAGGCCATCCGGTTTGGGTGGATATGGCAGGCGAACTTGCAACCATTAAAATTTTTCCTTTTGGTGTAGCACCATGCTGATGAACATACTGTGTTTTTTCTACATAATTTTTCATTGTGTTTGCGTTTGAAGGTGATGAATAAATTTTCAAAAGCAAAGGTGTTTTATACTATGCAATTTTTTCTTCACTTACCAATTTGTGTGGTACTCACTTTTAGGAAAGTATGGGTATTTTGCCTATCTTGAATGCAAGCACTTTTATTGTGCAACATGAACGGAGTTGATAAACTGTATTATTAATTTTGAAATAGTTGTATGCCCGAGTTTATTTATAAAAAAAAGCTTTATTATAACCCTGTTGAGTTTGCGATGGACCGCATTGGCGGTACCTGGAAAATCCCCATATTATGGCGATTAAAAAATAAAACGTTTCGGTATAGCGAATTGAAGAATGATATTCCCCATATAACCCATAAAATGTTGAGCAGCCAGTTAAAAGTATTGGAAGAAGAAGGGTTTATTAACCGTGTTGTTTATGCTGCTGTGCCTCCAAAAGTGGAATACTCCATTACGGAAAGAGGGCTAGCTGCCATACGCGTAATTGAAGTAATCAGAAATTACGGTATTCATTTAATGCAGGAATTTGGGATTGATGAAACGATTATCAGAAACATTCAATAAAATTAAAAAAGCGGCAGCTTGTTTTAAACAAACTACCGCTTTCAGGAAAAAAATTGGCGTATAATTTATTGCTTTTTCAATTCCATTTTTTGAATATTACCTTGTCCATCGGTTGTTTTCCAAACTTGGTATTTTGCTTTGTTGGTTACAATAATCCATGATTTTGGAAATTGTGCGTTCTCACTATTCAGGGTAACATTATTTCCATTGATGGTCCAAGTGAACGGTTTTTGATCGTTGGTTTGGTTACCCAAAATAGAATAACTCAACGATTTTACGCCCGAACCATCTTTCTTGAACTGAATAGTACCCACATTACTTGCTGATGCGTTCTGCTGGCTAATATTGGTTTCCTGAAATTTTACAATATTCCAAGTACCGGTAAGGCGTTGCTGTAATGTACAACTACCTAAGGCAATAGCAGCAATAAACACTAAATAAATTTTGTTGAATTGTTTCATAATCAAACGGTTTTATTTTTTCTTATAAACGGGTACGGTACTGCATGGTTCACCGTACATAATACTTTTAGCAACCGGTTGTAAAAGGTTGGTCAATGTTAAATAAACAGCAGCAGAAACCGGTAAATCGCCACAACCTTTAATCACCATTCTTTTATCTGTAAAATCAGCCACGGGTAATGCCTGAATATTTTGTAACCAAGCTTGTTCAAAAGCTTGTTCGGGTGTACCAAAAAAAACCTTTTGAGCAACCGGGGTTAAATAAGTGGCTACCAACATATATGCCCACATAGGTATAATAGCATCAGCAGAACAAAATACGGCAACAACAGCGCCGTCATAGTTCGACCAATTGATTTGTTGCAGGGCTGCTCTAAAATCTTTTTCTTTTAAAATAAGCCCCATGAATAAATAGTCTTTTAAGTCGAATGACAACACCGATTGTTTCGGAGCAAAATCTGCTGGGTCTAAGGTTATTAAACCACTTTCTGCTACTTTATTAATAATAGGTGCTGTGTCCATATGCAAACTATTCATGATGCAAAGATACCCAATTCTGCCGGTAAGGCTTTACTATATACGTTAAAAAAGGCCTCTGGAATACATCCGGAGGCCTTTGCCTATGATTTTGTTGAAGCGATTAATAGAATTGACTACGGTAATCTTTAACAACGGCAGTTTTACGTAATGCATCCATACCGCGATAAATAGCCATGCGTAGTGATTGCAATAAAGTTTGCTTAACGCCCTGAGCCTCATCCGGAGTGGCTGTTTTGCTGCTAATGGCATTAATTTGAATGGCAAATACACCGTTAGTACCTGCAATGGGCGGAGTAACTTTATTCAAATAGGCTTTGTTAAATGATGCACCGGTAAACTTAGCATCGTTGCCAATGCCGGTAATAAACGGTGCACTGAAAGAAATGCTATCTGCTTTTTGAACCTGAGTACCGGTTGCAGCAGCATAAGCATTTAAATCGTTGCCGGATTTGAACTTAGTATCTAATAATATTTTGGCTTTCTTTTCATTGCGAACAATGGGTTCAATCATGGGTCTAAGGATTGAAGCCGGAGGTAAGCCGGGTTTAATATCGGCTGTAATTAAAGGAACCACATAATTGTTACCAATGCGAACGGGATCTTGATCCACTTCTCCAACACTGTGCTCATAGATCCAACGAACCAGTTGACGGCTATCGCCTAAATTAGGAATAGTGTAATCGTTTTCTTTAATATCGTCGGCTGTTGCAATGGTTTTGTTCATTTTAGCAGCGGTAGCTTCAAAGTCTTTTTTGTTTTTGCTTAGCGAAACAAACTGAGCAGCAGCATTTACGGCAGCAGCGTCTGTTTCATTGCTAATGGTAATGGGTTTAGCATAATAAGCAATTTTGTAGGCAGGAGAAGAACCTTTTTGACCCAATACTTCAACATAGTGTAAACCATATTCGGTAGTAATTACACCTTTGGTACCCACAGGGTTTAAAAAGCTGAAATCATTAAAAGTGGGCACCATACGGCCGGTAGTAAAGTAGTCGTAAACGCCACCGGTATTTTTGTTGCCATCGTCAGAATATTTCATTGCCACTGAATCGAAAGGAACGCCGGCTTTTAATTGCATTTCAACGGTGTCCATAATTTTACGAGCAGTGCTATCCTCTCTTACTCTTTGTAAAACACCGGTTTGTGGGTCTTGCTGATGCGTAGCCACTAAAATATGACGCACTTTGGCTGAGTCGGGTAATTGTTTAACCGCAATTAGTTTTGCAATTACATATTCATTGCCATCTAAATAAGGGCCATATACACCATTTACGGGCAATTTGGCAATAGAATCAATACTTTTTTGGTGTATTTGATTTTTAGAAATATAGCCGTCGTAGTAGGGTAAATCGGATGTGTTTTGTGCAAAAAAGGTATTGATATTAGTGTTGGAAGCTATTTCTGCTTTTTTAGCTAATACTGCATTAAAAGCAGCCAATGAGTCGGCAGCGCTAGGATCGGCATTGAAAGTAACATAAGCAATGTTGCGGGTTTCTTCATCGCGTTTGTACTCGTCTTGGTGTTTATTGGCATAGGCCATAATTTCATCATCGCTCACTTTAACGCTAGAATCAGAAATGGCGCTGTAGGGTGCATAAACGTATGAAACATTCGATAACTGATTATTGTCTTCCTCAGTTTTATTCACTAACCATTTAGGAACGTACATGGCTTGTTGTAATAAAGCTTGATATTTAGCTTGTAAGGCTTGTTGAATAGCAGGCTTAATATAAGCTTCTTCTACTTGTGCCATTTCCTGTGCATTTCTCGATTTTTTTAATCTATCGAAGGCAGCCTTGGCTTCATCCACCATAAACATACCGGTTTTGGGGTCGGTAAATTCCCGTTTTAAAGGAGAGGTAGCGGGATTAAATAAAATATCGCTCACTTCTTTTGGTGTAACGGTTAATCCCAATTTTTTGTATTGCTGCTCCATAATAATGCTGGCCACTTCATTATTCCACAGTTGCGCAATCACTTGTTCGCGATTCGCACCACGACCACCATACATGCTTACCTTCTCTTCAAAATCGGCACGTTCAATTTTTTGGCCATTTACTTTACCAATTACTGTTGTATTGGAAAAGAAATTACCCCGGCGAAAAGAACCATCTTGTAAAATAAACGCCAATAATGCTAATGCAATAATGCCGAAAATAAACCAGGCACCTTTGTCGCGTATGCGTTGAATAACAGACATAATTATAATTGTTAGTAAGAAATTTTTATAAGGATGGCAAAAATAGGGGAATAAATTTATTGCACAAATTGTGGAAAAATATGTTTGTCTGCAATGAATTGCAGTTGTTTTAAGTTACAATCGGCCCCGATGAGTTCGGGGTGTCAAGCGTTGTACTGATGATAATAGAAAAGTGGAGATAATACCTGCTTTAAAAACTATTGGCAGCATTCACTTCCAGGTTTTGAACAAGGCTATCGGGTAAGGGTTGTGCAAGGGTTGATTGTGCTAAATACTGTTGATTACTACTGTAAATAAACAAACAACTTCCCTCTTTTATTGTACCTATAATGGCTGAAGTAACTTTTGGGGGTAATGCGGGGCAACCTTCACTCCTTCCTAAATAGCCCTGCATACGAATAAATTGTTCGTTTACATAATTGGCCGCATGCATTACAATGCCTCTGTTCAAAGCGTTATCATTAATGCCGGGTTCTAAACCATTTAAGCGAAGGGCAAAACCATGTTTTCCTTTATAAGTATTTTCCGTTACATAAAATCCCAAACTACTTTCATAGCTATTGGGGCGGTTTGAAAACCGGGTGGCCATTAACTTACCTGAATTTTTACCATGTGCTACATAGGTATTGAACAATAAAGCACCCTTTATTACATCAATTACAAATAATCTTTTTTGGGTAGAGGGCAAACTAAAATCAACAATGGTGAGCAGTTGATTATTTTGAACTTTGCCTGCCTCGTATAATTCGTGCATGCCGGTGTAGGCCATTTCAAATGCTTGATAGGAAAGCCCTTTTGCTGCTAAAGCCAATTTTTGGTATAAACTGAATGAACTTTTGGTAACGTTGCTTTTATTAGAAGTGGCAGTAGGGCCATATGCTTTACCCGGCGCAAAGCTGAAAAGGGTAAACATTGTAACAGCAAATAGGATAAATTGGATAGATTGTTTACAAAACTTCATCATCGGACCGCACATTTTAAATTCTTGAAGGATGCAAACTAATCCAAATCGTGAAAAAGTAGTGCCAACAATCAATTTTATTAACCTTTCATTAACATATTAAATACAATATATTACTGCATGCCCAACCAGGCATAATAACCGGCACCCAATAAAGGCGCTTGTTGGTTTAATACCACATATACGCTAACCTCAGCTAATAGTTGGCGCATACGACCACTGTTTTGGAAGGTTTCATCCCAAACTTTGGGCTTAAGCAAAGGAAGTACTTTAGGGGCAATGCCACCGGCCAGGTATAACCCGCCTGTAGCCTTGAATTTTAGAATTAAATTGGCTGCTTCAATGGAAAGATAGCGATTGAATAAGGCCAAGGCTTCTATACAAACCGGACAAATTCCCTCTGCTGCAGCATGGCTAATGGCAGCCGCTTTATCAGTGGCTGAAACAATAGTAGCTTCTACATTGGAAGGACAATGCTTCCTTTCTTTTTGGGTTAAAAAGTCCCATATATTTTCAATACCCAAACCACTTAATAAACGTTCCCAGCTTACATGGTTAGGATATTTTTCCAACAAAAAATGCATCAGTTCAATATCCTGAAGCGTTCTGGGGGCAAAGTCGCAATGTCCGCCCTCGGTTGCAAAGGGATGATAAGCATTACCATCAAAATACATTCCTGCTTCACCCAGTCCAGTGCCGGCGGCTAATATGCCAATATTACCGGGGGTTTCATCTTTTCCCTTGTGTAAAATATGTACCTCGTTCGGTTTTAACGCTGCTAATCCGTAAGCGGTGGCTTCTAAATCGTTCAAGATAGCTACGGGGCAATTATTGATTAAACTGCTGATTTCTCTTGCATTAATTTCCCAACTTAAGTTGGTAAACTTAACCGAGCCTTCAATAATGGGGCCTGCAACCGATAAACATACCCTTTGAGGGGTTGGTTGCCCGGCTAAAAAATCATTCAAAATTTCCTGAAAGGAAAGGTAGTTTTTGCTTGAGTAGCGCTGCTCTTTTAATGTAGTAAAGCCATTGCCATTTACTTTAAATAGAGCCATATTCGCTTTGGTTCCACCAATATCGCCCGCTAAAACTATAATATTATCGGGGGCAGTGGCTAAATGCTGAAAAGCAATCGGAAGAAATAATTGGGGTTTCATAATAAGCGGCAAGTTACAACAAACATAGTTTTAAAAATGCCAATGAGTTGTTGAATTTTTTAAAATAAGAATATGCACATACTACCTTTTTAAGCTGCATTGCCTTTATATTGCAGCCCGGAAATGGAGAAAGTATACCCTTCTTTTGTGAATAAATTTAAATGCACAATAAACCATTTTTGCAAGCTTCAATTTCAAAAAGCCGAACACGAAACAAATGACAGAACCACATTATTTAAAAGGATTGAACGAACCTCAACGCGAAGCGGTTACTACCCTCAATGGCCCATTGTTAATTATTGCCGGTGCCGGTAGTGGAAAAACAAAAGTATTAACCACTCGTATTGCCCATTTAATGGCCAATGGCGTTGATGCTTTTAATATTTTGGCTTTAACGTTTACTAATAAAGCGGCCCAAGAAATGAAGGAGCGGGTTGAAAAAATTTTAGGTAATAATGATGCCCGCAATTTGTACATAGGCACTTTTCATAGTGTATTTGCCCGCATTTTACGGGGCGAAGCACATAAATTAGGCTACCCGGCTAACTTCACAATTTATGATACGGATGATAGTCGCTCGGTATTAAAAACAGTGATTAATGAATTGAATTTAGACGATAAACACTATAAGCCCAATTTTGTACACAACCGTATTTCATCCGCTAAAAATGCGTTAGTGGGTCCGGCTGAATATGCTACGGATTATTACATTCAGCAAGAAGATATGCGGGCCAATCGGCCGGCTATTGCTCAAATTTATGCAGCATATGCGGCTCGTTGTTTTAAAAATGGAGCAATGGATTTTGATGACCTTTTGTTGAAAATGTACGAACTGTTGAAGACGCATCATGATGCCTTGCATAAATACCAAACTAAGTTTAAGTATATACTGATTGATGAATATCAGGATACCAATCCTGTTCAGTATCAAATTACCAAGTTGTTGGCCGCCATGCACGAAAATATTTGCGTGGTGGGCGATGATGCTCAAAGTATTTACAGCTTTAGAGGTGCCACCATTGAAAATATTTTACAGTTTCAAAAAGATTATGATGATGTAAAATTGGTGAAGCTGGAGCAAAACTACCGAAGCACCGATACTATTATTAAAGTGGCCAATGAGGTAATTAAAAATAATAAAGGGCAAATTCCTAAGTTGTTATGGACAGAAAATGCAACCGGTGAAAAAATTAAACTGGTACGCACCATGACAGATAATGATGAAGGCAAATTTGTGGCTGATACCATTCAGGAACAGAAATTGCGCAATCATTATGAGAACAAAGATTTTGCTGTTTTATACCGTACCAATGCTCAAAGCCGTTCGTTTGAAGAAAGCTTGCGGCGTATGGGTATTCCCTATAAAATTTATGGCGGATTAAGCTTCTATCAAAGAAAGGAAATTAAAGACTACATTGCTTATTTGCGTTTAATTGTAAACACAAAAGATGAAGAAGCTTTAAAGCGTATTATCAATTACCCTGTTCGTGGCATTGGAAAAACATCACTCGAAAAAGCCGTAATTATTGCCAATGAACAAAATACTACTTTGTTTGAAGTATTGCAATCGGCAGCTGCCAATGGTTTTAAAGGAGCAACTTTAGAAGCCATGCAAAACTTCGTAACCATGATTCGGTATTTTCAAACCCTTATGGCAACCAATAATGCATACGATGTTGCTGTACAGGTGGGAAAACACACCAATTTGGTAAAAGAATTGTTTAACGATAAAACCACAGAAGGCCTGGCCCGTTATGAAAACGTACAGGAATTGCTGAATAGTATTAAAGAATGGACCGAAATGCCCGATAATGAAGATGGCGAAATGGTAGATAAATCATTGGGCAGCTATTTACAACAAATTACATTATTAACCGATGCGGATAAAGACAATGACCCTGATGCGGATTCTGTAAAGCTAATGACCATACATGCTGCTAAAGGTTTGGAATTTAAATGTGTGTTTGTGGGTGGCATAGAAGAAACCTTATTTCCGAATGCCATGAGTATAAACTCAAGAGAAGAGTTGGAAGAAGAGCGTCGGTTGTTTTATGTTGCCGTAACACGTGCTAAAGAAAAACTTTGGTTAAGTTATGCCAATGCCCGCTACCGATTTGGCAGTTTGGTGCAAAATGAGCCCAGCCGCTTTTTGGAAGAAATGCCGGACAGTTTATTGGATAAAACCTATGCGGGTGGCGGTGCTCGAAATAATGCAGGCAACGGCTTTAATAACGGTAGTGCCTTTGCTCGTATGCAAAGGGGCATGGGCTATAGTGATGCAGATGCTGCTGAAAAAAAATACGGGCCACCCCCTGCGAAAAAAGCAAGCAGCAAACCCTCATACATGCCGGCTACACCTCCTCCGCCCAAGGTGGTGGAGCATATACCTTCTGCCAATTTTGAACCCAGTGATCCACACGATATGGAAGCCGGTCAAACTGTTGAACATCAAAAATTTGGTTTTGGCAAAATTGTAAAAATTGAAGGTGGTGCCCATAATCCCATTGCCACCATTCACTTTCAGCACAATGGTGAAAAGAAGATTATGTTGAATTATGCAAAAATTAGAATTGTGCAGCAGTAATGGGCTGTTACAATTCGTAAAATAATAGTAAATGAAAGCCATTGTATTTGAACAAAGCGGAAAAGCAACATCGGTACTAACATTGCATGAGGTGCCTCAGCCGCAGCCTTTGGAAGGAGAGTTGTTAATTAAAGTATTGGCATCTACCATCAATCCAGCAGACATATTATTCATTGCCGGTAAATACAGAATGCAGCCCAACCTACCGCAAATTGCCGGGTTAGAGGGTGTGGGTGTAGTAATGCAGCAAGGAAAAAACACCCTAACACCCACTCAAACATTAGTGGCTTTTCGTCATAAAAATGTTTGGGCGGAATATGTGGTGGTACCCGAAAAAAAGATAATTGTGTTACCTGCCAATTTTCCGATAGAGAAAGCCGCTCAGTTCTCTCTCAATCCAATTACTGCATACGGGCTATTATCGCAAGCACGCTTGCAACAAGGAAATTGGTTGTTGTTAACAGCTGCAAATTCAGCCCTTTCAAAAATTGTCATTCAATTAGCGGCACAAAAAAAATATTCAACCATTGCGGTAGTTCGGAAAGAAGAAGAAATAGCAGCATTAAAAGCATTGGGCGCTACGGAAGTGGTATTATCAACAAATCCGCAGCTGACCAATACAATTTTATCCATCACTCAAAATAAAGGTGTTAATGCATTGTTCGATGCAGTAGGCGGCAACCTGCTAACACAATTATTGCCTACTGTTGCGCCATTTGGTAAGGTATTGATATATGGGTTGTTAGATGATCAGCCCGCGCAATTGTATAATGCTACCATTGTTTTTAAAAATTTATCTCTCATGGGCTTTGGAGTAGATGCCTGGTTGCAAACCTTATCGGAAAATGAGCAAAAGGAAATGCAAACTTATTTAATAGAAAACTTACAGCAGCCCGGATTTCAATTGCCAGTGTCAGAAAAATTTCCTTTTACGCAGTTTATGGAAGCTATTCAAGCCTATGAAAGCGGCAACCAAAAGGGAAAAATTTTGTTAGAAATGAATTAGGCTCAGCCAAAATAGAAGTATGGTTTGCCTGAAATGCTTTAGAAAACTTGTTCAAAACCATAATCGTTAGGTACAAAGCAATCCCGTGTATTCAAAGTAAGTTCAATTTTTGAAAAGTAGGGTCTAAGCATTTTCGATAGCCGAAAAAACCAAGGGCATTTCTATTTTAGCATGCTGCATCCGCAATATTTTAGTAATTTTGTACTTGAATTTATAAATTGAAGTGTTATGATAAAAACCGGCAATACCATTGTTAGTATTTATACTGAAATGACGCCCAATCCGGAAACCATGAAGTTTGTGGCCAATAAATTATTATATCCCGGAAAAAGCATTGATTTTCAGGACGAGCGCAGCGCCGGCCCTTCGCCATTAGCGAAGGAGTTGTTTAGTTTTCCTTTTATTAAAAGTGTATTTATTGCCAGCAATTTTGTAACCTTAACCAAAACACCCGAAACAGGTGATTGGCAAGATGTAATTCCTACCATAAAACAATTTTTAAAAGATTATTTGGAAAACGGTGGTCCTATTGTAAATGAGGAAGAAGTTGCCCAAATTAAGCAAGAAGCCGGCAATGTTGTTGCGGCTGATGACGATGATGTGGTAAAACGCATTAAAGAATTATTGGAGAATTATGTGAAACCTGCTGTTGAAATGGATGGAGGTGCCATTCAATTCCGTAGCTATAAAGAAGGGGTGGTGAATTTAATGTTGCAAGGAAGCTGCAGTGGTTGCCCCTCTTCAATGATTACCTTAAAGGCAGGTATTGAAGGCATGATGAAACGCATGATTCCGGAAGTAAAAGAAGTAGTAGCGGAAGCTGAATAGTTTTTCATTTTTTATAGTTTTTCCCTTCTTCGGCTCATACTGAAGAAGGGTTTTTTGTTTTAAAACTTCAGGTAAACGCTACATTCCAAATAAAATGTGTTCGACAAGTTTTTTTCCGAAGCGGGAGTGGTATTGTTAGTAGTGGTAATAGTTGAACGATTTTTTAAAGTATAAGTGGCTTTGGTTGTTGTTTCAATTTTATTTACCGGTATGGCATAAGTGGGTGTAATGGCAAAGCCCCATTTTTTGGCATCATAAGTTAAAGGCATGGATGCTTCATAGTCTAACAATGTTACTCCCGGATTGGGAACAACAGTAGTAGCTTTTACTGAAACTACGTTAGGATTATTTTTCTTAATGGCCTTTCCTACTCTTCTATTGGTGTATCCTTCATAAAAATGTAAACTGCTGAAATTCGCCGCCAGGGTTGGTGTTAAGCTCCATTGTTGTTTGTCGGGTCCCCAGTTAAAAGCATGCGCAATATTTGTATTGAAAGCTACGTCGGTTTTGTTATCGAAAATAACATCGGCACTAGCTCCCAGTTGTAAAAAATTAAAGTCATAGCTTAAGTCCGTACCGAAACCACCTTTTATGTCGCTTTTAATGGCGGTACTTTGAGCATTGTAAAAGGTTTTGTTGGCTCGCACATCTCCACTGAAATTATTAATAGAAAAATTATAGCCGGCATCCAATGAAAAGTAATCAATTCTATTTTCATTAGCAGCAGCAGCATAAGCTGCGCTGGCACTAACATACCAACCTGATTTGTTGTAATAACCAAAAGTGGGTGTTATATAAGGCAACACCGTAGAGTCTTTTCGGCCATTATATACAGCATTGCTTAAGTAATCTAATGAAGCTTTGAAATACGATTGGGTGCTATCTGATTTTTGTTGTGCAAACAGGGGTTGCGTTAACCACGTAAATAGCATACCAATGCTAATAACGAAAATTTTTAAATGCCGCATATTGTAAGGGTTACTGAAAATTTTGTTATAAAGACCTGCTTTTCTGAGGAACGTTTAAAACCGAAAAATAAAATATGGAGGGGTTGTTTTTTGTATTATTTTTTTCTGTTAAATAATTTGTTGAAAATATTTTTGCGATTAGCGGTTTTTGAAGATTTTGTTTCGCTATCATCGCCCAGTAAATAGCCCCAGGGTTCAAGGCTTTCCACAGAGTCGAATATAATTTTTAAAATCGCTAGTATGGGCAACGCCAAAAACATGCCCGGAATACCCCAAAGCAAACTGCCAACAACAACACCTAAAATAGTTGCCAAAGCATTTATTTTTACTTTAGAGCCCACAACTTTAGGTAATAAAAAATTACTATCTATTAAATGTACAACAATCATTACAATAGCTACACCCAGTACGGCTGACGGAGTATTGTTGGTGTAAGTTACCAACATGCCAAATAACGTGGCGGTATATATGCCCAAATAAGGAATTAAATTTAAGATGGCTGCAACTACTGCCAGTAAAATAGCATATTGAACACCAACAATCAATAAGCCTATGTAATTTAAAATGGCAACGATTAACAACTCAATTAATAAACCAAAAATATAATCTTTAATCATTAACCGAATACGGTGCAAAACATTAATAACGGTTAACGCATGGGTATTGCCGAAGCTTTTTACAAAGAAACCAATAATAATATGTCGATACAATAAAAACAAAAATGTATAAATGGGAATCAGCACCAAATACACCAGAACATTTGATAAGGTTGAAACGGTGCTGCCCACTATGGCCGATGTGCTGCTCATAGATTGAGCAGTAATGGAATCAATAAACTTTTTTAAATGTTGGTCGCTGATGTGAAAGCGCTGTTGAGCCCAGTTTTCCAAATCGGTTACAGCAATATACAACTGTTGGGCAACCTTGGGAACATCACTGCGAAAACTAATGATTTGAGATGAGATGAAATAAAATACAAATAGTACCACTAAAATAGCCAGCAATACGGCAATAAGTGCACTAATACCTCGCGAAATACCCCATTTCTCAAAAACATTGGCTACACTAATCAGTAGTAAAGTAAACAATGCTGCAAATGCCAATGGAATAAAAAACGATTGTGCATAATACAGCAAAAGAATAATGAGGCAAATACTGATTAATGCATAAGCCAGTTTTTGTAAAAATGTAAGCGATGTTTTCAATAGGAAAAATTTGTTGATGAACGTAAAAATAATAAACAAAGCCAACTATAGCCATTTAAGCATTACCTTTCTGCATAAAATTACAAATTCAACCACTTCGTTTAACTTGTATTCAAATTCAATACATACCATGAAAAGAATATTTGTTTTAATGGCTTTATTGGGAATTACAGGGCTACAAAACTTGTTGGCACAAGCACATAAGTTTTACTATTTAAATTCCGATAGCAGTCAATTTGTACTTACCGATACCGGAGCAAAATATTTGGCAGCATTGCCCTTGCGTTGTATTCAGCAGGAATATCCCAACAAAGTAAATCATGTTGCCATTAGCGACAGTAGTCAGTTATTAACGCCTAAACAATTGCATCCGGCATTTTACGGTTGTTTCGATTGGCACAGTACAGTGCATGGGCATTGGATGCTGGTGGCATTATTAAAAAAATTTCCGCATTTGCCCGAAGCAGCAATGATTCGTAAAAAATTAAATGAAAACATTACTCCCGAAAATATTGCTCGTGAAGCGGCATACTTTAATACACCACTGAACAGTAGTTTTGAACGAACTTATGGGTGGGCTTGGTTATTGCAGTTGCAAAAAGAATTATTAGGGTGGAATAATCCTGATGCCATTCAGTGGAGAAAAACACTTGAGCCATTGTGTGATACAGTGGTAAACCTTTGGATGCGTTTTTTGCCCAAACAAACTTATCCTAATAGAACCGGCGTGCATCCCAATACTGCATTTGGAATGGTATTGGCATTAGATTATGCCCGTGCAGCACATAATACCGTATTTGAACAAGCACTTATTAATGCAGCTAAAAAATTATTTTTAAACGACAAAAAAATACCGGCATTATGGGAGCCCGATGGCACCGACTTTTTATCGCCTTCATTAGAAGAAGCCGATTTAATGCGCCGTGTTTTAAATAAAACACAGTTTTTACAATGGTTTAATCAATTTTATACTCCGGCCGGTTTAGAACATTTAACCGTACTGCCGGTAGTATCGGACAGAAATGATTTAACCATTGTGCATTTAGACGGTTTGGCATTGAGCCGAAGCTGGTGTATGCAAGGCATAGCCAAATTATTGCCCAACAATGATCCTCGCAAAAAAATGTTGCAACGCTCGGCAATAGCACATGTGAATGCCAGTTTACCCCATATTGCATCGGGCAGTTATGGCGGCGAACATTGGTTGGCAAGTTTTGCGGTGTATGCTTTATTACAATAAAGTAGCTTCGGAACTGATAGCCATGTTTAATGCTTTTGAAACCGGACAGTTGGTTTCTGCATCTTTAACGGCTGCATCAAATTGTTCTTTAGAAATACCCGGCACTTTACCTTTTACGGTTAAATGTGATTGAGAAATTACGCCGTTATCTAATGTAATGGCACATTGTGTTTCTAAGGTTTCGGGTGTAAAGCCCATGGCGCCTAAAACAAAGCTTAGCTTCATGGTAAAACAACCGGCATGCGCAGCAGCAATTAATTCTTCCGGATTGGTACCTACTCCATTTTCAAAACGTGAGTGGTAAGAGTACTGATGATGATTTAATACTGTACTTTGAGTTGTTAGATGGCCATTGCCTTCTTTACCGGAGCCATTCCAAACGGCGGTTGCTGTTCTAATCATATTTGTAAATTTTTGAGTAAGCAAGTTACTAAATGTATTACCATCTATCTTTGATGCCATTAATAATTCCTTATTTCGTGAATGTATCGGAAATCTGGCACCAACTTATTCAAGGTATTCAGGAAACTTCTTTATTAGAATTTATTGGCACCATTTGTGGTATTGCCAGTGTTTTCTTCTCCCGAAGGGAAAATATTTTGGTATATCCGGTGGGCATGGTTAGCACCAGTATTTATATTTATTTATATGTGGTGCATGGTTTGTATGCCGATGCGTCGGTTAATTTTTATTATACAGTAATGAGCATTATCGGCTGGATAATGTGGAGCAGAAAGAAAAACCATGAAGTAGTATTGCACATTAGCTATAATACTAAATCGCAGCAATGGCTAAGTATTGGTTTCTTTGCAGTATGCTGGGTAATTCTTTATTTAGTGTTGCATCATTTTACAGACAGTACCGTACCACAAGCCGATGCCTTTACTTCAGCTGCGGCATTTACGGGAATGTATTTAATGAACAAAAAGAAAGTGGAAAACTGGTGGTGGTGGATATTGACCAATATTGCCTCAATACCGCTTAATTTTTATAAAGGCTTGGTATTTACCAGCTTTCAATATTTGGTTTTATTAATTTTAGCTATAATGGGTTTAATTAGCTGGATGAAAAAAGCCAAAGAATCTCATGCCTAAATGAATTGAAATTATGTTACCCTATTGCTCATTTATTGCTAAAGAAGATAATAACGCCAACGGATATACGTTACATAAACATTATCATGATAACCTGTATGGGTTTCCGATTTCTGACGATAATGAATTGTTTGCAAGGTTAGTGTTAGAAATTAACCAGGCGGGTTTAAGTTGGACAACCATTTTGAAGAAAGAAGCGGCATTTAGAAAAGCCTATCATAATTTTGATATTCAAAAGGTTGCTGCTTATCAACAAAAAGATGTTGACAGATTATTGAATGATGCCGGCATTATTCGTAATCGCTTAAAAATTAATGCAGCTATTCATAACGCAAATGTTATTATGCAATTACAAAGTCAACACGGCTCATTTAAAAATTGGCTTGATATGCACCATCCACAAACAAAACAAGCTTGGGTGTTGTTATTTAAAAAGCATTTTAAATTTACCGGTGGCGAAATTGTGAATGAGTTTTTAATGAGCATTGGTTATTTGCCCGGCGCACACGATAAAGATTGTAACATATTTAATAAAGTTCTGAAAACAAAACCGGCTTGGAGTATACAAACATTAAAAAAATAGTGGTTTTAGGTCCTGAAAGCACAGGCAAAACCACCCTATGTAAAAACTTAGCGCAACATTTTAATACCTTATGGGTACCGGAATATGCCAGAGAGTATTTAGAAACAAAGGGGCCAAAATATAATTATGATGATTTGGAAAAAATTGCTGCCGGCCAATTGGCGTTAGAAGATAAGACTGCACAGGAAGTTGAAAATTTAAATCCGAAACCTTGTTGTTTATTCATTGATACAGATATGTATGTAATGAAAGTGTGGAGTGAATATGTATTTGGCAAGTGCAGTCAATTTATTTTGGAAAATATTGTAGCAAGAAAGTATGACTTATACTTGTTATGCAATATTGATGTGGAATGGGTTAGAGATGCATTAAGAGAATATCCCGATGAAACGCCCAGAAAAGAGTTAATGGCTATTTATACCGATGTATTGGCTAATCAAACTACACCCTGGCAATTGATATCGGGCAATTATGACCAACGTACAGCCATTGCCATTAAAGCAGTAGAGGAGCTGTTAAAAAAATAAACTTACACAATTGACTAACCGTTAGTGGTTATTGCCAATAATTTTCTGAATATCTTCATCATCTTCTATATTTCGCATTTGTTGTACAATTTGCGGGTAACGCCAGGCAACACGTCCGCTCATGGGTACTACGGTAAACTTTTTGGGATTAGGCAAGCAGGCAATGATCATGGCGGCCTCAGCACGTGATAGATTTTTTGCCGGTTTATGAAAATATTGCTGAGCTGCCGCTTCAATACCAAAAATGCCGGGCCCCATTTCAATGGTATTTAAATACACATCTAAAATGCGTTGCTTACCCCAAATTTTTTCAATTAAGAAAGTAAAATAAAATTCAAGCCCTTTGCGCAGGTATTTTGTAAACCCACTACCCTGCCATAAAAAAACATTTTTGGCTGTTTGTTGCGATATGGTGCTGGCGGCACCACCCAAAGGAATACGACTTTTTTTGTTTTTTTTGGGATGCAGACTTTTTTGAATGGCATCCCAATCAAATCCATTATGATCAGGGAATGATTGGTCTTCGCTGGCTATGGCAGCTAACTTAGCATTGTAGGAAATATTATTCCATGAAACATAATCTCGCTTTAAACCATAGCTGAATGCGTTGCTAATTTGGGTAAGTGTTATAGGTGGCATTATCCATTTACAAACAATAACATACAATAAGGAAGAAAGAAAAAGAAACAGTACCACTCGTTTGGTCCATTTCCAGCATTTTGAAAAAAAATTATTGGCAGCCATGTTGGCAATATACTATTTTGCCGGTGGCAGATGAATATATTCCAGCGTAAATTTTTTTCCTATTTTATAACCCGGTGGTTGTTTGTTTTTAAAAGGCTGAAGATAGTTGGTAATGAAATTTAATGCTACTGCCGAACCAAATTGAGCTAAATAAATACTGGGAACGGTTAAGTTAAATTGATTGACAATAGCAATACCGCCAATAATTACCCCGGCTTTAAATATTAAGTTGCCCACGTCAGCACTGGTCATTCTTTTGGCCGGAATAATGGCAATATCTTTTATGGCAATAGTTACAAAACCCATAAAAATACTATCGATAGTGCTACCAAAAGCGGTGGGTTTTAAACCCATATATCCTAAATGAATAATGATACTGTCATCGCGACAAAAAAACACAAACCCCGAATAGGTGTTTTTGTCTTTTGTATAAACGGTAATGGGTTTGCCATTAAAAAAACGATCGATAGTGTAACCATTTTTTTTTAATAGTACGAAGTCGTTTTGGGCCAATAACGGTAGTGTATTGATGCAAAGCAGCAGCAGTAAGATATATTTCATTAAGGGAAAGTTACGTTAGCTATAATTGTTATACAACTAAAATTAGGTTAAAAGCGGCTGCTAAACTCTAAAGTGCCCCAAATTAAGGCAAGGCCAAAACCAATAAGTATTAATCCCGAAATTTTGTTAATGCGATGAATGTTTTGTGGTGTAAGTTTTTGTCTAAGTTTTCCGGCTAAAAGCACTTTGGCAACATCCGTACATAAAACAAAAAGTAAGCAGGTACTAAACATAACAATACGGTAACTACGCGAAAAATCAACTACAGAAGTGGCAATAACCAACCAAAAACCAATTACTCCGGGGTTCAGTGTATTCATGAAATAGCCGGAGAAAAATGTTTTAATGTAATCGCCGGTACTCATGGCAAGAGCCTGGCTGCCGTCTTCATTAATTTTTACTTTTTTGAAAAAGAAAACAAAAATGCCAATGCCAATTAATAAAATGCTGCCACCAATGCCAATTTCCTTTTTAAAGTCGAGTAAGTAGCGAAATAATTCGGTAAATAGCTGGCTAAATAATACCAATGTTATATCGCTGGCACTAACGCCGGCAACAAAAGTAAAGCCACCTTTATGGCCATTATTGATACTTTGCTTAATAATGGAAAATATAACAGGGCCAACCGAAATGGCAAGCATTACCCCCAAAGCCAAACCTTTTAAAAATGGTGCTATCATAGCCTAAAAACAGGCTACTAAGATAAATGTTATTTGCTGTGGGCAGGCTGTTGGTGCAAATATTCCTGCCAATCTTTTAACATATTACCTTTTAATACCCTTGGAAATTTGTGCTGACCACCCAATTTTCCTTTTAATTGCATAAAATCAAGGAATTGTTGTTCACTCAACACATCAACAAACACTTCTTTTAAGGCACTTTTACGTTCTACGGCATAGTCGTCGTTTAAAATTTTCAAGTTTTCGTCAATGTGCTGTTTTAACAATTCGGGATCAATTTGTTCATTGCAAGCAATGTACCAATGGTGTGCAAAGAAGTTGTTATAGGGAATGCCCGCAACAGTAAATTCCGGAATACAAATATTCAGTTGTTCACTGGTTAGTTGAATGGCTTTGTTCATGTTATCAACACTTAGGTGCTCACCTACCAAACTTAAAAAATGTTTGGTACGACCAGTAATAATGATTTCACAACGGCTTTTATCAACAAACTTAATGGTGTCTCCAATTAAATAGCGCCAGGTACCCGCATTGGTACTAATGAGTAATGCATATTCCTTTCCTTCTTCAACCTCATGCACCATAAAGGTTTCAGGGTTTTCAATCATATCGCCATTGCTATCAAAGTTGTTATCATTAAAAGGTACGAATTCAAGAAAGATATGCTCGTTGGTTACCAACCGCATTCCCTTTGCGTTTTGAACATCTTGGTAAGCTATGAAGCCTTCGCTTGCTAAATAAGTTTCAATATATGTAATAGGTTTTCCTAATAATTTTTCAAATCCTTTTTTATAAGGTTCAAAGCTTACGCCACCATGAACAAAAAATGCCAGGTTGGGCCACATTTCGTGTATATTATTCAGGTTATATTTTTTTATAACCATTTCCATACACATTTGAATCCATGCCGGAACACCTACCACAAAACCAATATCCCATTCCGGGGCTTTTTCAACAATTTCTTCTAATTTTTTATTCCAGTCGCGTTCTTTGGCAATTTTTTTACCCGGTTTATAAAAAGGTTGAAACCATAAAGGCATTTTTTTAGTGGTTATACCACTTAAATCGCCGGCATAGTAACCCAGGTTTTTTTGTAAGTCTGTACTTCCACCCAAGGTTAACCACCCTTTACCAATAGAACTGTAGGGAATGTTTTCGTAATTGCGCAGGGTAAGTAATTGTTTAATCATTACCATTTTATTGCCTGCCAATAAATCGTTGGTAATAGGTATGTATTTACTGGCAGCTTCCGATGTTCCGGAAGAAAGCGCATAATATTTAATTTTACCGGGCCAGCATACATCTGGTACACCATCTAAAGTTTTGTGCCACCATTCTTTGTAAATAGAACTGTAATTAAAAGTGGGCACATTCATTTTGAATTTTTTGGCCGGATTTTTACACAATAAAATTTCATCGAAACGGTAATGTTGGCCAAATTCAGTAAATCGTGCTTTACGCAATAATTTTTTTAATACGCGAATTTGCTGGCGTTCGGGATTATTGGCGGGCAATCGTAAAGCTTTTGCAACAGACTTGGGCAAGTGTATTTCAATGATAGCCATTGATGAGCGTATTTTAAATTCAATGAATTAAAAAGTTACATAAACCGATGTAATGGGTGCATTCTATGCTGTAAGTTAAGCATTTTTAAAAAGTGCATTCAGGTGTTGATACATAAAGATAATATCATTTGGCCATTCATAGTGCAGGGCATACCATTCATCTTGTTTTTGTATAAGGGTTAGCGGCAAAGTTAGGGGTTGGCTACTATTATTGCCAATAGTATTTAAAATACAGGGCAACAAATTGGGTAAATTGGGATTATTGCCTGCGTAACCAATCCATGTTTTTTTCCCTTGTAAAACTAATAATGCATTAGTAAGAAGCTTTCGTCCTTGTTTTCGCCAAATTATTATTTCAAACATTGCCAACCAAAACAAAGCAAATATTACATCTAATAAACGTTTCATTCTTTTTTGTTCCGGCCGGGAAATGGCATATTTATTAAAAGTAGAAACAACATTTCCTTTTAGCCATTTATTGTTGCTACTAATGATAGATTGGGTTGTGCTATTAAAAAAACGATAAACATATTTGCTTTTGTGTATTTGCATTTGTTCAATAATCCAATCTAATGTTACTTGTTCATCCCAACAAAAAATTAAAGGTAGTCCTAACTGTAATGATGCTATGGATTTACTGTTTTTTAAAAAATCATTAGTATTCATTTCTTGAATAATATTGGAGGCATCATTAGCTAGCGGCAATAAATTTTTCAAGGCAACTTGCGCTTGTTGATTGCCAATAACAATAGAACTGTTATCAATTAATGACAAGCTATTTTGATAAGGTTTAAAAATTGCTCTTAACAATACAATGCCGACTAAAGCCAATATTCCGGAAAGAATTACCACTCCGCGAGAAAATCGAATACTTTCTGGTAATAGTGCATAAAAAGCTAATAATATTATTAGTGCCAATAAACCTGAAATAATTGTTTGTGAAAGTTTATATTTTCCATCGTAAAGTCCACCCATCCACAAAACAAAAATGAAAATACCGGTATACACCATGGGAGCCGGCGTAACAAAATAAGTGTTAAAGGGTAGGCCGTTATGTGCCAGATACTTCCAACCCAATATTGCAAAAACATTGGCTACTATTATAACTACACCATCAATTAACATTAAATAATGTTTACGAATAGGCTTTAAAAGCGACGAGGTTACAGCAGCAAAAAAAATGGCGAATTGTAGTATAACACGCATTAAAAAGGCTTTTGTTCCTTTGTAATGTTTTTGTACAAAAATGCGCATGGCTCCATAAAATTGTTGTACATGTTGCAAATGTGCTGTTGGCTTACTTTCTCCTTTAAAATGAATAAGGCAACATGTGCCCAAATAATAATTGTTATAACCTGCTTGTTGAATTCTATAGCTTAAGTCAATATCTTCCCCATACATAAAAAATGCTTCATCAAAACCCTGAATGGACTTAAAAACTTTTTGTGGAACCAGCATGCATGCACCACTCAGCACAGCAACGGTATGGATGGCATTTTCATGTAACTGTCCTAAAGCGTATTGATTGAAATAAGCAGAATGCGGAAATAATGCGGCTAAACCACAAAGTTTAAAAAAGGCAGCTAATGGAGTTGGGAAACTACGTTTACTTTCTGGTAGAAAATAACCGGCACCATCTATCATTTTTACACCAACAGCCCCACAATTGGTACATTCATTGGCAAAATTTAGCAAAGTGTTAAAAAATGAAGTGGGCACTAATGTATCCGGATTCAAAAAAAGAAAATAATCACCTTTTGCTAAAGCTGCTGCCTGATTACAGGCTTTTGAAAATCCTTCATTGGTTGTGTTGCAAATCCATTGCACGTTAGGAAATAACGGCTGCAATGTTGAAACGGTTTCATCGGTAGATGCATTGTCAACCACAATAATTTCAGCTGGTATTGCTTTCAGCGCATTTTGTACCGATAGCAGGCATTGTGCTAAAAAGTGTTGTACATTATAACTAACTATAATAACAGAAAGCTGCATAGTACCCAATGCCAATAATGATTTTAGGTTGTAAAAATAGGGTTTCAATACATATTGGCAGAATATAACATAAAAATGTAGGCAGGGAAAACTATCTTTGTTGCATGTTAAAAGAAACATTAATACAGGCAACAGAGGCTGGCGCCAATATTATGAAATCTTACTTCGATCAGCATTTTTCCATTGCATTCAAAAGCGAGGGAATGAATAATTTGGTAACGGAAGTAGATACCAAAAGCGAAGCTGCAATTATTGAAGTAATTAAAAGAGCATTTCCTCATCATGCCATCTTAAGCGAAGAGGTAGGTGAATTGAAACAAGATTCAGAATATAAATGGATTATTGATCCAATTGACGGTACCATTAATTACGCCAACGGCATTCCTATTTGTTGTGTGAGTATTGCTGTTGAGAAAAACGGGGAAATGGTTTTAGGAGCAGTGTTCAACCCGTTTATGAACGAGTTTTTTTTAGCTGAGAAAGGAAAGGGGGCTACGTTAAATGGAAAAACCATTGGTGTAAGTAGTAAGGCTGTTTTATTGAATAGCTGCTTGGTAACCGGATTTCCTTATAGTTATATTGATGCACCCAACGGTCCGCTAGTGGTGTTTGATAAATTGATACGCAAGGGAGTTCCCGTTAGAAGATTGGGAAGTGCAGCCATTGATTTATGTTGGGTGGCAGCCGGAAGGTTTGATGGGTTTTATGAACATAAATTAAATGCTTGGGATAGTGCTGCCGGTTTTTTAATGGTACAGGAAGCCGGCGGTAAGGTTACTGATTTTGCAGGAAATGCATACAGCCCATACCAACCACACATTATAGCTACCAATGGAATTATACACAATAGTTTGTTACAGGTTGTAAATGGTGGCACACTTTAAATGAATAGAGTATGGAAAACAGAACTGAAATTGCAACACTTGGAGAATTTGGTTTAATAGAACATTTAACCAAAAATTTTGAAATACAAAATGCCTCAACCATTGTTAGTGTGGGTGATGATGCTGCTGTAATTGACCATTTTGGAAAACAAACCGTTATTACTACCGATTTATTGCTAGAAGGCGTGCATTTCGATTTAATGTACACTCCATTAAAACACTTGGGCTATAAAAGTATTATTGCCAACTTAAGTGATGTATATGCCATGAATGCACAACCTACACATGTTACGGTGAGTATTGGCATTAGTAACAGATTTAGTGTAGAAGCATTAACCGAATTGTATGAAGGTATTTATGCTGCCTGCGAAAAGTATGGTGTTGATTTAATTGGTGGTGATACTTCTACCTCCAAAAAAGGCATGGTTATTTCAGTTACGGCTATTGGAGAAGTTGCGCCGGATAAGTTTGTAAAAAGAAGTACTGCCCGAAAAGGCGATTTAATTTGTGTAACCGGCGATCTTGGTGGTGCATTTTTAGGCCTTACTTTAATGGAACGCGAAAAAAGAATTTTTTTAGAAAACCCTAATATACAGCCCAACTTAGAGGGCGAAGATTATATTGTTGGTCGTTTATTAAAACCTGAAGCTCGACGAGATATCATAGCATTTTTTGAACAAAACAATATTATGCCTACTGCCATGATGGATATTAGTGATGGCTTAAGCAGCGAGGTACTGCATTTGTGCAAACAAAGCAATCTTGGTTGTCGTTTATATGAAGATAAATTACCGATTCATGAAAGGTCGAGAGCTGCTGCTTTTAAATTTGGACTTGACCCTACTGTTTGTGCTTTAAATGGTGGAGAAGATTACGAATTGGTATTTACTTTGAAGCAAGAAGATTATGATGCCATAACTTTAAATGAAGAAATTGCAGTAGTAGGTTATATGACCGATGTAGAAGAAGGGAAAAAAATGATTAGCCGCGGCGGCAATTTATATGATATTACAGCTCAGGGATGGAATGCATTTCAGGGATAATATAAATATAGCTCAGAAACAACCGGCTCGTAGGCTTATTGTACCAATGCTTTGTTTAATAGCCCTACTGCAAGGCTGTGCCGTTAGTAAATATGCGCCTGAACAAAAAATTCCACCAAAACAGTTACAAAACGATGTAGCTGTTCTACAAAAAACTTTACAACAAAATCATCCGGGCTTATATTGGTATGCCACTAAGGCAAGTATTGATAGTGCATTTAATTTTCTGGAAGAGTCTGCAAAAGATTCACTTACGGAATTGAGTTTTCATAATAACATTGCGCGAATGTTGGCTACTATTCAATGTGGCCATACTGCTGTTCGGTTTTCAAAGCAATATATTAGTTATTTAATTGAAAACCGATACCCCATGTTTCCCTTGTATTTGTACAATTGGGAAAATCATTTGTATGTATTAAAAAACATGCATTCAAAAGACCCTAATTTAATCAGAGGATTAGAAGTGTCAGCAATCAACAATATTTCTGCTCAACAAATTATTGATTCTTTATACCAATATATTAGTGCAGACGCCAATAACCATTGGTTTAAAGCGCAAGTAATCAGCAATAATTTTCCTGCTTGGTATAAAATGATTTTTGGGTTAGATACAGTGTATCAAATTCAATATATTGACACATTAGGCATTCAGCGGAGTACGCAAATCAAAAACTATTCACCTAAAGAAGATACAACGCAACAACAAGCAAAAATAATTCGTAGTAGTAAGGCATATCCGTTACCCCCCAAAAAAACAAGTGCTTTAGAACAAAAACGTTCTTTACGAATTGACTCTTTACACCGATTTGCGTATATGCATGTAAGTAGTTTTAGTGGCGGAAGATTACGAGGTTTTTTTAGAAGATCATTCAGGGAACTACATAAAATGAATATTCCCAATTTAATTATTGATGTTAGAGGCAATGGAGGTGGAAATGTTAGTAAATCAGTTTTGTTGACCAAATATTTAATTCAGCAACCCTTTAAAGTAGCCGACACTGCTGCATCTGTACATAGAACCATGTGGGATAAATCGCACATCGTTCCTTGGTGGTTATATTGGTTTCCCATGCAATTTGGTTCTTTTAAAGGAAGCGATGATTGGTTTCATAGCAGGCGTATAGAAAATCATGTGTACCAACCTAAAACCAAACATCATTATAAAGGAAAGGTATTGTTGTTGCAAGACGGTTATACCTTTTCCGCAGCGGCTATGTTTACCGGTGCTTTGAAAGGACAGTCTAATGTTCAGATTATTGGCACTCCCTCCGGCGGTGCTTATTATGGTAATAATGCCATGTTTTTACCACATATTAAATTGCCCAATAGTTTAATGCGTGTTACTTTGCCCATGTACAGAGTGGTATTAAATAATGACCGACCTAAAAATGGAAAAGGTGTTTTACCCGATATAGCAGTAAAACCTATACAACATCAGCATCTTACATTTCCGCCCAATGCTTTACAATTGGCTGTGCAACAAATTTTACAAAACAAATAATGAAAACTTTATTTGTTGAATGTATATTTCTGCATTTAAAAACTTTAGCATTTTAGTAGTATTTGCGTTTAGCTAAATCAGCATTTTTCAGTATATTGTAACAACTCGCTCAACCCGATTACTATACCAATATTATTGTTTAACCTACAAATAGGCGCATGTTCTTAAACAAGGAAATAGTTAGTAAAAAAAGTATTGAGTTACGCATTGAACGATTATTGCAGTATTTACAAGAACCTAAGAAGTGGATTGTGCAATGGTATTATGGGTATGCACTAATTGGAGTGATTGCAGCAGGCTTAATGCCTATTTTACTTCCATTAATGGTGGCAGATCTTTCACATCGTTTAAGTTGGGTTGGTATTGTTTTAGGTGCTTATAACTTGGGTTTATTGTTTTCCTTTATTTGGGGAAGACTGGCAGACAAATACCAATTGCATCGCCGACTATTTTTTTCGGGCATCATTGTTTTAATGTTGGTTGGTTTTAGTATTACATATTTCACCGATTTATGGATTTGGATGATTTTGGCATTTTTAGCAGGAGCCTCGGTTGCTGCAATAACAACGGTTGCCACTTTGTTTGTAGTTGAATTTAATCCGCAACATGAATGGGAGGCGCGTATTGCATGGCTACAAACATTTTATGGCGTAGGTCAGGTAACGGGTTTACTGATGGCCAGCGCTTTTGTAATTAATATTCGTGTCGGGTTTATTGCTGCTGCCGCTATTTTATTACCAGCCTTGTTAATTGTAAGAAAAACGATTCCCAGTACTAAAGCGCAACATGTTTTTTTAACAACCTTAAAAGAAACATTATTAAAAATAACCGGCATTCAATATTTTGGATCATTTGCAAGGGTTGAGTCGTTGGGAAATAGTTTTCATTTTGCTTTTTTTAAATTATTTGAAAGTGTTGGCGGCATTCAATCGAAAATGACAACACCATTTGGCCGTTTTATGATGGCTTGGTTTTTACAATGTTTTGGCATTGCAGCCTTTTTTGCATATTTACCCGTTACATTAAAGCATGCGTATAATATATCACCATCACTCACTTCATTTTTATATGGTTTGTTCGCAGCAGTAGCAATTGTGTTATATACTTATGGTGGAAAACTTTCTGCCAAATGGGGTAGTAGTCGTGTGTTTCGGTCTGCTTTGTTATTGCGAATGGTTGGTTTTTTTATTTTGCTTGGCGCCTTTTTTTTGTTAGCCGGTAAAGAATTGGTGGCTATTCCCGGTTTTATTTTGTTGGTAATAACCTGGCCATTAATTAGTATTTCAGGTACTGATTTAGTAGTAAAACTTTCCCCCTATAATAAAGGGGCAACAATGGGTTTATATAATGCTATATTGGCCATTGCTTCGGTAATGGGCAGCTTTGTGAGTGCACCTTTGCAACATTATTTGGGGTATGCCTCACTTTCTGGAATTGGCCTGTTAAGTTTTGTTATTGCTTTCTATGCAGTACGTCACATTAATAATGCAGCAACTAATTCGGTAAATCAGCGTAACGGGAATGAATCATGATATTTGCTTTGTTGCCACTTGCAACAATTTAAGACATTGTATCTGCCTTTTCTTTTTCCATAAAACGTTTATGGGCCATGGCCATATGAATATCAGAATAAGAATAGTTGTCAGGCATTTTTTGCTTAATAGTTGATATGCTTAAATTTTCTGATTGGTTTTGTATGCTTAATAAAATGGTTGATAGTTTTTCTTCAGAAAGAAAGTTTGAAATAGGTAATATGCCTTCTTCTACATAATGCGCCAAGTGTTTGTAAATCGTTGCTTCCGTTAGGTTACGTTCTTTAGCAATCGTAGCTATATTTAACCCTTGCTGAAAAAGTTGCAAACTTATTAGTTTCGTATTGCTTTCTTTTTTGGTTTGCTCTTTAGCCTGCTTTTTGGGCGAAGAATTAAGTTGATTAATTTGTGTTTCTAAATTGTGTTCATTACAATAGCGTTGTATGATATCTAAAAACAACAAACCATATTGTTCGCATTTAACATGGCCAAAGCCATTAATTTTTTTTAAATCTTGCAGTGTTAAAGGCAAAAATTTTGTCATTTCATACAAACTATTGCTGGATGCGACAAGATAAACAGGTAATTTTTTTTGTTCGCAAAGGCTATCGCGTAAAGCTTTTAATTGCTTAAATAAACCTGGATGCGGAACATTATGGATATTTTGCTCATTGCTTGTTGCATAAGCATTCACTGAAAAATAAGGAGCAGCATAATTTTTTTTATGTTGTAAAACCTCATTTAAAAAAAAGCCATGCTTACATTGTTGTATTAAAAATTGCTGTTGCGATAATTCAAAGTATAAGTGCTTTAGTGTTTCATTATACTCTAATGCCAGCAATTTACTATCGGTGCTTATATGAGTGGTTTTAATTGAATTTAAGATGCTGTTCATTTCATTAGAAAAAAAAGGAACCGCTTTTTGTATTCTATTTTGTAAGTTCTCGTTTTGCTCGGGTAATAAAGGTTGCAAGAATAGTTGAAAAAGTTGTTGCTCGAATTTTTTTGCTACTGATTCCAGTGCTTCAATTTTTGTTTGAATGTCTTCAACCAACAATATTGCATTTTCGGAAAAGGCCTTCAGGTTTTTTTCAATAAGTAGTTGCAATAATTTAATAGTTGTAACGGATGTACTCAAATTGAATAAACGAAGTATTGTTTTTTGTTGAAATAACTTTTTCGCCTCAAGTAGTTGTTGCGCATTGGGCTGGCTAAATTGTTCAATACATTGAATAATCCGAACATCGGTTTGTAAACTTTGATTGTTGATGGGCGTATGTAAAATGATACCCGAAAGTGAAGTGCAACGACTTAGCGCCACATAAACTTGACCAGGTGCAAAAGCACTACCGGCATCAATAATAGCTTTTTCAAAAGTTAAACCTTGGCTTTTATGAATAGTGATTGCCCAAGCTAATCGTAAGGGGTATTGGGTAAATGCGCCAACAACCTCTTCTTCTATTTGTTGTTTTTCGCTATTATGTACATATCGAATATGTTCCCATCTGTGTTTTTTTACTTCAATCAGTTCGGGTTCATTTTGGCAACGTACCAATATTTTATCGTCTTCAATTTGTTCAATTATACCAATCTTTCCATTAAAATATCGCTTTGCTTTATCACCGTCATTTTTTATAAACATTACTTGTGCACCTTCTTTTAATTGAAGGGCTAATTCTGCGGGATAATTTTTTTCAGGGAAATCAGGTTCTATCAATGCTTCAAAAACATGAATCGGTGAATTTATTTTTTGAAGTTGTCGGCTATTAATGGCATCTGCTTTTTCGTTGTGTGTAGTTAGCATAATATACCCATCGCTGCTATTGATGTTGGCATTGGGTTGATAATGCTCGTGCAGTAATGTATGCCCATATGTTGTTAAATGGTTATTGCGAATTTGATTTAGTATCTCAATAAAGTCGGAATCTTTTTGTCGGTAAATTTTTTCCAGTTCTATATATACAGGCGGAGCATTTTGTATGACTTTACTGCTGAAAAAAAATGGGCTATCATAATATTTTGATAGTATTTGCCATTCTTCTTGTTTGGCAACAGGCGGCAGTTGAAACAGGTCGCCAATAAACAATACCTGTACACCACCAAAAGGTTCTTTATTCCGATTTCTAAAATGACGTAGAATTAAATCAATGGCATCTAAAACATCGGCACGTACCATGCTAATCTCATCTATTATTAATAGTTCCAGATCATTGAATATTTTTCTTCTTTCCGTGTTTAATTTAATGCGACCCAATAAGTAATGGCGGTCCATTATAGCGGGTGTAGCATTTTTGTTTGTAACAGCATTTTCCTGAAAATAGATGCCTGAATTTGTTTCCGGAATAAATGGACTAAAGGGTAATTGAAAAAACGAATGTATGGTAACACCACCCGCATTAATTGCTGCTACACCTGTTGGTGCAACAACGGCCAATTGTTTAAGTGAATTGGCTTTAATGTATTTTAAAAATGTTGTTTTTCCGGTCCCAGCTTTTCCGGTTAAAAACACATTGCTTTGGGTATATTGAATAAAATCGGCAGCTAATTCAAATGCCGTATTTGTTATATCAGAAGTATCGGATATCATGACGCAATAAAGATAAGTGCATGCCTGTTGGTTGCCAAATACTATAATGGAGCAGAAATTCCTGCATTAACCATTCATTACAATGTTTGTAATGTATGCAATAGTTTTAGCGAATAATGTTTTTGCATTTATGAGTAATGTTAAAGGTGCTTTGTTGTGTTTTTTTTGAAATATGCAAATCCAAATCAATCAGTAAAACGGAATATAAATTGTTTTCAAACGATTTTTGAAAATATCCCATTACAACTAGCAAAACAATTTCATTTCAATACGATATTATGCACCAAGACGGTTGGTTATAGCCGGAGAAGCTGAACTTTTGCTTCCCCGGCACATATAACCTGCATTCCAATTTAGGCTTTCACGCCTTGTTTTTCCCCCAACATCAAAATTTCATTTACTTGTACTTCGGTAATATATCTTTTATTACCGTCTTTATCATTATAGCTGCGTGATACCAACTTGCCTTCTAAAGCCACTTCACTTCCTTTTTGTAAATACTTCTCTGCAATTTCAGCTACTTTTCCCCAGGCTACAATATTATGCCATTGGGTTTCATTGACTTTTTCGCCTTTTTGATTTCGGTAACTTTCATTAGTGGCTATACTAAAGCGTGCTATTTTTTTACCGCCTTCTAAATTTTTAACTTCGGGTGCATTACCTAAGTTGCCAATTAACTGAACTTTGTTTTTTAATGCGTACATAACTTTTCAATTTGTGCCATGCTTTTGTTTCGCATAGCGGTGATGAATTTTATTTATTTCAATTAAAGCCGGGCCGACGTCATTTCCCGCTTCAACAACACAAAGTTGCAACAGCCCAAAACCTTGAGTCGGTTTTTAATTATTTGTAATCGGATATAAATGTGTATAAACGTTTGCACACAGATAAAAAAAGTTGTATATTGTTTCCAAAACCCTTTTCTAATGCCATTATCCGCTACTTCCAAAACCTGCTTGTGTTGTGGGAAATCCATTAAAGGCCGAGCCGATAAAAAGTTTTGTGACGATGCTTGCCGCAATACCTACAACAATGAACTAAAGGCCAAAAGCCATTATAGCAGCTATGTTCGCAACATTAATAATGCTTTAATAAAAAATAGAAAAATACTGGAAGAGTTATTGCCTGCAGAGCTGGGTATGTTGAAAATACCCCAAAGTAAATTAGAGCAAAAAGGTTTTTCATTTTCATACCATACACATACCTACACCAATAAAAAGGGCGATACTTATTTTTTTTGCTACGATTATGGTTACTTGCCACTTGAAAATAATTTGTACTTATTGGTGAAACGTAAAGAGGAATAAAAAGGTGATGACATTTATTTAACAGTTAGCGCATTGTTTTTTCCCTAATTTTGAAATTGTACTTTCGCTGATATCACAACATGTAGAAAAACCTGCACTTGTTTCCCCTTCCTACATTGAAATGCCAATAAACCATTATGCACCATCGCTTTACCGCGTATGCATGAATGTTATTTATTCACCTAAAAACTAACGTATGCAATTATTAATTAGTGCATTATTAGTATGGGCCTTGCCATTTGGCTTTTTAAATGCAACCGCACAACAAAAAAAATCAACACTTTCAAAGTCGGCGCAAGAAACAAAAAAAGTATTCCAGGATTTATTTCAAAAGAAAACCAATACCGATAGTATTAAAACTGTTGAGTCCAGATATGGACCAACAAATAAGAGTGAATATGTTCATTATACAGTTACGCCAGGACAAATGGCTTCGAATGCAAAACTTCTAGATGTTGATATGCTGCTTCCTTTTAATCAAGGAACAGCTATGATACGAAAAGGCAATGCAACTGCTTTAATTGATACGGCAGCTAATTTTATTGTTCCATTTGGCAAATACACTTTTGTAGCAGGGACAGAAAAGCATCCTAATTTTAAAAAACAAATTGTTCATAATGGCATATTTCAGTATTTAGCATATATGCAAAATCCCGGTGCTTTTTTAAATACAAAAGGCAAGTTATTAGCTACCTCAACATCGGAACAACTATATACTTATACTCCCAATCGCCAAATGATTTATTTTTTAAAGCAATGGCGAACACTCCAACCAAATGGAACAGAAGTATATACTAAACAATATACTTATATGAATAATGAGGGTAGAAAGTATGTATTTAATGCAGAAGTTAAGCAGTTAAGTGAAGATGTTTTTACGCTTACTTCTGGACATTATATTACAAAAGAGGGGAAACAAATTAATAAAGAACCTTTTGATGAAGTGGAGCCTTTTTCTAACGGAATGGCATTGGTGGGGAAAATTGATGCGTTTGGACAAATGAAATATGGATACATAAATGCCGAAGGGAAGTTGGTTGTACCTCTGCAATTTACTTTGAAGCCCGGACATTTTAATGGGGGTTATGCTAAAGTATTTCCAAAAAACAAATCAGATTTTGAATATGCATACATTAATCAACAAGGGGAAATAGTATTCAAACAAACGTATGCCCAACAACAACAATATGGAACCTTTCAGCATTTTAATACATTTGGATTTGCATATTCCGGTCATTATGTATTAAACAGCCAATTGCAAATAATGAAAAGACAAGAGCTAATGGCTGCTATGGGTCTTCCACCAACTATGTGGCCAATTGATAGTCGTTTAGAAGGTGTTGAAGGTGAAAATGATCCAAAGCTGTTTATTAGTGGTCCAATTGGAAAAGAAGGAATGTTTAAAAATATTTCGTTAATTGGATTTGTGAATACCAAATCAAAAACAATAGTGTTACCTGCTTTTTATAAAATAGATGATTTTGATCCTGTTAGTGGATTGGCTTATGCCGAAGCCATAATTGGCCGAGATAGGTATGGAACAATACAATTACAAAAAGGATATATAAATGATCGTGGATTATTTGTAATAGTACAATCAAAGGGTGGCACTTGGTAATAGTAATTAAGTGTTTGGGGCATTTGAAAATATTGTTTAATTTGACTGCTTCATCAATTCTCGGTTACATGAAATCAATCATTACAAATGCTGATTCATTTTTTTCGAAAACACAAAAATGGCATGATGAATTTGTTGCTTTACGAAATATTTTACAACCATTTCAACTACAAGAAACCATAAAATGGGGTTGGCCTTGTTATATGCTGCATGAAAAAAATGTGGTGTTAATGCATGGCTTTAAACATTATTGTGCATTATTATTTTTTAAAGGAGCACTTTTAAATAATGCAGATGGATTATTGATTCAACAAACCCCTAATGTGCAGGCATCTCGCCAAATTCGTTTTACCAATCTGAGTGAAATAATTCAACTGAAAAAACAGATAACCAAACATATTAAAGAAGCTATTGAGGTAGAGCAGGCTGGGTTAACTTTAGCACCTAAACCCACCAATGCATTCGCTATTCCTGTTGAATTTGATGAAATTTTGAAACAAAATAATAAATTAAAAAAAGCATTTCATGCATTAACACCCGGCAGGCAAAGGGCATATTTGTTGTATTTTGCCCAAGCAAAGCAATCTGCTACACGTTTAAAGCGTATTCAAAACTATCTTCCTTATATTTTAGCCGGAAAGGGCTTACATGATGTTACACCATAACGTTACTGCATTTGTGTATTTTTGCTGATTCCATAAAATTTCAACCAATAAATGCTTGATTTAAAACTTCACGTATGAAATACCTATTATTATTCTTAACAGTAATGATTTCTTTGCAAGTATCCGCTCAAAAAGCAGTTACACCTACACAACAATTTATAATTCAGGGTAAGGTTAAACAACCCATTATTATTACATTAACCGATTTGGAGAAATACCCAACAGTAAATATTCCCGATGTTGTTATTACCAATTATTTAGGCGAAGCACGTGGAAAGCTCACTCATTTAAAGGGAATATTATTGAAAGATGTGCTAAAACAAGCTGAGCTGATTGAAGCAAATCCTAAGCTGTTTAGCACATTTTATTATGTGCTTACAGCTGCAGACAGCTATTCGGTTGTGTATTCTTGGAATGAATTGTTGAATGGTCCGGTAGGCGAACATACATTTATTATTACAGCCAAAAATGACGAATCACTCAAAACAATGAATGATGGAATTTTAGTACTTACACCCATTGATTTTGTTACGGGGCGCCGACATGTAAAATGGCTAAAGACGATTGATGTGAAACAAGCAACAATTGATCAATAATTTAAAAGAAATATTTGAAATGCGTTTTTCAAAACTTTTATTAAAGAACTGCATTAAAAAACAGTACAATTTTTTCTGCAGCACTAAAATCTTTACAAACCCTTCCTACTATAATTTTAGGCAAGTATTGCGAACTTCCCGGCCAAGTGTGCCCACCATTTTGTATGGTGATGCTTTCAACAGGGGCAGAAGAACATTTGTATTTAGTTTCATTGGCCGTACATCCATCTAATGGATCTTTATTGGGTATTTGAACAGTTACGCCACTTTCATTTGCACAATGGTTTTGTTGTAGTAACAACTGAATGAGTTTGGGAGTGGCAATAAAATTGGCCGATTCACTGAAATTATTTCTATTCCATTTACCATATCCCCCATTGTAAGGAACTAATGGGTCGGCTGTACCATTGATTATTAAGGCCGGAATAGGCCTGTCAAAATGATAATCGGCAGCATTTTCTTCGGATATACTTCCACACACAGCTGCAATGCCCGCAATTTTATGGTTTAATGCAGCTGCTAAATACAGTGAAAACATGGCGCCACGCGACATGCCTGTAAAAAACACATGCGCTTTATTAATGTGGTAACGTGCTATTAAGGTATCAATTAATGCGTTCATAAAGTGCACATCATTCACCGTTGTATCCAGTTTTTTCACTCTACTGGCTGTGCCGGGAAAATTCCAGGCTTTATTAATGGCATTGGGATAAACAACCATGTAACCAAATCTATCTGCTTCAGGATTTAATCGATAAAATTGCTCAGTATTTTCGGCGGTACCTCCACCTCCATGTAAGGCAATGATTACTTTTAAGTTTTGTGCATTAGCGTATTGTTCGGGAATGTACACAAGAAAATTTCTTTCTCTTCCATCTACCATTATAGTATGGCGAATGGTTTGCGAAACTGCAGGCTTTAAATACAAACACAATACAATTATCCCCAAAAGTCTGTATGCGGTTAGTATTAATTTATTAAACATGCGCAACTATTTTTTTTAAAATTCGAAATCAAAAAATTATTGCTTAAAATCTAAAAAACTTGCCATAAAAAAAGTAAATTGAAGGTAATTGAAATAACTTGTTTATGAAACAACTACAAAATTTAATAAAATACGCTTTCTTTTTTTTACTTGTTCTCCCCTTTTCCCTTTTTGCGCAAACCATTCAAACAAGCGGGAAAAATGCTTCAGTGAATGAGGAACGAATGGCTAAAATTGATGGACTGGTGCAACAATATATTCAGCAACATTGGCTGAATGGTGCAGTTACGCTGGTGGTGAAAGATAATCAGGTAGTACAATATAAAGCCTATGGTTATGCTAATGAAGCAACAAAGCAATTAATGCAGCGTACAGATTTATTTAGAATTGCTTCACAAACCAAAGCCGTTACTGCTGTTGCCATTATGCAATTGTATGAAGCGGGTAAGTTGTTGTTAGATGAACCGGTAAGTGATTTTATTCCGGCTTATAAAAGTATGGCGGTACTAAAATCATTTAATGAAAAGGATACCACTTATACTACTGAGCCTGCAAAACGCGCTATTACGATTCGCGATTTATTAACCCACACATCCGGATTAGATTATCCCGGTATAGGAAGTGCTTCCATGAAAGCCATATATGCTAAAGCGGGTATTGTTCCCGGATTTGGTTTGGCAAAGCAAGGTGAAACTTTATTATCTGCCATGAATGCATTGGCTAAATTACCATTAGCACATCAGCCCGGCGAAAGATGGACTTATGGATTGAATTATGATTTATTAGGTTGTTTGGTAGAAGTAATTAGCGGTGAGTCGTTAAGCACTTATTTTCAGAAACATATTTTTGAACCAATGGGTATGCAGCATACTTTTTTTAATGTGCCTGCAAATGAAGCAAATCAATTGGTGGTTGCCTATACCGAAGATTCGCTTCACCACATTGTTCCTTGGGAAAAAACAATGATGGGTGTTAACCCCAATTATCCTTTAGAAAAGAAAACCTATTTTTCCGGGGGTGCAGATTTAACTTCTACAGCAATGGATTATGCAGCTTTTTTACAAATGCTGTTAAATGGAGGAACTTATAACGGACATACCTTGCTGTCGCCACGTAGTGTTGAAATGATGATAAGCAATCAACTGAATTTTAAATTTAATGGTGAAAATGATTTTGGTTTAGGATTTGAAATAGTTAGTGAGAAGGGTGCAGCACACGGGCCTCGCAATAAAGGCAGTTTTGCTTGGGGCGGATTTTGGGGAACTACTTACTGGGCCGATCCAAAAGCGCATTTGGTGGGCATTATTTTTACCCAACAAACACCTAACAGCCACGGTGATATTGCACAGAAAATTCAGGACATGATGTATGCCGCTTTGAAGAATTAAAAAGGAGTAGAGCGATGTGGACAGTTTGATAAACTAATCAATTACTTCATATATAACCAAAGGCTTTGATTTGTTTTTCAAAACAACTTCTCCTACTCTTTTGCAGTTGAATGATTCTTTTATTTTTTCATAGGAATATTCACTAATAATAATTTGACCATGACCGGCCACAGACTGTAAACGTTGTGCAATATTTACAGAATCGCCAATAACGGTATAATCTAATCTGCGTAAACTAGCAGAGCCAATGTTACCCGAAATCATTTCACCACCATTTATGCCAATAGATACTTTTGGTGTAAACTGAATGTTTCCATTATGCGTGGGCTGTGATAAAATTTTATTTCTAACTGCCATAGCAGCATCAATGGCTCTATCTAAATGATAATCATTTCTAAATACAGCCATAATAGCATCGCCAATAAATTTATCAATATGCCCACCTTGACTAATAATTTCCTTTACCATAATATCAAAATAACCATTCAGTAATTGTACAACATTGTCAGGCGTTTCTGTTTCGCTTATTGAGGTAAATCCGCAAATATCTATAAATACTACTGTTGCTTCTATTATTTCATTACGCATTAAGCTGGCTTCAAATTCATGTGTATTCATGAAGTTGAGAACAGTTTGGTCCACATACATTTTTAGGATATTATTTTCTTTAATAGCCAGCATGGTTTCTCGCATTAATTTTACCTGTTGAATTGTTTTTTCAATAGTAAGTTCTAAATCTTGAAAATTTACAGGTTTGGTAATAAAGTCGAAAGCACCCCTATTCATGGCTGTTCTAATATTATCCATATCGCCATAGGCAGAAATAATTACAGATTTTAAAAGACTATTTTGTTCATTTAATTTTGAAAGTAAAGTAAGCCCATCCATTTCGGGCATATTAATATCACTAAGTACAATTTCAATATCTGTATGCTGTTGTAGTTTATCTAATGCGTCAACACCATTAACAGCAAATACAAAACTGTACTCTTGCTCCCGAATTTTTTGTCTAAATTTTTGTTTAATCAAAACTTCTAAATCAGCTTCATCGTCAGCTACTAAAATTTTAGTCATTGTAGTTGTTTTTTCAGTTTTTCTTTTAGTGCCGTAAAGTCAACCGGTTTTGTTAAAAAATCATCTGCCCCTAATTTAATTGCTTCATTATAGTTTTCGGCATCTCCATAAGCAGTAATCATCATTACAATCGGCGGTGGTTTTTCATACTTTTCTTTTATGTGTTTTAAAAGCTCCAAACCACTCATTCCCGGCATATTAATATCAGACAAGATTAATACTGCCTCATGCTCATTTGCCTTCATAAACGCTAATGCCTCTTCGCCTGAAAAGGCAAAAATGAATTCCATTTCATTTTCTTTGATTTCTTTTCTAAATCGTTGAAGGAAAAGATCTTTTATATCCCTTTCATCATCAACTACTAAAATTTTCATGTTGCAATTAATTTGGTAAAAAGGTGAATGATTTAGTTCATAGCGTTTGTAGTTATTAAGCAGTTCAATTTATTCTCTTCTTTTTTTGTTTATACGGTAGCTTTTATTTTTAAGCGCTTATAATTTATTCAATTTGTTTTTTGTTTTAACTGAATAAATTGATAATAAGTACCCAAATTGGATTTAGATTATTGAAGTGGCTTTTAAAAGAATATTAGAAGGTTTGGGTTGCAAGAGTGAACTGTTATAAAGCTAATAATTTAATTGATAAAGGATAGTATGTTTAGCACTATTTCTAAAAAAAGTTTAGTTATTGAAGCTCAAAATATCTATTGTTAACTAACCGGCAGGAAGAGTAATGATAAATGTACTGCCTACCCCGTCTTGCGTTTCCACTTTTAAATCTCCGCCATGTGCTTTCACAATGTCGTAGCTTAAACTTAAACCCAGGCCGGTACCCTGACCCGATGGTTTAGTTGTAAAGAATGGCTGAAATATTTTTTCTTTAATATTTTGTGGAATTCCGCTTCCGTTGTCTTCAACCCTTATTTCTACATTGTTATTTTGAAGTTTTGTTTTTACACCAACAGTAGGTTCATAATTTGGAATAGCACTTTTCTTTTTTTCGTTTACAACATAAAATGCATTGGTAATTAAATTAAGAATTACACGTCCTATTTCTTGGGGAACTATATTGATGTTTGGCAGGTTTGAATTATAATCTGTTTTAATGTTTGCATTAAATGATTTGTCTTTAGCTCTTAATCCATGATAAGCTAAACGTAAGTATTCATCTGCCAGTGCGTTAATATTGGTAGGCTCTTTAATGCCGGTGCTTTTTCTGCTGTGTTGTAACATTCCTTTTACAATAGCATCGGCTCTTTTACCGTGTTGGTTTATTTTTTCTTCATTTTCAATTACAGTATTGGCTAATGCAATTACTTCAGGGTAATGACCATTATTAATTTCTATTATCATTTCACTCAACAACTCTTTGTTTACTTCTGAAAAATTATTAACGAAGTTTAACGGGTTTTGAATTTCATGAGCAATACCGGCCGTGAGTTCGCCAAGAGAAGCCATTTTTTCTGATTGTATCAGTTGGTCTTGTGTTTGCTTTAATTCTTTAAGGGCTTCTTCTAAAGCATCTTTTTGACGGGTAATTTCAGCAGTTCGTTCTTTTACCAAAATTTCAAGTTCAGCTTTTTGCTCAGCAATTAGTTTGTTTTTAATTGCTTCTTGTTGTTTTAATTTTTGTTCGTTAGCCCATTTTTTTTGTTGCTGTCTAAAAATGTACCACATGGAAATTAGCCAAACAATGGCAAAGGGAAATACATAGTCAAAATAGTTGTGTAATTGTTTTGAAAAATTGTTGGGCCAGATGCTTAATAAATCTTGAAAAAATGAAATAAAAACTAAAGGTAAAACAGCAATAACCATGGTTTTTTCATTTTTTAAAACCTGATTATTGAAGGATAAAAAGATAAGGCTAATTACCAGTGCATCCCAAATCCATTTTGCAAACGATAAGTCAAAAACAATTTGAGCAATGAGTAGTAGTATGACTAATATGGTTGCATAATTTAATAGGGCAAGTGTTGCCGAATTAGGGGCGTTTGCCTTATAGGTTCTTCTAAAAAGCGTTAACAATGATATAACTACAATTGCATTTAACATTGGTTGTTATTATGATTGCACTCAAAAGAACATGACGTATTAAATATATTATTTTTTTAACAATTAAAAAAATTATTTGTGTTGCCTAAACAACCATTCTAACATTAGTTCATTGTTGTATGCCGGTATCCAAGAAAAATGGCCAACTTCGGGGTACAAGGTAAATCCGGGATGGGCGCCGGCTCTGTTTAATGCTTGTACCATTTGTATTGAATTAATGGGATTTACAACAGGGTCATCACTGCCATGAAATATCCAAAGGGGAATATGTGCTATAGTGCTGGCTTTAGTGGTATCTCCGGCTCCACACACAGGAACGGCTGCAGCAAATAAATTCGGGTATCGTTCAATAGCATCGTATGTGCCATAGCCGCCAAGTGATAAACCTGTAATATATATGCGATTTGTATCAACCGGCATGGTTTGCATAAGTTGATGAATCAATGCGATTACCAACTCCATGGGTTTAGTTGGTGTGGGAAGTAGTTGCATGTCGGGACGAGAAAAATTAGACCAAACCATATTGTTGGGGCATTGTGGCGCAATTACTATGGCAGGAAATTTTGCCATGTTTTCATCTGTAGCAAAATTCATAACGCCCCATTTTAATTGTGCATCATTATCATTGCCTCGTTCACCTGACCCATGTAAAAAAATAACCAAGGGATATTTTTTTAACTGATTGGCATCGGGGAAAAGCAAGCGATAATTGAGGGTATCTCCTTTGCTAATAAATTTATTATAGCTGAAGCGTGAAGGTTGTGCGAAAATAGTTTGTAAACACACAAAGCTAAAAATTGAAAAAGCAATAATTGATTTCATGTAATTTATTTTATTGTGAACTGATATGTTTTGAATTGGTTTAGCATAGGTTTTCAAATTGAATTAATTAATGGGTAGCTCAACAATGAATGAACTTCCTATTCCCTCCTCGGTGGTTACTTTTATATTTCCGCCTTGTGCTTTTAAAATATCGTAGCTTAAAGATAAGCCTAATCCAGTGCCTAACCCAGTAGGTTTTGTGGTAAAAAAGGGTTGAAATATTTTATCTACTATTTTGCTCGGTATTCCATTTCCGTTGTCTTTTACTATTATCAATACTTTGTCATCTACTCTCTTTGTAGTTACGGTAACTTCCGGATCATACGATTGTGGTGTGCTATTTTTTTTCTCATTTACTGCGTAAAAAGCATTGTTTATTAAGTTAATAATTACTCTTCCAATTTCTTGTGGTGCTATTAAAATTGTTTCAATTTTTTCATCAAACTCTGTTAATAAAGCCACATTAAATAGCTTGTCCTTTGCTCTAATACCATGGTAGGCTAATTTTATGTATTCGTTAATAAGGCCATTTAAATTGGTGGGCTCTTTAACGCCACTGCTGGTTCTGGAGTGTTGCAGCATGCCTTTAACAATAGCATCGGCGCGTTTACCATGGTGGTTAATTTTCTTTTCATTTTCCTCCATATCATTCGCTAATGAAAGCGTTTCATTTATTTTTCCTGCTTTCATTTGTTCCTTCATTTCTTCAAGCAATTCTAAATTCAATTCCGAAAAATTATTTACGAAATTCAAAGGGTTTTGAATTTCATGTGCAATACCGGCTGTTAGCTCACCCAATGAAGCCATTTTTTCTGATTGTATTAATTGTTTTTGTGTGGCCTTAAGTTCTGATAAGGTAGATTGAATTTCATCTTTTTGCCGACTAATTTCATTGTATGCAGCAATTCTAAAATTTTCGAAAATGAGCGAAATAGAAAAGATAATCAGCACCAACCCAATATTGCAGGTAAGGTAGAAAAAAGTATCATGAATTCTGTTATATACTTTTGGATAGGTATAACCTTGGTACTGCAATATTGCAAATATTGCAGCCATTAATAAGGAAATGGTTACCCATACATAGCCAATTTTTTTTCCTGCTATTAGTAATAAAATAATGGGGGTTTCTACAAGCCAAGGAAATACGGGTGATTCAACACCGCCAGAATAATAGGTGCATGCAACGATGGCAATAGTTCCATTTAGGGCAAAAAAATTAGCAACGATGTATATGTTTACTCCAAGTTTTAATAAAACAAATGCTATTACGTTACCCCAAAAACAAATGAGCATAAATTTTATTCCCATTGGATATTCGGCTATAATGCTTACACCAACATAAAACAGAGCAAATATGGAAGTTATAATAACCGCCAATGTAATTAATTTGCTTCTTCTTATATATTCCCTATCAGCTAAAGGTATTTTAGGTAATACACGTAAAATGGATTTAGGAAACATGCTACTTATCATTTATTTTTTCCGAAAATACTTTTGAAAAACTTCATTATTTTTTCTATTAACCTTAAAAGAAACGGCAGATGGAATTGATAGGGTAATCCTTGGTTATATCTTTTTTGATCACGGTTGCGCAATCCTTTTAAAATATCGGGTTCATGTAAATTCCACAACTGACATTTTTCTATGGTTAAATGTTCGGCATCAATAATAGCGTTTACGGCACGTCGCGCTGCTTCATTGGCGCCTTCCATTGTTGCCAAGTCGGTATATGTTCTTACATAATCGGAAGCTAGTAAAAGGTTTGGAATTTTAGTTACTACTTCCGGCCTTAATGCCCATGAGTTAACGGTGTTAACCAAAAGGGGTTCTTTATTTTTATCTTCTTTTTGGTGCGAAGCTGTAATGTCATGATCAATATACCAATCAATTAAATGTTCATCTTTTAACACTTCTGCTCCATCAACATTTAAACTAGCTTTTAATTGTGCCCATACTTCTTCTTTAATTTCTTTGTATGAACAATCACGGGCTTGTTTCTTCCCTTTTTTGGTTCCTCCTGAACCATCAGGAATATCAAAATCAAGTATACCATCATCTTCCCAATTGGAAACATCAACGGATAAGAGTGATTTAACCTGACCATTCAATCTATCATTCATGTCGTAATCTTTCCAAAACTGCAATTGAGAAATAGAGGTAAGTGCCCAGGGTGAGTCCGCATATAAACAATGGCCATGCGTTATTGGAATTACATCGGACAAATAAAATTGAATACCATTCATCCAGGCAACACTTGGTGCCAGTTGTATAATATTTTGAAGTGAAGCATCAGCTTTTAAAATATCGTCAGACATTAGGGTAGCAGCCACTTCAATAGGTACAGCCAATACATAATAATCGCCGGTAACCAAGGTTTGTTGTGCAACACCACCTTGAAAAGTTTCTACCCAAGCGCCGGTAATATGGCCATTATTGATTTCTAATTTTTTTACGGAATGATTAAATGTATACTTAACGCCTTTTGATTGTAAGTAATTAAGCCAAGGATGTAACCATGCTTCATTACTGGGTCCGTTAAGCACCCTATCTGTATGCACGCCGGGGTTAGTCATGTTAAATAGTAATTGCAATAAAATATCGCCATCAGTACGGGTACTTGCTTTTTTGGCATTGGCAGCAACCAATGTTCTAGTAATTCCTTGTACCAATAAAGCGCGATAATTATCAGAGAACCGATCAGCTTCCATAAACTCCCACCAGCCAATTTTTTCGTACTCACTTAATCTTCTATCATAACAACTTGTCATTATTTGCCATAATCTTGAAGCAAAAAATTTTTTTTCTTCAGAAGTTAAGCCGGTATCTGCATGAAGTGATGCAATGACCGATTCAATATCAGCCAATGATTTGGGGAAGTTAACAATGGCTTGAATAGGTTTTTTCCCGGCTCTATAAATTCCTACACGATCTACTTCTACCAAGTTATCGAAAACGCCAAGTGGTTGGTTGTTGTAAGGAATTCTCTTCATAGTATCTACAATGTGTTTGTAGAAACCAGGGAAAAATCGGAAACCATGTTCGCCCGGAAGATATTTATCGGGGTTTATTTTATTGGATTGTGGCACATTTACACTTCGGGCTTTTCCACCACAATAAACTCGGTGTTTGTCATAAACTTCTACTTCAAAACCTCTTTCAACTAATTCATGTGCGGCACTCATGCCTGCAACACCCCCACCAAGAACAATTATTTTTTTTGACATAATTTTAAATTAAAGAATGGAGAATAGTTTTTATCAAAATAAGTTCTGCAACATTATATATCCGGACGCAACACAAAATGGTGACCGTTATTTGTATCAATTTTTACTATGATTGTGTAAGGCATAATTTAATTTTTAATCATTTATGTATTTGCAGGCAGTTGAATGGTGAATATTGTACCTTCTCCTTCTTTTGTTTCTAATTTAATTTCTCCACCATGTGCTTTTACAATATCATAGCTTAGGCTTAGTCCTAAGCCTGTTCCTTTTCCGGTGGGTTTGGTTGTAAAAAAGGGCTGAAATATTTTATCTACAATATTTTTTGGAATACCGGTACCGTTGTCTGCTATACTGATAAAAATTTTATTATTCAATTTTTTTGTGCTTATTGAAACAGTTGGCTCAAATTTTTCACTGCCTAATTTTTTCTTTTCACTAACTACATAAAAGGCATTAGTAATTAAATTAAGAATAACCCTTCCCATGTCTTGCGGAACGATATTGATGCTTCCAATGTTTTCATCAAAATCAGTTTTTATGTTAGCGTTGAATGATTTGTCTTTAGCTCTCAATCCATGATAAGCCAATCGTAAATATTCATCAGCCAAGGTATTTATATCAGTTGGCTCTTTTTGACCGCTACTACTGCGGCTGTGTTGCAACATGCCTTTTACAATACCATCCGCTCTTTTACCATGATGCAATATTTTTTCTAAATTTTGTTTTACATCTTCCGCAATGGCTTTGGCTTCTTCTGTATTTCCTTTCTCCAACTCCGTCTTCATTTCTTCCAGTAGTTCATTACTTACTTCCGAAAAATTATTAACGAAGTTTAACGGGTTTTGAATTTCATGTGCAATGCCGGCAGTTAATTCTCCCAGCGAAGCCATTTTCTCCGACTGTATTAATTGCTTTTGAGTAGCCTGCAATTCAGAAAGCGCTTCTTCCGCCTTTTTTCTCGCTGCTTTTATTTCAATAAGATCCTGTTCCGCCTGCAGAGCATGTGCTTCGGCAATTTTTAAATCATTGAAACGGGTAAATGTGAGATTGAATACTGCGGCAAAACGTTCGAGTAGTTGAACATTGTTTTCTGACTGTTCATTGGGTGAAGCCATGCCAATAAAACCTTTGTCAAAATAAGCAACACTTTGCACTCTTCTTTTTTGTGTAAGTGCATGGCTAAGCGGAATTTGTAATTTTTGTAAGTAATGAATGTAATCCTCTAGTTCTTTCCCGTGGATATTCACGGTTATTGATTTTATTTTATTTCTCCAGCCTTGAAACAGTTTATTTACGGAAGCATTTTCATTTGCATTAAAGACAAATCTTTTACCAATACCTGATCCCTCTTCATCGGTAGCCCACATTTCCATGTTTTTAGAATGCTTTTCTATAATGCCTATATACAGTCGGTTCGGTTCAATGCCTAAACCAATGAGTTGTTTAAAAACTTCAGCGGCTGTTTCAGCCAATTCTTCAGACTTTTGCATAGCCAATGTTCGGCTTCTCACTTTTTCTAACGCTGCTTCTATCTTCGCCTCCCTTGCATTGGCTTCGGCTCTTTGCAGGTCGAGGAAGCGGGTATAAGCTTGTTCAAATGACTGGGCAAATCTTTTGAATATATCATTTTCCTCATCGTTATATGATATGTTTTTATAGTTACCTATGTAGAGATTAATATTTTTCAGAATAAAAGTAGATCGGGCAAATCCGGGACTGGTTAACAGGTAATTTTTCACTTTTTCTGGAAGAGCATTCAGTTCTGAATGATCAATCAGATGCTGGATCCAATTTTTATTTTCTTCCTGTGTTAAAGTGTCTGCAAAAAATTTCACTCCTTTTTTCTGTGCCTCAATGACACGGTTGGGCGCCGGATTATTATAATATGGAACCTGAATCTGAATTGGGTGTGGTTGACCCGCAGAAGACAACCAAAATTTAAAATCATCTGCCTGATCATTGATTCCGAAACTGACATTATCAAAGTAGATATTTAATTTCGCCAACTGATCAGAAAAAATATTGATCACATCCAGCAACTCTTCACTTTTCTGCATGGCCATTGCTCTCGCCCGAACTCTTTCTAATGAAAGTTGTATCTGTGCTTCCTTTGCCTGCGCTTCGGCTTTTTTCAGATCGAGAAAACGGGTATAGGTTTGCTGAAATACTTTTCCAAACCGCATCAGTATTTTATTATCTTCTTCTGTATAAGGTATTCCATCAAAATTTTCAATATATAGACCAACCGAGTCTAACAAAACAGTGGAAACAGCAAGGCCTTTACATTCCATGTAAAATTTCTTTGCCTCTTCCGGTACTTCAAACAATTTGAAAAGGGAACGATAGAATTTGTTCTTTTCTTTAAAATCCAGCAAGTCGGTGTGAAGGGTTGTTCCTTTGGCTTTTGCTTCGAGAAAGCTGTTCCATGTTGGTGTATCGAAATAAGGAAGCACTGCATAAAATGGTTCAAGCTTAGGGTCAGCCAGCCAGATATGCATGTCATCATGAGCCTTGTAATCTATATAAAAACCGGCATGCCCTACATTGATGTTGAGATGAACAAATTGCTCCAGCACCACCTTTATCACTTCTTTGAGTTCTTCACTTCTGTGCATGGCCATTGAGCGGCTTCGCACTCTCTCCAGTGCCGTTTCTATCTGCGCTTCTCTTGCCTGCGCTTCTGCTTTTTGTAGGTCGAGGAAACGCTTGTATGCCAAACCAAATACATTGGCAAACTTTTTTAAAATTGAACGGGAATTTTCATCTGGTTGTTTTCTGGTTACCATTACCAACGAACCCCCATAAAAATCTGAAACTGACCAATACACTTCAATATCGCCAGGCCTTTTATTTTTTATTGTTGGAGCCAGAAAAGCATATGCTTTAGGGGAAATAGGTTTTAGCGCTTCAAAAAATTCTTTTGACTTATGTAGGTCATTGATGAGTATATAATCATTTTTACCAGACTGGTATTGTTGAAACGCTTCCTCTAATATGGTTATTCCTTTAATATTTAGTTTTATATTCGATTCAATTATTTCGCCTGTATTATCAGGAGCACGAAGAGCAGCCCAGGCTTCTAATTGACCGGTAGCTTCATCCCATAAATGAATAGCACAGGTTTCAAGTTCTGCCTGCCCAAGCAAACTAAATTGGTTACGCATATCTTTTGCCACTTCTTTTAATTCTTCAGAACTCTGCATAGCCATTGCCCTGCCTCTCACCTTTTCTAATGCTGTTTCTATCTTCGCTTCTCTTGCCTGCGCTTCTGCTTTTTGCAGGTCGAGGAAGCGGGTATAAGGTTGCTCAAACACATTTGCAAATCGAATTAAAATTTCAAACTGTTCGTTGGTAAGTGGTTGAAGCGAAGCAATAGAAAAATAGCCATATCTATTAAATGAGCAAGACAGAAATACTTTTGAATTACTCCGCATATATTTAATAACTTCCTTGGGCAACTGCGAGAGTTCAGTATTCGTAAACAAATAATTATCCCATTCCTGTTTATTATTACCTTCTAATAGGTATTCCCATTTTTGTTTTTTTTCTTTCCAGGCATTTACATGCGCCAAATAGGGCGGCAATGCATGATATTTTATTTTCATTCCTTTTGTATCCGGGTTAGACATCCACCAGATAGAATCTAACGTTTGTGTATCATATATTACAATAAAACATCGATCCAATGATATATCTAATTTGCTTAACTCGAGAGTGGTAATTTTTACAAGATTTTGTAATTCTTCACTCTTTTGCATGGCCATTGTTTTTGCACGTATTTGGTTAAGTGCATTTTGTATTTCCAATTCCCGGTTTTGTAATGCAATTTTTTCATTTTTTAATTTTATTGCTGCTACTGCGTTTTCAAGTAAAGAGGTAAATATTTGTTGTGAATTTTCATCACTGCTTATTTTGTTTCCTAAAATTGGTAACTTTTTTTGTATGCTATTAAGGAGCAATTGTTTGTCATCTAATGACAAATTTTCATTTTGCTGAATGAGATTAATTATTGTATAAAGCTCCTGGTTCATTGAGTTGTTATTTTTTTGTACCAGTATTCTTTTTTGTTAAAACCTGTCTTTTATTAATTGCTATTCAAATACTTACTTTGATTTTACTATATGGAAAATGTTCAATTACTTTCTTATGAAGGTTTAAAATTATCAGCAGCATACTGAGCTATTGCGGTATATTTTGTCGCAACAACAGCATATGTATGTTTTATATATTGCATATGATTATTTTATAGAAAATCAGCATATTTCCTTTGAAATGGTTTTCTATAAAATAGCGGATCAGTGTTTAAAACCTTTGTTCCCTTAAACTTTTTAAATATCCTTGCTTAAGTACTTCTTTATTTTCCTGGCAATATTTAGTGAAATAGTGATGTTCAGATATAAATTTAATTTCGGTTTCATTCCATTGCTGGGGAGTAATATTGGGATTAAGGGTGTTTATTTCTTTAAACAAATGCTTAGCTAATGTGGGTGCCATTGCTGTGCTTAAGTATTCCAGGTCGGCATCGGCAATTATTTCTTCCAGTTTCGTTTTAGGTTTTTGTGGGATTTTAGTAGCCATTATCATGCCGCATATAATATCTATTTCTGAAGGTGTAATTCCAAAATTTGGTAAATAGTGTTGTGCTAATTTGCAACTTTCTTCTTCATGTTTTTGGTAGGTATTTATATAACCCGTATCATGCCAAAGGGCTGCTATACTTAAAAGTTTTAATTCTTCTTTTGAGCAATGTTCATGCTTACCAATTTCTAAACATTGTTGTTCAACATATAAAGTGTGCGATAAATTGTGATAATAGTAGGTTTCCGGAATATGCGTATTCAGGAGTTGCACAATAAAGTTTCTTATGTTTTCATTATTGGGCATGCGACTTTTCTTTTAATATACCTCCGGCAGCTTCTTTAATGCTTTGAATATAAATGAAGGCCTTCGGGTCAATTTTTATAATAGCATCCTGAATTTGCATAATTTCTAATCTTGTAACAATGGTTACAATTATTTCGCAATCAGTTTTAACATCAAAACTTCCGGGTAAAAAACCTCTTTCGCCTTTATATACTGTAATTCCCTTCTTTAATTCGTTTACCAAAAAACTTTTTACTTCTTCCTCTTTTGTTGAAACAATATTCATGGCAGTGTATTCTTCTATGCCATCCACTACATAATGTGTTGCACGTGTAGCCGTAAAATAGGTAATGAGCGAATACATGGCAGTTTCAATTCCAAATGCAAATGCTGCTATAGCAAATAATATGGTATTGAATAGCATAATGATTTCGCTATTTGAAAAGCCGGTTCTTCTTCTGGTAAATACAGCAATTACTTCTGCTCCATCAATTACTCCGCCACTTCTTATTACTAAGCCAACACCCGAACCAATCAGTATTCCACCAAAAATGGCAATTAATAATTTATCGCTGGTAATGGGTTTAATATGAATGAAAAATAAACCAATGGCTAATAAAATAACAGCCATAATTGTTTGAACCGCAAAGGTTTTGCCAATTTTTTTATACCCTAAATAAATAAAAGGGAGGTTTAAAACAATAACAAGAATGCTAATGTTGATATTGAAAATTTCGTGTAATAGAATAGATATTCCTGTAATGCCTCCATCTAAATATTTGTTGGGAATCATAAATCCACGCATAGCTAAAACAGCAAGCCCAACTCCAGAAAATATTAAAAGCAATTGTTTTGGCGTCCAAATCTTTTGCCATTCAATTTTGTTGGGATGAATTTTTTTCATTACCGTTTGCTTGTGGTATGCGATTATCCAATCGCCTCAAATCAGTCTTCTAAATGTAAGAAAGCGTTTTCAATTAACAAATTTTTTGTTTAATATAATAAAATTAAAACGTACCGAATTTGAGCGGTATTACCTACTTTTTGCACTTAGTAACTTACCTGTATCTTTATATTCCACGTTAAGCATCCACGAATGATTGAAACGGGCAATTTAATTTTGCTACTGAATCAAGCTATTGCGTCAGTTCAGCCTTCTGAGTTATTGAAAAATAAGCTGCACTGTAGTAACGATATGCTGTATATTGACAATCCTTTAATAAAACCAGTACTGTGTAAAAATATTTATGTACTAGCTATTGGTAAAGCTGCAGCTGCAATGGCTTTATCCGTAGAAGAACAATTGGGGAATATGATTGCTGCAGGATTAGTGGTTACCAAGTATGGGCATGCTTTGTCTTTGCGGCATTTTACTGTGATTGAGTCAGGCCACCCTGTACCCGACGAACAAAGTGTACGAGCGGCTGAGGCCATTATACAGTTTGCAAAATCGGTAACAGCCAATGATTGTGTTTTGGTGTTACTGTCCGGTGGGGCATCGGCTTTAGTAGCTGACTTGCCTAACAACATTTCACTTTCCGATGTACAAAAAACGTTTCAACTTTTATTAAACTGTGGTGCTGCTATTCATGAAATGAATACCGTTCGTAAACACATTAGCACGTTAAAAGGGGGAAATTTGGCTAAATTATTGATGCCGGCTACGGTATTAACTTTTGCTATTTCTGATGTTTTGAATGATGATCCTTCGGTAATTGGTTCCGGACTAACGGTTCCTGATGCTTCTACTTATGCGGATGCATGGGGTATTCTTCAACGGTATCATTTATTGTATAAAGTTCCTTCAGCTATTTATGAACATTTACAAAAAGGACTGAATGGAGAAATTCCCGACACACCAAAAATTAGTGAAAATTGTTTCAATAAAACTTCATTCGTTAAATTAGCCAATAACGGAATGGCATTGCAGTCGGCAAAAAAGGCTGCTGAAAAAATGGGATTTTATGCCAAAATTGTTTCTTCTCAATTGCAAGGCGAGGCGAAAGAGGTAGCCAAAGACATTGTGAAATATGCAGAAAATTACATGGGTATTAAACCCGCCTGTTTGTTGTGGGGTGGTGAAACAACTGTTACCATAAAAGGAAATGGACTGGGTGGCCGTAATCAGGAACTGGTTTTGGCCGCAGGCTTAGCCTTGCCTTCTCATCTAAATGCATTTGTATTAGCTATTGGTACCGATGGAACGGATGGCCCTACGGATGCTGCCGGGGCGTTTACAAATTACGAACAAATGCAATTAGCCAAACAAATGGGTTTAAAGCCGGATTTATTTTTAAACAATAATGATGCCTACCACTTTTTTGAGCAGGTGAATGGACTAATTAAAACCGGCCCCACTCAAACCAATGTTATGGATATAGTGATGGTATTTATTCACTAACTATTGTATAAAAGTGGCAAATGTTATGATACAATTAATGATTGTTTTTATTGTTGCCATTGCTTTATTGGTATTGTTAACTGTTCAATACCGATGGCCACCTTTTATTGCACTGTGTTTAGCTGCTGTAGTGGTAGGTATTGGCATGCAAATGCCCATTGAAACCATGATTGTTACCATTAAAACCGGGTTAGGTAATACGGTACAATCAATTGGTTTATTAATTGTGTTAGGAACAATATTGGGCGGATTGCTTGAACATAGTCAAGCTACTACCGTTATGGCAAATGTTATCTTAAAATGGGTAGGAGAGCCTAGAGCACCTTTGGCTATGAGTTTAACAGGATTTTTAGTTGGCTTACCCATTTTCTGCGATTCGGGTTACATTGTATTAAGTGGAATCAATCAATCATTAGCGCGAAAAACAGGTATGCCCATGTTGGTATTGGCTGTATGCCTTTCAACCGGCTTGCTAGCTGTACATGCTTTGGTGCCGCCACATCCAGGGATTACTGCTGCTGCTGTTGCACTAAAAGTTGATTTAGGTAATTTATTGTGGATGGGTATATTAGTGGCTATTCCAACCATGTTCGTAGCCTACTTTTGGGGACGCTATGCAGCAAAAAAATGGAATGATGTGGCTTTAAAGCAACAAGTACCTGATACATTATCTACTGAAATGAAACAATCCTACCCTTCTGCGCTTATGGCATTTTTGCCCATCATTGTGCCTATTCTATTAATTGCAGGAAGGTCTATATTACTTACGTATGGCAAAAATATACAATTGCCCACTTTCATTATTTGGTTGGGAACGCCGGAAGTTGCTTTGTTTGTGGGTATTCTGTTAGCACTGTATTCGGCTTTACAAAATAATAAAGGAAACATACCTGTCATTTTACAAACAGCCGTAGAAAAAGCCGCAGGTATTATTTTAATTACAGCCGCAGGTGGAGCTTTTGGAGCAATTTTAGCAGCTGCCAATATTCATCAATATGCTACAATTTTACCCATGCAACAACTGGGAATCTTTTTTCCATTTTTAATTGCAGTGCTTTTAAAAACGGCACAAGGATCAACCACAGTGGCTGTAATTACGGCTGCTTCTATTGTTTTACCTTTTTTAAATGTATTGGGTTTGTCAATCGGTAACGGTCCTGCATTTGCGGTGCTGGCTATGGGGGCAGGTTCATTGATTGTTTCACACCCGAATGATTCTTATTTTTGGGTGGTTACAAAATTCTCTTCTTTAGAAATAAAGCCAATGTTACGCGTTTACACCATTGCTACCTTATGGATGGGTTTAACGGCAATGGTTATCATTTTTTTACTAAGCTTAATGCAATAAGGTTTTTAATATTGACTGGGTTGAAGCGTAGCTTCCTATTCAAAAATTGAGGAAGACGAATTGATAGGAAATTTATAAGCAAGAATGACTTTCAATTTAGTATTTTTATACAGTCAACCTTTTAACAGCCATATATACGCATGAAGCATTTTTTTAAAATAGGCATTTATTTATTTGTTTCGTTGTTTGTAAGTTTTAGTTTGCAAGCACAACCACCTGCACCCGCCAAGAAAATTCCTGAGTTTCAATTTTATCAATTCAATGGTAAGCCTTTTGGTCGCAGCCAATTGGTCAAAGATAAATTATTGTTCATTGTGTTTTTTGATGTTACTTGTGATCACTGTCAACATGCCTTTCAACAAATCAACGCACATTATGCTGCCTTTAAAAATGTTGGCATGTATTTAGTATCATTAGATTCTGAAGCAGCAATGGCAAATTTTTTAACGCGTTTTGCCCCTAACTTAATTGGTAAACCCAATGTTACATTATTACGCGATGTAAACAATGAATTTATTCAGCGGTTTACGCCAAGGAAGTATCCCTCAATGTTCTTATACAATGCTCGTCAACAATTATTATTATACTATGATGAGCCCGAAAAATTTCCCAATTTTCTTCGGGTAATTCCACCCGTTCAAAAATCGAAGTAGGTATGACTTTTGTCACAATGAATGTGGATTTTGAGAAATAATTTTACATATTCTTTCATCTTAAATTAACGGTTATGTCTTATTATTTCTCAACCATTGTGCATGATAATTTTGCCAATGCCATTCAAAAAGTAACCGATGCATTGAAAACGGAAGGTTTTGGTGTACTTACCGAAATTGATATGCGGGCAACCATGAAGAAGAAATTAGATGTAGATATTCCCCCTTACACAATTTTAGGTGCCTGCAATCCACCATTTGCCTATCGGGCATTACAGGCTGAAGAAAAAATTGGTACAATGCTGCCCTGTAATGTGGTGGTACAGGAAATTGCACCGGGAAAAGTTGAAGTTGCTGCTGTTGATCCCATTGCTTCTATGCAAGCCATTCAGAATCCTTTACTGGGTGAATTGGCGGAAGAAGTAAGTAATAAATTGAAAAAAGTAATACAGCAACTGAAATAAAGTCGCATTCACAACAACATTTTAAACGCCCATGCAGTTTCACAAACGTTTGTGTAAAAATTAAACGTTCGGAATAGCTTATATTTGAAAGAGGTATTGCCATATTTCTTTCAAAATATTTTAGTTATGCACAATAACCCAATAACTGCTATTCTTGCATCCATTTTTTTTGCTTTAGTTGGTTTAACAAATGCTTCCGCACAAGTAGCATCGCATGTTGAACAAAATGGTGATAAGCAAATATTTATTTTATCAAACTCAAAAGTTAGCGAGCAAATTGTTGTACAGCATCAGCAAATTCAAAGTGATGTACTTTCGGCTAATGCGAATTGGTTAGAACAATATCAAAATTCAAAGCCTTATTCAGTTTATACCGATGCCGATTTTTCAGTAGAATTGATGTGGACAGATTGGAGTGCCCCGGGAAAAGATTTTAATGGCGACTTACAAGTTACTTTATCCAAAAAAGATTTTGTTTTTCAGCAATACGAATGGACAAGTTTGCCTAATGGCAAGGCATTGCAGTTATACTTTCAACCTATTGACAAAGAAAATACATTACGCCTTAGAATTACCTATTTGCTTTTAGAAAATGCATTTTATGCAAAACGAAAAATTGCATTGATTGATACTACTTTGCAAAAACAATGGGTTGAAGATTTTAATGCCAGAAAAGGGAAAGTGTATTTTAATAATGAAAAGTATGATGGTTACAGTATGCGTGAAGAAAGCAGTACCACTGCTCAATATGTGGCGTTACAACAACACAACCAAACAGAATCGTTTACTATTTTAAAAAAGGGCGACTTTGGTCAGCCTTGTGCCGCACAGTTACAACAAGGCGGTGTATTTTTTGGGGTGGAATATCCAGCAGCTAATTCGTTGCTTACGCGTATTAATGAAAATGATTTGCAATTAAAATGTAAGGAATTGATGGGCGTTGTTGTAAAAGATAAATGGATAGAGAGTAGTTGGGTAGTACAAGGATTATCGCCTAATAAGGCAGTGCAGGATTGGTTTTATAATTACGTTAATGAAATAAAAGTAATGCCCGATGAACCTTATGCATTATACAATAGCTGGTACGATTTGCGTTCACCTTCTTATCCAAAAGTTGCCCCCGATCATGTAATGAATGAAAAAAACATATTGCACATTATTGATTTGTTTAAGAAAAACATGACAGACAAATACGGCATCCATTTAAATGCCTTTGTGTTAGATGATGGATGGGATGTGTATGAAAGTAACTGGATGTTGAATAAAACAACTTTTCCCAATGGATTACAGCCTATTGTAAATGCATTAAAGCCAATGGGTACCACGTTAGGTATTTGGTTAGGACCTACCGGCGGCTATTCGTTTAGAATGAAACGTATTAATTGGATGAAAGCGCATGGCTATGAAACCGTTGGTAAAACACCTAATGATGCCATGTTAGACATTGCCGGACCCAATTACAGTAAATTGTTTGAACAACGCGTAACGGATTTTACTAAACAAGGTGTTGGATATTTTAAATGGGATGGCATTCAGTTTTCTTCCAGCGAATCCAGTAATGGCCACGCCATTGGTTACCATTCTCGCAGAGCTGCAGTTGAAAGTGTTATTGATAAATGCAAAGCTGTTCGCGCTATTAACCCTAAAGAATATTTGAATATTACTTCAGGCACATGGTTAAGTCCATGGTGGTTACAATATGCCAACCAAATTTGGATGCAAGGGGCTGATTATGGTTATGCTAACACCCCGGTGATTAACGACCGAGATGCAGCCATGACTTATAAAGATATTGTACTGTACGATGATTTTAATCGACAAGATGTATGGTTTCCTTTGAGTAATATGATGACGCATGGAATTATTAAAGGGAATTTAGCTTCTGTTGGCGGCAATGATGATCCGTTAGCAAAGTTTGCCGATGATGTGGTTTTTTATTTTAGCAGAGGTGTTACCATGTATGAATTATATCTTTCGCCCGATTTATTAAATGATGATGAATGGAAAGTATTAAGCCTTTCCTTGAATTGGGCTAAACAACATTTTTCCTTAATGGATAAAACCTTTATGGTGGGTGGCAATCCAGTCAATGGTAACGCTTACGGGTTTGCGCATTTCAAAAACAATGAAGGTATCATTGCAGTTCGTAATCCAAAAATTCAGTCTGAGCAACTTACTGTAAAACTTTCTACACAATATGGAATAGCTGATACAGCCGCTTCACTTGTATTGGAAAGGATTTATCCAACACATTGGGTATCGCCAAATTTATATGCAGCAGGGGCAACAATTGTGTTACCTGAATTACAGGGGTTTGAAGTGGCTGTTTATCGGGTTTATCCTTTACAAAAAGCGGTAAAACCCTTATTGACAAATGCCATAATGCAGGAAACAAATACGAATCATGAAGCCCTGAATTGTGCAGTTTTAGCAACGACAGGTAAAGTACAACTTCTGAATCCCGAAATGGTAAAATCTGTTACCGTTAATAATGAGTTGCAGAACATCAATCAGCTAATTATTCATGAACCTAAAGCTAATGAGGCTATTAAGGGTGAAGTACAATTTTCATCAAACCACCTGGATGTAAAGTTGAATACAAATGAAAATATTCAACAAACCCGTTTGGTAGTTATGATGCAGCCGGATAGTGCGTATACAGGAAAGTCATTTCCTACTATTCAAATTTTACAAAATGGTCAATCAGTTAATTTTAGTAAACAACAGCAAGATGGACATTGGGGCAGCTATTCCGTTATAATGAAAGGAATGAATAATACAACTACATTTAAAATTTTGCCAAATGAAAAGGCGAATCAGTGGAAAGGAAAAATAGAGGTATGGACAATTGCCCAACAAAAGCAACAACCCGTGCAAGTAAAAATGATCACTTTACAACCCATGCAAGAGGTGCCTCAACTACCTTCACCCTACGAAAAAAATGCCTTGCAACAAACACGTATGCTGGCAACCGGCACATTAAACCTATAGTGTTGTGTAAACTAAAAAAAGAAACGCCATAGTATTTTCACTATGGCGTTTCTTGTATAATTTAAATATTGATACCGCCACTCACTTCAATACGCTGACCATTAATCCAACGTGCTTCATCACTGCATAAAAAAGCTACTACACTACCTATATCCTCGGCAACGCCAACCCTGCCTAATGGCGAAAGTGATGCCAATCGTTCTTTCATTAAAGGATTATTACGAATAGCAGCATGATTGAAATCGGTTTCAACAGGGCCCGGTGCCACCACATTGGCTCTAATGCCTTTGTTACCTAATTCTTTGGCTACATAACGTGTAAATACCTCAACCGCTCCTTTCATGGAAGAGTAAACAGAATAACCCGGATTACAATAACGGGTAGTGCCACTGGAAATATTAATAACACAACCTCCGTTATTTAAAATAGGTATGCAGTGTTGCGTTAAAAAATACACCGATTTAAAATGTACGTTCAAAAATTCATCAAACAATGCTTCTGTAACTTCTTCAAATGGAACAGTTGCGCCCATGCCGGCATTGTTAATTAAATAATCAAAATGGGTAGCATTGAAATTGCTGTGTAATGTATCTTTTAAAGTTACAATGAATGCAGGAATACTTTTAACATCCGAAAGGTTTAAATGTAATGCAACGGATTTAACTTTTAATTGCTCTAATTCAGCAACTGTTTGTATGGCCAACTCACGATTTTGGTGATAAGTAATAATAACGTTATGGCCTTTGTGTGCTAATTGTAAAGCCATGTCTTTTCCTAATCCCCTGTTGCCACCGGTTACTAAAGCTATTTTTGTACTGCTCATGTTATGAGTTTTTTGTTCAAACAATAATGCTAAGCAATTAGTTTACGCCAACTTTTGTTTTAAACAACTTTTAAGCAATGCTGCCCCAAATTTTTTTCAGATTTTGCATACTGGTGGTAATGCTGGCAAATGGGTCAGCAGGATTATCATGCTCAACAAAATAATATTGCATGCCTGAGGTTTTTGCGTGCTCAAAAATATTTTTAAAATTTACAACACCTGTACCTACCGGCTGTGGTTGTTTTAAATCCTTGTCAATATCTTTTACATGCCATAATTTGTAGCGCCCCGGGTTTTGTTCAAATAACGTAACCGGATTTACGCCGGCTTTGGTAACCCATGCCAAATCTAATTCCAATGCAACAGGTGTTTCTTTTAAAATAATATCATAAGGCAAAACTCCATCAACCGGTTTAAACTCGGTGTAATGGTTATGGTAAGCAAACTGAATACCGGCCTTTTTACAAGCCTCATCCGTTTTGTTCAAAGTGTTCATCGCCGATTTTATTTCTTCCGTTTTATTGAGTGGAATGCTGGCACAAACCAAATAAGGAATACCGCCTTCAGCAGCTTCATCAACTAGCTCCTGCATATTGTCGCGTAAATTTTTCATAGGCGGAATAACAATGGGTTTCCCATCGGGGCCATTAGGCATTTTGCGACCGGGTGGCAATTGAAACGGCGCACCTAATACATGGTGCGATTTCCAGGAAAGTCCTTTATCCTTTACTAACGCTGCAAATGCTTTGGGGGTCATGCCATAATAACCGCCTTTTTTGCTAAAAGCCGATTCAATGTTTTTATAACCTATGTCAGCAATTTTTTGCAAAGTGCCCGGTACATCTGCATCAATTACATTAAAAAAGGTATACAACTGAACTCCGGCAGGCGGCATTGTTTCCCAAAAACTGCCTGAGGCAACCGCTTTGGAAACAGCTAAGCCGCTTAATGCAGCCATTCCGGTTGTTTTTAAAAAATCTCTTCTTTTCAGCATATCGTTAGGTTTTAGGTGTTTAAAGTTAGTTGTTTGTTGTAAGTTGTCCTACTATAGTAGGCCCTGAATTTGGCTTTTGGTTTATAAATTTTTTTTGTGAATGGCTTCGCTGTTATGTTTTAGAATGAATGGAAACATTTTAGCATCATAGCTCAATTACATTTTTTTGATAAATATCAAACTGATATAGAAAACGAATGCTATTCCTATTATTTTCGGATGTACAATTTTTTGAAAAGCCTTGCTGTGTAAGTATTGCTTATAATGATATAGCAAGAGACTCGTTATCGATTTATGAAAAACATGGAAACTTTCATACACATTGGTAGGAAACACAGGTCTGTAATAAGTATAATTTAATTGTTGATTTTAAGCGAAGGTTGTAATTTTTCAATACCTTAATTGCTGCCACATGAAACGTTTATTTGCACTGGTTGTAATAATATGTAGCGCAACCATTAGTAATAACTTATTTGCTCAAAATTGGATATCCTTATTCAATGGGAAAGATTTAACGGGTTGGGAACAAGCTGCAGGAACGGCTAAATATAGTGTACAAAATGGCATGATTGTGGGTGAAACGGTTGCAGGTTCGCCCAACAGTTTTTTAAGAACGAAAAACACTTACGGAAATTTTGTTTTAGAATTAGATGCTATGTTGCCGGATAGTACCTCTAATTCCGGTGTGCAATTGCGCAGTCATGTAAATGAAGCAGGTAGGGTATATGGTTATCAATATGAATTAGACCCATCTTCCCGCAAATGGACAGGTGGCTTATATGATGAAGCTCGGCGCGATTGGTTGTATCCACTTTCATTAAATCCCGATGCACAAAAAGCCTATATGCCTGCTAAATTCAATCACATAAAAGTAGAATGCATAGGAAATGAAATAAAAACATGGATTAATGGTGTTCCTGCAGCGTATGTTGTAGATACGATGGATAAAGAGGGTTTTATTGCTTTACAAGTACATAGCATAGGAAATAACAGTGCATTAGCCGGTGAAAAAGTGTATTTTAAAAATATTCGCATACAAACTAAAAATATTCAATCAAGTCCTTTTCATAAAGCCATATACGTTGTTAATAACATTCCCAATTATTTGTGCCCCTATGAAAAACTATGGGGCTGGCAATTATTGTTTAATGGTAAAAATAGTGATGGATGGCGTGGTGCTTATAAAGATCATTTTCCTAAAACCGATTGGCAAATAAAAGATGGAATGATTACGGTGCTGGCATCGCAAGGAAAAGAAGGTGGCAATGGCGGTGATGTTGTAACTGATAAACAATACAGCGCTTTTGATTTGTCGTTTGAGTTTAAATTAACACCCGGCGCTAATAGTGGTGTGAAATATTTTGTAACCTTAACGGAACATAATGAAGGTTCTGCTATTGGATTGGAATATCAAGTTTTAGATGATGCACTACACCCTGATGCTAAACTGGGAAGAGATGGGGACAGAACGCTGGCATCGTTATATGATTTAATACCTGCCAAAAAAGAAACACGCTTTGTGCATCCTGTTGGTAGTTGGAATACTGGAAGAATTGTGGTGTACCCCAATAACCATGTTGAACATTATTTAAATGGTATAAAAGTGTTGGAATATGATAGAGGTTCTGATTCATTCAGGGCTTTAGTTGCTATTAGCAAATTTAAAATTTGGAAAAATTTTGGCGAGGCAAAGCAAGGACATATTTTGTTGCAAGACCACGGCAATGAGGTTAGCTTTAGAAGCATTAAAATTAAAACGTTACAATAGCCGAATAGCGTACTAAAAGTACAAGTGTGCGACGCAAGAAAAGCTACATAGTAGCAATACAGTTAAGTACAAAAAAATAGTTTATGCAAAGAAGAAAATTTTTGCAACAAGCTACATTGGCTACAGCCGGTGTAACCATTTTAAATTTTCCGGTTTTTGGAAAATTAGCACCCAGTAATAAAGTAATTGTTGCGGTAATGGGTGTAAATAGTCGAGGGGCTTATTTGGCTAAAAGTTTTTCGCAGTTGCCGAATGTTGAAGTGGCCTACATTTGCGATGTTGAGCAGGGCGCCATAAAAAATGGTTTAGATGCATTGAAAGATGCCCAACGGAAACCCATTGTTGTATCTGATATTCGGAAATTGGTTACCCAAAAAGATTTTGATGCTTTAGTAATTGCCGCACCTGATCATTGGCATACACCTGCTGCAATATTAGGTGTGCAAAACGGAAAACATGTTTATGTTGAAAAGCCCTGCGGCCAAAATCCGCATGAGGGCGAAATGATTGTAACCGCTATGCAGCGATATGGAAAGTTAATTCAAATGGGTAATCAGCGTCGTTCATTTCCCAGTTTAATTGAAGCGGTTAATTTAGTGCACAATGGCATTATCGGTAATACTTATTTTGCAAAAGGCTGGTATGCCAACAATAGAACCAGTATTGGCTACGGCAAGGTGGTACCGGTACCTGCTACATTAAATTACGAGTTATGGCAAGGTCCTGCACCACGAAAACCTTACCAGGATAATTTAATACATTATAACTGGCATTGGTTTTGGCATTGGGGAACCGGCGAAGCTTGCAACAATGGTACACACGAAATTGATTGCTGCCGCTGGTTTTTAAATGTTGATTATCCCAGTAAAGTTACGTCAACCGGTGGTCGTTATGCATTTAAAGATGATTGGCAAACACCTGATACGCAAGTGGCCGGATTTGAATTCGGTGATAAAAAAGCCATTACCTGGGAAAGTAGAAGTTGTAATATTTATCCTGTAGAGGGTGCCGGTAGAGGATTTATTATTTATGGTGATAAAGGCACCTTGATAAATAAGGGTGGTGGCGATTATGCTATATACGATAAAGACAATCACTTAGTTAAAGCAGTAAAAAGCGAAGTGGTAGCTGATCCTTCTAACCCTGTAAGTGCCAATGGTAATTTAGATTTTTATCATTTCAGCAATTTTATTGATGCTGTAAAAGGGGAAACGAAAATTACTTCTCCCGTAACAGAAGGTAGCAAGAGTGTACTACTTTGCCATTTAGCTAATATAGCACAAAGGGTAGGCCGTACATTGTATTGCAATCCAGCTAACGGACATATTATTGATGATGCTGAAGCTATGGCATTATGGGGAAGAACATATGAGCCGGGTTGGCAACCCGAAATTTAAATGAGTGGGTTTAAAATGTTTTGTTTATGCGAAAGGTAATAGGCTTTTTTTTAAGTGTTCTGATTGGCAATTTCATTGTTGCCCAACCAATAAATGTGGCATTACAAAACCAACCCTGGTCCGCTCATTGGATACAAGCTCCCAACACCGCACCCAATGATTATGGTGTTTATTTTTTTAGAAAACAAATCAACATTGTTCAATTACAACAACAATATTGGGTTCATGTATCTGCAGATAATCGTTACAAACTTTATGTAAATGGCCAATTAGTAAGCTTAGGTCCGGCACGAAGTGACTTGAACTATTGGAATTATACAACCATTGATTTAAAACCTTTTTTAAAAACGGGCTTTAATATTATTGCTGCTGAGGTGTGGAATGAAAGCAGTTATAGACCTGAAGCACAAATATCGCATCGTACAGGTTGGCTAATGCAAGGTAATTCAGCGGCTGAAAGTGCTGTTAATACCAATAGCAGTTGGAAAAGTTTTATTTGTAAAGCTTATCAACCGCTTGCGGGTATTGGGTATGCAGGATATTATGTTGCAGGTCCTGGTGAAATTGTGAATATGCACCATATGCCTTTGCATTGGAAAGAAATTGATTTTAATGATGATTCATGGCCTTCTGCAGTAAATATTGGTTGGTCAGGGGCTAAACCAAAAGGTGTTGGCGATATTAATGAATGGATGTTGGTACCCGGCAGCTTACCCCCAATGGAATTAACTGATACAAGAATTAAAAACATACGCAGTGCCATTGGTGTAGTAGCCAATAATAATTTTTTATTGGGCAATTCTCCTATACAAATTCCTGCACACAGTTCCGCAACTTTGTTATTAGATAATGCACAACTTACCAATGCCTTTGTTCATGTTTTATTTTCCGGTGGTAATAATGCTACGCTTACTTTAACCTATGCGGAAGCTTTATTTGAGAAAGATGCGAATGGTAAACCCACACTGCAAAAAGGCAACCGAAATGAAATTGCAAATAAAGTTATTTTAGGTAGAAAAGATAGTATTATAGCTTCCGGTGAGCAGCATCAATTGTTTACAAGTTTAAGCTGGCGTACCTTTCGCTATATTCAACTGCAGATAGTTACGACAAATGACCCTATAACGGTACAAGATATTTATACCACATTTATTGGCTATCCCTATCAACTAAATGCAGCTGTTGAAACATCGGATACCATGCTGCATAAAATATTGCAAACCGGCTGGCATACAGCTCGTTTATGTGCTATTGAAACGTTTATGGATTGCCCTTACTATGAGCAATTGCAATACATTGGCGATAGCAGAATTCAGGCTTTAGTTGCTTTATACAATAGCGGTGATGACAGATTGGTTAGAAACGCTTTAAACCAAATGGACCATTCAAGAATGGCGGAAGGTATTACTTTAAGTCGCCATCCTTCCTATACGCCTCAACAAATACCAACCTTTTCATTATGGTATATTGGCATGTTAGCTGATTATTGGAAATATAGGGGCGATAGTATTTTCATTGCTCAAAAACTGCAAGGGGTGCGAAATATTTTATGGTTTTTTCAGCAATACCAACAAAAAGACGGGTCGTTACAACATGTTCCTTACTGGATGTTTACTGATTGGATAGATGGGCACACGGGCTGGAATGGCGGTACTGCACCTTATTCTGAAAATGGCTCTTCGGCTATATTAGACCTACAACTGCTTTGGGCTTATCAAATTGCTTCGCAGTTAGAGAAACAATTAGGCATGCCTGCTTATGAAAAATTATATAACACAAAGGCCACTCAGCTACAACGTACCATTATGCAAAAGTATTGGCGTAACGAAGTAGGTTTGTTGTCAGATATTGATGATGGCAATTTGTTTTCGCAGCATGCTAATGCTTTAGCTATTTTAACCAATACTGTTAATGGTACTACCGCTAAAAATATAGCAAGGCAACTTTTGAATAATAAGCAATTGGCACCGGCTTCCATTTATTTTAAGTACTATGTGCATCAGGCACTTATTAAAGCGGGTTTGGGAAATGATTATTTAGATTGGTTAAGTATTTGGCAACAAAATTTAGCAATGGGTTTAACAACCTGGGCCGAAACTTCTGACATCAATGGTTCACGTTCCGATTGTCATGCATGGGGTGCAAGTCCGAATATTGAAATTTATAGAACTGTTTTGGGAATTGATAGCGATGCACCGGGTTTTAAAAGTGTAAAAATTAGTCCGCATTTGGGTAAGCTTACCAACATAAGTGGACAAATTCCCCATCCCTATGGTACAATTGCAGTGGCCTATAAAAAACTAAATGGGCAATGGCAAGTTAACATTCATTTGCCTGAAAAGTTAAGCGGAAAACTAGAATGGAAGCAACATTCATACCCATTGCATGGTGGCAGCAATGCGTTTACGTTACCATGATTTTTTTATTAAAGATTAACCAAACCATTCATACATATTTTGTAATAACACTTTTTGTTTGGCTGTTGCATCCAAATCGCGAACCAGTTTACCTTCATGAATTTGTAAAAGCCGGTTGCCGTATTGTTGTGCATCTTTTAAATTATGCGTAATAAAAATGGCAGTTAAGTGGTATTCCTGAATGAGGTGTTGTGCAGTATTTAAAATAATTTCGGCCGATTTAGGATCTAATGCGGCTGTAGGCTCATCCAGCAATAAAATTTTGGTATTATCCATAATGCACATCAATAAAGTAAGTGCTTGTCGTTGCCCGCCCGATAATGTGCCCATCGGTTGGTTCAATTTATTTTCTAATCCCCAGTTTAGGCGAGCAATTACTTCTCTCACTCTTTTTTTAAATGTTGTAGTATTGCCAATGGTTAAATGTTTGGGTTGCGTACGAAGCGCCGCTAATCTAAAATTATCTAAGATGGTTAAATCCGGCGCCGTGCCATCAAAAGGATTTTGAAAAACACGAGCAATATATTTGCTGCGTTTAAAGTCGGGCAAAAAAGTAACATCTTCACCCGCAATGAATACTTTCCCTTTTGTGGGAATAACACTGCCTGCTATGGTATTGAATAAAGTTGTTTTTCCTGAGCCATTGGCACCAATAATAATTACAAATTCCCCCTCATTAATTTGCAATGAAACATTGTTAAGTGCCGTAATTTCATTTACTCTTCCGGCATTAAATATTTTTGTTACTTGCTCTAACTGAATCATTGCCCTATTATTCATTTGGTTTAAGAACATTTTTAACCCTTGGCAGGGCAACAATAAGCAATACAAACAATGCTGTTACCAGCTTTAATATGTTGGGGTCAACCCCTAAGGAAAGCGTAACAGCTAATACCATTTGAAAAATAAAACTGCCTGCAATTACCAATGCAATTTGAGCACCAATAGCCACAATATTGAACCAAATACGCAATGCATCGGCAATTAATACTGAACCTAAGCCTACAATAACAATACCAATGCCCATGTTTATATCGGTAAAATTTTGGTACTGTGCAACCAATGACCCACTTAAAGCAGTAAGTGCGTTAGCCATAGCTAAGCCAATAATTTTCATTTTATTGTTATTAATACCCAATGAACGTGTCATGCTGGAACTGTTGCCGGTTGCACGCATCGCAATGCCAAAATCGGTTAACAATATATACCATAACAATATTGCAAAGGCGCCAATAATTATGATACATGTAGCCAAAGTGTTATAAATGGAATTCGGAAAAATTTGTATGTAGGAAAATAAGGTATGTAAATTAATCAATGGAATATTAGAGCGGCCCATAATGATTAAGTTAATGGAATACAAGCCGGTCATTACTAATATACCTGCCAACAAGGCATCGATTTTTAATTTAGTATGAATGAAAGCGGTGCATATGCCAGCCAACGAACCGGCCAGCATGCTTATTAAAACCACAATATATACCGGCCAATGTTGAACTAATAAAAGGGCAGTTACTGCTGCACCTAATGTGTAGCTTCCATCGGTGGTAATATCGGGAATATTAAAAATGCGCATGGAAATAAAAACTCCCATTGACATAGCTCCTAAGCAAAGCGACAATACCAAAGCTGATAAATAAAATTCCATTATTGAATGGGTTTATAATCGGATGGGAAATGTAAGTTATAAGTTTTTGCAACAGTGGGATTATAAACACGGTTACGCACTTTAACCATTTCCCAATGTAAACCGTTGGTTGATTTTTGTTTTAAGAACAAGGCAGCTTGCTCACCTGCCTGATATCCCCAATCATATATATTCGCACCAAAAGCAGCAACCGCACCACGAGCCACTAAACCGGCTTCGCTGGTGAAAATGGGAACATGTTGTTGGTTACAAGCCTGCACAATATTTTCAAATGAAGCAAAAACGGTATTATCCGGATTCGCAAAAAATGCATCAATGTGTTTTGATAATAAGGATTGCGTTACCAAAGGCACATCGGCACTACTATTCACAGGTAAAGAAACCAAATTAATATGGTTTGCATTTGCCAATTGTTGAATGCGGTTAATGGCTTCTACTGATTGTGGTTCCGACTGATTAAATATCATTCCAACAGTAAGCGGTTGGTTGTTGCTTGGGTGTAATATTTGCGGAATCAATAAAAATGAAGTATCGATATATTTCAAATTTTCGCCAACGCCAAATAAGTTGGCCGGCGCATGTCCTTGGGCGTCGGTCAATTTCATTAATTGGGGTGTTGCGGCTACCATCATAAATACCGGAATGGTTTTGGTATTTTGAATGGCAGTAATAGTTGGTAATGTAGCATTGGCTGCAATTAATGTTACCTGCTGTGTAATGAAATACTGAATAATTTGAGTTAAAGTAGGAATACTGCCTTGCGCATTCCTATAAATAATTTTAACGGTACCCTTCTGTTCATCAAAACCATTGGCTTTTAATGCGGCAATAAATCCTGTTTTGGCTTGTTCAATGGTATTGTCTTCAAATGCATCGGCAAAACCAACTACCGGAACATTGCTTTTATTGGTACAGGCACTTAAAAAAAATATTAATGCAAATAGCTGAACATATTTTAGTGGCTTCATGCCGATACAACGTTTAATTAGCTCCATTAACAACAATTTTTATTCATTGTTTAAAATTAGGCTGTTCAAGTGGTTTTTCATAAACATCAAACAATCATCGAAATTAATGTTTTGCAGTTGTATTATAAACAACTTTCATTTCAGACAGGCAGTTGACTTAATTTTTCCAAGCATAATACTCATTGCATTATTTAAGCACTTGCTTAAATAATAAAAAATGAATAGCTTTAAGACAAACTTTATTTTGAAATGAGTATTTGTATTCGATTATATGCTAATCCTGCTCAAATTAGCCATTGCAAAAACAAACTTAAGCAAGCGTCAGAGGCTTTTGTAACGATGTCAGAGCTTTTAACTTTGGCAGGAAATGAGGTTCGTTTAAAAATTTTATATTTATTGGAACAAGAAAAAGAATTATGCCCCTGTGATATGAGTGATATTTTAGGTATCAGTATTCCAGCCGTTTCGCAACATTTGCGAAAGATGAAAGAGGGTGGAATTGTGCAAGCAAGAAAAGAAGCCCAAACTATTTTTTACTCACTGTTACCGGATCATTTAAAAATTTTGCGCGGAATGTTTAAATACATTCAGCAACTTAACCAACAAACACAATTAACATGAAATCCAAAACAAAAAACACTAAAACCTGGATTGCTATTGTAATAGCAGCATTCATAGCTTCATTATGTTGTATTACGCCCGTACTGGCTTTAATTAGTGGTGTTACAGGTATTGCTGCTGCTTTTTCATGGATGGAACCATATCGGCCGGCCTTAATTAGTATAACGGTTTTGGTATTGGCATTTGCTTGGTATCAAAAATTAAAATTGAATAAAACCAATAAGGCTGATTGTAATTGTGCGGAAGAAAAACCCTCTTTCTGGCAAGGAAAATTATTTTTAGGCATGGTAACATTGTTGGCGGTTTTGTTGATGTTGTTTCCCTACTACTCTTCTGTTTTCTTTCCAAAAATTGAACAAAAAGAAGAAGTGGTGATAGATAAGTCGATGGTTCGAACAGTAAAGTTTAATATAGAAGGAATGGATTGTGAAGCTTGCAGTAATACCATTAACATGGCTTTATCCAAATTACCCGGTGTATTAAAATATGAAACGGCATTTAAAACCTCCAGCACTAAAGTGCAATATAATAGTGTTGAAGCGAAATTAGACGATATTGTTGATGCAATTAATGCAACAGGATATAAGGTTTCCGGTGTTACTGCGGTAGAAGAATAATTTTTCGTTATTCTGAAAAAATGGATTATTGCCAGTTTATACACTTCTTTTGTTTGCAAAAATTTTATAATGTAATTTTTTATGAAAAAAGATGAAGAAGAAGATTTGTCTCATGCAAAAACAGGTTCTTCGAGAAAAATAGTATTGCAAATTACCGGCATGACTTGTGCGCATTGTGCAAGAAGTGTTGAAAGAATCATTCAATCAAATCCAGGTATAATTAAAACACAAGTGGTATTTAATGAAAGAAAAGGTGAAGTGCTTTTTGATACAGATAAAGTAAGTGCGGAAGTAATTGTACAATCTATTAATCAATCTGCTAGTTATCAAGCAACAATTGCTGCAAATACAGAACAAAGCAATTGTTTTGATCTAATTATTATCGGGGGCGGATCAGCAGCATTTTCTGCCGCTATTCGAGCTGAAAGTTTAGGCATTAAAACTTTAATGGTCAATGCGGGATTGCCTTTTGGCGGCACCTGTGTAAATGTGGGTTGTGTTCCTTCAAAAATGTTGATGCGTGCCGGTGAAACAGTATTTCATGCAAAGCATTCAAATTTTTCAGGCATTTTACCGAAAGGTGCTGAAATCAATTTTTCAAAAATTAAAGAACAGAAAAATGCTTTAGTGCAACAACTGCAACAAAGTAAATATATGGATGTGGTGAAGGATTTTAAACATTTCACCCTTAAGCAGGGACGCGCCACCTTTGTCAATGCAACAACAATTGATGTTGATGGCAAAGAAAAATTTACTGCCAAAAAATTCATTATTGCCACCGGTGCTTCTACACGTATCCCCAATATTGAAGGATTGGATAAAATTGATTTTTTAACAAGTGCCACTTTGTTTGATTTGGATGTGTTGCCGGATAGTATAACTATTTTAGGTGCCGGTTATATTGCGTTAGAAACTGCCATGACATACAATCGCTTTGGTTGTAAAATTAGAATAATAGAGTTTACGGATAGGGTTTTGCGTTCACAAATGCCGGATATAAGTGCCGAAATTGAAATGTACTTAAAAAATGAAGGCATTGAAATTTTTCCCAATTGCCGAGTATTAAAATTTGAGCAACAGAATAATGCCATTATTATGCATTGCAAAAACGCAGAGGGTGCTTTTATAAAATTGATTGAAAAGGGCAAAGTATTAGTAGCAACAGGTATTGAGCCAAATACACGTAATATGGGGCTTGAAGCAATAGGAATTACATTGGATGATAAACGCCATATTGCAGTGAATAGCAGTATGCAAACCAATTTACCTAATATTTATGCTGTTGGTGATGTGGCAAATACGCCGGCATTTGTGTACACTGCTGCTTATGAAGGAAAAGTTGCAGTGGAAAATGCCTTTACTGACAAACAACGTATAGTTGACTATACAGCTTTGCCTTGGGTTGTTTTTACGGATCCGCAAGTAGCAGGTGTTGGTTTAGATGAGGCGCAGGCTGCAGCCGCTAATATTCCTTATGATGTTTCTAAATTAACTTTGGATAATGTACCTCGTTCATTGGCTGCTAATGATACACGAGGGTTCATTAAACTAATTCGCAATAAAACAACGGATACGTTAATTGGTGCCAGAATAGTAGCACCGGAAGGTGGTGAGTTAATTGAGTTATTATCTATGGCAATAAAGCACAAAACCACCATTAAAGAGTTGGCCGAAAATATCTATCCCTATCTTACTTTAGGTGAAGGCATAAAATTAGCTGCAATTGCCTTTGGTACTGATGTGAATAAATTAAGCTGCTGTGCTTCGTAACTCTTTTTTTAAATACATAGTTTACTTTTCAGTAAAAGCGGCAGCTTCAAAAACCCCTACCAGCTCTAAATCATTGTTAAATGCTATGATGTTAGCGGCATAATTTTTTTGTATGAAACCCATTTGGTGTTGAACTTGAAGCATAGTAGCAGGTATAGTGGAACACATAGCCAAAGCATCCGTAATATTTACATTTACTCGGTTAACTAAATTTTTAAATGCCTGATGCATCGTTAATGCCGAGCCACTTAAAATGCCATTACTTTCATACTTGTTACCGTTTAATGTGTGTTGATATGGACCTGTATGCGTAGTAGTAACAGCATCGGTAATAGCAAATAAGCGGTTAGGCATTTGTTTGCAGGCAATTTTTACTGCCTCAAAATGTACATGATAACCGTCCGGAATAATAGATGCATAAACTGTTGGATGTAAAAATGTTGCACCCACCATTCCCGGTGCTCGATGCGATAACGGACTCATAGCATTATACAAATGGGTAACCGTTGGTATGCCATTGTTAAAAGCATGGGTTGCTTCTTCAAAGCTGGCATTACTATGCCCTGCCGAGATAATAATACCTGCTTGTTTTATTATTTTAATGCTTGTTTCATTGCAAACTTCAGGCGCTAGGGTTATCATTTTAATGACACCCTTGCCATAGGCTAATAGTTCTTCTACTTCAGTAATGGTGGGGCTATGTACAATACTTTCAATATGTGCGCCTCTTTTTTCTTTGTTAATCCATGGCCCTTCTAAATGTAAACCTAAACAACCTTTACCTCCTTCGCGCCAGTATTGCTTAACTGCATCAATACCGGCATACATTATTTCTTTTGTATTGGTGGCAATAGTGGGTAAAAAATGTAATGTACCCCATTGTTTACAATGCGTTTGCAATGCCCAAATACTTTTGCTGTTGGGAAATGCAGAAAGCAATAGCTCATTCGCACCATAAATTTGTGCGTCAATAAAGGCGGGGCTTATATAGTCAAATATTTGTTGGGGTGAATGAGTATTATCAAATGGTTCAATGTTGTTTATGATTCCATTTTGAATGTAGATGGCTTGGTTGTTTAATAAAGCATTGCCGGTAAAAACATGGCGTCCGTATAATACATAGTCATTAGGCATGAATGGAAAATTTATCGGCATCGGCCAAGAAGGGGAATCGGGACCTTACCTCGTTTAAAAAATTGCTACTTAAAGTTACATCTCCAATGGCTTCTTTATTGGCTTCATGCCATAAAATTTCGCCCAATGGGTTTATAGCCATACTATCGCCGCTATGGGCAATACCATTGCCATCGTTACCTATTCTGTTTACGCCAATTACATAGCATTGATTTTCTATGGCTCTTGCTATTAGCAAACTTTTCCAGGCATGTATTCTTTTTTCAGGCCAATTGGCAACATAAATTAAAACATCATATTCCGGTGGGTTATTGGCTTGCTGACGAGCCCAAACTGGGAAGCGCAAGTCGTAACAAATTTGTACATTAATTTTCCATCCGTTTACTGATGCAATCAATCGTTTATTGCCCGGTGTGTAATGTTTATCTTCTCCCGCATAAGCAAAGCAATGGCGTTTATCATAAAAACCCATTTGCCCGTTCGGTAACATCCAAATTAATCGGTTATAATAGCAGTCGTTTTCCTGAATAATTAAACTGCCGGTAATAATACACTTTTTTGATTCAGCCATTTTTTTCATCCACAAAATAGTGTTGCCTTGCATGGTTTCGGCAAGCCGTTCGGGTTGCATGCTAAAACCCGTACTAAACATTTCGGGTAAAACAACTATATGTGTACCAATTGGTATGGATTGTAATTTGGCTTCCAATTGTTGCAAGTTTCCTGCAATATCTTCCCATTGTAAATGGGTTTGTACCAAACTAATGCGTAAGTCTTTCATTGCACTGTTTTTAAAAACAATAGGTTAGTTGAATGGATGCATACCGTTGTGGCAAGTATTGTGTAATACATTCTTTTGTTTGATAAACAATTTCTATTTTTCCCATCCAATGGCCTTGCGCCAATACTATTCCCCAATTTTGTTGGTACATCCATTTTTCGGGTGTTCCGGCAACTGTGCTGCTTGTATTACTGCTACTGCCTTGTACGGTAGCATTGTATCCTTGTAAAGTAATTTCAGGATAAAAGTACACAAACCATTCCAGGCTTTGATGGCTTTTTGACGGGTTGTAAACCGGCACATTCCACAAGGCACTGTTTGTATTGGCGTTTAATTTTCCCAAAACAAAAAATGCACCTGCTTTTGCATTAGTATAAACATTTCCTGCATTTGCAGTAAATACCGGAATAATTTTGGCTGTATTTGATTGTGTTAATGCATGAATAAATGGCATATATTGAACCATTGCATTAATAGTAATAGGCACTTGTACTTGTTTATACCAGTCGGTTACCGAATAAAGCCCCAACAAATGATGTAATCCATTTTGAAAATTTTGGCCCAAGGAATTATTGCCAATTGTTCCAACAGAAACATTCCATTGTAGGCCATAATGCTGTTGTAAACGTAAGTGTTTGTAGGTTAAGAATAAATAACCACAATAAGGTCTATCCACACTATCGGGGTAAAAGGTAAGTAAACGGGGTGTGTATAAAGCTTGTCCGGCTTCAATACTTTGCACTATTGTAGCATTTTGTTTTTGGTGACTGAAATTATATTGAAAGTATAAACCGTTGGTGTAATATTTATCATTATCCTGAAGTAAGTATGCATCGTTATCGGTAGTAATGGATATGCTATGTTGCCAATTTACAGGACCATTTTTTTGGGCAAAAATTTCTGTAATGGAACAACAGAATAATAAGCAGACCCAGATTTTCATGAAACGGTGGTTTGTTGTTTTAACCATTGTATTTGCTGATGCACTAAGCCGGGCTCATAACCTTTTTGAACTAAATAAGCTTGTGTTTTTGCCATTTTATTAATAGGCTGTTGTCCACGCAAGGTTTGCCATTTTTTTAAAGCCAGTTGTTGAAGTGTTTGCCTGTATTCAGTTTCGTCAATTACCGCTAAAGCTTTTTTAATGTTGAAGCTGCTGATTTTTTGCTGTTTCAATTCAAATTCAATTTTTTTTCTACCCCATTTTTTTTGCCTGAAATGACCGCCGGCAAAAAGTGTAGCGTATCTGGTTTCATTTAAATAGTTGTCTTCAATTAACAAACTCAGCATTTTTTCTACCTCGGGTTTGTGTAACCCTAACGCATATATTTTTTCTTTAACCTCATAATGACTGCGCTCTCTATAAGCACAAAAATGTTTCATTTTTTGTAGCGCTTTTTCCCATGTTAGTTGTTGCGGCATACTTGTAAACTTATGCTTTGCTATCCAAATCTATGCCTTTCTATGTCAAATGTGGTCATTCTGTTTGAAATAGGGCATAAATTGTGTATGAAATATTAACAAATTACAGTAGGTTTGTTGCCATTACAAAAATTAAGAAAAATATGAAGTTTATTGTATCCTCATCTTCCCTTTTAAAACAACTGCAACACATTAGTGGCGTTATTAGTGCCAATACCGTACTGCCCATTTTAGAAGATTTTTTGTTTGAAATTGAAGGAAAAAAACTACATGTGGTGGCTACCGATTTAGAAACTGTAATGCGGGTGCAATTAGAAGTAGAAAGTAAAACCAATGGAAAAGTTTGTATTCCTGCTAAAATATTAATGGATACCCTAAAAAATATCCCTGAACAGCCTTTAACTTTTGATATTGATAAAAACCATGCAGTAGAAATTACCAGTGAAAATGGTAAGTACAAGGTAATGGGCGAAAATCCGGATAATTTCCCCAAGGAACCCGTTGCTGATGACGCTACCGCATTTAAAATGACTAGCAGTGCTTTGGTAACTGCAATCAATAAAACTTTATTTGCTGTTAGTAATGATGATTTGCGTCCCGCAATGACTGGTGTGTTTTTTGAATTAACTACCGATGCTGTTCAGTTCGTGTCAACTGACGCACACCGCTTGGTGAAGTACAAACGCACCGATGCCAAAGCCACATCTAATGATTCGTTTATTGTTCCCAAAAAACCGCTGAATCTGCTTAAGAATGCCTTGCCCGATAATGATGATGAAATTAGCCTTAGCTACAACAATAGCCACTTGTTTGTAAGTCATGGCCAAATTCAAATGACTTGTAGGTTAATTGATGCTCGTTTCCCCGATTATAAAGTGGTTATACCCGTTGATAATCCGTACAAATTAGTAGTTAATAAAACCGATTTTCAAAATGCACTGCGCCGTGTAAGTGTATTTTCAAATAAAAGCACCAATCAGGTAGCTTTAAACATTACCAGTAATGAACTGCATTTAACTGCACAAGATGTTGATTTTAGCTTTGAGGGTAATGAAAGAATGGCTTGTACATTTGACGGGGGTGAATTACAAATTGCATTCAATGCTAAATTTATGATTGAGATGTTGAATGCCGCTGAAACTCCTGAAGTGGTCATTGAATTATCAACGCCTACTAAAGCCGGTATTATTAAACCCGCCGAGCAAGCTGAAAATGAGGAATTAATTATGCTGGTAATGCCTTTAATGCTGAATAATTAATATAATATTTACATAATTGTTGGCCCTGTCTTCTTTGTAAGACGGGGCTTTTTTGTGCCCTTTTTAAAATTTTAGTAAATTGATGCTAAAACAGTCTTGCCATGCTTGAAAATCTGGTGCAATATTTTCAAACCTTAGATAAACACCCGGTAGAAAGGATGATAATTTTAGTATCGGGTTTATTGTTTTTTTGGATTTTAGAAGGTGCAATTCCTTTATTGCCCATGCATTATAAAAAAACTAAAGTGCGTCATGCAGGGGTAAATTTATTATTCACACTCATTCATTTAATTATACATACGTTTTTAGCCATTGGCATTGTGGCTTTAAGCGATTGGTGTAAAGTAAGCGGTTTTGGTTTAGTTTATTGGTTGCATGCAGGTATTGTGGGCACTATTATAATTGCCTTTATTACGCTCGATTTTTTTGGTGGATGGTTAGTGCATTTTGTGCAACATAAAAATGCCTGGCTTTGGCGGTTTCATATTATTCATCATGCCGATAATAATGTAGATGTAACTACCGGGTTACGCCATCACCCCATAGAAAGTATTTTACGTGGTTTATTTTTCTTTATTGGTATTTGGTTAAGTGGGGCACCTATGTATTCGGTAATGATTTTTCAAACCATATTGGTAGCCATCACTGCCTTTACACATGCTAATATTAGTTTGCCTAAATGGATTGATAATACATTAAGTTTTGTATTTGTTTCGCCTAACATGCACAAAGTTCACCATCATTGGCAACAGCCTTATACCGATAGTAATTATGGTGCAATATTATCCATTTGGGATCGGCTATTGGGTACTTTCAGGCATTTGTCCCCTCAAAAAATTAAGTATGGATTAGATAAATACTATTCCAACGCCGATGACGAGAACTTTATGCGTTTGTTAAAATTCCCTTTTCAAAAAACCAATAAGTAGTGCCGGAAATCTACCATCTTTGTAAAAAAAACACATGAATATTGTTGCGCTAATCCCTGCCCGTTATGCTGCTACTCGTTATCCTGCCAAGTTAATGCAACAACTGGGTAATAAAACGGTTATTCGCCATACCTATGATAATACTTTAGCTACAGGTTTATTTAATGATGTGTGGGTAGTAACCGATAGTCCTATCATTTTTAATGAAATTACACAACATGGTGGTAAAGCGTTGATGAGTAATAAAGAACATGAAAGCGGAAGCGACCGTATTGCTGAAGCTGCCGAACAATTAGATGTTGATATCATTGTAAATGTTCAAGGCGATGAGCCTTTTGTACAAAAGCAACCACTACAAAAATTGTTAGATGCTTTTAGAAATGATGAAAGTGTTCAAGTAGCTTCATTAATGCAGGTATTAACCGATGAAAAATTAATTGCCGACCCTAATTATGTAAAGGTGGCCGTGAATAATAAAATGGACGCTTTGTTTTTTAGTAGAAGTGTTATTCCATATCAACGCGATAAAAATGTGAATCCGGTTTATTACGAACATATAGGCGTATATGCTTTTAAAAAGCAAGCATTACTTCAATTTACAAAATGGCCGATTACACCTTTGGAAGCGGCTGAAAAAATTGAGTGCTTGCGGTATTTGGAAAATGGTGTGCCATTAAGAATGGTGGTTACCGAATACATGGGGGTTGAAATTGATACACCCGCAGATTTGGAAAGAGCCGGGCAATTATTACAACAAAATATGCAATAATTATTTTTTGAATTTGTTGCAAATGTTGTTTGAATGAATTATTTTGTTCTTAAACCATTTTAAAACTTTCATTCAAAAAAAATTGCTTATGAACGATTTTCCCTTTGCCTTATTTGGCACTTTTATGTTTGCTTATTTGGCAATCATTATTATAGTATTAATAGCGCAATGGCAAATTTTCCAAAAAGCTAATCAACCGGGTTGGGCTTGCATTATTCCTATTTACAACATAATCGTATTACTTAGAATAGTAGGCAAACCGTGGTGGTGGTTCTTGCTTATGTTTATTCCCATTGTAAATATTGTGTTGGGCATTTGGGTTTTGAATTTACTTTCAAAAAGCTTTGGTAAAGAAGAAGGTTTTACCGTTGGATTAATTTTTCTTCCCTTTATCTTTTATCCCATTTTAGGTTTTGGGAATGCTACATATAAAGGACCGGCAGGTAATAATTTTGTACCATCCATTTCATAAAAATCGTTTAATCAATAGCCTGCTTCTGAAATGAGCAGGCTATTTTATTTTCAAAAAAATTTAATATTATTTTTTTCTCGCAGCCGGCTTATTAATCAATATTTTTGCGAAATAAATAACTATATACTTTTCCGGTATCCATTAAAACCAACCACATTTGCTGCCCCTACTTTGCCAATTAAATTAAGTTGCATGAAAAAACATTTACTCTATTTGTTCTTATGCTGTATGTTAAATGGAACAGTAATGGCACAATTAAAATTATATGGTGAAAATTATCGTCCGCAATTTCACTTTACACCTGAACGCAATTGGATGAATGATCCCAACGGGCTGGTGTTTTATAAAGGTCAATATCATTTGTTTTACCAATACAATCCCTTTGCAAACGTTTGGGGGCACATGTCATGGGGGCATGCAGTTAGTAAAGATTTGATTCATTGGAAACAATTGCCGGTAGCTTTAGAAGAAGAAAATGGAATTATGATTTTTTCGGGATCTGCAGTAGTTGATACAAAAAATTCCAGTGGCTTAGGCTCTATTCAAAATCCGCCGTTAGTGGCTATTTATACAGGTAGCACGGATACTTTGCAAACACAAAACTTGGCTTATAGTACCGACAATGGCTTACAATGGACAAAATACAAAAGCAATCCGGTGTTGAATGAAAACAAAAAAGATTTTCGCGATCCTAATGTTTTTTGGTATGCGCCGGAAAAAAAATGGATAATGAGTTTGTCGTATCCTACAACCCATCAAATAGCATTTTATAGTTCTGTTAATTTACGCGATTGGAAACAGGTTGGCATATTCGGTCCTGCCGGCGATACAACAGGTGTTTGGGAATGTCCCGATTTAATGCGTGTGCCTATATATGACCAGCCGGGAAGTTATAAATGGGTTTTATTAACATCACAAAATGCAACCATGCAATATTTTGTGGGCAATTTCGATGGTAAAAATTTTACCAGTGAAACACCCAATGGCACTACTTTAAAACCTGATTATGGAACTGATTATTATGCTGCCATTGCCTATCATAGTAATCCCATTGGAAAACCGGTAAGTATAGGTTGGGTAAATAACTGGAATTATGCCAATCAAATTCCTACTTATCCCTGGAAGGGCGCCGCATCATTACCGCGCACTTTGCAATTAAAAAAAATTAATGATGTTTGGCAACTCATTCAACAACCTGTTGCTGCTTTGGCAACTTTAAGAAAACAGCCGGTTATTTATTCCAACAAAAAAATAAATAAAACTACTGAGCTGCTTCCTTTTAAGGGAAATGTATGGGAAAGTGAAATTATTATGCAACCCGCCGCTACAGGCGAAACCGGATTACAACTTGCAGTAGGTAACGGACTTGCATTAAACATTAGTTACAATGCTGCAGCTAAGCAAATCGTTATTAATCGCAACAATACACCCGACTATTTTAGTGCAGCTTTTGCTGCCAGGCCAACCAGTATTGCCCCGGTTCGTTTATTGAATAATGAACTTAAGCTGCAGGTGTTTTTTGATAAAAGTATTGTAGAAGTATTTGTAAATAATGGTGAACAAGTGCTTACCGTACAAGTATTTCCGGCAGAGGAAAATAATGGCGTAGCTCTATACAGCACCGGTGAAAATGCTATATTTAAACGTGTAACTTTTTGGCCTATGAAATCAATTTGGTAAAGAAACTAAATACGGTAATATATTTGTAATGCTTTCGGCAGCAATTTAACCTGTACTAAAACCCAAAGCACTTTTACTATGCAATTTAGAAATTTTAAAATGATTGGTTATGTGGTGTATGGACGTGGTTGTTTTAACCAGTTAGATGAAATTTTATCGCCACAACGCAAGGGCGATGCACCTATGATTTTTTTAATTGACCATTTTTTCAATGGGAAACCATTAGTTAATAGAATTCCATTACGTGGTAAAGATATTATTATTTATGCCGATGTAACTAATGAGCCTAAAACTTCGCAGGTTGATGCTTTAGCTCAACAACTTAAAAATGAATTTGGTACCATTAGCGGTATTATTGGCATTGGCGGCGGTAGCACAATGGACTTAGCAAAGGCGGTATCGTTGATGATGACAAATCCGGGATCTTCAGCCGATTATCAGGGATGGGACTTGGTAAAATTTCCCGGTGTTTATAAAGTAGGTATTCCTACATTAAGTGGTACAGGTGCCGAAGTATCTCGCACTACCGTGCTAACCGGTCCTACCCGAAAACTTGGAATGAATTCTGATTTTACACCTTTCGATCAAATTGTATTGGACCCCGAATTAATTAAAGATGCACCTGTAAACCAACGTTTTTATACAGGAATGGATTGTTACATTCATTGTATTGAAAGTTTACAAGGTACTTATTTGAATGAGTTTAGTAAAAGTTATGGCGAAAAAGCTTTGCAACTTTGTCAACGCGTATTTTTAGAAAAAGATGTTTGGGATGATGAAAGTGATAATCAACTTATGATGGCTTCTTATGCCGGTGGAATGAGTATAGCATATTCGCAAGTAGGTGTAGCCCATGCAGTAAGCTATGGCTTGAGTTATTTATTAGGAACCAAACACGGTATTGGTAATTGTATTGTAATGAATCATTTAGAAGAATATTACCCGGAGGGTGTTGCAGAATTTAAACGCATGGTTGAAAAAAATAAGGTTGAAATTCCTACGGGTATTTGTAAAGGCCTTACCGATGAGCAATTTGAAACAATGATGAATGTATCATTAGGCATGAAACCGCTTTGGGAAAATGCTTTAGGAAAAGATTGGGAAAAAATAATGACTCGCGATAAACTTAGAAAATTATACGAAAAGCTATAACGAAAAGGCAACACCGTTAACGTGTTGCCTTTATTATTTTCGGAATAAGGTAGTAATTAGTCTTTTACCACTACTGCTGTTGATTGCTTAGGAACAAATTTTCCAATTACTTCAGCATATAAGTGGTTTGTTCTTAGCACATCTTGCACTGATGATAAACCTTCCTGCGAAACAGCAATCAATAATCCCCCATTGGTTTGCGGATCTGTTAAAAAATTCATTGCCTCTTCTTTATCATAGTTTCCATTCCAATTAATTTTATGTCCGTAACTGTCTTGATTGCGTTTCGTACCTCCCGGAATTGCTTTTTGTAACAAATATTGTTTTGCTTCAGCTAAAACAGGCACTTTGCTATAAAAGACTTCTGCTGAAAGTGATGCGCCTTCGCACATTTCTGTTAAGTGTCCTAATAAACCAAATCCGGTAACATCGGTCATGGCATGTACATCACTTATGCTGGCAAGTTGCTCGCCTACTTTATTTAATTGTGTTAATTGCTTAATCATTAATTGCAAATGGGGTTCCGTTAGTATTCCTCTTTTTTGTGAAGTGGACAGAATACCAATGCCCAAAGGTTTGGTAAATAAAATTACATCGCCTTCATTAGCTGTACTATTTCTTTTTAAATGTTGAATGGGAACTATACCATTAACCGCCAAACCAAAAATAGGTTCGGGGCTGTCAATACTGTGCCCACCGGCTAATGGAATACCGGCTTCTAAGCAAATGGCTTTTGCGCCTTCAATTACTTGCCCTGCAACAGCAGCCGGAATTTTATCAACGGGCCATCCTAAAATAGCAATAGCCAAAATGGGTTTTCCCCCCATAGCATACACATCACTAATAGCGTTGGCACCTGCAATTTTGCCAAATGTAAATGCATCATCCACAATGGGCATAAAAAAGTCAGTGGTACTAATTAATGCAGTTCCATTTCCCAAGTCATATGCAGCTGCGTCATCTTTCAAATGATTGCCTACTAATAATTGTGCATAGTTTGGTGCTGCAGTATTGTGTTGCAAAATTTCATCTAATACTTTGGGTGCAATTTTGCATCCGCATCCGGCACCATGCGAATAGGCCGTTAATTTTATAGTTGTTGTATCAATCATGTTCTGTACTATTTAAATATTCTTGTAGCAATTGGGCATTGTTCTGTGCATTTGTATTTGGAGCAGGAATGGTTTTCACCAGTTCCAAAAAATTGTTGCGATTGTGTAAGCCTTTCCAATAAAGTTTATCATAATAAATAAGCAATTCAGAAAAGCAATTGCTTACATCCTCTTCCAATAAAAAATTAATAGCATTTTTAGTTGCCAAGCCACCCAATCTTTTTTTAATGCGCATAATAGCGCTAATTAATTTTTCCTTAGGGGCCTTACCATAGCCTTCCATAATGTGTTTCAATCTTTCTTCAAATGGAATATCGAAAAAATAAACAGGCGATTCCCGCATTTGTTCAAATAGCTTTATTGGAATATTAACGGTGCCAATACGTTGGCTTTCATCTTCTAACCAAATGGGGAATGCATTATTTACTATAGTTGTATGCTGATATAATTGTAAAGCCAAGCTATTTTCAAACATTTCTTGTGAGGGTTGAGCAGGCATATCAATTCCACCAAAAGCAGAACCTTTATGATGGGCTAATGCTTCTAAATCAATAACGTTATGGCCTTGTTGTTGTAAAACTTTTAAAATTTCTGTTTTGCCACTGCCTGTATATCCACCAATAATATTTAAGCGATAGTTTTTTTCAAATTGCTGCAATGCCCAGTTTCTAAAAGCTTTGTAACCACCTTGCAGGGTGTAAACTTTAAATCCGTATAAATTTAATAACCAGGCCACGCCGGCACTTCGCATACCGCCTCTCCAACAATGCACTATTATTTCGTTGGCTAATTTGTTTTTAGTTATCACCTTTTCAACGGTTTCAATCATCGGTACCATTTTTTCTGCAAAAAATGGTAAAGCCGTTTTAATTGCCGGTTGTTTGCCTACTTGCTTATACTGTGTTCCTACAAGGGCTCGCTCCTCATTTGTAAATAATGGTAATGAAATGGCATTGGGTATATGGGCATGTTCAAATTCACCCGGGCTACGAACATCAAAAACCGGCAATTGTTGCCTTAATTGTAAAAATGTTTCAATATTTATTACTTCAATAGCCATTTATACAAATGTACATGCAACTGCAATGGCAGCAGTAGTATTCAGTAAAAAATTGTAATTAAATCAACACGGCAAAATATATTTCACCAATTCATCATTCAAAATTAATAACACATTTGGCTAAATTCGTACTCTATTAAAACAGGCGGGTAATTCAGGTTTTTAAAAACTACCTGCTGATGGTTTTCTATCTATTTTCTCACTGCTAATTAAAAAGTAACCATGTTAACCTTAATTATTTTGGTAATTGTAATTGTGGTTTTGCTTGTTCAATTTTTATTGTTCAGCAAAATTGGCGGTCAAAAAAATAATGAAGCATTGAATGAGATAAAACTTTTACTAAATCAATGGCTTATTACCGTAAAGGATATTGAAAAAAATTTGAAAGAAGAATTTGTCATTAATCGTAAAGAAAATGCTGAAGCATCGGCTGCATTACGCACTGAAACTAATTTACAGTTGAACAATTTTGCACAAACCATTACATTACAATTAACCCAACTTTCTAATGCAAACGAAGAAAAACTAAATGCCATTCGGGTTACGCTTGAAAACTCTTTCAATAATTTTCAGCAACGTATTGATGCAAATGGCCAAGCTGGTATTACTGCATTGCAGCAAAATTTAGCTTTATTTCAAACCAACTTAAATGAGGCTTTAAAGGAATACAAAAACCGAATGTTGGAACAGTTTGCCTTGTTTGAAAACAATATTCAAAACCAGCATGCAGGCAATACTGAAAAAATGCGTGAACTGAAACAAGCCCTTGAAACTTCTGTAAAAAATTTACAAGAAGGAAACGAAAAGAAACTGGAAGAAATGCGTAAAACCGTGGATGAAAAATTAAATGATACCCTAGAAAAACGATTAGGTGAATCGTTTAAATTGGTAAGTGATCGGCTCGAAGCAGTGCATAAGGGCTTGGGTGAAATGCAAACATTAGCCACAAGTGTAGGCGACTTAAAAAAAGTAATGACCAATGTGAAGCAACGAGGTGTATTAGGTGAGTATCAATTACAAAATATTATTGAAGATTTATTAACCACAGAACAATATGAGCGAAATGTAAAAACCAAACCCGGCAGTGGTGCGCTGGTTGAATTTGCAATTAAAATGCCACATGGCCGCAATTTTGAAAAAATTGTTTGGTTACCCATCGATTCAAAATTTCCGAAAGAAGATTATGAGGCTTTAACCGATGCTTATGAAAAGGGTGATGTAGAAAAAATTGAAGAAAGCCGAAAATCGTTTATTAATGCTATTAAGCGCAGTGCAAAAGAAATCAAAGAAAAGTATATTGATCCACCAAATACTACCGAATATGGAATTATGTTTTTGCCATTTGAAAGTTTATTTGGTGAAGTATTACGTGTACCCGGCTTATTTGAGTTATTGCAAAAAGAATATAAAATAACCATTACAGGGCCTACAACACTTAGCGCCTTGCTGAACAGTTTACAAATGGGTTTTAGAACATTGGCTATTGAAAAAAGAAGCAGTGAGGTTTGGGATTTATTAGGTGCAGTTAAAACTGATTTTAAACAATTTGGTGATGTGTTAGCTAAAACCAAAAAGAAATTAATTGAAGCAACTGATGTAATTGACAAATCGGAAGTAAGAACCAGGGCTATTGAAAGAAAGTTGCGTAACGTAGAGGCATTGCCGGCAAATCAGGCAAATGCTATTTTAGATACCCCCGCTTTAACCGATACTGACACGAATGATAGTGCTGAAGACAATGCGGAATAATAATTAGTATTTATTCATAAAAAAACCCGTACGAATTGGTACGGGTTTAACTTCATCACTAGGCATAGGATTTATCGATTCATGCTGGCTAAAAACTCTTCGTTGTTTTTAGTGCCACGCATTCTTTTTAGTAATTCTGTCATTGCTTCTTCGGTATTCATGTCATTTAAGAATAGGCGAAGAATATTCATACGTTGTAAAGTTTCCTTATCTAATAATAAATCATCGCGGCGGGTTGATGAACCTACTAAATCAATAGCCGGATAAATACGACGGTTGGCCAGCTTGCGATCTAATACCAATTCCATGTTACCGGTTCCTTTAAATTCTTCAAAAATTACTTCATCCATTTTACTGCCGGTATCAATAAGGGCAGTAGCCAAAATGGTTAATGAACCTCCGTGTTCAATTTTACGGGCAGCGCCAAAAAACTGTTTGGGTTTTTGCATAGCATTTGCTTCAACACCACCACTTAATACTTTACCGCTTGAGGGGGCAACCGTATTATGTGCACGGGCTAAACGGGTAATACTATCTAATAATATAATAACATCGTGCCCACATTCAACCAAACGTTTCGCTTTTTGTAAAGCAATGGTTGAAACTTTTACATGCTTTTCAGCAGGTTCATCAAAGGTAGAAGCAATTACTTCTGCTTTTACGCTGCGTTCCATATCGGTTACCTCTTCAGGGCGCTCATCAATTAAAACCACCATTAAATAACATTCCGGGTGGTTAGCAGCTATAGCATTTGCTACGGCTTTCAACAACATGGTTTTACCAACTTTGGGTTGAGCAACAATTAATCCCCGTTGCCCTTTACCAATGGGCGTAAATAAATCCATGATGCGGGTACTATAATCGTTGGGGTTAGTAAACAGGTTTAGTTTTTCGTATGGGAAAAGTGGTGTTAAGTAATCAAATGGTACACGGTCGCGTACTTCATCGGGGCGTTTACCATTAATGGCATCTACTTTTAATAAAGCAAAATATTTCTCCCCTTCTTTAGGCGGACGAACAGAACCTGTAACCGTATCACCGGTTTTTAAACCAAACAATTTTATTTGTGAAGGCGAAACGTACACATCATCAGGTGAGCTTAAATAGTTATAATCGCTGCTTCTTAAAAAACCATATCCATCGGGCATCATTTCTAAAACACCTTCTCCATTAATAACACCATCAAATTCTATATTAAAAACAGGTTGGCGCTGAGGTTTGGGTTGTGGAGCAATGGGTTCAACGGGTAAAACAGCAGTCTCTTCCTGAGGTTCCTTTATCAATGTGCCGGTTTCATTTTCTAAAACAGCAATTTCAGGTGTATTGGTTTCTGTTTTGGATGTATGGTGGTGCTCTCTTCCTGATTTCTTATCTTTTTCACGAGCAGCTTTTTCTTTTTCCTCAGTTGCTTTTAACATTTGTTGAGCTAGTAAAGCAGTTTTTTCATCTAAACTGGTTGGAATTAGTTCCATTTGTTCTGCTGCAGGTTCTTCTTCTGTTTTTTTAGGTTTGCGATGGCGTAAGTTAGGGCGTTCTGCTTCTTTTTTATGATGAGGATTTGCTTCTGCTTCTAACTCGGGTTCATCTTGCATAACAATCGCTTCTTCCGTACTATTGCCGGTGGTAGTTTTCACAGTAACAGCTTTTTTGGTACGTGCCGAAGTTTTTTTAATTCCTTTTTTTTCCTGCTTTTCACTGGCTTCAACAGCCTGACTATCCAGGATTTTATAAATTAATTCCTGCTTGTCTAATTTTTTTGCGTTGCTAATTTTTAGGTTTTCGGCAATGTCCAGTAATTCTGGAACTAGCATGTCGTTCAGTTGTAAGATGTCGTACATAGAATGTGTTAAATAGAAAAATGTTTCTTTGGCGTTCTCAATCTCTTTTTAAATAATGTAATGAAACTTGAAAATGATTGGTAAAAGTGGAAAAGAGATAAACTGATATGTCTGCGGGATTGAAATTCGTGTCAAACCAGTTTGTTTCCGCTGCAATGTTACTGTAAAAACTTCAAAATCACGAAAAATTTCTTTAAAAACCACTCAAATTTACTGCATTTTCAGTAAAACCAATGTCTTTTTAAGCCAATGTCAACTACAAACGGGTAACCATGCACATTATTACTGTATTTTTGCTACCCCTTATTTCATTATCAATTAAAACTTTAAAAGCGGCCAAATGTTCAACCAGCGCACAAAAATTAAAGCTTTGTTACAAACAACACCCATTGATGCCAAGGTTACGGTAATGGGTTGGGTACGTACTTTTAGGAATAATCAATTTATTGCATTAAATGATGGCAGTACCAATCTTAACTTACAAATTGTTGTGCCTTTAGGTATGTTAGGGGAAGATTTTTTAAAACGCATAACTACCGGTGCTTCCTTGAAAATTGCCGGAACCATTGCAAAAAGTGTGGGAAAAGGACAAACAATTGAGTTATTGGCTGAAAATGTAGAAATATTGGGTGATTGTGATGCAGAAAAATATCCTTTGCAACCCAAAAAACATAGTCTGGAATTTTTACGTGAAATAGCACACCTCCGTTTTAGAACCAATACATTTGGTACTGTTTTTAGAATTCGTCATGCTTTGGCCTTTGCCATACACCAGTTTTTTAATGAACGTGGTTTTATTCATTTACATACACCCATTATTACGGCCAGCGATGCAGAAGGTGCCGGTGAAATGTTTAGGGTTACAACATTACCATTTGATGGTACTCCAAGAAACGAAGATGGTTCTGTGAACTTTAAAGAAGATTTTTTTGGAAAATCGACCAATTTAACGGTAAGTGGTCAACTGGAAGGTGAATTGGGTGCTATGGCTTTTAGCGAAATTTATACATTCGGACCTACTTTCCGCGCCGAAAATTCAAATACAACCCGCCATTTAGCCGAGTTTTGGATGATTGAACCAGAAATGGCTTTTTGTGATTTAGAAGACAACATGAATTTAGCCGAAGAGTTCATTCAATACATTATACAATATGTAATGAAAAACAATGCCGATGATTTGGCATTTTTAGACCAACGTTTGGCGGAAGAAGAAAAACAGAAGCCGGCCAATGAGCGCAGTGAAATGGGTTTGATTGAAAAGTTGAATTTTGTAGTAAACAACCGTTTTGAGCGAATAACTTATACTGAAGCCATACAAATTTTGTTGGATAGCCCTGCATACAAAAAGAAAAAATTTAAATATGAAGTAAGCTGGGGTATTGATATGCAAAGCGAGCACGAACGTTATTTGGTAGAAAAGCATTTTAAAAAGCCGGTAATTGTAACCAATTATCCTGCTGATATTAAGGCATTCTACATGCGCCTAAATGATGGTTGTGAACCCGGTAAACAAACCGTTGCTGCTATGGATATTTTAGCACCGGGAATCGGTGAAATTGTTGGTGGATCACAAAGGGAAGAACGTTTAGAAAAATTGCTGCAACGTATGGAAAACATGCACATACCGGTGGAAGAAATGAATTGGTATTTAGATACCCGTCGTTTTGGAACTGTGCCACATGCCGGATTCGGATTGGGTTTTGAAAGAATGGTGCAATTTGTTACCGGTATGACTAACATTCGTGATGTAATACCTTTTGCACGCACACCTAAAAACTGTAATTTCTAATTTTCATTATAATGGGCAGAAGTTATATAGTGAAAAAGTAGAATTTAAAATATTTTTTGGCTAAACTTGCCGGAAAATAACTGTACTTCCCTATATTTGCTGCCCCGAAGGGGAAAGGATGGTGCGGTAGCTCAGTCGGTAGAGCAAAGGACTGAAAATCCTTGTGTCGGCGGTTCGATCCCGCCCCACACCACCACTAAAAACGGATGTTATAAAATAACATCCGTTTTTTTATGCAATAAAAACTATTTCATTCCTGATTTTTGGTGTAGGCTTTCCCTCAATAAATACAACTGTGTATTGCATTGATTTGTGCTGAAGATAGAATGAGTGACAAAAATGGCATTCCGGTATAAACTTAGTTGAGTTGCTGTAAAAAATCTTTCGCCCAATAATCAATATCGTAGTAGCTTACCTGTTCATACAATCGTTGCAAGCGCATTTTTGCATCTTCTTCATTCATTGATAAAGCTTGCACTAAACCTTCTTTTAAAGAAAGCCCATCGTACGGATTGGTATGAATGGCATAAGGCAGTTCAACAGCAGCTCCAGCAAATTCGCTTAAAACAAGCACTCCCCTTGCATTTGGCATTTCGCCCTGAACTGCAATGTATTCTTTGGCTACCAAATTCAATCCATCACGTAAAGGCGTTATCCAAGCAATATCTGCTGCTGCATAATAAGATATAATCTCTTCAAAAGGAAACGAACGGAAAAACAAACGAATAGGTACCCAATGCATATTGGCATAACGCCCATTTATTCTGCCAACAGCTTGCTCTAAATCGTGCTGCGTTTTTTCATAAATTTTCATTCCTTGCGCCGGTGGCGTGCAAATATTTACCAGCTCAACTTTGCCATGATATTCCGGATAATCATTTAAAAATTGTTCATACGCCATTACCTTTTCCAATGGGCCTTTTACATAATCCAATCTTTCAACACTTATTATCATTTTTTTATTTGCAAATAATTGTTTTATGTCAGCAATTTGTTTTTGAGTTTCTGCTTGCTGCATAAGTGTTTTAATGTATTGCACATTAATGCCCACGGGGTTGGCACCTAATTTTACTTTGTTTTGACCTGTATCAATTAACGTAGTCATTTGTTGCACGCCCAATGCAGTGCTATAAGTTAAATAGCGTGGCGCACAATTTACTTTTTCTAATTCCTTTACCGGGAATAAGCTTTTGGCAACATCCACAAAATTTTCAACATAGCGGGGAATGTGAAAGCCAATGTAATTACACTGCAATAAACTACCAATAATTTCGCCACGCCATGGTAAAATATTGAACGAGTTGGCAGAAGGGAAGGCTGTATGGTGGAAAAAAGCAATAGTAACATCAGGCCTTAATTCACGCAAAAAGCCCGGTACTAACCACAGATTATAATCGTGAATCCAAACAATAGCATTATAATCGGCCTGCTCAGCAGCTTTTTGAGCAAACAATTTGTTGATGTTTACATAATGGTCCCAATGATGATGATTGAATTTGGCTCTATCAATAAATGCAAAAATGGTAGGCCAAAATGCTTCTTTGGAAAATAGTTTGTAAAAAATTTCAATTTCTTTTTTCGTTAGCCCAATTCTGGCGGCCATCAAGTTGGGATATTTTTCTTTATCAATATAAATATTGCGTAAAGGCGCATTATTTTTATTCACTTCTTCCCAAGCAATCCACACACCGGATCGGCCATTTGCAAAAAAGCCTTGTAGAGTTGGTAATATACCATTAGGACTTTTAGGTGGTATATGTTGTTTTTCACCATTTACTTCAATGGTTTCATAGGGGAAGCGATGATACAGCATTAACAGTTGGGGTACATTACTGCTTTCCTTATGAATGGAAATTTCATCCAATACTTCCATTTCTGCAGCTAGATTTTCAAAATGTTCAATAGCTTCAATAATACCCCCTGCACCGGCATTTTGGGCTGTATAAATATTGGGTTTATTGGCTACTTCTTTTTTCAATGCGGTTTCTGCATTACCCACAACAACACCTTTAAAACCACATTCATACATGGCTAAATCGTTTAAAGTGTCACCTGCCACTAAAACCTTTTCTGTATCTTCATTTAAGTAGTTAATTAATTTGGTAAGTGTGCTTCCTTTATTAATGCCTTTGGGCAATACATCTAAATATTTACCTGCAGAGTGTAACACATCGCATCCTAATTGTTCGGCCAATGTTGAAAGTTGTTCTATTAAATTTTCATCATCTAAATAAAATGAACAACGCCTTTGTTGCGGCACTTCTTGATATTGCAAGTTGGGTATTTGTTTAAAATGTTCCAGTATTTTTAATTCACCGGGCCATATCTGTTCAATCGGGTTTTGAATGGCATCAATAGGCTCTAACGTATATCCATTTACGATGGTAGCTCCCACATCACAAATAATGAAATCGGGGTTAGGAATAATGGGGTCGTTCAATAATGGTATAACCGTTTCCAAACCTCTTCCCGTTACAAAAACAAGTTTTACGGTTTTGTTTTTTCGGATAAGGCGATACAATTTTTGCTTATCAATACTTTTTCCGCCTAAGAAAGTCCCATCTAAATCAGTTGCTAAAATCATGATTGATTAATTTTATTGAAGTTGTTGTTCTAATAATTTCATTTCATAGTATGGGTTAGCATGGGCGTGTAAAATTCTATATACACTATTAATAACAGGTACGTTTAAACGAGGTGATTGTAAAATGCTGTGTAATTCTTTCGATGCATAATATCCCTCTGTTACCATTTCCATCATTTGTAACGCTTTACGCACCTGAATACCTCTTCCTACTAATTTTCCCAGTGTTCTGTTGCGGCTAAAGTCGGAATAGGCTGTGGCTAATAAATCACCGAAGTAAACCGAGTCAAAAAAATCGCGTTGCTGTGGTGCTACTTTGTTTACTATTTGCTGCACCTCACGCATGGCATTGCTGGTAAGTACAGCTTTAAAATTATCGCCATATTGTAAACTATCGGCAATGCCATTGGCAATCGCAATGATGTTTTTTAAAATTGCTACATATTCTACACCCACCGCATCATTGTTCAAAATAGTTTTGATATATGGGGATGTAATATTTTTTTGTAATTGTATAAGTTTACTTTCATCCTGGCCAGATAAAGTAACGTATGTGTATTTGTGTAAAGCAATTTCTTCTGCATGACAAGGACCACTTAATACAATATAATCATTGCTTAAATGCAAAGTATCAGTAATGTATTGGCCGGGTATTTTTCCCGTGCCCGGAACAAAACCTTTTATTGACACAATTATTTGTGCCTTTTGCATCCACTCGTTTTTTAACTGTTGAACAGTGGTTTGAACATAAGCAGCGGGAACAGCAAAAATAACCCAATTAGCCTGCAACAAGGCATCAGCCGGCTGTGTGGTGGGTTGAATGAAAGTGAGGTCTAATTCGGCCTGACTAAGGTAACGCGGATTTCTTTTATTGGTAACAATATAATCGGCTTGCTTTTTATTTCGAACCAGCCATGATACCTTGTTTCCGCTTTCTGAAAAAATTTTTACAAGTGCTGTTGCCCAACTGCCGCTTCCAATTACGGCAATTTTTTCTGGCATTGCTTAATAAATTAATAAAATACTCTATAAGATTTTGTAAAGTTAGCGCCTTTACCTTGAAGCGAAAATTAGAATTAAATTAGAATTAAAATTTGAAGCGATAGAATGCCCATGCATCGGGCCTCTTGTACGCAACACTTTAAACAAATAATTGAATTAGTAGCACACCCACTAAACCAAGTACAGAAACTATTGTTTCCATAACCGACCATGATTTAAAGGTGTTTTTGATACTAACATTAAAGTATTCTTTGAACATCCAAAATCCGGGATCGTTTACATGCGAAAAAAACAAACTTCCTGCACCAATGGAAAGCACCATTAAATTACTATTTACACCATTGGCATTAATGTAAGGCAGTAAAATACCTGCAGTGGTTAATCCTGCAACAGTTGATGAACCCACACATACCCTTATTAATGCAGCAATGAGCCATCCTAATATTAATGGATGTATTGAAGTTCCCTCTAATGCATGTGCAATTTGGTCGCTGACACCACTTTGTGTTAAAATTTCTTTTAATGCACCTGCTCCGCCAATAATTAATAAAATCATTACCACATCTTTCACGGCATCGCCATATCGGTTCATAATTATTGTCATACTTTCTCTATCTGAACCTGTAAGCAAAAAAGTTGCAGTGATTAACGCAATTAGTAAAGCTACGGACGGGTTACCTACAAATGCAGCAAACTGATATAACCATTGTAAGTTGGTTGTAAATGTTTGAATAAGTGTAGATAGACCAATTAATATAACCGGAATTAAAGGAACAAAGAAACTGACAAATACTCCGGGTAATTTTTCTGTTGGAATTAGTTCAATTTGAAATGCTTTTAATGGTGTTGCATTAATACTTTTCAAAGTATGAGAGAATATGGGGCCTGCAATAATAACAGTAGGAATGGCAATGATTAAACCGTATAACAATGTTATGCCCATGTTGGCATGAAATAAAGCCACAAGCGCAGAGGGCGATGGGTGCGGTGGTAAGAAACCATGTGTTACAGATAATGCAGCTAACAGTGGTAACCCTGTTGCAACCGCCGGAAGCTGATAGCGAAATGTTACAGAAAATATTAGCGGCACCATTAACACAAAGCCCACTCCGTAAAACAATGGAATGCCTACTACAAAACCCGTTAATGTTAAGGCCCATGCAATATATTTTTTACCAAAGGCCTGAACTAATGTTTGTGCAATTTGCTGTGCAGCACCACTTGCTGCCACTTGCTTGCCCAGCATAGCGCCTAATGCAATAATGATAACCAATGAACCCAACATGTCGCCCATGCCTTTTTCAATGGAGCTGATAATGGTTTGTGCCGGTAATTGTAAGGCTACTCCAGCTAACAAACAAACAATGAGAAACGCCAAAAACGCATTTACTTTAGCCCAGCTAATGAGAAGTATTAAGACCAATATGGCAATGGCAACAATAATTAGCGACATATATGTTTGTTATTTCATGAGGCAAACCAAGGTAAAAATTTTTCTTCTTGAATTTTTAGTAGTTGTGGTGGCTTTTCGTTCAACGTTTCACCATTCATTACTTTTTCATATTTCAATAGGTAAGCATCTGTCATCTTTTCTGCATTAAATACATCACGAGCATATTCATAACATCTTTTGCGACTGTATGCATTGCTATTAATAATAGCGTTGGCCAATTCACCGGCATGTGTACTTAAAAAACCAACATCTGACTGAACAATTTCAGGTAAAGAGCCGTATGGTGTACCAAAAACCGGACAACCAAAATATAAACTTTCTGTTATGGCAATACCAAAAGGTTCATGCCAACGAACGGGAAATACCAGGCCTTTGGAAGTGTTGAGTAAGCTTAATTTTTTTTCACCGCCAACCATGCCATAAAAATGAATGCGTTTGCTGGGTGTGAAACGGAAGCCCATTCTAAAATTTAAACGTTTACCGCCCAATACCATTAATTCTTCGTTGGGTGTACGTAATATTGATTGAATGGCGCCTTTTACATTTTTGATGCGCCAGGATGCATCACCTAGAAAATGAAAGCGGCTTCTTTCATTGTTTAAATCCGGTTGGCCATAATCATCCCAATCCATGCCATTGTAAACATAGGATGAAGAACCAAAACGTGCTGCATGGTTTTGTGATACAAAAACAGTGTTTATGTCAAGTACTGTGTTATCATTAACGTTGCCATGCATGGTGAAGATGTATGGCTTATCAATTTTTTCTCTTGGTAACATGTTAAAATGAACTACATCTGCTGAAGATGGAATTTGTTCATTAAACTGTTTCTGCGGATCATATATAATTACATTCCCAAAAGAACAAGAAGAATCTTTAGGAACAAGAAAACTAACTTTATGTCCCCTTTGTGTCAATACTTTACCAAGATACCAAATAACCCTTTCAATGCCACCATATTTTAACACCGGAATTTTTGAGTTATGAACAATAACTACATGCATATAAAGGGATTGTATAAAAAATTAAAAGTAAAGATAAAATGCAGTAATGCATGCATTGAACAAAAATAAATGGACAGAATAGAGAAAGATGGCTAGACGATTATTGATAAAATTCTAAGGTTTATTTTGCAATGGTATTAATACAGTAATTTGAAAAGTGTAAAAACTCCGGTGAGTAATATTAAAAAAAGCACTATTTTTTTAAATAAGGATTCAGATATGTACTGCAAAATTTTTTTCCCGATAAAGGTACCGGCAATGCTCACCAATAATAATATGGGAATTAAATATAAATCGTGCGCATGTACAAAGCCGTTATGCCAATAAACAAAACTTCTCGATGCATCTATAGCTAAATCAACAACAGCAGATGTGGCAATGAATACTTCTGTTTTTAATTGAAAGGCACTAAATACAAGCGCTCTGATAGCACCACCGGTTCCTACTAATCCGGCAATAAAACCTGATAACGTACCTCCTGTTATGGCATTTAGTTTGGATGGCTGAATAAAAATATTGTTGAAGTATAAAAATACCAGACTAATGGCTATTAAAAATATTGATAATACAATTTCTAATGTTTTAGTTGCAATAAATTGCGTTAGCCATGCACCAGCCAACACAAATAGTACTGCCGGAATACCCAAATAAATAATCAACATAACGTTAACCCCTTTTCTAAAGAAAGCAATTTTAGATAGGTTGCTGGATACATGAAATAAAGCAGTTATACCTAGCACAGAATGAAAATCCAAAAAATAGGAAGCAATAGGTACAAAAAATAGTGAAGAACCAAAACCACCTACTGTTCCGGCAATTTCAGCCAATAAGGCGAGTAAAATAAATAGGTATAAATTTTCCAACTAAGTATGTTATGAAATTGTGCTTTGTTGAATGCATTAATATTTATGCAAGATATTGCTACTTAGCCAACTTAAGCAATTCTTCAAAACTGTAATCTTGTATAATAATATCGGCATGATGGTTTACTAATTCATCTTTTGAACAAAAAGCTACACCTACACCCGCTTCTTTAATCATGCACATATCATTTAGGCTATCGCCAATAGCAATGGTATTCTCTCTTTTAATTTGATGTTTTTCTAAAATACCCAACATAGCATTGGTTTTGCAAATGGTGTGTCGGCACAAACTGTCTTTGCGGCTAAACCAAAATGAAGGAATTTTTACTTCACCGGTGCAAATGCTTTTTGAAAATTCAAGTTCATTCCCTAAGGAAAAGTGCATGCCTAATTTGTTTTTAATATGATTGGTAATACAATCAAAACTGTTGGAAACAATGCCAATTAAATAGCCTCTTTTCTTTAATTCTTGAATAACACTCTGTGCATCATCAACAATTGGGATGGCATCAACAATTTTCAACAAATCGGCTAATGATTTTCCTTTTAATAATGTGGCCATTTTTTTGGTAACAATTAGTGGGTCTGTTTCTGTTGCGCGTATATTCATTAATTCTTTGGTCATGTTATTCACTGCAGCATAGGTATCAATAAATCGGCCACGCAGCAAGGTATTGTCCATGTCAAACACAACTAATTTGTTGGTTTCCGGAATATGTTCGGTTAAGGCAAATTCCATTTGCGAACGTATTTCGTTCATTACTGATAACTCTTCTAAATTATAATGCGCATTTTTTGAAGTAGCTGCTTTTAAAATAATGGTTTGTGCTACTTCTTTACTCATTTTTCCTAAAGCATGCCAAGGTTTACTTTTATTTTCAATGTACCCAATTTCCACTTCTTTCATGCGCACATGCATTAAATACATATCTATCAATATGCCAATGTCAACACCATAGTCGTCTCTAAAATCAATTTGTTGGAATAGTGATTTCTTTCCAGCAATCATACCACTTAATGGTTGGCTAAAGCGCATTAATTCCGGGAAAAAAATACTTAATAATGGTTTAGCAACTAATTCGGTTACTCTTCCGGCATTGCGATTAAAGGATGATTTAGTAAAATCAACTTCATTTTGCAAAATAGGCTGTGTAAGTAAAGGGATGGTGAAATGCGGGTATGGGTCAATATCGCCATCTAAAAATAAAATCACATCATTGGTTGCACATAAAACACCATCTTTCATGGAAGCGCCTTTACCCAACTTTGTACTGGTAATTACTTTAGCCCCGGCTTTTTGGGCCAATATGATAGTGTTGTCAGTCGATTTATCATCAACTACAATTACTTCCGAAACTAATTTGTCTGATTGGGCAAAATTTACAACCGCAGTTATATTTTCGGCTTCATTCAGTGTAGGTATAATTACAGTTACCATAACAAAGCTTTTAAGGGTGAAAAAAAAAATATAAGTCAGGCTTTGTGGGAATGGTGTGGTAAGTTATGGATTAAAAATCAATTAATTGGATTAAAGCAAGAAAATTGAAAAGAAAAACCCCTTTGATTTCAAATTATCAAAGGGGCATATAGTTGATGTTAAAAAATTTTACAAGTATTTATCGCCTTTGTTACGTTTAATTTCAGCAACGTATTCTTTAATGGCTTGCTCTTTATCTTTTTTGCAAATTAATAGCACATCGTCGGTGTCAACAATAATGCAATCATCAATGCCTTGTACAACAACAAGTTTATCTTGTTCGGCACTTATCATGCATTTAGTGGCATCAATTACAATAATATTGTCGCTAGCTACAGCATTGCCTAAATAATCTTTGTCTAAATTTTCATAGGCACTGTTCCATGTGCCCAAATCACTCCAACCAAATGCTGCCGGTAATACGTACACGTTATCTGCTTTTTCCATAATGGCAAAATCTATTGAAATGTTGGTGCAAAGCGGATAAATGCGGTTGAGTGCATTATTCTCTTCCGGTGTATTAAATTGTTGTTTTTCTGCATCAAACAATTCATACATTTCGGGTTGGTATTTTTCAAAAGCTTCTAAAATACTGCTCACTTTCCAAACAAAAATTCCGGCATTCCATAAAAAATCACCACTGCTTAAAAAGGTTTTAGCCAATTCAAGATTGGGCTTTTCTGTAAATGTTTTTACTTTATAAATACCCGGTTTAAACTCCTGAACTTCATGTTGAATATACCCATAGCCGGTATTGGGATAGGTGGGTTTGATGCCCAAGGTTAATAATGCTTTATGGTCCGTTACAAATTTTAGTGCCTTTAACGCTATTTGTTGAAAAGTATCACTATCCAAAATCATATGATCGCTGGGTGCAACAATTAATGCGGCATTAGGGTTTTCTTTTTGCAGCTTAAAAGCCATATAAGCAATACAAGGTGCTGTATTTTTTCTGCTGGGTTCTGCTAATATATTGGCTTCATTTAATTGTGGCAATTGCGCCTTTACAATCGAGGTGTATTCATTAGAGGTTACAACAAAAATATTTTCTGCTGGAATAAAATTGGCAAAGCGTTCATATGTCCATTGAATTAATGTTTTGCCGGTATTTAAAATATCTAAAAATTGTTTGGGGTAAGCTGTTCTGCTTTTAGGCCAAAAGCGGCTGCCAATTCCGCCGGCCATAATAGCTACATAGTAATTTTTATTCACAATCAAAAAGTTTGTGTGGTTAAATAATGCCTTCACGAATTAAGTCGTGCAAATGTATAATGCCTAGGTATTGGTTGTTTTCTGCCACTACCAGTTGGCTAATATCGTATTTTTTTAATACTTCCAAAGCTTCTACGGCTAATGCTTGTGGTGCAATGGTTTTGGGGTTGGGAGTAAAAATATCCGCTGCCGTAATGTTGGTTAATACATCAGTCTTGTTTAGCATTCTGCGTAAATCGCCATCCGTTATAATGCCACATAAATTGTTATTGCTTTCAACCACTGCGGTAACGCCAAGTCTATTCTGCGTAATTTCCACAATTACTTCTTTTAATGAAGCGTTGGGCATTACTTTAGGAATAGCGTTATGCACATACAAGTCGGCAACTTTTAAGTAAAGCCGTTTGCCCAAATTACCACCGGGGTGGTATTTGGCAAAATCTTTTCCATCAAATCCATTTAAAGTCATTAAGGCAATGGCCAATGCATCGCCCATTACCATTTGGGCAGTTGTACTGGTTGTTGGTGCTAAATTATTGGGGCAGGCCTCTTTTTCAACAGTACAGGCAATTACATATTGTGCGGTTTGCGCTAAAAAACTTTGGGTATTGCCCACCAAAGCAATGATTGGGTTACCTAATTGTTGAATAAAAGGTACCAATACTTTAATTTCAGGACTTTCGCCGCTTTTACTAATCACCATTACCAAATCATCTTGTTGCACCATGCCTAAGTCGCCATGAATGGCATCGGCAGCATGCATAAACAGGGCGGGTGTGCCTGTTGAATTAAGGGTAGCAACAATTTTTTGACCTACAATAGCACTTTTCCCAATACCGGTAACTACCAGCCTTCCTTTGGCATCATAAATAGCCTGAACGGCAGCTGCAAACTGTTCATTAACAAAGCCGGTTAATTGCTGAATAGCGGCAGCTTCAATGGCTATGGTTTCTTTTGCTTTTTCAGTAATTTGATGGTTCATGCAGCGCAAAGGTAAACTTTAACAACAAACTCTTGCGTTTCCCCTTCTGCTTTATTAACTTCGCCCACCTTTTTACAAAACAATTTTTTTCCCAATAAAATTTAACCTGCTTATTCAGAAAAAAGTTGTAATTTAATCAATGCAGAAATTTAAAAATATAGAATAAATTATTTCCATACATGGCAACGACAAAGAAAAAAAATGAGGCTACAGCAACTGCCAAAAAACCTGTAAAATCCAAATCTCCTGCTTCAACCACTCCTACAGAAAGCAATCATACTGTTTCATTATCCCAATTACAAGAGGCTTTGCAAGAGCATTTTGGGTTTTCGGAATTTAAAGGAACCCAACTTAAGGCCATACAAAGTTTGTTAAGTGGTAAAGATACTTTTGTAATTATGCCCACCGGTGGCGGTAAAAGCTTATGCTATCAATTACCTGCTTTAATGCAACCGGGATGTGCCATTGTGGTATCGCCCCTAATTGCATTAATGAAAAATCAAGTGGATTTGATAAGAGGTTACAGTGAAAAAGATCATGTAGCGCATTTCCTCAACTCATCATTAAATAAAGGACAAATAAAAGCGGTTAAAGAAGATTTGTTGGCCGGGAAAACAAAATTGTTATATGTAGCACCCGAAACGCTTACCAAGCAAGAGCATATTGATTTCTTTTCCGATTTGCAGATTTCGTTTTTTGCAGTAGATGAAGCGCATTGTATTTCGGAATGGGGACATGATTTTAGGCCTGAATACAGGCGGTTACGCGAAATGATGGATGCTATTAATGCTAATGTACCTGTTATTGCATTAACTGCAACTGCAACACCAAAAGTACAAAGTGATATTGTAAAAAATTTGGGCTTGCGTGAACCCAATATTTTTCTGTCATCATTCAACAGGTCCAACTTATATTATGAAGTGGTACCCAAAATTAGTAAGGAGCAAACCATTAAAAGCATTGTAAAATTTATTACCAGCCACAAAGGGAAAAGCGGAATTATTTATACCCTAAACAGAAAAACAACTGAAGAGTTAGCAGATTTATTAGTGGCCAATAATATAAAAGCGGTAGCTTACCATGCAGGGTTAGACCAAAAGTTGAGAGCAGAACGGCAAGACAAATTTTTAAATGAAGATGTACAAGTAATTGTAGCAACTATTGCTTTTGGAATGGGTATTGATAAGCCCGATATTCGATTTGTTATACATTATAACATACCCAAATCTATTGAAAATTACTATCAGGAAACAGGGCGTGCCGGACGCGATGGTATGGAGGGACTTTGTTTGTTGTACTATTCGCATAAAGATGTTTCTAAATTAGAGCATTTAATGCGCGATAAGCCCTTAAGCGAACGCGAGGTGGGTGCACAATTAATTGATGAAACTGTGGCTTATGCCGAAAGTAGTGTTTGCCGCCGCAAGTTATTGTTGCATTATTTTGGAGAACATTGGCCGGAAGAAAACTGTAATAACTGCGATAATTGTAAACATCCTAAAGAAAAAATTGAAGCTAAGGATAACCTGGTGAAATTATTAAAAGTTATTAAAGCCTTAGATGAACAATTTGCAGCAGATTATATTGTTAATATTTTAACCGGAAAATTGACACCACAGGTTACCATGTTCCGCCATGAAAATTTAGTGGAATTTGGTATTGGTAAAGAAGAGGATAGTCATTATTGGAACAGCCTAATTCGTCAAGCTTTATTGGAAAATGTCATTCGAAAAGACATTGAAGAATACGGATTACTGAAGTTTACAGAGAAAGGGTTACAGTTTTTGAAAAAGCCTGGATCATTTAAAATTGTTTTAAATCGTTTATTTGAAGAAGGAACAGACGATGATGATGATAATGAATCAGCAGGTCAGGCTGGTGCAGCTACCGATAGCGTTTTGTTTGAAATGTTGAAGGAATTAAGGCAGAAAGAAGCCAAGAAGAAAGGATTACCACCTTTCGTAATTTTCTTGGAAAATTCATTATTAGATATGGCTACACTTTACCCAACTACCCTAACGGAATTAGAAAAATGCCAGGGAGTAAGTAAAGGGAAAGCATTAAAATTTGGAAAACCCTTTGTTGAACTAATTGCAAAATATGTTGAGGATAATGATATTATTAAGCCCGACGATTTTGTGATGAAGAGTGTGGCCAATAAGAATAGCAACAAAATTTATATTATTCAAAATGTTGATAAAAAAATTCCACTTGAAACTATAGCAAAAAATAAAAATTTGCAATTACATGAATTGTTGGAAGAAATGGAAACCATAGCTGCCAGCGGCACTAAATTAAACTTAGATTACGCCATTGACGAGTGGTTAGACGAAGATGACCAAGAGGAAATATTAGATTATTTTAAAGGTTGTGAAACGGCTTCCTTACAAATTGCACAACAAGAATTAAGCGAGTTTGATTTTACTTGGGAACAATTAAAAATTATGCGTATTAAATTTTTAAATGTTTATGGAATGTAATATTTGCTAAGACATTCAAGAATTGATTTGAAAGCAGCTTAATGCAAGCTGCTTTTTTCATTATTAATTTTTACATTAAAAAAATTTTAATATTTATTTTATATTCAAAAAGGAATGTTAAAAGTCACACTTTTGGGTGAAAAATTGTTTTTTCAACTGCATTAACTTCAATTTTTTTAGAGAAGTCATTAAACTTAACAATCTTTTTTCTATCCATAAGCAACAGTTTTTTTAAAACTTGTGTCTTTAAAAAAAGAAAAAGTAAAACTCTTTATACATTTTTTTCAATTGGGGGTATGTATCAAAAAATGGCCTTGTTGTTTAGCAGGGCCTATTTTTTTTCCAAAAATGCTTTAGTTCTTTCTGCAACATTTTCACGAATATTCATATAAAAGAAATTAAAGTCGGCAATGTGGTAATTTTTGGTATGTAAAAAAAAGCTGCCAAAGAAATGAGGCTTCTCCATCCAAAGCACATTCTTTTCTATTACCGCATTCACTACATGCGGTATTACTGCATTAAAATTTTTTAGTACGGCACCCTTATTGGCTAATCTGTTGGTATCAGGTTCACTTGCTTTCCAAGTAAGGGGGTTTGTTACAATGGCATTGAAATTCTCTTTTTGTACATAGGCCGGTAAGTATCCCTCCTTAAAACTTCGCCAACTGCAAATGCAACCTGTTTGTTGGGGAGAATTGCATGCACTGATGTTTTGAAAGCTATGTTCCGGGACGGGCATACCCAAAACATAAGCCACAACCAATTGTTGTTGCAGTGGTTTGCCGTCAAAAAACTCTTTTATTAATCGAATAGCATGGGTTGAGCCCTGACTATGGGATGCAATAATAATCGGTCGGCCATGATTATAATGTTGCAAATAAAATTCAAACGCCTTTTTTATATCATCATAAGCCTCATTAAATGCAGCCAAAGCATGTAAACTATCAGCTTGTGTTTTGGGGAAGTAAGCACTTAAATGTGCTTGTCTGTAGCGCGGTGCGTAAATTCTTCCAATAGCATTAAAAATGCTAGCCTGGTATAAAATGGGACTATAATCGGTTTTAGCATTTAGCAAAGCATCATTAACAGGTGCATTCCAACCAAATGCTTTGGCTTCGTCTGTGTAGGTAGTCGGATGAATAAAAAATATATCGGCCAAAGTATCCGCAAAATAATTACTCCTTAAAGGCTTTGGTACACTATCTGATGGGTTGTGTTTTAATGGAATGGCAGCCCAATTATCTAAATTGCTATAATCCGGAACTTCAGTAGAGCTTATGTTATTGTTTACAGTATAATTTTTTGATAGTCGATAATAGCTGTGGTTACAGGCCATTAAAAATAGTGCGAATATTACAATGCTATATCGCATAAGTTTGTTTTTTTAAAATTAAATAAATGTGGTAATAAATTAGCCATGGGCAGCACCTTAAAAAGGTTTTATTTCTAAAAAAATGTACAATTCAACTAACTATCATGCCTTTATGTAAGCATGCAAACATAAATTTGCTTAATTTATGGCTTTAATTTTTACACCCTTATTATAACACATGTTACGTTTACGGCATTTGGCTTTTTTAAGGGCCGTATTTTTTTATAGCATTACGGCATTTGGCGGCCCGCAAGGTCACTATGCCATGATGTTAAAAACCTTTGTGCAAAAACGAAAAGATATAACAGAACATGAGTTATTAGACTTACTGAGTTTTTGCAATATGCTACCCGGCGCATCTTCTACGCAAACAATTACCTTAATAGGCTATAAGCGCGGAGGAATACCATTGGCTATTTTAACCTTATTGGTATGGATTGCTCCTGCCAGTATTTTAATGGGGGCACTATCTTTTTTACTAAACTATTTAGATGAAATAGGCATTAACATAGCCTTGTTTAAATTTATAAGACCAATGGCAATTGGTTTTGTGGCTTTTTCTGCTGTTCGAATGTTTCATGTGGCCATACACAATACCATAACACGTGTTATAATGGTGGTTGCAGCAATTGCAACATTTTTGGCTTTTAAAACTCCATGGATATTTCCCACATTAATTGTATTAGGAGGTATTGTTACTAATTTCAGCGATAAACGAATTCCGCAACAAGGCGAACCGCCTAAACAAACCAAATGGGGAAATTTATTAATATTTTTACTCATTTTTGCTATCGCCGGTTATTTATCTGAAACTGCTACTCGTCAAAATTGGAAATACCGAAAAGCATTTAACTTGTTTGAAAACACGTATAGGAATGGCAGCTTGGTATTTGGTGGTGGCGATGTTTTAATACCCATGATGTATGAGCAGTATGTTACGCGCCCCGAAACTAAAAGGGTTTTACAAAACAGACCTGATGTATTGAAAATGAATCGCGATGAGTTTTTAACCGGTTCAGGAATTGTGCGAGCTATTCCGGGGCCTGTTTTTTCTATTGGAGCTTTTGTGGGTGGAATGGTATTAAAAAGTGAAAATGATCCAACACTTCAGGTAGTAGGTTGTGTATTGGGTGCTATTGGTTTGTTTATTCCAAGTGCATTATTGGTACTATTCTTTTTCCCCGTATGGAATAACTTAAAAAAGTATGCAGTTATTTATAGATCACTAGAAGGAATCAATGCTTCCGTAGTGGGTATTATTGCAGGTGCTACTTTTTATTTAATTAAGGACATATTGTTTGTTGAATTATGGAATTTACAAATGAATGGTTTTTTAGATATTTCTATAGTTATTGCTACTTTTATTGTTTTGTACTATACTAAAATTCCACCACCTGTTATTGTATTAGTTTGTTTATTATTGGGTTGGTTATTGTAATATAAAAATTGCATATTGATTTTCATCAAATAATCAGAGTTTCCTTACAAATATGCTGCGTTAAATTGCAGTAGTAGTGTTTATTTTATAACTTGTGCCAATTGATGCAGTATTTATTCAATTCAATTAGATAAAACTGCTTCTTATCCCCATCAAAACCTTGATACATGAAAAAAACGATTGCTATTTTATTCTTGGGCATTGTAATGCTTCAAGCAAAAGCCCAACAAACACAACATTCTGCAAGTATTAATATTATTCCAATACCTGTTTCGGTACAGCAGGGCATGGGTAGTTTTTTGTTGCAGCCTACTGCTACAATTGGTTACACCAACAATAAACAAGTACAGGCTATTGCCCAACAAATGCAGCAAAAAATTGCACGTTCAACCGGTTATTCTCTGGCAGAAAGTAAAAATATAAAAGATGCTACTATTCAATTACAGTTGCTCAATAATTGGGATACCTTGTTGGGAAAAGAGGGGTATCGTTTAAACGTTACGCCTACTAATGTTTTTATACAAGCGAATGCGCCTGCCGGAATTTATTATGGCGTACAATCGTTTTGGCAACTGTTACCGGCAGCTATTGAAAGTAAAAGTGTAGTCAATCATATAAAATGGCAAATGCCCGAAGCTAATATTACAGATTATCCTCGGTTTGAATGGAGAGGATTGATGTTTGATGTAGCTCGTCACTTCTTTACCAAACAACAGGTAATGGATTATATTGACGAAATGGCTAAATACAAATTCAATATTCTGCATTTACATTTAACAGATGATGAGGGTTGGCGTATTGAAATTAAAGGATTACCCCGTTTAACAGAAGTAGGTGCCTGGAATGTAAAAAAGGTGGGTTATTTTGGAACATTTAAGGCCCCGCGACCCGATGAACCACGTAATTATGGTGGCTATTATACACAAGATGATATTAAAGAAATGGTTGCTTATGCACAACAACATTACGTAAATATACTTCCTGAAATAGATGTGCCGGGGCATAGTTTAGCCGCCATTGTTTCCTACCCTGATTTGTCCTGTACCGTTGGTGCAGATAAATACCAAGTAAGGTCAGGTGAAGAAATTATGGATTGGTCACATGGTGCACCACCCATTGCTTTAATTGATAATACATTATGTCCGGCTAATCCGAAAGTATATACTTTCTTAGATACTGTTTTTTCGCAAGTAGCGAAGTTGTTCCCTTTCCCTTACATACATGTAGGCGGTGATGAGTGTCCGAAAAACTTTTGGGAAAAAAGTGCTGAAATAAAACAATTGATGAAAAAAGAAGGATTGAAAACAATGGAAGAGGTTCAAAGTTATTTTGAAAAACGCATAGAGAAAATTGTAGAGTCTAAAGGGAAAAAATTTATGGGTTGGGATGAAATTTTAGAAGGTGGTTTGGCACCCAATGCAGTTGTAATGAGCTGGCGTGGTATGAAAGGCGGCATTGAAGCTGCTAAAATGAAACACCAGGTTGTAATGAGCCCAACTACTTTTGCATATTTAGATTATATGCAAGGTGATTCAATTATTGAACCAAGAGTTTATGCTACATTACGTTTGCAGAAAGCCTATGAATTTGAACCTGTACCTGATAGTGTTGATAGTAAATACATTTTAGGTGGTCAAGCCAACTTATGGACTGAACAGGTGTATAATACCAGGCATTTGCAATATATGACTTGGCCCAGAGCATTTGCTGTTTCTGAAACTGTATGGTCGCCAAAAAGTAATAAAAATTGGAATGATTTTGTTAGTAGGGTTGAACACCAATTTAAACGCTTAGATATTGAGCAAGTAAAATATGCACCCAGCATGTATGACCCAATTTTTAATGCTTCTAAAAATGAGGATGGCACTTTAAAAATTGAAATGAGTACAGAAGTGCCTGATTTGCAAATACACTACAGTTTTGATAACTCATTCCCCGACCAATATTATCCTGTTTATACTACACCATTAACACCGCCGGAAGATGCTGTTATGTTAAAAGTAATTACTTATAGAGGTGACAAACCCATGGGCAGAATGATAGCAATGCCCATTAGCGAACTAAAGAAAAGAGCAGGAATAAAATAGCTTATCACCAACCATCCAAACCAACAAAAGCGCCATTCATTTGGCGCTTTTTGTTTTTTGTAAGTTTTGTTGTTGCAAAAAAAATATATCCTGTAACTTGTTCCTATTTTATTTTCACTTTTACTATAAGCAGCAGATACTATGGGCTATTTTTTGGCTATTGATATGGGTACTACATCGGTAAAAGCAGTGGCCTTTTCCGGTTCAGCAGAAATGCTATATCGTTATTCTGTTAATAATACAACCCTTCAACCTCAAGCCGGTTATGCCGAACAAGAACCATACACTATTTTATTAGCGGTAATCGAATGCATTAATTCTGTAACAGCTTATTTGCAACAACCACCTATGTGTATAAGCTTTAGTGCAGCTTTGCATGGTTTAATTGTGATGGATGCGGATGGAAATGCACTAACAAATTGTATTTTATGGAATGATACCCGAGCTAATGCTGAAGCTGAGGAATTGTACCAAAATAAAAGCGCTGCTGAATTTTATACAATTACAGGTGTACCGGTACATGCCATGACACCTGTTTGTAAAATTTTATGGTTGCAAAAAAATGAACCCAAACTTTTTAATAAGGCGGCAAAGTTTATCAGTTTGAAGGAATATGTATTTTTTGCACTAACACAGCAGTATGTAATTGATACATCTATAGCAACGGCAACGGGTTTGTGTAATATTCACAAGTTACAATGGGAAACTAACCTATTGAATAAACTTCAAATTAGTGAACAACAACTCAGTACCATTGTTGCACCGGAAACAGTATTTTATGGAACTCATACATTATTACCTGATTGGATAAGTAAGGTTCCATTAGTAATTGGTGGTGGCGATGGTCCATTAGCCAACTTGGGCATGGGTGTGTCAGCGCCACATCAAATTGCCGTTACAATTGGTACCAGTGCTGCTGCAAGGCGCACTATTCATCAACCCATATTAAATGCATCTGCTCAAACTTTTTGTTATTTTTTGCATCAACAATCCTATGTTATGGGTGGAGCTTCCAATAATGGTGCTAGTGTGATACAATGGTTTAAAAATGAGATTTTAAAAACCAATAGCAGTTTTGAAAATTTGTTCAATGAAACAATCAATATTGAACCTGGCAGTGATGGGTTGGTTGTGTTGCCTTATATAGCCGGGGAACGTGCACCCTTATGGAATGCTGAAGCCACCGCTGCGTTTGTTGGTTTAACTCGGCAACACACACAAGCGCATTGTATGAAAGCTGTTATGGAAGGTGTTTTGCTAAATGTTTATGCCATCATAAGACAGTTGATTACGGATGATAATACTGAATATGCCCTATTTGCCGGTGGCGGTTTTGCTGAAAGCACCATCTGGGTGCAAATGTTGGCAGATATAACCAATATGAAAGTTATATTGCCCAATACTATTGAAACCTCAGCATTAGGTGCAGCTATAATTGGTGCTAAGGCAATCAATGCACAATTAGATGTGAATTCAAATAACATCATTACTTATGAACCTAATGTTACTACTCATCAACTCTACCAAAAAGTTTGGATGAGATATCAGCGAATTTTAGGTCAATTAGAACTTATTAAAAAGCCGCTTTAAATTTAAAGCGGCTTTTTAAGTTATTGCTTCTTTTTTAAATCGGCTGCAGTTAAACCCTTTTCGGGGTCTTTTAAAAACTCATCTTTACATTCTTTGCTACAAAAGCCAATTACATAACCTTTATAGTGAACGGTATCTTCTAATCCAGCTTTAGCGGGCATACCACATGAAGGGTCGCGTTGATTATCAACCATATCAGCAGTAAATTTTGCCTGCATAGCCATTGGGGCACTAGTGGTTGCGGTGCTATCTTTTTTTGCATCCGTTTTGTTACTGTTGCCGGCACAGGCTGCTAAAATAAGCAGGGCTGATGCCGATACGATAATTTGCTTCATATACATGGTTTTGTGTAAAGTTAAAAACTAAAACTTACATGTACATTACCGCGCCAATTTAATTTTGTTTGCCCCATAGCATAATATTGGTTAAATGGTGCCATTGCACTAATTCCTACATTAATTTTTTTAATGCCTATCTCAATTCCTGAAATTAAACTGGCAATATGGCCACCGGTTGCTGAAATGCTTGTACCATCTAATTTATTGGCAGCTACATCTTCATACATCATTCCGGCATTAGGCATAATATTTATTTGCTTCATGGCAATATTATAATAACCAATAGTACTACCGGTAAACTTATTGCCAAATGTGTAGCCATTTTTGGCAGTATTTATTTTATACATTAATGAAGTATTGATGCCCCAGTTGCCAATACGTATATTATACATAGTATTCATAATAAAATCAATACTGCCAGTACCCAATTGTGAATTTACATCTGCAACGGTAATGTTGGGATCTTTGAGATTCAAATTCATTTTCCCTGTGGGTAATTTTACACCTCCGCCTACCCAAAGCTGTTGTTCAATGCCTGCTTTGTGTTCGTAAGTTTTTGTTTTATGAAACAATAAATAATTTGCCATTACCGAAGCATCGCCTAAGCCGTTTTGGTTGGTAATGCCATCATCATCTATTTGTTTGTTTAAATGAAAGGGCACTATGTACAATAATTGCCAACGTTTGGCAATATTTAAACCACCCCACAATTGCATGGAATTATAATAATTATGACTGAATTGTGTAGGGTCGTTAGCTAAAACAGTATTGTAATTACTATAGTCATACCGAATGCCGATAAATTTTGTTCTGAAATGAGGCATTAAGCCAAGGTAAAAATTACTGCCTCCGCAGCCACAAATAGCACAGGCAAATGTGGTATAGGTTACACTTAACAATAAAAGTGTGAGGTATATTTTTTTATGCATAAATTTATTTTAAATATAATGTGTAAATACAGGCTTGCTACAGTAATAGAAAAACTACTGCGCAGAAAATTTTACATTTTAAAAATTATGCACAAATGGTGGGGGGATGAAAGCAGAGATTATAGTAACCGGTAGGAATGAAAGCACTTTTTACGATATAATATTTTTGATGTACTTGCAAAGAAGTGTAGGTATAACCATTGTAAGTATTTGCAAATAAATCTATTAACTTGAAGCTTTTATTGTTGCTTGAATTTGAGCTTTCGGGTTGGGTTGCTTTTTTTAATTGTTTAGCCAAATGGCATTGGCCATTACAATGCATTTGCGGTTTATCTTTATTAATACAATATTCTTGGGTTATTGCAGCAGTATTGAGTCGGTAATACAATTCAATAAAATTGGTTTGAAAAGTTTCCCCGCCAATTCCAGCCAACATAAGTAATATAACCAGCTTTTTTAACATATTGATTTGCAAAAATAGCTACACTAAAAACAAAATAATATGCGCATAAGCATATTTTAATAAGAGGTTAAGCTTTATGAAATGTTCCATAATTTGCTTTTCCAAATGTATATTACAACCTAATGAATTTTTTATGCAGGAAGATGTGATTATACAAATTAGCAACCGTTTGAAGGAAATTCGGAAAGATAAAAACATTACATTACAAGAATTAGCCGAAAAAGCAGGTATTACTAAAAGTATGCTTAGTCAGGTTGAAAACAGCCGAACAATTCCATCTTTGAATGTACTATTTAACTTAATAAAAGGCTTAGAAATTGATTTAAATGATTTTTTTAAAAATATAAATCTGCAACAAAGTGGTAATAAAGTTGTGTTTAAAAAGAAGCACGACTATCAGAAATTTGAAAAAGAAAATGCGGAAGGCTTTTATTACCAGCGCATTTTTACTACCACATTTGAAGAGTATCATTTAGATTTTGTTTTATTACGCATTACACCCAATGCCAAACGCGAACCGGTAATAACACAAGCTTTTGAATTTAAATATTTATTGCAAGGAAACTTACGATATACAATTGGTGAAGATGTTTATGAAATGGAAGCAGGTGATTCATTATTTTTTGATGCGAACGAATGGCATAATCCGGAAAATATAGGAACTACTGATGCAGTTTTGTTAGTAGTTTATTTTTTTCAACCTCGTAATAATGACTGAGGAATTCTGTTAACAATTTTTTCATAAAAGTTTAATATTGGTAAACAAATATTCTTTTATTACCCATTTTGTTAACTATTGCTTTACTATTTGTTAATCTTAGCGCAATAATTCCGTAACACTGGTCAGATAGTTTTGCTTCAAAATAATTGTTTATGAAGCAAATTCTCCCCAATCTATTTAAGCTTCTGTTATTGCTAGCAGTAGGCTTATTTGCAACTGCTTCCGTTCAGGCACAAGCTATTGTGCTAAAAGGGCGTGTGGTAGATGCTGTAACGCAGGCACCTATTGAAGGTGTTTCTATTGCCGTTAAAAAAACCAATAGAGGTACAACTACCAATGCAAATGGTGATTTTAGTATTTCAGTAGAAAAAAATGATGTACTTGAATTTACCTATGTTGGCTTTGAAAGTAAGCGTTTGGTTGTTCACAATGCAGAAAATATTGCAGTGGCTTTAAACCCGCAAAATGCAGATTTAAGCGCAGTAGTGGTTACCGCAACAGGTATTAAAAAAGAATCGAAGCGTTTAGGCTATGCAGTGCAAACCATTGATGCAACTAAATTAACTAAAGCCCGTGAGGCCGATCCTATTAATGCTTTGAAAGGAAATGCAGCAGGGTTAACCATTAATATCAATTCAGAAATTGGCCATTCGCCCGGAATTATTGTTCGCGGGGAAAATGGTGCTAATGATCAACCTATGTATGTAGTTGACGGTGTGCCATTTACGTCCGATACATATAATCTTAATCCCGACGATATTGAAACCATTACTGTATTAAAAGGACCCAATGCAGCATCCTTGTATGGTTTTCAGGGAAAGAATGGAGCTATTATTATTACTACAAAGAAAGGTTCAAAAAGTAAAGGACTACATGTTGATTTTAATTCTAGTACTCAAATCAATAAAGGATTTATAGCATTACCTAAATATCAAGATTTATATGGCCCTGGTGATAATGGTAAATATGCTTTTGGTGGTGGCGGTTCAGGTCCTGCCAATTACAGAGGCTCAGGTGCCATTGGTGTTGGCGTTAACGATTATGATTATGATGTTTGGGGGCCACAGTTCAAGGGGCAATTATTACCTCAGTACGATGGTAAATATGATCCTTCACAAACTTATACCACCACTTTTGCAGATGGTTCTACTTACATTGGCCATGTTCAACCTACACCTTGGCTAGCACGTGGTAAAGATAATTTGAGAAAGTTTATACAAGCAGGGTTGCTTTCAACAAATAGTATATCACTTTCATCTTCAACTGAAAAAACTGATGTACGTTTCTCATTTGGTAATACGTACCAAAAAGGTATAGTTCCCAATACACAGTTGAATAACTTTAATGTAACAGCTAATGTAACACAACGCTTTAATCCAAAACTAACTTTAAGCAGTTATATTAATTACAGCCGTCAATCAACACCAAATGTTCCAGATGTGCAGTATGGCCCCAATAGTATTATCTATAATATCATTCTTTGGGGTGGAGCTGATTGGGCTATGAGTGATATGCGTAATTACTGGCAACCCGGATTAGCGGGAATACAGCAGAAATATGAAGAGTATTATCGTTATAACAACCCTTATTTCATGTCGTATGAGTGGTTAAGAGGCCATTATCAAAATAACGTGTATGGATATGTTTCATTGAATTATAAGCCAACCTCTAATTTAGAATTTCAATTAAGACCAAGCATATCAACCTATGATATGTTTAATTATGAAAAAATGCCTTATTCTGCAGGAGCTTATGGTCGTGAATTGCGTATGGGTGATTACAGAGAAGACAGAAGAGCACTTTTTGATTCTTATGTAGATGGTCAGGTTAGGTATAAAAAAAGTTTGTTTGGATTGTTAGATATGGAAGCATTAGGCGGAGGTACAGTACGTAGTTTTAACTTCAATTCGAATTTTACATCTACCAACTATTTGAATGTTCCGGGTATTTATGCATTTTCAAATTCTTTAAATCCACTAACGGGTAGCACTTTCCGTTCGGCTATGAAAGTATTAAGTGCTTATTATTCAGTTGATTTGGGTTATAAATCTTATTTAATTGCCAACGTTACTGGAAGGGTGGATAAGTCTAGTGCCTTACCAGCCAATAACAATAGTTATTTTTATCCTTCTTTCAATGTGGCTTCAGTGTTATCTGATTATTTGCATTTGCCACGTGCAATCAGCTTTTTAAAATTACGTGCATCTTATGCTGAAAGTAAGAGTGGTGGAACAAATGCTTTCTTTACGCCAGATATAAGCGGAACACCGGCTGCAGGTTATGGATATAATTGGATGTCGCCTTATAATGGGCCTAGTTATCAGTTCTCACAGCCCTATACTTTAAGCCCAACATTCACCAACCAACTAACCAATAGTGCCAGTTATACCAATCAAACAGTAAGTGCTAATATTCAAACAGCTGAAAGAAAAGCTACCGAGTTTGGTATGGATATTCGTTTCTTAGATAATAAACTGGGTATCGACATTACGCATTACCACTATTTAAATACCGGTATTGTTAATCAGGGAACATCATCTGCATCAGGTTATTCCAGCTTTTTAACCAATGGTAATGCTTATACCAATGATGGTTGGGAATTTACCATGAATGCAAACCCAATAAGCAATGCTAACGGATTTAGTTGGCATGTAACAACCAATATTTCTACTTATGTTAGAAAATGGGTAAACAATTCAAATCCGAATAATTATTCTAAAAATGGTACACGTGTTGATCTTGTTTACGGTAACGCCTTTGTGCGTACACCCGATGGAAAAATGGTAATTGATCCTGCCTCAGGTTTGTATTTGCGTTTTTCTGATTTAGGTTCTTCTGCACAAAAAATTTATGGCCATTCTGATCCGGATTTCATTTGGGCAGCTATAAATACATTCAGTTATAAAAATTTTGCACTTCGTTTTCAGTTCGATGGTATGGTGGGCGGTGTAATGGAAGATTATGTTCGTAAAAAAACATTACAAGGTGGTCGCCATATTGAAAGTGCTACCGGTGCTTTTGGTGCAGCAAGGCCTTTTGATGAAGCCAATATTGCTGCTTATACCGGACAAGGTGTAAACTTAACCGGAGCGCCCATTAGTCTTGACCCCATTACCGGTCAAATTACGAATATGAAATCATTAAGTGAAACGACAAATACTACCAAAAGTCAGGTACAACCTTTTGTAACACGAATGGCTTCTATACCCGACTTAGACATTATAAAGAAAACATATGCTAAGCTTCGCGAAGTTGTAATTACTTATAACATTCCGGTAAATAAATTAAAGTCAACAGCTTTTATACGTGGCGCCAGTGTTTCATTAGTGGGTAGAAATTTATTATACTTCTTCCCCAGTCGCTACAAAGATTTGGATGTTGACCAATACACACAAGATAGTGGTTCAGGACTTCAAACTCCAACAACCCGCAGTTATGGGTTTAACTTAAACCTATCATTTTAATGTTAAAAATATTTAGTATGAAACACTTTAAAAATATAGCTTTTATACTGGTTGGTATAATAATGCTGGCATCCTGCTCAAAAAAAATTGATGCTCTGCAAGCCGACCCTAATAGACCTACAAATGTACCTCCGGGGTTAATACTGGGAAATGTATTGACGGCAGTGGCCGGTAATGGTAGCTATGGCACACTTGGTGGGCTTAACTCATGGAATAATGTGCAAAATTGGAATCAGTATTTCTGTAATAACTACGATTATTATGGCAATAATATTTATTCATGGACTAATGGCTCGTTTGATCCTTATTTGGTGTTAAAAAATGTTGTACAAATGGAGCATGAAGCCACAGCTAAAGGTGCAGGTGCTGTTAATCCTTATGAATCAGTGGGAAGATTTATTCGTGCTTATTATTTTTATAACTTAACGATGTTGTTTGGAGATGTACCGGTAACTCAGGCTTTATTAGGTTCCGGCAATCCAACACCGTCATACACTCCACAACAACAGGTTTTTGCATATGTATTAAACCAGTTAGATACGGCTAATACTCATTTTGCTACATTAATTGCAAATAACGACCAATCATTATTAGCATCGCAAGATTTGTTTTACCAAGGAAATTTGGCAAGATGGCAAAAGGCGGTGAATGCATTTAAGCTAAGAGTATTAGTGCAATTAAGCAATAAAGCAAATGATGCAACATTGAATGTACCTGCTCAATTTGCCAATATTGTCAATAACCCGTCAAAATATCCCTTATTTACCGGTCAGGCCGATGATATGGCTGCTCAGTATGATCCTACTTACTTACAGTATCCATTCAACCCAACCAACTTTGGTTCTATTGCACAGCGTAATAACATGGCAAGTACTTATGTAAGTGCATTAACTTCAATTAATGATCCTCGTGTTTTTGTTACCTGCGAACCGGCCTGGGCATTAGTTGGAAGTGATACTTTACAGCCTGCGCAATTTCAATACTTTGTAGGCGCCAGTACAGGTCTGCCTTTATCTATAATGTACGGTAATGCATCAGCCAATTTATATTCTTTCCCTAATAGGAAAAGATATTATTCCACTTTTGTTGGTGAGCCTGATGTTATAATAGGTTATAAAGAACAATGCTTCAATATTGCTGAAGGTATTGAAAGGGGTTGGGTTTCCGGTAATGCTGAAAACTTTTACAAAACAGGTATTACTGAATCAATGAAGTTTTATGGAATAGATATTACACAACCTGGTTTTACAGCTTACTTTCTGCCCCCCGGAAAAACATCTACTACGCAAGTAACTCCTTATCCAGTAAATTTTAATTTTAATAGCTACTACGCTCAAACAGCAGTGCAATTATCAACCAATCCGGTTACGGCTATTCAGCAAATAGTTTTACAAAAATACATTGCTATGTTTCAAAATTCAGGTTACGAGGCTTATTACAATTGGAGAAGAACGGGCGTGCCTGCTTTTCAAGGTGGAAGTGGTGTTGGTAATAATGGTGTAATTCCTATTCGTTGGGCTTACCCGGTTTCGGAGCAAGCACAGAATGCAGCTAACTGGAATGCAGCATTACAAAATCAACAATTTAGTGCTGATGATCTTAACCAGAAAATATGGTTATTAAAATAACAAACTATGCATTATGCAAAAGTATTGGGTATTTATTCTAAGTTTTTTGCTTACTTGTTTATGTTCAGTTTCAGTTGATGCACAGCAGGGGAATGGGGTTTTGCCTCATTCCTCAACTGCTTTTGTAGTAATTGCACACAGAGGGAATCATACTGAATATCCTGAAAATACATTGGAGGCCATCAATGCGGCTATTGAAGTAGGCGCTGCTTATGTTGAAATAGATGTTAGAGAAACGAAGGATAGTGTTCCCATATTAATGCATGATGTTACTGTTAATAGAACTACAAATGGAATAGGTAACGTTAGTGCCTTGATGTATAATGAACTAAAAAAATTATCTCTAAAGTCTGCTGATGGCAAGCAATATCAGATACCAACTTTAGAAGAAGTGTTGCAATTGTGTAAGAACAAGATAAATATATACCTCGATTTTAAAATGGCATCGGTTAAAAAAGTGTGGGAACTATTACAAAAAAGCGGAATGCAGCACCAAGTTATTGTGTACCCTAATAATATTGAACAATATAAGCAGTGGCAACAAATAGCCTCATATGTACCTATTATAACCAGTGTTCCGGAAGTGTATTTAACGGAAGATAAACTTGCACAATTTTTTGCAAATACCAAAGTGGCGGTAGTTGATAATTTATATCAACCCAACCTAATTAAAATAGCCCAACAATTGGGGATAAAAGTTTGGTTAGATGTAGAAAGCGCTAATGAAAATGAAACTGTTTGGGATAGGTACGTAAAAATGGGTACTAATGGTTTGCAAACAGATAAACCCAAAGAGTTAATTAGCTATTTAAAAAAACATGGAAGAACTGCCAAAATGAACTAATTTCAAAACAACAAAATAAATTTATGAAAAAAGTAATGTTATTTCTTGTAGTAGCAATAGTATTTATCCAAAATGTGCTACATGCTCAACATAAAACAGAAAACGTAGTAATTGTTACATTAGATGGTATGCGTTGGCAAGAGGTTTTTAAAGGTGTTGATGCAGCATTATTAGCTAACAAAGAATTTACCCGTGATAGTGGTTTTATTGCTGAAAAATTTACTGCCCCAACTCCTGAAGCAAGTAGAGCCAAGCTATTTCCTTTTTTATGGTCTACCATTCAGCAAAATGGTCGTTTGTATGGCAATCGTTTGTATGAAAACGATATGAATGTTGCCAACCCATATAATTTTTCTTACCCCGGATATAATGAAATATTCACCGGTTATCCCGATACTGCTGTTAATTCGAATGATAAAATAAAAAACAAAAACGAAAATGTTTTGGGTTTTTTAAATAAACAAAAAGGCTTTACGGGTAAGGTTGCTGCCTTTACTACCTGGGATGTGTTTCCTTACATCTTAAATAAATGGGAAAGCGGAATATATGTAAACGCAGATACAGATACTTTGCATTTTAACAATGCCGCATTATCATTAATTAATGATATGCAGTTTTTAACAGCACAACCTTTAAATGTTCGTCCTGATATATTTACATACACTGCTGCACGTGAGTACATGAAAGCTTATGCACCACGAGTATTGTACATTGCATTTGATGAAACCGATGATTTTGCACATGGCGGTTTATATGACCAATATTTGAAGAGTGCACATGCTGAAGATGCTATGATACACGATTTGTGGAATTATATTCAAAGCAGCCCAAATTATAAAAACAAAACTACCTTAATAGTAACCTGCGATCATGGTCGAGGTGATGTCAATAAAGAAAATTGGCGCAGTCATGGTACACGCATTCCCGAATCATCACAAATATGGATGGCGGTAATGGGGCCTGATATTACTGCTGAAGGAGAAATTAAAAAACCCATGCAAATCTATCAAGATCAAATTGCAGCAACCATTGCCCAGCTTTTAGGTTTTACATTTATGGCTAATCACCCTGTTGGAAAGCCTATTCAACAACTGTTTCAAAATTAATTGTATGGTAACCGGTAACATTGAAAAAACAGCTCAGGAAATTATAGGCCTTTATGAAAAATTTGGACACGAAGATTATATTGGCGAGCCTGTTTCACAAATAGAACATATGTGCCAATGTGCACAATTGGCTGAGGAAGCAGGTTATGACAATGATGTAATACTAGCAGCTTTTTTGCACGATGTAGGGCATTTATATGAACATGTATTGCCTAATGATGTAAGTGCAACTGCACACATGGACAAATATGGCATGGTTGATCATGAAAAACTGGGTGCAGCTTTTGTGCTGGAAAAAGGATTCTCATTAAAAGTTGCCAAATTGATTGAGTCGCATGTGAATGCAAAAAGATATCTGACCCATAAATATCCTGAATATTACAATCAGCTATCCGAAGCAAGTAAGCAAACATTAGCATTTCAAGGAGGGAAAATGAATGCAGAGGAGGCAGCTTTATTTGAAGCAGATCCTTTATTCCCCATTTATATTGTTTTACGTAAATGGGACGAACAAGCAAAGCAAACGCATAAACCGTTGCCATCATTGTCAACTTATTACCAACGTATTATTCAACATTTAACACAACAACAGTAATATGCCAATAGAATTAGTGGTTTTTGATATAGCCGGAACAACAGTTGCCGATAATGGAAATATTAATCAAACGTTTCGCGATGCATTTTCAAAAGCAGGATTATCTGTTGCACCGGAAGATGTTGACAAAGTAATGGGCTACAAAAAAATAGAAGCTATTGAAATTATTTTGCAACAGTATCAAAAGCCATTGTTGCCCGGTAATTCGGCTAATACCATACATGATGATTTTACAAAAAGAATGGTACACTTTTACGAAACAACTCCAACTTTACAACCATTGCCTTATGCCGAAAAAATATTTGAATGGTTGCAAGGTTTAGGTATTAAAGTTGCATTAGATACCGGATTTACACGCCCAATTACCAATGCTATTTTACATAGGTTAAACTGGTTTAATCATCCTTATATTAGTTGTGTAGTATGCAGTGATGAGGTGCCGGAAGGTAGGCCGGCTAAATATATGATTGAAGCAATTATGCAACAAACGGGTGTTCAAAATACAAAGCATATTGCTAAAGTGGGTGATACGGAAGTTGATATTTTAGAAGGAAGAAATGCTGATTGTGGGTTGGTAATAGCCATTACAACAGGTGCTTGTAGTGAAGAGCAATTAAATGTGCTTTCACCGGACTATATCATAAACTCTTTAGAACAACTGAAAGCCATTATTGAATGTCATTAAAGAATTTGTCATACAAAAAGGTTAATGATATAAAAGTGGCTTTGTATGCTGCCGTTATTACATTTTTAACGTATGCAACGGTATATGCTTTCCGAAAGCCTTTTACTGCAGGCACTTTTCATGACATGCCCGATGTATTTGGATTGCCATACAAAGATGCCTTAGTAATTGCCCAGGTTTTAGGATACATGTTTAGTAAATTTTATGGCATAAAATTCATTGCTGAATTAAAACAAGTAGGTCGTGGTAAGGTTATTTTGTTATTGGTGGCCATTGCCTGGATAGCTCTTTTATTTTTTGCAATTACACCTTCCCCCTACAATATTATTTTTTTATTCATCAATGGGTTTCCGTTGGGAATTATATGGGGAATTGTATTTTCATTTGTAGAAGGCAGAAAGGCTACCGATTTCATAGGTGCAGCCTTAGCGGTTAGTTTTATTTTTTCATCAGGTTTTGTGAAATCTGTAGGAAAAACTTTATTGGTTGAATTCCATGTTAATGAACTTTGGATGCCATTTGTAACAGGTCTTGTTTTTGCTATACCAATGGTGGGGTTGGTTTTTTTATTAGAAAAAATTCCACCCCCCACAGAGGAAGATAAAGCGCAACGGGTTATCAGAACTGTATTAGACAAACAACAACGTAAACACTTTTTTAAGCAATTTAGTGTTGGTTTGGTTTTGCTAATTGCTGTGTATGTTATTTTAACGGTATTTCGTGATATACGCGACAATTTCGCCGCTGATATGTTTCGCGAAATGGGCTTGGGTAAAAATGCCGCTATTTTTACTGAAACAGAAATACCTATTTCATTAATGGTATTATTACTCATTGGTTCCATGATACTAATTAAGAATAATGCCAAAGCATTTTTTATTACCCATTACTTGATTATTGTCGGTTTTTTAATTTCAGGTATTAGTTCATGGTTATTTATACAAGAAATATTACCCCCTGTTTATTGGATAACATTGGTTGGTTTAGGCTTATACATTGGTTATATTCCTTTTAATTGTATGTTATTTGATAGAATGATTGGCACGTATCGTCAAACCGGTAATGTTGGTTTTTTAATGTACGTAGCCGATTCGTTTGGTTACCTGGGAAGTGTTGCTGTAATTATGGTTAAAACTTTTTTTAATGGACAAATGCAATGGTCGCAATTATATGGACAGGGTGTAATGGTTTTTTCAGTGATTGGGATTATTGGAACTGCAATGGCTTTGTATTATTTCAGATTAAAGTATTCGCAAACAAGTATTCAATATGCATAAGCAATCAGCAATTGTTATTGGTGCCGGCATTGTAGGATTAGCTACGGCAAGGGCATTGAGTTTAAAAGGATTTAGTGTTACAGTAATTGAACGAAGTGAAAGAGCTGTTGGAGCTTCTGTTCGAAATTTTGGAATGATATGGCCAATTGGTCAACCATCGGGTACTTTATACAACCGCGCCATGCGCAGTAAAGCCATTTGGAAAGAAGTAGCTGATAGTGCAGGTTTATGGTATAGGGAATCGGGTAGTTTACATGTTGCTTATTATGATGATGAAATGCAAGTATTAGAAGAATTGTATGATGCTTTTCACGCTAACGGCCGGCCAGTTGAATTAATGCGTAAAAAAGATATTATAGAAGAATTTGAAGGGGTAGTAGAAAACGGTTTATTAGGAGGTTTGTATAGTGCTACAGAAATGATTGTTGATCCACGGGAAGCTATTGCTACAATTCCACAATATTTATCCGAGTTTTTAGAAGTAAAATTTATTTGGGGCAAAGCAGTAACCAACATTGAATCAGGTAAAGTTTATTTGGGTAAAGAATGTTTGCAGGCTGATGTAGTTGTTGTTTGTTCAGGCGCCGATTTTGAAACACTTTTTCCTGAGCAATTTAATGGCCTGGCAATTACCAAATGCAAACTACAAATGTTGCGTTACAATGCCGGTGCCGATGGTATGCATATTGGTACTTCATTATGTGGCGGTCTTTCTTTAATTCATTATCAAAGCTTTAAAGCCGCACCTTCATTGCCTCAATTAAAAGCACGTTATGAAGCCGAAATGTCAGAATATGTAAAATGGGGTATTCATGTAATGGTTTCTCAAAATCATTTAGGAGAATTTACGGTGGGTGATACGCATGAATATGGATTAACTTTTGATCCTTTTGATAGTGCCTATTTAAATAATTTGGTTACCCAATACTTAAAACAGTTTGTGCATGCTCAATCTTGGAACTTATTACAAAGTTGGAATGGTATTTATGCAAAAATGACCAATGGTGCTACTGAAGTATTTTTAGAACCTTTGCCCGGGGTTTACATTTTAAATGGCTTAGGTGGAGCCGGGATGACGCTTTCATTTGGCTTAGCGGAAGAAAAAGTAGCAACAATCCTATCATAAATTTGTACTATTCTTTTTTTATAAGCAGCAATATTTGCGCTAATTCAATCATTTATGTATTATTTAGCAGCCATATTCAAATTTTACTTAAAAAGTTATTAAGTAAAAAGTTGCTTTGCTAATTTAGCATTTCGACATTGAGTACTGCTATTGAATAAAACCTAAATGCATGAATATGAAAAAAATTGCCCTGTTATGTTTGGTAGTGCTTGCTGCAATACATACAAAAGCCCAAGGAATAGCCTCTGCAACTGCCGACGCCAACAAATTTGTTGGAAATTATTTACAACCTTTTGGTGAAGGGGAAATTTATAACATGAGCCGTGGTTGGTTTAGTACAGCAAGAGTGCATAAATTTTTAGGTGTTGATGTATCTGTTAGTTTACAAGCAGCAGTTGTACCAACTAGTAAACAAAGTTTCACTTTTAATAATGCTGATTATACTACCTTCAAATTAAATGGTGGGGCTACTAGTGCAAGCTTACCTACTTTTATGGGAGGAAGTTCTTCTCAAAGCATTCATGTTAATGTTACAGAAAATGGACAACAGGCTTATACCGATTTTACTACTCCTTCAGGTATTGGTAATGATTTTAAGAAAAATATTTCATTCTTGCCGGTATCGGTTCCTTTACCGGTAGCGCAAGTGGGGGTTGGTATTTTCAAACATACTGATTTAAAAGTTCGATATTTTCCCAAAACTGATTTAAGCAATGTATCAATGGGAGTTTTTGGTGTGGGTTTGCAACATGAGTTTTCTAACTATTTACCCTTTATTAAAAAAGTCCCCTTCTTGCATTTGTCTGCTTTAGCTGCATACAATCATCTTTCAGCGGATTATTATCCCGATTTGACTAATTCAACCAATATAAAAAGTAATAATGCTGCACTGCAGTATGATATTTCTGCTTTTACTGTGCAAGCTATTGCTTCAGCAAAATTTTCAATTCTTGAAATTTATACATCCATAGGTTATAATTCAGGAAAATCAAATATTAATGTAAATGGAACTTATCAGGCAACATTATATACGAACTTCCCACCGCCTAATAATACTGTTCCCGTTAATGCTACCGATCCATTAGCAATGACTTATACTGCTTCGGGTATTTCTAATACCTGGGGGGTGCGCCTTAATTTGACTATTTTAAAAATTTATGCCGATTATACTTTTGCCAAGTATAATGGTATTGGTGCAGGTGTAGCGTTAGCATTTAGATAGTAATTTGTATTTTTAATAAATGCAGCAACGCAAAACTAATACTATTCAAATTTTCCTGTTATTCGCATGCCTAACTTGTACATTGTTAAGCAGTAATTGGGTAAATGCACAACGAAATGTTTATGTACGAGATTCCAATGAAATGTATGGTTGGTTAACTAATGCTTCCGGTACTGTACGTTTGCAGCAGCAACCTGCTATTTATTTCAATTCAACAAACAAAACCAATGTAGTTATAACAGTTGATAGTACTCAACAATACCAAACAATGGATGGGTTTGGTTTTACATTAACCGGTGGCAGTGCTGCTTTAATTAATCAGTTACCAACCTCACAAAAATCAGCTTTATTAAATGAATTATTTGGCAATGATTCTGGTAGTATTGGTATTAATTTTTTGCGCATTAGTATTGGTGCATCTGATTTAAATAGTTCGGTTTTTTCTTACGATGATGTGCCTAACGGAACAACAGATACTTTATTGCAACATTTTAACCTGGCTGCTGATACTGTTGATTTAATTCCGGTTTTAAAAGCAATTTTACAAATCAATCCTAACATAAAAATTTTAGGTTCTCCTTGGTCTGCACCCACATGGATGAAAAGCAATAATGCTACCGTTGGTGGAAGTTTATTGCCTCAATACTACCAAGTTTATGCACAATATTTAGTAAAGTACATAATGACTATGCAACAGCAAGGCATTCCCGTATATGCACTTACTATACAAAATGAGCCGTTAAATCCAAACAATAATCCCAGTATGGTAATGCAAGCCGATGAACAAGCAAAATTTATTCAAAATGCACTTGGTCCGGCATTTAAAAACAATAATATTACTACGCAAATTTGGTTATACGATCATAATTGCGACAGACCTGATTATCCCTTAACAATTTTGAATAACCCAAATGCTGCGCAATATGTTACCGGATCAGCTTTTCATTTGTATGCGGGTAATATTAGTGCACTTAGCCAGGTGCATGATGCATTTCCTAACAAGCATATTTATTTTACGGAACAATGGGTAGGAGCACCCGGTGATTTTGCTTCTAATTTGCAATGGCATATCCAAAATTTAATTATTGGTGCGCCAAGAAATTGGAGTAAAACAGTGCTTGAGTGGAATCTTGCTGCGGATGCGAATTATGAACCACACACATCCGGCGGATGTACACAATGTTTAGGCGCTTTAACTATACAAGGAAATAGTATTACCAGAAATGTGGCATACTATATCATAGCACATGCATCAAAGTTTGTACCTTACGGCTCGTACCGAATTGCTTCGAGTATGATTAATAACTTGCCTAATGTAGCTTTTTTAACACCACAAGGCAAAAAAGTATTAATTGTTTTTAATTCAAACAATACTACTCAGGCATTTGGTATTCAATTTAATAACAAATATGCTGCTGCTGTGCTGCCTGCAGGCAGTGTGGCCACTTATGTTTGGTAAAAAAATAAATAACATGAAAAAGCTTTTAATTGTATGCTTGTGCATAATGAGTTTAAGTGTGACAAATGCACAGACACCAAGATTTTATGATGAAATAGCAGCTTTTAAAAAACAGGATAGCATTCATTTTCCTCCTAAAAATGCTATTTTATTTGTAGGTAGTTCATCGTTCAGAAAATGGACCGATGTGCAGAGTTATTTTCCAAATCATACAATTATTAATAGAGGTTTTGGCGGCTCTACACTGCCCGATTTAATTCATTATATTCCGGATATTGTTTGGCCCTATCATCCCAAACAAATTGTTATTTATTGTGGTGAAAATGATATTGCTGAGGATACTACGATTACGCCAATGCAAATACTGGATAGAGTAAAAACAGTTTTAAAATTAATTCGTGAAAAGTATCCAACTATTCCTGTTGATTATGTTTCTATAAAGCCAAGCCCAAGTCGTGTTCAATGGTTATCAAAAATGAAAGCTGCTAATCAATTGATTCAACAATATTTGAAAACACAAGCTAATACCAAATTTGTCAATGTCTTTGATGCCATGTTGAATAAAGATGGTACTATCAATCAATCCATTTTTTTAAATGATGAATTACACATGAATGCCAATGGTTATCATATATGGCAAAAAATTTTAGCACCCCTTTTGTTGTAGATTTTATTTAGTTTTTTTAATGATTAATCATTTTTTTCGTTGATAGAAGAAGCTCCGTCTGTATTGCTTTCTTCAATGTCTAACAAGAAGCGAAATAAATTCGCATCGGAAGGAATTTGTAATTTCTTTCTTAATCTATAACGGCCTATTTCAACACCACGGGTTGATATGCTCATTAATTGTGCAATTTCCTTGCTCGATAAATTCATGCGTAAATAAGCACACAGTTTTAATTCATTCGCTGTTAGGTCGGGATAAAGTGATTTTAGTTTTAATAAAAAGTTGCTATGAACTTGATTAAAATGTACAGAAAACTGCTCCCATTCATCATTCAAATTCTTTTCTTCAGAAAGTTCTTTCAAAATTTTCTTCAGTTCATTCAGTTCAATTTGTTCTTTACCCGATTTATTTATTTTACTTAACTCGTCTTTAATTTTCAATAAAAATTCTTTTTTCTGCACTAGGTTCATGGCGGTTGATGCCAATTCCGCATTTTTAAAATTTATTTCCGATTCAAGTTTTTCATTCTTTAACTGTATTAATTCTTTTTCCGCTTTTTCTAAAGCCAATTGATGTTGGTATTCCAAATTGCGTTGTTCTTCTTCATATTTTTTTCTTTCTTCCAACATTCGGTTTTCCTGCTTTTGCTGAATTTTATTTTCTTGGAACTTATATAAAAACATGATTAGTGCAATTAGCAGAATTCCATAAATCAAATACGCCCAAATAGATTTATACCAAGGTGGTAAAATGTAAAAGGAATAACTACTAATGGCAGAAGTATTGTTTAAATTATTACGTGCTTGAATTTGGAATGTATAAAACCCGGCAGGAAGGTTGGTATATTCTTTCTCCGATTTTTTAGTCCATTCCGACCATTCTTTGTCAAATCCTTTTAACCAATATCTATACTCAATGCTACTTTGTTGTTCATCAAACGCAACGGAATACTGAAATTGAACGGAGTTGTATTTGTGTGTAATAGATGGAAAATTTTCCGCACTTTGCGAAGCATCGGCATTGGGTTCGCCATAAAAACCACCAAATACCATATTTGCTTCTTTGTTTTTGGCATTCACATTTCTAATATATACCGTTAGTGGATGAATGTTTTGTTTGTATTGTAAGTAGTTTAAATGGTAAAAGCCTGATTCGCCACTTATAAAAATATTTTTTTGATCAATTGGAAATACATGCTCGAACCCACTTAATATTTTACCGCTTAATTCGGGTAAGTAAACAATAAACGGTTTTGACGTAGAAAAGTCAACAACGCCAATCGTTTTTTCGTGAACGAACCAAATATTGCCTGCAGCATCATCTTTTAAATATCGAATACTTAAACTGTCGAAAATGGGTTGATAACTGGCAGATGGTTGAAAACTATCGGCGGCAGCATTGTAGGTATAAATTCCTTTTTCGGTAGCTATAAGAATTTCATTTTTAATTTTAAATACGTGATTGTTTAAAGTAGATGGAAGTCCATTAGCTGCAGTATATAGCTGTACATTGTTGTTCTGTAAATTAATTTTATAAACACCTCTGTAAGGATGTGACACCCAAATGCAATGCAAAGCACTATCATAAGCCACATAGCGGGCAGAAGTGTTTAGGTTAGGGATAATTCCTTTATTAATAAAGTGATTATTTTGGTAGCTAAACAAATGCAATCCTAAATAATTACCTGCTGCTAATGCAAATGAGTCGTTTTTTGCATCATACGGTTTAAAAGTCCAATAGCCGGTTGAAACATCAATGGGCGTAAAGCTACTGTTGTTGTATTGAAAAAAGCCTTCTTCTTTTCCTGCTAATAACAAATTTTTATAATGGTATAATTGCCAGGTTTGCCCTTCAGCAATGCGATGAACGTTATTAAGGGTAAAACTTAAATCAAGTGTATTGGTAATAGGTAATGAGTATATTCCATTCGATAATCCAAAAAATAATTGTTGTTCATGAAGGGCCATAGCAAAACCTGAAGCATCATTAAATACCGGAGGATTGATATGCTTAATGGCACTATTAAATGGGATAAATGAAATACCATTTTCTAATCCTACCCAAATATTGTGAAACTGGTCGGCCAATAAACTTTTAATATTATTGTTTTGCAATCCTTCAGCCTTGGTAAATGCTTCTATGAGAGCGCCATTGGCTTGAATATGAATAATACCATTATTATAGGTGCCCAATAAATAGCTGCCATTGTTTAATTGAATTACCGAGGTAAAACCTTGCATGGCCGAAGTGCCTTGCGCCTGAAAACTATTAATTCCTTTGTCGTTTAAAACAAATAATCCGTTTTTAGCTGTGGTAATTAAGCTTCCATTGTTATAGGGGGCCATTCCGGTTATATAAAACCCTGCCGGTAAAGCGCTGCCGGGTACTAGTGTTTGCCACTGGTTATTGCGTAGTACCATAATTCCTTTTTCCTCATCGTGGGCAATTAATTGGTTATTATAAATACCCATATAGCCCCATGCAGACCAAGGAAGTAATACCGTCATTTTCCCATCATGGTATCGAAAAATTTTAGAGGTAGTTCTAAAAAAAACATCATTGCCAAGGTGCACAATGTTCCATACATCGGCAAATTTTTGATCTTCTGTATCCAGTAATTCTTTTAGTGAGGTATATGACAAATTGCCATATTTGTTAGTACCAAAATAGCCAATCTCATCTTGTCCGCCCACATATAGTTTATTGTCATTCCCAAAATCGAACGACCAAACTATCGTTTTGTTGGGTAAAGGATATAATTTCCAAAAGCTGCCATCAAAAATGAGCACCCCTTCATTATTGGCAAAATAGCATCGGCCCTGTTTGTCTTGTAATATTTTCCAGTTTTGACGCCCCGCATTATAGGTTTGTTTGGTAAAATTTACTACTTCTCGCTGCCCAATAAATGATTGTCCTTTGCTACTAATCATAAAAGCAACAAAGCAAACCATTAAACTAAGTTTTAGGGGCATACATCGTTGAAAATTAGTTTTTAGGAAAAGCATGATGTAGTATTGATGTACTCAAAATAGGCTTAAATATAGGCTTTTAATGAATAGATGTAGTATTGATGTGGCAAAAAATTTTTATATGGTAAAGGTAGCAATTAGTTTTACAAAACACTAATCAGTGTGGAATTTAATAACTATTTGCCATTTTATTGCTTGCTATGTTGCTAAACAAACTGCCCATATTACATTTTAAAATTACAGGGTTTGGGTTGCCTCTGTTTACTCATTCTAATTCCAATTTTTTATTCTATAAAAAAACAATACTGCCTTTTTGGCGTATTTTTTTGCTTGTTCATTTTTCATTTTTAATTACTTGCTTATGAAATTAAAATTGCCATTTTGGCTACTATTTGCCATTTTTTTAAGTGCAACATTCACGTTGCGGGCACAGGTAATAAAAATAACCGGAAAGGTTATTAATAAAACTACCGGTGCAGCCATTGCAGGTGCTAGTATTGAGGTGAAAGGCACCCCTATTGTAACAACTACCAATGAGGAAGGTAATTATACGCTTTCCATACCTCAAAAGGGTAAGCAAATTGTGGTAAAGCATGTGGGCATGCAAACGGTTACCAGAACTGTAGATGCCGGGGGAGTAGAAAATTTTGCATTGGAAGAATCAGTGAATGATTTAAACGATGTGGTAGTGATTGGTTATGGTACACAAAAGGTTACGAATGTATCGGGTGCCATTTCAACCGTGAAAGCTGCTGATATTGAAAAGGCTAATCCGGTAAGGGTTGAAGATGCCATTCAAGGTCGTGCTTCAGGCGTTAACATTATACAAAGTGGTTCGCCTGGTGTAACTCCTACCGTTTTAATTCGCGGTATTCCTTCTTATTCCGGATCTGACCCATTGGTGATTATTGATGGGGTTCAGCAATCATTGGTTGATTTTAACTCTTTAAGTCCATCAGACATTGAATCCATTAACGTGTTAAAAGATGCCGCCACCACAGCTATTTATGGTGTGAAAGGTGGTAATGGTGTAATTGTAGTTACCACAAAGTCGGGCCGTCGCAACCAAAAAACGCAATTCAATTTAAATGCTAACTATGGTACGCAAGAAGTAGCCAATACCATTGGTGTATTAAATGCTACTGAATATGCAGCTATAGTAAATGAAGGTAGTACTACATCAGGTGGGCCTATAATTTTTCCAGACTTAAGTAAAGTTGGCGTTGGAACAAATTGGCAAGACCAAATTTTTAAAAAAGCACCATTGCAATTGTATTCTTTTTCAGTAACCGGCGGTTCTGATAAAGTATCATATTTTCTTTCTGCAAACTATGCTGATCAGGCGGGTATTGTAGGTGGTGGAAGTAAAAGTGATTATGCCAGAGGCAATTTTACTGCAAACCTCAACTTTCAGTTAATGCCTAAGTTGAAGTTTATTTTAAATACAACCGGGGTATTGCTAAACTCAAAGGGTGTTGCAGAAAATTCATTTAATAGCATTATTGGTGAAGCCTTAAACTTTGACCCCACTGTACCGGTTTACAATACCGTACCAAATACCATTGGAACTTACGGCTTCAGTAATTTATTGCTACAGGAAGTGCATAATCCATTAACCGATTTGGCCAATACTTATAATAAAGATGCAGGTAATAAAATTTATGGAAAGTTTGAATTGCAGTATGATGTAGTGAAGAATATTAAAATTACCTCTCGTTTTGGTTATACTGCTTATAATGATAATGCAAAAGCATTTTATCCATTAATATTTTATGGTCCTTTGAATGTTGATAATTCATTGAATGCGGATGGTAGTACTGTTACCGGAAGGCATAATTCAGTTTCGTCAACCCGTAACAGTAATTTTAATTATCGTTGGGAAACTTTTGCTAATTATAATTTTAAATGGAGAAATGATCATCATTTTGAAACAGTTGCAGGTATTGTATTCTTGCGCAATTCAGGTAATCAAATAGGTGTATCAAGGCAAGATGTACCATTCAATTCATGGACATTTGCCGATTATACTGCTGCAACAGGCGTAAATACAGCTACTAATACCAATGCACAAACCGGATATTACTATCAATATTTCGGGAAAAACATCTCCTATTTCTCACGTATAAACTACGATTATAAAGGGAAATACCTTGCTTCATTCAGTGCCAGAAGAGATGGTTCCTATGCATTTGGTGCAAATAATAAGTTTGGTAACTTCTTCGCAGGTTCTGCCGGTTGGATAGTTTCCAATGAAAAATTCTTCCATTCTAACTTTGTTAATTACCTGAAATTAAGAACCAGTTATGGTACTACCGGAAATGATGGCAATACCAGTCCTCAGAGTACTACCATTATAACCGGCGGTCCTTATAATAATATAGGTAATAGTAATGGATACAGTTTTGGTAATATGTTTACACCCGGTTCAACATTGGGTTCGCAAGCTAACCCCAATTTGGCTTGGGAAAAACAGGCGCAGTTTAACGTGGGTTTTGATATGAATTTCTTTAATAATCGCTTTTCAATTACTGCTGATTATTTTAGGAAAGATGTAAATGGTTTGTTATTCACCCCTTCACAATCATTGTACTTGGGTACAATACCGGCCCCGTTAGCCAATATTGGTTCAACTACAAGCCGTGGAATTGATGCGATGCTTTCATATACTGACCATATTGGAAAATATTTCCACATCAATACCTCCGTAACATTTACCAGCTCTAAAAATTTGGTTACTGCTACTAACTCTGATAATACGGCTCGTTTAGTAGGTGGAAGTTATTTCAATGGACAATCACAAACTGTAACTGTGTTTGAAAAAGGCCAGTCTCCCGGATATTTTTATGGTTATAAAACTGCAGGTTTATTTCAAAGTGCTGCCGATATAGCCAAATGGGCTTCTCAGCCAGGCGCCCAACCCGGCGATATTAAGTATGTTGATATTAATGGGGATGGCGTTATTGATAGTAAAGACCAAACTAAAATTGGAGATCCTTTCCCCAAATTCACAATGGGTTGGGGATTAAATTTAGAATTTAAAAACTGGGATTTTTCTGCTTTCTTGTATGCATCAGTAGGTAATAATATTTATCGCGCCTACGAACGTAATGCCAGCTTCACCAACAAATTCAGAAGCATATTGGCACGTTGGACTGGTCCCGGAACTACTAATGATGCCCGCTATCCTCGCTATTCATTTACTGACCCGAATAATAATGCCAGAGTTTCGGATAGATATGTGGAAGATGGCTCATTCGTAAAAATTAAAAATTTAGAATTGGGTTACACTTTCCCCAAATCGTTTGCAAAAAATGCATTTAATAAAGTGCGTATATATATGCAGGTTAAGAATGCGTACACCTTCACTAAATATTCCGGATTCGATCCAGAAATATCAGGTGGCATTTTAAATACCGGAGTTGACTTAGGCGCTTATCCACAAGCTCGTTCTTACAACTTTGGTGTTGATCTGCGATTTTAAAACTTTTATAAAATGCTAACAGTTATGAAAAAATATATAAAAATTTTTACGCTTTTTAGTATGCTAGTCATACTTGCTTCGTGCAAAAGATATATAGACTATAATCCACACGATGCATTTCTGGTAACTGCATTAGATTATTTGCAGTCTGAATCTGATTATCGTACAATGGAAGTAAGTGTATACACACCCTTGCAATGGTTAAATCAGGTAGTGCCCATTGGTGATATTGCTTCTGATAATTCTGTTGCAGGTGGTGAAAGCGCTTCTGATGTGTTAGATCTGCAACAAATTGATGATTATACACTAACACCGGTAAATGGTACATTAACCCAAATTTGGCAATATGCCTATGAAGGGGTGAATCGTGCTAATTATTTGGTACAGTACAAAGACAAGAACCCAGCAGGTAATACCATCAATTTTGCCGGTAAAGATGCTATGTACGGTGAAGTATACTTTTTACGTGCTTACTATTATTTTACACTCGTAAAAATGTTTGGTGATGTGCCATTGTTTGTTGATAAACGCTTAGATTTTTCCAACTCCGGTACTTTAAAAAGATCGCCCAAAGCTGATGTGTATTTACAAATTGAAAGTGATTTGAATAGTGCCATTGGAGTACTGCCTACTGTACAATTACAACAAGGACGCATTACTAAATATGCCGCTCAGGCATTGTTGGGAAAAGTATTTTTATATCAAAATAAATACGATTCTGCTGCAACTGTGCTACAAAGTGTAATCAACGCTAATGCATTTACGCTAGTAAATAATTTTGCTTCTATATTTTTAAAGTCTGGCGAAAATGGTCCTGAATCAGTATTTGAAATACAATACACCAATACATCACCTTATTATCAATGGTCGAATGTTTTGCAAGGTCAGGGTAACTATTCTGTGCAGCAATGTGGCGTACGTAATTTAAAAGCTAGTTCTCCTTTAATGCCCTATGCACCGGGATGGAGCACTAACCTACCTACTCAAAATTTAAACAGTGCTTACGAAAACGGTGATCAGCGCAAAGCTGCCACTTGTTTCGATATTGAAGCTTATATTGCTGCTAATCCTACCTGGGGTATAACTTATCAGGTTGCACCTTATAAAAATACAGGCTTATACAATCAAAAGTATTTGCCTCGTATTGGTGAAACCAGTGGTCAGCCTGAATTAAACTATTTAAACAATTTCCGAACTATTCGTTATGCCGATGTTTTGTTGATGGCTGCTGAAGCATTGAATAAAAGCACTTCGCCTAATGATGCATTAGCGCGTCAATACTTAAACATGGTAAGAAGAAGAGCTTTTCAGGTAAGCGATGCCAGCCATGATGTTACGGCTTCAGGACCGGCTTTATATAATGCAATTTTAAATGAAAGAAGATTAGAATTGGCCATGGAGGGTGAGCGTTTCTTTGACTTAGTTCGCACCGGGCAAGCAGCTACTGTATTAGGGCCAAAGTTTGTTGTGGGTAAAAATGAAGTATTCCCCATACCGCAACAAGAAATTCTGGTTTCGGGTTTAACACAAAATCCCGGTTATTAAACACATAAAATATTTTGTTATGAAAATAATCAAACAAATAACATTTTTTATAATGCTGATTGCTGTTGTCAGCGCTTGTAAAAAAGCATTCACTGATACTTCTTTCGTTTCAACGGCTGCAACAGCAAGTAATTTATCTGTAATGTTTAATATTACACAAGATAATACAGGGCTAGTTACCATTACTCCTAATGGTGCAGGTGCTGTAAGTTATGATGTGTATTTTGGTGATACTACTACAATTCCCGTTAGTATTAGGGCAGGTGCAAGTGTACAGCACATATACAAAGAAGGGAATTATCAAGTTAAAATTGTAGGACATGATTTAAAAGGAGGCACTACAACCTTCACACAACCTTTAGTAGTATCATTTATAGCACCTCAAAACCTACAGGTAAATTTAACAACCAGTAACCTAACGGTAAATGTTAGTGCAACAGCTAAGTATGCTACTTTCTTTAAAATTTACTTTGGCGATTCAACTAATGTTACCCCAGAACCTTATACATCAGCGTTACCAGGACAGGTTATTACCCACAACTACCTAAATGCAGGTACGTATGTTGTAAAAGTAATTGCATTAAGTGGTGGTAGTGAAACTACTCAATATACAGATACTATTCAAGTTTCAAAACAAATAGACTTACCTGTAACTTTCGAAGATCCAAATACCAATTATACGATGTCTGATTTTGGTGGCGATGCTTCTACGTTAACAGTTGATCCTGTGAATAGTAATAACCATGTAATGAAAGTAGTAAAAACTGCCGGAGCACAAACTTGGGCAGGAACAACTATCGGTACTTCTTTAGGTTTCGCTAACCCTATACCGTTAACAAATAGTAATAAAAAAATGACGGTGATGGTGTATTCACCAGCAGCAGGTTTAGATATTAAATTAAAGGTAGACAATCACTCTAATCCCAATAATGGTCTTTCTGTTGAAACAGACGTTTTGACAACAGTAGCCAATCAGTGGGAGATGCTAACATTCGATTTTTCTAATCCTGCACCCGGTACCCCGGCATTTAATCCATCCAATACATACGACCTAGCTTCTATTTTCTTCGATTTTGGTAATCCGGGAACAGGTTCCACCTTCTATTTTGATGATCTTAAAATGGCACCTGCATCTTTGGCTCAAATTAATTTGCCGGTAACATTTGAAAGTACAACGGTTGATTATACTATGACTGATTTTGGGGGCAATGCTTCTGTATTAACAACAGATCCATTAAATAATGCTAATCATGTTATGCAATCAACTAAAACGGTAGGTGCACAAATATGGGCCGGTACAACCATTGGAACAACTGCTGGTTTTGCACAAAAAATTCCATTTACATCAGTTGCTACTAAAATGTCAGTAAAAGTATATTCACCTGCTGCAGGCTTGGATATTAAATTGAAAGTAGATAACCATACCAATCCTAATAATGGCCTTTCTGTTGAAACAGATGTGCCAACTACGGTAGCTAATCAGTGGGAAAGATTAATATTTGATTTTTCAAATCCGGCATCTGGAACCCCGGCATTTAATCCATCCAACACTTACGATCTGGCTTCTATTTTCTTTGATTTCGGTAATCCGGGTAGCGGCTCCGTATTTTATTGGGATGAGGTTCATTTCTTAGCTCAAATGAATTTGCCAGTTGATTTTAATAATCCTGATATGGACCCAACGGTAACGGATTTCGGTAATAATAGTTCTGTTTTATCACCCGATCCTGCTAATACCGGACTTTGGGTAATGAAAACCACTAAGCCTGCCGGAGCACAAACTTGGGCAGGAACAACAATGGGAACACCTGTTGGGTTTGCTACACCTATACCATTAAGTACAACCAGAACTAAAATGACGGTTCAGGTTTATTCACCTGCTGCAGGTATTCCTGTTTTATTAAAAGTTGAAGACCACAACAATGGCAATAATTATGTGCAAGTTTTGGTAAATACAACTCTAGCCAATCAATGGGAAACACTTACGTTTGATTTTAGTCAGCCTCAAGCAGGAACACCCGCTTGGAGTGCTTCAAATACATATGATAAGTGCTCAATATTTTTCGACTTTAATAATGCAGGTTCCAGTAAAACATTTTATTGGAACAATGTGAATCTTCAATAATAAATGAACTGTATATGAAAACGAATTTTAAATACATGATTGCTGCAGTGGTTGTAACTTTTTTTGCGGTTATAGCCTGTAAAAAAACAGAGTATAGTTTTGGCAGTATTAAAACACCACAGGATTTGGTAATAAATGTAACCATTCAAGGGCAAGATGCTAATAATCCTACCGGTGATGGTTCCGGTAATGTTACCATTTCGGCGCAGGCTACCAATGCTTTGCAATACAAAATTTATTTCGGCAATGGTGATTCCGTTATGACTTATTCAGGAACTGCTACGTATAAGTACACAACTATTGATACCAATACTTATACCATAACCGTAAATGCTATTGGTACAGGTGGTGCTATTACTACCCTTAGTAAGCAAATTAGGGTATTATATAAGTTTCAAATACCTACCGATATAATGTCATTACTTACTAATGGCACTTCTAAAAACTGGATAATTGCCAGCGATACTGTTGGGCACTTTGGAGTTGGGCCTACAACTTCTTTTTTCCCTGATTGGTATCAGGCTCAACCCAATGAAAAGCCGGCTTGCGCATATGGTAGTGTCATTACCTTTACACAAGCAGGCAGCAATACCATTACGATGAATGACAATAATAATGGTTCTTCTTTCTTAATTGCTGCTGCTACAGCGTTTTATGGCCAATCTGGTGGTGATGGTTGTTATCCCATTGCAACCGGTGGTACCAAGACTCTTGGTTTTGGAACTGCTAACTCCGGTTCAAACAGTACCAATTCAACCGGTATTCAATTTACAGTTCCGGGTAATGGTATTATTGGTTTTGGAACGGGGGGTACCACATACGAAATATTATCACTAACTTCCAATGTAATGTGGTTGCGAAATATTGGAAGCGATGGTAATGCATGGTATCAAATATTCAGAGCACAATAGCAATAATCTTATTTTAAAATAGTATTATGTTCAAGCTAACCATTTTTAGTGTATTTATTACGTCAATACTAGTGGGTTGTGGGGGTAGTAGTAAAAATCCTACCCCTCCCAACCAAGCACCGGGTAGCGTAAAAATAACAGCTGTAGTAGCTACTGATAGTAGTGGTAACGTAAGTTTTACGGCATCTGCTACCAATGCAGTATCCTACGACTTTGATTTTGGTAATGGTGTAATTCAAACCATACCTTCGGGAGTAACGACTTACAAGTACACTTCATCAGGCACCTATACAGTTAATGTTATTGCGAAAAGTGCATCCGGATTAACTTCTTCTGCTAATATTCAAGTTACAGTTGCGGTTAAAATGAATTTAGTTTGGTCTGATGAATTCAATACACCGGGAAGCCCCGATCCAACCAAATGGACCTATGATTTAGGTGCTGGTGGCTGGGGCAATAATGAATTAGAATATTACACATCTAGAACCGACAATGCAATTGTTTCTAATGGGACTTTAAAAATTATTGCTAAAAAAGAAAGTTATTCCGGAAGCAATTATACTTCTGCAAGGTTAAAAACACAAGGTTTATATGCATTTAAATATGGCCGAATTGATGTAAGTGCAAAGTTGCCTGCATCAATAGGAACTTGGCCTGCCATTTGGATGCTGGGTAATAATATTTCAACTGTAGGATGGCCTGCATGCGGCGAGATAGATATTATGGAACAGAATGGCAATAACAAAAATATTGTTTATGGTACCTTACACTATCCGCAGCAGGTGAATCAATATGGTGATGGAGCTACTACTTCAGTTGCAAATGCCTCTACCGCATTTCATAAGTATTCAGCTATTTGGTCGCCAACTACTATACAGTTGCTGGTAGATGATGTGGTATATTACAGTTTACCTAACAACAGCAACTTCCCATTCAATCAAAACTTTTTTATTATTTTGAATGTAGCAATGGGGGGCACGTTAGGTGGAGCTGTTGATCCGAACTTTACTACTGATCAAATGGAAATTGATTATGTACGTGTTTACCAATAATTGAAACATTTTTAAATAATTTAAGCAAGCAACCATTTTTTCATTTAAAACCTGACAATTAATTTATGCGGTCGGTATTCATTTTTATAGTATTTGCAATTGGTATTACGTCAATAGCAGTTGCACAGCCCCGTCAAAAAGGTAAAGTAATTTTTTTCGACGATTTTAAATCATCAAAATTAGATACCAGTAAATGGAATGTGGTGGTTACCGGATTTCATGTGAACAACGAATTACAAGCTTATGTTGATTCTAATGCGACTTTATATGTAAAGAATAATCAATTGGTTTTACAACCTTTGTATTCTCCGGGATTTGTTACACACGATGGACAACATTTTGATTTTATTTCTGCACGCATTAATACAAAAGACAAATTTGAATTTGAATATGGTCGTGCAGAAGCACGTATTCAACTTACCAATGGTTCAGGTTTATGGCCGGCCTGGTGGATTTTGGGGAATGATGAATGGCCTAAAACAGGTGAAATTGATGTAATGGAGAATGTAGGTGATGCAGCTTGGAGTAGTGCAGCCATACATGGGCCAGGTTATAGCGGAGAAACACCTTTTGTACAACGCTATTATTACCCCAAAAATAACGATGCTACCAAATGGCATATTTATGCGGTTAATTGGACACCCGATTCTATGGTGTTTGAATACGATGGTAAACCCATGTACACGGTTACAAAACCCATGACTGCTAAGTATGGCCCTTGGGCATTTAGCAATAAAAAATATTTAATACTCAATTTTGCATTAGGTGGAAATTATCCCGCCGGTGTAAATAAAGTAAAACAGCCTTACTTGGGTCTTCCCGAAAAAACAGTAAAACTCATTCAACAAAAACAAGCGAAAATGCTGGTTGATTGGGTAAAAGTTACTCAATACAATGCCCCCTAATTTTTCTGTTGGTTTTTAAGTAGTAAGAAGGATAAGCGTTCATCCAAAATATTTGCTCGGCATGTGGGCTTTTATTAATTTCCATGCCTGCAATATGAGGAAAAGCTTATCCATATTACTACTGACCGTACTATTAATTTACATGGGTGGTTACCACTTATGGTATGCCTTGTATAAAGTGCATCTTAAAGCCGAAATGCATCAATACATCGTTGCTCATCCTGATGCAAAAGCTGCTTGCCATTTTGTTTTTAATTTAAATAAGGCGGGGCATATTGCTCAAAATAATTTTACATGGGAAGAAAAAAATAAAGAGTTTAAATGGATGGGCATGTTGTATGATGTAATAACCATTACATACAATCAAACAACGGTAACCATTTGCTGTTTGCCCGATAATGCAGAAAATAATACTGATCTTTTTCATTTAGCACTACAAAAAAGTAGAAATGATGCCGGTAAACAAAATCGGTTAAGCTTTTCTCAAATATTTTCTTTCTTTTATGCTCCACATCATTTACAAATTAACCCGATACTTGTAGCTGAAAATGTTTGGTTCATTACTAGTTTTTCTAAACACAGCAATCCTCCGGCTTTTATTTTGCAGCCACCGCCGCGAATAGACTTTTACTTCAGCTAATATTCTGCTATCAAAATTTATTATCAAATCTAATTTTGGTCATTGGCCAAAATGTTTCTTGCATTTATACTAAAGCAACATGAAAAAATTATATGTATTTCTATTCGCAATATTATTCATTATTCAATTAAAAGCACAAAACATTCAGGGAAGAGTAGCTGATAATCTTACCAATCAGCCTGTTGTGGGTGCGGTAATTGTACTTCCCAATCAGCAAAAACTAATTACGGATGATAATGGCAATTTTATTCTAAAAAATATTGCATCTAATACTACTATTACCGTTAGTAGCTTGGGTTATGAAAGTCAACAGGTATTGGTAAAACCTTCCAACAAAAATTTATTGATATTACTGACCCCTACTACCGACAACTTAAATAAAGTACAGGTTACGGGTTGGGCAACGGGTAAGCGCGATAATCAGTTAACCGAAGCACAATCGGTGGGTGTATTAACTTATCAGGATTTACAGCGCGGTAATGGTTTGTTTCCCGAAACTCAAATGAATACCATTCCGGGTGTATTCATGCAAACACGGGGTATTTCGGGTGGTCAACGTATTATTATTCGCGGCTATGGTAATACCACTAATTTTAATGGATTAGGTTATCAAGTGTATTTAAATAATATTCCATTAACCGATGCAACCGGGGTTACCATTTTAGATGATATTGATTTCTCCACCATAGGACGAGTCGAAGTGTTTAAGGGGCCTGAGTCAAGTTTATATGGATCGGGTATTGCCGGTGTGGTTAAATTATATTCCATTCAAACCAAGCCCAACACAACAAAGTTTTTGGAAGAAAATACTGTGGGAAGTTATGGGCTTTATCGTAATAACACACGTATTGAGTCTGCAGGAAGTAATTCAGTTTTGTTTTTTAACTATGGTCATCAAACGTCAAACGGATATCGTAATCATAGCGCTTCCGCAAAAGATTATGCTTCTTTTAAAGGCGATTTTTATGTGGGTGATCAACAAACTATATCCACTTATTTATCTTATAGTCGTTCGTATGAAGAATTAGCCGGAGAAATTCCCGGTGATACATTGTACAGGCGGATTACCTGGAGTGATCCAAAATACGTGAATAACAATGCACATGTGTTAATTGAAAGTTTTAGAGCCGGTATTACCGATGATATTAAAATCAACACACATTTTTCTAATCAAACAACTGCTTATACTTCGGGTTATACATTAGATCAGCCATTTGCTGCCGGATTAAACTCTAATGCGGTATTGACTTTTGGTGGCAGAACAGGTTTTGTGTATAATGGCAAGGCCGGTTCCATTGGTATTCATGGAATTATTGGCGGACAGTTCGAAAAAACACTTTCATTTAATAAAACCTATAATTTAACCAATGGTGTACTGGGTGGTATTAGAACCGATTTACAAATTCAGGCACAAACCTATAACGTATTTACCGAGTGGAAACTGAATTTGCCCGCTAATTTTATGTTAACTGCAGGAAGCAGTGTTAATTTTATAGAATATAGTATTCGTGATATGTTAACTAATAGTGCTAATCCTAACCATGCTGACCAGTCGGGCTACAAGCGTTTTACACCGGTTGTAAAACCTAGAATTGCACTATTAAAAATGTTGAATAAGAATAATTCTGTTTATGTGGATATAAGCACCGGCTATACACCACCTACTACCAGCAATGTAGTAATACCTGCTATTGGCAAGGTAAACTATGGTTTACAACCTGAAATGGGTATTCAGTATGAGGTAGGTGTAAAAGGCAGTTTGTTGAATAATAAACTATCTTATCAATTGGCTTTATTTCAGTTGGATGTAAGTAACAAAATCGTAAATCAATCAGTGGCAGCTACTCAAACAAATCCATTTTATACTTTTGCCGTAAATGTGGGTAAGCAACGAGATAACGGTGTAGAATTGTCGTTGAATTATTTGGCTGTTCAATCTAATACTTCTTTCTTCCGTTCGGTAAAACCATTTGTTACATATACTTACTCCAATTTCACGTATGTAGATTTTAAAAGCGATAATAACAATAATTCCGCAACACTCAATTTTTCAGGAAATAAGGTGGCCGGTGTAGCCCCTAATTTTTTAAATATTGGATTTGACGTTGTAACTGCGCCGGGTATTTACTTCAATAGTACTTTTCAATATGTTGATAAAGTGCCATATACTTACGATAATTTAAATTATGCCGATGCTTATCGTTTATTAGGTGCCAAGCTTGGTTTTAGAAAAACATTCCATCAGCATTTTGATATAGATGCTTTTGTTGGCGCTGATAATTTACTAAACAACACCTACTATACGTTTTTATTTTTATCGCCTACTTTGGCTTCACAAACCGATCCTCATTTTATACCGGGTCCTTATACGGCCATGTGGTATGGTGGATTAAAGCTGGCATATCATTTCTAAACTAAGAACCATGAAAATTTTAAACCCAATAATTCTATCATTCACCCTGCTGCTATTAATGGCTTGTAAACAAAAGCAGCAGGATGAAAATTTTAATCCGGCAACAGCTAAAAGAATAGTTTCTGTTTCAAAGCAAATTACAGAAATGCTTTTTGCTTTGGGAAAAGGGAAAGATATAGTTGCATGTGATTTAACGAGTAGCTACCCCGATAGTGCAAAGTTATTACCTAAGGTGGGATATCACCGTTTGTTAAGTACCGAAGGTATTGTTTCTATGCGTCCTGATGTGGTAGTATACAGCCCTAATATTGGTCCGGCAACGGTTATTCCCCAACTACAACAAGTGGGTATCCGTTGTAAAGAATTTTTTGAATCAAATACCTTAGATAGTGCGCAACTTTTATTAACTGCATTGGCCAATTATTTTGGCGTAAAAGGTGTAGCCGACTCATTAAATAAACAGCTGCAACAACAAATGCAAATAGTGTATGCGGCACAAAAACAATGTACGGATACCCCTAAAGTAATGGTGATACAGTTTGGCCAGGCCAACAATGTATTTTTTGTAATGAGTGGAAGAAATGGGCCTGCCGATGCCATGATTCGGTTGGCTATGGGTAAACCGGCCGTGTATCAGGCAAAAGGAGCATCGCAATTAAGTGCTGAGGCAATTGCCACGGCAAATCCAGATGTGGTAATTGTTACCGATTTTGGTTTTGACAAATTAGGCGGTGTTGAAGGTGTAAAAAAATTACCCGGTGTAGCATTAACCAATGCTGCAAAGAATAATAGAATATATCGTTTTAATGAACACGATATTGTTTATTTTGGTCCACGAAGTGCAGAAAATATTTTATTGCTCATGAAATTATTACACCCGAATCTACATGCTACGTTACCCTAAAATTGCAATAATTGTTTTAATTGGTTTACTCGCCATCACCATGGTATTGGCTATTGCATGGGGTGCTGTTCCTATTTCTTTGCATGAAATGTATGAATCTGTTTTATTGGTTATTCAAAACAAAAGTTTGAATAATATACACGAGGCGGTTTTTTTAGATATTCGCCTGCCTCGTGTATTACTTTGTGCAATTACGGGTGGCATTTTAGCAGCAGCTGGTGTAATGATGCAAGGGCTTTTTCGTAATCCTATTGTTGAGCCCGGACTAATCGGTACCAGTGCCGGTGCTGCTTTTGGGGCATCATTTATTTTCGTTTTATCAGGCACCTTGCCCTTATGGATGCAACATTTATCCGGTGTTTTTTTGGTGCCTTTATTTGCTTTCATAGGTAGTATAATAGCAACGGTACTGGTTTATACATTAGCTCGTTCAGCATTTAAAGTTTCTGTAACCAACTTATTGCTCATTGGTATTGCCATTAATGCTATTGCTTTAAGTGGAACCGGTTTTTTAAGTTTTATTTCTCGCGATCCTCAGGCACGCAGTATAACTTTTTGGAACTTGGGAAGTTTTTCCGGGGCTTCATGGTGGCAGGTAATAATTGTGGCTATAGTTACTGTACCTGTTATGTATTTGTTGCAGCGTTGTACCAATCAGTTAAATGCACTGATGTTGGGCGATAAAGAAGCCGGTTTTTTAGGAGTGCAAACTGAAAGACTGAAGTGGCAAATTTTATTACTGAATACGGCTATGGTAGCTATTGCTACTGCATTTGTGGGCGTAATTGCATTTGTAGGATTGATTGTTCCACATATTATGCGTTTATGGGTAGGGGGTAATAACAGAGTACTGTTGCCTTCTGCTTTTTTGTGTGGCGCCATTTTATTAACGATTGCCGATATGGCTGCTCGTTTATTAATTGCTCCCGGCGAAATTCCCATTGGAATTATTACCTCGTTGGTGGGTGCCCCTGTTTTCATTATTTTATTAAAGCAAACTCAGTTACTGCAAAAAGGAGGTAGTGGTTATGATTGAAGTGAAAAATCTTGGATTTTCAATTCTTAAAAAGCAAATATTGCAGCAAATAGAATTGAAAATTCCCAAAAACAGTTTTACTGTCATCATGGGTGCAAATGGTGCAGGAAAGAGTACTTTATTACAATTATTAGCCGGAAGCTTGTTGCCTACTGCCGGGAATATTTTTATGGATGGTGTAGATATGCAAACTATGAATGCCAGGCAGTTAGCACAAAAAAGAGCTGTTCTTTCGCAACAATATTATTTGCCATTTGCTTTAACAGTGCGAGAAGTGGTAATGATGGGGCGATATCCTTTCTTCAACAATCATCCAAAAGCAATAGATGAGGACATTGTAAATAAGGCGATGCAATTAATGGATGTACAAGATTTGGGTAATACCATTTATCAACATTTATCGGGCGGTGAAGCGCAAAAGGTACAAATGTGCAGAGTATTAGCACAAATTTTAGATGCCAATGAACAAAATGAAAAATATTTATTGTTAGATGAGCCGGTTTCTCAATTAGATATTAAATACCAGTATCAGTTAATGCAAATAGCCAAACAGCTTACTCGTCAATCAGTTACCGTTATAGCTATTTTGCATGATATTAATATGGCACTGCCTTTTGCCGATACATTGCATTTTATAAAAGCCGGTTGCTTGTTTACAAGCTTATATCCGCCGTTTCAAATAACGGATAGTTTAACAAAAAGTGTTTTTGGCATTGGTTCAATGCATCTTCCTATTCCTAATGCCAATTACCCATTCATTTATTTTCAACCCTAATTCTTCAATGCACTACTTATTTATGCAAACCATTGATATTTCTTCAACCGTTGGATTGATTGCCACAGTTGTATTAACCATTAATATTTTGTTAGGTATGTTGTTAAGTTCAGCGTACAAGCGTTCCATACATTGGAAACGAATGCCTGATTTTTTACAACAACTTAGTTTAACCGATCTACATAATTACACCGCATATGTGGCCCTGGTATTGGTGTTGGTACACATAATTTTAATACCATTAGATGCAACAGCACCATTTTCGTGGTTGCAATTATTATGGCCTTTAACCAATACCCATCAACCTTATATGGCTTTGTTGGGGAGCATCTCTTTTTACGCTTTATTGCTCATTATCATAACTACCCAAAAAATAATAAAAAGCAAAATGGGTTTTAGATATTGGAAAAATGTGCATTTAATAGCTTACGGTATGGCCTTGTTGTTTATTATTCATGGAATATGGATGGATCAGGAATTGAAAGACCGTACACCTGATTTCTTAGATGCAGAAAAGCTGCTATCAGAAATTTGTGGATTGGTTCTGATAGCAGCTTCTGTTATTCGCTTTCGCCATTATTGGAAAAAACAGCTTTACTGAAAAGAATTAATCTTTTTCATTGTCTTTTTTAAACAAATCCAGTTTCGCTGATTCAACATAATTGCGGAAGTTTTTCCATTCGTTATCAAAGAAGTTTCCGGCTTTTTTCGCTACTTTTTGTACACTTTCTTCGGCTACTTTGTAAAGCTTTTCTTCTTGTTCACCCGGCACTGCATTTTTATATAAAGCTGTACTGCGTGCATTGGCAATATTGCTGTTTACGGTTACTTGCGGTATGGTGCCATAACCTTGTTTTTCCTGTGGTTTACCATTAATATCTTCTCGGATTAATTTAATGGATTGTTCTAAATGCTTCATGCTACGGCTAATGCTATCACGTTTACTGCTGTCAATATTTTGCAAGTTGTTTTTAATATTAGTCATAATGCTTTCTGCAGTAGCTAAACGTTCTGTTAATTCATTTACTTGAACTGTTAATGAATCAATCCGTGCATTAAAGGCCCGTTGTGCTTTTCTAACTTCCATTGAAACAGGAGCATTGGGATCATCGTTAACCAAAACGGTTGCTGAGTCTTTTAATTTGCCCCATTGTAACACAACGGTGTAAGTGCCCGGGTCAACCGGTAATCCAGGAGGCTCGGCGTTACTATTACCTGCATTTCTGAAGCCACCTCTTCTGCCACCGGCGCTTCTTACGCCCTTGCCTTCAAGCCCCCAGAAAAAGCGATTAAAACCGGTATCGGCCTTTACCATTAAGTTTCTTACATTGTTGTGTTGTGCATCATAAATATGTACTTGCAAAGTATCCGGCATTTTTTGTTTGCCTGTATCATTTGCATTTCTTTCGGAATAGAAACTAATAGAAGCACCTCTTTTCCTGTTTTCACCCTCGTAAGTACCCCATATGCTATATTCAATACCGGAAGGGTTTTTCATTTTTGCTTCATAAGCAGTAGGAATGGGGAACGCTACAAGCTTCTGTGTAAAGGCCTTTCCGTTATTGGCAGCCAATTTACGTAATGGTCTTATATCATCTAAAATCCAAATAGCCCGTCCAAAGGTAGCAATGGCTAAATCACCTTCTCTTTCCTGAATGGCTAAGTCATACGTTGAAACAGAAGGATAGTTGTTTTTAAATTGTTGAAATTTTTCGCCATTGTCAAAACTTACCCATAATCCTTGTTCTGTTCCAACAAAAATTAAATTTGGCTCAACCGGATCTTGAATCATACACAAAGCATACCCCGTTACTTTCTTTTCATCAACCAATCTGGTCCATGTTTTTCCAAAGTCAGTTGTGCGGAAAATGTAGGGTTTAAAATCGCCTAAACGATAATTATTGCATACCACAAACGCTTCACCTGCTTTGTAACGTGATGCACGAATTTGCGGAATCCAGCTGCCTTCCGGCATGCCGGGAATTTTTCCACAGAAGTTGGTCCATGTTTTACCGCCATCTTGAGTAAGTTGCACGTTCCCATCATCGGTACCTACCCAAATTACCCCCCGTTGTACATGTGAAGGTTCAATGCATAAAATAGTACAATAATTTTCTGCACCGGTAATATCAATAGAGATACCCCCATTTTTACTTTGATCTTCTTTGGCAGTATCATTGGTGGTTAAATCGGGCGAGATAATACTCCATGATATTCCTTTATTGGTACTTTTATTTACAAACTGGCTGCCAAAATAAATGGTATTGTTATCGAATGGGTCTTGTGCAATGGCTGCATTCCAATTAAAGCGATGCCTTAAAGTGCTACCAACATCCGGGGGTTTTATACGCCATTGTTCACCGGTGGCAACATTGTACCTTCCTAATTCTCCTTCCTGGCTCATTGAATATACCCAGTTATAATTATCAGGATCAGGTACTACATCAAATCCGTCGCCACCGCCAACTTCAGTCCAATAACTGTTGCGAATACCGGAATTAATCCAAACATAGGCAGGGCCATACCAACTTCCATTATCTTGTAAACCACCCATTACATGATAAGGTAAATCATTATCAACATTAATGTGGTAGAATTGACCAACCGGTAATTTGCTTTCGAATTGCCAATTTTTTCCTTTGTCGCGGGTAATAGCTAATCCGCCATCGTCACCATCAATAATAAATGAGGGATCATAAGGATGAATCCACCAGGCATGGTGGTCGGGGTGAATGCCACTGTAAGGAATTAAGATGCGAAAAGTTTTACCGCCATCTTCACTCACACTCACCATTTGATTAATGTTATATAAACGGTTTTCATTTTCGGGGTCAACTCTAATATCTTGAAAATAAAAAGGACGGTTGGTAACGTCGGTTGGATTGCTGTTTACCAGTTCCCATTTAATTCCACCATCATCTGATTTATATAAACCATTTTTAGTGGCTTCTACCATTGCATAAATGCGGCTGGGTAAGCTGCGGCAAATGGTTAAACCAATTCTACCGTAATCACCTTCAGGCAATCCGTCGGCTTTACCTAATTTTTTAAATGTTTTCCCACCGTCATAGGTTACAAACAAACCACTGCCGGGCCCGCCACTGGTAAAGCTCCATGGTGTGCGGTGATGTTGCCACATAGCCACTAAAAGTTTATTAGGATTACTGGGATCCATTACCATATCGGCAACGCCACTGCTGTCGTTGGTATGTAATATCAACTTCCAGCTTTGTCCACCATCAGTTGTTTTATACAAGCCTCTTTCGCCATGCACGCCATAAGGATTACCAATGGCGCCAACATAAACAACATCGGGATTGTTAGGGTCGATGATAATTCGATGAATGTTTTTTGTTTTTTGCAAACCCATGCATTGCCATGTTTTTCCTCCATCTAAACTTTTATAAATACCATCGCCTAAACTTACTGAGTTGCGTGGATTACCCTCGCCGGTTCCAACCCAAACAACCGATGGGTTGCTTTGGGTAATAGCTACTGCACCTATGTTTTGAATAGGTTCTTTGTCAAAAACCGGTGTCCATGAAGCACCTCCGTTTTCAGTTTTCCAAACGCCACCACTGGCACTTCCCGCATAAATAATGTTAGGGTTAGTCCATACCGCATCAATGGCAGTTATACGGCCACTCATTCCGGCAGGACCAATGGTTCGGGGTTGTAAATTTTTAAATTGGGTAGAAAGATTTACCTGTTGTGCCTTTGCCTGCCAGCAAAACGCTGAAGCTAACAACAGGCCATAGTACAATTTTCTCATGCTGCTAATTTTTTGAGATTTGAAAGGTAGCAAAATTTTTAAAGCTGCATTGAATTATTGGATAAACGTAATTCGCTTGCCATTTGTATAATTTTTTTGAAAGAATACCGCTAACGGTGTACCTTTTAGTTTCAAATGCAAAATATTTTTCAATCATGAATGCACAAACGTGCTATTGATTGTAAAGCTTACATACCTTTCAAAATACACCCACTATGAAATGGATTACCCGCATTCTTCTATTGCTTTATTGTATAGCAGAAGTTCCAAGTGTTTTTGCTCAAATTGCACCTGCTTTATTTCAGGAAATGCAATGGCGCATGATTGGCCCCCATCGTGGCGGAAGAACAGTAGGTGCAGTAGGCGTACCCCAACAACCCAATGTATTTTATATTGGAGTAAACAATGGTGGTGTATGGAAAACAAATGATTTTGGCCGAACCTGGACACCCATTTTTGATGAGCAGTCCACTGGATCTATTGGCGATGTTGCAGTTGCGCCTTCCAATCCAAATATAATTTATGTAGGTTCAGGTGAAGGATTGCAGCGCCCCGATTTATCCGTAGGCAACGGCATTTATAAATCAACAGATGCCGGTAAAACCTGGCAACATCTTGGCTTAACCGATGTACAGCAAGTGGGTGCCGTTGTAATTGATCCGCAAAATCCGGATCGGGTATTTGTTGCCGCTATGGGGCATCCTTATGGCCCCAATGCGGAACGAGGCGTTTTCAGAACTTTAGATGGAGGTAAAACCTGGCAAAAAGTTTTGTATGTTGATGAAAACACCGGTGCAGTTCAGGTAGCCATCGATCCTAAAAATCCGAATATTGTTTTTGCCGACTTATGGGCCGGCAGACAAGGCCCTTGGGAAAATGGCGAATGGAATGGTCCGAACAGTGGTTTATACAAATCAACCGATGGCGGACAAACCTGGAAAAAAATAACCAAAGGATTACCCACAACGGAACAAGGTTTGGGGCGAATTGGATTTTGCATTGCACCCAGTAATCCAAACAGAATGTATGCTACTGTGGATGCAGGCCAATATGGCGGTATGTTTAGAAGTGATGATGGTGGTGAAAGTTGGTACAGTATTAGTAATGATGGCCGCTATTGGGGCCGAGGCAGCGATTTTGCAGAAGTAAAAGTTGATCCCCAAAATGAAAATATTGTGTACACCGCTAATGTGGTTGTTTGGAAATCGGAAGATGGAGGCCATCACTGGACAGACTTTAGAGGTGCACCCGGTGGTGATGATTATCACCGCATTTGGATAAACCCAAATAACCCTGACATTATTTTAATAGCTGCCGACCAAGGTGCTATTATTACCGTAAATGGCGGCAAAACTTTTTCTTCATGGTATAATCAACCCACTGCTCAGTTTTATCATGTAAGTACCGATAATGCCTTTCCGTACAATGTATATGGTGGGCAACAGGAAAGCGGTTCGGTAGGCATAGCATCACGCGGCAATGACGGACAAATTACTTTTCGTGAATGGCATCCCGTTGGTGTTGAAGAATATGGTTATGTGGCAGCCGATCCATTAAATCCGAACATTATTTATGGCGGAAAAATAACAAGATACGATAAGCGTACCGGACAGGTTCAAAATGTTGCCCCCGAAGCTATACGCACTGGTAAATATCGCTTTATTAGAACGGCGCCGGTATTGTTTTCACCCGTCAATCCACATACGTTATATTTTGCCGGTAATGTATTGTTTAAAACCAATAATGGTGGTAAAAGCTGGGATGTCATCAGCCCCGATTTAACCAGAAGTGAATGGGACATACCTGCCAGCGTAGGCATTTATACTACTGCTGCACTTAAAACCATGCCCCGTAGAGGTGTAATTTATACCATTGCTCCTTCCTATACCGATAGCAATACTATTTGGTGTGGCACAGATGATGGTTATATTCAAATTACCAGAAACGGCGGTAAAACTTGGACAAACATTACGCCCGCTTCTATTACATCATGGAGTAAAATTTCATTGATGGATTGCGGACATTTTGATAATAATACCGTTTATGCTGCTGTGAACAGAATTCGTTGCGACGATTTACACCCTCACATTTATATAACGCATGATGGTGGTAAAACTTGGCAAGAAAAAGTGAATGGGCTGCCCGATAATGAACCCATTAATGTTGTAAGGGAAGATCCAAAAGTTAAAGGCTTATTGTTTGCAGGTTCAGAAAATGCAGTTTATGTATCCTTTGATGATGGTGCCCATTGGCAATCTCTTCGTTTAAATATGCCGGCAACTTCAATTCGTGATTTGGTAATTAAGGATGATGATATTGTGGTAGGAACACATGGTCGTTCATTTTGGATTTTAGATAACATTACACCGCTTCGTCAAATTGCACAACAACGCATTACCGTTGGTAATCCCTATTTGTTTCAACCACAAAAAGCCATGCGTATTCGTTGGGATATGAATACGGACACACCGTTGCCACAAGAAGAACCGGCAGGCCAAAATCCGCCCGATGGGGCTATAATTGATTACTATTTGCCCAATGATTATGCAGGGGCTGTTACATTAACCATTAAAGATATGGCCGGTAACATTGTTCGAAAATATGCCAGTAACGATACACCTTATCATATTCCAAAAGTAAATATTCCCAAATATTGGATTCGTCCGCAGCAAATTTTGTCATCAAGACCCGGTATGCATCGTTTTTTGTGGGATGTTCATTACACACCGTTACCATTGCCCCCGGTTTACCCGATAGCTGCTATTTACGGCAATACTGCACCGTTGCCAACATCGCCCTGGGTATTACCCGGAAAGTACATTGTTGAGCTGGAAGCTAATGGTAAAAAGTTACAACAAAATATGGAAGTAATTATGGATCCAAGGGTAACAACATCTAAAGCGCAATTGCAACAACAATTTACCTTGGCAAAACAATGTTATGAAATTGGCAAAACCTGTTTGAATAGATTGAATGCCATTCAAGAAAAATTAATGCAATCAAACAACAACGATAATGCTGCTTTAAAAGCTTTACAAGGAAATAATGTAGGCCGCAGAGGTATGGGCTCGGAAACCTCTTATAATGCGCTTTTACAACAAAGTCAAAATGTGTTAAGCATGTTAGAAGATGCAGATATGGCGCCAACCGTAGCTATGCAAAATGCGGTTCAACAATTAACTCGGCAGTTGCAGCAATTAGAACAAAAATGGCAATCATTAGCAAATTTTTAAATAGTTCAATACTTAAAACCATATAACATGAGAAAATGCTTTGTTAGTTTACCCTTATTGTTGGGAATTTTTTTAGTAACCAATTTACCTGCACAGCAAAATAGAAAAGCAACTACTATTGCTCCGGCAATGAATGTAGATTCGGTTTATTTTTCTGCTTTAAAGTTTAGGGAAATTGGCCCTTACCGTGGTGGCCGAAGTGCTGCCGTTACCGGAAGTTTCAGTCATAAAACCACTTTTTATTTTGGAGCAACAGGTGGTGGTGTATGGAAAACAACCGATGGTGGCAGTAACTGGAAAAATATAAGTGATAAATATTTTGGTGGAAGTATTGGTGCTGTTGCTGTTGCACCCAGCGATGAAACAATTATTTATGTGGGTGAAGGTGAAAATTCATTACGTGGTAATGTTTCCGAAGGTTTGGGCGGTATGTGGCGCAGTGATGATGGCGGCAGAAGTTGGAAGAATATTGGATTAAAAGATGGCCGACACATTATACGCATAATTGTAGATCCTAAAGATCCGAACATAGTTTGGGCAGCCGTTATGGGGCATACTTTTGGGCCTAATGAAGAAAGAGGAGTGTATAAAACTACCAATGGCGGTAAAACATGGAAAAGGGTTTTATATGTAAACAATCTTACGGCTTGTTCTGATTTGGTAATGGAACCGGGTAATCCTAATGTATTGTATGCAGGCATGTGGCATGTAGAAAGAACACCGTATAGTATGATTAGCGGTGGCGATGGAAGCGGCTTATATAAAAGTACCGATGGTGGTGAAACCTGGACGAATTTAACTGCAAAAAAAGGCTTGCCCAAAGGTGTTTGGGGAATTGTAGGTGTTGCAGTAGCGCCTTCTAACACCGATAAAGTGTATGCAATAATTGAAAATGCAAAAGGCGGTTTATTTGTAAGTAATGATGGTGGTGAAACCTGGAATTTACAAAGCAATGATAACAATATTCGGCAACGGGCATGGTATTATTCTAAGGTGTTTGTTGATCCTAAAAACGAAAACACGGTTTATGTGCTGAATGTTGAATTGATGCGCAGCCGTGATGGCGGTAAAACTTTTCAGGCCATTAATACCCCGCATAGCGACCACCATGATTTATGGATTGATCCCGAAGATGGTAATAGAATGATTGTAGCAGATGACGGTGGCGCACAAGTTTCTTTTAATGGCGGACAAACCTGGAGTACCATGATGAACCAGCCAACAGCACAAATTTATAGGGTATCAACCGACAATTCTTTCCCTTACAGAATATTAGGTGCACAGCAAGATAATACAACATTGCGTATTAAAAGTCGTTCTAACGGACCAGGCATTGGCGAAGCTGATTGGCAAGCTACCGCAGGTGCAGAAAGTGGTTATGTAGTGGCCGATCCGCTTAATCCTGACATAGTGTACGGAGGAAATTATGGCGGCTATTTATCGCGTCTTGACCATCGTACCGGTGAAAACAGAGCAATTAACGTTTGGCCGGATAATCCTATGGGTGCAGGTGCCGATGTGTTGAAATACCGCTTTCAATGGAACTTTCCTATCTTCTTTTCTCCAACCAATCCTAAAAAATTGTATGCTGCCGGAAATCATTTGTTTGTAACCGAAAATGAAGGCAGAAGTTGGGAAATGATTAGTCCCGATTTAACTACCAATGATAAAGCAAAACAAGCTTCCAGTGGCGGACCTATTACTCAGGATAATACATCAGTGGAATATTATTGCACCATTTTTACCGCTGCTGAATCAGCTACGGAGCCCAATGTTTTATGGACCGGCAGCGATGATGGATTGATTTATGTTACAAAAGACGGAGGCAAAAATTGGGAAAATGTAACACCGCCCGATGCAGGTAAGTGGATGATGTGGAATTGTGTTGAAGTTGACCCTAAGCAAAAAGGTAAAGCTTATTTTGCCGGTACTAAATATAAAATGGACGATTATACGCCCTATTTATTCAAAACAGAAGATTATGGTAAAACCTGGAAGCGCATCACCAATGGCATTCCGTTCAATTATTTTACTCGCTGCATCAGGGCCGATAAGCAACGGGCCGGATTACTGTATGCCGGTACGGAATATGGTTTGTTTATTAGTTACAATGATGGTGAAACCTGGCAACCATTTCAGCTGAATTTACCCAAAGTACCTATTACTGATTTAACCATTAAAGACAATGATTTAATTGTTGCCACACAAGGTCGTGGTTTTTGGGTGTTGGATGACTTAGGTTTATTGCAACAGAAAGAAGCAACAGCATTGCAACAAAATTTGCATGTGTTTACAGTAAATGATGCTTACCGATACACTACCGGCGGTCGTTTTAGAAGAACTTTTACAACACACAATGCTAACATGGGAACAAATCCGCCTAACGGAGTAGTATTTAGGTATTTTATTAAAAATGCCGGCGACTCGGGTAAGATTCACATTACTATATTTGATAAACAGGGTAAACCTATTGAAACTTACGGTACAAAAAAATTACCTGTTGATGTTAATACAGGTATGAATGAATTTGTTTGGGATATGAATTACCCCGGTGGTAAAAAAATTGATGATATGATTTTATGGAACGGTACTATTGGTAACGTAAAAGCTGCTCCGGGTAAATACATGGCACGATTTAAATTCATGAAAGATTCAGTTGATGTGCCTTTTGTAATTAAAGGTATTCCTGATCAAAATATGACACAAGAGGATTATGATGCACAAGTGAATTTCTTGTTACAAATTCGAGATAAGTTTAATGAAGTGCAAACTGCCATACAAAATATTAGGGCTTTGCGTAAACAAATGAATGATTTTGTTGCTCGGTTAGATGCCGACAAATCGAAAATGCTGAAACCTGTTACGGATAGCATTAATAAGCGATTAACAAAAATTGAAGAAGCATTGTACCAAACAAAAGCCAAAAGCAGTCAGGATGTGTTAAACTTCCCGATTAGAATAAACGATAAATTATCCGGATTATTTAATGTTGTGGCCAGTGGCTATACAGCACCCAGTAAGCAATCTCGTGAAGTGTATGCCGACTTAAGTGCACAAGCCGATGAACAGTTGCATTTGTTGGATGCTATTTTGAAGAAAGATATACCTGCATTAAATACCCTAATTAATAAAGAACAGTTGCCTGTTATTGGCATAAAAAATGAAGATTAAATATTGGTTTGTTTAATTTTTAACCACGTATGCAAAATAAAATTGCATACGTGGTTTTTGTTTAATAAGGGTATTCAGTTGAAAGGCTGCGGGATGGAAGCGGTAGCCCGCAAACGCAGTGCGGACTATAAGCGTACAGCCCGAACTGCTGCTGAATGAAGCACTTTAGCCGATAGCCCATAAACTAACAACAGTTCGCAACGAAATACTTTAATTTTACTGCATTAATAGTTGCAATTAAAAAATTTCATGATAGCGCATTTACAAACATTACAACAACAATTGCAGGGCGAATTGTATTATGACACAACCATGCGCACTTTGTATGCAACTGATGCATCGGCGTATAGAGAAATGCCGTTGGCCGTGGCTTTGCCCAAAACAGAAAGCGATATAAAATTATTAATTGCTTTTGCATTACAACACAAAACTTCTTTAATACCACGTACGGCAGGTACATCATTGGCCGGCCAAGTGGTTGGTAACGGTATAGTCGTTGACGTATCAAAATATTTTAATGAAATATTAGAGCTGAATGCTAATGAAAAATGGGTACGAGTACAACCGGGTGTAATTAGAGACGATTTGAATGTTTTTTTAAAGCCTTATGGATTGCTTTTTGGACCGGAAACATCAACTGCTAACAGGGCAATGATTGGCGGTATGGTTGGTAATAACTCTTGCGGATCGAATTCGGTGGTTTATAAAAGTACTCGTGAACATATTATTGAAATTAAAGCTATTTTGAGTGATGGCAGTGATGTGGTGTTTGGTGAAACCGACCTGGATACCTTTCATGCAAAATGTGAAATGGATACACTGGAAGGAAGAATTTATAATAACATAAGGCAATTGTTGAGTAATTATGATAACCGTGTTGAAATTGCCAAGCAGTTTCCAAAAAAATCTATTGAGCGTAGAAATACCGGATATGCAATTGATTTATTAATGCAGACGGCACCCTTTGAAGCCGGTGGTCCGAATTTTAATTTTTGCACCTTAATTGCAGGCTCAGAGGGTACTTTGGCTTTCATTACAGAAATAAAGCTAAATGTGGTACCGTTACCGCCTAAAGAAACGGGTTTATTGTGTGTGCATTTTAATACAATACATGAATCGTTGTTGGCTAATTTAATTGCTTTACAGTTTGCACCTACGGCCAGCGAACTAATTGATCATTATATTTTAGAATGTACGAAAGGTAATATTGAACAGCAAAAAAATCGGTTTTTTGTAAAAGGTGATCCCGGTGCTATATTGGTAGTTGAGTTTAAGAAAAATACACGTGAAGAAATAACGCGGATTGCCGAACAAGTAGAGGCGGCCATGCGTGAAAATGAATTGGGTTACCATTTTCCGTTATTGTTTGGAGATGATACTAAAAAAATATGGAATTTACGCAAGGCGGGATTAGGATTGTTGGGGAACATGCCGGGTGATGACAAAGCCGTTCCCGTTATTGAAGATACTGCAGTAGATGTGAATGATTTGCCAGATTATATTGCTGACTTCAATAAAATTTTAGAAAAATATGGTTTGTATTCCGTGCATTATGCACATGCAGGTTCAGGTGAATTACATTTGCGCCCCATTATTAATTTAAAAACTGCCGAAGGAAATGCCTTGTTCAGAACCATTGCAACGGAAGTTGCTGCTTTGGTAAAACAATATAATGGTTCATTAAGCGGTGAACATGGTGATGGCAGGTTGCGCGGTGAATTTATTCCGAAAATGATTGGTGAGAAAAATTATGCATTATTAAAACAAATAAAAGAAACATGGGATCCACATCATATTTTTAATCCGGGTAAAATTGTTGATACCCCTCCCATGAATACTTTTTTACGTTATACCCCGGGACAAAAAGATCCGAATGTAGCAACCGTTTTTCGTTGGGGAAACCAAACAGTTTTACAGCATGCAGAGCAATGCAATGGATCGGGTGATTGCCGTAAAACACATCTGTCCGGCGGAACCATGTGCCCATCATTCATGGCAACGCGGAATGAAAAAGATACTACCCGGGCACGTGCTAATATTTTACGAGAGTTTTTAACGCATTCAACTGCTATTAATAAATTCAATCACAAAGAAATTTATGAGGTAATGGATTTGTGCCTGAGTTGTAAGGGATGCAAATCTGAATGTCCTTCGAATGTTGATGTGGCTAAATTAAAAGCAGAATTTTTACAACAATATTATAATGCTAACGGAATACCATTTAGGTCAAAACTTATTGCAAATTTTAGTGTTGTAGCAAAGATTGGATCGGTATGGCCCGGCTTGTACAATGGTATGGTTACCAATCGTTTTTCAGGTAGTTTGATAAAAAAAATATCAGGTTTTGCTGTAAAGCGCTCAATGCCAACCCTTTCAAAAATAACGGTTAGAGAATGGATGCGTAAAAGAAAGCAACCTGCTTCCAATAATGGTGCTAAAAGAAAGGTTTACTTTTTTTGTGATGAGTTTACCAATTATAATGATGCCGGTATTGGCATTACCGCTATTCAATTATTAGAAAAGCTGGGATATGAAGTGGTAATTCCCAATCATGTTGAAAGTGGACGAGCCATGCTATCCAAAGGTTTGTTATTGAAAGCTAAAGCAATAGCACATCAAAACATTGATTGGTTAAGTGATATAGTGTGCGAAGAAGCACCTTTGATAGGTATTGAACCGTCGGCAATACTTACTTTTAGAGATGAGTATATTGATTTGGCAGATGATGATCATTATGAAAAAGCCAAGCAGCTGGCAAAAAATGTTTTTTATATTGATGAGTTTTTAGCTGGAGAAATAGAAAAAGGTTTTATAAGTGCTGCTTTATTTACGAATGCCGACAAAAAAATTGTGCTACACGGTCACTGTCAGCAAAAAGCCTTAACTAATTTGAATGATACCGTAAAAGTTTTATCCTTACCCCAAAATTATACCGTCAATACATTACCGTCCGGTTGTTGTGGTATGGCCGGTTCATTTGGTTATGAAAAGGAGCATTATGATTTATCCATGCAAATTGGTAATTTGGTATTGTTTCCTGCAGTTAATAAAGCCGATGCTACAACTATTATTGCGGCACCGGGTACCAGTTGTCGGCATCAAATTAAAGATGGAACAGGTAAACAGGCTAAACATACCGTTGAGGTTTTGTGGGAAGCATTATTGTAAATTTCTTTTTAATGAATGATATAGCACATGAGTATTCAACAAGCATATAATCAGTGGGCAGCGCAATATGATACGAATGAAAATAAGACCCGAGATGCGGAGGCCATTGTTTTACAAACATTGTTAAATGATGTAACTTTTGAGCGTTGTTTAGAAGTGGGTTGTGGCACAGGAAAAAATACCATTTGGTTACAGCATAAAGCCAAGCAATTGTTGGGGGTTGATTTTTCTGAAGCAATGCTGCAAGCGGCTAAAATGAAAATCACTCATCCAAATGTGCAATTTTTACAAGCCAATATTCTGGAACCATGGCATTTTGTTCAACAGTTGTTCGATTTGGTAGTTTTTAGTTTGGTATTAGAACATATTGAAGATTTAGAGGCAATTTTTAAAAAAGCAGCAAATGCACTGGTTTCGGGTGGTTATATGTATGTAGGCGAATTACATCCATTTAAACAATACAACGGTTCAAAAGCCAGATTTGAAGATGCAGCAGGTTTACAGGTGCTAACTTGTTACGTACATCATTTCGCCGAATTTATAAACTCCGGTCTGAATGCAGGATTTTCCGTAAAAAAGGTTCTTGAATATTTTGATGAAGGTGTTGATATCTATCAGCCAAGAATTTTGGGTGTTTTGTTTCAAAAATAATATAATGGTTTGCTTATGGCTTAAAAGTTATTAGTCTAAAATTTTATTACAACATTGCAAATTAATTTCTTATCTCCTTTTAGTAAAATATGGGCGTGATTCTACCAATAAAAATTGTTTTTATATGTGTAGATTATTTGATGGCCCTCAATCCGTTTGTCAAATAATTCCGAATTCTTTATTTCATTTTCAATCTACTCCATATTTTGTTCTAATTTGGTGTTTTAATTCTATTGCTTTAGCTAAATGATAGTTTATGTTCCTTTTTTCTCGAAAAGTTTTTTCAAATAAACTTTTTATTGTCCTTCTTTTTATTGTTCCTAATTGGATTTTAGCCCAACAACACATCAGCATAGATGCTAATTGGAAATTCCATTTTGGAAATGCTGCAGATGCTTCCAAAGATTTTAATTACAGCATTGCAACTGTTTTTGCTAAAACGGGAGGCGCTGTGGGCACAGCTATTGATCCGAAATTTAATGATAGCAGTTGGAGAACACTGAATTTGCCGCATGATTGGGCGGTGGAATTGCCTTTCGTGAACGTGAATAATTTTGATGTTCAATCGCATGGATATAAACCCGTTGGTGGATTGTTTCCTGAAACCAGTATTGGTTGGTATAGAAAATATATGTGGATTTCAGCAGCCGATTCAGGCAAACAATTTCAATTACAATTTGATGGAATTTTCCGTAATGCCAATATTTGGGTAAACGGCATTTTTGTTGGCAATAATATGAGTGGATATGTGGGTGCTTATTATAACATTACCAACTTTTTAAAATGGAATAGCGATAATGTAATTGTGGTGCGTGTTGATGCTACGCAATATGAAGGTTGGTTTTATGAAGGTGCAGGTATTTATCGTCATGTTTGGTTGAATATAATGGAACCCTTGCATTTTGCAACCAATGGTGTTTACATTCAAACCAAAACCGAAAATAATAAAGCTGCTGTTTTGGTCAATGCCACTATTCACAATGATGCATTTCAACAACGCAATGCAGTTGTTTATAGTTATGTAACTGAACGAAACGGGAAAATGGTTGCAAGAACTGCCAAACAGCCTGTATCATTGGGTGCTAATAATAGCTTTCAATTACAGCAATTCATACCCGTTAATAATCCCCGATTATGGAGTTTGAATGATCCCTATTTATATAGAGTAACCACCATTATTCAATCCGACAATCAAGTATTAGATTCAGTTACCTATCGAATCGGAATCAGAACTATTCGATTTGATGCAGAGAAAGGTTTTTTTCTCAATAATGAAAATGTAAAAATTCATGGCGCAAATAACCATCAGGATCATGCCGGCATTGGTACTGCGTTACCTGATGGTATGCAATATTATCGCATTCGATTATTAAAAGAAATGGGTGTAAATGCCTATAGAACCAGCCACAATGCACCTACGCCAGAATTGTTAGATGCTTGTGATAGTTTGGGTATGCTGGTGTTGGATGAACAACGCTTACTAAATAGCAGTCCGGAATATCTTCATCAATTTGAAACACTAATTAAAAGAGATCGCAATCATCCTGCTGTATTTTTATGGTCAATCGGAAATGAAGAAGGATGGATTCAAACTACTGACATTGGCAAACGTATAGCCACTACCCTTATTGAAAAACAAAAACAATTGGATCCCTCACGTACCTGTACTTATGCGGCTGATTTGGGGAATGTATGGCATGGTGTAAATGAAGTTATTCCCATTCGAGGATTTAATTACAGGCAATTTGCTGTGGCCGATTATCACAAGGATCGTCCTCAACAACCTATTGTCGGTACAGAAATGGGTAGCACGGTTACTACCCGTGGTGAGTATAAAGTAGATAGTGTTCGTGGATATTTACCTGATGAAGACATAACAGCACCCTGGTGGGCCAGTACAGCAGAAGCATGGTGGAAATTGGCTGCCAATGCACCCTATTGGATGGGTGGTTTTGTTTGGACAGGATTTGATTACCGGGGTGAACCCACACCTTTTCAATGGCCCAATATTAATTCTCATTTCGGTGTAATGGATGTTTGTGGCTTTCCCAAAAATATTTATTACTACTATAAAAGCTGGTGGAGTAATGAAGATGTGTTACATATAGCCCCGCATTGGAATTGGTTAGGTCAAAACGGTAAACCCATTGACGTTTGGGTTTATTCCAATGCTAATGACGTTGAATTATTTTTAAATGGAAAAAGCTTAGGAACTAAAATAATGCCTGTAAATGGACACCTTCAATGGTCTGTACCTTATGAACCCGGTATATTGAAAGCAGTAGCGCATAGAGCCGGAAGAACTTTGAATGCAGCTATTGAAACAACCGGCTTGCCTGCCGAAGTGGTACTATCGCCCTCAACTACTACTTTAGTGGCCGATGGTACATCTGTTGCCGTTATGAATATTTCATTAGTTGATCATGAAGGAAGAGCAGTGCCTAACGCCAATAACATGATTCGTTTTTCTGTAAGCGGCGATGCCAAAATTATTGGTGTTGGAAATGGCGACCCCAGTAGCCATGAGCCGGATAAATGCATGGATGGCGCATGGCAGCGCAGTGCCTTCAATGGTAAATGTCAATTTATTATTCAGGCCGGTACAACACCCGGTTTAATAAAAGTGACTGCATCTGCTGAAGGATTATGGCCGGGCTCTACAGAAATAATATCAGTGTCACCCAAAGCCTTAAACAATCTATCAACCGATAATAAGTACACCTTATCTTCTACACAAATGCATTCGCGTAAGATTGAAAAAATAATTGGAGCGGATATTTCTTTTTTACCACAATTAGAAGCTGAAGGCAGAAAGTTTTATGATGGTGATACTGCCAATGATGCTATTCAAATTTTAAAACATCATGGCTTTAATTTTATTCGCTTGCGAATGTTTAACAATCCGGCTAATGATAGTGGATATGCCCCCGGCAAAGGTTTCTGCGATTTAGCCCATACGGTACAAATGGCTAAACGTATTAAAGCCGCCGGCTTGCAATGGTTGCTTGATTTTCATTATAGTGATACCTGGGCCGATCCCGGAAAACAATTTCTACCGGCAGCGTGGGAAAACTTAAATTTTACGCAGTTAAAAGATTCGGTTTATGCGTTTACTCGTAATGCATTATTAGTACTAAAAAATGCAAATGCTTTGCCTAGTATGGTTCAGGTAGGCAATGAAATTAATCATGGAATTTTGTGGCCTGTGGGTAATATTCAGCATCCGGATAGCTTAGCACAATTATTGAATGCAGGAATTGCTGCCGTGAAATCGGTTGATCCCTCTATGCCAATTATGTTGCATATTGCTTTAGGTGGTCAAAATGATGAATCGGTTTTCTTTTTAAACAATATGTTGGAACGTGGTGTTCATTTTGATGTAATTGGTTTGTCGTACTATCCTAAATGGCATGGCAACTTAAATGATTTGGCATATAATTTAAATGATTTGGTACAACGCTATCAAAAAGATGTAATAGTTGTAGAATATTCTGCAAAAAAAGAAGCTGTGAATGACAAAGTTTTTCAACTGCCCAATGGAAAAGGGAAAGGCACATTTATTTGGGAACCGTTAAACACTTGGGAAGCTATTTTTGATAAAAGTGGGCATGCTAATAACTATTTGCAGTTGTATGATAAAATGCATAAGTAATATTTAAAAAATAGTGACTAATCATCAAAGTTGATTAGTGTTAACTTTCGTTTGAATTAATTATGAATTTATCTATCTGGATATTAATTATTTTTTGGATAGCCTTTGGTGTTATTCATAGCCTTGCAGCAACCTTATGGTTCAAAGAATGGATTAAAGTAAAAATGGGTTATTGGTTTAAGTATTATCGTCTTATGTATTCATTTTTTGCCTTGATTAGTTTATTGGGAGTTTTATATTATCAATTTCATATTCCGTCTAAAATTTTTTTTAAATATGCCCAAATTCAATATGTATTTGGCTTATTAATAGGCACTACAGGATTAGTACTCATGGGTATTTGTATTCGCAGTTATTTTTTTAATATTAGTGGGTTAGAGGTGTTTTTTAAAAAGGAGAAAGTATCTGTTTTAAATACTTCCGGAATACATCAATGGGTCAGGCATCCTTTATATTTGGGCACGTTGCTATTCGTTTGGGGTTGTCTGCTTCTTTCGCCATCGATAAGTAATCTTGTTTCTTGTATAATGATTACCTTATATACGTTTGTCGGAATGTATTTTGAAGAAAAAAAATTACTTAAGGAATTTGGAAACAAGTACAGTATCTATCAACAAAAGGTTCCTATGATTATCCCTTTTCTAAAAAAACGAACTTTAAATTAAGATAATTTAAAGTTCGTAATTAACGTGTAATGATGGTATAAACTGCTAAAGGTATGACTATGCAAACGGCGCATCAATGCTATTGGCAGGTTTTGAAAACCAATGAGGTCCATCTTCTGCTATATAGGCACAATCTTCTAATCTTAAACCCATTTCACCCGGAATTACAATGGTAGGTTCAACACTAAAACACATACCAACTTGTATGGGTTGCTTATTGCCGTTTACCATATTACCCCATTCATGGCCATCCATACCTATACCATGGCCGGTTCTATGCGGACAACCGGGTAACTGATATCCCGGTCCGAAACCTGCATCAATCAATACTTTTCGCGCAGCATGGTCAACAGCTTCACAAGGTTGGCCAATTTGTGCAGCCGCAAAACCGGCAGCCTGTGCTTTCTTTTCCAAATTCCAAATAGTGCGTTGCCTTTCAGTTGGTGGTGCACCAAATACAATAGTTCTGGTAATGTCAGAAGTATAACCTTCAACCAAACAACCACAATCCATTAACAAAATATCGCCTTTTTTTAAATGTTGGGGTTGAATACTGCCATGTGGTAAGGCTGAAGCGGGACCAATAGTAACCAATGCCCCATCTGATGCGGCGCCCATTTTACGCTGAGCCTGACCAATGATAGCCGAGATATCATTATTTGACATACCTTCTTTTACATTGGCAGCTGCAAACTTTATGGCTGCTAACGTAATATCATTTGCTTTTTGCAACAAAGCAATTTCTGCCGGCGATTTAATTAATCTACAAGGAATACTAATGGGGTCACCACTTACAAACTGCATGTTGGGTGCAGCTTTGCGCAATCCATCAAAAATAAAAAAGCGCAAACGCTCTTCCATACCAATATTGCCCCCGGTAATGCCATTTTCATTCAGCACTTTAATAATTTTTTCATAAGGGCTTTCATCCTCTTGCCAAATATGTACGCCATTGCCAATGGTAATTAACTCTTTCAATCTATCTGCTTCAAATGCGGGGCTTACATAAGTCACCTCGCCTTTAACCGGAATAATTGCCACCATTGTTCGTTCACTCGGCCACCAGCGAATACCGGTGAAATAGTTTAATGATGTGCCGGCATCTAAAATCAAAGCCTGCATATTGTTTTTTTGCAGTAGTTGTTGTGCTTTGGCAATTCGTGCCTTTCGTTCACTAACGGTAATGGGTTTAACATCGCTGGTCATATTATGTAAACTATTCCAGTCGGGGTCTGAATATTTTCCGCTTTTTACAAAACCGGTAATGCCTGAAAAGAATGAAACGGCTGCAGCGCTTCCTGCTGAATATTTTAAAAATTTTCTACGTTCTATGCTCATTTAAAGGAAGTTTAATGGTAAAAATGATGTGCTTATGTTTTAAAGATAGTAAAGCCTTGCATTTAATGGAACTATTTCACAAAAAAAAATACAATAGCAAAGCTGAAAAGACTTTATAGGAAGTTATGTTTTTTTAATTCTTTTTTAATATATTTGATTCCAATCAAATGTCATAAACCAAAACTAATCAATCTTATATAATACCCCTTTTACGAAATGAAGCGTAAGCCAACATTTCTACTTTTGCTATTCCTGTTGTTTGTAAAAAGCTATCATGTAATGGCTGCTTCGGCAGATGATAGTTTACAAATCATTCGATTGTGGAAGCAATCCATGGAATTAAGTAGTGCACAAGCTGCAACCAGAGATGCACTGCTTAATCAGGCTGTTTATATTGCCAAAAAGCAAAATCAAATTGAGTTACTGATAAAGTTATATCATTGGAAAGCTAAGTTGTACCAAAATAATTTCGACTTTAGAAATGCAATTGGTTTAGCCGATAGTGCTGTGCAGGTAGCAGAATTACACAAAAAATTGCAAACAGAAGCAAGCCGTGATGCCATTTCATTTTTATCAATAATCTATTTAGAATTTAAAGGCGATGATAGTTGTTTGTATTGGATTTATAAAAATAAATCATTATCAAAAGAAGTAAATGATTGGTTTAATTATAGTATAAGTCTAACTTTAGAAGCCATATCTCAGCGTGACAGGTATGATCAACAAAAAATTCTTTCTTTATATGATTCTGCCGGTTTTTATGCAAAAAAAACTTCGCTTGTTGATGATAATATTTTTGCAGCTTATAATAATTCCTATTTTCTTAAAATGCAAGGTAGCAAAGATTGGGTTGCTTCGCTGGAGATGTTGCTTTCAATAAAACAATATTTTAATAATAAGGAATTAATGCAACCGATTTATGAACCATGGAAAAGAATACCTTATACGTTTAGAAATCCTAAAATTGTTACATATATTCAAATAGCCAGCACTTATTTTTTGTTGTTGGATTTCCAAAACTGTTATAATTATCAAAGAATAATAGTAGATGAACAAAAAAGCCAAAATAATGACAGAAGTACATTCTATACTTTATGCGAATTGAGTATTCCTGCTATTTATTTAAATAACAAACAACTCGTACAAACAATTTTTGATAGTTGTGTTTTGTTAGCTAAAAAAATTAAACTACCCAATAATATTAATAATGCTTCATATTATTTGATGCAAGGTTGGTTAAATGAGATGGATGGGAAATTGGATAAGGCTATTCAGAATTATAACAAGTCATGTTATTTAAATGGAAACCTTTTCAAATTAGGTGATTTTTTTTTGCTGCGAAGCTATAGTAAACTGAATGATTTTGCTAAGGCAGATTCTATTATTCAAAATTTAAATAAGGAAAAGGAATCTTCATTTGTATATTTTCCACAAGCATTATATAGTAAGGAGTTGGCATTTTATTATACTAAAAAAAACAAACCCGATTCTGCTATGATGTATGAATTGAGTTATTATAAGTTGAAAGATTCATTGCTTCAAGCAGCACATTATGTGCAACTGAAAGAAATTGATACAAAATACCAAACGGAAGAAAAAGATAGACGGATAGCAGAGGCAGATAAAATTAGAATGTATCAAAAAATGCAATTAAGCGAAGCCAAAAAAATGAACCATTTAATGTTTGCCTCAATAATCGGATTGGTTATTATACTTGGTTTAGTTGGATATGTTTGGCAACAAAAAAGAAAACAAGCCCATTTGCTGGCACAAAAAAATACGAAAATTGAATTATTGATTAGAGAACTACACCATAGAGTAAAAAATAATTTACAAATTGTATCAGGAATTCTTTCGCTTCATGCAAACCGTATTCAAAATAATTCAGCTAAAGAAGCTTTAGAAGAAGGCAAGGCAAGAGTAAATGCCATTGCGCTTTTGCATCAAAGGCTTTATATGGATGATGACATAGCGAATGTGAATATGCAAGATTATATTCAAAACTTGGGAATTTCCTTAGCCAATTCTTTTGGTTATGATGCCACTAATGTGTATTCAGAAGTGCAGTTAAATAATAATATGATGTCAATTGATAAAGCTATTCCTATCGGCCTTATTATTAATGAATTGGTTACCAATGCATTTAAACATGCATTCAAAAATACATTGCACCCATTGGTGGGTATAGAATTACAATCGCATGAAAAAAATACAATACAATTGAAAGTGTTTGATAATGGCGTAGGAATTAATCAAACTGAAAGTATTGAAAAAAGCACTTCTTTTGGTATGCGAATGGTGCAAACGCTTGTACGCCAGCTAGATGCTAGTTTTCATTTTACTATACAAAATGGCACTCAATTTATCATTGAAATGCAAAATGTATGATGCGCATAACAGAAACAATATTGGTGGTTGAAGATGAATTAATTACTGCTGATTTAATTTGTGATATATTAATAGAAGAAGGATTTAATATTCTTGGGCCTGTAAAAAGTGCTGCTGAAGCCATTGCAGTTTGTGAAAAATCAAGCGTTTTACCGGATGTAGCGCTTTGCGATATTCATATCAAAGGCAATGAATCAGGAATAGCTTTAGCACAAACACTTCAAGCAAGATTTTATTGTGAAATTGTTTTTTTAACTGCATTTAGTGATGCTGCTACTCTAAAATCGGCTTTTGCTTTAAAGCCGGTAATGTATATTACCAAGCCCTTTTCTGAAACTCAACTTTTGGTTGCAATTCGTATGGCTATATTTCAATTAATGCAACAAAGAACAGGAAAACCAAATGGTTCAACATTAGCGCTTACAGAACGCGAAAGAGAAATTATAGCTTTGGTACAAAATGGATTTTCTTCTAAACAAATTGCGCATAGGTTAAACATTAGTGTAGAAACGGTTAAAACGCATAGAAAACGGATGCTTCAAAAAAATAACTTAAGTAGTATTTCGCAATTGGTTTATTTATTACACCACATTGCATAAAAATATTTCAGTTTGAATTATCTTCAATGTTGCCATTCAAACTTGTCACCCTAAAGAGGTATTTTCCAACATTTTAACCTACTCTATATTGCATATGTTTTAAAAAATTAACAATGCGTACAAAACATATGCTACACTTAAATGTACATCATCATCGTATCCAACTTTTACAACTTGTTTCTACTTTATTACAATAAATTTTTTTATAATTTTAAAATTATTTTACTAACACATGTTATGTAAATAAAACTTTCTAAAACTTGCATAATGTTGATGAAGTTTTAGTTGAGGGGTAAATAGGAATACGAGGATGCTATTTTTGGCGTCCTCTTTTTTTGTCATAAAAAATTAATCATATTAACAGATTGATACTATAAAAAATGCTTTTTTGTTATTGGTTATTTTCTTTTTGCTTATAGAATTGTTTCATAATGTACCACGCTTTTTTCCTATAGCCTTTGTCTGATAATAATCCTTTTCTATTCCAGCCTTGTTGATAAACGGGTTGTAAACGTCCGGGTGAGCGAAAATCGGCCAATACCCAGGGAGTAGTGCCAACTAAAAAAGGAATGTTTTGAAACATGGCTACCTGATTTTTATACAATTGTTCCTGGTATTCTTCGCTCCAACTGCTGGCAGTGTCTTTAGAACCATGATGGCCATACAAGGCTTCGCCACCAAATTCAGACATGATGAGCGGTTTATTAAATGGATTTTTCCAAACCATATTTTGAGGTTCAGTAGGCCAAGGTGTATACCAGCCTATATATTCATTTACACCCACTACATCCAACACTTTACTTAGGCTGTCATCAATGGTAACGGTATTGCCTTTGTATGCAACATGATTAAATGCCGAAGTAATAAGGCGGGTGGGATCTATGAAACGAGCATGCGCTGCCATAGCACTTAAGGTGGTATCTCTGCTTTCTGATGGTGTGGTTTCATTCGATAAGCTCCAAAGTATAATAGCACTTCGGTTCTTATCGCGTTCAATCATTTCATCTAATAATCTATTGGCTTTTGCAAGTATAATAGGGTTACTAAATTGTATTCCCTGCCAAAGTGGAATTTCTTCCCATAACAAAATTCCCATTTTATCGGCCATACGAACCATGTGTTCATTGTGCGGATAGTGGGTAAGGCGTACAAAATTGCAACCTAATTGTTGTGCCCATGTTAATAACATATTCGCATCAGTTTCAGAATAAGCCCGCCCGGCTCGTTGTGGTATTTGTTCATGGATATTAATGCCTCTCAAAAAAATTGGTTTTCCATTTAAAAGAATGTTGGTACCTTTTACACTAACCGTTCTAAAACCTATCAATTCGCTAACTGTATCGGTGGCGGTTGTTATTTGCACCTTATATAATTTTGGATTTGTTGGGCTCCACAATTTGGGATGTGCTGTAAACGAAATATTTGCCTTTCCGGAATCATTGGTTTGTGCAGTATATTCAACATTTAATTCGGGAATATGTATGGTTAATTGGGTAGGTTGGCTAACTCCTGCAAGTTTCACCCAGCCGGTAATATGCGAAGTGTCATTTCTTTTTAACTGTATAAAATAATCTTGAATATATTGAGTGGGTGTACTTACCAAATCAACATCTCGTGTAATACCGCCATAATTCCACCAATCATAATTTAAAGCAGGAATTCCATCAACCCTTCTCTGATTATTAACGCGAACAATAACTTCATTCTTTCCATTGTGCAATTTATTGGTTACTTCAAATTGAAAAGGGGTAAAGCCACCTTCATGACTACCTACTTTTTCTCCGTTACAAAAAACGTCGGTTATGTAATTGGCACCACCAAAACATAAAAAGCTACGTTGTCCGGCCTTAGGCTCGTAGTTAAAATCTTTTTTATACCATACTGTTCCCTCATAATATACCAAATCATTCCTTTGTGAGTTCCAATCGCCGGGTACTTGTAAATTAATAGCATCGTCAAATGCATATTCATAAAAATCATGTGCTCCCGTTGCATGTTGGTTTTTCCAAATAGGTTTCCACTTACTTTCTCCCACATCAAAGGGATCTACAATTACAGCCCAACTACCATTTAAACTTTGTACATGCCTTCCCGCAACATTGGCTACTAACCACTGAGCTTGGGTTGAGTGAGTTATTAAAATATTTACCACCAGTAAACTTGCAATTTTAAAAATTGCTTTAATGTTATTTAACGACATATAATAGATTTTATTGACGACATATAATTTATCGCTTCAACAGAGATTACACGTATGGAAATTAATTTGGCAGTATCAAATACTACCCATTAGGTATATCAATAATAAAATACTCACTATAAAAATAGCAATGGTTAAAACACTAACTAAACTTGATGTTTGCTTGTACTGTCCTGCTATTAACTGCTTTTCTATTTTTTTAAAACGGATATATGATAACAGCAGCACTATTGCACCAACAGCTACTATTATAATGCCGATGATGCCGGAATAATTTCCTGAAGGAGTAGTTGTATTTTTTCCTAGAATTAATGAAACTTGTTTTACAAACAAACTGAATTTTACTACCACAAATCCAAATGCCATAATACCAATGCTAGTGCGTATCCATGAAAGAAAAGTACGTTCGTTGGCCAAATGGTCAGCAGTATTTTGATTATTGATTGTTGGTTGCATAAATAAAAAGTTCAAGAAAGTTGATGATAAATTTTTCTACTGAGACTTTAAAGAATGTACAAGTTACAACTTATACAGACTGATCTGTACTAATTTCAGTTGGATATTATATTGTGGAGGGCAAATAATTGTTACAGAGAAAATATACTTGAATTACCAGGTGAGTGATTTTAAATTTCCATTTGGATTAGTTTATTGAAAACAATGCCAATCCCAAAATAGACGTATTAAAATATTACAAGTTTGAGTAGTTTCTTGTCGTAATATTATTGCCATTTAGGGTTTTGCAATAACTATTTTGCATAGGTTAGCCTAATTTCTCCAATTGAAGTCAATGAAGTAATTATTTACGAGAGAATGCTTTATAAAGTTGGCTATTAAAAAAAGCGATACTTTTTAATTAAAAAATGAAAATAGTATATGTCTTATTTCCTTTTTTGTTGACCAATCTGTATTTTTATGTAAATAGTTGTTTGTTTACAATTCATCTACATGCAATTGATTATAGTATGACCAATATTCTTTTATCTGCACAAGCTGGTTCATTGATGAATCTTTCTTTTTGGGTGGATGATGCTTTTATTCAAAATTTTGAGCTTTCTATCGAACCAATATATCTCTCATTGAAAGGTATTAATAGTATTGTTTCACTTGAAAATTACCCTGAAGCATCGCTGATGTGGGTAGTAAAAAATTATTGATAATGCAGTATGCATGGTGTATCATGAAGATATTGGTTGGTAGTTGAAAGATGTAAATAGAGAATTTGAATAAAAGGGTTAACGTATATTTAAATTTTTTTAATTAAAAAAATAAGTTTCAATCATTAATAAACAAAAAAATGTTGTTGAACGAAGCAGAACAGTTGTTACATTTTGGTACTTGGCAGTATATTATCGCTTCCCAAGAATTTATTTGGTCTAATGGCTTATATGCTATGTTTGGTTATGCTCCTAACGAATTAACATTAAATGTCGATACTATTTTAAACATCATTCATCCGGATGATAGAGCTTCAGCTTTAGCATTATTTCAAACCACAATAGAAAGTAGGCAACCCTATAGTACTATTACAAGGTATATTCATAAAAGTGGTCAAATTGTCCATGTTCAATCAACTGGAAAATTAGTGTATGATGAAGCAGGCAATTTGACTCAAATTTTAGGCATTATTCAAGATATAACTGAGCAACGAAAATTACAAACATTACTCGATGAATCCAATGAACTGGCGCAAATAGGCAGTTTTGAAATAGATGTAATCAATAACAAAGTGTATTGGTCTCCCATAACCAAAAAAATTCGGGAAGTTCCTCCTGATTATGAGCCCGATTTACAAACGGGCATCAGCTATTTTAATGGTGAAAAAAATCAGTCAGTTATAGCACAGCGTGTATACAATTGTATACAGAAGGGAACACCTTGGGATGAAGAATTGGAAATTATTACGCACAAAGGCAATCCCAAATGGGTAAGAACTATTGGTAGAGGTGAGTTTGAAAATGGCAAGTGTATTCGGGTGTTTGGTAGTTTTCAAGATATTGATGCAAGAAAAAGAACAGAACTTGAGTTGCTAAAATTATATGAAGAAAGGAATACTATTTTAGAAAGTATAGGTGATGGTTTCTTTGCAGTTAATACAAAATGGGAAGTAACATATTGGAATAGGATGGCTGAGCAATTATTGCAGGTTATGAAGGAAAATATAATTGGTAAAAATTTATGGACTGTTTTTAAGAATTATCAACATTCTGATTCCTGGAAATACTATCATCAAGCTATGGCTGAAAAAGTATCATTTCATTTTAAAGATTTTTATCATGAACTTCAAAAATGGTTCGATATAAGTGTATATCCAACGCCAATTGGTTTATCGGTTTATTTCAGAAATATTACTCAAGAAAAAATAGCCGAACAAGCCATTGTAGAAAGTAATGAGCGTTATGATTTATTAGCCAAAGCTACCAACGATTGTATATGGGATTGGGATTTGAAAAAAAATACCGTTACCCGCCCAGGAAAAATTTTAGAGCAATTATTAGGCTATGAACCCCTGAAGCCCGAGGAAGTTGATCCTTTTTGGGCCACACATGTTCATCCCGAGGATTGGAAAAGGATAAGTGATGATAGAGCTGAATTGTACAAGAATCCTAATGCTAATTTTTGGGAAGATGAATATCGTATAATTAAATCCGATGGAACCTATGCTATTATTTATGATAGGGGTTATATTATTCGCGATAAAAATGGAAAAGCCATTCGTATAATTGGTGCATCACGCGATGTTACCCGTGAAAAACAGCATACCAATGAAATAAAAAGAATACAGAGAAACTTACATGCATTAATTAATGCTACTGATGATTTTATTTGGTCTGTAGATGTACATTTAAATTTAATAGCTGCGAATTCGGCATTTGCCAATTATGTAGAAAATATTACCAGTTCGCCAATAAATGAAGGTGAATATATTTTAAAAGCTGCATTCGATAGAAATCAATTAGCAAAGTGGGAAATGTATTATCACCGTGCATTAATGGGTGAGTCCTTTAATTTTGAAGAATCATTTACTGATACCAATGGAAATGTTAGTCATAATCTAGTAACGTTAAATCCCATTAAGTCGTCAAGTGGTGAAATTACCGGGGTTGCTTGTTATGCCAAAAACATTACGGAAGTTAAAAAAGTGGGTATACAATTACAACTACTAAACGATGATTTAAAGAAACAAACCTTGGCATTGGCAGCTTCTAATGCAGAACTAGAGCAGTTTGCTTATGTTGCCTCACACGATTTGCAAGAGCCCCTTCGTATGGTTACCAGCTTTTTAACACAATTAGAAAAGAAATACTCAAAGCAATTGGATGAACAAGCAAAAATTTACATACATTTTGCAGTGGATGGGGCTACCCGTATGCGGCAAATTATATTAGATTTATTGGCCTATTCACGGGTTGGGCGTATTCATGATAAAGCAGAAAACATTGCTATTAAAGATGTTGTCGAAGAAATTAAGTTGTTATATCAACAGCAAATTCAACAAAAACAAGCAACCATTCAATACAATAATTTGCCACAACTTTTTTTACCAAAAGCACCTGTTCGTCAGGTGTTTTTAAACCTCATTCAAAATGCTTTAAAGTACAGTAAAATCAATCAGCCACCCATTATTCAAATTAACGCCACCCATCAAAATAATGAATGGCAATTTAGTGTACAGGATAATGGCATAGGTATTGACGAAGAATATTTTCAACAAATTTTTGTAATTTTTCAACGGTTACATAGTAAAGATGAATATGGTGGAAGTGGTATAGGGCTAGCCATTACCAAAAAAATAATTGAAAACTTTGGCGGTAAAATTTGGGTAACATCACAACCGGATGTGGGAAGCACTTTCTACTTTACTTTTCCAAATTCGTTGAATGAATATTAAACCATATTCAAAGTGAATAACAAGTTTTATTCTTAAAAAAATGGTTAACTTGTTAATTGAATGTATTGAATGTAAGTAAAAAATTACCGGCTTAGCACACATACAAATTCCATTCGAATGCAAAAGGACTCGTTAAGTGTAAATAATGAAATGATTGCCCGTGAAAAACTGTTGCTAATGCAAACAGAAGAACTGGCTAAAACCGGAAGCTGGGAATTAAATCTTATTACTAATACATTATATTGGAGCGATGGGGTTTTTAAACTGTTAGAATTTGAGCCTAATGCATTTGAAGTAACCTTTGAAAAAGGAGTCGAAGTCATACACCCTGATGATAGAGCCTCAGCCATTGAAACAATGCAAGAGGCAATTAAAAATAAATCAACTTATCAAATACAAAAGCGATTTATTACAAAAAATGGCAACATAAAGTATATACGTTCTTTCGGGAAATTCATTTTCAATGAGCAAAACCAACCTGAGAAATTGGTGGGTGTTTTTCAAGACATTTCAGATGAAATATACTCTAAACTTCATTTACAAGAATTAAATGAACGATTGGAAATGGTATTTCAGGCAGGTTATGAAAGTGTTTGGGACTATAATCCCGTTACCCATGAAATGTTTTTAGGGGAAGGCTTTGCTGAAAATTTTGGCACATCAGCAAGCAAAGATTTGATGGACAATAATGAATACTTCAATTCTTTATATCATCCTGATGAGCGCGATGCTGTTTTGTCTGATTTTAGACATATGGCATTTAAAACAACTGAAACAAAGTGGTTAAAAGAGTTTAGGTTTAGAAAATTAAATGGCGAATATGCATATGTTCGGGATAGGGCTATTATTAAACGAAATGAAAAAGGACAACCTATTCGTGTGGTAGGTGCTATTCAGGATATTACAGCTGAATTCTACTACAAAGAGTTAGATAAAATTGAAAAAAATGCAATGGCGTTAAGCTTTAACGAAAACATAACGGTAGAGCATTTGCTTTCAACTTATTTAACCGATTTTGAAAAAATTTTTCCAAACTTAAAAACATCAGTTGTAAAAATTGATGAAGGAAAATTGTTGAATATTGCTTCCCCTTCAATGCCTCAAAACTATATTGATGCTGTTAATGGAACATTAGTAGGCGACGAATCGGGTATTCAATTCGAAAAAAATAACTTTAAGCATACTTCTGTTCACACTCAAAATTTAACGGAAGCTCGCTGGGCTAATTTCACCGGACTTGCTCAGCAATTTGGCTTAGGCTCATGTTGGGCACAACCCATCTTAAATTCTTCTGGGAAGATAATTGCTAATTTATTAGTGTATTTTAACAGTGAAAAAGGTTTGTCGCCACTCGAAACACAGGCCATAACACGCACTCAACGTTTGTTAAGTGTATTATTGGTTAAGTTCGAATACATTGAACATATTCAAAAAAACAATGAACGGTATCAACTCATCAATAAAGCCACCAATGATGCTTTGTACGATTGGGATGTTGTAAATGATATTTTTTATTGGGGCGACAGTTTTTATAGAATATTTGGATTTGAAAAATCAAATAAAACATTTCGGTTAATTGATTGGGCAATGTTAATGCATCCTTACGATGCAGAAGTAAATCAAAATAGTTGGGAAGATTTTTTAAACGATAAAAATCAAAACAGCTGGAAAAAAGAATTTAGATTTAAACGTGCTGATGGAGCTTTTGTTTATGTAGAAGAAATTGGGTATTTAATTCGAAATGAAAATGGCAGACCCATTAGAATGATTGGCGTGTTGCGCGATATATCTGCTTCTAAAGTAAATGAATTACAGCAAAGTGTGCAACAGCAAATAGGGCTTTTCTTTAAATCTCAAGCTACTTTGCAACAACAAATGCAGCAGGTATTGAACTATTTAGCTAACTATGGCACTTTTCAAATTGCTGAGTTGTGGTTATTGAATTACCAGAAAAATTTATTGCAGTTAGCTTCTGCCTTTGCAAGTAATGATCAATTTGCCCAATTCCATACGCATTCACAACATTTACAACAATTGCAAATAGGTGAAGGTATACCAGGTTTAGTTTGGAAAACCGGGCAGTGGCAGGTGTTAGATAATATAACTGAAAACAAACTTTTTATTAGAAGAGAAAGCGCTAAACGGGTACAATTACAATCGGCTTTAGCTATTCCATTGTTCGATGTAAATGAATTTATAGGGGTGCTAATGTTAGCTTCAACAAACAATATTCATTTAAACGATATTAAGTACAAAATATACAAACCTTTAGGGCAATTCTTGGGTGGCGAAATTAAGCGTAGGCAACAGGAAGAACAATTGGAATTGTTTTTTGATGCAGCAACTGATTATTTAGCTATTCTGGCTCCTAATGGATATTTTATAAAGCTTAATGAGGCATTTTGTACTGCTTTAGGTTATTCTGAACATGAACTAACAGCAAAACCCTTTACTGCATTCGTTCATCCCGATGATGAACAGACAACAAAGCAGTACTTTTTACAAAACCCAATTCCAATAAATCATAGCAATAATTTCATCAATCGATATCGCACTAGTTCTGGGCAATATCTTTCCATATCCTGGAAAACATCACTTGCATATGGTGAACAAGGTTTATTGTTTGTATATGGGCGCGATATTACCGAAATTCTGCAACTAGAAGAACTTTTGCAAACCGCTAATCAATTGGCAAAACTAGGGGCATGGGAATATGATATAAGGAAACAACAATTAAAATGGTCAGAGATGACCAAAATAATCCATGAAGTACCCATCAATTATGAACCTAATGTAAATACTGCCTTAGAATTTTACCGCTCCGACTACCGTAAAATAATTAATGACACATTCTATAATGCTGCTCAAAATGCAATGTCGTACGATCTAGAGGTGCCAATTATTACGCAAAAGGGGAATGAAAAATGGGTGCGAATTATTGGAAAATGCGAAACCCATCATGGTAATTGTATTCGGGTGTTTGGTAGTATACAGGATATTAATGAAAGAGTAATGATGGAAAGCAGGCTAAAAAATATTGCCAATAATGCACCGGGTGTTATTTTTCAATACCACTTAAAACACGACGGCTCAGATAAACTATTATTTGTAAGTGATGGTTCGTATAAAATATGGCATTTATCTCCACAGCAATGTATGGATAATATTCATTTGGTTTGGGAGGGAATAAAGCAAGGTGGCGATTTTGAATTGGTACAGCAATCTATTATTGAATCAGCTACGCATTTAACACCATGGCACGCAAGTTTTCGATATGTTTTACCTGATGGGACTTTACATTATCATGAAGGATTTGGTAATCCACAAAAACGTGCAGATGGATCTATTGTCTGGGATTCAATAATAATGGACATTACAGAGAAACACAATTTGCAAGATTTGGCGAAACGTACATCGCGAATGGCGAAAATTGGAAGCTGGGAATTGAATTTGATAGATGAAAGTAATGATAGTATGTACTGGTCGTTAATTACCCGCGAAATATTTGAAGTGCCGGAAAATTATGTGCCCGCGCTTACTAAAGGGTTTGAGTTTTTTAAAGGAGAAAATAGATCAAAAATTGAGCAGTCTATTCAACAGCTTATGCAGAATGCTGTAGATTTTGATGATGAATTTTTAATAACAACTTATGCCGGTAAACAAAAATGGGTACGTTGTATTGGCCGTTCCGAATGGGTTCAAAACAAATGCGTAAAAATTTACGGTAGTATTCAAGACATTCATCAACAAAAAACCAACGAACTTTCTTTACAACAACATATTCACGACTTAGCTGTAAGCAATCGTGAATTAGAGCAATTTGCTTATGTAGCTTCACACGATTTGCAAGAACCTTTACGAATGATTACCAGCTTCTTAAGTTTGTTAGAACAAAAATATCAACATCAGTTAAACGAGCAGGGTAAACAATATATTCATTTTGCTACTGATGGCGCCAAACGAATGCGCCAACTAATTCTAGATGTATTAGAATTTTCAAAAATTGGGAAAACTAAAACCAAAAAAGAAACAATAAACATGAATCTATTGCTCCAAGAAGTATGTGCTATGCAAAAAAACCAAATTGAGGAATCTGGAGCTATTATACAAATAGGCGAATTGCCTCAAATTTATAATTACCGTAGTAGTTTAATTCAAATATTTAATAATTTAATCAATAATGCCATTAAATATCGCAAACCCAATGTGCCTCCAAAAATTATGATAAATGCCGCTACGGAAAAAGAAGGTTGGTTATTTACTGTTGCAGACAATGGTATTGGTATTGAATCGGAATATTTGGAACAAATATTTGTTATTTTCCAAAGATTACATACCCAAGAACATTATTCTGGCACGGGTATTGGATTAGCCATAGTTAAAAAAATTATTGATCATTTAGGTGGAAAAATTTGGGTTGATTCTAAACCGGGCATCGGAAGCAATTTTTATGTATGGTTACCCGAACTTGTTTAATTTATTAAATGTTTTTATAACCTAGATTAGTATAATTTATAACTTACGACTTACTCAGTTTTGTAAAAAAATAAATATCAAATATTACTTTTATTAATCGGATGTATTAGTTATATTTACTTATCATAAATTCATGCCCATGAAAAATTTGCATGTTTTATTGGTTGAAGATAATGAAGGCGACGTATTACTAACAACAGAAGCCTTGCGCTCCGGTCGTATAGTGAAAAAAATTAGTGTTGTAAGAGATGGTAAATCGGCTATCGATTATTTAACTGATTGTGCAAATTTGTCAATAGAATTGCCCGATTTAATTTTGCTTGATATTAATCTTCCCAAAAAAAGTGGGCATCAGGTGTTACAATTTATAAAAAATGCTGAAAATTTAAAACATATACCGGTTATTATGTTAACTACTTCTTCGGCGGAAAGAGATATTGAAATGGCTTATAAAAATTGTGTAAACTGTTTTATTACAAAACCGGTTGATGTACAAGATTTTATAAATGCCGTAAAGGAAATTGAAAACTTTTGGATGAACATTGTTACTTTACCGTAGAAAATTTTTTCGGCAATTATGCAAAAAAGCTTTAAATCCATTTCCCTTTTTGTCATTGAAGATAACTCAGGCGATTTCATTTTATTAGATGAATACTTACGGGATAGGTTTGACGAAGTAATGATTACTCGCGCCATTACTTTTAAGCAAGCTGCTAATTTATTGCAAGCTGAAAATTCTTTTCAAGCCATTTTACTCGACTTGTCATTGCCGGATAAACATGGAGAACAATTGGTAAAAGAGGTAGTAGCATTAGCAAGAGATATCCCCGTTATTGTGTTAACCGGTTATGCAGATATTCAATTTAGTGTTACTTCTCTTTCATTTGGGGTAGCCGATTATTTGTTGAAAGATGATTTGCAACCAGATACCATTTATAAAAGCATTGTTTATACTATTGAGCGCACTAAAGTGGTAAACCTGCTGCAACAATCCGAAAAAAAATACAGCAGTTTATTCCAGCTGAGCCCGCAACCAATGTGGGTATATCATCCTGAAACTTTGCAAATTATTGAAGTAAACGAAGCTGCTGAAAAAACATACGGTTATACTCATGAAGATTTTTTGCAAATGATTATTTCCCACTTGTTTGCTAAAAATGAATTTGAAAAGTTGTTAAATGGTTGCAAGGAAAAGTACTCCGATTGTGAAAAAACGAAACAAGAGGTTGTTTATAATCATATCACCAAATCCGGCAATAAATTATTAGTAAATATTCTTTTGGCTGATATTGAATACAATAACATTCCTTGTGTGTTGATGGTAGCCCATAATGTAACAGAACAAACATTGTTAAAACGATCTTTAGAGGAAGCGTATGCTAATATTGTTTCAATAGAGGAGCAAGAACGTGAAAGATTTGCGGCAGAGATACATGATGGGCTAACCCAAAATTTAATTGCAATGAAAGTGTATTTTTCTTTCCTTAAAAACACAATGGAAAAAGAAAATGCAGTCATTGCCGAAAGCATCAATAACTTGCTGGAAAAATCTATCCGCGATTGTAAAGACATTGTAAGCAATATTCGCCCCAAAGCTTTAATTGATAATGGCTTATTTGCAGGCTTGGCTGATTTAATCAGAAATATTTCTGAGGCTAGTGGTACTAAAATAATCTACGATTTTGATTTTTCAGTAGAACCTTTTTTTGATTTTAATGCGCAACTTAACATCTATAGAATAATACAGGAATGCTTTAATAATTTATTGAAACACTCCAAAGCCAGCCATGCCGAATTGTACGTTTTTAATGAAAACAATAAAATGAAAATTGTATTTGCCGATGATGGTGTGGGAATTTCTGAAGATGTTTTAGAAAGGCAAAGTAGCTTTTTGTCAATGAAACGGAGAACGGCCTTGTTAAGTGGTCAGTTTCAAGTACAAAATAATACACAAAAAGGCGTGTCATTCACATTTATATTCCCAATTAACAATATCGTACATTCTGCTAAGTCATTTTAAGCAAACATCAAAATAGTAAATGTGCTTAAGTAAATTAACTTAAACATGGTTTCATCATTCACTCAAAATGTTGCAACATGTAAGTTGGTTGAAAATTGATATAAATGCTTCCGCCAAAATTTCTACTTACAAAAAGCAAATTGAACTACGCTTTTTTGGGCCTTTGTAATAAAGGGAAAAACGATACCAGCATCCACGTAAATTCTAAAATAACAAAAGGAATATAATGTATTAAAATACTGGCCAGGCACGAAAGTGCAGCACCCACAATATTTAAAACAATATACCAGTTACTATCTTTTTTTATAATGTTGCTTAATTGCATAAAATACGCCAACAGTAATAATAATACTCCCGTAAAGCCTACCAAATCGGCAAAAGTAAAATTCATCATTGCGCTATTGTTTTTTTTGAATAACCCATTCTATCTCCCCAAAACTAAACAGTTGGGTGGTTTCATCTCGTTTTGTAATTAATTGTCCCTCTGCATTCACGCCAATAATGTTGGTTTCAAATAATTCATTGTTTTTTTTCAAAGTAACTCGGCAGTTTTTTTTATACAAATTATGGTTGTATAACGCTAAAATGTGTTGAAAGTTTTCAGTGCGGAGTATTGCAAAATACGTTTGTAAATAATGACAAAGCTCAATAGCTAATGCTTTACAATTAAATGTTTTGCCGGTAATTTGTTTTAGTGCAACGGGGTTGGGTAACCAATCTGGAAATTGGGTTTGATTAATGTTTAAACCAATACCCACCACAGCCCAATTCCAAATGCCTTTTTCCGAAATGCTGTTTTCAATTAAAATGCCACCTGCCTTCCTGTCATTCCAGTAAATGTCATTTGGCCATTTTATGACAGTTTCGTTAGCAGTGTAATTGTTAAAAAATTGTTGAACTGCTAAGGCCATGGCGGCACTAAAATAAAATTGTTGCGATAATGGCAGAAAGCGCATACTTAAAATGGCTGATAATGTTAAGTTGCTATTGGGTGCTGTTTCCCAACTTTTGCCCCGTTGTCCTTTTCCTGCGGTTTGTTCATGGGCAAAAATTACTGTTCCGTGTTCCGCCAAATTGTTTTTTATGTATTGAAGGGCATAGTTATTGGTACTATCAATACTGTTAAGTTCAATCAGGCGTTCTCCTATGGTAGGTATAATGCTGTTAGATGACAAAAGATTGTTACTTTTGACACAAATATATAAATGAACAAGTTGGTGTATGCAAACAGTTCAAAAATGCAATGGCAATTGTTGTACAATGGCAATTTGCGTTAAACTGTTTTAAAGTTCAATTGTTTTATTTATATTCAACTAAAAATTCATTTTTTCACTAAAATTTATCTGATTATTGGCACCTCTTTCAGCAATTAATAACCGAAAAACATCAAAGGTTTCGCGGCTTAACCGGAATTCAAAAATTTTTAAAACAATTATTAGCGCCATTCAGGAAAAAAAAGGTTCTAAAATAACCAGCCTGGATTTAAGAAATATACCGGAAGCGGTTGCCGACTTTTTCATTATTTGTGAAGCAACCAGTAATACTCAGGTAAAAGCAATAGCTGATTTTGTTGATTACCAAGTAAAACAAATTTGCGATGAATTGCCTTATCGCCAGGAAGGTCAGCATTTGGCTCATTGGATATTAATTGATTATGTAAGTATAGTAGTGCACATTATGCAGCCCGATGCTCGCAAATTTTACCGCTTGGAAGAAATGTGGAGCGATGCGCCTGCTATGGCACACAGCGAAGAATAACCCTAATTTTGACAGAGAAAAACTTAAAATTGAAGCGCAAATTATATGGCACAAGAAGATAATAAACCTAAATTTCCATTTTCTGATAAAGGTGACGGTACCCCAAATAAAAAAACTCCCAAATTCAATATCTATTGGATTTACCTGATAGTTTTTGCCATTTTAATTGGTTCAACTTTTTGGGGAAGGTTTACACCCGAATCAGCAAAAATTAGCCAACAAGACATGGAACAAAATATGTTGGCTAAAGGTGATGTTGAGAAATTAGATTTGGTTAGAAATAAAGAATTGGTTCGTGTTTATATTAAACCCGATAGCCTTTCTAAACCCTTTTATGAAGAAAAATTCAAACGCAAACTAAATCCTGCCGACTTTAAAAATGTGCCGGTATTTGAATTTAAAGTAACGGATTGGAAGGTGTTTAATGATCAAATGGATCAATTCTACAAAACACACCCGGAAGTACAACAAGTTCCCACTTATCCAACCGATGATGCCGACTGGTTTGGCGGTCCTATTTTCAGTACACTTATTTCAATGGCTTTGGTAATAGGTGTATGGATTTTATTCATGCGTAAAATGGGTGGTGGCGCCGGTGGTGCCGGTGGTGCCGGTGGTATTTTCAGTATCGGAAAATCAAAAGCTACACTTTTCGACAAAGGCTCTAAAGTAAATATCAATTTTGCCGATGTCGCCGGTTTAGATGAAGCCAAGGTTGAGGTAATGGAAATTGTTGATTTCTTGAAGAATCCCAAAAAATATACCTCATTGGGTGGTAAAATTCCAAAAGGTGCATTGTTAATTGGCCCTCCGGGAACCGGTAAAACCCTTTTGGCAAAAGCCATGGCCGGTGAAGCACAAGTGCCTTTCTTTAGCCTTAGCGGTAGTGATTTTGTGGAAATGTTTGTAGGCGTTGGTGCCAGCCGTGTACGCGATTTGTTTAAGCAAGCCCGCGAAAAAGCACCTTGTATAATATTTATTGATGAAATTGATGCTATTGGTCGTGCTCGTGGAAGAAATGCCATTATGAGCAATGATGAGCGTGAAAATACTTTGAACCAATTGTTGGTTGAAATGGATGGTTTTGGTGGTGATTCAGGTATCATTATTTTGGCTGCCACTAACCGCCCGGATGTATTGGATAGCGCTTTATTGCGTCCTGGTCGTTTTGATAGACAAATTACTATTGATAAACCTGATTTAAAAGGACGCGAAGCTATTTTTAAAGTTCACTTAGCTCCTATTAAAGTATCAGAAAGTTTAGATATATATAAATTGGCCGAACAAACACCCGGTTTTGCTGGTGCTGATATTGCCAATGTATGTAATGAAGCAGCTTTAATTGCAGCACGCAAAAACAAAACTGCAGTTGAGATGATTGATTTTCAAGACGCCATTGATAGGGTAATTGGCGGATTGGAAAAGAAAAACAAAATTATTGCTCCGCACGAAAAAGAAATTATTGCTTACCACGAAGCCGGTCATGCTATTTGTGGTTGGTTCTTGGAATATGCATATCCATTGTTAAAAGTAACCATTGTGCCCCGTGGCACCGCTGCATTAGGATATGCGCAATACACACCTAAAGAACAATACTTATACAGCACCGACCAGTTGATGGATCAAATTTGTATGACATTGGGCGGTAGAGCTTCCGAACAAATTTTCTTTGGTAAAATTTCAACCGGCGCTTCAAACGATTTACAACAAGTAACACGCATTGCATACAGCATGGTTACGGTTTATGGAATGAATGATAAAATTGGTAATGTAAGTTTCTATGATCCTGCTCAGGAAAATTCATTCACTAAACCTTATAGTGAAGAAACCGGAAAAATGATTGATGAAGCTGTTCGCAACATTATTGATGATGCGTACAAAAAAACACTTGATTTATTAACTGAGAAAAAAGCTGAAGTAGAAAAATTAGCCAAAGCTTTATTGGATAAAGAAGTGTTACACAAAAGTGATGTGGAAGAATTGATAGGCAAACGTCCATTTGATGAAAAGAAAATTTTAGATAACCCCGTTGAACCCGATCCTATTGGCGGAGTTCCTCCTACCAATATACCCGCAGTTTCCGGTGATGGTATATCAGGTAATAACGAGGCAGAACAAAAAGATGCATAAACCATGAAGGTATCTTCTGCAAAAGAAAACATACTTAAAAAAATACGGCAGGCACTGGCGCAACCGGTGCCTGTTCCCTTTCCGGAAACAGAAGGCAGTGATCCGGAATTTGTTAAACCCGATGATTTAGAAATATTATTTGCCGAAAACTTTACGCAATTATCCGGTCGCTTTTCATTTTGTGCCAACCATCAGGAACTGGTACAACAATTACAAACTTTAGTCAATACACGTAATTGGCCACAACTGTTTTGTAATGAACAGCAATGGATAAACACCTTGCAGCAAAACGGTTTTAATCATCTTCAAAGTAACGACTTACATAATTGTGCAGCAGCCATTACAGGTTGCGAAAGTTTAATTGCCCGAACCGGCAGTATATTATTAAGCAGTGCCAGCGAAAGTGGGCGCACAGTAAGTGTTTATGCGCCTGTTCACATTTGTATTGCTTACACACACCAATTGGTGTTTGATGTGAAAGATGGACTGCAATTAATAAATACAAAGTATAACGGCAATTGGCCATCGTTGGTAAGCCTTGCTACCGGACCCAGCCGTACCGCCGATATTGAAAAAACTTTAGTTGTAGGTGTACATGGACCCAAAGAAGTATTTTGTTTTTTGGTAGATGCGGCAGGTTAAACCCTTTTTATGCTCAACAAGATGAACGATTTTCCCGATAAAAAAATATTCTTTCTTTCCGATTTTCATTTAGGCGCACCCAATTATGCCGGTAGTTTGGTGCGTGAAAAAAAAGTAGTGGCATTCTTAAATGCTATTAAAGATGAAGCTGCTGAAATTTTTATTGTTGGTGATATTTTTGATTTTTGGTATGAATATAAAACCGTGGTACCCAAAGGTTATACGCGTTTATTAGGCAAATTGGCCGAATTAACCGATGCAGGCATTCCTGTTCATTTTTTTGTGGGAAACCACGACATGTGGATGAAAGATTATTTTCAAAAAGAGCTGAACATACCGGTTTACTTTGAGCCCAAAGTATATGAATGGAATGGTAAAACATTTTATATAGGCCATGGCGATGGCTTAGGTCCCGGCGATTATGGTTATAAGTTTATCAAAAAAATTTTTCGAAACCGTTTATGTCAATGGTTATTTGGGCAATTACATCCTACCTGGGGTATGGGTTTGGCAAATTATTTAAGCAGAAAGAGCCGTGCTAAAACCGGTAGCAGCGAAGATCATTTTCTCGGTGAAGAAAACGAGTGGCTAATTACTTACTGTAAAGAAATGCTGGCCAAACACCATTACGATTATTTTATTTTTGGTCACCGCCACTTACCTATTGATTTTACTTTGAATGACAATAGCCGTTACATTAATCTTGGTGATTGGATTCAATATTTTACCTATGCTGTGTTTGATGGCACAAAGGTAGATTTAAAAAAATGGGAAGAATAATTGACGAAATACCCCACTATTACTTAACCTTATATTGAATTTAAATATTGTTAGCATATTCAAAATTTCATGCAATCAATATACTTGTATAATTTATTCCATGTAGTTTTACAATTACTATGAGGCAGTTTTTACAACAAATAATTTGGGGCAATAGTGTGCGCAGTTACCTGGTGGTATTGGCTACTATTGTTTTGGCGTTTATTGTAAAACGCTTTATTTCCAAGTATTTGGCTCGCATTATTTATCGTTTGTTTTCTAAAAAAGGCAAGGTTTATCATCGCGAAGCATTTATTAGTTTAATTCTACCGCCTTTAGAATTGTTTTTGTTTTTATTTATAGCATTTACCGCTTTTGATGCTTTAAACTTTCCCAAAGAATTTGATTTCCGCATATATAAAGTAACTTTTTACGAAGCTATTGATAGCCTTACCAATGCATCACTCATTATTGTTTTTATTTGGCTTTGCCTGCGAGTAATTGATTTTATTGCCATCATATTAGCCGATAAGGCCTTGGTATCAAAAGAAGCGGGTGATAGGCAAATATTATTATTCTTTAAAGATTTTTTGAAGGTGTTGTTGGTGTTGGCAGGTGTACTAATGGTGTTGAAATTTTCCTTTCACCGCGATGTAAGCGGTTTATTAACGGGATTAAGTTTAGTTGGTGCCGCTGTTGCATTTGCCACAAAAGAAAGTATTGAAAACTTAATTGCTTCATTTATTATATTTTTTGATAAACCTTTTCGGGTAGGCGATTTTGTGAAAGTGCAAAGCTTTTCCGGAACGGTTGAAAAAATAGGGTTACGTAGTACTAAAATTCGTTCCGCCGGAAAAACACTGTTAACCATTCCAAATAAACAAATGGTAGATAGTGTGGTAGATAATGTTACCCTTACTACTCAACGTATGGCTGAATTGCGCATGGAGTTGGGATTAACCACTACATCACAACAAATACAAGATTTATTAAACGCCATTCGTGCGTATTTGCAACAGAATTCGCAAGTTGCCAGTTGTATGGTTAATTTGGTAGATGCAGGAAAAAAAGCCCATATTATTAGTGCGTTGTATTACGTAAAGATGCCACAGGAATACAGTGATTTTTTATTATTGTGTGAAGGAGTGAATTTATTCGGTATTCAAAAAGTACAAGAACTGGGTATTGATTTGGCTGCAGCCAATACAGAGGTGCATGTAAAGAATATTAGCGACAATGCATCATGATTAGCTTTCTAAATTGGTTTTAATTTCCAATAAAAAACTACGCATTTTTTCCAGTAATTGTACCAATTCAAATTGTTCGTTGGCTTTGTTTTTATTTGCTTTTAAATATTGTTTAGCGCCTTCAATACTTAGTTTTTTGTCGCGTAGTAAATAATAAATTAACGCAATGTTTTTTATGTCTTCAAAACGAAATAACCTGTCACCTTTTCGGGTTTTTCTTGGTTTTAAAATATCAAATTCATTTTCCCAATAACGAATTAATGAGGTGGTAACATTAAACCACTTAGCAACATCCCCAATTGGATGATATAATTTTTGCTGCAATGTAGCATCGTCAGGTAACTGAATGGCTTCTGCCGAAGTTAATAACACTTTATGCGATTTTCTTCCCCGTTTAGATTTATTGATTTCTACTAACGGTAGGGCATTGGCGGTTGAGACTATTTCAGTATTTTGTGCATCCGTGGTGTTTGTTGTTTCAACAGCAGGTGAACTTACAGGAGCCTTTTTTTGTTTAATTTTTACCTGAATTTGGTTGTTGGCAAAAATTACTTTGCTTTTTCCGTTATTTTCAGGAACCGGGTTTCCAAATAAATCTAACTGTTGTGCAGCCATGCGGTAAAATTACCAACATTTCGTAAAAGCATTCAAGATGGGTTAATAAAATTATTGTATTTATCTTGCAAGTTCTATGCAAACAATTACAACCATAGCAGTTTGTGGTGCAGGTACCATGGGCAGTGGTATTGCACAGTTGTGTGCACAAAAAGGCATACAAACCATTGTGTTTGAGGTAAATGAAGCAGTATTAGCCAAAAGTCGTGATGGTATTGCTAAAAATTTAAACTTACTGCAACAAAAAGGCAAACTAGATGCACAACAAGTAACAGATATTTTCAATAGACTACAGTTTACACATGAAATACAAAACTGTAAGGCCCCTGTTATTATTGAGGCCATTATTGAACAACAAGAAGCCAAGGCTTCATTATTCAATCAGTTGTTAGCAGTAAATAATAATAATTGCATTTTAGCAAGCAATACCTCTTCCATATCTATTAATACATTAGCAAAGGCAATTAAAAGGCCGGAATTATTGGCAGGCTTGCATTTCTTTAACCCGGCTACCATTATGCAGTTGGTTGAAGTAATAAAAGGTGCTCAAACACTCCCTGAAATTATAGATACCTTAATAGCGTTAAGCAAACAATTAGGTAAAACGCCGGTACTTTGTAATGATGCACCCGGCTTCATTGTTAACAGAGTAGCAAGGCCTTATTATTTAGAAGCATTGCGTTTGGTAGAACAAGGCTTGGCCACAGTTGAGCAAGTTGACGAAATTATGGAAGCATCAGGCTTTAAAATGGGGCCATTTAAGCTAATGGACTTAATTGGTATTGACATTAATTACGGTGTAAGTTGCATTGTTTGGGAGGCATTGGGTAAGCCAACTCGTTTGCAACCCTCTGCATTGCAACAACAAAAAGTTACACTGCAACAATTAGGTAAAAAAACAGGAAAGGGGTTTTACGAATATTAAAATAGGCTAAGAAGAGTAAACCGGTAATTATGAAATGTGTGGCTTTAAATGCGCTTTTTTTGCAACCCAATGCCATGGAAGGGTACGGAAATTATGTGCATGAAATATTTAAGCGACTGGTAAAGCAACATCCGGAAACGCAATTCATTTATGTTTTTGATAGGCCCTATGACGCATCTTTTGTTACTGCCGACAATATATTACCGTTAGTGGTTAATCCTAAAGCAAGGCATGCCCTTTCGTTTAAATATTGGTACGATGTAAAAGTGCCTTTGGCTTTAAAAAAATATGCGCCGCACGTTTGGGTACAGCCTTATGGATTTGCATCGTTAACCTCTAAAATACCACAATTATTGGTGGTACACGATTTGGCCTTTAAACATTATCCCGATTTTATTCCTAAACATCATTTGTATTACTATCGGTTTTATACACCCAAGTTTTTAAAAAAAGCAGCAAAGGTTATTACGGTGTCTGAGTTTTCTAAGGCCGATATTGTTCAGCATTATCCTAATGCGGCAGCGAAAACATCAGTGATTTATAATGCTGCCAAGCCGGGTTTTCAACCCCTTTCTTTTGATGAAAAACAGCAGGTAAAAGCACAATATGCTGAAGGTTGTGAATACTTTTTATTTGTGGGGGGTATTCATCCCAGAAAAAACTTAATGAACTTATTAAAAGCCTTTACCATTTTTAAAAGATGGCAAAAAAGCAATATGAAATTAATTGTGGTGGGAAGGCTTGCCTGGGATTATGAAGCGGTAATGAATAAAATAGAAACTTACAAACATCGTAACGATGTGGTGGTAATGAATTATGTAAGTGATGAAGTATTACAGGCGCTAATGGCTTCGGCTTATGCATTGGTATATCCTTCCTTTTTTGAAGGATTTGGTGTTCCTGTTATTGAGGCTATGCAAAGTGAAACACCTGTAATTTGCAGTAATGCAGGCAGTTTACCGGAAATTGCAGGCGATGCTGCATTAATGGCTGCACCGGATAATGTGGAAGCACTGGCACAGCAAATGATTTTGATGTACAAGGATGAAATAAAACGATCTCAATTAATTGCAGCGGGTAAACAAAGGGCAGCTCAATTTAATTGGGATAATAGTGCCCAACAATTTTGGGAGGCGATGGTAAACATTGCAGCAAAATAGTTTTGTGGCTGCCGGCTATTCTATATGGCACTTCAAACGATTATTGTACTTTTGCGCTTTTAACTTTAATACAGTATTCGCATGCATCAATCCGACATTCAAATTCAAGTAAACTTAGATACCGATAAAATTCCTTCAAAAATTCAATGGCGGGCAACCGATAGTACTGCCGAAGATTGGCAACAAGCTAAAGCCATGATGTTGGCATTTTGGGATGGTATGGATAAAAGTGCCCTGCGTATTGACTTATGGACCAAGGACATGATGGTTGATGAAATGGCCGATTTTTATTATCAAAACCTAATGTCAATGGCCGATACTTTTGGTCGTGCTACTCAGCATAAAGAACTGGTGGAGGAAATGAAAACCTTTGCCAAAAACTTTTACCAAAAATTTCGCCAATTACAAATGGAACAAAACAAATTGGTTTAACGTATTAAAAACTTTTTTATGAACTTGGAAGAAAAAATTATGGCTGAAATGAAAGAGGCCATGAAAGCGAAAGATGAGGCTTTATTACGTGGATTACGTGCCATAAAAGCTGAAATTATTAAAGCCAAAACGGAACCCGGCGCCAATGGTCAAATTTCAGCCGAAGCAGAATTAAAACTTTTGCAAAAATTAGTGAAGCAAAGAAAAGACTCATTAGAGATATACCAACAGCAAAACCGCACTGATTTAGCCACCAAAGAGCAGGAAGAAATTACCGTTATAGAAAAGTTTTTACCCCAACAATTATCACCTGAAGCATTAAAGGCAGCAGTTCAGCAAATTATTAGTACAGTAGGTGCAACTTCTGCAGCCGACATGGGTAAAGTAATGGGTGTAGCATCTAAGCAATTAGCTGGTCAGGCAGATGGTAAAGCCATTGCTGCTTGTGTAAAAGAATTATTACAATAACCAACCCATTCTCAATATGCTAGCATTGGCACATTTATTGGCTGTATCATGTATTAACAAGCATTAAATATGTATTTATGCTAATAGATGTGTTGATGCTTATTTTATGTTTATTGGGCATTTACAAGGGTGTAAAGCGTGGCTTTGTTGTAGCCATATTTTCAATCATTGCTTTAATAGTTGGTTTGGTTGTAGCATTTAAAACCTTTGAATGGGTGGCCATTTGGCTGAAAGCGCAAACTGCCTTAACAACACGTTGGTTAAGTTTCATTGCTTTTTTATTGGTACTTATAGCAGTAATTATTGTTATTCATTTGTTGGCAAATGTATTACAGCGCACCCTTGAAATGCTGTGGATGGGTATGTTAAACAAAGTTTTGGGTGCAGCATTATACGTGTTTATGTATGTTAGCATTGGTGCTATTATTATATTTTATGCCACGCAATTACCTATTTTAAATAGCCAGGTACGAGAATCTTCTAAAACATTAGGTTTTATACAGGCATATGTTCCCGCTTTGCTACATAAAGCAGCATCAGTTGTGCCGTTTTTGGAAAACAGTTTGCAAAGGTTACAATCCGTTTGGTAGGTGGTAATTATTCAGGTTTTCTCAAACTTTTTCAATTAAATTTTGTAAACTGCACAATACCAATAGGAATACAATAACTTAGCTGAATAATTATCAGCAAAAAACGGCATTCAAAACGGCTAAACTTGGTTTTTTCCATATAATTTGCTTTTATTTGTAAATAAACACGTAGTAGCATTTGGTTAAGAAAAGCAACATGAAGTACCAATTACATCAAATAGAAAAGTTTAAGTTTCTCGAAGAAGGCGAGGGTGAACCATTACTATTACTACATGGCCTTTTTGGGGCGTTAAGTAATTTTTCCGATTTAGTTGAGCACTTTCGCAAAACCCATAAGGTTATTGTACCCATTTTACCCCTATTTGAACTTGATATTTTTCATACCACCGTTCATGGCTTAGCAAAATTTGTTCATAAGTTTATTGAAATGCGTGGTTATGAAAACATTAATCTTTTAGGAAATTCATTAGGTGGCCACGTTGCCTTAGTGCATATTTTAAAACATCCTGAAAAAATTAAAACCTTAACCCTTACAGGCAGTTCAGGACTTTTTGAAAATGGTATGGGCGATAGCTACCCCAAACGTGGCGATTACGAATATATTAGGAAAAAAACAGAGCTAACTTTTTACGATCCGGCAATGGCAACCAAGGAATTGGTTGATGAAGTGTTTGAAATTACCAATAACCGGTTAAAAGTTATTAAAATTATTGCATTGGCTAAAAGTGCCATTAGAAGCAATTTAGGCGAAGAATTGAACCAAATTAAACAGCCCACTTTACTTATTTGGGGTAATAATGACACCATTACTCCTCCGTTTGTGGGCCAGGAATTCAATAAGCTGATACCCAATAGTGAATTGCATTTTATTGATAAATGCGGACATGCACCTATGATGGAAGTACCCGATGAATTCAATAAAATATTAGAGGCTTTTTTAGCTAAAACAAAACAATCTGCCGCTCAAATACGTTAGTTTCAGAAATAGCTTTTTTGGTTAAATTAATCGGTATGTTGGTTCAGGAATATAAACGCACATATTATCCCATTCTGCAATTAACCGATACGGCTAAACAAGCTATTGTTTTAATGGAAGATTATTTTGTTGAACATTGGCCTGTTTGTACCAATGGCACTTTTGTAGGTATTCTGAATAGAGATGCCCTGGCTTCTGTTTCTGACAATACAGTACTTTCAGAATTGATAGATGAATTCATTCCGGTAGCTGTTTTAAATACCGACTTTATTTTTACTGCAGTAAAACTTGCTTCTTTAAACCATCTTACATTGGTTCCGGTGGTAACACCTGAAAATATTTTAGATGGAATTGTAACAGCAAATGATTTGTTGCGGGCTACTGCACATTATATCGGCATTGAACTACCCGGAGGAACCATCGTTTTGCAAATGGAACGAAAAGAGTATTCTTTCGGGGAAATTAATCGCTTGGTAGAAACAAATGATGCATTTATTACGCAGTTAAACTCTAGCATCAATAGCAACAACGGGTTATTAGATGTTATCATTAAAATAAACAAAACGGAAATAAGTGATGTGGTAGCTACTTTTCAACGCTATGAATACAATGTGCTGTATTATTTAGGCGATGAATGGTACACAAATGAGTTAAAGGATAATTACAACAACCTAATGAATTATTTAAATGTTTAGGCATCCTTTCTGCATTCATTTAAAACTGAACGGTGCCCCCTTGTTGTTAATTTTTCCTGCGTTTTCCAACAAATAGCAGTTAAACCTTACTTTTACCGCCCAAAAATCACATTTTTTGCTATTATGCGCTATTGGTGCCTTGTAATTTTATTATGCAGTTATTTACCTACGCAGGCACAAATTTCTGACTCCTTACAACAACCTATTGAATACATTATTGGCGGTATTTCCATTTTTGGGAATAAAAAAACCAAAGACTACATCATTTTACGAGAAGCTACTTTAAAAAAAGGTGACCGCGTTACACCAGACCAATTGTCTCAAAAATTAATTGAATCGAAACAATTAATTTATAACACCGGTTTGTTTGTTGATGATAGTGTTTATGTAGATAGACTGCAAGGCAATGTTGCTTTTATTCATATTCGGGTGAAAGAAAGGCTGTATTTTTTACCCTTGCCTTATTTTAGATTAGTTGATAGAAACTTTAATGAATGGTGGGTGCAACAAAACCGAAGTTTAAGTAGAGTGAATTATGGTATAAAGTTTAATTACAACAATTTTACCGGACAAAACGATAATTTAAATATTTGGTTAATCAATGGTTATAACCAACAAGTGGCACTTCGTTATAACTTACCTTTTTTTGATAAAAGCTTGAAACAAGGCATTAATGTTGGCTTTGGCTATTCTAACCAACGCGAAATTAATTATGCTACCAGTTTAACCAACCAGCAATTGTTTTTTAAAAACGATAATAATTATGCCCGAACATTTTATAGAGTAGATGCTACTTACTCCTATCGTCCCGATCAGTTTCAACGGCATTATTTTCGTGTTTCATATGATAGTGATAACATAGCAGACACTGTTGCATCCTTAAACCCAATGTTCTTCCCTAATGGTGCAACTCAGGTTAAATACATTGATTTTACTTACTTGTATCAATATTTTAATACAGATTACAATGTTTATCCCAGCAAGGGATGGCAGGCACAAGCCAGCTTATATAAACGCGGTATTGACAAAACTACCAACATGTGGCAAGTGGGGTTATATGGATTATTTGCAAAACCTATTTTGCCCAAAACTTTTATAGTGGCCGATGCTTCTGCCACCATTAAATTCCCCTACAATCCTTATTTTTTTAGTCAGGCTTTATTAGGTTATGGCAGTTACCAAATGCCCGGGCTTGAATATTATGTGGCCGATGGAATGGCGGGGGGCTTAGCACATTTTTCATTAAATCACCAGTTTTTAAAATACATTTTTAAAAACCCGATTAAAAGCAAAACCCACGATAAAATTCCATTTCGTTTTTATGCCAAAATTTATACCGATGTTGGTTATGCTTACAACCCATACATTAACAACAATTTGTTGAACAATAAATTGCTGCACACATGGGGTTTTGGGTTAGATATTGTGTCCATTTACGATTTTGTTTTTCGACTGGAATATAGCTTTAATCAACTCGGGGGCAAAGGGCTATATTTGCATGCTAATAATGGTTTTTAAAAACGTAAATCAAAATTTAAAACCAATTGGGTATATCAAAATGCGTATACAAAGCGTTTAAGTAGCAATCTGTAAAAGTGTACGCAAAATTGCTATTACAAATTAATTACACATGAAAGTAGCTATTTATAGCCGTGGTTTAGATATTGAGCAGAGTAATCCCCTGCAGCAATTGGTTCAACTGTTGGTACAACATAAAATCGGCATATTAATTTACCGCCCGTTAATGAATAGAATTAATCTGCCTGACGATTTGCTGAAACACATCGCTGCCTTTGAAAGCGCCGATGATTTTGATCCGGAAGTAGAATGTCTCATTAGTTTAGGGGGCGATGGCACCATGTTGGATGCAGTAACATTAATAAGAAATACCAATATCCCCATATTGGGCATTAATTTTGGTCGTTTGGGCTTTTTGGCCAGTATCGGTCCCGATGATTTATTAAGTGCAGTTGATGCCTTGCTGAACAGAACATTTGTGGTAGATAAAAGAAGTTTATTGCATATTGATGCCAATGTGCCACTGTTCAATAATGCCCCCTTTGCCTTAAATGAATTTTCCATTCATAAACGCGATACTTCGCCAATGATCAAAATTCATACGTATTTAAATGGTGAATTTTTAAATACTTATTGGGCCGATGGTTTAATTATTGCAACGCCTACCGGTTCAACAGGCTATAACATGAGCTGTAATGGGCCTATTTTATATCCCGATTCGCCCAGCTTTGTTATTACCTCTGTTGCGCCGCATAATTTAAATGTTCGTCCCATTGTGGTAGCCGATACCAGCGTAATTTCATTTGAAGTAGAAGGCAGAACCGATCAATTTATTTGTGCTTTAGATGCCCGCAAAGAAATTGTTGACATTAACACACAAATAGCCATACGTAAGGAAAAATTTTATGTAAACCTGATTCGTTTAAATGAAAACAGTTTCCTTTCAACCCTGCATAACAAGCTTACTTGGGGGCTTGATAAAAGAAATTAACACTTGATAAAGTTATTTTATGATAAAATGAAATACTTTGCATTTATATTTACATCCGGAAATACAACCATGTAATGATAAAAAGATATTGGCTGCTATTTGCCTTATTCATCCTCTTCGCCCTGCCTGTACAAGCTCAATTGTATGATAGCTTCGTGCATGATGGAGAATTTGGTGCATCAATTGGTTTAGACCATTACTTCGGCGATTTAAATCCTACCGGTAAATTAAACAAACCCAAATTTGCAGCAGGTTTATTCTATCGCAAACAAATTAATAATTACGTTGGGGTTCGTCTTTCGGGTAACTACCTGTTTTTAGGTTATTCCGATAAGTATAGTGATAACCCTTTTCAACGCCGCCGTAACCTTAGCTTTAACACCGACATTTGGGAAATGGCAGTAAGTGGCGATTTTAACTTCTTCAAATTCATTCCGGGTGTGCCTGAATATAGTTTTACTCCTTATGTAAGTTTAGGTGTTGGCATATTTTCTTACAACCCCTATACCTATTTAAACGGCACAAAAGTTTATTTACGCCCATTAGGTACTGAAGGTCAAGGAAGCCCTCTTTACCCTAATCGTAAACAATATGGCACTACTGCTTTGTGCATACCATTTGGTATTGGTGCCAAATATGCTTTAAATGAAAAAATGAATGTTTTTGCAGAAGTAACCTACAGATTTACCTCTACCGACTATATTGACGATGTTAGTACTACGTATGCACCAGATGCCTTTCCGGCAGTAGATGCCAATGGAAATCCCACAACTTGGTTTTTATTGCAAGATCGTAGCTATGAAACCGGAACAGTTATTGGAATTAAAGGTCGCCAGCGTGGTACCAGTTTAAAAAACGACTCTTACGTTTCATTGCAAATAGGAATATCTTTCAATATTCAATCCTACAAATGCCCTACTCACTAAAATTTTAATTCTCACGGTAAAGACATTAAAATTAAAATTTGCTGAAAATTTAAACTAAGGGTTAGCAAATACAAAAACATTAACCAGGGCGCCATATTTTTATTTGCAATACCATTGCTTTCCATACATTTGCCGCTACAAATTGTAAAAGGTGTTTCATGCCTGCTTTGCTGCAACAAATTGATAAAACTAAATTACCCCGCCATATCGCCATTATTATGGATGGAAACGGGCGGTGGGCCGAAGAACAAGGCCAGGAGCGCTTGTATGGTCATTTTCATGGGGTTGAAAGTGTTCGCAACATTGTAGAAGGCTGTGCTGAATTGGGAATTGAATACCTAACGCTGTATGCCTTTAGTACAGAAAATTGGGACAGACCACAGCCGGAAGTAGAAGGCCTAATGACCTTATTGGTTGAAACCATTCGTAATGAAGTACCCACTCTTTGTAAAAACAATATTCGTTTGCATGTAATTGGCGAATTAAGTATGTTGCCCGATTTTGCCCGCACTGCTTTGCAGGAAGCACTTGACCTAACCGCTGCTAATACCGGTCTTAACTTGGTTATGGCTTTAAGCTATAGCAGTCGTTGGGAATTGGTTAATGCTGTTAAAAACATTGCCAAAGATGTAAAAGCAGGTAAAATTGAACCGGAAACTATTACTCAAGATACCCTACAACAATATTTAAGCACTAGTAATTTACCCGATCCCGAATTAATGATTCGCACCAGTGGCGAATACAGAATTAGCAACTTTTTATTATACCAGTTGGCTTATGCTGAATTATATTTTACCAATACCCGTTGGCCCGACTTTAGAAAAGAAAACTTATATGAAGCCATTATTGATTTTCAAAATAGGGAACGCCGTTTTGGAAAAATTAGCCAACAAATTAAAGCGGAAGAATTACACAAATAAAAATTTAATGCACTTTACCTATAAATTTTACGGTCAATTTAACAAACACTTACAATTATTCCCTTTAATTTGCTCCAATTAATATATGCTGAAACAACTGTCTAATGCTACTTTTTTATGGTACAATAGATCGGCAACCATACCAAAAAACCCTATTCGGATGCAGAAAACGCTTAAGCTTTTGACACTTGCTTTTTTTCTTAGTTGCTTTCACCTGTCTGTATTTGCCCAACAAAAGGCCGATACTACTATTACATCTATAGACGCCGATTTGATTAATATTTTCAATCAAAAAACACCCAAAAAATATAAAATTGAATCTATAAAAGTTACCGGTAACAAGTATTTCGATGAAAATTTGCTTATTTCAATATCTGGGTTAAATGTGGGCGATGAGGTAGTAATTCCCGGTGGCGATAATTTTTCCCGTGCTATTAACAAATTATGGAGTCAAAACTATTTTTCTGACGTAGAAATTTATATTACCAAACTGCATGGTACTAATATAGACATTGAAATTAATGTAACTGAGCGCCCTCGTTTATCTAAATTTTATTTTAAAGGCATTGGAAAAGGAGCTATTGACGATTTAAATTCTAAAACGGGTTTGGTGCCGGGAAGAGTTGTTACAGAAAACATGAAACGTACAGCTTCTGAAGCTATTCGCAAATACTTTTTTGATAAGGGTTATCAAAACGCTCATGTAACTATTCAGGAAATTAAAGATTCTACCCGCTCTAATTCCATGGATTTGGTATTTCTGGTTGACCGGGGCGGAAAAATTAAGATTAGTGATATTTATTTTGTAGGTAATGAAAATGTAGATGCTTCTAAACTGAAGCAACAAATGAAAGGAACTAAAGAAAAAGGGCATCTTACTTTATATCCATCTATTGATTCTAGTGGTTTCATTAAACCAAAGCCCTATTCTTTTCAACAATACATGCACGATAAGGGCTTCCTGAATTTTACCGATACGCGTAAAGTGCTTTCGCCATACATCCGAGTAAAACCATTCGTTTCTGCCAAATACAACGAGAAAAAGTATAATGAAGATAAAGATGCCATTATAGACTATTATAACTCAATTGGCTATCGCGATGCGCAAATTACCCGCGACCAAGTGTTTAAAAACTCAAAAGGCAATTTAGATATTGATATTCAGGTAAGTGAAGGGCATAAATATTATTTTGGTAATATTTCCTGGAGAGGGAATACCATTTATTCCGATTCAATTTTATCGGTAATTCTAGGTATTAAAAAAGGCGATACCTATAACATGGAAATTTTAAACAAGCGTTTGGGTAAAGGTGGTGGTGCACCTGATGGTAGTGCTGATATTAGTAGCTTGTATTTGGATAATGGTTATTTGTTTTTCCGTGCAGATCCTGTTGAAACTGCTGTTTATAACGACACTATTGATTATGAAATTAGAATGGTAGAAGGTCCGCAGGCTACTATTAAAAATGTACGTATAGCAGGAAACGATAAAACGAAGGAATATGTAATACGCAGGGAATTGCGTACCATTCCGGGTGAAAAATTCAGCCGTGCCGATTTAATTCGCTCTCAGCGTGAAATTGCCCAGTTAAATTATTTTAACCAGGAAAAAATTGGAATTAATCCAGTGCCGAATCCGGATGATGGAACAGTTGATATAAATTATACTTTAGAAGAAAAATCGAGCGACCAGCTAGAGTTAAGTGCCGGTTGGGGTGGTGCCATTGGGTTAACCGGTACCGTGGGTGTTTCTTTCAATAACTTCTCAATTAAAAATATTTTCAGCAAAAAAGCTTGGGATCCTTTACCCATGGGTGATGGTCAAAAACTTAGCTTTAGGGTGCAAAGTAATGGTCGTGCATTCCGTTCGTATAACTTTTCATTTACTGAACCTTGGGTAGGTGGTAAAAAACGCAATGCGCTAACGTTTTCTATCTATGATACCAAGTTTGCCAATGCCTACGATCCGCTTACCGGAACTTATACTGCTGCAGCTGCAGGACGTTCTTTCTTAAAAACAACCGGCGCATCTGTTGCCTATAGTAAACAGCTAACTTGGCCCGACGACTATTTTTCACTTTCATTTTCCGTGAACTATACGCGTTATCAATTGGTAAACTATGCCATAAGCCAACAGTTAAAACTGCGCGATGGTACTTTGTTTAATAATGGTATTTCCAACAACTTTAACTTTAAAGTGGCATTGCAGCGTTCATCGGTTAACCAACCCATGTTCCCAACTTCGGGTTCTACCTTCTTAGCCAGCTTAGCAGTAACACCACCTTATTCGTTATTTAACCCATCCGTTGTTTATCAAAACGATCCATATAATTTTATTGAATACCATAAATGGCGTTTTAACGGAGAATGGTACGTGCCTTTAAGCAAGGGTACCGGCGAGGACCACAACAAAATGTTTGTGTTGAAGTTGGCTGCTAAGTTTGGATTTTTGGGCCGTTACAACCCGCAATTACAAATTTCGCCGTTTGAACGTTTTCAGTTGGGTGATGCCGGTTTAAGCAACCAATATGCATTAATTGGATACGACATCATTTCGCAACGTGGTTACCCGGTTTATGAAAGTTCTAATCCTCGCATTAATCCCGACCAAACCGGAGCAAGCCAATACTTTACCATGTTTAACAAGTATACGGCCGAGTTGCGTTATCCGTTAAGTTTAAATCCAAGTAGTACTATTTACGCCGAATCGTTCTTCGAAGCAGCCAATGGTTGGTACGATTTGAAATATTATAATCCATTCCAGTTGCGTCGTTCAGTTGGTGTGGGTATGCGTTTCTTCTTACCCATGTTTGGATTGTTAGGATTTGACTATGGTATTGGTTTAGACCGTTATACACCAGGTGCAAGCCTTAAGGATATTTCTAGATTTACCTTTATGTTAGGATTTGAACCTGAATAACTTTCAAATGAATTCATTTAATTTGTGCGAAACCATTCAAACCAATTATTTTTTGGCATACAATACAATTAACCTGTTATGAAAAAAATATTGCTATTGATGATAAGTTGCTTTTTACTAAGCACCATGTTTGTAAACGCACAGCGCTATGCAGTAATTGATACAAAGTATATTTTAAATAAAATGCCCGAATATATTCAGGCTAACAAACAAATTCAATTAATTAGCGAGCAATGGCAAAAAGAAATTGATGATAAACAAGCCGCACTTGACCAAATGTATAAGAATTATGCAGCAGAACAAGTAATGTTAAGTGATGAACTTAAAAATAAACGTGAAGCAGAATTATTTAACAAAGAAAAAGAAGTACGCGATTTACAAAAAAAACGATTTGGTTACGATGGTGATGTATTTAAAGAAAGACAACGTTTGATTAAACCCATACAAGACAAAGTTTACAATGCTATTCAAAAAATTGCAGTGGAAAAAGCTTATGATTTTGTATTGGATAAAAGTGAAGGAATTACCGTTATATTTGTCGACCCAAAATTAGATAAGAGCGATGACGTGCTCCGCGTTTTGGGTATTAAACCATAAAATTTTTTACAAAAAGCAAACAAAAAACAACCTATAAAACAAAAAAAATGAAGAAAGTAATAGTATTAGTTGCCGCCTTTGGTTTGACTATGGTTATGGCGGGTACCTCAATGGCACAAAACATTAAAATTGGCATTTTTGACGAGCAAAACGTTTTAGCTTTAATGCCCGGTATTCAAAAAGTAGATACCTTATTGAATCAATACATGACCGATTCATTAAACGAGCAGAGAGATTATGCTATTAGTGAGTTTAAAAGAAAAGATAGCATTTTTAAAGCTGATTCAGCTAAAATGAATTCAAGCATGAAATCAATTATGCAACGCGATTTGGCTGATCAATTTGCAAAATTGCAGAACTGGCAACAATATCAAAACCAAATGATGCAGCAAAAACAAGGTCAATTATTGCAACCTTTTTATGATATTATTGGTAAAGCATTTCAGGAAGTAATGGCAGAGCAAAAATACAATTACGTATTTAAGCCCGATGCTTTGTTATATGCAGAAAAATCGGAAGAATTAACATTACGTGTATTGGCAAAAATGAAAATTCCATTACCTAAAGAACTTCAGGATCAAATAAAAGCTTTGGGTATTAGCACAAGTGGAACTTCAAGCCCGGCACCTGCTAAAGCTCCGGTAAAACATTAAAATTCATCAATAAAAATATATTCAAAGCATCTGCGCTGTAATAAAGCCCAGATGCTTTCTTATTTTTGAACTATGCAAGATAACAAAGGTCCCATTGGGGTTTTCGATAGTGGCTATGGCGGATTAACTATTTTAAAAGAAATTTCTGCTTTATTACCGCAATACGATTATTTGTATTTAGGCGATAATGCTCGAACTCCTTATGGATCCCGAAGTTTTGAAACAGTTTATCATTATACCTTGCAATGCGTAAAATGGTTTTTTGAACAAGGGTGCTCCTTGGTCATTTTGGCTTGCAATACAGCATCTGCCAAGGCATTGCGCACTATTCAACAAAAAGATTTACCTGTATTGGCGCCCAATAAAAGAGTATTAGGGGTAATTAGGCCAACCGCCGAAATTATTGGTCAATATTCCCTTTCAAAGCAAATTGGTATTCTGGGAACACAAGGCACAGTGCTTTCGCAATCATACCCTATTGAAATACAGAAATTTTTCCCCGAAGTAACCGTTTGGCAGCAAGCTTGCCCAATGTGGGTACCTTTAATTGAAAATAATGAGCATTTAAATGAAGGCGCTAATTATTTTGTTGAAAAATACATTCAACAACTATTACAGCAAAATGCCAACATTGATGCAATATTATTAGCATGTACGCATTATCCTTTGTTGTATCCAAAAATTAAAGCGGTACTTCCTGCAAACATTCAGGTAATTATGCAGGGAAATATTGTGGCGCAAAGCCTGCAAAATTATTTGCAACGCCACCCTGAAATAGAAGCAAAATGTACCCAAAATGGGCGGCAAGCCTTTTATACAACAGATGATGATAGTATTTTTGAGCAACAAGCTACCTTATTTTATGGCAGTGAAATAAAGGCAAAACAGATTGATTTGGGTTAAAATAGTATGCAATTAAGCCTTTTTTACGGGTAGAAACTGTATAAAATTGAACGTTTGGTTACTGAATTCAAAAAAAACTGCCTGAAAATTACCAATTTTAATCCGCTACCCTTACCTTTGCCATCCTTTCACAAAACGAGTGGTATGGTGGCCACAGTTGAAGTTGAAAAAATTATTTTTGGGTTAGCAAAACAAAATTATTATGAAACGTACATTCCAACCTCACAAGCGTCGCCGCAAATCGGTACATGGCTTCCGCAAGCGTATGCAAACTGCTAATGGAAGAAAGGTGTTAGCCAGTCGCAGAAGGAAAGGTCGCAAGAAGTTAACTGTATCTAGCGAAAAAGGTTTAAAATAGCAATTTCAAAATTCTTTATATCTTTAAAAGCCTCACCCAAAATACGGACGAGGCTTTTTTTATTGAAAACTTGATAGCATGACCAGCGGGCTTTATTCTTATTCAAAACCCGAAAAACTAAAAAGCCGAAAGCAAATAGATGCTTTGTTTGCTAATGGTCAACAATTATATGCTTACCCTATTAAAATTTTTTACACCCTTACAATTAATAAAGCACTGCAACCAAACTTGTTGCAGGCAGGTGTAGCCGTTAGCAGCCGTTATTTTAAAAAAGCGGTTCATCGCAACTATATTAAACGCCTGTTACGTGAGGCTTACCGATTGAATAAAGTTGAATTAAAAACTGCAGTTTATCAAAAGCAAGTACAGTTGAACTTGTTTATTATTTATGTAGGTAAAGAAATACCTGAAGAAAATAAATTACCGCAGGTAGTGAAGAAGTTGTTGCTTCAATTAAACCAGAAATTGCATGAAATGGATATTGAACATACTTAGTTGGCCATTTATTTTATTGATTAAGTTTTATCAATATGTAATTTCTCCTAACATTGGACCCAAGTGTAGGTTTACACCTACCTGTTCGCAATATGCCATTGAAGCATTAAGAAAATATGGTATAATAAAGGGTGGCTGGCTTTCATTAAAACGCATTAGCAAATGCCACCCTTGGGGAAGTCATGGGCACGATCCTGTGCCGTAATTATTTTTTAGGCTGCTGTGTTTGTGGTGCAGTTAAGGCTTTAAGTTTGGCAAGTTGTTCCCGAATTTCGTTCAAAGTATAAAAACGGTAAACTTCCGGATCTTTATCACCTACTTTTTCAATAGAAGTCATTTGGTGAAATGGAGGAACCACAAATGCATCAGTATTGGCTGTAAGTTTTACGGCTGTATTTGGCGTAACAAAAAAGTTGCGATTGGCCGCAGATACATTTTTTCCTTCAATAAGTTGGCTTAATGAATCAATACCCTTTTCAAGTGTAGCTTGTTTAATGGTATCAACAGTTGTTTTTGGAGCAGCATAATTTTGATAAGCACCTGCGATAGTATCTTTTCTTGCATTTAGCATAAAAAAGCCATTATCATTTAAAGTAACAGGAGTGCTTGTACCATCTTCTGCTTTTATGGTAAGTGTTAATGGGCCTGAGCTATTAAATTCTACTGTTTTATCAGTTGCACCTGAGCCCCCGGCCAAAGTAATGGTTTTACTATCTGCATTTACATTAATATCACCTGTAGCAACTATCATTACTTTTTTTGTGTTGTTCGATGAGCAGGCTGCAAATAATACAGCAGAAAATGCAACGTAGGTAATTTTTTTAAGCATTGTTTCAATCATTTTGTGTGTTAAAAAAAGTATTTGCGTTTAATTATTTTCGGCATAAATTTTTTCAATTTCTGCTGCATATTTTTCCATGATAACTTTTCTCCGCAGGCTCATTTTGGGTGTCATTTCTCCAGTATCAATTCCCCATTCAACTGCCAATAATTCAAATTTTTTAATTTGTTCTACATGGTTAAACAGCTGGTTGTATTTATCAATAATTTTTTGGTATTGTTCAATTACTTTGGGTTCGCGAATGGCTTGTTCATTACTGTTAAAGGGAATATTATTTTCCTTCATCCATGATTGCAAGGTGGAAAACGTTGGTACAATCAGTGCTCCTACAAATTTTCTTTCGGGGCCAACAACCAATACTTGTTCAATAAAGCCACTTTCTTTTAATTTATTTTCTATAGGTTGTGGTGCAACATATTTACCACCGCTGGTTTTAAACAATTCTTTTTTTCTGTCGGTAATTTTTAAGAAACCTTCATCCCATTCACCTATATCGCCAGTATGTAGCCAACCATCTATTACTGCTTCTGCTGTTAAATCGGGGCGTTTGTAATAGCCGACCATAACACATGGTCCGGATACCAATATTTCACCATCAGCAGCCAATTTCACTTCAATGCCCGAAATTGGAGGTCCAACTGTTCCAAACTTTTTACCGCCCGGTGCTTTTCTATTTACACAAATAACCGGGCTGTTTTCGGTTGGGCCATACCCTTCATATACCGGAATTTGTGCAGCATTAAAAATGCGCAATAATTTTACCTGACAGGCGGCACCTCCGGTAACAATATATTTTACATTTCCGCCTAAGGCGGCACGCCATTTACTAAAAATTAAACGATTGGCTAATGATAATTGCATATTGTACCACCAACCTTTGTTAATTCGATTGTCGTATTGGGTACCTAAAGCAACTGCCCAAAAAAACAATTTGCGTTTTATACCGGTAAGTTGGCTGCCGGTATGCATTATTTTTTCAAATACTTTTTCTAATAAACGTGGAACTGTGGTAAAACCGTCGGGTTGCACTTCTTTTAAATTATCGCCAATCGTATCTAAACTTTCAGCGTAATAAATAGAAATACCACTGTACAAATAAATATAAGTTACTGTTTTTTCGAAAATATGGTTCAGTGGTAAAAAGCTTAATACTTTACTTTCAGGCGCATCTTCAAAGGGGAAACTTTCTTTACTAAACATTACATTGCTGTAAATATTGCTATGGCTTAACATTACACCTTTGGGTGTGCCGGTTGTACCTGAAGTGTAAATAATGGTGGCTAAATGAGATGTTGGAATTTGTGAACGAATGTTTTGTATGGCTTGAAGTTGTGTTTCGTCTGTCACCAATAATTCACGCCAATTTCTGGCTCCTTCAATATTATTGAATGTGAAAATGTGTTGTAAGGTAGGTACGTTGGCTTGTACACCCTTAATCTTATCTAAAAGGTCGGCACTGCTGACAAATATGGTGGTGACTTTTGAATCGTTTAAAATAAATTCAATTTCAAGTGGGTTTGTAGTGGGATACAACGGAACCAAAATAGCACCACATTGTTGAACGGCTAAATCGGTAATTACCCATTCGGGGCGATTGTTACTAATAATAGCCACTTTGTCGCTGCCTTCAGGTGTAAAATCGTTTCCACTAATACCTAACGAGCGAATGCCGGCACTAAGTTGTAAGGATAATTGCTGAATTTGTTGGGTGCTATAGCTACGCCACTGACCGTTTTCTTTAGCAGCCAACATGGTTTCTTTAGGAAAATGCTGTAATTGGTGGTCAATTACATCGAATAAGCGTTTGGGTGTAAACATAATGGCAGATCGTTAATACTAAATGAATTTTTTGTTTGCAACAAAATACAATTTAAGTAAACCACTTTAATTAAAAAAACAGAACCTGCTTTAATGGTGGTTTAGGAACGCAAACTTTGTAAATTCTTAACTAATTTATTGATGATAGAATTGCCCCATCGGTATTTTAAAAATTCTATTGCTTTGGTATTGTTTAAAAGCATTGGCTTCTGAAGCATGTTGCTGTACCCAGGTTTGGTATTGAGCGGGGCTGGCGGCTGCACCAAATATCCATTGGTTATAAGCTTCAAACATACCATCACGCAAAAAATATTGCCATTGATCGAATAAACGCGAAGGGAACTGTTGGTTTAGGCCGCCATTATACCAATCTAACACAAAGCGGGTTCTTACTGCCAATAAATTATCGGGCGTAACACCTGTGGCAATTTGATAAATACTGTTTTTTAACACCTGCATGCATGCCAGTGCAAAAGGTGTTTTTTTATATTCAGTGGTCCATTGTTCGGGCTTAAATTGTGTGTATAATTTTTTGTAAGCATCTAACAATGTACTTTTCATGCCGGCAGTACGTGTAGTGTAGCTTTCAAGGTTTACAAAAATTTCACCATAATACATTACCCAAAATAAATTGGTATTGCTTTGGCTGTAATACATGGCTGCATTATAGTAGTTGCTGCTGTAATTAGGATCGGCTTCAATTCCTTTTTCCCAATATTGAATGGCTTTATCTAAATTTTTGTTCATGGCCAATAACTCGCCATACTCATTATATAAAACACCACTGTTGGGAAATTTTTTGATGCCTTTTTCATATAGGTCAGCACCTTGTTTGTACTCGGCAATGGCTTTATAACACATGCCTAAAATTTGATAGGCTTGTTCGTCGGCACCGGGTTGATCAATAATTTTTTTGCTAACATTAATTGCGCTGGCGTAATCGCGGTTTAAGAAATTAGCAAAAGCCAGATCTTTTTGAATGTCTAAATTTTTAGGGTCTTGTTGCAAAGCATTATTCAAAACCATAATGGCATTATCATAGTCTCCTTGTTGCAGCAATTGTTTACCATCTTTATACAATTGTGCGGCATCTTGTGTTTGCGCCAATGCTGCAATGCTAAATATGCCGAACAATAAAAATAAAGCAACACGTTTCATAAAAATACTTTTCTGGCTTTCGCGAAAATACATTTATTCATAAATTAAATGTGTTAATAATCCATCGCGTAACTTAGGCTCAAACCAAGTGCTTTTGGGTGGCATTATTTCATTATTGTCGGCAATGGCAAATAATTGGTCCATCGTAACAGGATAAAGGCTAAAGGCTACTTTCATTTCACCACTATTTACCCTTGCTTCCAATGCTTCCATACCTCTTATTCCGCCTACGAAATCAATGCGCTTATCGGTACGTTGGTCAACAATGTTAAAAATGGGTTCTAAAATGTTTTGTTGTAAAATACTTACATCTAAAATGCCAATGGGGTCGGTAGTAAAACTGCCGGGTAATGCATTTAGTTCATACCAATTTTCGTTAATATACATGCCCATTTGGTGAGGCTTTGTTGGCTTAAATGCTTTTTTGCCTTTGAGTAGAACTGTAAAATTTTTTTGTAATGCTGTTAATAAACTCTCTTCACTGTGGTTGTTTAAGTCGGCAATTACCCTGTTATAGTCTAGAATAGCCAATTGATTGGCAGGGAATAAAGTAGTTAAAAAAAAGTTGGCGCCCTGAGGTATGTTACCGTTAAACGATTTTCTTACTTTGGCTGCAGATGCCGCACGGTGATGACCATCGGCAATGTAAGTAACGGGCACTTGTTGCTGAAACAAATTTGAAATAGTATTTATGGCAGTGTCATCATTCACAACCCAAATGGTGTGGGCAATTCCATCATCTGCAACAAAATCGTAAACTGGGGCTTTGGTATGGGTCCATTGTTCAACAAAAGCATCTATATCATTTACATTTCGGTAAGCTAAAAACACATTACCGGTTTGCGCACCGGTTTTGGTTATGTGGTTAATCCGGTCTTGTTCTTTATCTGGACGTGTAAATTCGTGTTTCTTTATAATGTTGTTATCATAATCATCAACAGCACTCGTACAAACAATACCGGTTTGACTTTTGCCGTTCATGATTAAACGATAAATATAATAGCATGGTTTGCTTTCGCGGAATAAAACTTCTCTTTTAATAAACGCATTTAAATTTTGTTTGGCTTGTTCATATACCTCAGGTGCATGCACATCAATGTTTTCCGGTAAATCAATTTCACTTTTAGTAATGTGTAAAAATGAATGTGGATTGCCTTGTGCTTCTATTTTTGCTTCTGCACTGCTTAATACATCATAGGGTTTGCTGGCTACAAATTTTGAGTATTGCGGCTGCGGGCGAAGGGCTTTAAAAGGTTGAATAATGGCCATGCTATTGTTAATTGATTTAAAAAGTGTTTATGAAATTATTTATCCGTGCTTTTGAGCAAAATATTGGGCTAATTCGCAAAATGCCTGAACGCTTTCTAACGGTAGGGCATTATACATACTTACTCTTATGCCCCCAACGGTTCTATAGCCTTTTACACCTACCATTCCATTTTCGGTACAGGTTTGCAAAAATGAAGACAGTAAGTTTTCATCTTTCATAAAAAATACTGCATTCATTAAACTTCTATCTTCTTTGGCAATAGATGATGTAAAAATGGGTAAGCTGTCAATGGTATTGTAAAGCAATGCTGCTTTTTGTTTACTACGCTTTTCCATTTCAGTTAATCCGCCTTCTGCAACTATCCAACGCAGGGTGAGTAAAGCAACATAAATAGCAAATACCGGTGGTGTATTTAATAATGATTTTGCTTCAATATGTTTTTGGTAGTGCATAATGGGTGGAACAGGCTTTTGAATGGAAGCTGCCCAATCCTTTTTTATTACAACCAAAGTTACACCTGCAGCGCCCATATTTTTTTGTGCGCCGGCATAAATAAGTGAACATTGGTTAAAAGGCATGGGCTTGCTAAAAATATCACTACTCATGTCGGCTACAAGTGGCAAGTTTGTTTCCGGTAAACTATGCCATTGGGTACCTTCAACCGTATTGTTGGTTGTTATGTGTAAATATTTTGCGTTGTTGGGTAGTGATAAGTTTTTAGGTATGTAAGTATGATTTTTATCTTTTGATGAAGCTGCAATGTGCACATTGCCAAAAAAACCGGCTTCCTGAATAGCTTTACTTCCCCAAATGCCATTGTCGCAATAGGCAGCAGTATCGTTGGGTGTTAGGAAGTTCATTGGAATTTGCATGAACTGTGTTGTGGCACCGCCATGTAAAAACAAAACTTCGTAATCATCATTTAGTTGCATTAGTTGCTTTACCAACGCTTTGGCTTCTTCAATAACAGCAATAAACCAATCGGTACGGTGACCAATTTCCAAAATTGATAATCCAATTCCATTAAAATCGTGCAATGCTGCAGCGGCTTGTTCTATTACAGTTGCAGGCAAAATGGAAGGGCCTGAATTGAAATTATGTTTTTTCATGATTGCTAAAAGTGCTGCAATTTAATTAAATAGCGGCAAAGCAATGCGTTAATAAATTCGTGTAAACAAATGATAGTTAGTCGTGTTCGGTAATTCCGCCACTAATAATAAATTTCATGGCTTCAGCAGCATTCATATTGTTTACAATACGAACTCTTTCTTTTGGAACAATGTAAGTAATACCACTAATGGCATAAGAGTGTGGCACATATACAACAATGTGATCGGGCAAATTGAATCCTGATGCATCTTTGCTGGTTATAAAACCTAACCGCCATACATCATTGGCATCAACATTTACCATCACCGGTTTATCAAACTTCTTTTTATTACCCGAAAACGCTTCAAAAAAATCTTTTACTGAGGAGTAAATAAATTTTACGCCGGGGGTATGTTCTAAAATGGTATCGAATGCCTCAACAATTTTTGAAAAGATAAATGAAGAAGAGATGCGGCCTACCAATAGTACAACTATAACTACAACAATAAAGCCAACACCGGGAATGCGTTTTAAACTGCCATCGGGGTTTTCCTTTATTAAATCAGGAAAAATACTATGAATAACATTGGGTAAAATACCATCAATAAAATTAAAACCACTTACCACCAGCCAAATGGTTATACCTATGGGTGCTAAAACCGCCAGCCCTTGTAATAAATATTTTAAAATATTACGCAGTAACAATTGAAAAACCAATGAAAGCCGGTTTTTTTTCATACCACAAGTTTACAATAAAATGGGAAATAAAGCATATAAATCAGTAAACCGGTTTTGTTTAGGCAAATTCATCTTCGGTTGTTTTAATACTGTTTTCTTAATGGCGTTCATGCGTTTTCTTTGTTTAGAGGTAATACTTACTTAGTATTTATACAAAGTTGAGAAAAAAATAGTGTTAGAAACTTTGGCAACACTAAAAGTTTCCATAGTTTTGCGTCCGTTATGGAAAATGAAATGCGAATTATTACAAAAGCCCATGAGCTATTTATGCGCTACGGCGTACGTAGTATAAGTATGGACGAAATTGCCTCGCAGTTAGGCATGAGTAAAAAAACCTTATACCAATATTTTACTGATAAGGATAATTTGGTAGAACAGGTAATACAAGATGAAATTAAAAGAAATGCAGAGCGCTGCACTTTTCAATGTCAACAAAGCGAAAATGCTATACACGAGGTTTTCTTGGCTATTGAAATGGTAGAAGACATGCTGAAAAACATGAATCCGCTATTGTTGTACGAATTGGAAAAATATCATCCCAAAGCTTTTCGACAATTTTACGAGCATAAAAACAAGTTTTTATATCAGGAGATTACTCGCAATTTGAAACGAGGTATTGAGGAAGAGTTGTATCGTTCTGATATAAAAATTGATATTATGGCTGCTTACCGAATCGAGTCAATTTTCTTAATATTTAATCCTGCATTCAATCAATCTATTGGTAAATACAGTTTGGCAGAATTGGCTGAAGCCATTACGCAGCATTTTTTATATGGAATTGCAACCACAAAAGGCCAAAAGATAATTACGAAGTATCTCCAAAAGGAATTTAATCGCATATAAACTAAAATATCTAAAACGTAAACTAATAAATGAAGGGTATGAAACAAAAATTAATGATACTGCTATTTGTTACCATTGGCAGTAGTATTGTGTTAAGGGCCCAAACCGGTGAGGGAACACATGCATTTTCATTGCAACAATGTATTGAATATGCACATAAAAACAATGCTCAAATTAAAAATGCGTTATTAAATGTTCAAATACAGCAGCAAGTAAACCGTGGGGTAACGTCAGCCGCATTGCCGCAATTAAATGGTGGTATTAGTACCAATTATTATCCAAATGTTGCTGTACAAAGTTTCCCCAACTTTATTGCTGCAGCTACTTATGGTGTATTAGTACAGGAAGGAGTAAAAAATGGAGCTGGAAATCCAATCGTTGCTCCATCAGATTTTGGGTATGTGCAGGCACAATTCGGTACGCCCTATAATGCTACTGCAAGTGTAGCCCTTTCACAAATTTTGTTTGATGGTCAGGTGTTTGTTGGTTTACAAGCACGTGCTACATCCATGCAATATCAACAAAAAAATGTTGAAGTAACCGAAGAAAATATTAAGGCTAATATTTATAAAGTATACTATCAGTTAGTAGTAAGTAAAACACAGGTAGCATTGCTGGATGCTAATATTGAACGCTTTCAAAAGTTGTTACATGATACTCAAGAAATGTATAAAAATGGATTTGCAGAAAAATTAGATGTAGATAAAACTTCTGTTCAATTAGCCAACCTGCAAACAGAAAAACAAAAAACATTAAACAGTATTGCTGTTGGTTATTTGGGTCTTAAAATTTTGCTTGGCATGCCCATTAAAGATTCATTACTTCTTACCGATAACATTAATGAAGATGCGATAAAAGATAATATTTTAAATGATACAGCCTATCAATACATGAATCGGAAAGATTTTCAATATCTACAATTGGTAAAAAAATTAAATCAATACAATGTAAAGCGTTATCAAATGAGTTATTTGCCAACTGTAACCTTATCGGGTTCATTTGCGAAACAGGCTTTTCGTAGCCAGTTTAACTTTTTTGATAAGAAGGGTGACTGGTTTACCGCTTCTGCAATTGGTTTAAATATTAGTGTGCCCTTGTTTGATGGTTTTGCAAAGGATGCGAATATTAAGCAATCACGTTTAGCTGTGAAACAAACCGATAATTCTTTAGATGCCTTGAAACTTTCTATTGATAACGATGTAAAAACTGCTCAACTAAACTTTGCAACTGCTTTAGAAACACTCGATTTTCAAAAGAAAAATATGCAGTTAGCTGAAACCGTTTACAACCAAACAAAAAAGAAATACGAGGTTGGAACAGGAAGTAACACAGAAATAACTTCTGCAGAAACAGACCTAAAAACAGCCCAAACCAATTATGTTAATGCATTGTACGATGCTGTAATTGCCAGGGTTGATTATTTAAAAGCAACCGGAAAATTATAATTCATTCAAAAAAATAAATTTATTATATGCAAAAAATATTTCAATACACTATAATTGCTACAACTGCTATTACAATGGCTGCTTGTTCGGCAAAGTCATCTTCTTCTGAAGTACAAAATGAAAAGCAGCAATTGGCAGATTTAAAAAAACAACAGCAAAAAATAAATCAACAAATTAGCGATTTAGAAAAAAAGCTAGCACAGCAAGACACCAGTTTTGCCAATACTGAAAAAGCGAAGTTGGTTGTTTTATCAACTGTTGCGCCACAAACATTTATCCATTATATCAATTTACAAGGACGCGTTGATGCTGTTAATATTGCTTATGTAGCTCCCAAGGGTGCGGGTGGTGTTGTAAAAGCTTTATATGTGAAGAAAGGTGATAAAATTCATAAAGGGCAGTTACTATTGCAATTAGATGACGCCATAGCTAAACAAAGTTTAAATGCAGCACAACAGAATATGGCTACTGTTCAAACGCAACTTGATTTTGCCAAAACCTTGTATCAAAAACAAAAGAACCTATGGGATCAAAATATTGGTACGGAAGTACAACTAATTACTGCAAAAAACAATGTGGCAAATTTAGAAAGTCAATTGGCTACTTTGCAAAAACAATTAGATATTACCAAGCAACAATTAGAGTATACTAAGGTTTATGCGGATATTGATGGAGTTGCTGACGATGTAAATGTTCGTATTGGTGAATTGTTTACGGGCTTCTCCGGAACATCTCCACAAATTAAAATTGTTAATACTAGTAATTTAAAAGTTACTACACAAGTACCGGAAAATTATTTGGGTAAAGTAATGGTGGGTTCGCCTGTTAAAATAACCTTGCCTGATATTAATAAAACAATTGATGCCAATATTAGCGTTATTGGAAATTTAATTGATGCTAATAATAGGAGCTTTTTTGCTGAAGCTAAACTGCCTTCCGGAAAGGAATATTATCCTAATCAAGTAGCTGTTGTAGCCATTCAAGATTACAAAGCTAACAATGCAATCACCGCTCCCATTAATACTATACAGAATGATGAAAATGGGAAATATGTTTTGGTAGCTGTAAAAGAGGGTGGGCGTTTGGTAGCCAAAAAACGTCCTGTAAAAATTGGTATGATGAATAGTGATAATGTAGAAGTTTTAAGCGGTTTACAACCCGGTGATCAAATCATTACTGATGGCTATCAAAGCTTATATGATGGTCAATTGGTTACTACACAATTGTAGTTCCGTTATTTTTATAGTTAACCTTATACATGCAGCTTTAAAATAAGTTTATGAGTTTATTAGAAGATATAAACAGCAAGTTCAAAGAGTTTGCACCAACTACATGGAGTATTAAAAACAAAACGGCCATGTACTTAATCATGCTCTTTGTAAGCATTGGTGGAATTTTTCAATTCGTTACATTGCCTAAAGAGCAATTTCCGGATATTGTTATTCCTACTATTTATGTACAAACTATTTATGTAGGTAACTCGCCTAAAGACATTGAAAACCTAGTTACCAGGCCAATTGAAAAACAAATTAAAGGTATTACTGGTGCAAAAATTAAAAAGTTTACTAGTACTTCACAACAAGATTATTCAGCTATTACTGTTGAATTTGAAACAGATGTGAAGACTGAAGTGGCCTTACAAAAAGTAAAAGATGCAGTTGATAAAGCCAAGCAAGATTTGCCTACTGACTTAACACAAGAGCCAACAGTATTAGAAGTTAGTTTTAGTGATCAACCCATTATGTATGTAAACATTAGTGGTGATTATGATTTGCAACAACTAAAAAAATATGCAGATGATGTAAAAGATGAATTGGAAAACATTCCGCAAATTAATCGGGTAGATGAAGTGGGTGCACCCGATCGTGAATTTCAAATTAATGTTGATAATTTTAGAATGGAGGCAGCCGGTATTACGTTTGACGATATAACGAATGCTGTACAGCGTGAAAACCTTGATATTTCCGGTGGTTTATTAGATGTGGGAAATATGAAGCGCAACCTGCAAATTAAAGGTCAGTTAAAAACTGCTGCAGACATATCTAAAATAATTTTGCGCAACCAAATGGGCGCCCCTGTTTACTTAAAAGATATTGCGCACATTAAAGATACTACGAAAGAAAGCGAAAGCTTTGCCCGATTGGATGGTAAAAATGTAATTACCTTAAACATAATTAAGCGTTCAGGTGAAAACCTAATTGAAACAAGTGATGCTGTGAAAGCAGTGGTTGAAAAAATGAAAGCATCATCACTTCCAAAAGATTTAAAAGCTGTTATCACCGGCGATCAAAGTATTAAAACAAGAAGTTCATTCAATGATTTAGTGAACTCTATCGTAATTGGCTTTGTGCTAGTTTTAATTGTGCTCATGTTCTTCATGGGCGTCGTAAATGCATTCTTCGTTGCCTTATCTGTTCCGCTAAGTATGTTTGTGGCATTTGTATTTTTACCCGGAGCAGACTTAATTGTAGGTTCACACGTTACCTTAAACTTTATAGTGTTGTTTGCATTGCTGTTTGGTTTAGGAATTATTGTGGATGATGCAATTGTAGTAATTGAAAATACGCATCGAATTTTTTCTCAAGGTAAAGGGAAAATACCTATACAAATATCAGCCAGAATGGCTGCAGGTGAAGTGTTTGTGCCTGTATTGGCCGGTACGCTTACTACATTAGCTCCCTTCTTTCCTTTATTATTTTGGCCGGGTATTATTGGTAAGTTCATGATTTATCTGCCAACCATGCTCATTTTTACTTTAGCAGCATCATTAGTGGTAGCATTTATTATGAACCCTGTTTTTGCAGTTGATTTTATGAATCATCCTGAAGGGGAAGAGAAGCCTGCAAAAAAAGAACTATTCAAAAAAGCTTCTTTTTGGGTTGCTATTATCATTGGTATTTTGTTAGATGTGATTGGATTAACTTTCTTTGGCAACCTGCTACTGTTCTTCATGATTCTGGTAGTATTTAATCGATTTGTGTTAGATGATGCTATTCATTATTTCCAAAATCATGGCCTTCCATGGATAATGAATCACTATGAAAACCTGTTGCGGTGGGCATTATACGGATGGCGTCCGGTAAAATTATTGTTAGCAACTATTGCCTTGTTTTTTGTTGCACTTATTGGCTTTGTTGTTGCTATTAGTACAAACCACGTAGGTATAACTTTCTTCCCGAAAGGCGATCCCAACCAAATTTATGTTTATTTGAAGTTACCGGTTGGTACCAACGTGTTGTATACAGATTCTATTACACGTGTGTTGGAAGGTCGTGTAAATAAAGTTTTGGGTATTGATGAAGCTAAAGGCAAAACCAATCCTATTGTAGAAAGCGTAATTAGTAACGTTGCTGTTGGTGCTGCAGATCCCATGAGTGGTGATAGAAGTACACGTAGTGAATTAGGTAGAATACAGGTTTCATTTGTAGAGTATGAAAAGCGTCATGGCATTTCTACGGCGCCATATTTAGATGAAATTAGAGCCGTAATGAAGGGTATACCCGGTGCAGAAATTACTGTTGATCAGGAAAGCTCCGGGCCACCAACCGATCCCCCAATTAATATTGAAATTGCCAGCGAGAATTTTGATAATTTAATTGGTACTGCTACATCGTTGAAAAATTATTTAGATTCTATACAAGTGCCCGGAGTTGAAGAATTAAAGATGGACGTTGATTTAAAAAATCCGGAACTTACTTTAACCATTAATCGCGATAGGGCTTTAACGGAAGGTATTTCTACTGCACAAATAGGACAACAAATTAGAACTTCTTTATTTGGTCGCGAAGTTTCAAAAATTAAAGAAGGGAAAGATGAATATAAAATTCAATTGCGCAGTCAGGATTATCAGCGTCAAAATTTAAACGACTTGTTGAATATGCGTATTTCTTTCCGCGATATAGCTTCCGGTGGTGCAATTAAAAATATACCCATTAGCGCATTAGTGAAAGTTGAGCCAACAAACACCTTGGGAAGTGTAAAAAGAAAAGACCAAAAACGCTTAATTACACTGCGATCAAATGTATTAACCAACCAGGGTTACGATGCAACAGGCGTAAATCAGGTACTTAAAAAATATATTGATCAGTTTAAGCCTAAAGTTCCGGCTGGTGTTACTATTAAACAAACCGGTGAGGGTGAACAACAAGCTGAAACTGGTGCGTTTTTAGGTAAAGCCTTACTAATAGCATTGGGTTTAATTTTAATTATTTTAGTACTGCAATTCAATAGCGTTAGTAAGCCTATTATTATCTTAACAGAAATTATTTTCAGTGTAATTGGCGTGTTGTTGGGTTTTGCTATTTCCGGTTTGCAAGTATCGGTGGTAATGACAGGCTTAGGTATTGTTGGTCTTGCAGGTATTGTAGTTAAAAATGGAATTTTAGTAATTGAGTTTGCCGATGAACTACGTGGGCGTGGAATGAAAACTCGTGAAGCTGTAATTGCTGCAGGTAAAACACGCATTATTCCTGTATTATTAACTGCTTTAGCTGCTATATTAGCATTTATACCTATTGCAGTTGGTTTTAATATTAATTTCATAACGCTGTTCTCAGAATTAAATCCGCACATTTATTTTGGCGGTGATAATGTGGTGTTCTGGAAGCCTTTGTCATGGACCATTATTTTTGGTTTGGCTTTTGCCTTCTTCATGACATTGATTATTGTACCTTCTATGTACTTGATAGCAGAGCGTTTACGCAAACCTATGCGCCGCATATTTGGTGGTAAATGGATTAGCTTTTTGGCTATACCGCCATTTACAATCATCTTCCTGCTATTAATCATAATAACACTAATTAATCACAGAAGGCATGTTCAAAAAAGGAAACGCATGCAATTGCAAAATGTTAATGATGCATTTATAGGAAGTTGGTTCTAAACTTCCATCAAAAAACAAAAACCGCTATGATTTTGTAGCGGTTTTTTATTTTTCTATTTTGAAATAATTAGCTTTTGTATTTTCACTAAAAAAATAAGTATGCTGCAAAACCATGAAATTGATTACCGAATTATAGGCGAAGAAATGCAATATGTTGAAATTGAGTTAGATCCCAATGAAACCGCTGTTGCTGAGCCGGGTGCATTTATGATGATGGACGATGGCATTAGTATGCAAACCATTTTCGGTGATGGCAGTAATCAAAACAATGGATTATTAGGGAAACTGTTTTCAGCCGGAAAACGCATGTTGGTAGGGGAAAATTTGTTTATGACAGCTTTTACCAATACAGGAGTGGGTAAAAAGCATGTAAGCTTTGCGGCGCCTTATCCCGGTAAAATTATTCCATTAGATTTATATAGGCTTGGTTACAAAGTAATTTGCCAAAAGGATGCTTTTTTATGTGCTGCAAAAGGGGTTAGCATTGGTATTGAATTTCAACGCAAATTAGGTACAGGGTTATTTGGTGGTGAAGGTTTTATTATGGAAAAATTAGAAGGTGACGGAATGGCGTTTGTGCATGCTTGTGGCCATGTAGAACAAAAAGAATTGCAACCGGGTGAATTACTTAAAATTGACACGGGTTGTATAGTAGGTTTTACCGCTTCGGTGCAATATGATATTCAGTTTATTGGCGGTATAAAAAATACCATTTTTGGTGGTGAAGGTGTGTTTTTTGCAACTTTACTTGGGCCCGGAACAGTTTGGATTCAAACCCTGCCTATTAGTCGTTTGGCAGGCCGCATCTTGCAATATGCTACTTTTAAAAAGCGTGAAGAAGGAAGTGTGTTGGGCGGATTAGGTAATTTATTAGATGGTGATGGATGGTAAAATTAAAATAATATGGAGCAGCCAATTCAAGAACAATTAGTGCAAACATGTTTGCATTATTGGCATGAAAATTTACATAAAATAACATATTGCTTGTCGCTACTATCCGAAGAACAAGTTTGGCAGCAATCCAACCCCGCTACCAATAGTATTGGTAATTTAATAGTGCATCTTTGTGGCAACATTAGTCAGTACATATTGGCTACTTTGGGTGGGCAGGTATATCAAAGAAATAGAGATGCTGAATTTCAGCAACAACACATGCCTAAAGCAACCTTGTTACAACAATTAAAAAATGTGTTACTGGAAGCAGAAAAAATTACTAAATCCTGTATTACTGATAAATGGCTTCAGCATTATGCGGTGCAAATTTACCATATGAGCGGGGTTGCCATCCTTATTCATGTTACAGAGCATTTATCATACCATACCGGGCAAATAGCTTTTATTACAAAGCAAATAACCGGTACCGATTTGGGTTTTTATGATGCATTAAAATAATTGTTTATGCAATATCTCGCTATGGCAAACACCTTATCATATGTTGAAATAATTGTTGCCGGAATTAATTAACTAAGCAGTAAATTCGTAACAGCAAAGTTGCTATGCATTATGGATAAACTTACCCAAAAAATTGCAGGATCAGGTTATTTCTCTAACGATAGTTTGCAGGCTTTTTTACAACATTGGCAACAGTGGAAATTACCGAAAGATTACATACTGCTCAAAGAGGGTATTGTTTCCGATTATATTTATTTCGTATCATCCGGCCTGGCCCGTATTTATTATTTTAAACATGGGAAAGAAATTACCGAATGGCTGGCAATGGATGAAACCTTTTTTCTTTCCATAACCAGTTTTTTTAAGCGAACACCCAGCAAATTAAATATTCATACCATTGAACCATCAGTAATAATGGGCATACATCATGATGATTTAATGCGCCTCTGTGATGAGTACCATGATGTGGAAAGGTGGTTACGAAAATTATTAACCCGGTCACTCATCTCTTCGCAGCAACGCATGGATGCCATACAATTTGAAACAGCTTTACATCGTTATAGACGCTTGGCAGACGAGTATCCTTCTATTTTGCAAAGAGTGCCTTTGTCTTATATCGCCTCTTTTTTGGGTATTACACAAGAAACACTCAGTCGTATTCGGGCACATAGATAATTTTTTTTGACTATTGTCAATGAAAGCTATGCTTTAAGCAATGAACTTTAGGTTTCAATAAATTAAACATATGAAACCTCTTTACATTTTAACTGCCCTTGCTTTGTTATACAGTGGTCAAACTATACTGGCACAATCACCAAAAGCTAAACAACTGGTTGGTCAAATGACACTTGAACAAAAAGTTGAGTTAGTAGTAGGAATGGGTATGCGTTTGCCGGGCCCTACCGCTGCATCCGATAAAAAAGATACGGCTAAACATGCAACACCCGGTTTTCAGTTGCCACCATCGTTGCCACAAGATGCATCTATTCCTGAAAAGGTACCCGGTGCTGCAGGTCGTACACATGCTATACCGAGTTTAGGATTGCCTTCTTTAACCTTGTCCGATGGACCTGCAGGAGTACGAATTAACCCAATTCGTCCTGATCATCCCAATCAAACTTATTATGCAACGGCATGGCCCGTAGGTACTTTATTGGCTTCATCATGGGATACCAGTTTGGTGCAAACCGTAGGGAAAGCATTTGGTCGTGAAATTCAACAATATGGTATTGATGTAATTCTTGGACCCGCTATGAATATTCAACGTAATCCTTTAGGAGGAAGAAACTTTGAATATTATTCTGAAGACCCTTTGGTTTCAGGGCATATTGCAGCAGCTATGGTCCGTGGGGTTCAACAAAATGGCGTTGGTACTTCCATTAAACATTTTGTAGCCAATAATCAGGAAACTAATAGAAACAGTGTTAACACAATTGTAAGTGAGAGGGCACTACGTGAAATTTATTTGAAAGGGTTTGAAATTGCTGTGAAGGAGGCGCAACCTTGGACTGTTATGTCTTCTTACAACTTAATTAATGGCACTTATACTTCTGAAAGCCATGACTTATTAACTGATATTCTTCGGAATGAATGGGGCTTTAAAGGCTTAGTAATGACAGACTGGTTTGGTGGAAAAGATGCCGTTGCACAAATGAAAGCGGGCAACGATTTATTAATGCCCGGTACCATTTTGCAATATAATGCTATTTTAACAGCAGTAAAAAATGGCACATTAAGTGAAGACATTATTAATAGAAATGCAGCAAGAGTAGTGGATTTAATTTTTGAATCGCCTACCTACAAAAAAATTCCTTATACCGATAAACCCGATTTAAAAGCAAATGCACAAATTTCTCGAAAAGCTGCTACAGAAGGAATGGTATTGTTACAAAATAATAATAACGCACTGCCATTGACGACTAAAAACAACAAACAAATAGCTCTCTTTGGTAATACATCGTATGATATTATTGCCGGAGGTACCGGTAGTGGTGATGTAAATAAAGCTTATACCATTTCATTGGATAAAGGGTTATTAAATGCAGGATATAGCATTGACAAAAACCTGATTGAAGCTTACACCACTTATATTGCAGAAGAAAAAGCTAAACAACCCAAGCCTCGTTTCTTTTTTGAATTAGTGCCACGAGTTAAAGAAATGAATTTAGAGGAACCTTTGTTACAAACAGAAGCAAAAAATGCTGCAGCTGCAATTATAACGATAGGCCGTAATGCCGGCGAAGGCGCTGATAGAAAAGTAGAAAACGATTTTACTTTATCTACTGAAGAGAAAAGCATGATACAAAAAGTTTGCGAAGCTTTTCATGCTCAAAACAAAAAAGTAATTGTTGTTTTAAATATTGGTGGTGTAATTGAAACTGATAGCTGGCGCAGTTGGCCCGATGCCATTTTATTGGCATGGCAACCCGGTTTAGAAGCAGGTAATGCTATTGCTGATGTTGTTAGTGGCAAAGTAAATCCTTCAGGAAAATTAGCCGTTACTTTCCCCATTCGTTATGAAGATGAACCATCTGCCAAAAACTTTCCCGGAAAAGAATTAGAGCCTAATGAGCACAAAGGATTTTCTTTATTTGGTGTGCCTGCAGAGGTAATTTATGAAGAAGGTATTTATGTTGGATATCGTTATTTTACAACCTTTCATATAAACACTGCTTATCCTTTTGGTTATGGATTATCCTACACTCAATTTAATATGAAGCCGCTTCAGTTAAGTGCTAATGTTATGAAGCAAAATGTTGTTGTTAAGGTAAATGTTACGAATACAGGTAAAGTTGCCGGAAAAGAAGTGGTTCAGTTATATGTTTCTGCACCCCATAGTAAAATCGGTAAACCTGCAGAAGAACTAAAGGCTTTTGCAAAAACACCATTGTTACAACCCGGACAGTCAACAACCATTTCTTTTACTTTAACCCCTGCTGACCTAGCTTCCTTTGTAACCGACCAAGCAGCTTGGATTGCAGATGCCGGAAATTATACCATTAAAGTTGGAAATTCATCAGCTAACATTTTGCAAACAGCTACCTTCCAATTGCCGCAACAAGTAATTACCGAAAAAGTAAAACATTTAATGGTGCCCCAACAACCAATAACCGAATTGGGGATGAAATAAATAAATCTAGTAAAGTTAATAAGTGCAATTCCCAACTTCAATCAATAATTGCACTATAAAAGGCAACATTCAAGGTTGCCTTTTATTTTATAAATTCTTCGCATTGTTTCAGGCAAGTAAAATACATTTACCTTTAGAAGGTATTCTATAAACATACTAAAAATAATTTATGCAATTTTCGGCTCAACAAATAGCAGACATGCTTCAAGGTGTTATTGAAGGTAATAATATGGAAACGGTATCTGCCCTATCTAGAATAGAGGAAGGTAAGCCTGGTTCATTATCATTTTTATCTAATCCACTGTATACACAATATTTGTATACCACAAAGGCTTCTATAGTAATAATCAATAAAGATTTTGAAGTAAAGGAACCTGTTACCGCAACTTTAATTAGGGTTGAAAATGCACAAGCAGCATTTGCGAAATTGTTGGAATTATACAATCAAATAAAACTTAACAAAACTGGTATAGCCCCTAACTCCCAAATTGAAGATACAGCCACTGTAGGTGAAAATGTTTATGTAGGTGCATTTGCATATATTGGTGAAAACACAAAAATTGGTAATAATGTAAAAATATATCCGCAAGTGTATATTGGAGATAATTGCATAATTGGAGATAATACCACTTTATTTGCAGGGGTTAAAATATATTCTGAAACGCAAATTGGCAAAAATTGCATTATTCACTCAGGAACAGTGATTGGGAGTGATGGCTTTCGGTTTGACCCACAAAATGAGGGTAATAAAAAAATTGCGCAAATTGGAAATGTGGTTATAGAGGATGATGTGGAAATTGGTGCCAATTGTGCTATTGATAGAGCGACGCTTGGTTCTACTATTTTAAGAACAGGGGTTAAATTTGATAATTTAATACACATTGCACACAATGTGGAAGTAGGTGCAAACACTTATATTGCAGCACATGGTGTTATTGCAGGCTCCACAAAAATAGGTAAAAACTGCATGTTCAGTGGGCAGGTAGGTATTGTTGGCCATTTGCAAATTGCTGATAATACTATCATTACAGCACAATCAGGTATCTCTAAAAATATAACAAAACCAGGCGAAGTATATATGGGATCACCTGCATTTGATGCAAACAAGTATCGTAAAGCTTACATTCATTTTAGAAATTTGGAACAATTAGCTCAACGTGTAACTGCACTTGAAAAAAATAAATGATTTTGATAATTAAATGTCAAGTGGAATCATTGCATTTAATTCCGGATCCCAAACCTTTAAACGCAGACAGGCAATAATATCTTTTGGATGTAAAGTAGTTACTGTAGCTTTTTGAAGTGCCGGTAGTTGTTGCATGGCCTCGGGTAAGCGGTAAAACGGGATTTTACAATTAAGGTGGTGAATATGATGATAGCCAATATTGGCAGTAAACCATTGCCATAATTTGCCCATTTTCATATAGCTTGAAGATTCCAATGCAGCGGCTGCATAACTCCATTCAGTATTAGACTGATACTTTGCCCCAGGGAAATTGTGTTGTGCATAAAATAAATATGCCCCCAACATGTGTGATAAAAAGAAAGGTAGGAAAAATACAAAAAACCAAATTTGCCAACCAAAGTGTACCCACAAAAAAATGGCAATGCTAAAATGAATAAGCAACACTACTGCGGAATCCCAATGTCTTTTCTTCGAACTCAAAAATGAGCGAACACACATACCAAACATAAACATTGTAAAATAGGAGAAGAACATATTAAGAGGGTGCCTTATGGCTAAATAAATTTTTTGTTCTTTTTTGTTTGAAGCATAAAACTTTTGTTTGGTCATTATGGGATAAGAGCCAATACTGGCACTATATAACTTTGCATTATTATTGTGATGATGATTATGTGAGCGTTTCCAAATGCTAGGAGGGGTTATCATATAAGCACCAAAGATGGTAAACAAAATATTGGCGCTAAAAGATTTATATAAAATTGTATGATGCTGAAAATCATGAAATATTATGAACATTCGTGACAACAGCAGGGCACTTAATATGCTAAAAAATAATTTTACTATTATACCTGGAAGTAGAAAAGAAGCAACTAAACTAGCAATTAATAAAATTGTAGTAGAAAGGGTGAAATACCAACTTTTCCAACGAATTTCTTTGGAAAACGGTTTGGTGGATAGAATTAATTCCTTTTCGTAGGAAGTATGCATTAAACAAACGTATGAAAAGTGCGTTGATAAAACATAAAATTGCCGTTAATTCCTACACATATTTTCCTTTTACAAGTATTTTAGTCTTTTGGCGGCCTCCTTCAGTGTGGTTTCTTTTTTTGCAAAGCAAAATCGCAATACTTTTTCATCGGTTTTATTGTGGTAAAATGCCGATACTGGTATAGCGGCTACACCTACTGTTTCTACCAACTCTTTTGCAAAAGCAATATCAGACTTATTAGAAAGTTTAGCATAGCTGTAGCATTCAAAATAACTGCCATGAGAGGGAATATAAACAAATCCGGTTTCTTTCATGAGAGATCTAAATAAATCACGTTTTTTTTGGATTTCAATACCTAGTTGAACATATTTGTTTTTTTCCTGTAAATAACTTGCCAACGCGTATTGTTTGGGCGTATCACAACTAAAGCAATTAAACTGATGTACTTTTCTAAATTCTTTCATCAATGCCTCGCCAGCAATACAATAGCCTAATTTCCAGCCTGTACAATGGTAAGTTTTTCCAAAAGATGCAATTACAAAACTTCTTTCCAGTAAATCTGGATAGCGTAACATACTTTGATGCATTATACCATCGAAAATTAAATGCTCGTAAACTTCATCGCTAATAATGATTATGGGCGTATTTGCTACCAAATTTCTTAGTTGTTGAATATCCGTTTCAGTTAATACGGCACCGGTAGGATTATGGGGCGAGTTGATAACAATTGCTTTGGTTTTGTTGTTTATTTTCCTGGCTACTTCATTCCAGGGAATGGCGTAGTTGGGATATTGTAAAGCAATAAATACAGGAGTAGCACCATTTAAAATTATATTGGGTACATAACTGTCATAGGCCGGTTCAAAAACAATTACTTCATCTCCCGGCTGTAAGATAGTGGTAAGGGCTGTATAAATGGCATAGGTGCCACCAGGTGTAATGGTTATAGAAGTTTCAGCATTTATATTAGTATGATACAAATAGTGTACTTTTTCGGCAATGGCTTCCCGTAATGCAGGTATGCCATTGGTATGTGCATATTGGTTAAAACCATCTTTCATTGCCTGGTTAACTGCTTCCACTAATGCTTCATCCATCATAAAATCGGGGAAGCCTTGCCCTAAATTTATGGCATTATGTGTATTGGCCAATTGACTCATTACCGTAAAAATGGTAGTGCCTACCTGAGGTAATTTTGATTGAATTTGCATAACAGTAGTATAATAAAGCAATTTACTAAACTTAAGGAGCTATGGTTCCGGCAACTCTTTTTAATTCTATTTCTGCAGCTTTGGCAGCATAGCTTAAATTCACCAGTTTATAGCCGGCTTCTTCAAAACTTTGTTGGGCTGCACGAACTTCCAAAATAGTGGCTTGTGATAAACTAAATCGTTGCAAGGTTAAATTTACTAACTGCTCCGATAAACGATTAATGGCGTATTGGGCAGCAATTAAGTCTAATGTATGAATATACATTTGATAGGTTTTGGCCAAATCGGTTTGGTAGTTTAAAATAGTAGCCTCTTTTTGTGTTTTAGAAATTTGGGTATTGATAGCTGCTGTTTGTTGTTGCCTTTTTAAGATACTACCATTATAAATTGGTACAGACAAATTTAAACCTACGTAAGGCCCATACTGTTGGTTTAATAAAATTTGTCCGCCATTGCTGGTACTTCTTCCGTAGTTAATGCCTCCATTCAAACGCAAAGAGGGATAACGCAATGCAGCTGTTTGTTTTTCAGCTAACTCATTAATGGTAATTTGTTGTGATGCGGCAATGATATCAGGGTTTTGTTGTAAGCGGGTTAAAATATCATCGAATTTTATATTGTTTTCGATGGCTATGGAGTCGGTAAGAACGATGGTTGAATCGGCGGTAAGACTTAATAGGTTTAGTAAATCGGCCTTGGTTTGTTCAACTACAATTTTTTGGGATTGAAAGTCTTGCTCTTTGCTATGTAAATCAATTTCAGCTTGAAATAAATCGGCATCGTTGGCATATCCTACACTACGTTTGGCATTAATAATCTCCAGTTGTTTTTTTGAAACATCAATGCTTTTTGAAAGGGTGTTTAAATAACTGTTTTGTCTAACTGCATCGAAATATTTCGTCATTACCGCAGCAATGGTATTTTGCACCTGCGAATTGAAGAATGATTCGCTTTGGGCTTCAATTGCTTCTAATTGTTTTTTGGTGGCAATTACCCGGTAGCCGTTAGATAGTAGCATGGAACCTGCTATACCTGCATTCAGGTTATTACTGATGGCTCCATTTCGAGTTAAATCTCTGTCGCCGGTTGCACTGTTAATTTTTTGATTAATATTTACAATGCTTTCCTGATTGGTGGTAGTACCCGTAACTGTGGGTAAACCACCTGCAATACCAATATTGTTATTGACTTTTGCAATATCAATATTGCTTTTGGCAATTTGAATGTTGTAATTCTGTTTCAAAGCCAGGTTTACGGCATCTAAAACTGAAAGTGGGTGTTGCGCCATTACCTGTAATACACCACAGCCCAAGGCCAATAAAAAAAACTTTCTCATAATGCATGAAATTAGCGTTGGTGCAGGGTTGTATCAAATATATTTTATGAACGGATGAGAGGCTTATTGTACCAATGTTCCCACATTCATGCCTTCTACCACTTTTAAAAGGTTACCGGGTTTATTCATATCGAAAACAATAATGGGTAATTGATTTTCCATGCAAAGTGTAAAGGCTGTCATGTCCATTACTTTCAAGTTTTGGTTAATACATTCTTGGAAGCTAATGGTTTCAAAGCGTTTGGCATTTGGTTCTTTTTCTGGATCGGCATTATATATGCCATCAACCCTTGTGCCTTTCAAAATAACATCGGCTTTCATTTCAATGGCCCTCAGCGAACCGGCAGTATCAGTAGTGAAATAGGGGTTGCCCGTACCGGCACCAAATATTACCACTCTGCCCTTTTCTAAATGTCGCAATGCTTTACGACGAATATAAGGTTCAGCTACTTGTTCCATGTTAATGGCACTTTGTAAACGAGTATAAACACCAATTTTTTCAAGCATGGCTTGCATGGCCATTGCATTAATAACAGTTGCCAACATGCCCATATAATCTCCATGCGCCCTTTCAATACCACTTTCAGCCTCGTTCATACCCCGATAAATATTACCGCCACCAATAACAATTGCTACCTGAACGCCCAGGTTAGTAACCAATTTAATATCTTGGGCATATTGTTCAATAATTTTTGGGTCAAAGGGGTCGCCGTTTTTAACATCGCCAACTAGGGCTTCGCCCGATAACTTTAGCAGAATACGTTTGTACTTAGGCAGCATATAAAAGGTTGTTGATTAAATGAATTCTATGTGCAACGATTATAATGCAAATAACCTGATTTTTTGCAGAAGTTACAAAACGAAAAAAGGGAACCTTTTTGAAAGTTCCCTTTTTTACTAAAATTGTTGGAAATATTTATCCTAATGCAACGCGTTTAAAAGCAATTACTTTTAAGTCGGCATCAACTGATTTTAAATAGTCGCCAACGCTTTTGCTACCATCTTTTACAAAAGCTTGTGCCAATAATGTTTGCTCTTTGAAGAAGGAATTTAATTTACCCTCTGCTATTTTAGCAATCATTTCGGCGGGTTTACCGGCCATTTTAGGATCGGCAGAAATTTGTTCGGTAACAATAGCTCTTTCTCTTTCAACTACATCGGCAGGTACAGAGTTAGCATCAATAGCTACTGGATTCATAGCTGCAATTTGCATGGCTACATCTTTACCGGCTTCAGCTGCTGCTTTGTTTAAACCTACTAAAACACCCATACGGTTTGCACCATGAATGTATGAGGCAACATAAGGAGCTTCAACTCTTTCAAACTTTTGAATGCCAATTTTTTCGCCTATAGCAGCCAGTTTATCATTAATTAAGTCGGCTACTTTAGCACCATTAACGGTAACTTCATTTAATTCGTCAATACTTTTTACGTTGTTAGCTACTGCGGCATCGGCAATAGATTGAGCAAAGGCAACGAAATCGGCATTTTTAGAAACGAAGTCGGTTTCGCAGCTAATGCAAACAATAAAACCTGTTGTATTATCTGCATTGGTTTTAGCAATAATTACGCCTTCTTTTGCCTCGCGGTCGCTGCGTTTAGCGGCAACTTTTTGGCCTTGTTTGCGTAACCAGTCAATAGCTGCTTCAAAATCGCCATTGGTTTCGGTAAGGGCCTTGCGGCAATCCATCATACCGGCACCAGTTGCTTGGCGTAGTTTATTAATATCTGCTGCGGTTATAGTAACAGTACTCATGGTAATAAATTTTGTTCGGTTAAAAATTGTTGCAAAACTACCTGTGCCTATTTCAACAATTGCTAAATGTTTTGTTATGAAATGTTGAAGAATGTACAGGAAGTTGCAGTGTGCGACGCAACGGAAGTTGAATAAAGTGGTAACAGCCGGGTTCATAAAAATAATGGCAAATGAACCCGGTTTTGTTACAATTTATTTATCTGCCACCACCGGCGGGACGGCGGCTATTGGGTACTCTGCGTTTGGGGGCACCACCGGCTTCACCACTGCGGCCACCTTTACGGGCACGGGCAGCTTCACTTTGAGCTTCGGCTTCCAGTCTGCGGGCTTTTATTTCTAATTCGTTGGCTTCTTCGTGTGTATCTTCTTCCTCTTTACTTGCTTGGCGTTCAGCTAAGCCTTCAGCAATAGCTGCGGTTAAGTAATTGGTAATGATAGCTATTGATTTAGTAGCATCATCATTAGCAGGAATAGGGAAATCAACTTTATTAGGATCGCAATTGGTATCAACCATTCCAAAAGTGGTAATGCCTAAACGTTTAGCTTCGGCTAAACCAATGTGTTCAACACCAATATCAACTAAGAAAAGTGCTGCGGGTAACCGGCTCATTTGAGCAATACCGCCTAACACTTTTTCCATTTTATCTTTATCGCGACTAAGGGTTAAGCGTTCTTTTTTGGTAAGACTTTCAGCGCTACCATCGTTCAGCATTTTTTCAATGCTCTGCATTTTTTTAACGCTTTTACGAACGGTGTTGAAGTTGGTAAGCATACCACCTAACCAGCGTTCAGTAGCGTAAGGCATGTTAACGCGTTTAGCACATTCGGCTACAATTTCTTTAGCTTGCTTTTTAGTAGCTACGAACATTATTTTTTTGCCGTTTTTGGCAATTTGCTTCATAGCTGCGGCTGCTTCCTGTAAATGGTCAACAGTTTTATTAAGGTCAATAATGTGAATGCCTTTTTTTTCTGCATAGATGAAAGGCAACATTTTAGGATTCCATTTCTTTTTTAAATGGCCAAAATGTACACCGGCATCTAACAACTGCTGCTGTAGTGAAGTATTATTTTCCATTGTGTTTGTATAAATAGTTTGAATGATAAAGTTTGTTGTATCCAAAACCAATTAACGTTTACTGAATTGGAAGCTTTTGCGAGCTTTTTTGTGACCGAATTTCTTACGTTCAACACTGCGAGGATCACGTTTTAATAAGCCGGCAGCTTTTAATGCAGGTCTGAATTCGGGATTTACTTCCAATAATGCACGGGCAATACCTAGCTTAGCAGCTTCGGCTTGGCCTTTTAAACCACCGCCTTGTGCATTAATTACAATGTCAAATTTATTGGTTACTTCGGCAGTTTTTAAAGGAGATTCTACCTGGTTTTGCAGGTAAACTAACGGAAAGTATTCTTTATAATCTTTATCGTTCACGGTAATTTTACCTTCACCCTTACTAATAAATACACGGGTTACGGCTTCTTTACGGCGTCCAACTGCGTTTTTTTGTTTTTCCATTTATTTGGAATTGATGGTTGAAAAATGAGTTTAAAATTTTAATTCTTTAGGTTGTTGTGCACTATGCGGATGTTCGTTGCCTGCATAAACAAACAACTTATTGAACATTTTACGGCCTAAACGATTTTTGGGTAACATACCTTTAACGGCTCTTTCTAAAACCGCTTCAGGTTTGCGTCTTAATAAATCTTTAGCGGCTTCTTCTTTTTTACCACCTGGGTAGCCGGAAAAGTTGATGTACAATTTTTCATCCATTTTGTTGCCGGTAAATACTAACTTATCGGCATTAATAACAACAACGTAATCGCCACAATCTACGTGAGGAGTATAATACGCTTTGTTTTTGCCCCTTAATACGGCGGCAATTTTGGAAGCAAGGCGCCCTACGGTTTGATTAGTACCGTCTACAACATACCAGTTGTGCTTAACGGTAGCCGCGTTTGCATGCTTGGTAGTGAAATGAAGATGACTCATAATAATGATTTGTTTTAATGATGCCGAAGCTATCCCTTCGGCGAATAGCCCAATTTTTGGGATGGCAAAGGTAGCATGAATGCTTTGAGATTTGCAATTTTATGAGCTCTTTTTTTTATCGTTCGTTTATAACTAATTGATTTTCAATAAAAATTTTGTCTCTATTTTTTCTTTATGCCTTTCAATAGGCATTTTTCGGGCATTTTAAGCGGCCGCTTAAGGGTAAGAATGCACCATTGGCGGTTTTAAGCGCTTTGCTATTGATGAAAATACAGTGGCTTGGGGTTACTATGGTAGGCTGAAGTTTAAAAATCAATTCCAATCCACTTTCGTTTGTTTTTTTCGTATTTCTGAAAGTTGAACTTGTATAATTTGCCGGGGCGGTGTGGTACATCTTGTTCCATTTCACCAATATCAATCAGTAAACCCATTGCAGCAAATTTTTTGCGGAAGTTGCGGCGGTCTAATTGTACGCCTAAAATGGCTTCATATAAATTTTGAAGTTCGCGTAGGGAGAATTTTTCGGGTAATAAATTAAATCCTAATGGATGTTCTTGAATGCGTTTTTGTAACCATTGGTGGCAGGTATCTAAAATTTCTTTATGGTCGAATGCCATTTCTTTAATTGAATTTACGCTATGCCAGTGCAATTCATTGTCCAAAGTTTTTAACTCGTGGTGTTGAATATTCAATAACGAGCAGTAAGCCACTGTAAGAACTCTGCCTCCGGGATGGCGGTTGGGCTTACTAAAGGTGCGTACTTGATCAAGATAAACATTGGTCATGCCGGTTCGGGTTTTTAATACCCTGTATGCGGCATCATCTAACTCTTCATTGTCTTCTGCAAAATCGCCTAAAAGCGACCATTTGCCTTTATACATTTCAAGGTCACTTCTAATTAGCAATACTTTTAGTTCTTCTCCGTCAAAGCCAAAAATTACACAGTCAACGGTAATGGGTACTCTAGGGTATGAATTAACTAGGGCTTTTACATCAGTAATGAGTGGGCGCTGTGCGGCTGGTTCGGTTTGAACGCTTTTGGGTTTCATTGTTGGCAAGTATTAAGTTCATCTTCTACTTCAGAAGAAAGTAATGGGGCGTTAAAGGTAATACTTTTAAATGATGTGTAAATTTTACATAAGCACAAAAACGTGTATTTATAGGTAAGCAAGTATTTTTGAAGCTAATTCCGAAAAACAATGTACACTGCCGAAAATATTCATGCATTAAATGAGTTAACTCGAAAATGGATACAAATTGAAACTTTGCCCAATGCTATTGAGTTAGCTGCCGCCGATATTGAAAGCTTGCGCAATGTGTTGCGTTTTCATGAATATCAATATTATGTAGCCAATAATCCATTGATTAGTGATTTTGAATTTGATCGTTTATATAAACTTTTAGAGCGTACAGAAAAAGCACATCCTAATTTAATTACCTCGGTTTCACCCACTCAGCGTGTGGGTAATAGCTTAAATCAGAATTTTGTAACGGTACCCCATTTGGTGCCCATGCTTAGTTTGGAAAACAGTTATAATAAAGCCGATTTGTTAGACTGGGATAGAAGAGTTCAGGAAATTGCTCACCGGCCGGACATAGAATATACCCTTGAACCTAAATTTGATGGTGCAGGTATTTCGTTGGTGTATGAAAATGATGTTTTGGTGCGTGCACTTACCCGTGGTGATGGGGTTGAGGGAGATGATATAACCACCAATATCAAGCAAATACATTCTATTCCCTTAACCGCTCCATTTTCTAAATATGGCATACAATTGATAGAAATTAGGGGTGAAGTTATTATGACGAAGCAAGCATTTGCTTTGTATAATGAAAAATTGACCGAGCTGGGTTTATCGCCCATGGCCAACCCCCGAAATGCCGCTGCAGGAAGTTTGCGCATGAAAGATCCGAAAGAAGTGGCGAAAAGGAATTTGCAGGCTTTTTTATACCATGTTAGCTATTATACCAAATTGCCTCATGCAACCGGAACAGCATCTGCATTATTAAATACACATGCAGGTATGCTGCAGTTGCTATGGGAATGTGGTTTGCATTCGCCGGTAAAAGAAAGAAAAATTGTAAAAGGAATTGATGCAGTAGTGCAGCAAGTAGAGGATTTTGAACATTTGCGCGATGAACTGCCTTATGAAATAGACGGCATGGTAATAAAGGTAAACAATTTGGCATTGCAAGAAACGTTGGGAATGACCAGCCATCACCCACGGTGGGCCATTGCCTATAAATTTAAAGCACGTCAAGCTACCACCGTTTTGCAGTCGGTTGAATTTCAGGTAGGCCGTACAGGTGCTGTTACGCCTGTTGCCAAGCTGAATCCGGTGGCCATTGGCGGGGTAACGGTATCTAGTATATCTATTCACAATGAAGATTATATTAAGGAAAAAGATTTGAAAATTGGCGATACCGTTTTAATTGAAAGAGCCGGCGATGTAATTCCACAAATTGTAAAATCAATGCCCGAATTACGAACCGGACATGAAAAAACAATTCATTTTCCCAAGCATTGCCCGGTATGCCATAGCCCTCTGTTTAAAGAAGAAGGTGAAGCTGTATGGCGTTGCGTGAATATTGAATGTAAAGCCCAAGTATTAGAACGCATTATTCACTTTGTGAGTAAGGATGCTATGGATATAAAAAGTCTGGGCGAAGCCAACATAAGAAGGTTTTATGAGTTGGGTTTATTGAAGGATATTCCGGGCATTTATCGCCTTGATTTTGCAGCAATTGCGCAGTTGGACGGTTTTGGGAAAAAATCGGTTGAAAATTTGCAAAATGCCATTGAAGCTTCCAAAAAACAGCCTTTGCATCGGCTGATTTATGCCCTGGGCATTCGTTTTGTAGGTGAAACTACTGCCAAAACCTTAGCCAATACAGTTACCCATTTGCTTGATTTAGCCAAAATGAGTAACGAGGAATTACAACAATTAGAAGATATTGGCGTTAAAGTAGCAGGAAGTATTCAGCATTTTTTTAGTAATGCCCAAAATTTGGCAATGCTGAATGAATTAAACGGTTATGGGTTGCAGTTTAATAATGAAAAGCGTACACAAACCCATAACGGTAATTTGCAAGGGCAAACCTTTTTGTTTACCGGAACACTTACCAAATTCAAGCGTTCAGAGGCAGAAAGTATGGTTGAACAACGGGGCGGCATTATAGTTGGCAGTGTAAGCAGTAAGTTAAATTACCTGGTTGTGGGCGAAGATGCCGGTTCGAAACTGGAAAAAGCAAAAAAGATTAATACAATTAAGATAATTGATGAAAATGAATTTCTATCTTTATTGCAACAATAAACAACCTTAACTATGTTTGAACACCTACCCAACGAAAAGTGGCGTCAATTTGATTTCCCAAATTCGAATGCCCTTCAAAAAAAGTATATGGTAAGCAACATGGGAAGAATTGCCTCTTTTACTGAAAATTTTAAAAAAGATGGCACCCTGCTTAAAGGTTCAGCGATTGAGGGATATCGGATCATTCGCCTGAAAGTAAAAGATAGCTACACACATTTTCTGTTACACAGAGCTGTTGCAGAATTGTTTTTGAAAAAGCCTAAGGCCAATGAAAAGTTTATCATCCATCTCAATCACAACAAGAAAGATAATAGGGCTGAAAATTTAAAGTGGGCTTCACAAGAAGATGTAATTGAACACAACAAAAGCAACCCACGTGTAAAAGCCGCTCGCAAAAAAATTCAACAGCGCACAGCCGAGTTGAAAAAAGGATTGAAGTTAACCTTGGCACAGGTAAAAGACATTAAAAAAATGTTGGCTAATCCCAAGCGTAAACTTACTTATAAGCAAATGGCTGAAAAGTATGGCGTTAGCGAAATGGCTATTACCCGCATAAAACGTGGTGAAAACTGGGGCCATGTAAAAGTGTAATAACAGTATTTAGCTTATTTATAATTTTAAAACCTGCGTTAACGGAACACCATTGCTGTGCTTCGTTAACTTTTTTATTGCAGTATGCTCAACAAGACAACAATTTCGTTTTTAAAGAATCTGGCAAAGCACAATAATCGCGAATGGATGCAAGCAAATAGGCAGAATTATGAGGCTGCTCGTGCTGATTTTTTGCAATTCACCCAACAGGTACTTACTGGTTTTGCAAAGCATGAATCCGACTTGCTTCCCTTACAACCCAAAGATTGTGTGTTTCGCCAAAATCGTGATGTTCGGTTTAGTGCGGATAAAAGCCCTTATAAAATTAATATGGGCGCTGCATTTTCAAAAGGCGGAAAAAAATCAGTATTGGCAGGCTATTATTTTCATTTAGAGCCAGGCAAAAGTTTTGTAGGTGGCGGCCTTTGGATGCCCGATAAAGCCCTCGTACAAAAAGTACGACAGGAAATTGACTATTGTTGGGACGAATGGCAATTAATGCTAAAAAATAAATCGTTTCAAAAACATTACGGCGATTTTAGCCGTGAACCTGAAATGGTTTTGCAACGTGAACCGAAAGGGTATGATAAAAATAATCCGGCTATTGCTTATTTAAAAATGAAAAGCTGGGTAGCTGCACAACCTTTAACCGATGCAGCCTTAACCGAACCCGACTTAGTTAAAAATGTAATAGATGCGTTTAAAGCATTACAACCATTTGTGCATTTTATGAACAGGGCCATAGAGGGTTAATGAATAAAGGCAGCAGAAGGTTTTACATAATTCCATGCTTTACCCAAATAGGCTATCACCTGTGTAGCAACTAAACTTTCCTCAGCTTCTGTTTCTAATGCCAAATCAGCTGCGGTGCCATGCAAGTAAACACCCAAGCGTGCTGCAATACATGGCTCATATTTTTGTGCCAGCAAAGCAGTAATAATTCCCGTTAATACATCTCCCGAACCACCTTTCGCCAATCCCGCATTGCCGGTAGTATTAAAAAAGCCTTTTCCTTGATGGGCTATTAATGTATAGTGACCTTTTAACACAATGGTTAACGGATATTGTAGCGTTAGTGCTAAAGCCTTATGTAGGCGCTCAAAATCATTAACACATTTTCCAAAAACCCTATCAAATTCTTTGGGATGCGGGGTTAAAATACTTCCTTTAGGTAAAAGCCCCATCCAATCTGCATTTTCAGCCAATATAGAAAGTGCATCCGCATCAATAACCATAGGTTGTTTATAATGTGAAATTACATTGAACAATATTTGCTGTGAATCCGTATTTACGCCCAATCCGGGTCCAATTCCAATAGCGGTGTAATGATTGATATTGTCAATTGTACTACTGCGCATTAATAGCATAGCCTCTGGATAACAGATGTTTAGTGCAGTTGCTCCTGATGCCGGTACTTGTGCGGTTACTAAACCGGTTCCACTACGTAAGGCTGCACCCGTTGCCATGATAGCCGCACCCATTTTCTCTTCACTTCCGGCAATAAGCAGTGCATGGCCAAATTGTCCTTTATGCGAAAAGGCATCTCTAACGTGTATGCATTGCTGAATATCTTCCAGTTCGGTTAGTTGTAAGTTTGTATCTATGGTGCTTAAGTAAGCCGGATGTAATCCAATGTCTAATATTTGCACCTGGCCAAAAAAAGCTGCATTTTCAGGAATTAAAAAACAAAGTTTGGGGCATTGAATAGTAAGCGTATAGTTTGCTTTTACAATATTGGTACTTTCAGTATGTTGGTCAATGTACATACCGGTGGGTACATCAATAGCTATTACTGTAGCTTTGGCTGTATTAATATGTGCTGCAATTAAAGCATATAAGCCTGAAAGGGGTTTGTTTAAGCCTACGCCCAATAAGGCATCAATTACAATAGAATCATCATTTATAGGTGGCAATAAATTTTCCGATGAAATATATTGAATGGGTAATCCCAATACATGTAAACGATGCAAGTTTTCTTGAAAATTATCGGTACCCGGTTTTCCAAATTCTGCAATGAAAACTTTGGGTGTAATACCGGCCTCATGTAATAATCTTGCAATAGCTAAACCATCACCACCATTATTGCCTTTGCCGCAGAAAATATAAATCGGTTGCTTTAAAAAAGGTTGTTTCAATATCCATTGTGTACAAGCTTGCGCTGCTCTTTCCATTAAGTCAATAGAAGCAATTGGCGTATTGGCAATGGTATAAGTATCCCATTCTTGTAATTGCGCGGCAGATAATAATTTCATGCTTTAAAGTTATTATAAAAAAAACACCTTCTCGCAAATTTCTATTTTTGAGAAGGTGTAAAAAACAAGCACTAAAAAAGCGCTACAACAAATGATTAGCCATTAAGTATTCTGCAATTTGTACTGCATTAGTTGCAGCACCTTTGCGTAAATTATCGCTTACCACCCACATATTTAATGTTTTGGGTTGTGTTTCATCGCGACGAATACGACCTACAAAAACCTCGTCTTTTTCATGTGCCCACAAAGGCATGGGATACAATTGTGCTGCATCGTCTTGTTGAACTACAACACCCGGTGCGTTGTTCAATAAATCAATAATATTGGGTATTTCAAATTCTTTTTCAAATTCAATATTCACACTTTCACTATGGCCGCCAATTACAGGAATTCTTACAGTTGTAGCTGTAACACGAATATTATCGTCCTGCATAATTTTTTTGGTTTCATTCACCATTTTCATTTCTTCTTTGGTGTAGCCATTTTCTAAAAACACATCTATTTGAGGAATTACATTCAAATCAATAGGATATTTATATGCCATTTCGCCCTGTACGCCTTTGCGTTCATTCATTAATTGGTCAACAGCTTTTTTGCCGGTACCCGTAACACTTTGATAAGTGCTTACTACAATTCGTTTAATAGTGAAGGCTTTATGTAATGGTTGCAATGCTACTACCATTTGAATGGTTGAGCAATTGGGGTTTGCAATAATAAAATCATCTTTAGTTAATACAGCGGCATTTACTTCCGGAACTACCAATTTTTTGGTAGGGTCCATTCGCCAAGCACTTGAGTTATCAATTACTTTAATGCCTGCTGCTGCAAATTTTGGTGCCCACTCCAATGAGGTGCTGCCTCCGGCAGAAAACAATGCCACGGCGGGTTTTGCAGCAATTCCTGCTTCCATGCCAACAACAGCATAAGGTTTCCCTTTAAACATTACCTGTTTGCCAACAGATTTTTCCGAAGCAACTGGAATTAATTCACTAACGGGGAAGTTTCTTTCTTCCAATACCTGTAACATTTTTGAGCCCACTAAACCGGTAGCTCCAACTACGGCTACTTTCATTTTTTGTTTTTTTGGTGATAGAATAATGTTTGCTTGCTCTAATTGGTTGTGTGCATTTTGCAATGAGGCATAAAAAAACCTTCCAACGTTGGGAAGGTTTTTATTTATGTTGCCTATACACAAAAAAGTACCTTCCCGTTAAACAGGTTTCTTGGTACGTTTGGTATAGATATTTGTATTCATTGCGGTTGCGAAATTAGAGCCAAAATTCATTCTGCCAAAATTATTTTCATGTACCTTCACTTTTAAATTGAAAATTATGATACGATCTGCAATTGCCGGTATTGGAATGTATGTACCAGAACAAGTAGTAACGAATAACGATTTGTTGCAATACATGGATACCAGTGATGCCTGGATTCAGGAAAGAACCGGAATTAAAGAAAGAAGATTTGCCCATCGTACCAAAGAAACCACCACAACAATGGGTGTTGAGGCCGCTAAAATTGCCATTGAGCGCGCCGGCTTAACCCCACAGGATATTGATTTTATTGTTTTTGCCACGCTTTCACCCGATTATTATTTCCCCGGATGCGGGGTATTGCTGCAACGCGCTTTAAAAATGAAAGAAATTGGTGCATTAGATGTGCGCAATCAATGCAGCGGCTTTGTATATGCGCTGAGTGTAGCCGATCAATTTATAAAAACCGGAATGTATAAAAATATATTAGTAGTGGGTTCGGAAAAGCACAGTTTTGGATTAGATTTTAGTACTCGTGGACGTAATGTAAGTGTAATTTTTGGTGACGGTGCCGGTGCTGTTGTGTTGCAACCTACTGAAGATGAAAATCGTGGAATTTTAAGCACACATCTGCATAGTGATGGGGAATCGGCTGAAATACTGGCTATGTATAATCCAGGTACACACGCTAATCATTGGGGTACTCAAAACTACGCAACTTTTGACGATGCCCCTATTGGCGAAATGTTTATGAGCCATGCCATGATTGACAATGCACAAAATTTTCCTTATATGGATGGTCCTGCTGTATTTAAAAAGGCAGTAGTAAAATTTCCTGAAGTTATTAAGGAAGCTTTGCAAGCTAATAACTATAAACCTGCCGATATTGATATGTTAATTCCCCATCAGGCCAATTTGCGTATTGCGCAATTTGTGCAACAGCAATTGGGCTTAACAGATGAAAAAGTATTTAACAATATTCAATACTATGGAAATACGACAGCGGCTTCAATACCCATAGCCCTTTGCGAAGCATGGGAACAGGGTAAAATACAAAAAGGTAATTTAGTTTGCTTGGCTGCTTTTGGCAGTGGTTTTACGTGGGCTAGTGCTTTGTTAAAATGGTAATTCATTATAATGGATGCCTGTTAATTTCTCTTTGTTAAATCCCATGTAATACTTGAAAGCATGTCACGTAAAATTTTATACTTAGTAAATCCAATTTCAGGTACTTCAAAAAAAGATGGAATTATACACTTAATTGAAAAAGAAACGAATGCAAGGAAAATAGCATTTGAAATTTTGCCTACTTCACCCATTGCAAACTATGATGTAGTGAAAGATAAAATTGAACATGAAGGTTTTACGGATGTAGTAATATCGGGTGGAGATGGTACTGTTAACCAAGTTACTCGTGCTTTGCGTCATTGCAAAGTAAATTTTGGTATTATACCATCAGGTTCAGGTAACGGTTTGGCCTTTGCGGCAAATATTCCAAAAAAAACGAAGGCTGCATTGTCCGTAATTTTTGAAGGAAAGCCCATGCCGGTTGATGCATTTACCATAAATCAACATTACTCTTGCATGTTAAGTGGGTTAGGCTTCGATGCTGAAGTGGCACATCGGTTTGCCATGAATTCAAAACGTGGTTTATTTACTTATACCAAAGAAAGTTTAATCAACTTTTTTAAAGCTCAGCCTTTTCAGTTTGAAGTTGTATTGAATGACTTTTCTTTTTTCACGGATGCATTTGCCATAACCATTGCCAATAGTAACCAATTTGGTAATAATTTAACCATAGCTCCTGCAGCCAGTTTAAATGACGGGCTGTTAGATATTGTAATTATTCAAAAAATGAATAAAGCAAAAATTCCATTTGCCTTATTAAAACAAATTAAAGGCAATAACCGGTTACAAGAATTGGTGAATGAGATTACCCATAAAAATGTTATTTATTTTCAAACCTCGGCTATTACCATACACAATTTAAAACATGCACCTTTGCACATTGATGGAGAGCCAATAGAAACAAGCGACTCGATTGTTGTAAATACTATTCCAAGTGCTTTTTCATTGATTCAGCCTAACAGGTTAAATTAATTTTTTATACATTTTTTTGCAAAAAAATGCAATTGCTTTGTTGATTATTTTTTATCTTACCGTATTGTTAACCTGCATTTTTTAAAGCGATGCCATTATTTAATCCATTTAGTCACTTATAATTAAATCAATATGAAAAAAGTATTAGTTGCTCTTGATTACAATCCTTCAGCCGAACAAATTGCCGAGAAAGCCAATGAGTTGGCACAATCTATGAATGCAGAATTATGCTTAGTACATGTAGTGGCCGATGCCAGTTATTATGCAGTAGATTATTCACCCATTATGGGATTTGGTGGTTTTAATACTGCGAATAATATTGAGATGGTAGATGAATTAAAAAAACAAGCTGAACATTTTTTAACCGCTGCGGCAAAACACTTAGGCAATAATAATATTAAAACAATGGTTTTGGAAGGCGATACTGCCTCTGCTATTTTAGATTATGCAGATGAGTATAATGCCGATGTAATAGTTTTAGGTTCGCATAGTTTAAGCGCAATAGATACTTTGTTGTTGGGGAATGTAGCTGCAAAAATTTTAAAACAAACCAAAAAGCCATTATATATTGTTCCAAGCAGTAAATAATTTAAAATAAAAATATATATGGCTGAAATAACCCTGCAAGAACAACTTCAACATTTCGGCACCAACATACAATCTGGCCTTACTAACGAACAGGTAAACGGCTTGCAGCAAAAGTATGGATGGAATGAAGTGAAAGAAAAGAAAACCCCCGCTTATCTACTTTTCTTAAAACATTTTTGGGGTTTAACTGCCTGGATGCTTGAAGCTACAGTTATTGTTTCATTTTTATTACATCGAAATTTTGATGGGTGGTTAATTGCAGGGTTACTGCTTTTTAATGGGATTGTTGGTTTTTGGCAGGAAATGCGTGCTGCAAAAACAGTAGAATCGTTAAAAGCAAAGCTTACTGTAACGGTTAGGGTTTTGCGTAATGGTGATTGGGTGAACTTGCCCTCAAAGGCTATTGTTCCCGGCGACATACTCCGCATTCGTACCGGTGATTTTTTAGTAGCGGATATGTTGCTGATAAATGGACATTTACAGGTTGACAAATCTGCGTTAACCGGTGAATCTGCTTTAATTGACGCAAAAGAAAATGAAACCATTTATGCAGGGTCCATTGTTAAAAATGGTGAGTGTACTGCTTTGGTTATTGCTACTGCAACGAATACCATGTTTGGGAAAACAGAAGGCTTAATCATGTCGGCCAAACATAAAATGCACATGGAAGAAGTGGTTGGGAAAGTAGTGCAAATTTTATTTTCAATTGTGGTAGTTGTATTGGGTATAACTGTGGTAAATGCATTATTGGGTGGTGAATCGTTTATAGCTACTTTGCCATTAATACTAATATTGTTAGTGTCGGCAGTACCTATTGGTTTACCGGCTATGTTTACCATTAGTATGGCCAAGGCTTCGCAAGAATTATCTGAAAAAGGGTTATTGGTTAGTCGATTAAGTGCTACGGAAGATGCTGCAACATTAACTACCTTGTGTATTGATAAAACGGGAACTATCACTGAAAATAAATTATCCTTACAAGATATTAAACCCACACCCAATTTTACTGACAAGGATGTTCTACTATATGGCACTTTAGCTTCGGTTAAAGCGAATAATGATGCCATTGATGATGCTTTTTTTAATCGGTTGAGTAAAGAAGGAATGAGTTTATCGGATTATCAACAACAATCTTTTGTGCCATTTTCTGCGGCCAATAAAAGAACAGAAGCAACCATTCAGCATCATAATGAAACCTTTGTTATACTGAAAGGAGCTTATTTAACTATACAAGAATTATGTACTCATCCTGAGCATATATTAGATGAAACTGTTGATGCTTGGGCTACAAAAGGTTTTAAAACCATTGCAGTGGCCATTAAAAAAAACAATACAACTGAATTAGTAGGTATTGCTGCATTATATGACCCCCCTCGTCCGGACTCGGCTGAAATGCTTGCTGCAATTAAACAACTAGGTGTAACGGTAAAAATGCTAACCGGCGATGCCCTTCCGGTTGCTAAGGAAATTGCCTTACAGGCGGGCGTAGGTAAAAATATTGTTGCCATTAATGAGGTTAGGGGTATGTTGCAGCAATCCGGTTCCGTTATTGCTGAATATGATGGTTTTGCCGAAGTTTTGCCGGAGGATAAATACAATATTGTAAAAAGCTTACAACAGCAAAAACAAATAACCGGAATGACGGGTGATGGGGTGAATGATGCACCTGCTTTAAAACAAGCTGAGGTTGGAATTGCTGTAAGTTCTGCTACCGATGTGGCTAAGCAAGCTGCCAGTATTATTTTGTTACAAAACGGATTGAAACAAATTGTTGATTTATTAAGAGTAGGAAGAATAACCCATACCCGAATTGCAAACTACACCGTTAATAAAATTGCCAAAACTTTACAAACCATTTTGTTTGTATGCATTGCTTATTTGCTAACAAAAAAATTTGTTGTTGGCCCCATTGATATGGTATTGATGTTGTTTTTAATTGACTTTGTGGTTTTGGCATTGGCAACCGACAAAGTGCAATGGAGTAAACAACCGGCTAATTGGAATATAAAGCCAATGGTAATGAAAGGCTTTGTATTAGGTGTTTTACTTTTTGCGGAATGCTTGTTTTGGTTTTTATGGGCTTCTCATCAGTTTAAAATCAGTAATGCGGAGCTTGCTCATTCTCTTGGTTTTGCTACACTTTTTTATTCAGGTATATGTGCAGTAATAACGGTGCGCACTAATGGGCGATTTTATAAAGAACCCATCAGTAAAACCTTGCTATGGGTTATTATTGCCGATATTGTTTTGGTATTAATATTATTGCCTATTGGCTTTACCGGATTTGCTGCTTTGCCCATTGTTCCTGCTGTATGTACACTGGCTTTCTTTTTATTTTGCAACTTAGTAATTAACGATTCAGTTAAAGTTATTTTGCTGAATTACTTTGCCAAGAAACAGCAGTCATGAAAAAAATATTAGTTGCTTTTTTGTAATCTAAGCATTATCACATCATGCCCACCCACTGTGTTGCTATATGGCTCATTGGTATTCCCTTCTGTAGTGTTGGTCCATAAATTTTTAATATTATAAATATTGGTTACTGCGTTTAGCGTAGCTTTTGATAATGTATCAACAACGGGGTGTTGTTTCCAATCCATACTAAATTTTACCGGTTTATTGCTTCTATTCAAAAAACAAACGGCCCAGTCACCATTTTGCAAAGGTTTTAACCAGGTTTCAACACTGTCTTTTTCTGTATATGCAAAACCTTCAATACCTAAAGGGTCTTGGTCAACAGCAATTACATTTTTATTGGTTAACACATTTTTAGTGGCTTCAGTCATCTTTCTTAAGTCGTTACCCGCCATTAAAGGTGCAGCCAACATGCACCACATTGAAAAATGAGCACGATTTTCCGCATTCGTTAAACCATTGCCCACTTCTAACATATCAGGATCATTCCAATGTCCGGGTCCTGCATATGCACGAAGCCCTTTTTGTAAATCAATAATTTTTAAAACACCTAAGGCTTGCCAGGTGCCCATGTTTTTAGTACCTGCAAAAACATTGGATATATCACCGGTAGTTCGCCATAAATGGCCAACATTGCTTGCCCATTCCCAGGGTTTGTTTTGTCCCCATTCACACAAACTAAAAACGATGGGGCGGCCGGTAGCTGCCAAAGCCTTGCTCATGGTAGTGTAAGCTTCTTTAGCATTAATACCTTCTGTATTACACCAATCAAATTTTAAATAATCTACTCCGTGAGCTGCATAATAACGAGCATCTTGATATTCATACCCTCTGGTGCCGGGATAACCCGCACAGGTTTTTGTACCTGCACAATTGTATAAGCCAAATTTTAAACCTTTGGCATGTACATAATCTGCTACGGCTTTAATACCATGTGGAAATTTTTTGGGGTCGGCAACTAAATTCCCGTCCTTGTCACGTTCCATGGCCATCCAACCATCATCCAGCACTAAGTACTCATAGCCTGCATCTTTCATGCCACTACTCACCATTATGTCTGCAATATCTTTTACCAGTTGCTCATTTATGTTGGTTGCAAAAGTGTTCCAACTATTCCAACCCATTGGCGGTGTTAGTGCCAGCCCTTGCATTTTTTGAGTATAAGCTTGCAAACAGGACATTAATCCCAAAAAGAGTAGGTATTTTTTCATAATAATTCTTTTAAATATTATTCTGCAAGTATTGCTTCTATTTGCTTCAACTCTTCATTGCTAAAGCTATAATGCTTTAATGCCTTTAATGAATCCGTTAATTGCTCCGGTTTACTAATGCCAACTATTACAGAAGTAATTCTTGGGTCTTTTAAAATCCATGCTAAAGCCATTTGTGCCAAGCTTTGGTTTCTTTGTTGTGCAACATTATTTAAAGCATTTATCTTTTTTATTAATTCAGGTGTAATAGCATTTTCTTCAATGGCTCCATTGCCTCTATGACTGGCTGCTCTGCTGTTTTCAGGAATGCCACTTAAATATTTGTTGGTTAATAAACCCTGTGCCAAGGGTGAAAATGCAATACAGCCAACTCCATTTTGTTCCAGTGTTTGTAATAATCCATCTTCAACCCAACGGTCAAGCATAGAATATTTTGGTTGGTGAATTAAACAGTGTGTACCCATTTTCGCAAGTATATCAACAGCTTTTTGTGTTGTTTCGGGGGGATAGCTGGAAATACCAACGTATAGGGCTTTGCCTTGTTGTACCATTAAATGTAAGGCAGCCATTGTTTCTTCTAAAGGAGTATTGGGGTCGGGCCGATGATGGTAAAAAATATCTACATAGTCCAAACCCATTCTTTTTAAACTTTGATCTAAGCTGGCTACTAAATATTTCTTTGAGCCATAATCACCATAAGGGCCTTCCCACATTTTCCAGCCCGCTTTGGTACTTATAATCAATTCATCGCGGTAAGGTAAAAAATCAGTCTTGAATATTTTTCCGAAATTACTTTCGGCAGCCCCCGGTGGAGGACCATAATTATTAGCTAAGTCGAAATGGGTAATACCATTGTCGAATGCTAAACGTAAAATACTTTGCGCATTTGATAAAGTATCAATGTCACCGAAATTATGCCATAAGCCTAACGATAAGGCAGGCAATAATAATCCACTTTTACCGCACCTACGATATTCCATTTGTTGGTAACGATTTTCATTAGGCAAGTAAGACATACGTATTGTTTTTATTTTAAAACTGATGTGTGAAAAATGTTAAACCGGTAAAACCTAAAGGTAAGATTCTGTATTTATTCACTAAGAAATCAAACTAATTATTGACCTACATCAAATTGTTAACACCAATACACTTAGTTTTTTGTGTTTCAGGGTTTTGTCAGTAACTTTTCCGCAATGTGAATTCCTAAATTGCTTGACAATGAAAAAAATGCTGATACTGCTCTTTGTTATTTTACAAACCAATGTAACAATAGCAAATCGGAATACCTTTTCAGAACATCCTACTTTACCGATTGGTGCACCGGCACCGGATTTTAAACTGCCTGCTACCGATGGTAAATGGTATTCATTATCATCGTTTAAAAATGCAAAAATATTAGTGGTAGTATTTACCTGTAATCATTGTCCCACTGCACAAGCTTATGAGGATAAAATTATTGCATTAACGAATCAATATAAAGACAAAGGCGTGGCCGTTGTTGCTATTATGCCCAACGATCCAAAATCAATTCGGTTAGATGAATTGGGTTATACAGATTTAAGTGATTCTTTTAATGAAATGAAAATTAGGGCAGCCGAAAAGCATTTCAACTTCCCTTATTTGTATGATGGCGATAATCAAGAAGTTTCAAAAAAATATGGTCCGATAGCTACGCCCCATGTTTTTATTTTTGATGCAGAAAGGAAACTGCGGTATTCAGGGCGTGTAGATGATACAGAAAAGCCGGGGAAAACGCCAAAACATACCGATGCAGCTAATGCTATTGATGAAATACTTGCCGGTAAACCCGTTACCGTTAGTACAACAAAAGTGTTCGGCTGTTCCATAAAATGGGCTGAAAAAAGTAACTGGATTACTTTGGCTCAACAACAATGGGCAGCAGAACCGGTAAGTTTAAACGCCGTTCCTATTGATTCTATTAAAGCCCTATTAAAAAACACCTCTAATAAATTACGATTAATTAATGTTTGGGCAACCTGGTGCGGACCTTGTGTAACTGAGTTCCCCGAATTCATTACTATGAATAGAATGTACCGTGGGCGCGATTTTGAGTTTGTTTCCATAAGTGCCGATGACCCTTCCAAACAAGCTAAAGCATTCGACTTTTTAAAATCGCAACAAGCTTCATCCAAAAATTACATACTCAATACAGATGATAAATATGCTTTAATAGATGCCATTGACCCAAAATGGCAAGGTGCTTTGCCTTACACTATTGTTGTTGAGCCGGGTGGTAAAATTGTATATGCGCATGAAGGTGCCATTGATCCTGCGGCATTAAAAAAAATAATTGTTGATAATGCATATATTGGGCGATACTATTAAACCAATAAACTTTTTGTAGTTAAAAAAAATAGAATGGGAAAAATAATAAAATGGGGCATCTTAGGTTGTGGAAAAATTGCCGCAAAATTTGCTTCTGATTTAAAATTGGTAAAAGATGCTCAACTGAGTGCTGTAGCTGCTCGTTCTTTGTCATCTGCTGAAAGTTTTGCGAAAAACTTCAATGCTGATAAAGCTTATGGCAGTTATTTAGATTTAGTAAATGATGCAGCTATTGATGTAATATATATTGCTACTCCGCATAGCTTTCATTTTGAACATACAATGTTATGTTTACAACATGGTAAAGCGGTATTGTGTGAAAAACCATTTGCAATCAATACTAAACAGGCCAAAGCCATGATTGCATTGGCAAAGCAGCAAAAAGTGTTTTTAATGGAAGCTTTATGGACTAAGTTTTTGCCGCACTACCAACAATTAATGCAAATTATTGAAGAAGGTAAATTGGGTACTGTTCAATCCGTATTAATTAATTTCGGATTTAAACCTCAGCCTCCTGTGTCACCGCGTTTGTTTGAACCTGAATTGGGTGGCGGAACATTATTAGATATCGGTATTTACAATGTGTTTATGGCATTAAGTGTACTAGGAAAACCCCAACATATTCAAGCTGCGATGATACCACATGCCCATTCATCTGTTGATGAACAATGTTCCATTTTATTTACTTACAAAAATGGTGCAATGGCTCAATTGTTTTCATCTTTTACCACTACGTTGCCTACTGAAGCAGAAATTGCAGGCACCAAGGCTTCCATTAAATTAACTTCCAGATTTTATGAACCCTCTGCTAAAATTTTGTACTACGACTTTTCAATTAAAGAGGCTGTTGAAATTTCAGTTGACAAAACGGAAGGGTGGGGCTATCAATACGAAGCGCAGCATGTTACCAATTGTTTACAACAAGGGTTAACGGAAAGCCCGGTGATGACACATGAACTTACGCTTACATTAATGGAAACGCTTGATTCAATTAGAAGTATTGCGGGGATAAGCTATCCTCAAGATGCATAATCATCAAAAAGTAGTATTTCTATACATTTCCAATTTTCAGTTTGTAGCGTTGCTTTTTTGTAATATATTAGGATACATTTTTCACTAAAAAATCTTGTATGAAAAAATTATTCGGTGGGTTATTTTTAGTAATGGCCATGCTGGTAATTGCTCCTTCTTTGTCACAGGCGCAAACTACAGCAACCAAAACAACTAAACAAACCAAAACTCAAAAAGCAAAAGCAACTAAAACCAAAGCTGCAACACAAACAGCAGCACCTGCCACCCCTCCAGCCACCCCTTCCAAACCAACTACTAAGCCTCCAAAAACCGTAACCAAAGCGGCTCCTTCAACAGCTGCAGCCGGTAATGACAAAGTAATTGGGAAAGATGATAAAGGCAGAACCATTTACGAAGGCAAGCGTGGCGGCCATTATTACATTAATTCAAATGGGAACAAAACCTACATTAAAAAGAATTAATGTATTCATTTATCACCGCACCATTATACTAAATATTTTGGTGCGGTGATGTTTTTAATATTGTTCGTACCAGTCAAAATATTTTTTTATAATATTTTCTTTTTCTTCCTGAATGTGCTTCAATAAGGCCCTTCCAATGGCCGAGTGTTTTTTTCCTTTCCGCCAAATTAGTTGCCAATTAGTAATTATTGGAAAGTTTTGCAATGGAATAATTTGTAAACTTTTGTTCATTAACTCATTCTTTATTCCAATTAAAGGCATAATTGAGCTGCCCAAACCGGCTAATACAGCCTGCTTCACTGCTTCATTCGATGTTAATTCCATTTTTTGATGTACCGATATATTTTTTTCTGCAAAAAAACTTTCCATCGTCAAACGGGTACCGCTACCTTGTTCTCTGAAAATTAAAGGTATTTTTTCCAGTAATGAAAGTGGATGCTTTTTGGCCTGGAATATTTGCTGTGTATTATTAATTAAATACAATTTGTTTTTCAGTAATGGAATATTTTCTATTGCCATGTTTTCGGGCAAAACGGAAACCATGGCAAAATCAATGTCATTATTTTCCAAACTTTCTAACACTTTTGCTTTATTGGTTACATCAAGGCTTAGTGCAATACCGGGATGGTGTTGTAAAAATCCTTCTAGAAAATAAGGTATAACATATATGCCCGTTGAAACCGCGGCTATTTTTAATTTGCCACTTAATAAGCCTTTGTATTCTTGCGTTTTATAATCAATGGCTTGTACCTCGTTCAAAATATTATTCGCTGCTGCTGCAATTTCTTTTCCAAATTCTGTAACATATAGTTTCCGCCCAATTATTTCGGTTAAGGGTAATTCAAATTGATCTTGTAAGTTTTTTAATTGAATAGAAACAGCAGGTTGGGTTAAATTTAATTCTTCTGCAGCCTTGGTAATACTTTCTGTTTTGGCAATTGTTGTAAAAACCAAAAGTTGATGTAAGGTGTAATTCATAAATTATTTTAATCAATTTCATTATAAAGATAAATGAAACGAAATGATATAACGGCAATACTTTTGCGCCGAAATTAATTTTTATGAAAACAATTACAATAGCGAAAGGCGATGGTATAGGTCCGGAAATTATGGATGCAACCTTAAAAATTATTAAAGCTTCGGGTGCAGCTGTTCAATTTGATGAAATTATGGTGGGTGAGAAAGTGTACTTATCCGGAAATACTTCCGGAATTCAGCCGCAGGCATGGGAAAGTATTTTAACGAATAAGGTTTTATTAAAGGCGCCCATTACAACACCGCAAGGTGGAGGTTACAAAAGTTTAAACGTTAGTATTAGAAAAACACTGGGGTTATTTGCCAATGTGCGTCCCTGTAAAAGTTTACATCCCTTTGTTTCTACATTACATCCAAATATGGATGTGGTTATTATACGCGAAAATGAAGAAGATTTATATGGGGGAATTGAACATCAGCAAACAGATGAAGTGGTTCAATGTTTGAAGTTGATTTCGCGTCCGGGCTGTGAACGTATTATACGTTATGCATTTGAGTATGCTAAAGTATATGGGAGAAAAAAAGTAGCTTGTTTTGTAAAGGATAATATTATGAAACAAACAGACGGTTTGTTTCACAAAGTGTTTGATGAAATAGCAAAAGAATATCCTTCCATTGAAAGTAAACATTTAATAGTGGATATTGGTGCTGCTCGTTTAGCTAACCAACCCGAATTGTTTGATGTAATTGTGATGCCGAATTTATACGGAGATATATTATCTGACGTAGCTGCTGAAATAACCGGATCGGTTGGATTAGCCGGTTCAGCTAATATTGGTAGTTCTTGTGCTATGTTTGAGGCCATTCACGGTTCAGCGCCTGATATTGCAGGAAAAAATATGGCTAACCCATCCGGTTTAATTCAAGCAGCAGTTTTAATGCTAAATCATATTGGTGAAAATGAAGCCGCTTCTTCTATTCAAAATGCGTGGTTAACCACTATTGAAGATGGTATTCATACAGCAGATATTCATAAGCCGGGTATTAGTAAACAGTTGGTTGGAACGAAAGAGTTTGGTGAGGCAGTGATTGAAAGATTAGGTAAGCAACCCGTTCAATTACCTAAGGTACATTACACCAATGGCATTACGTTGTCAATTCCTCCCTATAAGCGGAAGGCACCTGCTGAAAAGCAATTAACCGGAATTGATGTTTTTGTTGATTGGAAAGGTACCCATGCTGAAGAATTAGCGAAGCAATTACAAACCTTAAATACACCGGAACTAACTTTAACCATGATTACCAATCGGGGAACGAAGGTTTGGCCAAATGGCTTTGATGAAACTTTTTGTACCGACCATTGGCGTTGTCGATTTTATGCAGCTCCTAACACCAAATTAGACAAAAAGCATGTTCTGCAACTGCTATTTTCTGCCAATGAAGCAGGTATAGATGTTATTAAAACAGAAAACTTATACATGTTCAATGGTGTCCGCGCCTTTTCGTTAGGGCAGGGCGAGTAAACATGTATTTTTTGAAACTAGATAATTAAAATTTTATAAAAAAACGTCGGAATATGCATCGACGTTTTTTTATTTTAAGGCTGTGGCATACTTCAAAATATTTTATTAAAAAATGATTAATATCATAAAATAATATGACGCAAATCATATCTCTAGCTAAAAGATAGACAAACCTTTGACCTGTTATTAAAAATTTGTTAATTAAAGCTTGAGTTTATGAAAACCTATATTGTTTTTGGTATTGTAGCTTTTACTGCCTTTTTCTTAATGTATTGCACTAAGAAAGATCAGGTAGTAGGCATCCCATCAGCCAATTCAAATGAGTTATTATCATTTAAAACAACCACTGCTCCTACTATTGATGGAACAATTGATGCTATTTGGGCAAAAGCAACAAAGTTAAATGTTGATCCAACAGTTCCCTATCCAGGTAATAATTTATTTAGCGGATATAATGGCGAATCTTATCCTGCAACCATTAGATCAATGTATGATGATCAAAATATTTATTTTTTGATAGAGTATGCGGATACTTCTAAAAGTGTGAATGTGGCACCTTGGTATTTTAATCCTAGCACAGGAAGATGGGCACAGGAATCTACCAGTAGAACCTTCGATGCAAATGGTAACTTAATAAGAGATGGATGGGGTGAAGATAAATTGGCTTTTTTATGGAATATTGACAATTCAACACCAAATTTTACAACCCAAACTTGCTATGCAAGTTGCCATGTGTTTACTCCCTATATGGATTATTCACAAAATCCTGCAGCAATGAAATCTAATGCAGGACAGGGAAATCACTATACAACCGGTGCAAATGAAAAAATTGATATGTGGTGGGCACACCTAAGTAGAGATTTGATTTTTAATCAAATGGATGATAACTATCAAGATTGGGCCGGTGGACCAGGTGTAACAGGATTGGTAGGAGGTTCTGGAAATGGTAGACACGTTGATGGCATTACAGTTTCAGGTGCATCTACAACTTGGCCTTATGCTCCCACCTATACAAGTACAGGTGCCCAGGGGGCAACTAATAATAGACAAAGTTTAAAACTTGATGGAACAGGTGCAACTGTAACAGTTCCATTATGGATAATACCTAACGCTTCGAACTACTATTATATACTTGCAACCGATACCTTACCTGGTGGCAAGGCAGTAAAAATTACTGGTGTAAGTTCAACTGGTGTTTTAAGCTACAATGGTGGTTCGATTGATCCAACTGTTGGAACAGATTATCTACGTCAAGGCAATACTGTTTATGGTGGTGTAGGTCCTAAATGTTTCCCAAGTTATATTGCTTCTCCACTTATTGGCGGTAGAGCAGATATTAGTTGTGCTGCTACATATAATGGAACTGGATGGGTAGTAGAAATTAAACGTGCTCTTAAAACAGGCGATGTATTAAAACAAGATATTGATTTTACTAGTTTACAAGATCAACCATTCGGATTTGCTATTTGGAATAAATCTAATAACCAACATGGTATTCAACCAAACTTGTTGTTGAGATTTCAAAAATAATTGACAAAAATTGAAAATTAATAGTCATGTCAAACAAAAAAATAGCAATATGTTTTGGTTTTATAGTCATGCTGTTAGTTGCTATTTCTGGATGTTATAAATCAACTACGGTGGTTGTAAACCCGGGAAGTTTAATTACAACAGAAATGAGTTTTACTAATGATATTATTCCCATTTTTCAAAAAAGTTGTGCATTAAGTGGTTGTCATAATTCAGGTGGTAAAGCACCTGACTTAACTACTGCAAATGCTTATAAATCTTTAACAGATGGTGGATATATAAAACCAAATGATCCAGATAATAGCATACTAATGCAATGGTTAACTGGTAAGAAATCTCCTGTAATGCCATTGGGATCAGGTCCTAATCAGGATATCAATGCAAAGGTTTATGCATGGATTAATCAAGGTGCAAAAAACAATTAAATTTTTTCAAATGAAACATTTAAATATTTTATACAAAAATTACTATTTCAAAACACTTTGTTTTTTGGTGTTAATTGTACACCTAAGTAGTAATTCAAATGCGCAGGATTCTACTTCTATGTCGGTAGTAGAAAAAAAGCCTAAATCATTTACTAAAAATACATTTGAAGGTAATTATCTGATAGATGAACAAACAGTTATGGTTCCGATAAAAGGAACATTTGAGTTCGATATTAATCACAGGTTTGGTACAACTGATCATGGCTTTAAAGATCTCTTTGGCATTTTTGCAAGTGCTAATATGCGACTTGGGTGTAGTTACGTTCCAATCAAAGACTTACAAGTTGGTTTTGGAGCAAATAATTTTAATATGCAGGTTGATTGGAGTATAAAATATGCTGTATTAAAGCAAACTCGTGATAATAGAATGCCTGTTTCTATTACTTATTATGGTAATGCTGCAATGGATACTCGTGCACGTAATAGTTCTTTACCAATTGTTACTACTTCTGACAGGTTTAGTTTTTTTAACCAAATTTTGATTGCACGTAAAATTACAGAAGCATTTTCTGTACAAGGTGGATTTAGTATTACGCACTTTAATAATGTTGAAGGATATTATGATGCATCTAATAATATTCAACCTGCAATGAAGAATGATCAACTCTCTTTTAATGTTGGAGGTAGATATAAAATTTCTCCGCAAACTGCCATTATAGTAAATTATGATCAGCCTTTAACTCAAAACCCAATGCACAACCCTCACCCCAATATTAGCTTTGGACTAGAAATGCGTTCTAGTGGTCACGATTTCCAAGTATTTGCCGGAAATTACGGATACACATTGCCGCAGAATAATAATTTCCTAAATCAAAACGACTTTACTAAGGGGCAGTTTGTAATTGGATTTAATATTTCAAGACTTTGGAATTTCTAAAAAAACTTATTTATAAACATTCTATATTCTTTTTTAAACCTAAAAAATATATCAAAATGAAAATTCTATTTTACAGTACTTTACTATTAGTTTTTGTTTTTGGTGCGGCATTTCGCTTTACGCAAACAAAACCTTGGGTAGTACCTGAAAAAGCAGCAAAAACACCTAATCCGGTAAAAACAAGTGCAGCTTCAGTAGCAGCAGGAAAAGCTTTATGGTTACAGCATTGTGCATCTTGCCATGGTAAGACAGGTTTGGGTGATGGCAATAAAGCAGCGCAGCTTAAAACAACTTTAGATGACTTTACTAAGCCAGCATTTCAAAACCAACCTGATGGCGCTTTGTTTTATAAAATTTCAGAAGGAAGAGATGAAATGCCTAGTTTCAAAAAGAAAATTCCTGATCAAGAAGATGTATGGAATTTAATCAACTTCATGCGCACTTTAAAAAAATAGACATTGAATTCACGAGGCGTTATCTTAACTGATAACGCTTCTTCCCAGACAGTTTTACAGCAAAAATCTAATTATTATGCTTGAAGAAACAAATTTCGAGCCATCAAAAAATACTCGTAAAAATATTTTGTTGGGTATAGGGGTTCTTGCATTAACACCCATTTTTAAGTTTGGTTTCTTTTCGGGTTTATTCAAGAAAAAAAATACAATTGCATGTTCACCTTCCAATCAAAAGGGAACAATGAAACTATTAACTAAAGATGGACAGTTAGTAGAAGTGGAAGTTTCAAAGACTATTCCCACCAATCAAAAATTATCCGATAAAGAATTGCTTGAGTGGGTCAATAAAAAAAAATTTTAATCTCATTCTTCATGGTCAATATGTATAACTAAATACATGACAAAAACTATTTGATTCATGGAAACAAATGAAAATTCTCGAAGGGCATTTATCTCCGCAGGCATATTGGCAAGTCTTTCTATAACAGGCTGTACAAACCTGCATTCAAATCCCTTTTCTGCAAGTGCTGAAACGCCAATCAAACCATCAGGTAAAATGGTTAAACTGTTATCGGTTGATGGAGAAATAATTGAAGTGGATCAGGCATTTCTTAAACCTGTGCCAGATTTGCCTGCTGTTAGTAACGCTGAGGCAAGAGTTGGTATCCCCGGAAAAAAGTTTGTAATGGTTATAGACTTGTCACGTTGTAAAAGTGCAAAAAAGTGTCAGTCAGCATGCAATCATATGCATCACATTCATCCTGGGCAAAATTGGATAAAAGTCTATCCAATGCAAGATTCTGATCACACTGCACCCTACTGGCAACCTACTACTTGTATGCATTGTGATGAGCCACCATGTGTAAAAGTTTGTCCTGTTGATGCAACCTTTAAACGGCAGGATGGTATAGTTTTGATTGATAGCGATCGTTGTATTGGATGTAGATTTTGTATGGCTGCTTGCCCTTATTCTACAAGGGTCTTTAATTGGGAAGATCCAGGTTTACCTCAAGAAATTTCTGAACAGCCATATTCTTGTGAGAGCTCTGTACCACAAAAAAAAGGCACAGTAGGTAAATGTGATTTTTGTCCTGATATGTCTCGCCAAGGTAAGTTACCCCACTGTGTTTCAGCATGTCCTAATGGAGTTTTCTTTTTTGGGGATATGTTAGAAGATACTGTTACTAATGGTTCGGAAACTTTTCGATTTAGCGATTTAATTCGAGATAAATCTGGTTATCGTTTAATGGAAGATTTAGGTACAAAGCCTAGTGTGTACTATTTACCTCCGGTTAATAGAAACTTTCCATTTGAAAACAATGACACTCTTTCAGCAAACAAAAAAAGTTAAACCTAAAATGTAAAAAGTGGAAAATTTAGATAAACAAAAAATAACCTCCGATTTACTTCCTGCTAAGTTTGGCAAAAGAGGTACAATATGGGTGGCAATTTTGTTAGCCTTTTGCGCTATTGGTTTATTTGCATATGTAAGACAATTAACAAAAGGCTTAATTGTAACCTCAATGCGTGATTATGTATCTTGGGGTATTTACATTTCAAATTTTGTGTTTTTTGTAGCTATTAGTTTAGTAGGGTCTCTTATTACAGCAATATTCCGACTTAATAATGTTCATTGGAGTACACCATTAACGCGTATTGCAGAGATTATTGCAGTTTCTGCTATTACGTTTGCTGCCATTATTATAGTTGTCGATATGGGTAGACCTGATAGGTTTTACAATCTTTTTTTGCATGGCCGGCTACAATCACCAATTATTTGGGATGTAATTGTTATTACAACTTATTTTTTTATTAGTTTATTGTTATTGTACTTCCCTTTATTGCCCGATCTGCAAATTTTGATTAAGTTTAAAGATAAAACGAATAGAACACTTTATAGATTATACTGTTTTTTGGGTTCGTTTTGGAAAAATACCCCCCAGCAAATTAATATTAGTGCGAAGGCACTTAATATTTTGTCAATCACTATAATTCCTGTAGCATTTGCAATTCATACTGTAACATCTTGGCTCTTTGCCACTACCTATAGGCCCGGATGGGATAGTACCAACTTTGGGGCTTATTTTATTTCTGGCGCATTTTTGGTAGGCGCTGGTGCAGTATTAGTTGCCATGTATGTATTTCGAAAAGAATATCAATTGGAACGTTATATTACTGAAGTGCATTTTGATAAAATGGGTAAAGTAGTTGTTATGCTCGCTCTTTTGTATCTCTACTTTAATGTAAATGAATTTTTAGTTCCTGCATTTAAAATGAAAAAACCTGAGGAAGACCATTTGAAAGGTTTGTTTAATGGAGAGTTTGCTTTTGTTTTTTGGTTCGCTATTATAACTTCAATGATATTACCCATTATAATACTATTGTTTAAAAAAGGGCGAAAACCTTTTCCGGCTTTTGTTGCAGGAATTCTTGTAGTTATAGGGTCTTGGTTTAAACGATATATTATTGTTACGCCAACTTTGCTGCATCCCTTTTTGCCTATGTATGATGTTCCTCAATCATATCGGCATTATTTTCCAAGTTGGGAAGAATGGGCTATTGCTATTGGATCTCTTGCTGGGGCTTTATTAATCATTACAATTTTTGCTCGAATATTTCCAATTATACCCATTCAGGAAACAATAGAAGAGTTTGAAGAGAAATCTGATTTATCTCTTAAAAATAAACAAAATGTCAGTTAATAATTTAAAGCATCTTTTAAAAATATAATGATGAAAAGAAATATATATTTATTTTGGCTTATTTTATTGCTGCTAATTACTTCAGCTCAGATTAGTAAAGGGCAAAGTTCTAAAAGAGAATTAAGTGTTAATTTGAGTTATTTTAATCAAAATAACTCAATACAATATTTATCTGCTCAAACAAAAACAAAAGTTGATGGTAAATTTCAAAATGTCGCCGGCATACCAATAACATTTTATATCAATTCTGAAATTCCAAACAATCTTATCGGGAAGGCTATAACTAATGAGAATGGTTATGCTATACTTTTTATTCCTCCGGCTGCTCAGCAAATTTGGAAGCAAAATGCAAAACAAACATTTCTGGCTGTTTCAGCATCTACTCCTCAATTCGAATCAAATAACGCAAGTACAGAAATTACAAAAGCAAAAATTGTAATTGATACAGGTACTGATAAAACTATAACAGCTACTTTTTTGGCTTTAAATGATTCTACCTGGCAACCAATTAAAAGCATTGATATGAAATTGGCTATTAAAAGATTTGATGGCGATTTGGATATTAACGAAACACCTACCTACACTACCGATTCATTAGGACAAATTTCTGGAGTTTATAAAAGAGATAATTTACCAGGTGATTCAAAAGGTAATATTGTATTAGTAGCCAAAGTGGAAGATAATGATCAATTTGGGAATTTATCTAGCGAAAAAATAGTGCCATGGGGAACAATACTGAAATATAATTCCCAATTTGATAAACGTACCCTTTTTGCTAGATCTGGTAGAGCACCCATTTGGTTGGAATTGATTGCATATTCTATTATGATAAGTGTTTGGGGTATAATTATATTTTTAATTTTGCAAATACGAAAGGTAATAAAACTTGGAAAAAACGTTGGCTGATTGATTAAAGTTTGGTGTTTTAATTTCCCTGCTGGGTTTTAGTTTTAGAAAGTAACCATACACTCACTAATGGTTACTTTTTTTATTTGATTGACTTTAAACCACTACGAACATTTGTTAGTATTTAAAAAAAGGCTTATTTTTTGAATAAATTTTAAAAAACCATCCATTTGTCTGTAAAATTTACGAATTTTACACTCCCCCATTTTGGGGAATGTAGTTTTTTAAAAATTTTCTTCATGCCGAACACACCATCTTCATTGTTTGATAAAGTATGGGATGCACATGTGGTACAACACATTGATAATGGTCCCGATGTGCTTTTTATTGATCGTCATTTTATTCACGAAGTAACCAGTCCGGTTGCTTTTTTAGGATTAAAAAATCGTGGACTTTCTGTAATGTTTCCCGATAAAACTTTTGCAACTGCCGATCATAACACTCCTACCATCCATCAGGATCAGCCTGTAAAAGATCCATTATCAGCTAATCAATTAAAAGCATTAGAAGAAAATACTGCAAAGTATGGCATTTCACATTGGGGTTTGGGAAATCCTAAAAATGGTATTGTACATGTGGTAGGCCCCGAAAATGGTATTACGTTACCCGGTATGACCATTGTATGTGGCGATTCACACACCTCAACACACGGAGCATTTGGTTGTATTGCATTTGGTATTGGTACTTCTGAAGTTGAAATGGTACTATCCTCACAATGTATTATGCAACCTAAGCCTAAAAAATTGCGTATTCATGTGAATGGCCAATTGGGAAAAGGTGTTTTGCCAAAAGATGTGGCTTTATACATTATTTCTCAAATAACGGCTAGCGGTGCTACAGGATATTTTGTTGAATATGCTGGCGAGGTTTTCCAAAATATGAGCATGGAAGGCCGTATGACGGTATGTAATATGTCAATAGAAATGGGTGCACGTGGTGGTATGGTTGCACCTGACGATACCACATTTGCGTATTTAAAAGGTAGAGAAAAAGCCCCAAAAGGTGCTGCTTGGGATTCTGCTTTAGCTTATTGGAAAACGCTGAAAACCGATGAAGGAGCTGTTTTCGATAAAGAGTTGTATTTCAATGCTGCCGATATTGAACCTCAAATTACCTATGGTACCAATCCGGGCTTAGGTACCGGAATTTCTAAAAAAATTCCTGCCGCTACACAAATGGCGGGTAGTGAGGCATCTTACAAAAAATCTTTGGAATACATGGGCTTTCATGAAAACGAGGCCATTTTGGGAAAAAAAGTGGATTATGTGTTTTTAGGTAGTTGTACCAACGGACGTATTGAAGATTTTCGTGCCTTTGCAACAATAGTAAAAGGTAGAAAAAAAGCAGAACATATTACTGCTTGGCTAGTGCCCGGTTCACATATTGTAGAACAACAAATTAAAGAAGAAGGTATTTTAGATATTTTAAACGAAGCAGGTTTTCAATTACGTCAACCCGGATGTAGTGCTTGCTTAGCCATGAATGATGATAAAATACCTACTGGTAAATATGCTGTTAGTACCAGCAATAGAAATTTTGAAGGACGGCAAGGTCCCGGTAGTCGTACTCTTTTAGCCAGTCCTTTAGTGGCTGCTGCTGCTGCTGTTACCGGAGTAGTTACTGATCCAAGAACTTTAATGCAATAATTAGAATTTAATTTTATGGCTTACGATAAATTTTCTGTTTTAAAAAGTACAGCAGTTCCCATGCCCATGGAGAACATAGATACCGACCAAATTATACCTGCACGTTTTTTGAAAGCTACTGAGCGCAAAGGTTTTGGCGATAATTTGTTTCGCGACTGGCGTTATAATGCCGATAATACACCTAAAAAAGATTTTGTTTTGAATAACCCTATTTATTCAGGAAAAATTTTAGTAGGGGGTAAAAATTTTGGTAGTGGTAGCAGCCGCGAACACGCTGCTTGGGCTATTTACGATTATGGTTTCCGTTGTGTAGTATCCAGTTTTTTTGCTGATATTTTTAAAAATAATTCTCTAAACATCGGTATACTTCCTGTACAAGTAAGCCCCGAGTTTTTACAAGCCATTTTTACTGCAATTGAAGCTAACCCCAATGCTGAATTTGAAGTGAATCTTCCCGACCAAACTTTTACCATTCTCGCAACTGGCCAGCAATATTCATTTGAAATTAATGCTTACAAAAAACATAATTTGTTAAATGGGTTTGATGATATTGATTATCTGCAATCTATAAAACCTGCCATTCAAGCGTTTTCCGAAAAAAGTTTTTATTAATTGCCAATACACCAAGTGCTTTCACCCTAGCACAAAATGTACAAACTTATGCATGAAGAAAAAACACAATACATTGAAATCATGGATACTACCCTACGTGATGGGGAGCAAACCAGTAGTGTTTCATTTTCAGCATTAGAAAAATTAACCATTGCTCAATTGCTTTTAACAGAAGTAAAAGTTGATAGAATTGAAATTGCTTCTGCAAGGGTTTCTGAAGGAGAGTTTTTGGCTGTTAAAAAAATTACGCAATGGGCTGCAGAAAATAATTGTTTACATAAAATTGAAGTACTCACTTTTGTTGATGGCGATACTTCCGTTAATTGGATGTTGCAAGCAGGAGCCAAAGTAATGAATTTGCTTACGAAAGGTTCATTGAACCATTTAACACATCAACTTAAAAAAACGCCTCAACAACATTTTGCTGAAATTGCTTCTGTAATTCAATTAGCACGCAATAATGATATTGAATGTAACGTATACTTGGAAGATTGGAGTAATGGTATGCGGCACTCAAAATCTTATGTATTTGAATACCTTGATTTCTTAGCGCAGCAACCTGTGAAGCGCATTTTATTGCCCGACACATTAGGCATTTTAACGCCCTCTGAAACTTTTGAATATATTTCGTCAATTGTTCAACGTTATCCTAATATTCATTTCGATTTTCATGCACATAACGATTACGATTTAAGTATTGCAAATGTTTTAGAAGCTGTTAAAGCAGGAGCAAAAGGTTTACATTTAACGGTTAATGGTATGGGTGAACGGGCTGGTAATGCGCCTTTAGCTAGTGCTATAGCTGTTTTAAACGATTATGCAAAAAATGTAAAAACCAATGTTGTTGAAAAATCATTGTATACCATTAGCAAATTAGTGGAAACTTTTTCCGGTTTTAGAATTCCAGTAAATAAACCGGTAGTGGGTGAAAATGTATTTACGCAAACTGCAGGTATTCATGCTGATGGGGATAAAAAAAATAATTTATACTTTAATGATTTATTGCCCGAGCGCTTTGGTCGCCAACGACAGTATGCCTTAGGTAAAACAAGTGGTAAAGCCAACATTGAAAATAATTTACAGCAGTTGGGAATTCAATTATCTGAAGAAGATTTAAAAAAAGTTACCCAGCGCATCATTGAACTTGGCGATAAGAAGGAAGTTGTAACACAATCAGATCTGCCCTATATTTTGTCCGATGTATTGGATAGTAATTCCATAGAAGAACGTGTGCATATTGAAAACTATGTGCTTACACACTCAAAAAATCTTCGTCCCTCCGTAACACTTAAAATTAATATGGATGGGGAAATTTTTGAACAACATGCACAAGGTGATGGTCAGTATGATGCATTTATGAATGCACTAAAAACCATCTATGCGCTCAAAAAAAGAGAATTACCTCAATTAACCGACTATGAAGTTCGCATACCGCCCGGAGGAAAATCCGACGCATTGTGTGAAACCATTATTACTTGGTTCTATCAAAATAGAGAATTTAAAACCCGAGGTTTAGATAGCGATCAAACCGTTTCAGCTATTAAAGCCACACAAAAAATGTTGAATCAGATTTAAAGTTTATACGCAATGGCCAATAAAAAAATTTTAGTAGTGCCCGGTGATGGCATAGGAAAAGAGGTTACAGCAGTAGGAAAGTTAGTTTTAGATGCTATTGCACAAAAATACCATCATCAATTTAGTTATGATACTGCTTTAATTGGGCATGTAGCTATTGAAGCTACCGGTAACCCATTGCCGGATGAATCGCTTGCAAAAATGAAACAAAGCGATGCAGTGCTTTTTGGTGCTGTTGGCCATCCTAAGTATGATAATGACCCCACTGCTAAAGTTAGACCTGAGCAGGGTTTGCTAAAAATGCGTAAAGAACTGGGTTTATATGCCAATATTCGTCCTATAAAATTATTTGATGAATTATTAGATGCATCCAGTATTAAACCTGAGATTTTAAAAGGTGCTGATATTTTGTTTTTTCGTGAATTAACCGGTGATATTTATTTTGGTGAAAAAGGCAGAAAGAACAATGGCAATACCGCTTTCGATGTTGCTGAATATAGCCGATATGAAATTGAACGAATTGCGCGTAAAGCATTTGAGGCCGCTCGTACCAGAAGAAAAAAACTATGTTCGGTTGATAAAGCCAATGTTATTGAAACCAGTCGCCTTTGGCGTGAAGTAGTGCAGCAAGTAGCATTAGATTATCCTGATGTTACGGTTGAGCATCAATTTGTAGATGCTACTGCCATGCTGTTAATTAAAGAACCTACTCGTTTTGATGTTGTTGTAACGGCTAATTTGTTTGGGGATATATTAACCGATGAAGCTTCACAAATTGCCGGTTCTATGGGTATGTTGGCCTCTGCTTCCATAGGCGATGGAACCGGTGTGTATGAACCCATTCATGGTTCTGCACATGATATAACCGGTAAAGGTGTAGCCAATCCTTTAGCATCTATATTATCGGTTGCATTAATGTTGGATATTAGTTTTGGTTTAACAACGGAATCGAATGCGGTAATTGCCGCAGTAGATGCAGTTTTAAAAGCAGGTTATCGTACCCGCGATATTGCTAATTCATCTACACAGGCCGCTAATATTGTTGGTACTGAGCAGATGGGACAATTGGTATTAGAGTATTTGAAATAGTTTTGTATTTCATTTAGTTAACGTACTGCATTTATTTTGTTGTCATTTTTTAAAGAACTAGTAAAACTGCATAATGATTAAACTTTGTAGTTGGTTAAAAATTTCACCCACACCAACACATTTTGCATTTCATTGTTTTTAATGGCAGCTTTATGTTGTATGCCTTCTAAAAAGAACCCATTTTTTTGAAGTACTTTAATAGAAGCCACATTTTTTTCAAAAACGTAAGCCTCAATTCTATAAAACTTTTGTTGTTGCTGTATTAACTGTAATAGTTGCTCAACTGCTTTTGTTGCAATTTGTTTCCCCCAAAATACTTCCCCAATAAAATAACCTATTTCGGCAATGTGCCTCCGTTCATTTTCCTGGGGTACATAACCAATACTACCTGCCAATTCATTATTATACCAGATGGCAAAATTTGTGGCTTTGCTTGTTTGTAAATGCGCATCAATCCATTTCAATGCATCAGTAAGTGTATAAGGCTGCGGAAATGAATCGCGCACCTGCATAAATATTTTTTTATTATCTGCTATATTGGCTAATGCAGCAGCATCATTTTTGTTCCAGGGTTTTAATGCTATACTGGTGTTAATATATTTTTCTTTATTTGACAAGAAAAGAAACGTTTAAATATTACGAATGATTGGGTGTTTCAATTTTGCGGGTTAAATATTGCGTATAATCTGGAATACCTAATTCATAGGGTTCATGCATAAAGGGCGAAGTCATTAAAAAATCCGCCGTTGCTCTATCACAGGCCATGTGTATATTCCATGCTACACATAAACGTAATAAAGCTTTTACATCGCTATCGTGTGGTTGTGCTTCCATGGGATCCCAAAAAAATATCATGATGTCAATTTCACCGGTAGCAATCATGCTTCCAATTTGTTGATCGCCTCCCAATGGACCACTCAATAATTTTTTTACCGGACGATCTAATGCCGCTTCAATCAATTTTCCCGTTGTTCCGGTTGAAATAAGTTCATGTTTTGCTAAAACTTCTTTATTGTATTCGGCCCACGCTATTAAATCATTTTTTTTATTATCGTGTGCTACCAAAGCAATTCTTTTTCTTTTTGCCAATAACCGAAAATTTGCCATACAATCCATTGAATGTTTGAGCTATGAAGATACAATTTGCCGAGAAGAAATAATGTACACAAATAAAAAAGCCATCCTTCAAACGAAAGATGGCTTTACACTTACTAACCTGTTAAATCCAAAAAAACTTATGCTTTTGCTACCACAGTTTCTACAGCACTGTTGGCTTCTAAAATTTTTGCTCTAATTTTTCCTTCAATTTCATTAGCCAATTCAGGATTGTCTTGCAATAATTGTTTCACTGCATCGCGACCCTGACCTAATTTGTTGTTATCATAACTAAACCAACTACCACTTTTTTGTACAATTCCCAATTCAACACCCATATCAATTATTTCACCAATCTTACTAATGCCTTGTCCAAAAATTATATCAAATTCAGCGGAACGGAAAGGTGGGGCTACTTTGTTTTTAACCACTTTTACTTTTACTCTGTTACCAATTGCTTCATCACCATCTTTTATTTGCGCAATGCGGCGTATATCTAAACGAACGGATGAATAAAATTTTAAAGCATTACCACCGGTTGTTGTTTCCGGATTGCCAAACATTACTCCAATTTTTTCGCGCAATTGGTTAATAAAAATACAAACGGTATTGGTTTTGCTAATAGTGGCCGTTAGTTTTCGCAAGGCTTGGCTCATTAAACGGGCTTGTAAACCCATTTTGCTGTCGCCCATTTCACCTTCTAATTCGCCTTTAGGCACTAAGGCTGCAACAGAGTCAATAACCACAACATCTAAAGCACCGGAAAGGATTAATCGATCCGCTATTTCTAAAGCTTGTTCTCCATAATCCGGTTGTGATATTAAAAGATTGTCAACATCAACACCTAATTTTTGCGCATAATTACTATCAAATGCATGTTCTGCATCTATAATGGCACAAATGCCTCCTTTCTTTTGCGCTTCAGCAATTACATGGGTAGCAATAGTGGTTTTACCGGATGACTCAGGTCCATATATTTCAATTACTCTTCCCTTCGGTAATCCGCCAATGCCTAAGGCAATATCTAAACCAATTGAACCGGTTGAAACCACTTCATTCAATCGTTCCGGTTTTTCGTTCATCATCATAACACTTCCCTTGCCATAATCCTTATCAATCTTGTCTATAGTAAGTTTCAGTGCTTTCAGTTTATCTGCATTACTCATATGAATTATTTTCTTCCAAAATTAATAATGCCACGAAGTTAAGGAAATAAAATTACACACACTAATATTTTTAGCAAATTTTGCTAAAAATATTATTTAATTATTTTGTTGGGCTTAAAAATTGTGCTTGTATAAATAAAACTTCCGCCGTATTTTACTATTCTTCAATCAACTCAAGACCTGCGTAGCCATCGATTTACCTTAAAACATCCTGTCATGAAAAAAATACTTATTTGGGTTGGGGCTTTGTTGCTGCTAATTATAGCTGCAGTGTTTATTTACCTGCAATATGTATTGCCTAATGTTGGTAGTGCCCCACAATTAACAGTAGATATTACTCCGCAACGCGTTCAGCATGGTGCTTATTTGGCCAATCATGTTACAGTTTGTATGGACTGTCATTCCACCCGTAATTGGCAAAAATATACCGGCCCTATTACACCAGGCACAGAAGGTAAGGGCGGCGAATATTTTGGTGAGGAGCTTGGCTTTCCGGGCAAGTTTTATTCAAAAAATATAACACCCGCTAATTTAAGTTCTTGGACCGATGGTGAAATTTATCGGGTAATTACCACAGGTGTTGATAAAAACGGGCATGCCATATTTCCGGTAATGCCTTATCCTTATTATGGCAATATGGATAAAGAAGATGTATTGGATATCATTGCTTATATACGTTCGCTGAATCCCATTCAAAATGTTATTCCTCCTCGTTCCATTCAATTTCCCATGAATTTAATTTTAAACACTATTCCCCAAAAAGCAGTGTCCATGGCCAAACCTAAGCCCTCCGATACTATAGCTTATGGCAACTACTTGGTAAGTATTGCTGCTTGTATGGAATGCCATACCATGAATGAAAAAGGGAACCTAATAAAGGAAATGGCTTTTGCCGGGGGCCGATTGTTTAAAATGCCCAATGGTAACGTTTACTCCGCTAATATTACACCCGATAAAGAAACCGGTATTGGTAATTGGAGTCGGGAAAGTTTTATTGCCCGATTCAAAACCTATAGCGATACTGCAAATTTAGAAACCATGACAGATAAAAAAATAAATACCATTATGCCATGGTCTATGTATGGAGGGATGGATACAAGTGATTTATCCGCAATTTATGCTTATTTAAAAACGTTAAAACCGTTGAAAAATAAGGTGCAACATTTTCAAACAATAAGTATGAAATAACGTTTTTTAAAAATTGTTCTATTGATTATTTTCTTGTCAGAAATTGAATTGAATTAAAATCAAATATATCTCCATCTCATTGATTCTTTAATACAGCTTTTTCATCCGTTCATCCTTCATTTGTCCGCTGCCGGGTAATTTTGGTTATATTAGCAACCAAACTTCAACCCGCTGTTTCAATGATAAAACCAATTGTTTGTGCCATTGTCGGCTTTGCTTTTACATTAGTGGCATGCCATGAGAAAAAAGAAAAAAACACTACTAAGGCAACCAATGCTGCTATACCCGTAGTAGATGTTTTAATTGCTACGCCACAATCTATTGTTTCACAAATTGAAGCAAATGGTACCGTAGTAGCCAATGAATATGTTGAATTAAGACCTGAAGTAAGTGGTCGATTAACTTTTTTAAATGTACCGGAAGGAAAGCCGGTAACCAAAGGAACAGTGGTTGCTACAATTAATGATGCCGATTTACAGGCTCAGTTGGCTAAATTAAAAGTACAACTGCAGTTGGCAGAAATTACGGAGCAACGGAATAAAAAATTGCTCAATATAAATGGTATCAATCAGAGTGATTATGATGCATCGCTCAATCAAGTAAAAAGTATTCAAGCCGATATAGCTTATACCCAGTCATTAATTGATAAAACCATTATAAAAGCACCTTTCGATGGTACAATGGGTTTACGACAGGTTAGTCCTGGTGCTTATGTTACTCCGGCATCAGTTATTGCTACTTTGCAGCAATTAAATCGTTTAAAAATTGATTTTACCATGCCTGAGGAATATGCTCGCTATATTCGCAAAGGCAATACCGTTATCGTTAAAAGCGATGCGGCAGAGAAATCTACTCAAAAAGCAACCATTATTGCTGCAGAACCTCAAATAAATACCGCCACTCGCAATATTAAAGTTCGTGCCTTGTTGGAAGAAGGAGGTGTTAATCCGGGAGCATTTGTGAAAGTAATTGTAGCTACCAATAATGATAAAAAAGCCATTTTGGTACCAACGAATGCATTAATCCCCGACGATAAAAATAAGCAAGCAGTATTGGTAAAAAATGGGAAAGCTTTTTTTGTAAATGTAGAAACAGGCGTTCGGCAAGCAGATGCCATTGAGGTTGTAAAAGGCATTCAAAAAGGCGATACGGTGGTAGTTACGGGTGTGTTGTTTGCTAGGCCACAAAATGCTGTTCAGGTAAGAAGTGTGAAGCAATTGTCCGAATTTTCCAATTAATGGTATTGTATTCCAAAACGTTCAAGTTGTATTAATTCATGAATATATCTGCCCTTTCATTAAAGCGTCCTGTATTGGCAACGGTAATGAACCTCATTATTATTTTATTTGGTATAGTGGGGTACACATTCCTAGCCGTACGCGATTATCCGGCAATTGATCCGCCAATCATCACCGTTTCAACGAATTATACCGGTGCTAATGCCGATATTATTGAAAGTCAGATTACAGAGCCGCTTGAAAAGCAAATTAATGGTATTCCCGGTATTCGTTCCATTTCATCAACCAGTAGTTTAGGCAGTAGCCAAATTACGGTTGAATTTAATTTAGGTACTGATTTAGAAGCTGCTGCAAGTGATGTTCGCGATAAGGTGGGCCAGGCACAACGCAGTTTACCCCAAGATATTGATGCACCGCCTACCGTTTCTAAAGCTGATGCGAACAGCGATTTTATTTTGATTCTTGCTGTACAAAGTCGTACAAAAAGTTTATTGGAACTTAGCGATTATGCAGAAACCGTTTTACAACAACAATTACAAACCATTAAAGATGTAAGTGCCATTAACATATTTGGACAAAAGCGTTATGCCATGCGTATTTGGTTGAATCCATCTAAAATGTTGGCACATAATGTGGCTTTTACTGATATAGGTGATGCATTGAAAACTGAAAACATTGAACTGCCACCCGGTAAAATATATGGTAATAATACAGAAATGGTTATTCGTACCATGGGTAGGTTAACCAATGAACAACAGTTTCGCGATTTAATTATAAAAGAAGATTCATCAGGAATTGTTCGATTAAATGATGTGGCTCGTATTGAATTAGGTCCTGAAAATTTGGAACAATCATGGAAATACAATGGCGTCAATGCAGTAGGGTTAGCCATTATTCCGCAACCCGGTGCCAATAACATTGAAATTGCCAATGAATTTTATCGTAGATTAAAACAAATTGAAGCATCTAATAAATCCGATATTCAGTTTCATGTATTAATCGATAATACGGTAAACATTCGTAAAAGCCTTGCTGAAGTGAAAGAAACTTTACTCATTGCCTTTGGGCTTGTGGTTTTAGTTATTTTCTTTTTCTTCCGTAATTGGTTAATTGCATTGCGCCCATTAATTGATATTCCCATTTCACTAATTGGAACTTTCTTCGTGATGTATATTGCCGGGTTTTCCATTAATATTCTTACTTTATTGGGCATTGTATTGGCCACGGGTTTGGTGGTTGATGATGGGATAGTTGTTACAGAAAATATTTTCAGAAAGTTAGAGGAAGGAATGCCCATTCGAAAAGCTGCATTAGAAGGCAGTAAAGAAATTTTCTTTGCAGTTATTTCAACCTCAATTACACTTGCAGTGGTGTTTTTGCCCGTTATATTTTTAGAAGGTTTTGTAGGGCGTTTGTTTAGAGAGTTTGGTGTTACTTTGGCGGCAGCAGTGCTAATTTCTGCTTTTGTTTCGCTAACTATAACACCGGTACTAAATGTTTACTTAAATACAAAAAATGCACATGAAGGATGGTTTTATAAAAAAACTGAACCATTTTTTATAGGCATGGAAGCATTGTATCAACGTGCCTTGAAAGGATTTATGAAAATTAGATGGATGGCCTGGGTAATTGTTGCCATTTGTTTTGTTTTAATTGGTTTGCTCATGCGCAATTTGCAATCGGAATTAGCACCTGTTGAAGATCGCAGCAGTATTCGCTTTGTAGTTACAGCCCCTGAAGGAACCAGTTATAATTACATGGTTAATTTTATGGATAATTTTGCTAATTATTTATACGATTCAATTCCTGAACGCGATTTTGTATTTGCTCGCACACCTGCAGGTCCGGGTAGTAATACATCACAACCTCGCTTAGGCTTAATAGAACCAAATTTGCGAACTCGCAGCCAGGCAGATATTGTAAATGATTTACAAAAAAAATTACCTCAATTTAATGATGCCCGCATTTTTGCCATACAAGAACAAACCATTTCCGTTGGTTTGGCTTCAAGAGGGTCACTGCCTATTCAATTTATTATTCAAAATCAGGATTTGAATAAGTTGAAAAGTATTTTACCGCAATTTCTGGAAGAGGTGCGAAAAGATAAAACCTTTGCTAATGCCGATGTAAATATAAAGTTTAATAAGCCTGAAGTTAGATTGACGGTTGATAGAATGAAGGTGAAAGATTTAGGATTAACTACGGCGGATGTGGTGGGTGCCATACAGGCTGCCTTTAGTGGGGGTAGGTTGGCTTATTTCATTATGAATGGTTATCAATATCAAGTAATTGCACAAATTGACAGAGAAGGTAGAAATAATCCGGATGATATAAAGAATATTTTTCTTCGAACAAAATCAGGCAATGTAGTTCCATTAGATGCAGTTGTGCATTTAGAGGAAAACAGCAATCCGGCTACGTTATATCATTTTAATCGTTATAAATCAGCTACAATATCAGCATCATTAGCCGAAGGCAAAACCATTGGTGATGGTATCAATGCCATGCAAAATATTGCCAATCGCCTGCTCGATGAAACGTATCACACTGCTTTAAATGGCCCATCCCGCGATTATGCTGAAAGTTCATCCAACATCTTATTTGCATTTATACTTGCGTTAATACTCATTTATTTGGTGCTGTCTGCACAATTTGAAAGTTTCTTGGATCCATTCACCATCATGTTAACGGTGCCTTTAGCATTAGCCGGTGCTTTATTAAGTTTATTACTTTTCCATCAAACCCTTAATATTTTTTCTGAAATTGGAATGATTATGTTAATTGGATTGGTAACTAAAAATGGAATCTTAATTGTGGAATTTGCCAATCAAAAACGTGAAAATGGATTAGCTAAAGAAACAGCTGTTGTGCAAGCTGCTACACAAAGGCTCCGCCCCATTTTAATGACTAGCTTAGCTACCTCATTAGGTGCATTACCAATTGCACTCAGTTTAGGTGCTGCATCAACCAGTCGTATTCCTTTGGGTATTGTGGTTGTAGGTGGAATTCTGTTTTCGTTAATTTTAACCTTGTTTGTTATTCCGGCCGTTTATACGTATATCTCAGGAAAACATCAACAAAAACAGTTTGAAATTATTGAATAACTTTTCTGTTGAATTTCATGAAAACTGATGCACATCAGTATTTTTTACCAATGGCAGCTTCTAAATTTGTACTATGCGTTTAGATATTGCAAACATTCGGAAAGATTATAAACTTCAATCGTTAAACGAAAGCGATTGTGCCAACAATCCATTTGAGCAATTTGAAAAATGGTGGCAACAAGCAATACACAGTGAAATTGAGGAAGTAAATGCCATGACGTTAGCTACTGCCACTAAAACCGGATTACCCAGTGCCAGAATTGTGTTGTTGAAAGATTACAGTAAGGATGGATTTGTTTTTTTTACAAATTACAACAGCCACAAGGGGCATGAATTAGCAGAGAATCCTCATGCTGCATTAGTGTTTTTTTGGAAAGAATTGGAAAGGCAAATTCGTATAGAAGGAATAGTTGAAAAAGCATCGGTTGAAGAGAGTGATACTTATTTTCAACAAAGGCCCGAGGGCAGCCGCATTGGCGCATGGGCGTCACCTCAAAGCCGGGTGATTAAAAATAGAAATGAAATAGAATTAGCTGTTGAAAAACTAACACAACAATATGCAGGTGGATTTATTCCTCGCCCTAATTTTTGGGGTGGTTTTTGCGTAAAACCGGTAATGGTGGAGTTTTGGCAAGGTAGAAGTAATCGATTACACGATAGAATTCAATATAATTTACAAGCTAATGGCAGTTGGGAAAAAGTACGTTTAGCACCCTAACGGTTTGGTATTGACTAAGCATAGCAAATTCTTCCCAAAAACATAAACGTTTTTCCCTAATTTATAAATGTTCGCTTTAATGGAGGGTTAGTTTCGCATCACTTAATTAACCCTTTATGGCTTATAATTTTTTGTCGAATAAATCACTGCGTAATTGGCACCGTGATATTGGCTATTTCTTTGTAGGATTGATTATTGCTTTTGCTGTTTCAGGTATTGCACAAAACCATCGAAAACTTTGGAAGCCCGATAAATATTTGTATGAATATAAAAAGTTGCCATCTGCATTTTCAGGCGCAGCAAACAGTGTACAAAAGCTGCAGCTGCAAGCTTTTGGTGAAACACAACAATTGGGAAAACTTTTGCGTTCAGATTCCAGAAATGATAGTACTGTGGTGGCTGTTTTTGCCAATGCAGATATAACGATACATTTGGAAAATGGCATGGTTGAGATGAACTTATGGAAACCCAAACCGGTGTTGGCGCAAATGGCATTTTTACACAAGTTTACGGGCAACTGGTGGATTTGGTATTCCGATATATTTGCCCTTGGTTTAATTTTTATTACCGTTAGTGGTATGTTTTTAATGCGTGGGAAGTATAGTTTCAAAAAAAGAGGTTGGTGGTTGGCACTTATGGGCATAATTTTTCCCATTGCTATTTTGGTTTTGTTTTACCAATAACAATGGGAAATAAATTGGTGCAGTTAAATGTGAATGTTTATTTATTGAAGCAGTTGTCTTATTTCAGGGCTGGTATAATCGCCCATACCCACTTGTTGATGAATAATTTTACCGTTAGCATCAAAAATAAATGTGGTAGGAATGCCTTCAACATTGAATAATTGGGGTAGTTCCTGTGCAGGATAATAAACCGGAAGCGTGTATTTTTTATCTTTTACATACTGTAAAGCTTTATTGAAATCATCATCCATTGAAAGAAATACAAAGGCAACTTTGCTGCTATCGGTTGTGCTGTATAAGGTTTGTAACGAAGGCATTTCAGCGCGGCAGGGCGGGCACCAGGTAGCCCATAAGTTCACCAATATTTTTTTTCCTTTAAAAGCATCTTTTAAATTCACAACTTTCCCATTGGCATCTTTTATGCTAAAGGTCGGCAAGGCATCAGCGTTAGTGTTATTATTGGCTGTAGTTGCATTGCTTGCACTTGCATTGGTGCTTTGTACAGGTTCATTACTCGATTGATTGTTTTTACAGGCAGTTAAAGTGATTCCTGCCGTTATCAGTAGTATTACAAATCCGTTTGCAAAAAATTTATTGTGTAACATGTTGATGATTTTTTAAATGAAATGAATTTATTGTGAATTTGAATTGCATTGTGCGCAAAGGCCTTTAATTAAAACATCTGTTTGTTGAACTTTAAATCCTTTGGGTAAAACTATTTTGGGTGTGCTTATATGGTCTAAACAAACTGTAGTGCTGCATTGGTTGCATATAAAATGGATATGGTCATCATGGTGGTGACCTTCTGAACAATCATCTTTGCACAATGCATATAATATTGAATTATCGGGGCTTGGTATGGTGTGAATTAATCCTTTTTCTACAAAAATTTGTAGCGTTCTGTAAATAGTTACCCTATCAAACTGTTCCCCCGTTTTTTCTTCAATAGCTGCATGGGTTAATGCGCCGTTCGCTTCATGAAATAATTCTAAAATAGCTGATCGACAAGGTGTAATACTTAAATTATTCTTCCTTAATATGTCGGTAAAAATATTATTCATAATGAGGGTTTATCATTATCGTAAAGCAGTACCCGATGTTGGTTCGTTCAATAATTGTTCAATATCGTGTTTTAATTTTTCAATTTCTTCTTTTTTTAAAGTATCATAAACTTGCCCTCTTACAACGCCATTTTTATCTACTAATGCTACAAATTGAGTATGAATAAAGTCATCTTTAATATCGTTAACACTATTTTTTGGGTCATCTATTCCATAGCTGTAACGGGCCATTTTGTATAAACTATCTTTCCTTCCTGTTAAAAACTCCCATTTTTGGGTATTCACTTGCATAGAGTCAGCATAACGTTTCATTTTTGGAACAGAATCATTGTCAGGATCACAGGTGTGTGACAATATCATAAAGTCGGGGCGGTTTTTAAACTGCTCATATACCTCTTTCAAATTGTTGTTCATTCTGGGACAAATACCTTTACAAGTGGTAAAAAAATAGTTTACTACATATACTTTTCCTTCCACATTTTTATTGGTAACCGGTTTGCCATCTTGATCAGTAAATTTGAACGGTAACACTGTGCTTCTTTCTGTAAGCGTGCTGCGTTGAAACATATCGGTTACACGTGATATTACAAACATAAAAACCGCCACTAAACCAATAAAAAACACGGAATAAATTATCAGCTTCTTCTTGTTCATGAAAATTAATTAAATAGATTGCAAATTTACGCCTTCAAGATGGCTAAACAGTGAGGAAGAATTTTTTGTTTTGTTAATTTTGCAACATTGTTGCAATGTTCTTATCTTTGTGCCATGTTTTTGAAAAAGGTAAATTGGGATGTAGTGGGAATTATTACTTCTGTTGCCTGTGCCATTCACTGTGCCTTGCTGCCAATTGTATTAACCAGTTTGCCCCTATTAGGTATAGAAGTAATTCACAACCGAGCATTTGAGTATTTTATGATTGGATTGGCTTTTGTTATTGGAGCATTTTCTTTATTGAGGGGTTATTTATACAAACACCACCAATTGAAACCCCTAGTTATTTTCTTAATTGGTATTCTTTTTTTAGTTGCCAAACAGTTTTGGCATAAATGGGAAGTAGTATTATTAATACCTGCCGTAATTTTTATTGTTTATGGCCATTTGCTTAACAATAAAACCTGTACCTATAAACCTGCGGTTAATGTTACCAAGTAACGTTTTAGCTTTATAAGTTTATCTTATGATTACATCAAGTAAGTTAAAATGGGGTGTCTTCCTTCCTAAAGTAATATTTATCTAAGCCTAAATTACGCATGTACTGTTTATAGCATTGTTCAACATAATAGCCAAATTCTAGGTCATTCAGCATTCTCAATATTTCATAGTCAGGCCTATATTTTACCATGAAGCTATCCAATTCAGGCGATGTAAGGCCAGTAATTTTTCGAACAAAACCTTTATTAAATCGATGGTCAATATAAGCATCTTGTTCTTGTTGAATTAAGCGACGTTGCAATGATTCAATGCTTTGGTTTCGTTTTCGCCGAAATAAATTAATAATTTCATCTAAATCTAAACCTACAGTAACACTTCCGGGGTTGTAACCTGATGGGCCATTGCTTAAACGAATGCCCGGTTTTCTGAAATTAAATATTTTGGCATAATCCTGTCTGTTTTGAATACTATCCAGTTTATAACTTCTGTTGCGCACACTTACATCGGGCAAGTTAAAGGCGTTTAAAAATATTTGTACATCAAATGCTTCAGTATTAGTAATTGTATCTACCGGATATTTCATGGTGGTTTTATTAATCAATGAAAACCAAATAGAGTCATGCGGAAATACGGTAACGCTGTATTTGCCCAAAGAGTCAGTTAAAGTTCCTTTACCGGATGATGTTAATACTGCAACTGCTTCTATTGGACGACGCGCTGATATATCGTAAACAGTTCCTTTAATTGTAAATGCCTTTGAAGGCTGCTGTGCATGGGCTTCAACAATAACAAAGATGAATAAAGATAGTAAGTAAATATATTTTGTCAAACTGTTCAATTGGTTTGTAATATTAAAGCCAAATTAACTAAGATGAATAGCTTTTAGCAGGAATTAACATGTTATTTAAAAATTTTAAGCCCTACTTGTTGAGGTTAAAATTTTTGTTCAATAATTAATGGAAGCATTTTACGCCAGGTAGGCCAATCGTGTGTAATATCGTTGCCCCAAATTTCTAAATCATTCCAAATGCCTTTATCCCATAGTACTTTAGAAAATTTTTTACTTGCTTCAGGATCTTCATACGCTCCTGAGCCTGAATAAATATGAATATGGTGGCTGGCTTTAATTTTATCTAAAAACCAGGGGTCGATAAGGTTGGGTATATAGTGTTGTGGGCTGTTGTAATATACTTGTTCATCCCAATATCCTTTTGTGTATTCCGTTAAGTCGTACACACCACTCATGCTTATAGCGCCGTTTATAATATCGGGGCGTTTTAAAAATAAATTCATGGCATGTAATGCGCCAAAACTGGCACCACAAGTAAATATTAAGGTGTTGTTACTGGTATGCCTGCGTATATAAGGAATAACTTCATTGTGAACATATTCATTAAACTGATTCTGACGTATAGCTTTATGAGCAGGTTCCATCTTGTCATTCATCCAGCTTTGGTTATTCATGCTGTTTATGCTAAATACTTTTATTTTCCCGGCATGAATATGGGGAGATAGTGCATCAATTAATTGAAATCGTTCATATTCTAAAAAATCAGCAGCAGCAGTAGGTATTAGTAGTAAAGCAAATCCGAAGTATCCATAAGTTGCAATGGGCATTTCTTCTTGCAAAGCGGGACTAAACCACGATGTTATTTCTTTTACCATAATTGAAAGTGGTTTATAAACAGGTTCTTTTTATTTCTTTCCAAACTTCCCTATAACATTGTGCGGCATAGCTACTGGAAGCAAAGGTTTCCAGTGGTGCTTGGTGAATACCCATTTTTTCAATATCGCTTAAATAGGGAATATAATTTTTTAAAAAAAGTTTGTCTTTGTAGAATTCATGCATGGTTTCATGGTGCAAATTTTTTCTATGGTCAACCATGCTAAAGAAACATTTTATTTTATCGCTATTTATATCATTATCTTTAAAAAACTGCAATACAGTTTCGAATGATCGAATAGATAAAGTTGTGGGAATATTGGGCATTAAAATCCAATCAGCTGCGAAAAAAATGGCTTCATGTAAAATGGAAAGTCCTGGGGGGCAGTCTACAATTACAATATCAAATTCTTTTTTAAAACTGTTTAATAAAGCGGCTACTTTCTTTTTAAACTGTTTCATTTCGTTGAGTAAAATATCTGCATAGCGGGCAGAAATATCGGCCGGTATAACCGATAAATGATCATAAGCAGTTGGTAGTACAGCTTCCGTAATATCTATTTCTTGCAATAAAATTTTCTTTGATTCATTTTTGGTAGTAGCTGAAGCGCCCAAATAAAACGAAGCGGAACCTTGTGGGTCTAAATCCCATACCAAAGTTTTTTTCCCTTCTTGTGCAGCTAAATAAGCAAGGTTAACGGCTGATGCGGTTTTTCCAACACCGCCCTTTAAGTTATAAAATGCTAAACTGACCATAGCTTAAATATACAAAACATTTGAATGCATCAAATATTCCATACAAATTTTTTGCTACTATGGGTTTAAATATGCTAGCAATAATGTATTGAATAGGCTAATACATAGTATTTCCCCAAGCAGCAGAATATACCATGATATGATGAAGAGGGCAATAAAAGTACCTTCCGAGTAGATTACATTAAATTGTTATCTATGGCGTATTTAATCAATTCTGCATTGTTATGTACATGCATTTTGCTTAAAATACGGGCTTTATAAGTACTAATGGTGTTTACACTTAATGATAATGCTTCTGAAATTTCAGAAATAGTTTTGCCTTTTATAATAAGTTGCAAAACCTGAAACTCCCGGTCAGATAATTGTTCGTGTGGCGCTTTTTCAAAATCATCACCGTAGGCTTCTGCTAGTATTTCGGCAACTTCGGGAGTAATGTATTTTTTTCCTCTCAACAAGGTATTAATGGCTGTTACTAATTCTTCGGGTGCGCTTTCTTTGGTTAAATACCCTGATGCGCCTGCTCTAATAGCCCTTAAGGCATATTGCTCGGGGGCATGGGTGCTAAGTACTAAAATGGGTATGTGAGGGCTAATATCTTTAATTTGCTTGATGGCATCAATACCGGAGAGGCCTGGCATAGAAATGTCGGAAATAATTATGTCCCACTTTTGTTTCATTACTTTTTTAATGAGGTCTGTTCCTTCGGAAACTTCTTCAATTTCAGCAGAAGGGAAGGCCTTTTCCAAAATCATAATCAAGCCCTTTCGTAAAACATTGTGGTCGTCGGCTAAAATTATTTTCATATGAATATTTTATTTTACAAAAATTTGTGAAACATACGCATGAATACTTAAATGTCTTTAAGTTAAATGGGTATTTTCACAGGTTTTGTACCTTTTACAATAGTAACCCTTGCAAATATATTTACTTCGAGAAATAATTAGGCCGGAATATTATACAAATGGTAAGTTACTAACTTTTTTTGAGGTTTCAAAATATACAAGAAAATTATTAGATAATACCGGCATGAAAATAAAAAAGGCATCTCTAGAAAGAGACGCCCATAAATCCTATATCCTATGAAAAACCAAAACGTTTTTAACCCCCTAAACCAGAAACATTCTGATATTCAATACAGCAAATTTGGAGCATTTTACTGATTAAATTATTCACCCAATAGTATGATTTTAAGGGTGTTGTATGTAATTAGGCTTAATGATTTTACAATTCATCCAAGCATAAAACAGCAAACTCAGCTTAAGGAGTGCTAGTACCGATAATTCCTGCAAAATTGATAAAAGCAATTTAAATCCAATTGCGCAATTTAGCTATGGCTGCCGTTCTGGAAGTAACTTCTAACTTGCCATAAATATTGGCAATATGTGTTTTAATAGTGTTTACTGAAAGATAAAATGACTCTGCCATTTGCTGGTTTGTTTTGCCATCATAAATAGCATTTAAAATTTCAAATTCGCGTTCACTAAGTGCCTTCACCAAATGTTTATTAATTGCTTTTAATGATAAACTGGGGTATGCAGCATTATGTTGTTGTGCGTGATTATGTAAAGCAATTTCAAGATTTACCAGTACGTCCTTTTCATCGAATGGTTTAACGATATATCCAGCTGGAATGGTTTTAATGGCACGTTCCAATGTTAGTCTATCGGCATGTGAGGTAAGATACACAAATGGTAATTTGTATTTGGTATTAATTACGCCCGCCAAATCAATGCCATCTTTGTCTTCATGCAAATTAATATCCAATAAAATGGCATCCGGCAAATTGGTTTCCAATTCTTTTAAAGCATCAAATGTATTGTATGCAATGCCCGATACACAAAAATCAAGATTGGTTAAACATTGTGCAATATCGGCAGCAATTAGGGGTTCATCTTCTACAATTAAAATTTTAATTTCACTCATATACAGCAGTTTTGGTGTGGTAGTTGGGAATAATTAACGTTATAATAGTACCGTTAGTGCCATCAATATACAACTCTGCTTTCAATTTTTTGATAAATGAATCAATTAATTGATAGCCCATGGTACTCAAGTGCTTAAAATCAATTTCATTAGGCATTCCAATACCATCATCTTTTACTTGCAAAATTAATTTCTTTTGCCAGGTATGCAAAGTAACTTCTAAGGTGCCCTTTTCACGGCCTTTAAAAGCATATTTTAAAGCATTGCTGATTAATTCATTCAATATTAAACCAATGGGTATTAAATAATCAATCTCTAATTGAATAGGGTCCACTTCCATTTTTAGTTGAATGTTTGCTTCATCAATATTGTACGAGCTAAATAAATTGTTGATGAGTTTCTCAATATACTCGTGCATATCTATGCCGGCAATATTGCCTTCCACATATAAATTTTGATGAATGATGGCCATAGCTTTCACTCTGTCTCTTGCCTCTTTTAATGCAATTAAAGCATTCTCATCTTGTATAGTTTTGCTTTGCAGATTTAGTAAGCTGCTAATCACTTGTAAATTATTTTTTACTCTGTGGTGAATTTCTTTTAATAATACTTCTTTATCTGCTAATGATTGCGTAATTAATTTGTTTTTCTGTGCTAATTCATGGTTTAATTTTTCTTTATTAAAGTACAATAGTAAAATACTGCCTAAGCTAAATACCAAAACTATTAGCCCAATACTATAAAATATAATGATGTTTTTTTTGTCTTTTAATGCCAAGCTTTTTAACTCATTGTCCTTATTTAAAATTTCTATTTGTTGGTCTTTTTGTTTTGATTCATATTTGGCTGCTAGGTCATTTAAGTTGCGAATATTTTCCTCTGTTCTTAAAGAGTCGGTTACTGATTTATATGATTTGAAATAAAGTAATGCATTTGCGAGATTACCCTGAGCTTCATATGCTTCGGCTAAATTTTTATAATAATAACTGTACAACTCAAGTTTGTTATTGTCGCCAACCGATGGTAATTGAATACCCTTGTTTGCATAGCTTATAGCCAAAAAATAGTTGTGTAAACCAAGGTATGCATCACTTAATCCTAATAATAAATAGGAATAAACGGTTACATCTTTTTCTATATTACTATAGCTTTCAATTTTTTTAAAATATTCTAATGCTTTGTTATAATCCTGCATTCCATTATAACAAAATCCCATATTTAAATAGGCGTTTTTTAGCAAATTTGGCGATGAAGCGAATTTGGCGTAATTAATGGAGAGATGTAAAAAATGTATGGCGCTATCATATTTTTTTTGTCGTTGATATACATCTGCTACGTTACTATAAATATTGGCTAAGTCATTTGTATCTTTATGCGAAGCATAAATTTTTAATGCTTCATTTAAATGGAATAAAGCATTTTTATATGCTTTTGTTAAACTAAATAGGATGCCTATATTATTGTGTGTATCTGCAATTTGTAATACATTCCCAATTTTTGTTCTGGTTTCTAAAGCTCTATAATGCCAGAACAATGAACTATCTAATTGCCCCTCTAAGTAATAAGAAAGGGCCATATTGTTTTGCGCATTGCCCAGCCCTTCTTCATCGTTTTCTTTAATACTTAAATAAATTGCTTTTTGTAGTAATGCTCTTGATTTCTTGAAATCTCGTTGTAAGTCGTAAGCTTGTGCTAAGTTGTTTAATACTTTTGCCAGTAAAATTTCATTAGGCACTTTATTGCTGAGTAGTAAGGCCTCTTCGCCATACAAAACAGCTTTTTGTGGATCGATGGATAAATAGCTGAAACATAGTTTATATAACCCTTCAATTTTAATGCTATCTGTTGTGCCATGGAATGCCATAGCTTCCAACGAATCTAACGATGGAGCTTGCCCGTAGGATGGAGGATGACAAACAAATAAAAAAATGAATAAAATGCCAATCAGCTTCATGTTTCAAAAATAAGGGGTAAGGGCTGTTATTTATGTATAACAATATACAGCATTTAATATTATTTTGAAATGAGCTATTGTGTTTTGAATGGCGAAAATGGCTTAAAAGTGTATAGTGCTAAACTATTTATCATTTTTTAGGGTTTTTAACTGTTCTTGCAAGGCAAACATTTTATCGCGGAGGTGTGCTGCTTCAATAAACTCTAAATCACGAGCTGCTTTTTCCATTTGCTTTTTAATTTGTGCAATATTTTTTTCTAATTGCGGAATCGTTTGGTAAGAAGCGGCATCTTCTGCAGCTAATAACCCTTGTGTTGTAGAAACTGTGCTTGCCGTTTTTTCTTGCTCTGTTTCTTTTATGTCTAAAACAGAGGTCTGTAGCATAATTTGCTCAATGGATTTTTTTATGGTAGTAGGTGTAATATTATGTTGAATGTTATAGGCAATTTGTTTTTCTCTTCTACGATTGGTTTCATCAATGGTTTTTTGCATGCTTTCAGTAATGGTGTCAGCATAAAAAATAACTAAGCCATTGGCATTTCTGGCGGCTCTTCCTGCAGTTTGTGTTAATGATTTTTCATTGCGTAAAAAACCTTCTTTGTCTGCATCTAAAATAGCTACCAATGAAACCTCCGGTAAGTCAAGCCCTTCCCGTAATAAATTAACACCCACTAAAACATCAATTTCCCCCAATCTTAATTGTCTTAAAATTTCTACCCGCTCCAATGTATCTACATCACTGTGTATGTATTTCGATTTTATATTAATTCTATGCAGGTATTTATCCATTTCTTCTGCCATTCGTTTGGTAAGTGTGGTAACCAAAACCCTATCGCCTTGTTTAACTCGTTTATCTATCTCATCCAGTAAATCATCAATTTGATTCACAGATGGCCTTACATCAATCGGTGGATCTAATAACCCGGTAGGTCTAACCACTTGTTCAATGACTACACCCCCTGTTTTTTCTAATTCATAATCGCCGGGTGTTGCGCTTACAAAAATGGTTTGACCAATTAAATTTTCAAATTCATGAAAATTAAGTGGTCGGTTATCCAAAGCACTCGGTAATCTAAAGCCAAATTCAACCAATACTAATTTTCTACTTCTATCGCCTCCATACATACCGGCAATTTGTGGTATGGTTTGGTGACTCTCATCAATGACACATAAAAAGTCTTTTGGAAAATAATCCAATAAACAGAATGGACGTGTGCCGGGTTGTCTGCGGTCAAAAAAGCGTGAGTAATTTTCAATGCCATTGCAATAACCCAATTCACGAATCATTTCCAAATCATATTCAACACGCTCTTTAATGCGTTGGGCTTCAATAAATTTACCAATTTTGGTAAAGTATTCAACCTGCTCCCGCATTTCATCCTGAATTTCATGAATTACTTGTTGCAAAATATCTTTTGGTGCCAGGTATAAGTTAGCAGGGAAAATGGCAGCATTTTCTAAGGTGCCAATTTTTTTGCCGGTAACCAAATCAAGGCTTTCAATAGTTTCAATTTCATCGCCAAAAAAGCGAATGCGATAGCCATAATCTGCATAAGGTAAATTAATATCAACGGTATCGCCTTTTACACGAAAAGTGCCTCGGCTAAATTCTACCTGAGAACGATTGTATAGTGCATTAACCAATGCATGTAAAAATCCTTGACGAGAAATTACCTGTCCCTGTTGAATTCGAATAATGCCATTTTCATAATCTGTTGGGTTGCCCATACCATAAATACAGCTAACACTGGCCACTACAATAATATCTCTTCGGCCCGTAAGTAGTTGCGAAGTGGCCTGTAATCTTAATTTGTCCAGTTCTTCATTAATGCTCAAGTCTTTTTCAATATAGGTATCACTAACAGGCATATAAGCCTCAGGCTGGTAGTAATCATAATAACTTACAAAGTAACCTACTGCATTATTGGGAAAGAATTGTTTAAACTCCCCATACAATTGCGCTACTAAAGTTTTATTATGTGTTAATACCAGCGTTGGCCTTTGCACTTGTTGAATAACGTTGGCAATGGTAAAAGTTTTTCCGCTACCGGTTACTCCCAGTAATGTTTGAAATTGTTCTCCTTCCTGTAAACCTTTTACCAACTGTTTGATGGCTTCCGGTTGATCTCCACCGGGTGAATAAGGTGCATTAATTTGAAAAGGCATACTGCAAATTACTGCATTCAAAAAATATGCTGCTGTATTGTGCTAAAATTTGATTGAATGGCTATTAATTGCTGCGAATGCTTTGTTAAAAGAAGACTTAAATTGATAGATTTTATCGATTTCATTATTGTATTTATAAATAAAACTTATGTTTTTATTGTTGTACTTTTGAAAACCTGAATTATAAAAACAATAAAATATGGACCCTATTACAAATCACGAAAAAGAGACCCACAAAATGAATGGTGCCGGCAAATGCCCATTTAATCATGGAATGATAAATCAAGTAGCCGGCGGTGGTCCCAGCAATCAAGATTGGTGGCCCAATCAACTAAAGTTGAACATTTTGCGCCAGCAATCGGAACTTTCTAACCCAATGGGTAAGAAGTTTAATTACGCAAAAGCATTTCAATCGCTCGATTTTTCTGCCGTAAAAAAAGATCTTTTTGATTTGATGACCAATTCACAAGATTGGTGGCCTGCTGATTATGGCCATTATGGTCCTTTGTTTATTCGTATGGCTTGGCATAGTGCGGGTACCTATCGTATACATGATGGTAGAGGAGGTGCAGGTTCCGGTTCTCAACGTTTTGCACCATTAAATAGTTGGCCCGATAATGCGAATTTAGATAAAGCCAGAAGACTTTTATGGCCTATTAAACAAAAGTATGGCGAGAAGCTTTCCTGGGCTGATTTAATTGTATTGGCAGGAAACTGTGCGTTAGAATCCATGGGCTTTAAAACATTTGGTTTTGGTGGTGGTCGCGAAGATATTTATGAACCTGAACAAGATATTTACTGGGGCGTAGAAACAGAATGGTTGGGCGATAAACGCTATACCGGCAACAGAGAATTAGAAAATCCATTAGCCGCCGTACAAATGGGTTTAATCTATGTGAATCCGGAAGGCCCTAACGGCAATCCCGATCCGTTAGCTGCAGCAAAAGATATTCGCGAAACCTTTGGCAGAATGGCTATGAACGATTATGAAACCGTAGCTTTAATTGCAGGTGGACACACATTTGGTAAAGTGCATGGGGCTGCTGATCCATCTAAATATGTAAGTCGTGAGCCTGCAGCTGCCGACATTGAAGAACAAGGTTTAGGTTGGAAAAATACTTTTGGTTCCGGCGCAGGAACAGATGCTATTACCAGTGGTTTGGAAGGTGCATGGACAAAAACACCTACCAAATGGGATAATAATTTCTTTGAAACCTTATTTGAATATGAATGGGAATTAACAAAGAGTCCTGCAGGTGCACACCAATGGAAACCCAAAAATAATGCAGGTGCCGGTTCTGTACCCGATGCACAAGACCCTAACAAACGCCATTCTCCATTTATGCTAACCACCGATTTAGCATTGCGCGTTGATCCGGCTTATGAAAAAATATCTCGTCATTTTTATGAAAATCCTGACGAGTTTGCGGATGCTTTTGCTAAAGCTTGGTATAAATTGATTCACCGCGACATGGGGCCTATTTCCCGTTATTTGGGTCCTGAGGTACCTAAAGAAGTTTTGTTATGGCAAGATCCCGTTCCTGCTATTAACTATCAGTTAATAGATGCAAATGATATTGCTTCATTAAAACAAACCATTCTTAATTCCGGTTTAAGTATTGCTGATTTGGTTACAACTGCATGGGCTTCTGCATCAACCTTTAGAGGTTCTGATAAACGTGGCGGTGCCAATGGTGCCAGGTTACGTCTTTCACCCCAAAAATATTGGGAAGTGAATAATCCGCCACATTTAGCTAAAGTGTTAGATGCTTTAGAAAAAATTCAACAAACATTTAATGCTGCACAAAAAGGAAATAAAAAAGTTTCATTAGCCGATGTAATTGTATTGGCAGGCTGTGCAGCAGTTGAAAAAGCAGCACACGATGCGGGTTTTAAAGTAACTGTTCCATTTACACCTGGCAGAAATGATGCTACCCAAGAACAAACTGATGTTGAATCATTTGCCGTATTAGAACCGGTTGCTGATGGATTTAGAAACTATGTAAAAACTACCAGTGCCAACAAAGTATTACCCGAGCATTTGTTAGTAGATAAAGCACAGCTTTTAACGCTTACTGCACCTGAAATGACCGTATTGGTGGCCGGTATGCGTATGTTAGGCGCTAATTACGATGGTTCTAAACACGGCGTATTTACTGATAAGCCTGGTACACTTACCAACGATTTCTTTGTACACTTGTTAGATATGAATAACAAATGGGTGCCTGTTTCAGATAAAAAAGACGTATTTGAAATCAAGGATCGTAAAAGTGGCAAAGTGAAATTTACAGCTACAAGAGTAGATTTGGTTTTTGGTTCTAATTCTGAACTCAGAGCCATTGCTGAAGTTTACGGAGCAAATGATGCAAAAGAAAAATTTGTACACGATTTTATTGCAGCATGGAATAAAGTGATGGAGTTAGACAGATTTGATTTGCATGCATAACTTTTTCATATTGGTTCAGATTTGTATTATGAAGGCAACTGTTCTCAGTTGCTTTCTTTTTTGCATGCACTTAGCTTCCTTAAAGTTTTATACTACTCATGCCACCATCAATGTGAAAAGTTTGACCGGTAATCCAACTGCTTTCAGGGCTTAGTAAAAACGAGGCCAAATTAGCCACATCATTAGCACTACCAATTTTTTTTAATGGATGACGTTGAGCGTTCAACTCAATTTTTTCGGGTGTGCTTAAAAAGTTTTGTGCTAAAGCAGTATTGGTAATAGAAGGTGCAATACAGTTTACACGGATGGCAGGTGCCCATTCAGCGGCTAAAGCTTTGGTTAACCCTTCAATGGCTCCTTTGCTGGCGCTTACCAAACTATGAAAGTTAAAGCCTGTTTGTACTGCAATGGTACTGAATAAAACAACGGAGGCCTGTTGACTCTGTTTTAATTTAGGTAAACATAATTGCAATAATTTAACGGCACCCACTACTTGTAACTGATAATCTTGTATAAAATCGTTTGCAGATAATCGTTGAAAAGGTTTTAGCATTATACTTCCAACACAATAAGCTAATCCATCCAATTTTTCAGGTAAAAAGCTTAAATCAATATTATTGTCTAAAACATTTAAGGGATAGTATTCAATATTATTTGTATTTGTTTTGGGGTGTTGAAAATAAGTGCCGAAAACGGTATGATTTTTTTCCGCTAATTGAGTAGCCAATACACCACCAATGCCATTTGTTCCAATAACTAAATATTCCATCACTAAATATTTTTTATGAATAACGTTATTGGCATCAAAATGTTTAAGAATTGCTTAATGAAAAATAATGCTAAGGGTTTAAGTGCAAGAAAATAGTTAGATGAAAATGGCGTAAAGCACTACGAAATATATGGTCCGCTTTTCTTTGCATCCACTACAGCGTTTGCAGAGAAATTTGATATACTGAATGATCCTGAGGAAGTAATAAATGATTTTAGAGAAAGTAGAGTGGTAGATATGTCAGCCATTGAAGCATTGAATAAATTAACCGAACGCTACCAGAAGCAGAACAAAAAAGTTCATTTAAAACATTTAAGTGCCGACTGCCGTAGATTACTAAAAAATGCCGAAACATTAATTGATGTAAATGTAATAGAAGATCCTACGTATAATGTTATGTTGAATGGGTGATGAAATTGGTTTTAAATAATTAGAGTAGCTGTGTTAATTTGATAGTGATAGGTTGGTGAAAAGCATATCTATTCTAATAATTTTAATTGCTTTTAGTTAAGTATTGTGAGTTTGCTTTTAATAAGGGAAGGGGATTTTTTTAATTACTCACTTGATAATTGTTTTTCAAATGTGTTCGTGAACCGTAAACGGTTTTAATTTTATCTGGGTGGGAAAGGTGGAAGTTCTTTTGTCCCGCTTGTGGCGGGATGCTTGGGCTAGTGCGGCTTGCAAATGTGCTTACACTTGTGCGTTGGCTTTTACATAGTTTCATTATTACCCTTTCTTTCTATGACTTGATAAAAATAGCTAAATGGTTTATTGAAATGGATTATTTGTCTTGGCTTAGATTCAATTTTGTTAGCATCCTCCTCCTCTTGTTCTTTTAAATCCTTAACAAGGTCGTAATAAAGTTTATTTCTATTTCTATCTAGTTGTTTGATTTGTTGAATAGAATATTTATTTGGCATGAGTTCTTTAAAACCATTTTTCCAGCATAAGTCATTAGAAACATTTGAATAATTCTTTAAACTAACACGACCAACAGACATTCCAACTAATCTATGAATAGCAGACTCTGTTACCGAACCTTTGCTTTTTCTCATACCGTGTTTGACAGCTTTTCTTATTTCTTCAACCACTTCTTTTTGCTTATTCAATTCTTTTAAAAATGATTTTTTTCTAACTCTTACGTGTCCCTCGTGATGCATTTCATATCCAACAAATCCAATCCAAGGGATACATTCATCATCTAGAGGCCCCCACTTGTAAGGCCCTTTTGATTTACCTTTCCAAAATGGTTCGTAAGTATTTATTCCAAGTTTTTTCCTTTCCTTACTCGTGTTCCTTCTTTTAGCAACTAGCTCATTATCTTTTTTAAAATTATGTGGAACTAATTTTAGGCCCTTCAACGTGTTAACATAAAGTTCTTTAGCAAGTTCACACGTTGCTTTTTCAAGGTGAAGAATTATCATGTCATCACAAAATCTTAAGTAGAAAGCACCTGTCTGCAATACAACTTTGTCTGCTACATTTAGCATGATATTAGCGATAAGACCCGATAATGCCCCGCCTTGTGGTATTCCTATTCTTTCATTCCCTATATTTTCATAATATCCTAAATCACTAAGTTCTTTTGAAACCCATTTGAAACAACCTTTTGGAATATCATAGCTCTTCCAATATCCAATGTCTTCTGGGATTGGAACATTTATATTGAAAGCATAGCATTCAAGGAATTGATTGAATATATGAGATGGTTTGCTAAAATTATAAGTAGGGTTTGCTTTTATACACTGTTGTATCAATTCATCATATAAAACCTTAGCAATTTTATGATTAACTGTATCGTAGAATTTTTCCATATCACACTCAGCTACCCATAATATCTTATCTGCATTTTTCTTTCGAAAATCTTGAATTTCTCTGATGCAATCATGATGATTTATGATTAATGTTCCTTCTTTGTTTTTCTTTGAACGGAAGGCAAATGAACAATCTTCAAAGTAGGGGTCAAATAATCTGGTAAGATATTTATTGGTAATACTTAGAATTACACGGTCTTTAAGATTAAACAAACATATAGGACGGCACTCGTTTTCACCGTTTAACTGTTTTTTATTTTTAAGTTTTGGGAAAATTGTCGGAGTTGTAATTTTATACGTCCCGGATTCAACAGATATTTGAATGTCTTTTATGAATTTATCTAATTCTAAAAGCCAAGGTTCATTTGGAGATTTCTTTCTGTAAGATTTTATTGTTTTAATAAGTGCATATTCATTACGTTTACTTGTAGATATAAGTTGTTTCGTGTTCTTATCTATTCTGGACTCACCACCAAGATTTACCCATTTCTTTCTAGGCGGTAGAATTTTATTTAACTGGTTAAGAAATTCCTTTTCATATTTGAGAAAACCACTTGTATTTTCATCATCAATGTTCAAAACCTTTTCAGAATCCTTTATATGATAATTAAACTTGTCTGAATCAGTAAGCAAATGAATTAGATGCCTTTTGTTACGGCTATTGGCAACTTTTGCCCTTAGCTTACACAAATACGTTACTATTGCATCTCTTGAAAAATATGTTTCAAATTCTTTCATTTTTCAATTTGTAAAAACAAAGGGAAGGGGTTCCAGTTTTTGGCAATTAAGCCGCATTCTGACAAAGATACTGACATAAGCCGTTTCACTTTTTTAAGTCCTCTGGCAAGTGAAGAACCGTTTTTGAGGATGAAACTTGCGATAGACTTTCATCTACCACCTCAGAACCCCTTTCCCTTTGTTTTTTTGTTATATATCCTTTTTTATTCGCAAAATATACTATGGTATTAAATTTAATTGCACCGCTTCTTGACTCATAACAGTTCGTTAAAAAGTTTTTACACTCGGTTTCATTATATTTAGATGAATCTAAAGAACTAAGTTTTAGAAAATACTTCTCACCAACCTCATATGTAAACGTATTAGCTATAGCCATTGCTACTTTATACCACTCTTCATATGAATTTGTTATTGAGCTTTTTTTCTTTTCTAAGAATCGTATTATTGCTGCTATTGTATATCTGTCACCTGGTGAATTTCTATTTGCAGGATTGTTCAACGCATCTTTATTACTTGAAATTTTTAATACTGAATCATTCGATTTCTTTTTTGAAGATACTATTGGCAATAAATCTATTTCAGCTATCTCAAATTCAATAAACTCTTTTTTTAATCTTAATAATGGGTCGTGTGAAAAGAAACAAAGCCTCGTTGTGTCGCTCCCACTGGTGTCTAATTCTATATTGTAATTTACTTTAAAATATGAAGCAAGTTTTTTAAAAGCACCTTTATGTGCTCCGTCTAAATTTGCGTTGGTTAATTCAAATTGATAACGTATGGAAACTAGACCTTTTATGCCTTCTTTTGAAGGTGATTCCCAATAAGAAAAAACTAGTGGCTCTTTTTCAAAACAATCTTTTATTCTAGCCAATTCAGGACCATCAAGTTTGTCAATATCAAGAACAATTAGGGCGTTGTAATTTTTAATTTTTGATTTTTTTCTTTCTACATCAAAAGTTCCACAAAATGTAACTGCTGGTAGTGTTCTTTTGTGGCTGTTGTATTCATCCCTTTTGTTTTGTTGAAGTAGATTACGAAGATTTTGAACTTGCGATTTGTGAATATCAGATTGAATTTCATGCAAAACCTCATCAATGGTCATTTCCTTGGAGAAAGAAGACCATGTATTTTTCTGATAAGAAACTACTTTATTGAGAATTTCCATATCTGATGTTGTTATTGAAGTTTTTGAAAACATTATACCATTTTAGTTTTAATTGTCAACTCCCCCTAAACGCCTTTTGGCTCAAACTGCCATACAAATTCTCTAACTCCTGCAAGCTTTTTTGGTATTGGGCTTTTAGGGCTTCTGTTTTTTCTACGATTAGGGAAAATTGGTTTTGGAGTTCGATGGGAGGAGTAATTACTTTCATTTGTTCAAGTTCTTCTTTTGTAATTGCTTCCCTGGTTGCACCTTTGGATTTTGCATCCTTGACTAATTTCAATTGATATGTTTTTGCTGTGAACATTCTTGATAGAAAAAAGGGATTAAGAACTTCATTATCTGGACGAAGAATCGAAACATGTTGATTTACTCTTGCGGGAAGAATTTCTTTTGGAACTATGCAACATCTTGCTACTGATGCACCAGTGATATTTAAAAGCACATCATTTTCTTCAACAATCACATTTCTTAATTCATGAGCCTGTGTATCATCTATAAAAGCCAAATCTTTGTAAACAAATTCATCATTATGCACATTCAAACTCCTGATTAAACTAATTCCCTCTTTATGGTAGCTTTCTTTGCCTCCTCTTGGCGTTGAACCTGAGCCAATTTTTTTACAAACATTACCTAAAACTACTTTTTCCCACCCTTTCTCATTCCTCACGGGGTCCCCAAACATCTCCAAAAAGGTGCTTTTCAAAAATTCATCCAGCAGGCGGATGCTTTCTTTGCGTTGGGCTATAAGGTTTTCGGCTTTGCTTAAGAGATTGGCTATGTGGAGTTGGTCCGGAAGTGGGGGGAGTGGAACTTTAAAATCCTTTACAAATGCTTGACTTATGTGTGGTTGTGCATTTCCCCAAGCCTTATCTAAAATTTTTTGACGCTGTGTCCTTAAAAAGTGAAACAGGTATTCAGGAACATGATTTTTGGATGGTAATATTCCAGTTACAGATTGGTTGGCACATGCCTCAATTTTTGAAATTGCACTCAAACCACAAGTTGCTCCTGTTAATGCAATTAATACAGTATCAGCAGGCATCATTTTAGTTGAGCTGTTTTTTAATCCTGCTTCTGTTATGAAATTTTCTGCATTGTAGATGTAGACCTTATTTAATTCCCCAGAATTTAACCAAGGAATATTTCCATTCTCCCAATATTCTTTAACAGATGTGGAAGGTGTTCCACCTGTGACAACATCTGCAAACTCAGAAATTTTTAATTCCTTCATATTACATCAGTTGTTTTAATTCGTTTATCCCTTTTTGAATATCGGCTTCAAGGGTTTCCAATTTTCCGAAAATCACCTTCGGTTTTTCATACACCACTTCTTCATACACTTCTTCTTTGTAGGTGCTCAGGTTGAGGTCGTAGTTGTTTTCTACTATTTCCTTTTTCGGCACCATAAAGTATTTCAGTTTTCGGTCGCTGTCTTTCTTGGCATCTCTTGTTTTGTAGCGTTGCACTATGTCGGGCAAATCGCTTTCGGCCATTTTGTTTCGCTTGTCGTCTAAGGTGTAGCCGTCTGCCTGCATGTCGTAAAACCAAATGTGGTTGGTTTCGCCACCTTTGGTAAAAATCAAAATGGCTGTGCTTACGCCTGCATAGGGTTTAAATGCTCCGCTTGGCACAGCAATCACGGCTTTCAGTTCGGCTTTTTCAATAATCAGTTTCCGCACCGCTTCAAAGGCTTTGCCGCTGTTTTGTATTACACCGCTAGGCACAATTACGGCAGCCGTTCCGCCCATTTTCAGCATGTTAAAAATGCGTTCTACAAACAGCAGTTCGGTTTTGGTGGTGGGCAGTTTCAGCCCTTCGTTAATATCGCCTTTGTCAATATTGCCCGTAAAAGGCGGGTTCGCCATAATGATGTCGAACTGGCTGTCTTCATTGTAGCTTTTACTCAGTGTGTCTTTGTAGTCAATTTTGGGTTCGTCAATGCCGTGCATCATCATGTTCATCAAACCCAAACGCACCATGGTGGTGTCAATATCATAACCCACAAAGCTTTTATCCAAAATGGCTTTTACATCTTGTGAAAGCACAGCACTAATGGCGGCACGTTCAAAACCGTCTTCGTCTTTGCTCAGTTTTGCAGGGTCTTTCTTCCGCACCAAATCGGTGAGAATGTATTGATAAGCACCTAACAAAAAACCGCCAGTTCCGCAGGCAGGGTCGGCAATGCGTTGCCCCAGTTGCGGAGCCACCAGTTCAGCCATCAATTTAATGATGTGGCGGGGAGTGCGGAACTGTCCGTTTTTACCTGCCGTGGCAATTTCGCTCAACAGCATTTCATACACATCGCCCTGTATGTCCTGAAAAGCATGACCGCCTTCGGTGGCATCTTTTTCAATTTCCTTGAAAATATCTTCCACAATGTTGATGGCCGAAACCAACAAACTGGCTTTAGGCATAATGAACACAGCGTTTGCCATGTGTTTGGTAAAAGGCGAAGTTTCTCCGTTCAGTTCTTTCAAAAACGGAAACACTTTCATTTGCACATGCATCAGCATTTCGTCTGCGGGCTTGTGTTTGAACACACTCCAACGCAATTCGTTTTTGTCTATGCTTTCGTTGCTGCCCGGTATTTGAAATTTGCCTTTGAAACGGCTCGTGTATTTTTCGCCTGTCCATTCGGCATCCCGTTCCCGTTTGGCTTCCAAATCATCCAAACGTTTCATAAAAATGAGGTAGGTAATTTGCTCAATGGCGGTTAAGGGGTTGGCAATGCCGCCTTCCCAAAAGTTTTGCCAGAGCTTGTCTATAAGCGATTTTAATTGTGCGTTGTTTTGGAGCATATTGTCTGAAGCAGGATTTACTGAATTTTTGAATTTGCAGAATTTTGTTTTGGATGATATTTAGGATTGAAAAGCAATTTGTATTGCAAGCTTTGAGCACCGAAATTGATTAATAGGCCTAGGGGAAAATCGTATGCTACCGTATAATTTTTTGCTTGTGCAATATGGACATCTTCGAGATTTACCATTGCTTTTAATTCTACCACTACTTTACTTTCAACAATAAAGTCTGCCCTTCTTGTGCCTACCTCAATGTTTTCATAAAACACTGTTTGTTCTTGTTCTCTTTGAAACCCTAATCCAGCCCTGTCCAACTCAATAGCCAGACAACGCTGGTAAATGACTTCCTGAAAGCCCGGACCCATGGTGTTGTGAACTTTCATGGCACATCCAATAATTTTATATGTCAATTCATCTTTCTCCATCTTGTCTTATTATGATAATTCTTTCATTCTGCAAATTCTGCTTCAGACAATTTATGCTGCTAATACTTTTTCGGTTAAACGTAAAATTTCGTCAATCTCTTTTTGATTGAAAATTCCTCTGATGCCTTCGGGGTGAAGCATGGTAAAAGGAGATTCAATCAGGTTGCGTTTGTTTACATCACCTTTTTCCAATACAAAATTCTTGAGCAAATCCAAAAATTGAAGTTGTCGGCTGCTGAGGTAACTGTGTTTGGCAATAAAATCATCAAAAGCTTTGGTAACGGTTTCGGCAAAGGTTTCCAATTGCTCAATGCCCAAAATATGTTTGATGAATTGCACCAATGCCGCTTTGCGGTGGTTGTAAACCTTGCGAAGCAAATCAATGGTAATGTGCGGATGCTCGTTGTGCAGTTCTTCGGCCAATTGCTCGGCTTCATTCGTTGTGATTTCCTGCCCTTGTTTCAGTTTTTGTAAAATAGGACTGCTTGAAACCAGTTCGTTGATTTTCTTTTCAACCAGTTCACGGTATTTGGCTACACTCAATGCTTCGTGTTGCGGACCAAACTCTACAAATTCTTTTTCGGCAACAATGTCTTTCAGGTTGAATTTTGCAGGGGCTAACGGAATAACCGCTTCACGGAATTTCATCAAAGGCGAAAGTTTTTGAATCAGGTCTTCAAACTTGTCTTCATTGATTGTTGACCAATAATGATTGCTTTGTGCCTGACGAATTAATTCCTGCTCCCTTGCCACAATGTTGATGCTCAAAGGCAGTTCGCCAATTTCTTCAATAATGCTTTCTTTCAGCGTTTCAAATTTTTCAGTTTCACCTGCCAAATGAGCCAATGAAACTTCTACAATGTCTTTTTCAAATCGCATGGCTTTGAAATCCACATCCGAAACCGTGCGAAGCAATGGTTTTACAACGGCTTCCAAGAATTCCATTTTGTCAGCAGTCAGGTTGTTCCAGAAGTTTTCATCTTCCAGGCGTTGCAGTTCGTGTTTGGCTTCCATAATCACCACCGAATTTTTCGGAAGCGATTCAATCTGCTTTCTGATTTTCTGAACTTCTTTGTTTACAATTTCAGTATTGCCTTGTGTTTGGGCTTCTTCAATTTTTTCCAATCGCACCCCAAACAAGCGAACAGGCAAAGGAATTTGTGCTTTCAGTTCTTTCCCTCTCGGATTGAGTTTGAAATATTCAAAGTTGTCCCAACAATCAAGAATCAGGAAATTGTCTTTTTGGGTGCACCAAGGTTTTATTTTTTCAGGTTCAAGCAAGCGGGTTCCTCTACCTATCATCTGCCAAAATTTGGTGTAGCTGTAAACAGGTTTAGCAAAAACCAAATTCACCAATTCCCGAACATCAATGCCCGTATCGAGCATATCCACACTGATGGCAATGCGTGGCATGTCGTTGTGAACAAACTGGTCTAGCAAACCGCCTTTTCCGTAAACCCGTGGGTCTTCGCTTACCAACACTTTGGCTAATTCACCTTTGTATTCAGGGTAAAGTGAATCGAAGATTTCTTCTACTCGTCTTGCATGGGCTTTGCTGATGCAAAAGAAAATCGTTTTCCCAGGCAAAACTCCGTTGGCATCTTTGATGCTTTCTTCCATGAATTCACGGACAATCAAAGCATTTGTGCCACGGTTGATTACCTTCTTTTCAATCTCCGTTCCTTCGTAATTGATTTCTTCAATTTCCTTTCCTTCCAACATCAATTTCTGCTGGTCTTCCAAAGAAATTGTCCGCTTGTTTATGCCTTCATCCTGAAACTTGGTTTTGATTTTCATTACCTGAAAATTGCTCAGGTAGGGAGGAATATGATTTACTGCTTCGTCATACGAATAGGCAAAAGTCGGAACGCCATCTTCGCATTCAAACAACTGAAACGTGTTATGGTCAATGACATCGGTTGGCGTGGCTGTCAAGCCAAGGGTAATCGTATTGAAGTAATCCAATATTTCCTGATAGGTATTATAAATGCTTCGGTGGCTTTCATCTACCACAATCAAATCAAAGAAATGCGGGCTCAAAGATTTTGCTTGATTTCGAATGATGTTCAACATAGTTGGATAAGTTGAAACATAAATCCGCCTGTCGGTGGCGATTTCTTTTTCGCCTTGTTTTGGCCATCGAGGCTCGTTTGGCAAATGTTCTTTGAATGCATCCAGTGTTTGGTCACGTAGTGCGATTCTGTCAACTAAAAACAATACTCGCTCTGCCCAACCGGCTCTCATCAAAGCATCCACTAAGGCAATGCAAGTTCTTGTTTTGCCCGTACCTGTGGCCATAACCAATAGAAATCTGCGTTTCCGTTTTTCAACGGCTTCCATTACGGCACGGATACAAGCTATTTGATAATTCCGTCCTGCAATTTTAGTGTTGATGAGTTCACCAGCTAATTGTTTTTTGGCTTTGCGAATATAGGCGTAGCGTTCAAGGTCATCAATGGACGGGAATCCATTAACCTTTTTAGGTGGATAGTTTTCTATGTCCCAAAAGTAAATATCGTGTCCATTGGTGTAAAAGCAGAAAGGTAAGTCAACACCTTGTGTTGATTGAATGTTATAGCAATATTGTTTAGCTTGTTCCCGTCCAAGTGCAGCGTCCACCGAAGTTTTTTTGGCTTCCACTACTGCAAGCGGTTTACCGTCTTTCCCAAGTAATACATAGTCACTGTATTGGTGTCCTGCATAAGGAGTAGCTGGTTCTTCTGCCACAAACAAATGGATCTCAAATTCCTCAATTACCTGAGTCCGGTCAGCTACATTCCAGCCCGCTTGTTTTAAGCGGTTGTCAATAATTTCTTTCCTTGTCAGTTTTTCGTTCTTCACTTTTATATTATATATTCTAAAATTTATAGTTGGTCAAAATACGCAAAAAATCTTTTTTTCACCGAAAGAAATGTCAGTAGTTATTTGAAAATGGCTCTTTTATTTTTGCGATGGGGTGGCTTGTGCGTCGGGCAAAACCAAATGTACTGGTATGTGCAGTGCCTTCTTGTATACTGACCGGAGCTGCTAAGGGCTTTATGCAGCTTGGGAATTATTATTCCTTCAGCCGATAAACGCTAATGATTGAAAATATTTAGTTGAAATTAATAAAAATTAAGAACTAAAGTTGAGAATTATTCGTCAAGCCCGAAGCTCAGCTTATTCATTATATTATTGATGGCTACATATTTAATCTAACTTGCATAAACAGAATCTTGTGTTCAGGCTTCTTGTTAAAGATCTTCTCCATTTGCTTCGTTATATACGTTATCGTAGAATATTGTAATGTAATATCCTCCATTAATCGTGCTTATTTTAATCCAAACCTTTTTGTTCAAGCATTTATAAAGTTCTTCCACTTGGTTGTTTATCAGTTCTGTAAGTTGGTCATTATATGAGTCGGTTGGTTTCTGCCTTTGTTTTTCATTTAGAGCATTGATTTCGAAACTTAACGAGTCAAAACGTGCTGTCCGTTGATAAAAAATCATTTGATATTGTTTATTATGCACTGTTAGTTCATAAGAAATATGCTCGCTTTCTGGTATAGTATATTTTTGTATTGTTGAGTCTGGGGTAAAAAGATACTTTTTATTATTTTGAAATTGTTGTAAGAGGTTATTGAATCTAGATTTAATATTTGTCTCACTCGTAGGATTGGCATCTGCAATTGCAATCCGTCTAACTTTATTGTTATATGTAAATATAAATATATTAACATCTGTTCCGTTAAATTCACCAACCAAAACATCTTCTTTATTTGGGCTAATTGTATATCCTTTCTCCTTTAGCTTCTGTATCATTTCTGATTTGTTTCCGTCAACAGGGATGCCTAGAAACTGTGTTACCTCCTTTTGTTGAGCATACAATGCTAATGGTAAATATAGTAACCAAAAAAAACAAAACTTTATTTTAAAATCTTTTGCCATTATTCCACGGTTTATTTGAGTTAATTCTTTTATGGCATCTATTTTTTATTTATCTAAATATAATTCCCTGCTCTCTGTTTGCACGTAAATTTTAAGTCTATGGAATACTCCAAAACTTATGTAATTCTAAGTTAATAAAATATTGCTATCCTAATTATCAACTATCTAAGCCTTTTTTAAAACCATACACTTTTTTGAAAAGCAAACAAGATACTATGTAATTAAAGCCGAAACATCCTATCAAGGATTCTTGATATTTACCCACTCTTTATTGATCACAAGTGGGTATCGAAGTAAGGTTTTTATACCATTATCCCCTATCTATTTACGTATAAATATTTGATCAGTTATTTTAAAGCACCTCCCGGTATGTTACTTATAATTTTAAACTAAATCAATGTAATAGCTTCGCTAACTTCACTCACAGGTTGTTTTCCCATAAGCAAGGCAAAATATTTTTTACAATAATCAAACACTAAAATAATCATTTCTTATCATACATAAAAACGTATTTCTACGTATTGAAATAGTTATTTTGTTTAATGTATTTTCTCGCAAAATGCAGGCTAAAATTTCCATGTATTCACTTTTCTCCTTACCTCCTTCGAGACAGATTCGATACAAGTTCGACACAGTTTCGGCAAATGCCGAAAAAATATGGGGTTTGCGTAAAATGAGTCGAACACCTGTCGAACAAATCTTCCTAAATTCCCACCATTACTGCATTTTTTTCTAGGGGAATTAATTTTTACCTAAAATGCCCACCAATCATCCAATATTTTTTTTAATACATGCCTACCTTGCTTACCTTAGATGCTCTTTTTTTAGCATCTTTAATTATTCATTCAAATTTTAGCACATGAAGAAATGGAGTTCTCTTTTACTGGTGTTGGCTATGGCCATAGGTGCTCAGGCACAAACTACCGGTAACTACAATCAACACGAGGCATTTGCGCCCATGTTTTATCCCGCTTTTGGCGATAAAGTAAGGGCTGCTGATGGTACCCCCGGTCCGGAATATTGGCAAAATCGAGCCGACTATTCTATTAATGCGGCATTAGATACCCTGAATCAAAGCATCAAAGGGTCAGTTGTCATTAATTATACCAATAATAGCCCGCAAAACTTGTCGTTTTTGTGGTTGCAGTTAGATCAAAATATTTATAACCAATCTTCCCGCGGGGTGGCTACTACCGCTGTTACCGGTGGTCGTTGGGCTAACCGTAACAATTTTAACGGTGGGTATAATATTGAATCGGTTGAAGTAATAGTTGAAGGCAAGGCAGAAAAAGCCAACTACTTAATTAATGATACCCGCATGCAAATTAAATTGGCCAAATTATTGAAATCGCAAGGCGGAAAAATTCAGTTGAAAATTAATTACAGCTTTAAAATTCCTGAATACGGCACCGATCGTTTGGGTAGATTGAATACTAAAAACGGCTGGATTTATGAAATAGCACAATGGTATCCCCGTATGTGCGTGTATGATAACGTATATGGTTGGAATACTTTGCCTTACTTAGGTCAGGGTGAATTTTATTTGGAATATGGTAACATTGATTATAACGTTACTGTACCCGGTAATTTAATTGTAGTAGGTTCCGGTGAATTAATGAACCCACAAGAAGTTTTAACCGCTACGGAATTAAAGCGTTGGAAAGAAGCTTCACAAAGTGATAAAACAGTTATGTTGCGCACTGCTGCTGAAGTAACCGACCCCGCTAGTCGCCCCTTTACAAAAATGTTAACCTGGAAGTTCAAATGCCTTAATACCCGCGATGTGGCTTGGGCTGCTTCACGTGCTTTTATTTGGGATGCTGCCCGTATTAATTTGCCCAGTGGTAAAAAATCGCTGGCTATGAGTGTATATCCTGTTGAAAGCAATGGCGATAGTAGTTGGAAACGTTCTACTGAATTTGTAAAAGGCGCTATTGAATATTATTCAAAATATTTATTTGAATTTACCTATCCTTCTGCCACTAACGTAGCCGGTATTGTAGGTGGTATGGAATACCCCGGTATTGTATTTTGTAGCTACCGTGCAAGCGGTCCTAGTTTGTGGAATGTTACTTCACACGAATTTGGTCATAACTGGTTCCCCATGATTGTGGGAAGCAACGAACGTAAATTCCCTTGGATGGATGAAGGCTTCAACACCTTTATTAATACCATGGCAGATGAAAATTTCAATAAAGGAGAATTTTTAGACCATCGCATGGATAATCGGCACATGGCTGCTCGTTATGTGTTTAGAGATAGCACCGAAAGTATTTTCACTATTCCCGATGTTATTCAACCCCAAAACTTGGGTGTGTATGCTTACTATAAACCCGGAATGGGCTTGCAATTATTGCGCGAAGAAATTTTGGGCCCCGGTCGTTTTGATAGTGCCTTTAGTTATTATGTACACCAATGGGCATTCAAACATCCAACCCCATGGGACTTCTTCCATTGTATTGAAAACTATACCGGTGAAACCCTCGATTGGTTCTGGCGCGGTTGGTTCATGTATAACTGGCGTATTGATCAGGCGGTAAAAGGCGTTACTTATAATGATAATAATCCTGCCGATGGTAGTTTAATTACGATTGAAAATTTAGGTCAATTGCCTATGCCTGTTACCGTACAAATTACCGAAGCCAATGGTAAAGTGGGTACCGTTCATTTACCGGTTGAAATTTGGCAACATGGTGCTACTTGGAAATTCCGTTATCCATCAACCGATAAAATTACCAAAGTAGTAATTGATCCAAATAACAAAATACCCGATTTTAACCATGGTAATAATACCTGGAAAGCCGAGTAATTAGCACAGTTATTTCACACAATAATTTCCGGATGGTGTACCTAAAAATACCCATCCGGAATTTTTTTATTAGTGTACAATCAACAATTGAATGATGCTTTCGAAGCATATATACTTATACAATGAGCTACTTACTTTTTGAATAATGAAATGAGTTGGTTGGTTCAATTGAATTAATTTGCAGCTATTAATATTGGCTTTCCTATTTTAAAATCGACGCTTTGTTATCATCAACATTATTATGAACAGTACCTATATTCAGCACATCAACACTAAAGTAAAACTTACTGAAGCTGAAGTGGATTTAATTCAAAAACATATAGTGCATAAAAAAATTCGAAAAAAGCACTATTTTTTGCAAGAGGGTGATGTTTGTAAATACACTGCTTTTGTTGAAAAAGGATTGTTACGTTCCTACACGCTTCATAATAATGGCAATGAACACATTGTTCAATTTGCAATGGAAGGATGGTTTATAGCCGATTTATATAGTTTTTTATCAGGCGAACCCGCAGTGTATAATATTGAAGCGATTGAAGATTCAGAACTTGTATTAATGTCAAAAGCCGCAAACGATTTGTTGTTGCAGCAATGCCCCAACTATCAAACTTTTATGCTGCAAGTAATTACCAATGCTTATATAGCGTTACAAAAACGCTTCAACGCTATTCCGCATTTAACGGTTGATGAGCGGTATCAAAATTTATTACAACAATATCCTACATTACCTAAAAGAGTGCCACAACGTATGATTGCTGCTTATTTGGGCATTACCCCCGAAACATTAAGCAGGGTACGTAAGCGTTTACAACAGCCTAAATAAATACACCTGCCTTGTTGCTTTTATTGATTCAAATCAACGTTTTTTTTTGCTTTTTGTCATTGTACCCTAAGTATGGTTGGGGGTAGCTTTGCGGTATTGTAATGGTAACAACTACGTTTATATTTTTGGTATCAGCGTAGCAGTAACAATACATACAAGTATTTTTTATAAAACCAAACCAATTAAACAATGAAAAAAATGTTCGTAGCAGCCTTGCTTTTCATTCAATCGGCTGCCTTTGCGCAAACAACCTGGAAAAACGACAAAGCACATTCTAAGTTAACTTTTACCGTTACACACTTAATGGTATCTGATGTAGATGGGTTATTGAAAAATTTTGATGTAACTATTCAGGCTACCAAACCCGATTTTAGTGATGCTGTATTTACCCTAACAGCCGAGGCTGCATCTATTAATACCGAGGTAGAAATGCGTGATAATGATTTGAAAAGTGCCAACTTTTTTGATGTAGCGAAATTTCCGTTGATTACTTTCAAAAGCACTGCTGTTAAGCCACTAGGGAAAAATCAATACAAATTAATCGGTAATCTTACAATGCATGGTATTACCAAACCGGTAACCATGAATTTGTTGTATCGTGGTACCATCGTTAACCCCATGACGAAGAAAGACGATGCCGGTTTTAAATTAACAGGTACTATTAACCGCACCGATTTTAATATTGGCAGTAAATATCCTTCCGCTATGATTAGCGATGAGGTAACCATTAAAGCCGATGGCGAATTTGCTAAGGTTAATTAAAATTTTTACAAGCAATTTTTCTGAAATAGCAGGTTGAATACCTGCTATTTTTTTGTATGTAGTTTTTCAGAAAAATTAGTTTTATGCTACTGCTTTAATTTATTTCCCGCCCACAAAATGTAATAATTCCATACATACACATATTTTTTTTAATTGTATGATAGGCTATGTAATACTTGTAAATATATATTTTAAAAATATTTGTTTTCGCCTTTTTGAGGTTGTATTTTTAATAAAATTATTTAAGCGACTTACGTCGGTCTCGTTTACTTATTCCCTCCTTGCTTTGTTGGATATATATTTAAGTTCCTTATAAAACTTTGTTTTAAACGGGGGCTTTGTATTATGTCAGTCAATGTTGGGATGAACCATAAAATTAAAAATAGTATGAAAAAACTAGTAACACTTTTACTGCTAACATTTGCAATAGTGGTTGTTGGTAAAGCACAGGTAACCAACCAGCGGTTATTTGACACAACCGGCTTTATACCCGAACATTATGCCGAACGAATAGCTTTATTTGCTACACAAAAACTGCCTAAACATCCCATTGTTTTTCTTGGGAATAGTATTACCGAAATGGGCAATTGGCAACAATTATTAAACGATTCAAATGTGGTGAATCGGGGTATTGGCGGCGATATTACTTATGGTGTGTTGCATCGGCTACCTGAAATAATTGCTATGCAACCGGCAAAAGTATTTTTACTAATTGGTATCAATGATATTGGAAAGGATATTCCCGGTGCTGTTATTGCTCAAAACATGGCAACCATCGTTAAACGATTAAAAGAAGGTAGTCCCCATACTAAAATTTACGTTGAAAGTATTATGCCGGTTAATCCCGATGTACCTAACTTTCCGCAACACTATGATAAACAAGGATATATTTTAAATGCCAATAAATTAATTAAGGCAGCCATGCAACCATTGCAAGTGCCGTTTATTAATATTCACGATTTGTTTACTGATGCCCAAGGAAGATTAAATGCGAAATACACAGCCGATGGACTACACCTAACACAAACGGGCGGCGGCTATGATAAATGGATTGCCTTTTTAAAGAAAGGTAGATATTTGTAGTGGTAAATATTGGTAACGTACAGGCATTGACTATTTTATAGTTGATGAATGAGAAGGATATTGAGTATAGCATAAAAAAATACGGGTTATGGAAATAACCCGTATAATACCACAATCAATGGTTTGCCAACCAATTTAAACGAAAAGCATATGTGTTCCTAATCCGGAACCTTGTTTGTAAAAATCGCCTACAGTTATAATGCCATCTAAATCATCATATATGTCTTCTTTCTTGTAGTGAAACATATCCATGGCTAACTTGCAGGCCCAAAGTTTAACACCGGAAGCTTTTAAAATATCTAAAAACTCTAGCACATCAGGCATATCAATTCTTTCCATTTCTTTTTTCATCATGCTGGTGGCTAGTGCTTCTACTCCGGGTAAACCACCTAACAAAGTAGGAATATTTAAAGCAGGGTTACCAACGGTGGCGGTATGTAAATGTTCTAATTTACCTTTATGTACAGCTTCTAAACCAAAAAAGGTAAAAAATATTTCCGCTTCAATGCCTTCCATACGGGCACCATTGGCTAAAACAAAGGCGGCATAAACATTTTCAAGTGAGGCTTTAGAAAGTATGATCATCATCTTTCTTACTTCGCCATTAAATTCGTTCATATTATTTTTTTTAAAAAGTTAAATACAACTGGCAGGTTTAGGTATGCCTGCAATTTTTGTAGCGGCTTTTAAAGGAGCATTTGGAAATAACTGATAAAATTCTTTTATATCCACTACTCCGCTTTTACCTATTTTTCTAATACTTAGCGGACTATCATTTTTGTATTCGTTTTGTAAGTATTTAATTACATCCCAATGTCTTGGAGTTAATGTAATATTTAAACTGTTGGCAATAGCTTCTGCAACGGCAGGAGTCCATTGTGCAAAATTGGTTAAGTAACCTTCTTCGTTTACATCAACAGATGTGTTGGCTAATTGTGTTTCCATTGTGTTTTATTTTATGGTGAAAAATGTTGTTTAATCAAAATGTTTACCTGATTCCTGCATGGTGGCTGAAACAAATGGTATATGCGTTCCTTTCAATAGCATGTTCCAATAAATCCACCTAAAGGCTAATTTGCCCATATGGTTCATACGGCTTTCTTTTAAAAGTCTAAGTGGACCAACGCCGGGGAAAGGGAAGGTGCCTTCAACAGGTTCATGAGTATAGTTAAAATCAATCAGTAATGCTTTGCCGTTACCTGTTTCAATAAAGCAGTTGGCATGTCCGTCAAACTCTTCTTTTAAGGGTTCGCCTTTTATGTAATGTAATATATTTTCAGTTAAAATCTCAGCTTCAAAGTGTGCTACAGAACCTGCTTTTGAAGCGGGGATGTTGGAAGCATCACCAATTACAAAAATATTTTCGTGTTCTTTTGATTGTAATGTAGCTCTGTTAGTGGGTACATAGTTTAACTCATCGCCCAAACCGGAACGTTCCATAACAGCATCGCCTTTGTTAGTGGGTACGGTAACTAATACATCAAAGGGTACTTCTTTGCCACTGTAATCAATTATTTTTTTGTTTTCGTTGTCTACTTCTTGAATAGCAAAGTCGCTGACAATGCTAATGTGTTTTTCATCTAATAAATGTTGTAATGCTTCCGTGCTTTTGGGTTTGGTAAAAGCACCGCTTAAAGGTGTAACAAAGGTGATGTTTACTTTGTCACGCATATTTTTATGCTTAAAATAAGAGTCTGCCAGGAAAGCAAATTCTAAAGGTGCTACCGGACATTTAATGGGCATTTCGGTAATGTGTACTACCAGGTTTCCACCGGTCCAGTCTCTTAATTTATTGCGGAGTGCTAAAGCACCTTCAAATGTGTAAAAGTCAAATACTGAACGATGCCATTCTGCACCTTTCATTCCGGTGGTTTCTTCCGGTGCTATTTTGGCGCCTGTAGCAATAATTAATATATCATACGGAATGGCGGTGCCGTTAGTTAAAAGCACGGTGTTGTTTTCGGCAACTACTTTATCAATACTTTCATTAATAAAGTTTACACCTTTTGGTATAAATTCTGTAATAGATTTGATAATGTCTTCAGGACTGTAAATGTCAAATGGTAAAAATAGATAACCGGGTTGGTAGTGATGTTCTTTTCGTTCATCAATAATACTAATATCCCATTCATGCAAATTTAGTTCGTGTTTTAGGTGGTTGGCCATCATAGTGCCTGCAGTGCCGGCTCCTAATATTACAATGTGTTTCATATGCTTTGATTTGACGATGTAAAATTACCTACGCCTACTGGCTTGTATTATGATAGATGTTAGTGTTGTGTATGATTTAAATCATATCATTAACGTAAATATAATAAATATTAACCTTCAATGTGAAATGTTATGTGGAATTAATAATTATACTTCTTATTAGTGATATGCTACAGCATAAGTAAGACTTCGTTTGGCAAGGGAACTCGTTCACTACAATTTCTTTATTTGATGAAAGGTAGTTATACAGTGCTTTAAGTAGAAGCAGCATTGAAGTGTAATTAAAATCACATTCCTATTGCATCTATTGAATAACTTTGCTATATTGTTTTACCCTGCATTTGCTAATGGGTTTTGCATTCAATCAATTTCATAAATTATTTTAATAATATGGACTTAGAATTGCTTTCCCGAATACAGTTTGCTTTTACGGTTGCATTTCATTACATCTATCCGCCATTAAGTATTGGATTAGGTGTGGTGTTGGTAGGTTTTGAAGGATTGTATTTAAAAACAAAAAATCCGCAGTATGCCCAGTTGGCCAGGTTTTGGATAAAAATATTTGCGCTTATTTTCGGTATTGGTGTAGCAACCGGTATTGTAATGGAATTTGAATTTGGTACCAATTGGGCTACCTATTCGCGTTTTGTGGGCGATATATTTGGAAGTGCTTTGGCCGCTGAAGGTATTTTTGCATTTGCGCTGGAATCAGGTTTCCTTGGTGTTCTATTGTTTGGATGGAATAAAGTATCGCCTACCATGCATTTTATTTCTGCTTTGTTGGTAACCTTAGGTTCTATGTTTTCTGCGGTTTGGATAGTGGTGGCCAACTCTTGGCAACAAACACCGGCAGGGTATCATTTGGTGGGCCACGATTTAGGCGTTCGTGCCGAAATAACCGACTTCTGGGCAATGGTATTTAACCCTTCTTCTGTTGATCGGTTATTGCACGTTTGGGTAGGTGCATTTTTAGCCGGTTCATTTTTAGTATTAAGTGTGCATGCTTATTACATTTATAAAAACAAGTATGTTGAAATTTCTAAGAAAGCTTTTAAAGTAGCTTTAGCCGTGGCAACGGTATCGGCTTTGCTGCAGTTATTGTTGGGGCATCATTCTGCTAAAGGGGTGGCGGTTAATCAACCGGCAAAATTGGCTGCTTTTGAAGGGCACTATGATAGCTTGGCTGCTGCCGATATGTACTTGGTGGGTTATGTGAATAATAAAACCGAGCAAGTTTCAGGTATTAAAATTCCGGGTGGTTTATCTTTTTTAGTAGATGGCAATTTCTCAAGCCCAATAAAAGGACTGCGTTATTTTAAACCGGAAGATCGTCCTACCGCTGTCAACTTTGTTTTTCAAACATACCATTTTATGGTAGCCATTGGGTTGCTGCTAATTGCCTTAACCCTATATGCAAGCTATTTGTTGTGGCGAAAAAAATTATTTCAACAAAAATGGTTAATGCTGGTATTTGCATTTGCGGTTTTGTTACCTGAACTGGCCAACCAATTGGGTTGGTATTCTGCAGAAGTGGGGCGACAGCCTTGGGTGGTATATGGTTTACTGCGCACCAGCGATGCATTATCAAAAGCAGTAAAACAAAATGAAGTATTATTTTCATTAATATTATTTACGGTATTGTATGTACTCTTGTTTACATTATTCATTTACATGCTGAACAAAAAAATTAAACATGGCTTGGATGATTTTGCAATTGATGCAGATGAAAATCCCACAACTAAACGCGATAACCCTTTAATGCATTAATAGTATGGAAACTTTTTTAGGAATAGAACTTTCAACATGGTGGTTTGCCATAGTTGGCGCCGTTTTTACCGGCTATGCCATATTAGATGGTTTTGATTTAGGTGCAGGTACCATTCACCTGTTATTTAAAAAAGAAGAAAGCCGCCGCATTGCACTCAATGCCATTGGCCCGGTTTGGGATGGTAATGAAGTTTGGTTGGTAATTGGTGGCGGTGCTTTATTTGCAGGTTTCCCCGATGTGTATGCAACCATTTTTTCGGCATTCTATATTCCTTTCATGTTGTTTTTAGTGTTGTTAATTCTGCGGGCTATTTCTATTGAATTTCGCAGTAAGGAGCCCATGCAATGGTGGCGAAAAATGTGGGATGCGTTGTATTCCGTTTCCAGTGCTTTAATTGGTTTTTTGCTCGGTGTTGTTCTAGGTAATTTAATAATCGGACTGCCTATTGATGAACATCATGAATATACCGGACACTTTTTGCAGTTGTTAAATCCCTATGCACTGTTAACCGGTGCTACTACTTTATCATTATTTGCCATGCACGGTTCCATTTATTTGGTTATGAAAACAGAAAAACGATTGTACACTAAATTGTCATTAATGGTGCATGATACGAGTAGGGTGTTTGTGGTTTTTTATATGTTACTAACCATTGTTACCTTGGTGTATTATCCTCATATGGCCAATACCATCAAACGCTATCCCTTTTTAATAGCTGTTCCGGTTATTACAGTATTTAATACCATTAATACACGTCGTTTGTTGGAGGTGGGAAAATACTTGGCTGCCTTTTTTTCATCTGCACTTACGGTAGCATTACTGCTCATAACTTTTGCCATGAATTTGTATCCGCATATTGTGCGTTCAAACATCAATTCGCTTTATTCTTTAACCGTGCATAATGCAGCTTCTTCATCACGTTCACTCACCATTATGCTAATCATTGCAGCTATAGGTGTGCCTATTATTGCTGTGTATACCAGCTTTGTGTTTTGGACATTTAAGGGAAAAGTAAAGCTTGATGAAAATAGCTACTAATTCCTTTGGGTGGTTGTATTTAAACCCTATAGAGTAAATAGACTAATAAAAAAAATATTTTATGTGATTTTAGTCACATATTGGTATCTTGTATTGTATTATTTTCCACTTAAAATAACATTGCTATGCCAGTAAAACATCAAATTGTAATTGTTGGCGGCGGAAATGCGGGTATTTCTGTTGCCAGTAAATTATTGCTAAAAAATAAGCAATTAGATATTGCTATTATTGACCCCGCTGAAAAACATTATTACCAGCCCGCATGGACACTGGTAGGCGGTGGCGCTTTTAATATCAATGATACTGTTAGAACCGAAGCTTCGGTAATGCCCAAACAAGTGCATTGGATTCAACAAAAAGTAAGTGCCTTTTTGCCCGACGTCAATAAGGTATCGTTATCCGATGGTTCAGAGGTGGAATACGAATATTTAGTAGTAGCGCCGGGTATTCAATTAAATTGGAGTGCTATTAAAGGTTTACCCGAAACTTTGGGTAAAAATGGCGTTTGTTCTAACTACAGTTTTCAAACGGCTAATTATACCTGGGAGTGTATTAAAAACTTTAAAGGTGGAAGAGCCATTTTCACCAATCCAAATACGCCGGTAAAATGTGGTGGTGCTCCTATGAAAATAATGTTTTTAGCTACAGATTATTTTAGAAAACATGGTTTGTTGGATAAAACACAAGTAGAATATTGGAGTGGTGGTACCCGTTTATTTGGAGTAGAAAAATATGAAAATACTTTAAAAAAAGTGGCTGCCAGAGGCAAAATTAAAACCCAGTTTTTTGTTAGATTAGATGAGATTGATGGTCCTGGAAAAAAGGCAAAGTTCGTAGGCTTTGGTGAGCAAAATAAAGATCAGGAGTATTGGGTAAATTTTGATATGATACATGTTACACCTCCGCAAAGTGCCCCTGATTTTGTACGTAACAGCCCTTTAGCTAATGCTGCCGGTTGGGTTGATGTAGATAAAAATACTTTACAACATGTAAAGTATGCAAACATCTTTTCATTAGGTGATGCATCTAGTTTGCCCACTTCTCGTACCGGGGCTGCCATTCGTAAACAGGCACCCGTATTAGTACAGAATTTGTTGTCATTGATTAATGCACAACCTATGACTGCATCTTACAATGGTTACACATCATGCCCATTAGTAACCGGTTACGGCAAATTGGTATTAGCTGAGTTTGATTATAATAATCAACCCATGGAAACGTTTCCATTTGACCAAAGTAAGGAAAGGTGGTCGATGTGGATTTTAAAAACAAAGATTCTTCCCTGGATGTACTGGCATAAAATTTTACCCGGTACTGCATAGTCATTTACATTTTTAATCAGGAGTCTTAATATTTATTTCATAGACTCCTGATTTTAATCAAAATAACAAGTTAAAAATATTTTTATTTTATTCCATTTGCGGATAAATGTGATACTTGTCACTGTATATAAGCCGCCTAATGAGCAATTTTACCAATAAATTTTTTATCAATGCATCCTGTCTTTGGTTATTTAGCATCAGCATTAATAGGTATATCACTAGGTTTAATTGGTGGTGGCGGTTCTATACTAACGGTACCGGTTATGGTATATTTGTTTAGTGTTAATCCATTATTAGCAACATCCTATTCATTGTTTGTAGTGGGCTCAACAAGTTTGGTAGGTGCTTACAATAATTATAGACGCGGTTTGGTGAGTATTAAAACCGGATTGTTGTTTGGCATTTCATCTATTGCTACGGTTTACCTTACCCGTAAATATTTTATTCCGGCTATACCTAAAAAAATTGCTACCATTGGTTCTTTCGTTATTACGGAAAACATTATGACCATGGTATTGTTTGCCATACTTATGGTAATAGCTTCTTTGTCAATGATGCGCAGTGGGAAAAAGAAAGAAACTACCGATGTTGTTTCCGACAAAAAAATAAATATTCCCAAATTATTGGTTTACGGCATTGGCATTGGTTTTATTACAGGTTTATTAGGTGCAGGCGGTGGCTTCTTGTTAATTCCTACTTTGGTATTGTTGGTGGGCTTGCCCATGAAGGAGGCCGTAGGAACATCATTATTTATCATTGCATTAAACTCATTAATAGGGTTTACCGGCGATTTAGGACATTTTGACATAGATTGGAAGTTTTTAATTGTAGTAACCATCATTGCTATTGTTGGCATCTTTATTGGCGGATGGTTAGGGAAAAAAATTCATGGCGATAAATTAAAAAAAGGCTTTGGCTGGTTTGTTTTGATTATGGGTATTTATATCATTGTTAAAGAATTATGGTTACACTAAAAAATTAACTGATGTGTGTGATTTGTATCACCAATGGCATAAAATCAATTTACTAATTTTATCATTTTAAAAAAATGCGCTTATGATAGTTGAACAAATTTATACCGGTTGCTTAGCACAAGGTGCTTATTATATTGAAAGTGAGGGTGAAGCGGTAATTATTGATCCGCTTCGCGAAGTGGGGCCTTATATTCAAAAGGCAGAAAGAAATGGAGCTACAATTAAGTATGTTTTAGAAACACACTTCCATGCCGATTTTGTTTCAGGGCATTTAGACCTTTCTAAAAAAACCGGTGCCCCTATTGTATATGGCCCAAATGCACAACCTGCTTTTGATTTTTATAGTGCGAAAGATGGGGAAGAATTAAAAGTAGGTAATGTAACTATACAAGTGCTGCATACTCCCGGACATACCATGGAAAGCACTTGTTATTTGTTAAAAGATGAAAACGGAAAGCCTACTGCGTTATTTAGTGGTGATACGTTGTTTATTGGTGATGTAGGCCGTCCCGATTTAGCACAAAAGGTAAAAGCTGATTTAACGCAAGATAAACTGGCTTCTCATTTATTTCATTCATTGCGTCATAAAATTATGCCTTTACCCGATGATGTAGTGGTATATCCCGCACATGGAGCCGGTAGCGCTTGCGGAAAAAATATGAGCAAAGAAACTACCGATACATTAGGTAATCAAAAGAAAACTAATTATGCTTTACGTGCTGATATGACCGAAGCTGAATTTATAAAAGAAGTAACCACCGGATTGGTAGCGCCACCTGCCTATTTCCCATTAAATGTAATGTTGAACATTCAAGGCTATGAAAGTATTGATAAAGTGTTAGAACGTGGTCAGCATGCACTTTCTCCAGAGGCATTTGAAACAGCAGCGAATGAAACCGGTGCCATTGTGTTAGATACTCGTAATGCACAAGACTTTGCGAAAGGCTTTATTCCTAATTCAATTAACATTGGCATTGATGGCAATTTTGCACCTTGGGTTGGAGCTATGATACCAGATATTAAACAAGAAATATTATTGGTTACAGATGAGGGCCGTGAAGAAGAAGTTGTAACCCGCTTGGCTCGTGTTGGTTATGATTATACCATTGGTTATTTGAAAGGCGGATTTAATGCCTGGAAAGCTGCCGGTAAAGAAATTGACACTATCATTTCTGTTTCTCCTGAGGAGTTGGCTGCAAAAATGAAACAGGAAGAGGTAAATATTTTAGATGTTCGTAAAAACAGCGAATATTTAAGTGAACATATCATAAATGCAGAAAATGCACCACTTGATTTTATTAATGACAGCATGAGCTTAATTGATAGAAACAAAACCTATTATGTACATTGTGCCGGTGGGTATCGTTCTATGATTTTTAATTCAATATTAAGAGCTCGTGGGTTTGATAATTTAATTGATGTGCAAGGTGGATTTTCTGCTATTAAAGCTACCGGCTTATTCCCGGTAACCGATTATGTTTGTCCTAGTACTTTATTATAAATCAAAAAATCAACAACAACAATTATGTCGTCTCTAAAAGAAATCGTTAATCATGCACAAACCAGTATTGTAGATGTGCGTACCGTAATGGAATATCAAAGTGGCCATGTTGATGGAGCTGTTAATATTCCATTAGATGAAGTGCAAAGCAGAATTAGCGAGTTTGAAAAAATGCCTAAACCTATAGTAGTTTATTGCCGTAGTGGTGCACGTAGTGGAATGGCTATGTCTATTTTAAAACAATCTGGCATTAATGAAGTGTATAACGGAGGGGGATTGGCTGATATGCAAATGCTAATAAACTAAAATTGAAAATATGTTATCATTCTTAAAGAAAATTTTTACAGGGAAAAAAGTTGATTTTCGCGAGTTGCAAAGCAAAGGTGCAATTATTATAGATGTTAGAACACCAGCAGAATTTAAAACAGGCCATATAAAAGGGGCCATTAATATTCCTGTTGATCAAATCAAACAAAAGTCTGCTGAATTAAAAAAGAAAAATAAGCCCATTATTACTTGTTGTCGCAGTGGTGCCCGCAGTGGCATGGCTAAATCTGTTTTAGCTGCCGCCGGAGTTGAAGTGTATAATGGTGGTGCTTGGTTTATGTTAGAAAAAAAATTATAGTGCTCATTAACTTTTTATCATGCTAGAACAATTAAAATACGGTTGGAATTTTATGCGCATTATTCGTTTGGCTATTGCAGGTTTTGCAATAGCACAAGCATTTATATCGCACGATTGGTTATTAGGCATTTTTGGAGGTGTAGTTGCTTATATGGCTTTGGCTAATATTGGCTGTTGTGGCGTTGGTGGCTGTAATACCAATTTTACGAAACGCAAACCTATTGAACAAAATAAAACAGAGGAGGTGATTTATGAAGAATTGGATGCGCAAAAATAAGCTTCACATTGTTGGTGCCATTTTAGGTGGTGTAGCAGGGTATTTGTATTATTATTTCATTGGCTGTGCTTCAGGTACTTGCCTAATTACTTCCAAACCGATTAATAGCACCTTGTATTTTGCAATGATGGGGGCCCTTGTTTTTGGTATGTTTAAAAAGCCATCACCCAAAACCACAAAAGCATAAGCAAACCGGTAATTTTTTTCAACTTTTATTCATTGTAGTATGTTAACCTCTTTTGATACTCGAGTACAAAATATTAAATGCAGTGGTTGTGTTAACACTATAGAAAGAAACATAGGTGCTATGCCGGGTGTACAGCATGTTTCAGTGAGTCAGGCAACCGGCATGGTATCTATAACAGGTGTAGGGTTAAACCCAACTGTATTAAAAGAAAAGTTGGCTGCATTAGGTTACCCGCCCGAAGAGAAAAATAATTTATTTAAAAAAATGAAGACCAGCATTCAATGTGCATTTAAACAATAAAATTGATTATTATGGAAACGAATATTAATCAAATAGATACCACTACCTACGAACAAATTAAAACTGCTATTACAAGTAAGGATAGTGTGGTAGGTATTGATGCCGTGCATACGCATATTCTTATCATTAATAAGTTAATGCAAATTGAAGAGCAGTTGCAAAAAATGCAACAACAGTTAAATGCTTTACCTCGCTAAAGCATTACTTGATATCTTTTCTAATGCTTAATTGCCCTCATGCAAATCTATAAAGTAGTTTTTCAATTAACCTCGAATGAGGTTGATGTATATAAAAGTTTGATTTCTCAAATTAATAATTTACTAAATGCTATGCCCAATGAGGTGAGTGTAGAAGTGGTTTGCCATGGGCGTAGCAGTAGTTTTTGTGTACAGGAAAATAATTTGTTTGTACCGCAAATACATGCATTATTGCAAAAAGGTGTGCAAATAAAAGTATGCCATAATATGCTGCATGCTAATGGCATAACTCCACAGCAATTAGTTCCACAAATTGATATTGTGCCTGCGGGAATTGCTGAATTAGTAAAGCGTCAGCACGAAGGCTGGGCATATATTAAAGCCGGATTTTAGTGGAAGCATTCATCGGCTGATGATTCAAGAATAATATGTTTAAAAAAATATATGCTATTATTGGATTTTGTTTCTCGCAATTAGTAGTGGCTACCGCAGCTGTACCAACTGCGGATGCAAGTTTATTATGGGCTGATGATGATACCACCGGCTTAGCTGTTGATAAAAAAGATACGTCTAATCTATTGCATGCTTTTAAAAAAGGAACAGTTGAAGGAAGGTTTCGATATTTTTTTATGTCGGCCTTAAATGAAGAACAACTAACAGATTATTATGCCAATGCTTTTGGCGGTGGTATTAAATACCAAACAGCACCATTCCATCATTTTCAAATGGCATTGGGTGGATTTTATACTTTCAATTTAGGCTCCTCTAATTTAGCCAAACCCGATTCAATAACCGGCTCGCCAAACCGCTATGAAATAGGTTTGTTTAATATTCAAAACCCTTCCAAAACAAATAACTTATATAAGCTGGAATACTTTAATCTCAGCTATCAATACAAAAACTTTACGGCTGTGCTGGGTAAACAATTATTACAAACCCCCTTCATTAATCCACAGGATGGTCGTATGCGACCGAGCTTTGAGGATGGTTTGTATGTTGAATGGAGCACGCCAAAAAATAAATGGGAGGGTGGTTGGCTTTACAATATGTCGCCACGCAGCACCATTGAATGGTTTACGGTAGCCAATTCAATTGGTTGGTATGCGCAAGGTGTAAATACGGATGGAACGGCGGCTAACTATCATGGTAATTTATCTTCTGCCGGCATTGGATTATTGGGATATACACATCAATTCAATACTGCATTTTCCATAAAAGGTTGGAATATGTTTGTAGAGAATATATTTAATTCCTCTATGCTTGAGTTGAATTATAATAACACAACTCATACTACAAATTCGTCATTTATTCCGTTAGCAGGATTGCGGTTGATAGCGCAACAAGCTGTTCATGATGGTGGAAATGCTAATCCTCACAATGCATATATGCAAAAGGATAATAAGGCCTATGTAATTACTGCCAGGGTGGGAATAAAAAATACGCAATGGTACACAGCTCTTAATTATACGCGTATTGCCAATAATGGCCGGTATTTAAATCCGCGAGAATGGGGAATAGAACCTTTTTATACCTTCATGTATCGGGAACGGAATGAAGGCAATGCTAATGTAAATGCCGTTATGTGGAATTTGCAGTGGCAAATGAAAAAACAACCTTTAAAAGTAGAAACGCAGTTGGGATATTTTGCTTTGCCCGATGTAAAAAATGTGGCGGATAATAAATATGGTATGCCTTCGTATGCACAACTGGATATTGATGTGAAATACCATTTTGCCAAACAGCTTTCAGGTTTTAATGCAGAGTTCTTGTATGTTTATAAAAAGGGTTATGGAAATACCTACAATAATCCCAAATACGTTATTAACAAAGTAAACATGTCGCTGCTTAATCTAATTCTCAATTATTCTTTCTAAAATTTGTTCGGGGAAAAAAAATTTTTGTACTTTTCCTTTTCAATCAAATGTAATTTTTTTTAATTAATAAAAGCTGCTATGATTTTAGTAACCGGAGGTTCGGGCCTGTTAGGCTCGCATTTAATTGAAGAGTTACTGCGCAGAGATTTTTCTGTAAAAGCTATTTACCATAAAAATATACCACCACATTTAGCCAATAAATTAGAATGGGTACAAGCCGATATTTTAGATGTGCCCGCTTTAGAAGCTGCTATGGAAAATGTTGATCAGGTTTACCATTGTGCCGGCTTGGTTTCATTTAATCCTGCTATGAAAAAAATGTTGCACAAGGTAAATGTTGAAGGAACAGCCAATGTGGTAAACGTATGTATTGAGAAGAAAGTGCAGAAGTTAGTACATGTTAGTTCTGTTGCTGCATTAGGCCGATTACGCGAAGGCAAATTGATTTCTGAAAGAATGAAATGGAGCATGGCCACCAGTAATAGCGAATATGGTAAAACAAAATATTTGGGGGAAATGGAAGTGTGGCGTGGCATTGGTGAAGGCTTGAATGCAGTTATTATAAATCCCTCTATGATATTGGGTGCAGGCGATTGGAACACCGGTACCACGGCTTTTTTCAAAAAAGTATATGATGGGTATCCTTGGTATACCGATGGCACCAGCGGTTTTGTTGATGTGAAAGATGTTGTGAAAGCTTTGTTGATTTGTATGCGCGGAACCTGTAACAAAGAACGGTTTATTATTAGCAGCGAAAATAAAAGTTACAAAGAAGTATTTACCAGTATTGCCAATTACTTTGACAAGAAACCGCCACATTTAAAAGTAACACCATTTATTGCAGAAGTAGTTTGGCGAGTTGAAGCTTTGAAAGCTTTGTTTACGCGAAAAGCGCCCATGATTACGAAGGAAACAGCAAAAACTGCTTTAACGAAAGTTCGTTTCGATAATTTTCGCTTTTTAACCTATGCAGTAAATTTTGAGTATACACCTATTGATAAAGCTATTGAACGTATTTGCGCTGAACTGAAAGAAAAATACAATTTAGTCTAGTTAGCTTTCCATTACTTTTTTCCATAATTCCGGTATGCGTTTAATCCATACCAACTCTCTACGTTTCACGGAAGCTTCTTGTGTTGGGGTTCCCCAATATACTTTATTGCCTTCTAAATCGCTGGGTACACCACCTTGTGCTAACACTACTGCATTCTGACCAATGGTTAATGTTTTGCTTACACCTACTTGCCCCCATAAGGTTACTCCATCTTCTATAACAACTGCACCTGCAATACCAACCTGCGCAGCAAATAAACAGTTTTTTCCAACAGTGGTATCATGCCCAATATGTACTTGGTTATCAATAATGGTACCCATGCCAATACGTGTTTCGCCGGTTACACCACGGTCAATAGTACAACCTGCACCTATTTCTACATTATCTTCAATAACAACATGCCCACAACTTTTCATTCGTTTAAACCATGCAGGTCTGTTCTTCTTGGTATTGTAATAAAATGCATCACTGCCAATTACAGTGCCTGCCTGAATAACAACATTGTTACCAATGATACAATCATCGCCAATGGTAACGTTGGGATGAATAATAGTGTTGTTGCCAATTACAACATTGTTGCCAATATAACAATTAGGCATAACAACCGAACCTTCGCCAATTTTTGCAGAGTCGCTAATTGGTTTTGCAGAAGGTGTGAAAGGTTTAAAATAATCTACAATTTTTAAATATGCTTCAAACGGTTGTTCAGTATATAGTAAAGCCTTTCCTTTAGGAATGGTAACCTCTTTGCTATTAATGATAATTACATTGGCAGCACTTTGTAAGCAGGTGTTATAATATTTTGGATGATCAACAAATACAATATCGCCTGCTTCAACTTTGTGTATTTCATTAATGCCGGTTGGTGTAATTGAAGTATCGCCAACAATTTCTGCTTCAATTAAATTAGCCATCCATTGCAAGGTAACAGGCGTAGGAAATTTCATAATTACTGTAATTTGGGTAAAAAAGCAAAGGTAGTTTCCGTTTCTTAAAAAAAAATTTTATTGCAAAAAATGCTGCTGCAATCTGTAAAATAAACGCTTAAGATTCATTTATTAATTTGTGAATTTTTCAATTACTAAAAATATAAATGCTTTAAAATGCACTGTTCATCAATGTTTCGGCGCATGAATAAATATTGATTTCAAAAAAATAACTTAAATAAATCTTGCCATCAGTTAGAAAAACAACATCCTAAAGCTATACGCTATTCACAATTTTTAAAAAAATGTGAATAAAATAGTTTGCATTTTTTTTTGTATTGGAAAAAACTCTTTATAATATTGTGGTGGGAATTTTATATTCCCGTACTTACTAACCCATCCATATATAAAGTCCCGCTTCAGCGGGATTTTTTTATTGTAATGTTTACAATAAAAAAAATTGTGTAAGCCGTTATTGTTACTGATGTAAAATTCTTTTTTTTTAAACTCATGAAACCTACTGTTCATCAATATTTCATAGTATATAAACCTTTTCAGGTATTAAGTCAATTTACTTCAACCGAGGGGAAGTTGTGTTTGAAAGATTTTTTTTCAGTTCCTCAAAATGTTTATCCGGTAGGTAGGTTAGATTATGATAGTGAAGGTTTATTATTGTTAACCAATGATGCAAGTTTGAATAAAAAAATTTTAAACCCTAAATCAAAATTAGAAAAAGAATATTGGGTACAAGTTGATGGCGCTATAACCTTAGCAGCTATTCAACAATTGCAAAAGGGGGTTTCTATTAGTGTGGATGGTTCTAAATATACAACCCAACCTTGCAAAGCAAAATTAATGCAGCAGGTTCCTGACATACCTGAACGAATACCACCGATTCGATTTCGGAAAAACATTCCAACTTCATGGTTGTCATTAATAATAAAAGAAGGGAAAAATAGACAGGTACGTAAAATGACTGCTGCGGTTGGTTTTCCTACATTGCGGTTATTGCGTTACAGAATAGGCGCTATAACATTAAATAACCTTTTGCCGGGTGAAATGCGTGAGTTAACCCATGGCGAATTAATACAACTTTTGCAATAAAGGATACATTGTGCAGTGTTAAATAAAAAGATTGTTGCCTTTATAGGATAAGTTATTTCATTTTTAAAACCGCTTATAGGTTTGTCAAAAAATAACCCTTTTCAGCTTTTGTCTTTTTTACTGAACAATTTAAAAATGCCCTAACATTTGTAATAAGCTTAAAATGCATAGCAGCTTTGTACTTAGCACTTATCTTTGCAACCATTAATTGTATATAAAATGAATACACACCTGAGTGAACAAGAAATTATTCGACGCGAAAAATTAGCCAAATTAAAAGCAGCAGGTATTGAGCCTTATCCTGCTGCATTGTATCCTGTTACCCATTATTCAGCCGATATAAAAGCCAACTTTACCGAAGAAAATAAATCAGCATTCGAACAAGTTTGCGTTGCCGGAAGAATCATGAGCATTAACGATAAAGGAAAAGTTTTCTTTATTAAAATTCAGGATAGTAAAGGACTTTTTCAATTGTATGTAAAGCGCGATGATATTTGCCCGGGCGATGATAAAAGTTTTTGGGACCATGTAATTAAACATGGAATTGATTTAGGAGATATTATTGGCGCTACCGGTTTTGTATTCATAACAAAAACCGGTGAAATTTCACTGCATGCACAAACCATTACCCTACTAACAAAATCATTAAAACCTTTACCGGTTGTTAAACGGGATGATGAGGGAAATGTATATGACGAAGTAACTGATCCGGAGTTTAGGTATCGCCAGCGTTATGTTGATTTAATTATAAATCCAACAGTTAAAGAAACTTTTGAGCAGCGAACAAAACTCATTAATACCATTCGTGCATTTTTAAATGAACGTGGTGCTTTAGAAGTAGATACACCTGTGTTGCAACCTATACCCGGCGGTGCTGCTGCAAAACCTTTTATTACGCATCACAATGCTTTGGATATTCCTTTGTATTTACGTATAGCCAACGAATTATATTTAAAACGATTAATTGTAGGTGGGTTTGATTGGGTATATGAGTTTAGCCGCAACTTTAGAAACGAGGGTATGGATAGAACCCATAACCCGGAATTTACGGTATTGGAATGGTACACTGCTTTTAAAGATTATTTCTGGATGATGGAAATTACGGAGCAGCTTATGGAAAAAATTGCGCTGGCATTGCATGGCACTACCGAAGTTCAGGTTGGCAACACAACCATTAATTTTAAAGCACCCTATAAACGCATTAGTATTTTTGATGCCATTCAGGAAAATACCGGTATTGATATAAGTAATTTAGATGAAGCCGGTTTACGCAATGTATGTAAACAATTACATATTGAGGTGGCTGATAATATGGGAAAAGGTAAATTAATTGATGAAATTTTTGGTGCAACAAGTGAACACAAATATGTGCAACCTACATTTATTATTGATTATCCGGTTGAAATGAGTCCACTAACTAAAAAGCACCGTAGCAAAGTAGGTTTGGTAGAGCGTTTTGAATTAATGGTAAATGGAAAAGAAATAGCCAATGCTTACAGTGAACTAAATGATCCCATCGATCAGCGTGAACGCTTTGAAGAGCAACTGAAGTTAATGCAGCGCGGTGATGAGGAAGCCATGTATATTGATTACGATTTTTTAAGAGCGCTGGAATATGGTATGCCACCTACTTCAGGTATTGGTATTGGTATTGACAGGCTTTGTATGTTAATGACCAACCAACCTTCTATACAAGATGTGTTGTTGTTTCCGCAAATGCGGCCTGAAAAAAACAGCTAGTTTAAAACCGTTATAATAAGAAAACACTTCTGTTTCTGCAGAAGTGTTTTTTTGTGCATTATGCAAAATATCCAAAAATTATAGTACCTTTTCTACTTCACCAAAATCACTGTCTATATGAACAAAAACTTTGTTTCCCGCATTTCCAGTATTGGGTATGCCATCATTATGGCCATATTTGGTATTAACCATTTTCGAATGGGAGAAGCTATGAAAGGTTATATACCTGTATATTTTCCTGCACCCGTATTTTGGGTATATCTGGTAGGTGCAGCGTTAATATTAGCGGCAATCGCAATTATTATTAATAAAAAAACCCGTTTAGCTTGCTACTTGCTCGGTTTAATGTTACTATTGTTTGTGTTGTTATTACATCTGCCAGCTATGTTGCATCCTACTAATCCTCAAATGCAGGCCTTGTCAATGACTATGGTATTAAAAGACCTTGGCCTAGCTGCAGGAGCATTTTATATTGGTTCGCACAATGAATAAAGTGCTTTTTTCTGTTTCTATATTCCCAACACATCGTTCGGGAATTTTTTATGTAAAGCTGAATCATAATCTTTCACTAAATCTGTAATTTATATGTTAGTTTATCATACAGCCGCTATTTTTGCGTAAAATCTTTCATATTGAGTTTAACCATACATACCGAACAATTAGTTAAAAGCTACAAGGGGCGTACCGTTGTTAGTAATGTAAGTGTGAATGTACAACAGGGCGAAATTGTTGGTTTATTAGGTCCCAATGGTGCCGGAAAAACCACAACTTTTTATATGGTGGTTGGGTTAATAAAACCCGATGAAGGAAAGGTATTTCTCGATACGATTGATATTACCAAGTTACCCATGTATAAGCGTGCACAAATGGGTATCGGTTATTTGCCTCAGGAAGCCAGTGTGTTCAGAAAATTAAGTGTGCAAGATAATATTATGGCAGTGCTGGAAATGACTAAGCTTACAAAAGCGCAACGTCAGGAAAAATTAGAGCAACTGTTAAACGAGTTTAATTTACACCATGTGCGCCATAACAATGGCGATAGTTTAAGTGGTGGTGAACGCAGAAGAACAGAAATTGCCCGAGCATTGGCTGTAGATCCGAAATTTATTTTGTTAGATGAACCCTTTGCCGGGGTTGATCCCATAGCTGTCGAAGACATTCAAACCGTAGTGGCAAAATTAAAATATAAAAATATTGGCATTTTAATCACCGATCATAATGTAAATGAAACCTTATCCATTTGCGATCGTGCTTACTTGCTTATAGAAGGCAAAATATTTAAGCATGGTACTGCTGAAGAGTTGGCTGAAGATGAAAAAGTAAGACGCTTATACCTGGGCACCAATTTCGAACTCCGCCGCAAAGATTGGATTATTGAAATGGAAAGAGATAATGCCCTAAAGCAAAATGCCAATGAAGGGTACACGAATGGGGTAGAAGAATAATCTTTTGTATATGTAATTTTTTGTTTAAATTGCTATCACCCCAATTTCAATGAAGTTACTTAGTCCTGCCATATCACGATTTGCCCGATTACGCAATTGGCGTATTGAACAATGGATGCAAAACCCCATTGCTACTCAGCGCGACGTTTTACAAGATTTGGTTACCCACGGGCAGTTTACTGAATTTGGGCGTAAATATGGAATGAATAATCTATTCACTATCAAAGAATTTAAGAACAGAATTCCCATTAACGAATACGATGATTTAAAACCCTACATTGAACGTTTAATGCAGGGCGAACAAAATTTGTTGTGGAATACCCCGGTTACCTGGTTTGCCAAAAGTAGTGGCACTACGAGCGATAAAAGTAAATTCATTCCCATTACCGAGGAAAGTTTACAAAATTGCCATTATCAATCTGCTAAAGATGTTTTAAGCCTTTATTATAAATTCAATCCTGATAGCGATTTACTAACCGGTAAGGGGTTGGTCATTGGTGGAAGTCATCAAATTAGCCCAATAAATGATGAAGCACAATATGGTGATTTAAGTGCTGTGCTTTTACAAAACACACCCTTTTGGGCTTCCTTTATTCGTACACCCGAACTGTCTATTGCCTTAATGGATGAATGGGAACAAAAAATAGAACAGTTAGCTCAGTCAACAATACAAGAAAATGTAACCTCTATTTCAGGAGTACCAACCTGGACTTTGATTCTAATAAAGCGAATATTAGAAATAACCGGTAAAAATACTTTGAGTGAGGTTTGGCCGAATTTAGAATTGTATTTGCATGGCGGCGTTTCTTTTATTCCTTACCGCGAACAATTCCAGAAATTGATTGGAAAGAATATTAATTATTTCGATTTATATAATGCCAGCGAAGGATTTTTTGCCGCACAAAATGATGCCAATGATGAAGGCATGCTACTGTTTTTGAATCATGGTATTTTCTATGAATTTATGCCGGTAGAAGAATATGGCGCTAGTCAACCCCGTACCATAGGATTGCAGCAAGTTCAAATTGGCAAAAATTATGCACCCGTTATATCAACCAATGGGGGCTTATGGCGTTACCTTACGGGTGATACCATCCAATTCACTTCCTTAAATCCATTTAAAATTAAGGTAAGCGGTCGCTTAAAACATTTTATTAATGCTTTTGGCGAAGAATTAATTGTTGATAATACGGATAAAGCCATTGCAATTGCCGCACAAAAAACCCATAGTATTATTAATGAATATACTGCTGCGCCGGTTTATTTTAATGATGCTCACAATGGTGCACATGAATGGTTAATTGAATTTGAAAATCCTCCACATAACTTAGATTATTTTGCCTTTGAATTAGATTGTGCTTTAAAATCGCTCAATAGCGACTATGAAGCAAAACGCCAGAAAGATATTGCACTACGAATGCCTATTATTCGCATAGTTCAAAAAAATATATTCAATAATTGGTTAAGACAAAAAGGAAAATTAGGCGGGCAGCACAAAGTGCCTCGCTTAGCAAATAATAGAATGTATGTAGATGAGTTATTGAAATTTATGCAGTATTCATTTGTACAATAACCTTATTTTTACCTCATCATCTATTTAAAAACTTACAGTACCATACAGGTATGGTATCTTTAAATTTTAAACAATAATATAATATGAAATTATTAGCAGGAAAAACAACTATTGTTACAGGTGCGGCTCGAGGTATTGGTGCTGCCATAGCTTTAAAATTGGCTGAGCAAGGCAGTAATATTGCTTTTACTTATGTTAGCGATAGCAGCACTGATAAAGCCAATCAATTAGTGCAACAAATACAGGCAATGGGTGTGCAAGCTAAAGCTTACCAAACTAACGCAGCCGATTATGCTGCGACTGAAGCATTCATCAATAGTGTGTTAAGTGAGTTTGGTAATATTGATGTATGTGTAAATAATGCCGGTATATCTAAGGATAATTTGTTGTTACGTATGAGTGCTGAACAATGGAACGATGTAATTAATACCAATTTAAATAGTGTATATAATGTAACCAAACAAGTCATCAGGCCCATGATGAAAGCCAAAGCCGGAAGCATTATTAATATGAGTTCAATCATTGGTATTCGCGGCAATGCCGGACAAAGTAGTTATGCTGCCAGTAAAGCCGGCATTATTGGGTTTACAAAATCAATTGCTGCTGAGTTAGGAAGTAGAAATATTCGTTGCAACGCTATAGCGCCAGGGTTTGTTGAAACTGATATGACCGCTTATTTAAAAGAGGGAGATGCCGGTAATGCCTTTTTAAGTAAAATACCTTTAGGCCGATTTGGTAAAGCCGAGGAAATTGCCAATACCACTTTATTTTTAGCCAGCGATTTAAGTAGCTATATTACCGGTCAGGTAATTAGTGTTTGTGGTGGGTTGAATATATAATTCTCTCATTTGCAACCGACTATTTTAAACTTTAGGAATTTTTCAACACATTCTTTTTTTAATTTCTTTTTAATAAACACTATTTTCGCAGCGATGTTAAAACCACTCATCGCTGCTTTTTTATTATTTACCATATCCCTGCAAATATTACCCATTAAGCAGGTGGGTGCGCTTTTGTTCAACAATGTAATAACTGAAGAGTTAGCACATGGGCATGGCGTTGAAAAAGATACCATAAAAAAGTTCAATTCACTTTATAATCTTTTATACAATCCTAATCAACATATTTCCATTCTTTCGTTTAATGCGTTAAACGTTTATATTTCCCGTTCAGAAAAATTGCCCATTCAGTTTAAGGCTGATATATTAGTGCCTCCTCCCAACGCTTAATAAGCATACAACTCTTTTCATTGATATTATTCTCCAATTGTTACCAATTGGATGCATCATTTTGATGTATGCATATAATATTTAACAGCAGCTATCATAAACACTCTTAAAACATTAAAAGTTTTCAATATGAAAACATTATTTCATTCCTTAGGGAAAGATTTCCCTGCTGCTATTGTAGTAGTATTAATTGCCTTGCCATTATGCTTGGGTATTGCTTTGGCTTCCGGTGCGCCTTTATTTTCCGGTATTATAGCCGGAATTGTTGGCGGAATTATAGTTGGTGTATTGAGTGGCTCACATTTAAGTGTAAGTGGTCCGGCTGCCGGATTAACAGTAATAGTTGCTGCATCTATTGCTAAAATTCAATCGTACGAGGGTTTTTTACTGGCAGTGGTTATAGCAGGTTTGTTGCAATTGTTGTTCGGTTTTTTAAAAGCAGGTATTTTAGGCGATTATGTGCCAAATGCGGTTATCAAAGGAATGCTTTCAGCTATTGGGTTGTTACTTATATTAAAACAACTACCACATTTAGTGGGTTATGATGCCAACTTCATGGGCAACGAATCATTCAAAGAAAAAAATACAGAAAATACCTTTACTGCATTTGAACATTTTGCTGCCAAAATTAATGAAGGGGCATTATTTATAGGTTTAATTTCATTAACCATTTTAATTATTTGGGATGGATGGGTTACTAAAAAAATTAAAAAAATTCAATTATTGCCCGGTGCATTAATTGCTGTTGTTGTGGCTACTTTTTTAAACGAATATTTTAAAACAGCCATGCCGAGTGTTGCATTGCAGCCAAACCATTTGGTATCATTACCTATAAGCACTGAAGAAAAAGGCTTTCTTACATTTTTTACATTTCCCGATTTTACATTTATTGGAAATAAGCAAGTTTGGATAGCTGCCGTTACATTGGCTATTGTAGCATCATTAGAAACTTTATTGAGTATTGAAGCTGTTGATAATTTAGATCCCCTAAAAAGAGCAACACCTACCAATCGAGAACTGAAAGCGCAAGGTGTTGGAAATTTTATTTCCGGATTAATAGGTGGAATACCCGTAACCTCGGTAATTGTTCGAAGCTCGGCTAATGTTTATGCGGGTGCAAAATCTAAAACCTCAACTATTTTGCATGGTTGTTTGTTATTATTATTTGTATTGTTTATTCCTCAAATAATTAATCGAATTCCTTTAAGTGCTTTGGCTGCCATTCTAATTTTTACAGGCTATAAATTGGCTAGTATCAGTGTGTTCAAGCAATTTTATAAAAAAGGATGGGATCAACTAATACCTTTTGTAGTAACTATTCTTGCTATATTATTAACCGATTTATTGGTGGGTATTTTAATAGGTTGTGTAGTAGCATTATTCTCTTTAATAAGCAGTAATTTTCGCTCTGCAGTTATTGTAGTAAATGATACCAATAATTATTTAATACGTTTACGAAAAGATGTGTCGTATTTAAATAAGCCCATTATTAAACGTAAGTTGGAAGAAATACCTGAAAACGCATATGTATTAATTGATGTTACACGTGCTGATTTTATTGATAAAGATGTTATTGAAGAAATTAACCATTTTATGCAACATGCGCATCTTAAACAAGTAAAGGTTGAGGTGAAGAAAAGTAGACATAAAAGTATGCATCAGCTATTTAAAACACCTAACATTTCACAGTTATCTGTTGTGTAATAAATAGTTGAAAAATATTTTTGAATTATTTTATAGGTAATTTTAATATGAACAGGTATTAAAACAATTATGTGTTGTAACAATCAATATATATCTTTAACTCAATCATTGTTTCATCCCTTAAAAACATAAGTATATGCAAGCTTACCAACAACTATTACATAATAATGAAAATTGGGCAAAGAAAAGAGTAGAAGATGATCCTGAGTTTTTTTCTCGTTTGGCTCATATACAAAAGCCGGAATTTTTATGGATTGGTTGTAGTGATAGCCGTGTGCCTGCTGATATGATTACCGGAACGCAACCCGGCGAAATATTTGTACATCGGAATATTGCCAATATGGTAATACATACCGATGTAAACTTACTAAGTGTATTGGAATATGCGGTAAACCAATTAAAGGTAAAACATGTTATTGTGTGTGGCCATTATGGTTGCGGTGGTGTAAGAGCAGCCATGACTAATCATAGCTTAGGCATAATTAATAAATGGTTGCGTAATATTAAAGACGTGTATAGATTTCATAGAGAAGAGTTGGATGCTATAACTGGTGAGGATGAACGTGCTAACCGACTTACCGAATTAAACGTACGTGAACAGGTAATGAATCTGGCTAAAACTTCAATTATTCAAAAAGCTTGGAAGTATGAACAAAAGCCTCATTTGCATGGATGGGTTTATGGATTAGCCGATGGTATTATACATCCCATTTTTGAAATGCCCGCCGGAACACATATTGATTCACTATATGAATATGACGATTTGTAAATAAATTAAAAAAGCATGGCAAGCAACGTAAACATTTCAATATTAAGTGCAGTAAAAAAATTTTTTGAAATTTTAAAATTTGATAGAAAAGATATTTCCGCAATTTACTTTTTTGCCATTTTGGGCGGTTTAATTGCGCTTTCATTGCCATTAGGTATACAATACATTATCACATTTGTACAGGCAAACAGTATTTCTGTTTCAATAGTTGTATTAATTTCAATTGTATTGATTGGCGTATTTGTAAATGGTTTATTACAAATACGACAAATGGAAATTATTGAAAAAATTGAACAAAAAATTTTTGTTCGTTATGCCTTTGAATTTGCTGACCGTATTCCCAAGTTTGATGTGGAGCAATTAGACCAATACCATTTACCCGAATTGGTAAACAGATTTTTTGATAGTACAGCGTTAATAAAAAGTATCGAAAAAATTTTATTAGACATTCCCGCAGCCATTATTCAAATATTTTTTGGGCTGGTGTTATTGTCGTTTTATCATCCGGTGTTTATTGCATTTGGTGCTTTATTGGTAATTGTATTGGCTATTATAATTAAATATACATCGCCACGTGGTTTTGAAACCAGTTTAACTGCCAGCGATCACAAGTATAGTATTGCTGCATGGTTGCAGGAAATAGCTGCAGAAATAAAAACTTTTAAGTATGCCAGAAAAACCAATATTCATATTCATAAAACGGATGAAGATGTGACTGGTTATCTTGTTGCTCGTACAAATCATTTTAAAATTTTAGTAATGCAATATTGGAGTTTTATATCCTTTAAAATTATCATTATTGCTACCATGTTAATTGTGGGTTCTATTTTGTTGGTGAACCAACAAATAAATATTGGACAGTTCATTGCATCGGATATTGTAATCATATTAATTATTAATTCAATCGAAAAATTGATTCAATCATTCGATAAAGTGTATGACACACTTACATCGGTTGAAAAATTAAGTAAAGTAGTAAATGCACCCATTGAAACCGATGGGTCTGTGCATTTGCCAAATACCAATAAGGGTATGCAAATAGATATGAAGCAGGTTAATTTCCATTATGTTGATGGCAAGTTGGCTTTAAAAAATATTAATCTGCATATACCTGCAGGCTCCTTGGTACAACTTTCAGGTGCATCTGGTTCTGGTAAATCATCTTTCTTGCGCTTATTAACAGGTGCTTTTAATAACTATTCGGGAAATCTTTTGGTAGATGATATGCCTATACACAATTATGTGCTGGCCGATTTACGTGGGCAAACCGGTATATTATTCGGGCGACAGGAGGTATTTAAAGGCACATTACTTGAAAACATAGCAATGGGTGATGATAGTATTACGCCACAAAGTATTTTACAGTTAGCAGAGCAAATTGGATTTCATACTTACATTAATGATTTGCCTAATGGTTTGTACACACAAATTGATCCAATTGGTAAACGTTTTTCGCAAAAAGTAAGAAAAGACATTTTATTAATGCGTTCGTTAATTGGTAATTCGCGGTTGTTGTTATTAGAAGAGCCCTGTTCGCACCGCTCTGAAAAAGAAATACAAATGTTAATTGAATTTTTAAGAAATAAAAAACAAAATGCAACCATTATCATTACTACTGAACATGAAGTAATGAAGCATTTATTCGACATGTTTATTGTTTTACAAAATGGTGAAATTGTTTTAAACGAAGTGAAATGAACAATAAAAAATCAACCTACTTAAATATTGAGATAGAACGTGAATTAGCACAACATCCCTTTGAGGCGTTTAATGCCATTTATAAAATTCACAAAAGGAAATATATAAAAAAGTGGATTTTAGGCATTTTAGCCTTTTGTATAATTGTGCTTTTTTTACCGTGGACTCAAAATATTCGTACCAAAGGTAAAATTACTACGCTTCGCCAAGAGGCAAGGCCACAACAACTGAATACCATTATATCCGGTAAAATTGTAAAATGGTATGTAAAGGAAGGTGATATGGTTCAGCAGGGCGATACTATTTTGCAATTAGGTGAGGTAAAATCCGAATACTTCGATCCTCAATTGTTGGAACGAACCCAGCAACAAATTATTGCTAAAAAACAAAGTATTGATGCATATAATGAAAAAGCGGCTACCGCTACTACGCAGGCAAATGCTTTACGTGAGGGAATGCAACTAAAGTTGGCTTCGTTGGATAATAAAATAAATCAACAACAACTAAAAATTGTTAGTGATAGTATGGATGTGTTGGCTGCTATCAATGATTTAAATATTTATAAGCGCCAAATAGAAGCCGCTAAAGTAATGTTAGATAGTGGAGTTATTGCCTTAACGGAATTTGAGAAACGTAAAGCCAACTATCAAACCGCACTTGCTAAAAAAACTAGTGCTGAAAATAAATTTTTGCAAAGCAAGCAAGAATTGTTGAATCTTAAAATTGAAAAAAATAGCACTGTACAAGATTACACTGACAAGATTTCGAAAGCAGAAGGAGATAAATTTAGTGCCTTTTCGCAAGCGGCATCAACTCAAGCAGATGTTAGTAAATTAGAAAATATTTACGCAAATTATGATATAAGAAATAAACTGTATTATATAACAGCACCACAGTCGGGACAAATTACCAAAGCTAAAAAAGCAGGTATTGATGAAGTGGTAAAAGAAGGCGATATGATTGTTGAAATAGTTCCGGCTATTCGGAATTATGCTGTAGAAATGTTTGTGTCTCCAACTGATATTCCACTTGTTTCTAAAGGACAAGATGTTGCCCTAATTTTTGATGGTTTTCCGGCTATTGTTTTCAGTGGTTGGCCACAATCATCCTATGGAACTTTTACAGGAAAAGTTGCCGCAGTTGAAAACAATATTAATACAAATGGGAATTTCAGGGTTTTAATTGCCCCAGATACCACTAAGAGGAAGTGGCCTGCTCAATTAAAATTGGGAGGTGGTGCCAAGTGTATTGCATTGCTTAAAAATGTACCCGTTTATTATGAATTGTGGCGGACGATTAATGGATTTCCACCGGAATATTATACCGCTGAAAACAATACCGATAATTATAAAAGTAAGTAGTAGAAAGTAAATGTAGCCGCATGTGTATGAAATCATATTTATTTTGGGTATGTAGTATTATAGTTTCGCCATTGAGTCTTTTGGCGCAAAACGAAACTGTGTTTTCAATAAACGATTATTTACAATCAGTAAAAAAGAATCATCCTTTGGCAAAGGTTGCCTCACTTTCGGTAACCGGAGCGGAAGCAGAAATTACAAGTGCCAGAGGAGAGTTTGATCCTGTTATTCAATACAACAACCATCAAAAAACTTTTAATAATACCAACTATTATTATTATAACAATGCCGAACTAAAAGTGCCCCTACCTATAGGTATGGACATAAAGGCAGGTGCTGAAGATAATGGCGGTAATTACATTACCCGAGAAGTTACTACCGGTCAAACCAGTTATTTAGGAGCGGAAGTAGCTGTGCTAAAAGGAATGTTGATGGATAAGCGCCGAGCCGCTTTACAGCAAGCTAAAATTGTAGCTAAACAAACACAACAACAGCGCAATGCTGCCATCAATGATTTGTTGTTGGATGCTGTAAAAGAATATTGGCAATGGTATTCGGCGTTTGCACAAAAAAAATTGTATGAAAAATTTTTGAACATTGCTCAAAACCGATTGCATTTAATGGTCATTGCTTACCAGCAAGGCGATAAAGCCTTGGCTGATACAATTGAAGCGAATGCACAAGTGCTCAATTATATTGCTTTGCTAAATGATGCAGATGTAAAACTGAATAAAGCCATATTGCAGCTAACCGATTATTTATGGGATGAAAACGAAATGCCTTATGTACTGCCGCAAAATTATGTGCCCGATACCACTGCATTACTTGATTATAATGTTACTGTAAATTTACCTGAGCTCATTACTAACGCTATTAATAACCATCCGGAAATTAGAGCATATGCATTTAAGTTAGATGGCTTGGAAGTTGAACGAAAATTAAAATGGCAGAATTTTTTGCCTACACTTAACTTAAAAGCTAACTTGTTGAATAAAGGTTATAATGCATTATACAAAGTGAATGATATGGCTTTTTTGGAAAACAACTATAAGTTTGGAATTGATTTTAAAGTACCCTTATTTTTACGGAATGCCCGTGGTGATTACAAAAAAACACAAATAAAAATTGAACAAACGCAACTAAATGTAACTGCTAAAAAATGGCAATTGCAAAACAAAATAAGCATGTACTATAACCAAAACCATTTATATGCCGCGCAATTGCAGCAAATAAATAGTTTGGTAAATAGTTTTGAAATATTACTTCGTAATGAATTATTGAAGTTTAATAACGGTGAAAGTTCCTTGTTTTTAATCAATGCTCGTGAGTCCAAATTATTGGAAACCAAACAAAAATTAATTGAACTTCAAACCAAGTTAATTACCTCAAAATATGAAACTGAGTGGGCAGCCGGTATTATTCAATAATGCTATTATTTTTTGTTGTTTTTAAAATGTTGAATGAATTGTTTGGTATGTTCGCTTAATACTAATTTTCCACTAACGGCAGCGCGTTGGTGCAATAGTTCATCCCAATGTGAAGTGCCTTGCCAAAAAATATGTTTTAATTCTTTAATAGCATCAAAATTACTGTGAGCCAAAAAATTAGCTAAGCGATGAATACTTTCATCCATACCTTCTTTATCGGCATGTAATTCAGCATAAAGCCCTTTTTGTTTGGCCCATTCTGCCGGACGCCAGTTGGTGGCATCAATGGCTAATTGTGAAAAGGCTGATAATCCAATTTTTCTTTCAACAGCCGGCCCAACTACAAAAGGTCCAATGCCAACTGCTAATTCACTTAATTTAACATCAGCACCGGAAGTGGCAATGGCATAATCGGCAGCGGCTGCAATGCCTACTCCTCCACCTACACATTTACCTTGAATGCGGGCAATAATTAATTGCGGTGCTTTACGCATGGCATTAATAACATGTGCAAAGCCACTGAAGAAACGATGGCCAGCTGTTTCATTTTGAATGGCTGCTAATTCTTCAAATGAAGCCCCGGCGCAAAAGGCTTTTTCACCGCCTGAACGGAGTACAATAACTTTAATATCTGCATTAATACTTTCGTTATGAATGGCTTCGGCTAACTCATTTAAAAGATGACCGGGCATTGCATTGCTTTGTGGATGAAAAAATTCAATCATGCTAATGCCATTGCTGTGATGTACATGTACATATCCTTGCTCGTTATTCATATAAGCTGTTTTATTGTTCTAATTTTTTTACCATAGTAAGTATTGTAGCAATGCCAATAAGTTCATCATTTTCATCATCAATCATTTCAACCAGCCATTTCACAATGCCACGTGCAATGTCAGTAGGTTCTTTCTTATCCTGACTAATTTTTTCTTTACAAGTAAAGCGAACATGAAAACTCATGCCCGGATATACCGGTTTAGTAAAACGAAGTTCGTCAATTCCATAATTCAACAATACCGGATTTTTCTCGTAACTATCTACAAATAAACCAGCCGATAAACTTAATAGTAAATAACCATGTGCAACTTGCTGTGTAAACATGGTTCCTTCAAAATCGGTATTTCGTAAGTGGGCATAAAAATGATCGCCGGAAAGATTGGCAAAAGCATCAATTAATTCCGAAGTCATGGTAATGCTTTTGGTAATGAGTTGATATCCTATTTCCAGTTCTTCGAAATGTTTTTTAAAAGGATGAATGGTAGCCGGAATTCCGGTAGCATTGGGTTGATATTGCTGTAATACAGCGGTTAGCATATCGGGTGAGCCTTGTAGGGCAACACGTTGCATATAATGGTGAATACCTCTTAAGCCACCCATCTCTTCGCCACCACCTGCACGACCGGGTCCGCCATGTACCAGCATTGGTAATGGTGATCCATGTCCGGTATTTTCTTTTCCGCATTGTTGGTTCAATATTAAAATTCTTCCATGGTAAGTACCGGCTTCTAATACATATTCTCTTGCCGTATTTCGGGAAGCAGTTACAATGGTAGATACCAATGAGCCTTTGCCTAATTTAGTAATGGTAATAGCTTCTTCTAAATTTCGGTAAGGCATTAAAGTGGAAACAGGGCCAAAAGCTTCAATATTATGTACTTCTGAAGTATGTAAAGGTTGGTTATTACGCAATAATAAAGGACTGATAAATGCGCCGGCTTGCGCATTTGCATCTACTACCTCAACTGTTTCCAAATTGCCATAAACCAATTCACTTGTTTTCAATAATAGGCTTACTTGTTTTAATACTTCTGCTTTTTGTGATTTTCCGGCCAAACTGCCCATTCTCACTTTTTCATTCAGCGGATTGCCGATAACAGTTTGTGATAATGCTTTGGATAAATCATTTTGTACTAAATCTATTTTATTTTCAGGAACTAAAATACGGCGAACACCCGTGCAACGTTGTCCACATTTTAAAGTCATTTCTCGTCTAACTTCTTTAATAAATAAATCCCATTCCGGCATACCGGGTTCAACATCTTCAGCTAAAACAATGGCATTGAGTGAATCGGCTTCCATTGTAAAAGAAACATTGTTTTGCAAAATGGTAGGATTACTTTTTAACTGAAGACCTGTGTGTGCACTACCGGTAAACGTAATGGTATCCTGTGCATTTACTTCATTTAATAAATTGCCTGTACTACCGCATAATAATTGTAAAGCCCCTTCGGGTAGTATTTCTGAATTCACCATATGCTTTACAACAGCCTGAGTTAAATAGCAGCCCACTGTAGCAGGTTTTACAATAGCAGGTACACCCGCCATAAAATTAACCGCAATTTTTTCCAGCATTCCCCAAACAGGAAAGTTATAGGCATTAATGTGTATGGCAGCGCCTTCTTTAGGCAGCAGCAAATGGTGGCCCATAAAAGTTTTGGCTTTACCTAATAGGTGTGCTTCGCCTTCAGGCCAATAGGGTAAATCGGGTAACTTTCGGCGTAATGAGGCATACGAAAAAAGATTGCCAATACCCCCTTCAATATCAACCCAACTATCGGCTTTGGTTGCCCCTGTTTTATAACTTAAACTATATAATTCAGGTAAGTGTTGCTGTAAATGTAAAGCCAGTGCTTTTAACATTAAGCCACGTTGTTGAAAGGTCATTTTGCGTAATGCTTTATTTCCTTTTTGGCGAGCAAAGTCAAGCACTTCACCCATATTCAACCCTTCGGTACTGGCTGATCCAATATATTCTCCTGTAACTGCATGGTACAAAGGTTGACCTTCCCCTTTGCCTGTCATCCAACGGCCTAAAACATAACTTTCTATTATCATGTGAACAATTGTGAAATGTAATGAAATGAGTGCTTCAAAAATAAGTAAAAAGCAGTTTTAATACTAATGGATGTTAGTTTTTGTAAGAAAGATAAAAAAAACCCGCTTAAGTTAATTATACTCAAGCGGGTTAGCAGTTGGTTTTGGTAGCCAATATCGTAGTATTAAGACAAGCGTTTGTTAATTTCGCTGCACAAACTGTTAAAAATTTCTTCAACAGTTCCTTCGCCTTTCACATCAACTACTTTTTTAAATCTGGCATAGTAGTCTTTTACAGCAGCCGTTTTTTTATTGTATTCTTCAATACGTGCCTTTATAATCGCCTCATTGGTATCATCGCTTCTGCCACTGGTTAAACCGCGGTTTAACAGGCGTTTTATTAATTCGTCTTCACTTACTTCTAAGGCTAATACAACGTTAATTTGTGTGTGTTTTAGTTGCAATAAAGCATCTAATGCTTCACATTGTGCTTTGGTTCGGGGAAAACCATCAAATAAAAAACCTTTGGCATTGGGATTTTGCTCTAAAGCGGAACTAATCATTCCAACTACTACTTCATCCGGCACCAGTTGGCCTTTATCCATTAAACTTTTCGCTTCTAAACCTAAAGGGGTTTGAGCTGCAATTTCACTTCGTAGTAAATCGCCGGTGCTTAAATGTTTTAATTGGTATTGCGCCACTAATTTTTCACTTTGTGTACCTTTTCCACTACCGGGAGGGCCAAACAGAATAATATTAAACATAGCCTCGCACTCAATTTATTGTGAGGAACAAATATAAGTGTTGCACTTTACATTTCCTTAACAATTGAACAATGATATTGAATAGTTGTTATTAAAATTTGCTAAGTATTATACAAAATCCAATACTAATAGCTTTTCGTAACTTTATATACCTTTTGTGTGGAATTGAATGTTGTTTATTTTTTAAAATTTATTAAATGAAGCCCTTTTTATCTTTTGCAGTGTTTTTGCTGCTTTTAACAAGCATGCTGAGTTGTTCAGGGCAACCAAAAACAAAAATTAATCATATGGATAGTGTAACCAACCAATCACAACTTGGAGGCGATTCAAATAATTACAGCAAAACAGATGCTGAATGGAAAAAAATTCTTTCGCCGGAAGTATATTACATTGCCCGCCAAAAAGGTACGGAACGTCCTTTCACAAGTAAGTTTGAAAACTTTCATGAAGTGGGCACCTATTATTGTGCTGTTTGTGGTAACCCCTTATTTAGAAGCGATACCAAATTTGATAGTGGTTGTGGATGGCCCAGTTTTTACGAGCCAATCAGTAAAACATCTGTGATATATCTACCCGATAATAGTTATGGCATGAAACGAACTGAAGTGGAATGTGGTCGTTGTAAGTCGCATTTAGGACATGTTTTTGAAGATGGTCCTCCGCCCACCGGATTACGCTATTGTATTAATGGTGTTGTCCTTGATTTTAAAAAAGCACAAGAGGCAGAAAAAAAATACAATGCCAATCATTGATTGACCGGCAAATTAGTATAAAGGCTCCCATTATAGGAGCCTTTTTTTATGGCTAAGCGGGGTTAAAACCTTAATTTTGCTAACAATTGTAAGTTTTTATATTTATAAAACAATAGTAATGACAAAAGTGAGTAAACTGGCTGAAAGCCTTATTGGAAGCGAAATAGTTAAGTTGGGAAATGCCATTAGCCAAAGAATTAAGCAAGGCGAAAAAATATACAATTTTACTATCGGCGATTTTGATTCTTCTGTTTTTCCTATCCCGACAGAATTGGAACAATTAATTATTGAAAGTTATCAACAAAAATATACCAATTATCCTCCGGCAGATGGTATAGCTTCTTTAAGGAAAGCGGTTGCTGCCTTTATTGCTAAGTATGAGGGGCTAAACTATAATGATAACGAAATACAAATTGCATCGGGAGGACGCCCTTTAATTTATGCTTTGTTTCAAACATTGGTTGATGCAGGTGATAAGGTAATTTATGGTGTGCCATCATGGAATAATAACCATTATGTGCATTTAACCAGCGGCCAGCATTGTACAATTTATTGTACTCCTGAAAATAATTTTATGCCTACTGCCGATGATATTGCTAAACACATAAAGGGGGCTACGTTACTTTGTTTGTGTACACCTCAAAACCCCACAGGTACAACATTATCAAAGGAAGAACTAGAAAAAATATGTGATTTGGTGATAGCCGAGAATAATAGCAGACCTGCCGATGCAAAAAAATTATTCGTAATGTTCGATCAAATGTATTGGACACTTACCTATGGGGCCATTCAACATTATAACCCTGTTACATTAAGACCTGAAATGCGAAACTATACCATATTTATTGATGGTATTTCAAAAGCATTTGCTGCTACCGGTGTTAGAGTAGGTTGGGCATTTGGTCCTGCTGCCATCATAGCTAAAATGAAAGCTATTTTAAGTCACTTGGGTGCATGGGCACCCATGGCTGAGCAACAAGCTGTTGCCAAGTATTTACTTCAACATGAAGCTATTGAAAAATATTTGTACCAATACAAGCAAGCTTTAGCATTAAGGTTAAACCGAATTTATGAAGGAATAAAAAGTCTACAACAAAAAGGGTATACCGTTGATGCAATTGCACCACAAGCCGCCATTTATTTAACAGTTCAAATAAATTTAGTTGGTAAAAAAATGCCTAATGGCGAAGTGTTAAAAAATCAGGAAGCAGTTACCAATTATATTTTGTCGGAGGCTAAAATTGCTATTGTTCCCTTTTATGCTTTTGGTGCAGATGTAAATAGTAATTGGTATAGATTAAGTGTAGGAACCTGTCGTGAAACCGATATTGAACCTATGCTCACCGGTTTAGAAAAAGCACTGGCTTCTCTTCAATAAATGACAAAGTTTGTACCATATAAAAAGGCTGCGATTGTTTGCAGCCTTTTTTGAATTTTTTATGTAAGGAAGATAAGATTTAGCCGTGTAAATGAGTAAAGCAGAACTAGTTTTAGTTTTTGTTGCAAATAAATACAAATGGTTTGTGCAAACGATCTTTAATGGCTTGTTGCATTAAATGTTGCGAACGAATAATTTTCGATCGATTAAGATCAATTAATTCGTTGGCTATGCAATAATTCCTAAAGTTTTCGGCACGGTGTAACATTAGGTTTAACTGTGCAACTTCATTGGCAAAGTCATCGGGGCCAATAAATTCACTTTTAGAAAGTACTAAAAGATCTCTGCTGCCGTTTTTCATATTTATCTCATTCGTTTGGGGGGTTAAAAGAAATATTTATACGGGTTTATATACCGGACACATACAATGCTTTTTATAATTTGATTTGCCTAAAATTCCACACGATGCTAAAGCCATCATCATTATTATTAACAGAACAAGTTGTATTTTGTTGCGCTGTTGAAACATAAGTTAACATCTAGGTGTGAAAAATTAAAAATACGGTATAAATTGGGAAAAAAGAACAGCCTTACCAATTATTCGGTAAAAATTTATGGAAAAAATGTGCTGGTAACCCCACTCGATTGGGGACTTGGCCATGCCACCCGCTGTATTCCCATTATTAAAGCATTGATAATCAATGGATACCATGTAACTGTGGCAGCTTCCGGAAAATCAATTCAATTATTACAAGCCGAATTTCCTGAAATTACAATTGTAGACATCCCCGGTTATTCTGTTCAATATGCAAAAAATGGCTTTATACTTCCTTTTAAATTAATGTTGCAAGTGCCTAAAATATTGAGGGCTATTCGACATGAAAACCAATTGCTTAAAAAACTGGTAAAGCAATACCAAATTAATTGGGTAATTAGTGATAACCGGTTTGGAATGTACCATGCTCAAGTACCTTGTACATTCATCACGCATCAGTTAACTATCATGGCGCCCTACAATTGGTTACGTAGTTTGTTACAAAGCATCAATTATAGGTATATTCAAAAGTTTAATGAATGTTGGGTGCCGGATATGGGTTTGAATGGTGGCATTGCTGGTATGCTTTCACATCCTAATCATTTGCCCAGTGTACCTGTCAGTTATATTGGTTTATTGTGTCGGTTTAATTTGACATTGCCTCAGCAACAGAACTATCAATATGATTATTGTTTTTTATTATCTGGACCAGAACCGCAACGTAGTTTGTTGCAGGCAATGATAATTGAGCAAACACAAAACATTTATGCACGAATCGTTATTTTATTAGGGCAGCCTCAAATGCCCGGTGTAAAAGTTAAATCAAAACATAGAGTTTTAAACCACGCCTCTGAAAATGAATTGCAACAAATTATACAATCAAGTCGTTTTGTAATTGCCCGAAGTGGTTACACTTCCGTAATGGAATTACTATGTCTTCAAAAAAAATGTTTATTTATTCCTACACCCGGCCAAACAGAACAAGTGTATTTGGCGGAAAGGTTGCACGCATTAAAAATGGGGTTAATGGTGCCACAACATTCTCTTGAATTAAGTAAACAATTGCCCTTGTTAGAGCAATACGATTTTGCTACCATTCAGCCTGAAGTATTTGCTCCACAAAAATTAATTGAGCTACTGCCTACTTAATTGAATAAGCAATACCCTTACCGTTATATTTGCAATATGTTTGTGAACAACAAGTGGAAAGCACATGGTGCAGTAATTATTACCAATTTGCTATTTGGTGTAAATTACGCTGCTGTTAAACACATAACGCCCCAGTATATTTTACCATTCGGATTGAATTTTGCAAGGGTAATCACGGCATTACTATTATTTTGGTTGTTGTACATCATTAAACCTTTAGGAAATGCAGGTATTCAACGAAAGCATGTGCCTTTGTTTATGTTGTGCGGGCTAACCGGTGTTACTATTAATCAGTTGTTTTTTATAAAAGGGTTATCACTAACTTCTTCCATTCATGCTTCTTTATTAGCACTAGCAACGCCCATCTTCATTACATTTATTGCTGCCTGGATATTGCAAGAACGGTTAACTGTTGTTAAAATTTTAGGATTGATTTTAGGAGTTGGTGGCGCTGCCATGTTGATAGTATTAAAACAAAATACACCTAACAAGCAGGATAGTTTGTTAGGCGACATGTATATTCTGATCAATGCAATTTCTTATGCTTTTTATATGGTTTGGGTAAGACCATTAATGCAAAATTATTCTCCATTGCATGTAATGCGTTGGGTATTTACTTTTGGAGCAATTTTTTTAATACCTTTTTGTTGGAACGATTTTTTTAAAACCAATTGGCAATTGTTTGGTGCATTTGAATGGTTGATTTTGGCATTAATTTGTGTTGGAGCAACTTTTGTAGCCTACTTGTTTAATGTATATGGCATTTCTAAAATTGGTGCATCGGCTACCGGTAGTTATATATATACACAACCGGTATTTGCGGCTATAATTGCTGTTTGGTTATTGGGCGAACAATTTACCTTAATAAAGTTATTGGCCGGCATTTGCATTTTTGCCGGTGTGTTTTTGGTGAATGCTAAAAAAAATATATTTAATTTTTTTGGGGGGCAAGAAAAAACAAAAATTGCTTAGCTGCAGTACCAAAATGCTGCCAACTTTCCGTATTCACTTGAATGCCTACCATACCACATGTTGGTAACGGTACAATGTCATTTCTATAGTTCGAACATTTGTATGCAAACTCTGAGATGCCGGTGTTGTGTGAAAATAGTGCAATGGATTGTATATTGTCATCTAATCCTTCTACTACTTCAAAAAATGTGGATACATCAGCATTGTACAGTTCTGGTGCTTCAATGATGGATTGATTTAACAACATTCCATTGTGTTGATATGCCTTTAAAAAATGCTTTGCAGTGCTTAAAGCCCTTACTGCGTTACTTGATATGATGGTGTCGAGCTTAATATTTTCATGCAACAATTTTTGCGCCATTTCATCCGCTTCTTTGTGGCCTTTTTCGGTTAAGGTTCTTTCAAAATCTGTTGGGGCATCAATGTTGGTTTTTGCATGCCTTACAATGATGAGTTGTTTCATAGTATTGGTGTGGTTTAGTATCCTCGAATGTTTTTACCTTCCATATAATTCATAAATGCTCTATTGCAAACCCTATTTCCACCAGGGGTTGGGTAATTACCGGTAAAGTACCAATCGCCGGTGTTGGTTGGGCATGAATGATGCAAATCTTCAATGGTTTGAAAGATAACTTCAACCGAAAGGTTTAATTCCGGAGGTGTAATTAATTGGGCAATTTCAGCTGATATTTCTTCTGTTGTGAAAGGTTTATATACCTGCCTAACCATATTTTCAGTATGCAATTGATTATTCCTTTCCATTTCTTTGCAGGTATTGAATAATTCTATCAAATTGCTTTCAATACCTCTTTTTTTGTGTAATGAAAGCGCTGCTTTAAATGCAATAAAATCGCCCATTTTGCTCATGTCAATACCATAGCAATCAGGGTAACGAATTTGTGGAGCTGAAGAAACAACAATAATTTTTTTAGGCTCCAACCTGGCTAACATGCGGATAATACTTTCTTTTAAAGTGGTACCTCTAACAATGCTATCATCAATAACAACCAAGGTGTCTTCATTTTTTTTAACGGTGCCATAAGTAATATCGTAAACGTGTTGCACCATTTCATTCCGGTTATTGTCTTCCGTAATAAAGGTGCGCAGCTTAACATCTTTAATGGCTATTTTTTCCTGGCGAATTTTACGGTTAATCATTTCTTGTAACTTCTCTTCCGTAACATCGGTACCCCAGCTTAAAATGCGTTGTATTTTGATTTGGTTTAAATATTCTTCCATGCCTTTTACCAAACCATAAAAGGCTACTTCGGCAGTATTGGGTATATAGGAAAAAATGGTTTGCTTTAAGTTATAATCAATAGCTTCTAAAACGGTTTTACTCAAATGGTGTCCTAAAGCAATTCTTTCTCTGTAAATTTTTTCATCGCTACCGCGAGAAAAATAAATACGTTCAAACGAACAAGCACGGCGTTCTTTAGGAGGTAAAATTTGGTGAATTTGGAATGCTGCCTCGTTGTTTACTATTAAAGCACAACCGGGCATTAATTCTTTTACTTCATTTTCACCGACATTAAATGTAGTTCGAATGGCTGCTCTTTCACTGGCAGCAACAATAAACTCATCATTAGCAAAATAATAAGCCGGTCTTATGCCATGTGCATCGCGCATTACGAAACTATTGCCATTACCGGTTAAGCCGCCAATGGTATAACCCCCATCAAACAAAGGTGTGGCTTTTTGCAGCACATCTACAATTGATGCATTATTGGGGTTGGCTTCATCTTCTTTTACTAAAAAATGGTGCACTACTTCCATCATGGCCGCTAAATCGCTTTGCTTTTGAAATTCGCCGGGCTCAATGTTTAGTAATTGATATAGTTCATCTGTATTGACCAAATTGAAGTTGCCGGCCAAAGCCAGGTTACGACCGGGAATTAAATCGCGTTTTATAAACGGGTGACAAAATTCAACATTGTTTTTCCCCTGTGTGCCATAGCGTAAATGCCCCAACATTAATTCGCCCAGCATAGGCAAATGACCTTTTAATAATTCGGGGTGCTGACTAATGTCTTTCTGGTATTTTTCAAGTTCTTTAACTTCTAAACCTATTTTTTGAAAAATTTCGGCTATTGATTGGGGAATTGCACTGCGCATTCGGTTTAAAAATGCATAACCATTGGGTACATTTAGTTTTACGGAAGCAATGCCGGAACCATCTTGTCCACGGTTATGTTGCTTTTCCATTAAAAGGTACAACTTATTAAGGCCATACAAAGCCGTACCATACTTTTCTAAATAATAAGGCAATGGCTTGCGCAACCGAATAAAAGCCAAGCCACATTCATGTTTTATTTCGTCGCTCATGTAATGCGTATAAAAAGAAGTGGCGAAGTTACAACTCCGCCACTGTATTGAAAGGTTAATTATAGGAAGTTACCTGTTCCGGATGCAAACTTTCTGCTAACCAAAGGAATTCCTTAATGAAAATGTCAATATTTTTCTGGAATGCAGGATCTAATAGTTCGCCTTCGGCACTAAACTTTTGATCAACAAAAGGAGTTACTAATAAATAGGGTGAAGCAATACCAAATAATGCGGCTACTAAAAGTAATAGTTGCTGTGCACTACGCATGCCACCCAACGCACCTGTTGAGGCCGTTACAATACCAAATGGCTTATGTGTTTGCTTAGGAAAATGATCTAATAAATTTTGCAATGCTGCAGAATAACTGCCATTGTATTCCGGTGTAACCAAAATAAAAGCATCGGCAGCAAACATACGTTTGGCTAATGGCTTTAAATGTTCCGGTGCGTGTTCTTCACTGGTAAATACTTGTTGCAATAAACCAATTTCCCAATCCTTAACGTCAATAATTTGTACTTGGTGTGCAGTATGAGTACTTAAATAATTTTTTAAGAAAATAGCTAATCGTTGTGTAACGCTGTTTTTTCTTGGACTGCCTGCTATAATTTCAATATTCATGCTTATAATATGTTCATTTTACAACACCAAAGGCACTAAATAGTTGCCTAAAGTGTTGTTGAATTTGGGAAAAAGCGGGATGGTTTTTGGTTGAAATACCTTCATCCCGCTTGAAAATACAACTATGCTTGCTTGGTCAATTCAATATTTAAATGAAGTTTTACATCATCACTTACCACAATGCCCCCTGTTTCGGTAGTTGCGCTCCAGGTAAGACCAAAATCTTTACGGTTAATTTTACCTTCAATTTCAAAACCTAATTTAGTTTGTCCCCATGGGTCAATAATTTGTCCGCCATAAGTAACTTTTAATGTAACGGGTTTGGTTACATCTCTAATGGTTAGGTTACCTGTTAAATTGTAAGTTTCTTCATCTAATTTTTGAATAGCAGTGCTTTTAAATGTAAGCTTTGGGTATTTTTCTGCAGCAAAAAAGTCATCACTTTTTAAGTGTCCATCTCTTTGATCATTACCGGTAGTAATGCTATTTATCAATGCTTCGAAATCAATAGATGCATCAGTAAAATCAGCTTTTTCTGCTGTCATTGATCCATCAAATTCTTTAAATTGCCCTGTTACACTGGCAATCATTAAATGTTTTACTTTAAAAGTTACTTCGCTGTGTGCAGCATCAATTTTGTAAGTTGCCATTTTTTTGTTTTTTAATGTTGAATGAATATTTGTTTAGTTTAATTTGTTTCTTCAATTAATACGCCCATTTTACCCATTTGGTAATCTCTAAAAGCTTGTAAAATTTCTGTTTGGTTATTCATTACAAATGGTCCGTGTGCGGCAATGGGTTCATTTAAGGGTTCGCCACTACCAATAAACAATGCACTATTTTCTAAAGCTTCTATGGTAAACTCGTTGCCTTGCTTTTCCAATAATGCCATGTGCTTTGCTGTAATTGTTGTTTCATTGTTGTACATAACACGCCCACTTAAAACGTATACAAGTGATTGGTGTGTAGCCTGAATTTGGAAAGTATATTTTCCACCTGCTTTCATATTTACCATAAAAGTATTTACAGGGGTAAATGTTGGAATCATTCCTTTTTTACCATCCAATTCACCGGCAGGCACTAAAATTTCTACCAACCCATCTTCCGTTGTAATAGTTGGCGTATCGGCCTTTGTAGCCGGATAATAATGTGGTTGGTCCATTTTATGGGCAGCCGGCGTATTTACCCAAACTTGCAGTAATTCCTGTACACCTCCATGTTCAAAAATGTCGGCGGGAACGCGTTCGCTGTGAATAATGCCCATTCCGGCATGAATCCATTGTGTTCCACCTTCATAAACAATATGGTTATTGCCTCTGCTATCTTGATGATGAATACCACCTTTATAAATGAAGCTGATGGCTGAAAATCCACGGTGGGGATGAGGACCTACACCTTGTATATGTATGGGGATATTGGGATCGGCTTTAGCTATGCCATGGTGAAAAACCAAGAATGGATCGTAAAAGCCTTTCTCATAAGGTAATAATTCCTGTACATCAATACTTCCCACTTTAGTGGGCGAACCTGCAATGATGGTTTGTATATTTTTTAATGACATTTTTTTCGTTTTATTCAGTTATCATGGGCACTTCCATTAATAAAATGTGCGAGCCGGCTTCAATGTGAATGGGTATTTCAGAAGCTTCTGTAATGCCCATGGCATCACGGTTATTTAAAGTAGTGTTATTGATTGTTGCACTTCCTTCAATAACAAAAACATAAACACCATTACCAGGTTGGTGAAGTTGATAGTTTATATTAGTTGTAGCATCAAATTTGCCTAAACTAAACCATGCATCCTGATTAATCCACAAAGCTTTGTCATTATCGGGAGCAACAACAGTAACTAATTGATTTTTTAAACTATCACTATTCAGCGTCATTTGCTGATAGCGGGGAGTTATATTTAATTCTTTGGGTAGAACCCATATTTGCAAAAATTTTACCTGCCTGTTGTGGTTAGCATTGGTTTCACTGTGTACAATACCGCTGCCTGCACTCATAATTTGTACATCGTCTTCTTTTATAATGGCATCGCGTCCGGTATTGTCTTTGTGGTGCAAATCACCTGAAAGTGGAATGGAAATAATTTCCATATTGCGGTGTGGGTGTGCAGAAAACCCCATGCCGGGTGCAACTGTATCATCATTCAATACCCTTAATGCACCAAAGTGCATTCTTTCGGGATTGTAATAATCAGCAAAGCTAAAAGTATGGCGGCTATACAACCAACCATGTTGGGCTATGCCTCTTGAATTTGCTGTATGTATGATTGTTTTCATAAAAGTTATTATTTAGATTATCGATGTATATACATGTATTTGGATAAAAAAATTATTTTTCTTTCAATCTTATTTTCTCCAGCAACGCATTGAGTTGTTGGGCTTCTTCGTAGCTGAGTAAAATTTCGGCTTCGTGATATGCATCCATTGCTTGCCTGCTTCTTTCCAATAAATCAATACCCAGGGGTGTTAAATGAATGACAGTTTCCCGTTTGTCAATCTGTGACTGGTTGCGTTCTACTAATTTTTTCAGTTCCAAGCGGTCAACAATTCTGGGTACGTTCGAATTTTTTTCTATCATTCGTCCTGCTATATCGCGAACACACATGGATTCAGGGTGTTTACCCTTTAAAATTCTTAAAACATTAAATTGTTCTTGCGTAATCCCGTGTTGTTTTAAAATAGCTGCTCCTTGGGTTTTAAGCCACCAGGCAGTATATAAAACATTTAATGTTGCTTTATGCACTTCACTCTTAAAATTTTCACTTTGTATGGCTTGTTCTAATTTCACAACACAAATGTATGTACATACATGCAATTTTCCAAATTTTTTTTAAGTTGGATAAAATTTGTTCTGAAATAGGCAGTTACGACAAGCGGAAAAATCGATCTTCTGTTTATACTATTTTGTACAAACAGAAAAAAGCAGTTACCTTTGTGGCCGAATTTGAATTGCATTTCACGAAAAAATAAGCAGAATGAAAGAAGAAATTGATGTGCTGGAGCAAGCCATAGGTTCTGAATACAAGTATGGATTTGTTACAAACATTGAAACGGAAACAGTTCCCAAAGGTTTAAATGAAGATATTATAAGGCTTATTTCACAAAAGAAAAATGAGCCGGAATGGATGTTGAATTGGCGCCTTAAAGCTTATGCCCATTGGTTAAAAATGGAAGCACCCGACTGGGCCAATATTAAATATCCGCCTATTAATTTTCAGGATATTATTTACTATGCAGCTCCCAAAAAAAAGCAGGCATTAAATAGCTTGGATGAGGTTGACCCGGAACTTTTGAAAACCTTTGAAAAGTTGGGTATTTCTATTGCCGAGCAAAAAAGACTAACGGGTGTTGCAGTTGATGTGGTAATGGATAGTGTTTCTGTAGCTACTTCATTTAAGCAACAACTTGCCGAAGTGGGTATTATTTTCTGCTCTATGAGTGAAGCTATTCAAAATCATCCGGATTTGGTACAAAAGTATTTGGGTTCTGTTGTGCCCATGACTGATAATTACTTTTCTGCTTTAAATAGTGCAGTTTTTTCTGATGGTTCATTTTGTTACATACCCAAAGGGGTACGTTGCCCTATGGAACTATCTACCTATTTCCGTATTAATGCTGAAAATACCGGACAATTTGAGCGTACTTTAATTGTTGCGGAAGAAGGCGCCTATGTAAGTTATTTGGAAGGTTGTACTGCACCCAAACGTGACGAAAATCAATTACACGCAGCAGTAGTAGAATTGGTGGCACATAAGGATGCAGAAATTAAATATTCAACAGTGCAAAACTGGTACCCCGGCGATGCCAATGGCGAAGGAGGTATTTATAATTTTGTTACCAAGCGGGGTATTTGTTTAGGCGAACGTTCAAAAATTTCTTGGTCGCAAGTAGAAACCGGTTCTGCCATTACCTGGAAATACCCCAGCGTAATTTTAAAAGGCGATTACTCTGTCGGAGAATTTTATTCAGTAGCACTTACCAATCATTTACAGCAAGCCGATACCGGTACCAAAATGATTCATATTGGAAAAAATACCCGCAGCCGAATTGTATCGAAAGGGATTTCTGCAGGAAAAAGCCAAAATAGTTATCGTGGATTGGTAAAAGTGGCTAAAAATGCTCTCAATGCTCGTAACTTTTCGCAATGCGACTCCTTGTTGTTGGGCGATAAATGTGGTGCACACACTTTCCCATATATAGAGGCTTCTCATCCTTCTGCAATTATTGAACATGAAGCCACCACTTCTAAAATCGGCGAAGATCAATTGTTTTACTGCCGCCAACGCGGTATTGACACGGAAGCTGCTGTTGCATTAATTGTTACCGGTTTTGCTAAAGAGGTGATGAACCAGTTGCCCATGGAATTTGCTGTGGAAGCACAAAAACTTTTAGCTATTAGTTTGGAAGGAAGTGTAGGTTAAATTAAATTTTTCATTAATTATATTTTATTAATATGTTATCTATTCACAACATTCATGCTGCTATTGAAGGAAAAGAAATTTTAAAGGGAATTAATTTGGAAGTTAAAGCCGGTGAAGTACACGCTATTATGGGTCCCAATGGTTCCGGAAAAAGTACTTTGGCATCAGTTTTAGCCGGTAGGGAAGAATATGAAGTAACGGATGGTTCTATTACTTTTTTGGGAAAAAATATGTTAGAACTATCGCCCGAAGATAGAGCCCGCGAAGGTTTGTTTTTGGCTTTTCAATACCCTGTTGAAATTCCCGGTGTAAGCACTACCAATTTTATTAAAACAGCAGTGAATGAAAAAAGAAAATACCATGGTTTAGAACCTTTGGATGCTGTTTCTTTTTTGAAATTGATGAAAGAGAAAATGCAGTTGGTTGAAATAGATAAAGCCTTACTTACCCGTTCAGTGAATGAAGGTTTTTCGGGTGGTGAAAAAAAGAAAAATGAAATTTTTCAAATGGCCATGCTCGAACCCAAATTAACCATATTAGATGAAACCGATTCGGGTTTGGATATTGATGCTTTACGTATTGTTGCCAGCGGTGTTAATAAATTACGTAGCAGCGAAAATGCCATTATTGTTATTACCCACTACCAGCGTTTGTTGGATTATTTACAGCCTGACTTTGTACACGTATTGTATAATGGACGCATTGTGAAATCGGGTACCAAAGATTTGGCACTTACTTTAGAAGACCAAGGATACGATTACATAAAAGAAGCATTCGGTGCTACCGCTCAATAACATTGATTTTAAATTTTTAAAAGAATATGGCAATTTCAGAATCGGCATATATACAGGAAAAGTTTAGTGCATTGCAAACGCAGCAAGCAGATGTTGTGCTAAACGAAATTCGTTTAAAGGCATTTGAAAATTTTCAGGTAAATGGTATTCCTTCTTATATAAATGAAGAATGGCGTTATACACCTGTTAGCCAGTTGTTCAAAAAGCCCTTCGAATTAAGTGAAAATACTGTTTCAATTGAACAGCAATTCTTGCAACAGATACGTTTGCCTAATAGTAACGAAGCTAATGAGTTGATATTTGTAAATGGTATTTATAATGCTTCACTTTCAAACATTCGCTCAAAAGAGTTGGTGGTGCTGCCCTTGCAAAAAGCACTGTCTGATTCCACATATGCCGAGTTGGTAAAAGCACATTTAGGTAAAAGCAGTTTGTATATTAAAGATGGTGTACATGCTTTAAATACAAGCTTTATTAACGGTGGTGTGTTTGTGTATGTTCCTAAAAATATACAAATAGATTTGCCATTTTACGTTTATCACTTGTGTAACACGCAAGTAAATCCGGTTTTAGCGCAACCGCGGAGTTTGGTCTATATTTCAGAGTCTGCTTCATTAAAAATTGTTGAACATTATGCTACCATAGGAAATGCCGATAGTTTTATTAATGAAGTAATGGAAGTGGTAGTAGCTGAAAATGCACAATTTGAATATTACAAGTTGCAGGCAGATGTTGCAAACGCCAATCAGGTGAATACCACACATATTCGTCAAATTGGTAAAAGCTTTGTACACACGGTAGTAGCTACATTAACCGGTGGTATGTTGCGAAATAATACCAATATAATAATGGAAAAAGCCGGTAATGAAGCCCACATGTATGGTTTGTATTTGTTAAATGGAAGTACACATGCCGACAATCATACCTTGGTAGATAACCGTGAGCCCAACTGTTTTAGTAACGAATTGTATAAAGGAATTTTAGACGGAAGCAGCACCGGTGTATTTAGCGGTAAAATTTATGTAAGACCTCAAGCGCAGAAAACCAATGCTTACCAAAGCAACAAAAATATTTTGCTGAGTGATAATGCTTCTGTAAACACTAAGCCACAATTAGAAATTTTTGCCGATGATGTAAAATGCTCACACGGATGTACAGTGGGAAGGTTAGATGAAGAAGCTTTATTTTACTTGCGTTCACGTGGAATTGATGCAGCACAGGCGAAAGCCATGTTGTTGTTAGCATTTGCCAATGATGTAATTGATAAAATAAATATAGAATCGTTACGTGAGCACATTGAAGATATTATTGTAAACAGGCTGGCTGTGCAAACCAGTTAATATGATTATGGAAACCGCAAGTGCAATATTAAATACGTTACCTGTTAGTGAAATTCGTTCACAATTCCCTTTATTACAGCGTACTATAAACAACAAGCCCATAGTTTATTTAGATAATGCGGCAACTACACAAAAGCCTTGGGCAGTTATTAATGCTTTGCGCGATTTTTATGTGAATACGAATGCCAACATACATCGCGGCATTCACACTTTGGCTGAAGAAGCTACCACAGCTTATGAGGCTACCCGTTTGGCGGTTCAATCTTTTATTGGTGCAGCAGCACCCGAGGAAATTATTTTTACCCGTGGCACAACTGAGTCAATTAATTTGGTTGCCAATACTTGGGGTAAGCAAAATATACATGAAGGTGATGAAATTTTAATTTCTGCTATGGAACACCACTCTAATATTGTTCCATGGCAAATTTTATGTGCTGAAAAAAAAGCTGTTTTAAAAGTAGTTCCCGTAAATGATGCCGGTGAACTAATTATGGAAGAATTTGAAAAGCTGTTATCGCCTAAAACAAAACTGGTAGCAATTACTTATGTGTCTAATAGCTTAGGTACTATAAATCCCATAAGCGATATTATAACTATGGCACATAACGTAGGTGCATTAGTGTTAGTTGATGGTGCACAAGCAACTGTTCACTTAAATATTAAGGTGCAGCAACTAAATTGCGATTTCTATGCTTTTTCAGGCCATAAAATTTACGGGCCAACCGGAGTGGGTGTACTATACGGCAAACAAGCATTACTTGAAAGCATGCCGGTTTTTATGGGCGGTGGGGAAATGATTAAGGAAGTGAGTTTTGGAAAAACTACTTATGCTGTTCTGCCCTACAAATATGAGGCCGGTACGCCTAATATTGCTGACACCGTTGCTTTGAAAGCCGCTATTGATTTTATGCAGCAAACCGGTATTGAAAAAATTCAGGCGCACGAAAATGCTTTATTGGCTTATTCAACCGATAAAATGTTGCAAATAGATGATCTACATATTTATGGTACAGCCAAAAATAAAACTGGCGTAATATCATTTTTGGTAAAAAATATTCACCCACAGGATATAGGGGTTTTATTAGATAATCAGGCAATTGCTGTTCGTACCGGTCATCATTGTACACAACCTTTAATGCATCGGTTTGGTATTCCCGGTACCGTTCGTGCTTCATTTGCCATGTATAATACTTTTGAAGAGGTTGATGCTTTAGTGAAAGGAATTGAAAAATCAATTAAAATGCTTTTATAGTATGAGTGAATCCAATACCATAGCGGCCAGAGAAGCAGAGATTGTTGAAGCTTTTTCGTTGTTAGACAGCTGGGAAGAAAAATATGAATATATTATTGAGTTGGGTAAACAACTGCCACCCCTTGATGCAAAATACAAACTGGAAGAAAATATAATTAAAGGTTGTCAGTCAACTGTTTGGTTAGTGGCCAACTTTGAAAATGGTAAAGTGTATTTTAAAGCGGATAGTGATGCCGTTATTGTAAAAGGTTTGGTAAGCTTGTTAATTAAAGTATTATCGGGACTTACACCTGATGAAATTTTACAAGCTAAGTTGGGCTTTTTGCAAGATATTGGTATGATGTCGCATTTGGCACAAACTCGTTCAAACGGGTTAAGGGCTATGATTCAGCAAATGAAAAATTATGCTTTGGCTTTTCAATCAATACATTCTTAAAATTGTATACACATGGAACCTGAAGTATTGCGGGAAAAAGTAATTGAAGTACTCCATCAAATTTATGATCCGGAAATTCCGGTGGATATATATGAGTTGGGATTGATTTATGAGGTGAAAGTATTGCCGATTAATAATGTTCAAATTGTAATGACACTAACAGCACCAAGTTGCCCTGCTGCACAGGAATTGCCTATTGAAGTTGATCAAAAAGTGCGAGCAATTGAGGGTGTAAATGATGTACATGTTTCTGTGGTTTGGAATCCACCTTGGGATAAAAGTATGATGAGCGAAGCTGCCCAATTAACACTGGGTTTCCTATAATTCTAATTATTTAGCCATAAAAGTATTCTGTTAATTGAAAAATTAAATCAATCAATCAACATGAAAATAACCGCACAGGAAGAATATGGTTTAAGAATATTAATACGCATTGCCCGTTGCAAAGACAACGAGGGCCTAAGCATTCTTGCGTTAAGCCAGGCAGAAGGCTTAACCAAAGCATATATAGCAAAGCTAACCCGTTTGTTACGCAAAGCCGGTTACATAAATAGTACACCTGGTAACGTAGGGGGCTATGTGTTAGCCCGACCTGCTAAAGAAATTAATGTTAACCAGGTACTTAAATCCCTAGGGGGTGCCTTGTTTTCAAAAGAGTTTTGTGGCGACTTTAGTGGTGCCATGCGCTTTTGTAATAATTCGGTTGATTGTTCTGTTCGTTCATTGTGGCAAATGGTACAGTTTTCAATTGATCAGCTATTAGATAAAGTAAGCTTACAAGATTTAATTGGAAGTGAACAAACCTCAGAAAATCTGCTCAGTAACCTTTTTCAGGCACATTTACAATTATTGAAAGAGGCAGAAACCGCTTAGTTTATTTAATCAATATAAACAACGGAAACACACTTGTATATTCAGTATCTTACTGTGCTGTTTAAATCAAAATATTTCAAGTAAAAAAAGAGGCTGTATGAACTATATACAGCCTCTTTATATTTTCAACAAAACAAATACAGCAAAAATGATTCATGCTGTTTGTTTACTGCACTAAACTATATCACCATTAAATCAACAAACTCATCTACGTGGGTATTAATAAGCGTGTTGTAGTTTAATGCAATGTTCAAAATGTTTTGCTGTTGTTTCTCAGGGAATTTGCGTGCCAAATTAATTTTAAACTTTTTCAATAATTCCGGAATGCCTTCTTCTCTTCTTCGCTTATGGCCTATGGGGTATTCTACCACAACTTCATTTAATTTGGTTCCATCATTTAATTCAACTGTAAGTGCATTTGCAATTGACCTTTTTTCCGGATCGTGGTAGTCTTTAGTAAATTGAGGATCTTCAACACAAGTAATTTTTTCGCGCAAAGCATCAATTCTGCTATCAGCAGCTACATTGTCTTCATAATCGGCAGCTGTTAGGCGGCCAAAAATAAGTGGAATGGCAACCATGTACTGAATACAGTGGTCACGATCGGCCGGATTATTCAATGGGCCTTTTTTATCAATAATGCGAATGGCTGCTTCATGTGTGCGAATAGTTATATGTTTTATATCATTGGATGATTTGCCCATTGCATGTAACTGTTTGTGAATAGTCATTGCAGCTTCAACCGCAGTTTGAGAATGGAATTCAGCAGGGAATGATATTTTAAATAAGACGTTTTCCATTACATAAGAACCATAGTCGCGTTGAAATTGGAATGTATTTCCTTTGAATAGAACATCATAAAAACCCCATTTGGGCGCGGTAAGTACAGAAGGATATCCCATTTCTCCCGTTTTAGCAATTAGTGCCAAACGTACAGCCCTTGATGTAGCGTCACCGGCAGCCCATGATTTTCGACTTCCGGTATTGGGGGCATGGCGATAGGTGCGTAAAGAATGACCATCGAGAAATGCATTGGAGACAGCGTTAATTAATTCATCACGAGTTAAACCGATAAGCTTACCAACTACAGCAGTTGAAGCCACTTTTACTAACAAAACATGGTCTAATCCCACTTTATTAAACGAGTTTTCTAATGCCAAAACTCCCTGAATTTCGTGGGCCCTAATCATGGCATCTAATACATCTTTCATTAATAAAGCAGGTTTGCCGGCTGCAACATAAGTGCGCGAAAGCCAATCGGCTGTTGCTAAAATACCTCCTAAATTATCAGATGGGTGTCCCCATTCTGCAGCTAGCCAGGTATCATTAAAATCCAGCCAACGTATCATGGCACCAATATTAAATGCTGCTTGAACCGGATCTAATTGGAATTGAGTTCCCGGAACTTTTGCACCGTTGGGTACAATTGTACCATGTACAATAGGGCCTAATAGTTTAGTACAGGCAGGATAAGAAAGTGCTTCAAATCCACAACCTAAAGTATCCAGTAAACAATAATGAGCAGTTTTCCAAGCAAGCTCATTTTTAATTTCATAATTCAATACATAATCTACTATGTCGGTTAATACCTTATCAGGTTGCGGACGTTCATTACTAATATGTTGTGACATTCTATAGTTATTTTATTTATTACGAATAGGATTAACGTTTTTCTATGGTTACAAAATCTCTGTTTTCAGGGCCTGTATAATTGGCACTTGGACGAATGATTTTTCCATCTTGCCTTTGTTCAATAATATGTGCGCTCCAACCGGTAACTCTTGCAACAACGAACAAAGGGGTAAACATGGCAGTAGGTACGCCCATTAAATGATAAGATACTGCTGAAAACCAATCGAGATTGGGGAACATTTTTTTCTCATTCCACATTATGGTTTCAATGCGTTCAGCAACCTGATATAGTTGCATGTCATTGGCTTCTTTTGAAAGGTTGTGTGCAATTTTTTTAATCACCACATTGCGCGGGTCGGAAATGGTGTAAACAGGGTGGCCAAAGCCAATGATTACTTCTTTATTTTCCAACCTTTTTTTAATGTCTTGTTCTGCTTCATTGGCCGAGGTATAGCGGCTTTGAATATCATAAGCTACTTCATTAGCGCCACCATGTTTGGGTCCACGCAATGCCCCAATAGCTCCTGTAATGGCCGAATAAAAATCAGAGGCAGTTCCAGCAATTACGCGTCCGGTAAAAGTAGATGCATTGAATTCGTGTTCGGCATATAAAATTAATGAAGTATGCATGGCCCTTTCCCAAGATTTACTTGGTTTTTTGCCATGTAATAAATGTAAAAAATGTGCTCCAATGCTATCATCATCTGTTTCTACATCAATTTGTTTACCGTTGTGTGAAAAGTGGTACCAATATAATAATGCAGAACTGAGTGATGCCAACAATTTATCAGCAATATCTTTCGCTCCTGCCACATTGTGGTCTTCTTTTTCAGGCAATATGGTTCCCATAACGGATACGGCTGTACGTAACACATCCATTGGATGTGCGGCGGCTGGAATATGTTGCAACACTTGTTTTACAACTACAGGTAACCCCCTTAACGACTTTAATTTGGTTTTATAGGCAGCTAATTGTGCTTTATTAGGTAATTCACCATAAATCAACAAATAAGCTACTTCTTCAAATTCTGCTTTTTCGGCTAAGTCAAGAATATTATAGCCACGGTAATGTAAATCGTTTCCACTTTTACCAACTGTGCAAAGAGCCGTATTACCGGCAACAATACCGGAAAGCGCTACGCTTTTTTTGGGTTTTGGTGTGGGTGTTGTATTTTCTGTCATTGTTTATTTTTTTTAAAAAGGTTATCAATTTTTTGTTCATATTCATAATAGCCAATGCTTCTATAAAGCTCTTCACGGGTTTGCATGGTATCTAAAACATTTTTCTGTGTACCATCTGTACGAATATGTTGGTATACGTTTAAAGCTGCTTTATTTGCTGCTCTAAATGCAGATAAAGGATATAATACTAAACCAACGCCGGCATCGCGCAATTCCTGAACTGTATATAATTGTGTCATTCCAAACTCTGTAATATTGGCTAATACAGGAATGCCTGTTGCATCTACAAATTTCTGATAATAACTAATGTTCGTTATTGCTTCGGCAAAAATAAAATCAGCCCCTGCTTCTTTATAAGCAACAGCTCTTTCCAAAGTTTTTTCTAAGCCTTCATTGGCTAAAGCATCGGTACGGGCGCCAATTACAAAGTGTTCATCGGTTTTTGCATCAACCGCAGCCTTTATACGGTCTACCATTTCTTCTTTACTCACCACTTCTTTACCCGGTCGATGTCCGCAACGTTTGGCACCTACTTGGTCTTCAATATGTAATGCTGCGGCCCCTGCTTTTATAAGCGATTTTACTGTTCGTGCTATATTAAAAGCTGATGATCCAAATCCGGTATCCACATCTACCAATAACGGGGTATCGGTAACGTTGGTAATTCTGTTTATATCAATTAAAACATCTTCTAATGTAGTAATGCCTAAATCGGGAATGCCCAAAGAACCGGCTGCTACACCACCACCTGACAAATAAATAGCTTTAAATCCGCTTTGGGTAGCCAGTAATGCATGGTTGGCATTAATGGTGCCCACTATTTGAAGCGGTTTTTCGTTTCGCATTGCTTCTTTAAATCTAAAGCCGGGCGAACCTGATACAATTGACTGCTGCATGATGAAAAGTTTAAAAAAAATTGTATTAAGCAATAAGCACAAAATAATATTTTATGCAGCCACAAAAGTACAGCCTGATGCTCTTATAAAGTTTTGACAGGGTATATTTATTTACCTATTTTTTATTTAAAATTTTATCTATTTGTTTGGCCTTTTTCTTTTTCATTAATAAGCGGATAAGGAATTTTTAGTAGGGTGATGTGTTAGCTAAATAAAGCATGTTATACCTTTTCCGTGCCAATGAAATAATATTTTTTAAGGTAAAACGGTTAGTTAATGCAATAAAAAAGCCCCTATTTCTTAGAATGAGGGGCTTTTAAAAATAACTATACAGATTTAATTTTTAGCAGCATATTTCCACCATTCATCTAATGATTTGCAGCCTTTAAATTCTTTATCAATGGTAATATAGAATGAAGGTAAATGATCATTGAACCATTGTTCCAATTTTTGTTGTTTTTTATCTTCAAGGGCTTGTTGCGCAATTTTATTGTAGTCTTCCTTCAAATTTTCGCGATGGGGTTCAGTTCTAGTTTTTAAATATACCAAACGTACCATTTTCCTTCCTCTATCATCGGTATATACCTGTGGTTTAGAAATGTCGCCTGTTTTAAGATTTTTAAGAATGGGAATTAATTCTTTATCCGGTAATTGGTCAATGGTAATGTATGAGCTTCCATCTCTTCCTTGAATTTGGCCACCGGTGAATTTGCTGTTTTCGTCATCGCTAAAGCGGTTAACAGCTTCACCAAAAGTAATTTGTTTGGTTTCTATTAAATTTCTAATAGAATCTAATTTGTCTACTGCTAAATTAATTTCGGTTTGTGTAACCGGAGGAATTTTTAAAATATGGCGAACCACTGCATCATCACCAGAACGGCTAACCAATTGAATAATGTGCAATCCAAATTTTGATTTGATAACCGGAGAGATTTGGCCTTCTTTCAGTTTAAATACAGTTGATAAGAAGGTCGGATCCCAAAATTTATCGTTTCTGTTTAAATGTAATAAGCCACCTTGTTTTTCTGTTTCTACATCGTCGGAGTATAGTTTAGCCAATTGATCAAATCGTTTTTGACCAGTTTCTACTTGATTTTTGTAACTGTACAAATCTTTCGATACATAGTCTTCCACTTCCTTATTGGCTTTAGGTTGAATTAGAATCTGGCTAACCTCTATTTCGCTTTCAAAGAAGGGTAAGCTATCTTTTGGAATTTTATCGAAATAGGCTTTTACTTCATTAGGAGTAACTTTTACGTTATCCAAAATTTTGTTGCGCATTTGGTCGGCCAATTTACGATCGCGGAAGGCAGGTCTGAAGTCTTCTTTAATTTGATAAATGGTTTTACCGGCGATTTCTTCCAATACTTCTTTAGAACCATATTCGCGGATAAAGCCTCTAATTTGGTTATCCAATGCAGCATCCAAATCTTCATCTGATACAGTCAGTGAGTCTTTTTCTGCTTGCAAAACCAATGCTTTTTGTATAAGTTGTGCTTCTAAAAATGCGCATTCCGGATGAGGAGGTAAGGAAGCCTCTTGTCCTTGTCTTTTGGCATCGGAAATAGCATTCATCACATCAGAGCGTAAAATAATTTTATCGCCTACTTGCGCCACAATTTTATCTGCTACAACCTTTTGAACCTGTGCGTTTAATGCGGTTAAGGATGTGCATACAATCAAACTAAAAAATAAAAAATGTTTCATAAGTTAAATATGCTTGTAATCTGCAATAAAGCCGAAGGAAATTCCTTTTAAAGGCCCAATCACTTTTTACAAAAAAGTATTTCAAATGTACTTCTAAACTTTTGCAAACTTTAAGCCGAATAAGCTTTTAACAAAAAAATTTGCTTCAGGGGGTTGTTCAATAACCTATTCTGAAGCAAATTTTTTATTTGGGTTTATTTATAGTGTACGTTTAATTTCTAATTCTTCGTAAGCTACGATGGTGTCTCCAACTGCCAAATCGGCGTAGTTTTTAATGGTTAAGCCGCATTCCATGTTTGAGGGTACTTCTTTTACATCATCTTTATAGCGTTTTAAACTTCCTAATTCTGCAAAAGCTCCTTCCTGGCGTGGGTAAATAAGAATACCATCTCTAAACAAGCGTATTTTAGCATCGCGTTTTATGCGGCCTTCTACTACAAAACAGCCAGCAACGGTTGCTTTATCAAATTTAAATACTTCACGTACCTCAACCGTAGCCACCTCTTTTTCCTGAATCTTAGGCTCCAGCATACCTTCCATAGCGCTTTTAACTTCCTCAATGGCATTGTAAATGATAGAGTACATTTTTATTTCAACACCTTCGTTCTGAGCTAATCTAGCTGCTTGTGCTGATGGGCGAACATTGAAGCCAATTAAAATAGCATCGGAAGCGGTAGCCAATAGTACATCACTTTCAGAAATTTGTCCTACTGCTTTGTGAACCACATTTACAGCAATTTCATCAGTAGATAGTTTTTGTAATGAATCGCTTAACGCCTCTATTGAACCATCCACGTCACCTTTAATAATAATGTTAAGTTCTTTGAAATTTCCTAATGCAAGGCGACGGCCAATTTCATCTAAAGTGATGTGTTTACGCGTTCTTAATCCTTGTTCACGCATTAATTGAGCTCGTTTATTAGCTGCTTCTTTTGCTTCAGATTCATCTTGGTATACCTTGAATTTTTCGCCGGCTTGCGGTGCACCATTCAATCCCAATATTACGGCGGGAGTAGAAGGAGGGGCTTCGTTTATTCTCTGATTGCGTTCATTAAACATAGCCTTTACGCGTCCATGGTATTGTGCACTTACAATAATATCACCTTGTCTTAAAGTTCCATTTTGTACTAAAATAGTGGCAACATAACCACGGCCTTTATCCAAAGTGGCTTCAATAATTGAACCGGACGCTTCTTTTTTAGGATTAGCTTTTAAGTCGAGCAGTTCAGCTTCCAGCAATATTTTTTCAAGTAATAAATTAACATTCAATCCTTGTTTGGCACTTATTTCTTGGCTTTGATATTTACCACCCCATTCTTCCACCAAAATATTCATTTGCGATAGTTGCTCATAAATTTTTTGAGGGTTAGCGCCTTCTTTATCAACTTTATTAATAGCAAATATCATGGGTACGTTTGCCGCTTGTGCGTGGCTTATTGCTTCTTTGGTTTGAGGCATCACTGCATCATCTGCAGCAATTACAATTACCGCTATATCGGTAACTTTTGCACCACGAGCACGCATGGCTGTAAAAGCTTCGTGACCGGGCGTATCTAAGAAGGTAATATGTTTCCCACTTTCGGGCAAAGTAACTTCATAAGCACCAATGTGTTGAGTAATACCTCCGGCCTCACCTGCCACTACGTTGGCATTTCTAATATAGTCTAGTAAAGAAGTCTTACCATGATCAACGTGTCCCATTATGGTAACAATGGGTGGGCGGCTTTCCATGTTTTGACTATCTTCTTCTTCCTCTTCTTCATTTAGTTCCTCTACATCATCCACACCAATAAATTCAACTTCATATCCAAACTCACTGGCTACTAATTCAATTACTTCCGCATCAAGGCGTTGGTTTATAGATACCATGATGCCTAAGTTCATACACTTAGCAATTACATCGGCAAAACTTACATCCATTAAGTTGGCCAATTCACTTACGCTAATAAATTCAGTAACCTGTAACTTGTTGTTTTCAGTGGCTTCGCCCATTGATTCGGCTACTTCATCGCGTTTAGCACGACGGTATTTGGCTTTTAAACTTTTGCCTCTGCCACCGGCTCCGGCCAATTTGGCTTGTGTTTCCTTAATTTTTTCCTGAATATCTTTTGCGTCAATTTCTTTCTCTTCTTTTCTATGATCGCGACCACCATGTTTTGGATGTGGTGCATTGCGGAAATTATTACGGTTGCCACCTGCATGTTGGCCTTGACCACCTTGCTGTTGGTTATTGCGGTTGTTGGCTGGCTGTACGGGTCTGTTAGGACCGGTAAGCGGTGCATTACCTCCGGGTGCATTGTTACCATGGCGTTGTTGTGGATTGCCGGCCTTCGGTTCACGGTTAAACTGACCACCGGGTTGATTACCACCTACCTTATTTAAAGGGATGCGTTTGCGTTGTTTGCGATTTTCATCGCGAGAAGTTGGTTTAGGTCTTGTATCGCTGTCAATCGGCAATTGAATTTTACCTAATATTTTAGGCCCGGTTAACTTTTCAACTTCAATATTTTCTATAATTGGGTTGCCATTATCTTGTTGGGTAATGCTTTCCGGTAAAGTTTCTGTATGCAATTCCTGAGGTTCAATGTTGGATGGAGTGTTTTCCGGTGAAGTTTCAGCAATGGGTGCTACCACTTCAGGTGCCGGTGTTGCAGTTGTTGAGGTGCTGTTTTCTTCTTCTAATTTTACTGCCGTTGGTTCTTCTTTCTTCTTCACCTGTTTTTTAGGACGGGTTGAATTTTCTATTGCATCAATATCAATTTTGGCAATAATTTTTGGTCCTTCAATTTCCGGAACTTCTAGTTTAATAAACTCAGGTTCAGCAGGAGTTGCAGGAGGTGTTGTATTTTCGGGCTCAACAAATTTTTCGGCAACAGTAGGTTCGGTAATGTCATTGGGTTGGTGTGAGATAGCCGGCTCTTCTTTTTCAATAATAGCAGTTGGTTCATTTGTTGCTGCTATCATTTCCGGCTCTTGTGCTATTTCTTTTGTCTCTTCTTTGGGAGCCTTTTTGTCCTCTTTTTTAGCAGTGGCTTCTTCTTCCTCTTTGTCCTTTCTTTTACGGGCATCAGGCGGTACAATTTTTGGAATTTCAACCTGATCGGCTTTGTTTTTAGCCTGTTTATCACTTTGAAATTCTGCCTGAAGCGCTAGGTACATTTCGGCTGTAAGTTTGGCGGTAGGTTTTAATTCATCTTTATTAAAACCTTTCTTGCCTAAAAATTCAATAATGGTTTCCTGGCCAACATTAAACTCTTTTGCGGCTGCTAATAATCTTGGTAATTTCAGTTCTGACATTCCGTTTTATTTAATCCATCTGTTCCCTTTGTTAAAAGGCAACGCTCAAATGTATACATAAGACTGTTTATAGCCTAATATATTGCTTTAAAATACCCCTTGTTTTTACTTAAAGTTTGTTTGTTGGCATAAATGGGGTTGTTTATGCTTTTATTCATTATCGAATTCAGCTTGTAAAATTTGTCTAACTTCTTCAATGGTTTCTTTTTCCAAATCGGTTCGTCTTTCCAATTCATCATTGCTTAAGTTAAGCACACTGCGGGCAGTATCGCATCCAACTTTTTTAAATGCTTCAATTACCCAAGGTTCAATTTCATCGCTAAATTCTTCCAAGTCAATATCAAACTCATCAGTTTTTTCTTCATCTTCTCTAAATACATCCAAAGTATAACCGGTAAGTTCAGATGCTAATTTAATATTCACGCCTCTGCGACCTATGGCTAGTGAAACCTGATCGGCCTTCAAATAAACATCGGCTTGTTTCTTTTCAGAATCAATGTTCATGAAGCTGATTTTAGCAGGTGTTAAAGAGCGTTGAATTAATAATTGAATATTGTTGGTGTAATTAATTACGTCAATATTTTCATTTTTTAATTCGCGAACAATGCCATGAATACGGCTACCTTTCATACCCACACAAGCACCAACCGGATCAATTCTATCGTCGTATGATTCAACAGCTACTTTGGCTCTTTCACCCGGTTCACGAACAATTTTTTTAATAGAAATTAATCCATCAAAAATTTCCGGTACTTCTATTTCTAACAGTTTAGCCAAAAACAAGGGGCTGGTACGTGAAAGAATGATAACAGGTGAATTGTTTTTTAAATCAACTCTTGCTACTACAGCACGAACGGTTTCGCCTTTGCGAAAGAAGTCTTGCGGAATTTGTTCTGATTTGGGTAGAATTAACTCATTACCTTCCTCGTCCATTAATAAAACTTCTTTTTTCCAAACCTGGTGTACATCGGCAGAAATGATTTCGCCAATACGGTCGCTGTATTTTTTTACAAGAACATTCTTTTTTAAATCGTTAATACGGCTAGCTAAGGTTTGTTTAGCGGCTAAAATGGCGCGGCGTCCAAAGTCAAGCATATCAACCTCTTCATACAATTCTTCGCCAACTTCAAAGTCGGGTTCAATTTTAACAGCTTCGGTGTAGCTAATTTCGGCAAGTGGATCGTTTACTTCTCCGTCTTCTACAATCATTCTGCGACGAATAATTTCTAAGTCGCCTTTTTCTGCATTTACAATAACGTCAAAGTTTTCGTCGCTACCATATTTTTTACGTAGTAAGGTTTTAAAAACATCTTCTACCACTTTCATTAACGTGGGTCTGTCAAGGTTTTCAGTGTCTTTAAATTCCTGAAATGCGTCAATGAGGTTAATACTTGCCATAATTCAATGATTTTGTCTTGCTTCAGGCAATAAGCCTTTATGCCCGATGGTGGTTAAAATTTAATTTGAACGGTTGTTGTTTTTATATTATTAAATGGAATTAAAACTTGTTGGGTTGTGGCTTTTTTGCCTTTCCCAATAGTTTGTTCTAATAAAATATCATTATCTGTAACTGCCAGCAAAGTGCCTGTTTTTACGGTATCATCTTTAAAAACTACTTCAACAGTTCGGCCAATATTTTTTACATATTGCCGATGTAACTGTAGAGGCTCGCCAACGCCGGGTGAAGAAACCTCCAGGCTAAATTCGCCTTCCGGATAAATGCCTGCTTCAGTTATTAACTGATATAGTTTTCTGTTAAAATAAACGCATTTCTCAATGGGTAATCCATTATCGCCATCTAAAAATACTTTTATGTTTTGTGTGGGTTTAATTTTAACCGATACACAAAAAAAACCGGGTTCCGATTCCAGCATTTGGTTTACAATGCCGGTAATTTGTTCTATGGGTGATTCTGTTAACATACCTATAAAGCAGAAGGGAACGTGCTCGTTCCCTTCCTTTTGTTCTTTTTTCCAATGCAAATGTAATGGATAAAATGTTTATTCACCAAATAAGTATCCGTTAAAATGCAAATGGTTAAAAAATGTCGGTGTTTTTATAAATTTCAATCATTCGTGTAATTTTGCCATTATGCTTAAAATTATTATTTGGGGCTGTGTACTGTATTTGCTGTACAAATTTGTTTTTGATTTAGTTGTGCCCATTGGCAAAGCAACATCAGAAATGAAACAAAAAATTAATGCTATGCAACAGGAGCAGCAGCAATTTAGTTCAAACAACCATCAATCCACTTCTAGCACTAAACATAATACCTCTAATGAGGAAGGTGATTATATTGACTTTGAAGAACTAAAAAAATAAGCCTAGTTCAATCATTATTGTTAGGTTATTAACCAATTCAGCAAAATCTTCCCGCTATTATGAAAAAATATATTGCCGCCATAGCAGTTTCTGTTTCTTGCTTATTGACCAATCATACGCAGGCACAAGTTGAAAATAATAAAGAATCTGCTTCACCAAAATGGTGGAAGAGTGCTATTGTTTACCAAATTTATCCCCGTAGCTTCAAGGATAGTAATGGCGATGGCATTGGCGATTTAAAGGGGATTATTTCAGAATTAGATTATTTAAAAAGTTTGGGCATTAATGTGGTTTGGTTAAATCCCATATACCAATCGCCCAATTTTGATAATGGCTATGATGTTAGTGATTACCGCAAAATAGATCCGGAGTATGGTACCATGGCCGATTTTGATTCTTTATTAAATGGTATGCATCGCCGTGGTATTAAATTGGTGATGGATTTAGTAGTGAACCATAGCAGCAGTGAACATGAGTGGTTTAAACAAAGCCGCAGTTCGCGTACAAGCCCCTATCGCAATTATTATCATTGGTGGAATGCAGAAAACGGAAAACCGCCGTATCGCTTTAGTTTGTTTGATATTAACCATGATGCATGGAAATATGATTCGTTAACCAATGCCTACTATTTACATTACTTTTCTGATAAACAGCCCGACTTAAATTGGGAAAATCCGAAAGTACGTGAAGAGGTATATGATATTATGCGCTTTTGGGCCGATAAAGGTATAGATGGTTTTCGGTTAGATGCTTTTCAGTTTGTGGCAAAAGATACCACCTTCCCAATGTTTCCCAAAGGGTTTGAAAAAGATTTTACTCGTTATTATGCCATGCAGGGAAATTTGCACGGATATCTGCAACAAATGAATCAACAAATTTTTAGTAAGTATGATGTAATGAGCGTTGCTGAGGGAGCCGGTAATACATTTGAAGATGCACATAACTTGGTAGATAGCAATCGTCACGAATTGAATTTAGCTTATGCTTTTAATGGAGTAGATATTGCAAAACCTAACGGATATAGCTTGCTGCATTTTAAAACCGTTTTTTCACAATGGGATAGTGCTTTTGAACATAGTGGATGGTTAGCGGTATTTTTAGCCAACCACGACCAAGCAAGAATGGTTAGCCGCTTTGGTAATGATGCACCTGCCTTTCGTACCCATTCTTCCCAAATGTTATCAACCTTTATTTTAACCATGCGCGGAACTCCTTTTTATTATAATGGAGATGAACTGGGCATGACGAATCCTAATTTTACTTCCATAAATGACTATCGCGATAAAGTAATTTTAGATGAATACAAGCATACAGTGTTAACCGGAGGTAATGTACAAGCTTTGCTGAAAAATTTTGCATTTGGTGCTCGTGATAATGGTAGAACGCCGTTTCAGTGGAATGCTTCGCCAAATGCCGGCTTTACAACCTGTACACCATGGATTAATGTAAATTCAAATTACAAAACCATTAATGTTGCTGTTGAAGAAAAAGACCCTAACAGTTGTTTGAATTATTTTAAAAAGCTGGTACAGCTTCGAAACACACATACAACTTTGGTATATGGGAAATATACTTTATTGGATAAAAACAATGACCAAGTATATGCGTATACTCGTGAGGATGGTGCCGGTAAATTTTTAATACTACTTAATTTTTCAACCAAGAATGCTACGTTTAATAACAACCATATGAAAGGGCAGGGAAAAGTGGTTTTAGCTAATTATACTGATGTTGGAAAAACAATAACATTACAGCCTAAGATAAGCTTACGTCCATATGAAGCAATGGTTATAGAATTATAAACGCAAATCCAGTACCGTTTGTGGCGCCGTTAAATGAATGGTTTGGAAGCCTAAAGCCTTGGCAGTATTAATATTGGCTACGGTATCATCAATAAACAAAGTTTCTTCGGGTTTTAAATTGTTTTGTTGCAAAATATATTCAAAACCATCTGCATCGGGTTTTCGCATGCCCATTTCATGGGAATAATAGGCTTTTAAAAATTGCTCATTAAAATTCTGCATTCCAACATCGCGTTGAAACAACTGCATAAAACAATTGTAGTGAATAATATTGGTGTTTGAAAACAGATAAACGGGATATTGTTTGTTTATTTTATTCAGCCATTCAATTCTTTCCGGTGGGAAGTTTAAGAGCATGGCATTCCATGCGTTAGTTATGGTTTGATTGTCGGCATTAATACCGGTTGTTTTTCTAAGCGACTCAAAAAATTCGTTTGGTGTAATTTTGCCGGTTTCTAAAGCTATAAACAAATCATTAGAATGATTTTGTGAAAAAAATTGTTGGAAGTTTTGAATGCCTAATTGTTGAAAAGCTTGCGTTGTTTTCTGAAAATCAAGATTAATAAAAATACCTCCCAAATCGAAAATGATATTGTGCACTTTTTTCATGCTACAATATTACAATAAATTAAGCGCTTCATTAATTGTTAGCAATTTGGAAATTAAGCCGCTTTTTCAATAGCCATAAAGTTGACTAGTTTACCATGAACGTCAAAAATTGGGAAAGCTTCAATATGGCAAGTATACATACTGCCATTTTTTTTGTAATTGATGATACTTGTATTAAATGGTTGCAATGCTTCAATGGCGCTTTTAATTGTTTTGCGAGTTTCTACTGAGGTTTCCGGGCCTTGAAAAATGGCCGGGCGTTTGCCGACAACTTCTGATGGATGATAGCCATTCATGGCCAATAAATTTTCCGTAGCGTAAATGATTTGTAGTTGGGTATTGGTAACAATAATGGTTTTATTTTCCCAAATTAATGCCTCATGATAAGCAAACTGAATATGACTCCAGTTATTCAGCCGATGTATTTTTTTCAAAGCTTGTAAATCTTTGTGTAATTGACTGCGACGTGCCATACCCTCTACTACTATATCCCAGCATAATAATGGATGCGCTGCGTTAGAATAATTCATTGCTTACAGTTTGATATAAGTAAAATTGCTTTATGTTTTTCTATTCTGTATGCTTTGTTTGTGCTAAACAGGCTAAATATTTCAAATAATTGAACAAATGAAGTTGTATAAACAAAAAACCCGCTGTAGTTATTACAACGGGTTTTATTATCTGCAAAATATTGTTTTATGAACCACAGGTAATACAACCTTCTTGCATAGTGCAAACAGCACCTTCTGTTACAGTAGCTGTAACATCTGATTCAGTTGTGTTTTCTTGAACAGGTATTACAGGTTGCGCAGTTACTTCGGCCTGTTTTTCTACTGTAAACTGAACAGCTTGTGTGGCTGCTTGAGAACGCAAATAGTACATGCCTGTCTTCAATCCCTTTTTCCATGCATAGAAGTGCATAGATGTTAACTTAGCCATATTCGGTGCATCAACAAACAAATTAAGCGATTGTGATTGGCAAATAAAGGCGCCACGGTCGGCAGCCATATCAATAATGGTACGTTGTTTTATTTCCCAAACAGTTTTATACAATTCTTTAATGTTCGCCGGAATTTCAGGAATGTTTTGAATAGAACCGTTATTGGCAATTATTTTATTTTTCATGGTGTTGTTCCACAAACCCAATTGTATTAAATCCTTCAACAAATGCTTGTTTACAATAATGTATTCGCCACTTAAAACCCTGCGGGTATAAATGTTGGAAGTATAAGGTTCAAAACATTCATTGTTTCCTAATATTTGTGAAGTAGAGGCTGTGGGCATGGGTGCCACCAATAATGAGTTGCGAACACCATGTTGTTTAACCTGTTGCCTTAGTTCTTCCCAATTCCAACGGTTAGAAGGTGTAACATTCCACATATCGAATTGGAAAATACCTTTTGATAGTGGTGATCCTTCATAAGTGGCATAAGTACCTTCTTTAATAGCCAGATCTTTGCTAGCCGTCATGGCAGCAAAATAAATAGTTTCAAAAATTTCCTTATTTAATTTTTTCGCTTCTTCACTTTCAAAAGGTAATCGTAATAAAATAAATACATCTGCCAAACCTTGCACGCCTAAACCAATGGGTCGGTGTTTTAAATTGGAATTGCGCGCTTCTTCAACAGGGTAATAATTATGGTCAATAATTCTGTTTAAGTTAACGGTAGCGGTATAAGTAACTTCAAATAGTTTATCGTGGTTAAACTGCCCATTTTCTACAAAACGTGGTAAAGCTAATGAGGCAAGATTACAAACAGCTACTTCATCGGGTGCAGTGTATTCAATAATTTCTGTGCATAGGTTGCTGCTTTTAATGGTGCCTAAATTTTGTTGATTGCTTTTGCGGTTGGCAGCATCTTTATACAACATATAAGGAGTACCGGTTTCAATTTGCGACTCCATTATTTTAAACCATAAATCCTGTGCTTTTACGGTTTTACGTGCACGGCCTTCGGCCTCATATTGGGTGTATAATTTTTCAAATTCCTCTCCCCAGCAATCGCTTAAGCCTGGAGCTTCATTGGGACAGAATAAACTCCAATCTTCATTGGCTTCTACGCGTTTCATGAATAAATCTGAAATCCATAAAGCATAAAACAAATCGCGGGCTCTTAGTTCTTCTTTACCATGATTTTTCTTTAATTCTAAAAACTCAAACACATCGGCATGCCAAGGTTCCAGGTAAACAGCAAAAGCACCTTTTCTTTTACCACCGCCTTGGTCAACATAACGGGCTGTATCGTTAAACACCCTAAGCATGGGAACAATGCCATTGCTGGTACCATTAGTGCCACCAATATAACTTCCGGTAGCGCGAATGTTGTGAATGGCCAACCCAATACCTCCGGCACTTTGTGAAATTTTTGCTGTTTGTTTCAAAGTATCGTAAATGCCATCAATGCTATCTTCTTTCATGGTTAGCAAAAAGCACGAACTCATTTGAGGTTTGGGAGTGCCGGCATTAAATAATGTAGGTGTTGCATGGGTAAACCAACGTTCACTTAATAAATGATAAGTTTTAATAGCGCTTTCTACATCATTTTTATGAATGCCCAAAGCAACACGCATATACATGTGTTGAGGACGTTCAGCAATTTTACCGTTTATTTTTAACAGGTATGATTTTTCTAATGTTTTAAAGCCAAAATAATCAAAAGCGAAATCTCTATCATATATTATTGTACTATCTAACAATTCAGCATTGGCTTCAATTACTTCCATCACATCATCGGCAATTAATGGCATTCTTTTACCGGAGTGGCTATCGGTGTAATTGTACAATAAACGCATTGTAGCCGAAAAGCTTTTAATGGTATTCTTGTGTAAGTTACTTACTGCAATGCGTGAGGCTAAAATTGCGTAATCAGGATGTGTAATGGTAAGCGATGCGGCTGTTTCGGCAGCTAAATTGTCTAACTCTTCTGTTCTTACACCATCATAAATACCTTCAATGGTTTTTTTGGCCACATCAATTACATTCACCATAGGACTTAGGCTATAGGAAAGTTTTTGGATGCGGGCTGTTACTTTATCAAACTTAACGGTTTCTCTTCTTCCGTCTCTTTTAATTACATGCATATATATAATATTTTAATTATTTTCAAAAGGATATTAAAAATCTTCATCTAACTTGAAAGCTTGAGCATTGATGTTGCTGCTCATAACACCGGCTTTTTGATAATCACCCACTCTTTTTTCAAAAAAGTTGGTTTTGCCTTGCAATGAAATCATTTCCATAAAATCGAAGGGGTTGGTTGCATTGTAAACTTTTGAATAGCCTAATTCAACCAACCATCTATCGGCAACAAATTCAATGTATTGTTGCATTAGTTTGGCATTCATTCCAATTAAATCAACCGGTAAGGCATCAGTAATAAATTCTTTTTCAATGGTTACGGCATCAGTTATAATATTTTTAACCTGTTGTTCGGTTAATTTGTTGGTAAGCATTTTGTATAATAAACAAGCAAATTCGCAGTGTAAGCCCTCATCGCGTGATATTAATTCGTTACTGAAGGTTAAGCCCGGCATTAGTCCGCGTTTTTTTAACCAGAAAATAGAGCAGAAGCTGCCGCTAAAGAAAATACCTTCAACTGCTGCAAAAGCAACTAACCTTTCAGCAAAACTGCCATTGGTTATCCAACGTAATGCCCATTCTGCTTTTTTCTTTACGGCAGGTACGGTATCTATGGCATGAAATAAACGGTTTTTTTCTTCCGGATTTTTGATGTAGGTGTCAATTAACAAAGCATAGGTTTCAGAATGGATATTTTCCATCATAATTTGAAAGCCATAGAAACATCTTGCTTCAGGTAATTGTACTTCGCTCATAAAATTTACAGCCAGGTTCTCATTCACAATACCATCACTGGCAGCAAAAAAGGCCAATACATGCGATATGAAATGTCTTTCACCATCATTTAAACTATCCCAATCTTTTAAATCGGCACTTAGGTCAATTTCTTCTGCAGTCCAAAAACTGGCTTCATGTTGTTTGTATTTTTCCCAAATAGTGGGGTAATTAATGGGTAAAATAACAAATCGGTCTTTGTTTTCTTTCAATAACACTTCATTACTATTGTTCATAGTATTCAATTTTTTTTACATGATATATTAAGTTGGGGCTAGAGAGGGTAAGGTATATTACGTTTTTGTAGTATACTTTGCTACACCCGCTTTTCGCCCGAAAGCGTTTTGTTTTATTGGTAAAAGGCAGGTCTTCTGACTTCCCATGAATTGGCAACCTTCCCATTTTTTTAAAACAGTGGTTTTAAAACGCCAAAGCATGTTTAATTGGGTAACAGCTACGGGGATAGTTCAGGATTTACACCTGATTCCCTTTTCATTCCATATCAAAGGAAACCTTAAACCGGGCAGCAAAATAATTAAGGTTTTGCATGAAGTACAAAATTGTTATTAACCCTATGTTGAAAACATATTTTTTTCGGTTATGAAAAAAATACTCTTAAGTTTTTTTGTTAAATGATAATCATACTAATGCATGAATTTTATTCAACATTGGGTAAGTGTGGGTGTTTTGTGAAAAAAAACAGCATGCTTTTTTAAGGTGCTGATTAAAAAGAATGTATATAGAAAAGTTAAGAAGGTAAACTAAATTCCAAAGCACCAATTATTTGCTTCATTTCATTAATGTCAAGATGTGTTGCTGACATTTGAATTAATAACCTGTCGTTATTAAAAAAAGTTAACTCGTGCTGATTTAATTTTTTTTGATAGGATGCTATGGCTTTTTGGCCTAATAAATCAATTTGTTTGGTATAGCCTTCATTTGTTTCAGATTGAATATTTAACCGGGTTAAATATTGTAAGTAGTAAATGTTGGCTCCTGTTTCGCCGGCGCAATCAATAACTGTTAATTGAAATGCTTTGTTTTGATTGGTATTATAAAAAGTGAATTTTGCGGTTGAGTAACCGTTTTGATTAGTAATCTCAAAATTAGTTTGATGATATTGTAATAATTGCTTGGGTAAAATGCTCTTTAATTGTGCAGGAGAAAAAGGCGTTAATTTTTTTAATGCTGCTACTCTATCAAACACAGATGGCTGAACTTGCTGTGCTTCATCAGTAGGAATGGTATTGGCTATAGTATCTAAATCAATCGCTTTTATTTGTTGTGATTGGTTATTGCAGGAATAAAGCAATAATAAAATGTAGATAATCAATATTTTTTTACTGCCCATAATTACCGGCCATGATTCTATTTCAAAAGTACGCCAATAAAGTAACGTTGTAGGCTTAGTAAAACAATTTACAACTTTTGGGCTATAAGCCTAAGAACATCAGCGGTTCCATTGTGAAATTTTCCTTCTGATAATTGAATTTGTTTTTGACCACAACTAATAATGTGTAATAATTGGAAATCGGCGCATAAGGATGGTGCATCATATAATAAAGCAGGGTCTGCAGGGCCGCCACTTTTAAATTGAATTTGTTCTTTGCTAAACGCTTCTAAAACCAAGTAGCCGCCTGGCTTTATAGCGTTTACTATTTTGCTGTGAAAAGCTTTTCGAAGCGGTTCGGGTAAATGCACGTAAATAAGAGCCACTGCATCATATTGTTTTGTTGGTTCAAAATCGGCAATATCTTTTACTTCGTAATGAATATTAGATAATCCCAACGCTTCAGCCTTTTTTAGTGCTTTATTGCGCGCCACTTCGCTATAATCAAAGGCGTCAACGGTATACCCTTTTTGTGCGGCATAAATGGCGTTTCTGCCTTCCCCTTCGGCGGGTAATAATATTGTGCCCGGTTTGTTTGTATCGATAAATGATTTAAAAAATAAATTGGGTTCATCACCATATACAGTTTCATTTTCACTATAACGTTGATCCCAAAAATTTTTTATCATAGCTTAACTGTTTAAACGAATGCTTCAATACAAATAAATGTCGGGCACAATGGTTATTAATCAACCGGGTTTTTGCTTGCTATTTTTCTGCTTGTGTTACAGGTAATAATTCTTCATCAATTACCTGTTTAAATACTTTTTTAGGTAATGCGCCTGGCTGCATCATGGGCTGACCTTGTGCAGGAATGAATAAAAAAGTTGGAATACTTTGAATGCCAAATACTGCAGCTAATTCTTGTTCCTTTTCAGTATCCACTTTATATATATTCAATTTACCGGCATATTCATCAGATAATTCTTCCAATACAGGTGCTACCATTTTACAAGGACCGCACCAATCGGCATAAAAATCAATAATTGCAGGTAATGTTCCTTGGTATTTCCATTCCTGCTCTTTTGTATAATCAAAAATTTGATCTTTAAATTCTTGAGTGGTTAAGTGTTTTGTTGCCATTGTATCAATTTTACGCAAAATTACTTCATTTCATACTATGCTTTAGTGATGTTTATCACATAAGCCCCATTGTTGCATTGTTGAATAATTATTGGGGTTTAAGGGTGATATATGTCACAGTACAGGCTAATTGCGCAGAATAATTTTGCAATAAATTTTAACGCAATGCTAAGATTGAACAGAATGAAGTACTTATTATTAAATGCCTTTATTGGCCTATGTTTTCTTTTATTTCAGCAAACGGTATTAGCACAGGATAGCACTCAACAGCTAACACTTTCCGATGCTATTGCACGGGCTGAAGCCAACAATAAAGCTATACAACTGGCCGGTATTGACGAACAAATTGCTCAAAGTAATTATAAGCAAACATCGGCCATATTCTTACCCCAGGTTGGCGTATCCTATACAGCCATGAGCACCAATAATCCTTTAAATGCCTTTGGTTTTAAGTTACAACAAAAAACCATTACGCAAGCTGATTTTAATCCGGATTTATTGAATCATCCTTCCGGCACACCTGATTTTTCTACGCAATTATCTGTGCAGCAGCCATTGGTAAATTTAGATATGCTTTATATGCGTAAAGGTGCCGAAAAGCAAACAGAACTTTATCAGTTTAAAACAAAGCGCACTAAAGAATATATTGTTTTTGAAGTGCAAAAAGCCTATTTGCAATTACAATTGGCATACGATGCCGTAAAAGTGTTGCAAGAAGCGGAGCAAACGGCGCATGCTATGTACCAATTAACACAAAACTATTTTAATCAGGGATTGGTACAAAAGTCTGATTTGTTGAATGCACAGGTACATGAAAACATGGTAACTACACAATTGGCTAATGCTAAAAGCAATATTAAAAATGCCAGCGATTATCTTAGTTTTTTAATGGGCGCTCCAACCGGAACTACCTATACCATTGGTAAAGTTGTATTTGATAATACATTATCCGGTGATTCTATTACTAAAGTTCCTGAAGCACGTGCCGATTTTATGGCCATGCAAACTGCTATTGAGGCTAGTAACTTGATGATTAAAAGCAGTAAAATGAGTTATTTGCCAAAACTAAATGCATTTGGTAATTATCAACTTAATGACAAAAGTATGTTTGGTTTTGGTGCCAATGCTTATTTAGCCGGTGTGCAATTATCATGGAATTTATTTAATGGTAACCGAACTAAAAATACTATAGTAACACAAACACTTGAACGTAATAAGTTGCAACAACAATTATCTCAACAAAAAGAACAAAGCCAACTTGAGTTGAACAAAACTTATCGCGACTTGCATGATGCAGGCTATCAAATTTCTCAACAACAATCTGCCATACAACAAGCAAGTGAGGCTTTGCGAATTTTACAAAATCGCTATGAACAAGGATTGGTAAAGACTACTGATGTGCTAATGGCTGAAACTCAGTTGGCACAACAAAAATTAGGCTTAGCCCAAGCACAGTTTAATTATCAAACTACGCAAGCTTATTTACAATTTTTAACCCAAACTTCCAATAACACTAAAAATTAATCAACAATTTAACCTGCCTGACAATAAAATATACAATCAGGTTTTATACAATTAAAAAATTATGCAGATGAATAAAAATGTAAAAACCACTACCGTTATGTTGGCATTAACAGGTATATTATTAACTGCCTGTTCTTCCAATGAAAAAAAAGCTGAAACAACTACTGTTGTTACTCCTATTGAGGTAAAACTTTCTATGCCTAATGCTGCAACACAAAATGCATTAAGCTTAGGCGGACAAATTGAAGCGGTACAAAGTGCCAATATTAGCACAAGGGTAATGGGGTACATTACATCCATGCGTGTAAAAGTGGGCGACCATGTTTCACAAGGTCAATTACTTGCTACCATTAGTAATCAGGATATATTGGCTAAACGTGCACAAGCCGATGCCATGATTGCCGAAGCTGAAGCTGCGTTGCGTAATGCCCAAAAAGATTACGATCGTTTTACTGCTTTATACCAACAGCAAAGTGCATCTGCAAAAGAATTGGATAATGTAACCCTGCAATACAATGCTGCAAAATCAAGAGTAGATGCTGCTAAACAAATGCGTAATGAAGTAAATGCCATGTTGGCTTATACTAATTTAACTGCTCCTTTTAGTGGGTTGGTAACTCAAAAAATGGCTGATGCCGGAAGTATGGCAAACCCGGGAATGCCTTTGCTTACTATTGAAAAATCAGGCAGTTTCCAAGTTAGTATTGCAGTTCCCGAATCGCAAATTAATTATGTAAAAATGGGTAACGTAGTACCATTATACATTCAAGCCATTAATAAAAGTATTAAAGGTACAGTAACACAAATCAGTGAAAGTGCACAATACACCGGTGGTCAATATATGGTTAAGGTAGCAATACCCGAAAATGAGAAAGCAGGTTTATATGCAGGTATGTATGTTACTGCACAGTTGCCGATTAAAGGTAATGTTGCTGTTGTTAATACCGGCAGTGATGCAGTTATGGTGCCTGTATCTGCTATTGTAACAAAAGATGAATTAACCGGTTTATATACCGTTTCCGCCAATCACACTGCTTTATTGCGTTGGGTTCGTTTGGGTAAGCAAATGGGGAATGAAGTTGAGGTGTTGTCAGGTTTAAGCAAAGATGAACCCTTTATTCTATCTGCCAACGGCAAATTAGCCGATGGTGTTCCGGTAAAAGAAATTAAATAACAATTGAGCAATCATTGAATAGTTTTTTAAATTATTAAATATTATTATGGAAAAAGGATTTGCGGGAAATATTGCTAAAGCATTCATACAGAGTAAGCTAACTATTCTGTTAATGATTGCATTTTTATTGATAGGTGCTTACAGTACCTATTTAATTCCGCGGGAAGAAGAGCCCCAAATTGAAGTGCCAATGGCCGATGTGTTGGTGGGTTTCCCCGGTGCTGAACCTAAAGAAGTTGAAACAAAAGTAACTGCCCCTTTAGAAAAAATTATTTCAAATGTAAAAGGTGTTGAATACGTTTATTCAACTACCATGCAAGGTAGGGCTATGCTTATTGTTCAGTTTTATGTGGGCGAAGATGTAGAGCGCTCATTAGTAAAATTGTACAATGAGTTAATGAAGAATATGGATAAGTTGCCGCAAGGTGTAACACTGCCGTTGGTAAAAACTCGTGCCATAGATGATGTGCCTGTGTTAGGCCTAACCTTGTGGAGCAATAAGTATGATGATTATGCCCTGCGACAAATGGGTGAGGTTTTAACCAATGAAATAAAAAAGATACCTGATGTTTCTGCTGTTAATATTATTGGCGGACGTAGCCGTGAGGTGAAAGTGCTGTTGAACAAAGATAAAATGGCGGAATACCATGTTGACTTTTTAAGCATTGCCAAACAAATGCAGGGTAATAATGCACAATTAGCTTCCGGCAGCCTACTGAAAAGCGATACTGCATTCGCAGTTGAAACAGGTAATTTTTTAACCAATGCTGATGATGTGGCGAATTTAATTATTGGTACTAATCAACAGCAACCTGTTTTCTTACGTCAGGTAGCAAAAGTTGTGGATGGTCCGGAAACCCCCAGCCAGTATGTGTATTTTGGTTATGGAAAAGCCGATACGTCAAAAGATACTCGTTATGCTTCAGCTTATCCTGCTGTAACACTTTCTATTGCCAAGAAAAAGGGTGCTGATGCTATGCAGATTTCAGAAGAAATTCTTTCTAAAATAAATCACATTAAGTCGGAGGTAATCCCTGCCGATGTGCATATTACCACTACTCGTAACTATGGCGAAACCGCTTCAGAAAAAGTATCTGAATTATTGTTTCACTTGTTTATTGCCATAGTAGTTGTTACTTTATTTGTAATGCTGGCCATGGGCTGGAGAGGTGGTTTAGTAGTATTTTTATCTGTACCTGTAACTTTTGCATTAACCCTGTTTGCTTATTACTTTTTACATTATACGTTAAACCGTATTACTTTATTTGCGCTGGTGTTTATTACCGGTATTGTAGTAGATGATTCTATTATTATTGCTGAAAATATGCACCGCCATTTTAAAATGAAGCGACTGCCCCCTTTACAAGCTGCAATTTATGCTATTAATGAAGTGGGTAACCCAACTATATTGGCCACTTTTACAGTAATTGCAGCAGTATTGCCAATGGCTTTCGTATCAGGATTAATGGGTCCGTATATGAGTCCCATGCCCATTGGTGCTTCAATTGCCATGATGCTTTCATTAATTGTAGCGTTAACCTTAACACCTTACCTCGGTTATTTATTCTTACGCGAAAAAGAAAAGCATGGTAAAGAAAAACCACCGGTAGTATTGGAAAAAACAGGCATTTATAAAATTTATAAATCCTTTATTAACCCCATGCTGCAAAGCCGTTGGAAGCGTTGGGCATTCATGATTAGCATAGTGGTAATATTGCTGGCATCTATGATGATGTTCTACACAAAGGCAGTAGCCGTTAAGATGTTACCCTTTGATAATAAGAATGAATTTCAGATTGTAATTGATATGCCTGAAGGTTCAACCTTGGAAAAAACTGCAGCAGTTACTAAAGAAATAGCTGAATATGTTTCCCAACAACCTATGGTTGAGAATTATCAAGAATACATTGGCACTTCGGGCCCTATCAGCTTTAATGGATTAGTGCGCCATTACGACTTTAGAAGAGGCGATAATATGGCTGATATTCAGGTGAACTTAATTAAAAAAGAAGATAGGAAAGAACAAAGCCATGCTATAGCCAAAAGTATGCGCCCCGGTATTCAGGAAATTGCTAAGAAATACAATGCTAATGTTAAAGTAGTTGAAGTTCCACCAGGACCACCGGTATTATCTACTTTGGTTGCAGAAGTTTATGGACCCGATTACAGGCAGCAAATTGAAATTGCCCGTCAAATTAAAAAGCTGTTTACCCAAACGCCCGATGTAGTTGATGTTGACTGGCGAGTAGAGCATGACCAAACTGAATATAAGTTTGATGTTGATAAGGAAAAAGCCATGCGTTATGGCATTGCGCCTGCACAGGTAGTAGCTACCATGCATGCAGCACTGTCAAACAGCAATGTGGGAACGTTACATGTTCCGGCAAGCTATGATCCTGTTAATATTTCATTGCAGTTAAGTGATGCTGATAAGTCAGATATTAATGCATTGAAAAATTTAAAAATCATCAATCAACAGGGTATGGCTATTCCTGTGGGCGATTTAGTAACCATTACACGTGGTATTAAAGAAAAAAGTATTTACAGGAAAAATCAAAAGCGAGTGGTTTATGTAACGGCTGATATGGCGGGAAAATTAGAAAGTCCTTCATATGCAATGAGTGATATTTCTGATAAGCTAAACAGCATTAAACTGCCTGCAGGCTATACATTGAAGGAAGAATATACGCATGCACCCAGGTTAGAAGATCATTTCTCGCTAAAGTGGGATGGTGAGTGGCAGATTACCTATGAAGTGTTCCGCGATTTAGGTATTGCATTTGTAGTAGTAATTATCATTATTTACATGTTAATAGTAGGATGGTTCCAAAACTTTACCGTGCCTATTATTATGTTGGCTGCCATACCTTTATCATTAATCGGGATTATTATTGGACACTGGATGATGGGTGCCTTCTTTACTGCAACATCTATGATTGGCTTTATTGCCTTAGCGGGTGTAATGGTGCGGAATTCGGTATTGTTAATTGACTTTATTAATATTCGTTTACGCGAAGGTATTCCGTTAAAACAAGCTATTATTGAAGCAGGTGCTGTGCGTACTACGCCAATTTTATTAACAGCAGGTGCAGTTGCTTTAGGTGCTATAGTTATATTGTTTGATCCTATTTTCCAGGGTTTGGCCATTTCATTAATGGGCGGAACCATTACATCAACTTTCTTAACTTTATTGGTAGTGCCTTTGTTGTATTATAAAATGATGCGTAAAAAATATCCCGAATCTTCAACACCTACTAATAATGATGGCGAAAATACCATCACACAATAATCACCTTTAAAACAATGGTATATGAAAATGTTAGTCATCACAAGTATTAAAGAGGATTTACTGGCTGTAACCCATATCCTCGAAAAAGCCAAAGTGCCGGTATTTAGTGTTACCGATACCATTGGCCATAAATCAGAACACAATAATTATGTGTTGAATAATTGGTTTGCCAGTGGCGATGCGCAAACCAGTGCGCTATTCTTTTTCAGTTTTACTGATGATGATAAAGCACAACAGGCACTGGAATTAGTAAAGAAGTTTAATAATGAAACGCCCAGTGCATTCCCCATCCGTGCATTCATAGTGCCGGTTGAGGCAAGCAGTTATTAATTTTTTAAAATAAAAAAAATAAAAAAATGAGAGAACGTATTGTTCGTGCCGTTGCAGGCAGTATCGTATTATTGAGTGTAGTACTAATTTACTTTGTATCCATTAACTGGATATGGTTAACTGTTTTTGTAGGGGTTAATTTGCTACAATCTTCCTTTACCCGTTTTTGCCCCTTAGAAAAAATATTAGATGGTTTTGGTGTACCCTCTAATAATGGAAAATGTTGTTGAGTTAGAGAGTAATGTGGTTGATGGTAAGGCTAACAGTGTGGTTGCTGTTAGCCTTTTTGCATTAAAAACGTTTTCCAACTGAAAAGCCCAACCAGGGTACAAATCCATAACGATTAATAACCGGGGTGAAACTTATACGCCATAGCATGTTTTGTGTGGTATGTCTTCTGTAACCTATACTTGGTATAAAGTTTACAAAATGGTCATCAGCAATAGTTTTCTTTTCCCAAAATAATTTAGCATTTTCACGTGCAAAGGTGGTACCTAAACCAACATCAATAAATCCTTTAGGATTGTTGGTGGTGAATAAATAATTGATGCCGATGGGTATAGCTAAATAAAATGCATTCTCTGAATACATACCCACCCCAATACGAACGCCTAAGCCTGGTTGCTTGGTTAATTGTCGTTCATAGTTAATGCCTGCAAACAAACTATTACCACCCGCTTCTATATAAATATCATTTCTTTTAAAAGAATTTTGCGAAAAGCAGGTGAATGTAAAAGCTAATATTAGAATAGTGAAGAGTATTTGTTTCATTGGATTGGTTTAAAAATTATATGATAATGCGGGTGTTAAGGTAACTGCTTCAAACGTGCCTGTAGAGATTAAAAAATAAACTCTGGAACGGATTCCTAAACTAAAGTGGCGGTCTATTGGTTTAAAATATCCAAGCCCTGCAAATATGCCACCTTCTTCTAATCCATTATGTTTGTAATCTCTTTCATCTAAGGTGATTAAATTATTGAAGTTTTCAAGAAGAATTTCTTGTTGACGAGAACGTAAATAGAACAATCCTGCCTGATATTTCCAGTTGTTTTTTCGTTTGTTAAATGTACCCTCATATGAAAATTGATAAAAATAATTAATGTGACGAATTGAATAATTGTTAATTTGTAAATAAATGCTGTTGAAGGGGCCATCAAAATTAACTCGCTTACTATTGATTGATTGGGCGTAAGCAATGCTTAATGTTGAGCTACTATCCATTTTAAATTTTAGTTCTAATCCTGCTATTGAACCGATGAAATCTTTTTTGTAGAAGTAAGTTTTAGGATTGGGTCCACCCAGTTCATCATAGCTTCTAACAAAAAAATTACCATTCAACCCATAGTTTGCTTCTAAGGAAAATTTACTTTTTTGTGCAACCAATGAAAATGATTTATGCAATAAAAAAAGCAGAAAAAAATTTCATGATGAATTATTATAAGTTATGTAAATTTTAGTCTAAATAATAGATTTGGTTCACCTCCTTAAAAAACTGCATTTGCCAAGAATAAATTTTTTAGTTGCATACAAGGTAATTTTAATATTGCAATTATAAATACTTATTTTAAATAATGTTAAATTATTTTAAGTATTTTTTAAAATACCGTATTTTGACGGGTATTCTTACTATTAAATTTTATAAAATAAATAATAATGAATGGAATATAAATAATAATATAAAAATATATTTGGCTGCATTTCCTATTGAAATATGCTTTATAATGAAAATTTTTTTACACTATTGTTAAAGTTTAAGTTTTTAAATTGGTAGTTTTTGTTCTTAGAAGCTAAACAAAAAAAGGCTGCCCATGAAGGCAGCCTCTGCATATCAATCAATATTATTCTATTACAATTGCGCGGTACGCATTAAATAATCGGCCAATTGTTGAATGGCGGCAGCATCAACCTTAATTTGTTCTTGCGCTTCATTCCAGTTGCATTGTTCAATAGCTTCGCGAATGCCCGGCATGGTTTTAACACCATAACCGGTATAAAAACCCGGTGCATACAAAGTGTGTTTATACCAGGGGCGGCGTGGTAATCCGTTGGTGCTTAATAATTGTTGCTCGGCACGGTATAATGCCTCATTAAACTTAGCCTGCATACCGGGATTATTCAACATTTTTTCCCAGGTTTTGGCCAAGCTATCACTTCCGGTTTTTAAGGCAACAATGGCATTTTGTATGGGTGAAAAATCTAAGTAGGGTACTGCCGGTTTTTCAGTAGGGAATACCATTTTCTTTGTAGGGTCGGCAGCTAATTCAAATTGTCGGGTAGCAATCATTTTGTTTTCTACCATGGTGCTCATACGCATTTGCTGCATGTTTTGCATTAATTCGTTAATATAGCCATCAACAGTTTTATGCAAACTTCTAAAATCAAAAGGCAATACATCTGCTTCGGCCATGCGTAAAGCAGCTCTTCCGGCAGTTTGCGCCAAGGCTACTCCGTAAGCAAAAGTGGGGTCTTTAAAACGGCGGTATAAATCCCATGAATCATAAATGGAATGGTATTCGCCACCTGCGTCTTCACCACCAAAACCTAAGTCTAAGCAAGGCACACCCAAGTGTTGTATAAAAGAGGAATAATCAGAACCTGAACCCATTGCACCCAGCTCTAAAGTGTGTTGATTCATTAAAGCTTGTTTCTTTTCATCAGAGGTTGCACGTACTACTTGCTCTGCAATTCTTCTTTTAAAAATACTTACACCGGTTTCAGGGTCTTTTACTGTTTCACTTATTTGATACATAAAATGATTAAGTGCATGTGAACCTTCTGCATTCAAAAAGCCCCTACCGTTACCATCAGAGTTAATGTAAACCACGGCTTTTTGTTGTAATTCTTTACCATGATCTTCTGCCCATTCGGTACTGCCTAATAAACCGGGTTCTTCACCATCCCATGCACAATACACCAATGTTCTTTTCGGTTGCCATCCTTTTTTAACCAGTTCGCCAATGGCCTTAGCTTCTTCTAACAAAGCTGATTGCCCGCTGATTGGATCATTGGCACCATTTACCCAAGCGTCATGGTGGTTACCTCTAATTACCCACTCATCGGGGTAGGTGCTTCCTTTTATTTTGGCAATTACATCATAAGCAGGACGTATCTTCCAATCAAATGCTAATTTTAAATGTACAACAGCATTGCCGGGTCCAACATGGTAAGTAATAGGTAATCCACCGGTCCAATCTGCAGGGGCAACAGGTCCATCTAATGCTGCTAATAAGGGTTGTGCATCATGATAACTAATAGGTAATACCGGGATTTTTAAAATTGTTGTGGCATCTTTTCTGTCTAAGCGTTGCGCATTTTCAGTAGCGCCAACACCAGGTGTTAAAGGATCTCCGGGGTATAAAACCATATCCATTACGCTACCACGTTGCACCCCATATTCATTTTTAAAAGGGCCTTTGGGATATACATCACCACGGCTATACCCATCATCTTTAGGATCAGAATAAATAATACAACCTACTGCTCCATGTTCGTATGCTACTTTAGGTTTAATGCCTCGCCAGCTGCGGCCATATTTTGCAATTACAATTTTTCCTTTTACATCAACACCCATTTTAGCCAACGTTTCGTAATCGCTGGGTAAACCATAATTTACAAATACTAATGGGGCTGTAACATCACCATCCGCACTCCAGGCATTGTAAGTAGGTAATTGACCATCCTGCCCACTTGTAGCATCTTCTTTTAAAGCAGGCTCTTTTAAAGTAGCAGTATACTTTGTGGGCGAAGTCATTTCTAATACCCTTGTAATAGGTGTAGGAAATAGTACCTGGTAGGTCTCAATGTTCGCATCCCAACCCCATGATTTGTATTTGGCTAAAATAGCTTCTGCAACTGCTTTACTGCCGGGCGATCCGATTTCATGTGGTTTTGCAGATAATTCCTTAATAGTGTTGCCTACATTTTGGGCACTTAATAATCCATCAAATTGTTGTTCTAAAGCTTGTTGTTTGGCACTGCTTTCTTTAGTAAAGCCACTAATAGTGCCGGTTTGGGAAAAAACAGGATGCTGTAAACTACATAATCCAATGCCAAGTAGCAGAAGTGTTTTTCTCATGTTGGTTGTTTTGTGTGTTGAAGAAATAATTACTTGTAGCAATTTAACTTTTTTTACACGAAAAATGGGTGCCTAATTGATGGATGGTGTTGTTTAAAGTGTTTTTTAATGCTGATGGTAAGGGATTTATTTTTGAGCCTGCATAAAAGCTCTTTAATGCTTGTAGCATGATAATTTATTGTAAAATGCTGACCTTTGCCATCAAATTGAAATGCTTTGTTTAAAAAATTAACAGCCGATTATTTATTTACGGGAAAGGAATTGCTAAATAACGGTGAGGTATTGCTGCTAAACGATGGTGGATTGGTTGAAGCAGTTGTTTCAGCCAATGAAGCAGGTGAAGATGTAGAAAAAATAGAAGGTATCATTTGCCCCGGATTTATTAATACCCATTGTCATTTAGAATTAAGCCACTTAAAAAATACTATACCCCAACATACCGGTTTGGTTGGTTTTGTTCAGCAGGTAATGGCACAACGGGCTGCTGATGATGCACAAATACAGCAGGCTATTGTACTGGCCGAAAAAGAAATGTTGCAGGAAGGTATTGTTGCTGTTGGTGATATTTGTAATACGGCACATACGATACCTCAAAAACAGCAAAAAAAATTACACTATTACAATTTTATTGAAACGACCGGTTGGATTCCTGCAATGGCAGAAAAACGTTATGAACAAGCAGTACATTTATTGCAAAGTTTTGCTTTACCTAAAAACATAGTTCCCCATGCACCCTATTCGGTTTCAGAAGTTTTGTGGGAAAAAATAGCGCCTCATTTTGCCAATGCTATTGTTACCATGCATAACCAGGAAACGCCTGATGAGGATGCATTATTCCAAAAAGGGGAAGGCCTTTTTTTACAATTATACCAACAACTGGGTATTCATAATCCCGATTTTGTTCCTTCCGGGAAAAGCAGCATACAAACAGTAGCACACCATTTAGCAGGCGCTGCAACATTGATAGCTGTGCACAACACATATACCCATGCTAACGATTGGGAATGGTTATTGCATTGGGCTGCAAGCAATAAGGTGCAATTGTATGCCGGACTTTGTGTAAATGCGAATCGATATATTGAACAGCAAGTGCCTTCCGTTAGTACAATGTTACAAATGGGAATACCTATCACCATTGGTACCGACAGTTTGGCAAGTAATACTCGGTTAAGTATTTTGCACGAATTACAAACCATACAAACTTTTTTCCCTGATATTCCAATTGCTACTTTATTGCAATGGGCTACTTTAAATGGCGCAAAAGCGCTGGGTATGGAAGCTTACTTAGGAAGTTTTGAACAAGGTAAACAACCCGGCGTATTGCAATTAACCGGCATCAATATCCAAAAAAATCAATTGCATCATGCGCAAGTAAAGCGGTTACTATAATTGGTTGTTTTACGCAGATAAAATTTCTTGTAATATATCCAGGCTTTTTAGCTTTCCATAGCCGGGAATGTGCAACTGTAAAAATGTTTGTAATGAATGTAGTATATTTCGTCTGATACCATGATTCAGGCTAATGTTTTCAATCGTATTAATATGTTCTGCCGGTATTTGTAAAAATTGGCTAACAGCTTCTGCCACTTCTGCTTCCATAACATATACATGTTGCGGATAATGTTCAGTGTAATAGCCTTCCTGCAAATCAAGCAAAGGTGTGTGTGCGGTATAATTCCCCTGAATTTGAAAACCCAGAATAGCGGCGGTTTGCAGGGTATAGTAAATAGGTAAATTGGCCATCAGTTTTTCGCTGCTGGTATCGGCTAATTGTAATACAGTTTCTGTTAAATAAAACAATTCAACATGTGCTTCGGGTTGTTGCAGGCAATGTTGTAACAGCTCAACTACATACAAGGTAACGGAGTGGCGCTTTACATTGGTTAATACCTGGTTATAAACATAAGCCCAACTAAATTCTTTAATAAACTGCAACTGTTTTTGCGGTTGATGATATACTTCAAGCGACAAAATAGCTGCCGGCTGAAAGTATATGTTCTGTGCGGGTTTTCGTTTCCCGGCCTGATAAACACCTTTTACCAAATAGCTTTGTATGCCAAATAGTTCCGTATAAATTTGGGTAATAATGCTGGTATCGCCGTAGCGGGTAGTTTTCAATACAATGCCCTTTGTTGAAAATACCATAACGCAATGTTATTAAAAATTACCCTGCACTAAATTGGTTTCAATATGGAACATTATAATGCAGCCGTAAATTGTTGTAAAAAGCGAACATCATTTTGCGAGTATAGCCGTAAATCATTTACCCGATATTTTAATTGGCAAATGCGTTCCATACCCATGCCAAAAGCAAAGCCGGTGTATTTGTTTGAATCAATATTAAAGTTTTCCAATACTTTGGGGTGTACCATTCCACTGCCTAAAATTTCAACCCATCCGGTATGTTTACAAACATTACAGCCTTTTCCGCCACAAATCAGGCAGCTAATATCCATTTCTGCACTGGGTTCTGTAAAGGGAAAATACGAAGGACGGAAGCGTATTTTGGTGCCATGTCCAAACATTTCTTGTACAAAAAAATACAAGGTTTGTTTTAAGTCGGCGAAGCTTACATTCTCATCAACATACAATCCTTCCACCTGGTGAAAAAAGCAGTGTGCACGGGCACTAATGGTTTCATTGCGATAAACCCGTCCCGGACAAATTACGCGAATGGGTGGTTTTTGTTGTTCCATTACACGGGCTTGTACACTACTGGTATGTGTTCTTAATAACCAGGCAGGATTTTGATTAATATAAAAGGTATCCTGCATATCGCGGGCCGGATGATTTTCCGGTAAATTCATGGCGCCAAAGTTGTGCCAATCATCTTCAATTTCTGGTCCTTCTGCAACAGCAAATCCAAGTCGTTGAAAAATTTGAATAATTTTATTGCGCACAATACTTAGTGGATGCAAACTGCCAATGGCAATATCATTACCGGGTAAAGTAATATCTATTTGCTGTGTTGAATGATGGTTGTTTTGTTGTAAACTACTGAACGATTCAAAATGGTTTTCAACCAATGTTTTAAATTCATTCAGTAATTGTCCGGCTTCACGTTTTTGTTCGGCAGGCACATTTTTCATCTCAGCCATTAGGTTTTTAACCAACCCTTTGCTTCCTAAATATTTAATTCTGAACTGCTCAACTTCTTCGGCATTTTGCGGCGTAAAAGCCAACACTTCTTTTTTATAATTTTCTATTTGTGCTGCTAATTGTTCCATTGGGCGAAGATAAAGAATTGGCAGAATAAGCCACAAAACAAGGCTTGATTCATCTGCTGCATTCCGTGAACAAAAGGCTAAAAAATAGAAAATACGTGTTGAAATACCTACATTTGCCATTGTTGAAGTAAAAAACATGGAATATAACACCACCCGAAGTTTATTAAGTATGCGGGAATATGGCCGCCATATTCATAAAATGGTTGAATATGTAATGACGATTGAAGACCGCCAAAAACGAAATGAACAAGCCAAATCCGTAATTGAACTAATGGGCTTTTTAAACCCGCACTTGCGTAATGTAGAAGATTTTAGGCATATGTTGTGGGATCATCTCTTTTTTATCAGCGATTTTAAATTAGACGTAGATAGTCCTTACCCTATACCCCAAAAAGAAACTTATAAAGCCAAGTCAGATCCTTTGCCTTATCCGCAACATAAACCCAAGTACTCGCACTTGGGCAGAAACATTGAATTGGTAATTGACAAGGCAATGAAAGAAGAAAATCCGGAAAAGAAAGCCGGTTTTGCCAATGCCATTGCTTATTATATGAAGCTGGCTTACAGCAACTGGCACAAGGAATTGGTTCATGATGACGCTATTCGCAGCGAATTAGATAGCATAACCGGTGGCGCATTAGAGTTTAGTAATACGCCCTACATTAAACATCGTAACCAAAATTTTGAACGCGATGATTATGGACGTTCAGGAAATAATAATCGAAGACAACAAAACTTCGGTAATCGCAACAATAACCAACGCAGCGGTAATAGAAATGGTGGCTCATCGGGCAATCGCAACAATAACCAACGCAATGCAGGCCAGCGCGATAACCGAAACGGAAATTTTAAAAAACGTTATTAATCGCTTTGTATCATAAAACGGAATGTATGAATAAGAGCTGTCAATGATGGCTCTTTTTATTTTGAACTTCTTTTTTAAAACAATGTTATGAACGCTTTTGAAGTAATAGGCGGAAAAAAATTAAAGGGCGAAATAGTTCCCCAGGGTGCTAAGAACGAGGCATTGCAAATATTGGCTGCTACGTTATTAACTGCCGAGCCGGTTACCATTCACAATATTCCAGATATAATTGATGTAAATGTATTAATTGATTTGTTAGCCGAAATGGGCGTAACGGTACAGCGTTTGGGTAGGCATAGTTGCACTTTTACGGCAGCGAATGTTAATACCGATTATTTAGCTACAGAAGCGTTTAGAAACAAGGGAGGTAAGTTACGTGGTAGTGTAATGCTGGCCGGTGCCATGTTGGGCCGTTTCAAAAAGGCTTATTTACCTAAGCCCGGCGGCGATAAAATTGGCCGCAGAAGATTAGATACCCATATTATTGGTTTTGAAAAATTGGGTGCCACTTATCAATACCAAGAAAAATTAGGTTGCTTTGAATTAGCAACGCAATGTTTAAAAGGCACTTTCATGTTGTTAGATGAGCCTTCTGTTACCGGCACTGCCAATATTGTTATGGCAGCTGTTATGGCTGAAGGTACTACCACTATTTACAATGCTGCTTGTGAACCTTATATTCAGCAGTTGTGCAAAATGTTGAATAGAATGGGTGCAAAAATTACCGGCATTGGCAGTAATCTGTTGCAAATTGAAGGGGTTGATGTATTGTATGGTACCGAGCATACTTTATTGCCCGACATGATTGAAGTGGGCAGTTTTATTGGCTTGGCTGCAATGACGCAAAGTGCTTTAACCATTAAAGGAGCAGGTGTTGAAAACCTGGGCGTTATTCCTGAAAAGTTTCAACAACTGGGTATTCAATTACAAATTAAGGGCGATGATATTATTATTCCCGAACAGGATATATATGAAATACAAACTTATTTAGATGGCGGTATTCTTACTGTTTACGACCATCCTTGGCCCGGCTTTACGCCCGATTTATTAAGTATTGTATTGGTAGTAGCCGTGCAAGCAAGAGGCAGCGTTTTAATACACCAAAAAATGTTTGAAAGCCGCCTGTTTTTCGTAGATAAATTAATTGATATGGGTGCACAAATTATTTTATGCGACCCACACCGTGCTACCGTAATTGGCCTGGCTCGTAAAAATAAATTGCGCGGTATAACCATGAGCAGCCCCGATATACGCGCAGGACAAGCTTTATTAATTGCTGCCTTAAGTGCTGAAGGTACCAGTGTTATTCAAAATATTGAACAAATTGACAGGGGTTATCAATACATTGATGAGCGTTTGCGCAGCATTGGTGCCCAAATTCAACGCATTGGTTAAAGCATTGCCATACCTGTTTTGTTTTCATAGTTATTGTAATTAGTTACATTCTATTTTGCATTTTTGCCAACAGTAGCTAACAATGTATTGTTAAGTTTTTATAATTGTTGGCGGGTAGCTTTATTGCTTTGCGTAAATGTGTTAACTTACTGCTTTGTTTAAAACACACATCTTATTCATTATTTCTGAAAGCATTGTACAATGGAACAAAAATTACAAAAGCAAGTGGCCATTATTACGGGGGCCAATAGTGGTATTGGTGCCGGTGTAGCGGCTGCTTTAGCCGGTGCCGGTGCAACGGTTGTTATTAATTATCCTTTACCTGCTTTACAGCCTGCGGCTGAAGCTGTTTTAAATCATATACAACAACAAGGTGGCAAAGGCATTACCTATTGCTGCGATGTAAGTAATGAACAACAGGTGCAACAAATGTTTGCAGATGTTATTCGTCAATTTGGTACCGTTGACATTTTAGTGAACAATGCCGGTATTCAAAAAGATTCGCCTTTTGAACAAATGACATTAGCCCAATGGAATGCTGTATTGAATATTAATTTAACAGGCCAGTTTTTATGTGCCCGTGAAGCCATACGTGAGTTTTTACGAAGGGGGATTGATGCCGGTAAAAGCAAATCGGCCGGTAAAATTATTTGTATGAGCAGCGTACATGAAGTAATACCCTGGGCAGGACATGCCAACTATGCTGCCAGTAAGGGTGGTATAATGATGCTTATGAAAAGTATTGCACAGGAATATGCGCCGAAGAAAATTCGTATTAACAGTATTTGTCCGGGCGCCATTCAAACACCCATTAATCAATCGGCCTGGGATACACCGGAAGCCCTGGAAAAATTGCTGACACTTATTCCTTATCAACGCATTGGCGAGCCTGATGATATTGGCAAAGCGGCTGTTTGGTTGGCCAGCGATGATAGCGATTATGTTACCGGAACCTCTTTGTTTGTAGATGGTGGTATGACCTTATACCCCGGCTTTTCTACCAATGGCTAACTGCTGTAAAATGTTGTTTTATGAGTGCTGAAAAAGAACGTTTGCTGAATGCTGAATGGAAACTATGGGGCCCTTACCTTGCAAACCGCCAATGGGGTACCGTTCGTGAAGATTATAGCCCCAATGGTGATGCCTGGAATTTTATTACCCATGATATGGCCCGAAGTAAAACTTATCGTTGGGGGGAAGAGGGCATTGGCGGCATTTCCGATAACCAACAATTGCTTTGTTTTTCGTTGGCTTTATGGAATACCAAAGACGCCATTTTAAAAGAACGTTTTTTTGGCCTCACTAATCAGGAAGGAAACCATGGTGAAGATGTGAAGGAGTTATATTATTATGTAGATGCCACGCCTACACACAGTTACCTGAAAATGCTGTATAAATATCCGCAAAATGCATTTCCTTATCAGGAGCTAATTCAGCAGAACCAAAGCCGTAACCGCTTCGATCCGGAATTTGAAATAACCGATACCGGTATTTTTAGTAATAATGCCTATTTCGATGTGTTTATTGAATACGCCAAAGCCGATGTGAATGATATCCTCATTCAAATTACAGCACATAATAGAAACAATGAAGATGCGCCTTTACACTTATTACCAACCTTATGGTTTCGTAACACCTGGAGTTGGGGATATAATAATGATAAGCCGCAATTAATTTCAACCAACAACGAAGAAATAAGCATACAACACCATTTGTTGCCCAATTATCAATTATATATTCAGCAAAAAACCTACATTCTTTTTTGCGATAATGAAACCAATGTGCAACGCTTATATCATGTACCTAATACTGTTCCGTTTACCAAAGATGGCATACATGAATATGTGGTGAAGGGTAATGAAAATGCAGTGAATAGCAATGGCTCGGGTACTAAAGCTGCATTACATTATAATACAATGGTTAAAGCCAATGGTGTTGTGGTAATTAAACTTCGATTATCTGCTAAAAACCCACACCAGCCTTTTGCCGATTTTGATGCTGTATTTCAACAACGCATAGATGAAGCGAATCAGTTTTACGATGAGTTACAACATGCCATTAATAACCCCACAGAAAAATTAATACAACGGCAAGCCCTTGCCGGAATGATTTGGGATAAACAATTTTATTATTACGATATTCCACAATGGTTGTATGGCGATCCTGCCGAGCCCAAACCTCCGGTGGAACGATTGAATGGTCGCAATAACGATTGGAAACATTTAAATAACGCCGACATTATTTCCATGCCCGACACCTGGGAATATCCCTGGTTTGCCTCATGGGATCTTGCTTTTCATACCATAGCCTTTGCTTTAATTGATGCGGGCTTTGCTAAACAACAATTAAAGTTGCTTACCAAGGAATGGTACATGAAACCCAATGGCCAGTTGCCGGCTTATGAATGGAACTTTGGCGATGTAAATCCGCCGGTACATGCTTGGGCAACCTGGCGAGTTTATACGATTGATCAACGCAACAATAATGGCAAAGGCGATATTGCTTTTTTAGAAACAGTTTTTCATAAACTGCTATTGAATTTTACCTGGTGGGTAAACCGAAAAGATGCACAGGGCAATAATATTTTTGAAGGTGGATTTTTGGGATTGGATAACATAGGCGTGTTTGACCGCAGTGCGCCACTTCCCACCGGCGGTTTTATTGAACAGGCCGATGGCACCAGTTGGATGGCCATGTATTCATTGAACATGTTGCGCATTAGCTTAGAGCTGGCGCAGCATAATCCGGTGTATGAAGATATGGCCACAAAGTTTTTTGAACACTTTTTATACATAGCCGCCGCTATTGATAATTTGGGCGATGAAAAAAATGGATTGTGGGATGATGTAGATCAGTTTTTTTATGATTCACTACACTTGCCCGATGGCAATTTGATTCGATTAAAAGTGCGCAGTATTGTGGGGCTCATTCCTTTGTTTGCCGTTGAAGTGTTAGACCATGCTACTTTAGAAGCCTTGCCGGGCTTTAGTAAGCGGTTAGATTGGTTTTTAAATTATCGTCCCGACCTGGCTGAATTGGTTTCGCGTTGGCAAGATAAAAGTGCTGATGAAAAACATTTATTGTCATTGTTGCGTGGCCACCGCATGAAAAAAATATTAGAGCGTATGCTGGATGAAACCGAGTTCCTAAGTCCTTACGGAGTGCGTTCTTTATCTAAATTCCATGAACAAAATCCATATACCTTTTATGTAGATGGCAAAAGCTTTGAAGTAAAATATTCGCCCGCAGAATCAACCAGCGGACTGTATGGCGGGAACAGCAATTGGCGAGGTCCAATATGGTTTCCACTGAATTTTTTGATTATTGAAAGTTTACAACGCTTCCACTTTTATTATGGCGATGATTTTAAAGTAGAATGCCCCAAAGGCAGTAACAATTTTATTTCACTCGATGCTGTGGCCGATGAAATTGCCAACAGATTGAAGCACTTGTTTTTACCCGATAAAAATGGGCATAAACCCTATTTGGGAAATGATGTGCAACTGCAAACCGATGAACACTTCCAAAATTATTGGTGGTTTCATGAATATTTTAATGCAGATACCGGAAAGGGTTTGGGAGCTTCCCATCAAACGGGGTGGACAGGCCTTATTGCCAAACTTATTCAGCCCAAACGTCCCATCCTTAAATAAACATGACACTATGCAGCTTATTAGGAATGTTGGTTTTTTATCTACACCAATGCACCTGCGTTAGGCTAAATTATGGTTTGTTGGTTAATGTTGCCTTAATGGCTTTATCTACCAATTGCCCCATTAAGGTATATCCGGTTATGTTAGGATGAACACCGTCTAACGTGTATTGCGTTTGTAAACCTTTTTCACCATCCACCATTGGGTCGTAAAAATTTACATAAGTAAGTCTATGCTGTTGTGCGTAAGCTTTAATCATGGCATTTAATGCAATTACTTTATCGGCCGGGTATATGGAAGGGCGCCAGGGAAAATGGTTGGTAGGCAACACGGAACATAAAATAACTTTTATATGATGCACGCCTGCCAATTCAGCCATGGAAGCAATATTGCCCATGGTAGTTGTTAAAGGAATTGGGCCTGTGTTTTCGGCAATATCATTAATGCCGGCCAAAATAACTACGGCAGCAGGTTTCAAATCAATAACATCCTGCCTGAAACGCAACAGCATTTGCGGAGTGGTTTGTCCACTGATGCCCCGATTAACGTAATTGGGGTGTTGTACAAAATAACTACTATCTCTTACCGACCAAAATTCAAAAATGGAATTACCCATAAATACTACCCTGTTTTTGGAAACAGGTCGTTGCATTAACGCAGCATTGGCTTGGGTATATTTTTGTAAATTAGGCCAATCTTGCACCGGTTTTTCCGATTGTGCCCAAGCGGAACTTTGGAACACCAACAGTAATAAAGCCATTGCATATTTCATAGAAAAATTTTAAGTGATTGCATTGATGAATGATTGCCCAAATAGGTATTAGAATGGTTGTTATAGGAATGACGGTAAATAACGGTTTCAAATTTACGCAAACAAACGGTGCTTCTTGACATAAGGCCTATTACCGGCCAATTTTTGACTTTGCTCAATTGAATGATGCGTTCTACTTCTTCACATACCTATTCGACCCTGCTTCGATACTGCTTCGAGTCAACAGCGTTGCGTAACGCTGTTGATAGGTATTTGTATGGGCTAAGTATGCCTATTTGTACCTTATTTTATAAATTAAAATAATGGAGGAAAACAGCAGGGTAATGGCATTGGCAATGGTTACCGGCAGGCTATGGCTTAAAATGCCATAAATTAACCAGCACAAAGTGCCAAAAGTAAATAAGGCATACATGCCTAAGGAAATACCCGATGTGTTTTTGGTTTGTATGGTTTTGATGGCTTGTGGTATAAATGATGCTGTTGTGCCAAATGCAGCAATTAGGCCAATAATGGTAATATAGTTCATGCCGATTTTTACAGCAAAATACACAAAATTGCTGCGAAGGCTATATTAAAACTATCAGGATGCTATATAAAATTTATTATTGTTAGGCATTCCAGGCCGCTAAAACTTGTTCAGCATGATTTTTAGTGTCGGGTTTATCTATAATTTGTACTAAAACGCCTTGCTCATCAATTAAAAAAGTAGTGCGGTGAATGCCCAGGAATTCACGACCCATGAATTTTTTTAATCCCCAAACGCCATATTTTTCTGCAATGCTATGGTCAGTGTCGGCAATTAATGGAAAGGGCAAGTTAAACTTGGTTTCAAATTTTTTATGGCTTTTGCTATCATCAGGGCTAATTCCAATTACGGCAAATCCTTTCTTCAATAATGCGGTATAATTATCGCGCAAATTACAAGCTTGTGCCGTACAGCCGGGTGTATTATCTTTCGGGTAAAAGTACAGCACAACTTTTTTCCCTTTAAAATCACTTAATGCAACTGTTTCATTATTTTGGTCGGTACCACTAAATGCGGGTGCTTTTTTCCCAATAGTCGGTTTAGTCATCTTACAATCAATTTTTCTTTCAATAATGCAATTTGCAGTAAAATGTTGCAGCATTCAATAAATTTTTATGGGCAATAATCATTCACACATAATTGAATATTAAAATATTTGGCTTGCATTTTTTTCATTTCAAACAAATTTTAAACTACTGCATGGTTTGAATGCCTTACATTTGCGCAATTTGTTTTTACCATGCCAAAAGATACCTCTATTCAAACCGTGTTAATTATTGGTTCTGGTCCCATTATTATTGGCCAGGCCTGCGAATTCGATTATTCCGGCTCACAAGCAGCCCGCAGCCTTCGCGAGGAGGGCATAAAAGTGGTACTTGTGAATAGTAACCCGGCTACCATTATGACTGACCCCATGATGGCCGATAAGGTTTATTTGTTGCCACTGACTGTGGAAAGTATTGAGCAAATTTTATCGGAAAATAAAATTGATGCGGTACTGCCAACCATGGGTGGCCAAACAGCTTTGAATTTATGTAAAGAAGCAGATGAGTTGGGTGTGTGGGAAAAATTTGGGGTGAAATTAATTGGCGTGGATGTTGCAGCCATTGATACGGCAGAAGATAGGGAGAAATTCAGGCAGCTCATGGGTCGCATTGGCATTAAAGTGGCGCCCAGCCATGTAGCCAATAGCTTTTTAGAAGGAAAAGAATATGCCCAACAAATTGGGTTCCCTCTGGTAATTCGTCCTTCATTTACTTTAGGTGGCACCGGCGGCAGCTTTGTACACACAAAAGAGGAATTGGATGCTGCATTGGAACGTGGATTGAAAGCATCGCCCATTCACGAAGTGTTGGTAGAGAAAGCAGTATTGGGTTGGAAAGAATATGAGTTGGAATTGCTGCGCGATAAAAATGATAATGTAGTGATTATTTGCACAGTTGAAAATGTTGACCCAATGGGGGTGCATACCGGTGATTCCATTACGGTTGCCCCGGCCATGACTTTAAGCGATACGGCTTTCCAAGAAATGCGTAATCAGGCAATATTAATGATGCGTAGTTTAGGCAATTTTGCAGGCGGTTGTAATGTGCAGTTTGCATTAAATCCGCATAATGAAGAAATTATTGCCGTAGAAATCAATCCCAGGGTAAGCCGCTCTTCAGCGTTAGCTTCAAAAGCAACCGGTTATCCTATTGCTAAAATTGCTGCTAAGTTGGCCATTGGTTACTCGTTAGATGAATTAAAAAACCAAATTACCAAAACTACTTCCGCATATTTTGAGCCGGCATTAGACTATGTAATTGTAAAAATTCCTCGCTGGAATTTTGATAAGTTTAAAGGTGCTAATGATACATTGGGCCTGCAAATGAAAAGTGTGGGTGAAGTAATGGGCATTGGCCGCAGTTTTAATGAAGCTATACAAAAAGCTTGTCAAAGTTTGGAAAATGAAGCAGTAGGGCTTGGTTATTATGGCAAAAGCCTTATGAAAAGCGAAGAAATTATTGAATACATTAAAACCCCGAAATGGGATAGAATTTTTAGAATTAAAGATGCTTTAATGCAAGGGGTAACCGTAAAAACCATTGCACAGGCTACCGGCATTGATCGTTGGTTTATTTATCAAATTGCTGAAATATGCAAAATTGAAAAAGAAATAGCCAATTATAATTTGGAAACTTTACCCGAAAATTTATTGCGTATGGCCAAAAAAGAAGGTTTCAGTGATGCACAAATTGCTAAAATTTTACAAGGCAATACAACCGATGATGCCGTTTATGAAAAACGTAAAGCATTAGGCATTACCCGAAGTTATAAAATAGTGGATACCTGTAGTGCTGAGTTTGAAGCAAAAACGCCTTACTTCTATTCTACCTTTGAAGGGTAATACGTTTATATTTCCTTAAAATTTTCTATATATTCAAGGTTACTTTTAACGAAGTAACCTTTTTTGCTGATTTAGTAGGAACTTCGTACTTCAATTTTTTTTCGATCGTTATTTACATTGTATGGCAGGAAATGCACAAGTTTTTCAAACTACTAATAAATATCGCTGGCAACGCTTTAAATGGCTGGGTCGGTTATTGCTATTTATCTTCATTATATTAACCCTTATTTTCTCTATTGCCGTACACGTTATTAGTAAACAAAACCCAACCATCCCTTTAGAGGGAAGAGCGGTTAAAAAAGTGCTTGCCGGTGAAGCACCTGTCTTTAAAAAAAGCAATTTGGCTAAAAAATACCAGGGATTCCGATCGCTTATTAATGTAAAATGGTCGCAGGGAAGAGGGTGTGGGCAAGCTGATAGTATATTAAACTTATCTAAAAACAATGACTTTAGTGATAGCCTGGGAATCCGGGCCGCCTTTTTTGTAAACTGGGATGCACAATCATACTATTCCCTTAAAAAAAATATTTCAAAGCTTAACCTTGTATTGCCCGAATGGTTATTTATTGATCCCAAAGCCGATACGCTTTTTTCGGTAATGGAACCAAGGGTATTAGACCTAATAAAAGCATCGGGTGTTAAAGTTGTTCCCATGTTATCAAACAACTATAATGGCATATTTACCGGTAATGCCTTGCATAGAATTTTAAATGACCCCGCCAAGTCTGACCGACTGGTACAAGACGTTGCCCGTTTTTTGGTGAAATACAATTTATCGGGCATTAATGTTGACTTTGAAGATTTGAGGGAGAAAAACAATGAAGTACTCACCAATTTTGAAAAAAAACTCTATACAACACTGCACGATTTAAACCTGGTGGTTACCCAAAATGTTTCGCCCTTTAATGAAGATTATGACTATGCCGGTTTAGCTAAGTATAACGATTATATTTTTTTAATGGCTTATGACGAGTACAATGATAATACGAAACCGGGTCCTATTTGCTCACAAAAATGGATAGAGTCGGCTGTTGATGCATTAGCTCAAAAAGTAGACCCATCGAAAATTGTACTTAATTTGGCAGCATTTGGGTACGATTGGACAAAGAAAGGTAAAGCCATTCCCGTTACCTATCAGGAAGCCTTGGCTATTGCCCGCGAAAGCGATGCTGCCATTGATTATAATAATGATACTTATAACTTAAACTATAGTTATTACGACCAAAAGAATCATCTGCATGAAGTGTATTTTACCGATGCAGCTACCAACTTCAATTCCTTACGTTTTGCAACAGAATATGGTTTAGCGGGTACAGCCCTTTGGCGATTAGGTAGTGAGGATAGCCGCGTATGGGAATTTTATGATAAGCCCATGAACAAGGCTGCCTTACAAAATTTCGACTTTAAAGCATTGTCTGATGTGCCCTCTATGGCAACCCCAGACTTTATTGGTACCGGTGAAATTTTAGACATGGTTTCAACGCCTACCGATGGCCATATAACACCGGAAATAGATTCTTCGGCAATGCTTATCAGTGAGGAACAATATGATAAATTACCTTCTACTTATGTTGTTCGAAAATATGGTCAATCATCTGATAAAAAATTAGTATTGACTTTTGATGATGGCCCCGATTCAAAATACACGCCGGAAATTTTAGATACTTTGGCGCATTACCATGTGCCTGCCGCATTTTTCATGATTGGCATTAACATGGAAAATAATATACCGTTGGTGAAACGAGTATTTAAAGAAGGACACGAAATTGGCAACCATACGTTTACGCATCCCAATATTGCCGAGGTAAGTAAGAAAAGAGCTTATTTGGAAATGGATGCCACTCGTTTATTGTTAGAATGTATTACGGGGCATAGTACCATATTATTCAGAGCCCCTTTTAATGCCGATAGTGATCCGGAAAAATACGAAGAAATGGCTCCGGTGGCATTAAGCAGAACACGTAACTATATTACTGTTGGGGAAAGTGTTGACCCGGAAGACTGGCAGGCAGGAGAAATCCCCCACTTTAACGCGGATACTATTTTTAATCGGGTAGTTTCAATTTACAATCAACACCTAGCCAATGGTGATAGCTCGAATATCATTTTATTGCATGATGCAGGAGGAGATAGAAGTGCTACTGTAAAAGCAGTTGGAATGATTATTCGTTACTTCCAGGGGCAAGGTTACACATTTACAAACATTGCCGATTTATTACATAAAACCAACGCCGATTTAATGCCTCGTGTTCCAAAAGGTAGCGGTTTTAGGCTCATTCAGTTTAATTACTTCTTGGCTGAAGCCGGGTTTATAATTGGTCAAATATTGTATGTGTTGTTTTTAACATTTTTAATATTGGGTGCTTTACGTTTATTGATATTATTCATCTTAACAATTTTAGAACGGAAAAAAGAAAAGCGAGCCATTACTCCAACGCAGTTTTTCCCCAATGTTTCAATTATAGTTCCGGCATACAATGAAGAGGTAAACGTAGTTGGTTCCTTGAAAAATTTATTGCAATGCGATTATCCCAATTTTGACATTGTTTTTGTTGATGATGGAAGTGCTGATAGCACTTACCAAAAAGTAGTAGATGCTTTTCAAAACAATGAACGATTGAAGATTTTTACAAAGCCCAATGGTGGTAAAGCTTCTGCCCTAAATTATGGAATTGCCAATGCCAATGCCGATTTTGTTGTTTGTATTGATGCAGATACCAAATTATTGCCTGATGCGGTATCTAAACTCATGTGGCATTTTGCCAATGAAAAAGTAGGTGCTGTAGCCGGCTCAGTTAAAGTAGGTAACACCATTAATTTATTAACTAAATGGCAAAGCATAGAATATATCACCAGTCAAAACTTTGATAGAAGAGCCTTCTCATACGTCAATGCAATAACCGTTGTGCCCGGCGCAATTGGGGCATTTAGAAAAAAAGCGATTGAAGATGCCGGAGGCTTTACTACCGATACTTTGGCGGAAGATTGCGATTTAACCATTCGTATATTGCGGGCAGGTTATATTGTAGAAAATGAAGCCAATGCTGTTGCTTTAACGGAAGCCCCCGAAACCTTGAAAGAATTTTCAAAACAACGCTTTCGTTGGACATTTGGGGTAATGCAAACCTTTTGGAAAAATAGAGATGCCTTATTCAATGTGGGCTATAAAGGATTGGGATGGATAGCATTACCAGATATTTTAGTGTTTAAATACATTGTTCCCCTGTTTTCTCCCTTGGGTGATTTGTTTATGTTATTGGGACTACTATCGGAAAACAGAGGGAAAATTGCCTTGTATTATCTTATTTTCTTAGTAGTGGATGCATTAATTGCCTTTATGGCATTTGCATTTGAAAAAGAGAAGCCCATTAAACTATTGTGGATTATTCCGCAACGACTTATTTATAGGTGGATTATGTTGGTTATTTTGTTTAGGGCCTTTAAAAAAGCACTAAAAGGAGAATTGCAGCAATGGGGCGTATTAAAGCGTACAGGCAATGTTAAAGATATTGTTGTAAACAATGCAACATAATGCAACCTTGTATTTTCAGTGTTATGCAATATAATTGATGAATTTTTCATTTTATGGCTTCCTGCAATTGTATTAAATTGCGTTGCACAAAATGAATTAGCGTTAAGCGTCAAATAATTTTTATACTACACAAAATCAGGAAGCGATGAAATTGAAAGACATTCAGGTTCAGAATGAAAAGGAAACAAGAGGAGGGTTTGGAGAAGGCATTTACGAAGCCGGTAAGGCCAATGAAAATATTGTTGTTTTAACCGCCGACTTGGCCGGTTCTATGAAAATAGCACCCTTTATTAAAGATTTTCCCGACCGATTTGTTCAATGTGGTATTGCCGAAGCGAATATGATTGGGATTGCTGCAGGTTTAACCATTGGCGGAAAAATTCCTTATACAACTACATTTGCCAACTTTAGCACCGGTAGGGTTTACGACCAAATACGCCAAAGTGTGGCTTATAGCAATAAAAATGTAAAAATTTGTGCTTCACATGCCGGTTTAACTTTGGGCGAAGATGGTGCTACCCACCAAATTTTAGAAGATATTGGTTTAATGAAAATGTTGCCGGGTATGACGGTAATTGTACCCTGCGATTTTAATCAAACCAAAGCCGCTACAAAAGCAATTGCTAATCACCAGGGTCCTGTTTATTTACGTTTTGGTCGTCCTAAATGGCCCAATTTTACTTCAGTGGATGGTAGTGATTTTGTAATTGGAAAAGCACAAAAATTAAGTGAAGGAACCGATGTATCTATTTTTGCTTGCGGCCATATGGTTTGGAAAGCCATTGAAGCCGGCAGAATGTTAGAAGATAAAGGCATAAGTGTTGAATTAATTAACATACACACCATTAAGCCATTAGATGAAGCTGCCGTGTTACAGTCAATTACCAAAACAAAATGCGCTGTAACAGTTGAAGAGCACAATATCATAGGTGGTTTAGGTGATTCTATTGCACAAGTTGCGGCTAAGCATTTACCCATTCCTATTGAATATGTAGGTACGAAAGATACTTTTGGTGAAAGTGGAACCCCCATGGAATTATTACAAAAATATGGGTTGGATGCGCCTCATATTTTTGAAGCGGTAGAAAAAGTAATGCAAAGAAAAAAAGGTTAGTAAGTACTACAATACAAAAAGCCCCTTAACAATTTAAGGGGCTTTTTGTATGCTTGAAAATTAGTTTATGCTGGTTTGTAAATAGTAAAATAAAATTGTATGTTAATGCATAAAAAGCGCATCAATTTTTTGGGATAGTTTTACATCTTTATCGGTAACAATATCACCTGCATCGTGTGTGCTTAACCATATTTCAACGGTATTCCAAACATTGGTCCATTTGGGATGGTGGTTCATGGCTTCGGCAATTAAAGCAACTCTAACCATAAAGGCAAAAGCTTCAGAAAAATCATTAAATACAAATTTTTTATATAACTGATGATTCGTTTGTTCCCACATAAAAAAAGTTTAAATAATTAAATTGCTAATGTTTTTTATTTGATCGGGTACAATTTCAGTTACCAATTGCACTTGGTTAAGTGGTTTTATTTGTTCTAAGATAGCAGCTCCAAGTTCATTTTGCATACCATTTCCCTTTATTAGCCAAATAAAATCAAAATGCTTTAATTCAGGCAATAAGGCTTCACCATCAAATTGATTATGAAATAATAAATGCACTAAATTCAAATCGGGTTGTAATGCTTTGTATAAATTGAAGCGATAAATACGATTTTTTTTATGCAACTCAATATTCGATTCGGTAGATAAAGAAAAATCGAGATCCAAAAAATTATTCAGCATCCATACAAAATAATAATTTTTAATAGGTGCCATAATCCCCAAGATGAAAGTCTCATCAAAAAAATCATTACTCATCTGGCTGATATCTAACTTTTGTTTGATCATGGTTATTTCAGCAACGGTATTTTTAAGGATGCGTATTTAAATAATTGGTAGGGTTATATAATAAATTTTGTAAATGTTCTATTAATGCCTCTATGGCGTTCGTTTGTTCGTCAATAGTAGCATTGCTCCAAGTGTTGGTTAAAACATATTGAAGTGTGCTAAACAAAGGTATGGAACTATCTTGCGTATTATTGACTTTTGTGCTTTCAACATTTAACCGAAAAATAAAGGGCATTTGGTTTTCTTTAGCGGCAATTGCATGGCTGGTATCGGCTAAAATTTCAACACCCATAATGTACTTCTGGGGGTTAATGTTTTGTATTTGTGCCAATAAGCTGCTTTGCGTTAGTGAATAATTTGATTGAGGCTGATAAACGATGGCATAGTTTAAATGCGTAAGCATATTTAAGTTAGGTGCCATGCTTAGTAAGGTAGCCAACCCTTCAACCGGAGTTTTACTGTACAACACAAGTGTGCTATCTGCTTGATGATTGATAAAGCCTACATAGTTAATGCCATTCAATTTTTTCGGCTGGATATTAATGGCCACGTCAATATCCATGGTGTTCACTTCATCGGCATTGCACTTTTTCCATCCGGCCTTGGTAACGTATATTATGGGTATTGAACAACTATCCTTTCTATTTAAAGAAGTAAAAATATATTCAGCAGGTATGTCATTTTGTAAGTTATAGAAAAGTAGGGCCGTTGCTCCTTTGTTAGCCGCTCTTTTGGCTTGCTGTAAGCAGTAATCGGTTAAATTAAATAAACTATCCTTTGCATGATCATGCCACACATCACCCAAGTTATAAAACCACGGAGCTCCCTTTTCATTTAAAGCGGGTGCAGCTTCACCACTAATTTGTGCATTACTGCTAAATGAAAATGGATAAAAATCTGTTCCGGCAGTTAGTTGAATGCCGTTTAGTGAAACATTGGTGTTATTATTCCTAAAATCGTAACCCTCATCAACTATAAAGCTATCAACAAAACTGTTATTGACTAATGGGCCTATATTGTTCTTTTGCAAAAACATTTGAAAATAAGCAGGAATATTTTCGTGCTCTATAGCGTGCAGTTGGGTTAAATGATGACCAATATCGCCTTTCAGTTTGGCTAAGGCTGCTTTTTCGGCTTTGGCTTTTTTTCTTTTTGATTGTGCATTAACGGCTGTATGGCTTTGTAATAGCAAACCGGTTAAAAACAGGCATAGTAAGGTAAAGCTTGTTTTGTGGGATCCCGTTATCAATTTGGTACTGGAAACAGGGCATTGGTGTATAGTTGAATTCGCTATCATATTATTTATTATACAAAAATAATTGACCTGTCCAATTATCGTACCGAAGTGAATAAATATTGTTTTCCCAACCTCGTAATTGTAGTAGGATGTGTGTATACTACATTTGCACTTATATTCATGCACGTGGAGCCCAAAAAAAAATTATTACGCATAGCTTTAGTAGGAAATCCCAATAGCGGAAAAACCTCTTTGTTTAATGCTTTAACCGGCCTAAATCAAAAAGTAGGTAATTTTCCCGGAGTAACGGTTGATAAAAAAACCGGTATTTTGGCTATTGATGAAACTTTAAAAGCTGAATTGATTGATTTGCCTGGAACGTATTCATTATATCCGCGCAGAGCAGATGAATGGGTAGCTTATAAAGTGCTGATGAATGCGGATAAAGACGTAGATGCTGATGTTATTGTTTTGGTAGCCGATGCTAGTAATTTAAAGCGCAATTTTTTGTTTTGCTCACAAATACTCGATTTGAAGCGGCCCGTAGTTGTGGCTTTAACCATGAACGACCTAGCCATTAAAAAGGGTATAAAGATAGATGTGGCAGGTATTGAAGCCGATTTAGGTGTGCCGGTGGTGCCTGTTAACCCTCGTAAAAATAAAGGATTAGCCCATTTGCGTAAGGTAATTGGTATGGTGGCCAAAAAACAAAATTCCGTTCCCTTACACGATTTTGTTGATAATAAAAGTGTGGCACCAAAAGCCATTGAATCGGTGCAGCAAATTTTTCCACAGTTAAGTGATTATGCTGCTATTCATTACTTAATTAATCATGAAAACTTTCCTTTAACGCCGCAACAACAAACGGCCATAGAAAACATAGAGATACAAAATAATTTTAATCCTACTAAAACACAAGCAGAAGAAATTCTGCATCGTTACCGACGTATACACCAAATATTGCAGAAAAATGTGGTAGAACCCGATCCGCTGGAGCAGAAATTATTCACCAATCAGTTAGATAATATTTTGCTTCATCGTTTTTGGGGGTATATTATTTTGTTGGCAGTTTTGTTTATTCTTTTTCAAAGTATTTTTTGGCTGGCCAGTTATCCAATGGATGGTATTGAATGGATATTCACCCAACTTTCTAATTTTTTAAATACTAATTTACCGGAAGCTTGGTGGAGTAACTTGCTCATTAATGGATTAGTGGCAGGGCTAAGCGGTATCATGGTATTTGTACCGCAAATCATGATTTTATTTGGTTTGATTACCATTTTAGAAGATTCCGGATACATGGCACGCATTAGCTTCTTAAGCGATAAATTAATGCGTAAAGTGGGTTTGAATGGTAAGAGCGTAATGCCCATGATTAGCGGCTTTGCTTGTGCTGTGCCGGCTATAATGAGTACCCGTAACATTGAAAATAAAAAAGAGCGATTATTAACAATAATGGTTACCCCCCTAATGAGTTGCAGCGCACGTTTGCCGGTGTATACCATTCTTATTTCATTGGTTATAAAAAATACCTATTACCTGGGTTTTCTTAGCTTACAGGGACTAGTAATGATGGGGCTTTATTTATTGGGGTTGGTAATGGCTTTAATTGTGAGCACAGTAATGAAGCGATTTGTAAAAGTGAACGAGAAAAGTTTCTTCATTTTGGAATTGCCTATTTACAGAGCACCGCGTTGGAAAAATGTGGGCATTACCATGGTGGAAAAAGCAAAGATTTTTGTGCGTGATGCCGGTAAAGTGATTATGGTTATTAGTTTGTTGCTGTGGTTTTTAAGCAGCTATGGTCCGGGCCAGCAAATACAACAAGTAGAAACGAAATACCACCAGTTAATACAACAGCAACCTTCAGAATCGGTAGCATTGCAACATGAGTTGGCTTCGCAAAAACTGCAACATTCTTATGCCGGCATTTTAGGTAAAACAATTGAGCCTGTAATAAAACCACTTGGCTTTGACTGGAAAATAGGTATTGCCTTAATTACTTCATTTGCGGCAAGGGAGGTATTTGTAGGCACTATGGCTACCTTGTATTCTGTTGAAGAGGGGAATGAAGATATTTCACTTCGTGAAAAAATGCAACAGGCCAAATATGCCGATGGCAGTAAAGTTTACACTTTACCCACCGGTTTGTCGCTAATGGTATTTTATGTGTTGGCCATGCAATGTATGAGTACATTAGCAGTGGTAAAACGGGAAACCCGTAGTTGGAAATGGCCGGCTATTCAGTTTGTATATATGACAGGATTGGCTTATGTAATGAGCTTAATTGTGTATCATATTTTTTAATGATAATATTCCCAAAGTAATTTGGATATGTTGCGTGATAACTCCCACGCTTCATTGTTTGTTTCCCAACTTTGGTCAGTATTATGGTTGGTACAAATGCAAAATATATAGCTGCCTTTTTTTCCATTCACATACAGTACTTCGCTACGGCTGGCATCAACCGCGCCATTTTTGCTGGCTACAAATACATTAGCCGGAATTTGCGAAAGGGCTTCTTCGTCCCAATAATTTCTGCTTAATAGTCTTAACATTTTATCGTCGTAGGGTTGGCCTAATAAGGTGCCCGATGCAATTCTTTTCAGTATCATAGCCATTTCGTAAGGCGTAGTTTGTCCCCATCCATATTGCAATCTAATCGCTTCTCTTCCGGGTGTTCGGCTATTGACACGTGTTTGGGTAAAGCCTAAACTATCCATTAAGTTGTTAATGCGAGTACCACCACCGGCAATGGCCTGCAGCCATAAACTGGCGGTATTATCACTTAATGAAAGCATCAATAGTATTAGTTTACTCAGTTCAATTTTTTCACCATTTTTAAAGGAAGCTAACATGTCTACCCCGGGGTAAGCTAATGAATCGTAATAAGTAAAAGTTTGATGGTACTGCAATTCGCCCGCCTTTATTTTATCCATTAAAGCAATTAAAATAGGCACTTTTACCATACTGGCTGTTGGAAAAAGGGTGTCTGCTTCTATAGCAACTTGTTTGTGATGTTGAAAGCTATACACATAAATGCCGGCTTGCCCATGAAATTTTTTTAAATAGGATTGCAATTCAGCAGTTAATTTTTTATCGGTTGAAAAAGATTGCCCTATAGCAGTTTTGTTAAGGCAAATAGAAACCAACATTGTTATTATGAATAACCGAAAAAAGAAACGAATACTTTTTGACGTTGCAAAAAAGTTTTGTATTTGGTAAGGAAAGGCAGATGAGAAGGATTGTTGTAGCATAAGTTAGTTTTGCGTTGAATAACTACTTAAAAATACAGAAGACAAGAAATAATTCCAATTATATAAGATGGAAGGGGGTATAAAAAAGGAACGGCCAGATAAAAATATCAGCCGTTCTATACTATTCACCCTGCCTGAAAAAATGATTTGGTACAGGCTTCCCTTTTAATTTTTAACCAAAAACACATTGCAACCATATGTACATAAAAAAAGGATGATTCGCACCTTCAAACGAATACATCCTTAATGAAATAATTGGTAAACATGGCTATAGGATATTGTGTGGTTTAAAATGGATATTGAATCTGATGTAAAACTAAACAATGCATCAACTTACGACAATAGAATAATCTGTCAACTTCTTGTAGGAATATAACGACAAGGTATTGCTGTAGGAAAGTTTTGATGAGCGATTTTTTCAATAAAAAAGTCGGCTATTACAGCCGACTTTCCTATTATAACTACTTTTATTTTAAAGTATTATTTTGCTTTACTGTAATGTTCAGCTACTTTTTGCCAGTTAACTACATTCCAAAAAGCAGACAGGAACTCGGCCCTGCGGTTTTGATATTTTAAATAATAAGCATGTTCCCAAACATCAACACCCAAAATAGGCTGACCTTTTATTTCTGCAACATCCATTAAAGGATTATCTTGATTAGGTGTTGAAGTAATTTCTAATTTACCATCTTTTACAATTAGCCAAGCCCAACCACTGCCAAAGCGAGTCATACCGGCGTTATTGAATTTTTCTTTAAAAGCATCAAAAGAGCCAAAAGTGGCATTAATAGCATCTGCTAACGCACCTGTAGGAGCGCCTCCTGCATTAGGAGCTAATATTTCCCAAAAGAAACTATGGTTCCAATGCCCGCCACCATTATTGCGAACAGCAGGTGAAATACTTCCGGCAACAGCCACCAAAGCCTCTAATGATTTACCTTCATTAGGTGTACCGGCAATGGCTTTATTCAAATTATCAACATAAGCTTGATGGTGTTTGCCATGGTGAATTTGCATGGTAGTAGTATCAAAATAAGGTTCTAACGCATCGTATGCATAAGGTAATGCGGGTAATGTAAATGACATAGCTAAACTATTTAATAGGTGAACAATTGAAATAGGATATCAAAATTAATCATTAAATGTGGTTAATACTTAAATTTTGTGTTAAGGGTTATTTTTTTTAAATTGACCGCTATAATATTTCCTTCATTCGATAATTAAAGCTGTATGAAAAAAAACATGACGATGTCATCGCGAAGAATTTTTATTGAAAAACTGTCGAAAGGGGCTGCCGCTGCTGCCTTGTTGCCTTCCGTTAGTGGTTGGGCCGCTAATAACCGCATGGCATTTTTGCCTAAACGAAAATATAGTGCTAACGATCATATTCAAATAGCCCTAATTGGTGCCGGTGGCATGGGTACTGCCGACGCTAACACTGCCATTACAGTGCCGGGCATTAAATTAATTGCTGCTTGCGATTTGTATGATGGTCGTTTGGCCGATGCAAAAAAACATTATGGAAATGATATTTTCACTACCCGCGATTATCGGGAAATTATTAATAGGAAAGATATAGATGCCGTAATTGTTGCAACACCCGATCATTGGCATAAAACCATATCAGTAGATGCCATGAATAAAGGGAAACATGTGTATTGCGAAAAACCTATGGTGCATGATGTAACAGAAGGTGCAGCTGTTGTGACGGCTCAAAATGCCAATAAAGTTATATTTCAGGTAGGAAGCCAAGGAATGAGTTCATTGGGGAATGAGAAAGCCAAGGAATTATTGGCAGCCGGTGCTATTGGAAAATTGAATTATGCGGAAGGTTTTTGGGCACGTAACTCTCCTTTCGGGGCATGGCAATATGATATACCTGCCGATGCATCTACTAAAACAGTTGACTGGAAAACTTTCTTACACAATTATAGTGACAGACCATTTGATCCCCTTCGCTTTTTCCGCTGGCGTTGTTATCGCGACTACGGTACAGGTGTTTCCGGCGATTTGTTTGTCCATTTGTTTTCCAGCTTGCATTATATAACCAATTCAATGGGGCCTACCAAAGTAATGGCTACCGGTGGATTACGTTATTGGAAAGACGGACGAGAAGTGCCGGATATATTATTGGGTATGTTTGATTATCCTGAAACAGCAGCTCATCCGGCTTTTAATCTTTCCTTAAGGGTAAATTTTGTAGATGGAACTGCTGATAATACTTATTTAAGAATGGTGGGCAATGAAGGTTCAATGATTGTTGAATGGGATAAAGTTACCCTAACCACTAATAAAAGTTATGCTCCTGCCGATGATCCTTTGTTGAAAACAAAAATTAATGCAGCCAACATTTCCGGCTACGATCGTAAAAAAATGTTACCTCCAGATACCATTGTTTACAAAGCAGAAGAGGGGTATAAAGGTGCTCATTTCGACCACTTTTATAATTTCTTTCAGGATATACGTACCGGAACCACTTCTCGTGAAGATGCATTATTTGGTTACCGGGCTGCTGCACCTGCCCTTTTATGTAACGACAGCTATTTTAAACAAACTACTATGCGTTGGGATCCGGAAAAACTATCCGTTCCTGCTTAAACGTTTTAGTTTTAGTATGGTCTCTAAAATGTTGCATCGCTGTTCGGCTATTATTTCTGTATCTGTTTGGTGAATAGTTGTAAAATTTCACCACAGGTACTCAACAAAAACGACAATTAATGATACATAACGGTTAGCTATTTGCGTAACCGTTATTTTTTTCTGTAATTTTTTTTAGCGTTTAACAAATTTTTTTTCGAATGCTGTAAATACGCTGAAGTTCTTTGCTGTATTAGGTTTTGTCGTTTTTTTAAATTTTTGTTTTTGTAGGTTTTTGGTTTTTTTCAAAAAATAGTTTGAAAAAAGTTTGGTTAGGAAGGAGTAGGTTATTACTTTTGCAACCCCAATTACGGAAGAGGATGGTGAAAGAGGGGTGAGGGAATGGGGGAAGATAAACAAGAAAGAAGGTCTTTGAAATATTGGAAGCAACAGTACTTAATAGAGATATTAGGTAAGCATTTTTAGTGTAAAAACGAAAGAGACAACAAGAGAAATCCGACGTTAATTTTTT